>Ga0256410_1000012_pt1 | contig 470189 bp, 414 predicted proteins | sample PhyWR1_FD_185983 | JGI IMG/M metagenome (GOLD analysis project Ga0256410, IMG submission 185983) | Leaf surface microbial communities from wheat plants in UC Gill Tract Community Farm, Albany, California, United States - DLSL W.R1 | ecosystem: Host-associated > Plants > Phyllosphere >...
TCGCCTCACGGGTCTTCTTTATATGTTGCAATACGTTTCTTTCAGTTTATCCTGGTCTTTCTCGTCCAGGTTCAGTTTCTAAAACCTATTGTTTCAATCTTTTTGTTTCTGCTACCGAACTCCGTTCCGTAACTCCCTGCTTCTTTTTATCTTTTTTCTTCGTTTCTCTTCCTCCGAAGCGGGATGCAAAAGTAGGAAAAATATCTGCTCGCACAAACACAAAACACCTTTTAATTGAAAAAATACCGTAACATGCTATTTATCAGTAAGAAAAAATTACAATGCGGATCCAAAAAATACATATTAGAAATATACGACCAAAACTGGATAGGAAATCGGCCTGTATTAAACAACGCTAAAGGTTTGCAAACTGACATAAAGATAGCTACACATGCCTTAGATAGGTTCAGGCCCTACCAAGGCTTAACCAAAGCTCTTGCAAGCCTCTACTAAATCCAAACATAACATTAACACACTTTCATACTATATGCAAAAGAAACAATACTTATGTAAAAGCAGGCTCATTCACACTTTCTTCACACCTCCTTCACAAATAGCCCACAAAAAGGTACCTGTTTGTGAAGGAATCGTGACTCAGGTGTGTTTTTTGTGAGAAGCAGTTACCTCGCAATCTGCCGACAGACATAAAGGACTCTCCTTAATGGAAACAAATAAGTCATAATCTAACCGTTAAATAGTTTGTTTCTTTTTATCTTTTTGCCTTGCCTGATCCGAATAGCATGAAAAACACTGGGAATATCATTTTCCCACTGTGATAGGAGCAACAAAATGGCCATGATTTCCATCCGGGTGACCATGCCTACATAGAAGCAAGTCATAAATAACCAGGATGAATCACAACTGGAAATGATTTGTATGAGCGTAGCGAGGATGAGCAGTGTCCAAAACTTGGAAGATATAGCATGTGTTGCCACTTCCTTTTTGAATTTGATGTAACTCACACCATACGTCATGGCTTCTGCTGCTAGCAACAAGAATAATAGGATGGCATGCTCCTTAAAAAATGTGCTGCAAATGAGATAGGCAGCGACTAAGGCGGAAATCCAGAAAACCTGGTCTACAATCGAATCCAATCGACGCAGTTTCACCGTCGAAATCTTTAGGCTTCTTGCAATGATGCCGTCAAATACATCTGTCAGCAGACCCGTAACTAAAAGCACATTGATCAAGAGGCGGTAATGAGCAGGCTGCTGGATCGCCAGCAATATAATAAGCGCAGCAAATACCAGCCTGCTGTAGATGAGCGCAATGGGAATCTGTTTTTTCATTCTCCCCTAAAGCTAAGAGAAAAAAGTACTTAAACGAAAAACCCCATAACAGGCATCCAATTTGCCTTGTTATGGGGTTTATATTTTACAGGTTAAACCTATTTGGTCAATGCGGCCAGCTTAACGCTATCTACCTGTGGCGCTTTATTATTCTTCAGGCATACGAAATCTACCAGTTTCACATTCTTCATATTGCTGGCCAACATGGTGTGTTCTTGTGCTACACCGCTCATTTTCAAAGTCGCATTGTCTTTAATTACGGTATACAAACTTCCTGCAAGTGCATTCACTTTGGCCCTGGCATTCTGGTTCAAAAATACCTGCAGGTATTTTACATCAAAATTGTTGCTGGTGAGCACCACAGCCTGGCCATAGGCTTCAATCCGTTGCAGGTCTTTGACCGTGATGTTTATGGTTACCTGAATAGAGGAAGTAGAGTTGATATACAAGGTCTGACCTTTGCTTTGTACGGATGTGTTGGTTTGATCATAGGATTCTGTTCCATTGATACTTTCTGTGCTTGCCTGAGTCAGTACGAGCTTCACATTTCCACTTACCCAGATTTTATTGATTCCCTGGATGGGAGTTGTAGTCAATGACCTTGATTTTATAAATTCCGCTGCTGTGCCTGTAAATGCAGATGAGGTTAATACTAGTGCTGTTAATAAAGTGGCGAATGATGTTTTGATAAAAGTTTTCATAATATTTTTAATTAAGGTTTTTCTTATTGTTTGTTATTAAGACGGCCTTAAGTGGCAAACGTTTCAGTCAATTTGCCCGTATTATACCAGTCAAAGGGAAGCCACGACCAACGCCCCAAATTTTTCGACGAACGGGATGTAATATTTTTTTCATCGACGAAATCAGGACGCCATGGATAAAATGATAAAAAAAGAGTGCTCAGACAATGAAAAAAAGCAAATTAAGCGATGCAAGGGAGGCTCTTTATTTCATAAAAGCCTGCAAATTCTCCTTAATTGTCTAAAATCTCCGTTATAAGGCGGCGGATTCACTAAAATACAGCTAGAGATAAAAAAATATTATTCCTAAGTTTACATTAATAAAACACACACAATAAACCAAAACAATGAAACACAAATCTATGTATGCCTTGTTCAGGACCGTCGTGATCCTGTGCTTACCTTTTGTATTCATGGCGGGTACGATCGACCGTTCTCCTGGCAAACCAAAATGGGAGCAACTCTTCAATGGCAAGGATCTGAAGGACTGGCAAGTCAAAATCAGAAAACACGATCTGAATGATAATTATGGCAATACTTTTCGTGTAAAGGACGGACAAATACAGGTGCGGTATGACCAATACAGTGAATTTGGCGATCAATACGGGCATTTGTTCTTTAAGAAGCCGTATTCATACTATCTTATTGCAGCAGAATACCGTTTCGTTGGCGAACAGGTAAAAGGTGGCGCGGGCTGGGCCTACCGCAACAGTGGAATCATGATCCACGGACAAGACCCGACAACGATGAAAAAAGATCAGGATTTTCCCAACTCGATTGAGGTCCAGCTTTTGGGTGGTGCCGGTAATGGAGATCGTCCTACCGCCAACCTGTGTACTCCGGGCACGCAATTCGTACTGGATAACAAGGTCATCCAGACGCACTGCATCGAGTCGAGGTCAAAAACCTTTAATGGTGAGCAATGGGTTCGCGTTGAAGTACTGGTACTGGGAAGTTCCGAAATTGTTCATTACGTGAACGGCGAAGAAGTTTTGCGCTACCAAAGGCCACAGAAAGATCCTGTAGGCGGTGCCAAAGAAGGCGAACTGATAACTGGTGGCAGCATCTCATTGCAAAGTGAAAGTCATCCTGTCGATTTCAGAAAAGTTGAGATCATCAACCTGGAAAAATATGCAAAGGACCCAAAACAGCTTCAGGCGGTTGTTCAGCAACTGATGGCTGAGAAAAGAATAGCGAAACAATAACATTACAGCACATATCACATGATCAAATTATCAATAACACTGATATCTTCAATTATCATTGTTTTAGGATTAAATAATTTTTTTGGTACCCCAAAAAGTACCATTCCTGCTCCTGATGACCTGGTCATCACTACATTTTCGGGCCCTGAAGTAACACCAAGTCCGGCCTGCCTCGCAGTAGCCGCCAGCGGTGAAGTATTTGTAGGCGTAGACATGATCGGTTCTCTGGGTAAAGATCCGGGCAAAGGCCGCATTTTGAAACTGGTAGACAAGGATAATGATGGAAAAATGGATGAACACATCGAGTTTGCCCTGGTTGATAACCCACGTGGCATCATCGCTTCCGGCGATCAGGTATTTATTCTGCACACCACCTTCTCCAAAGAAAGCGGTAAAGCAACAGGAATGGACCTGGTGGTTTTCGAAGATAAAAACAAAGATGGCAAAGCCGATGGCCCTGCGAAACCATTAATTGAACACATCAGCAATGCTAAATATATCCAGGAACGCGGAACAGATCATGCAACGAACGGCATTAGATTGGGTATCGACGGATGGATCTACATTTCGGTAGGTGATTTTGGCTTCCATGATGCCGTAGACCGCAGCGGTAAAAAACTTACCATGCTGGGTGGAGGTGTACTTCGCGTACGTCCAAATGGAACAGAGATGGAAGTTTATACACATGGAACCCGTAACGTTTATGATGTGGCCATCGACCCTTATATGAATGTGTTTACACGTGAGAACACGAATGATGGCGGTGGATGGAACGTGCGTTTCTCTCATCACATTCAATCAGGAGAGTATGGCTACCCTGTGCTGTTCCAGCATTTTACGGATGAGATCATACCTGCCCTGGTGGATCTGGGTGGAGGTTCAGGAACGGGAGCCTTGTATATGGATGAAGACAGCTGGCCTGAAAAATACAACAAAGTGCCGATGATGGCCGACTGGGGAAGAAGCATGCTGTACATCCATAGGGTCAGCACAGATGGACCAACCTTTACTCAAAAGGAAGAAGAATTCATTAAATTACCACAAATTACCGATCTGGATGTAGATGGATCGGGCAGGTTGTACCTATCGGCCTGGGATGGCGCAGGCTATTCCGGAAGTGCAGGTAAAGGGTATGTAGCACGTGTGGTACCGACAAACTGGAAATACAAAGCTTTCCCGAATGTGACCACGTTATCTATAGCACAGCTTACCAGCATGCTGAACACAGGAAGTGCTGTTGCCCGACTGAGTGCTTCACAGGAATTGCTTAACCGTCCTGCAGCGCAGGTGACGGCGACTACTTTGAAGATGGCAAACGATAAAAAATTGCCACTTTATGCACGCGTAGCAGCAATGTACACTTATGCTCAGGTGGCAGGTGCGGATGGTATTGCATCATTAGTGGCACTGTCACAAGAAGAGGCGATGAAAGAATTTGCCCTTCGTGCGCTGACGGACCGTAAAGATTATTTACAAAACGCACCAACTGAGCCATTTTTAAAAGGGCTCACTGATGCTTCTGTGCGCGTACAGGCTGCATCCATCATCGGATTGGGACGTTTAGGTCGTCAAGATGCAGCGGCAGCTTTGCTAAAAACCAAAGTTCCTGCTTCATTTGTAGAACCTGCAAAAGGAGTAGAAGGTCCGCATGCTACACCAAATTCGGCCATTATATTGCCACACCTGGCGGTACAGGCATTGGTGAACCTGAAAGCTGTAGATGCCTGCGTTGCAGCCATTGGCACAGAAAACTCCAGTCTCGCATTATGGGCATTGCGCTACATGCACAATCAAAAAGCCGTAGATGGACTGATCTATGTACATGAGCAATCTGGTGATGCACAACTAAAAAAACAGATCCTGATCACATTGGCGCGTCTGTATAAAAAAGAAGATACCTATGATGCATCGTGGTGGTGGGGAACGCGGCCAGATTCCCATGGTCCATATTATAAAGCCGTCACCTGGTCGGCCTCGCCATTGATTGAAACTTTCCTTAAAGCACAGTGGTCAAAAGCCGATGTTGCAGGCAAGCAGTTCTTTGTAGACCTGGATGCGCGCCACCGTATGGAAATCCCCGCATTTGGTGTAGAAGAAAAAATTGCAGCGGTTGAAGAACCAAAGATCGATTTGGAAAAGATCAAAAACCAAAAAGGTCAGGTCGGTAAAGCTTCTATTGAAGATGTGCTGATTGCCATCAATAAACTGGAAGGGGACCCTGTAAAAGGTAAAGCGCTGTTTACCCGTCAGGGTTGTGTGGCTTGCCATAGTCTGAGCAGGAGCGAAAAAATGAACGGACCTTTCATGGGACAGATTGGTTCGATCATGAACAGGGAGCAGATTGCAGAATCCATCCTGAAACCAGATGCTTCCATTTCTCAGGGCTTTAGCACCGTATTGATCGAAGCGAAAGGCGACAATACCTATATGGGCTTTGTAACCGAAGAAACTGCAGCGAAGGTCGTAATGCGGAATACTGCCGGTGAAGTTTTCACCATTAAGAAAAGCGATATTTTGGAACGTAAGGAAATGCCGAATTCCATGATGCCGGCAGGACTGGCCAATTCATTGTCTTACGAAGAACTGGCTTCGCTGGTGACATTCCTTTCCCAACAGAAGAAATAAGGTCATACAAATAGCCTGTTAATTTTTACCGTCATCTCGACGATAGGGAAGATCTCTTGAACTATACTAAGCAAGAGGTTTCCCCTATCGTCGAGATGACGCATTTTAGGGCTATCCTCCACCTCAAACAGCACATTAATTTTCAGACCGCATTCAGTCTGTCCATTTAAAGCCTGACAAGGCTATTTATTTTTCCAAATAGCATTCTTTATAATTAGTCTAAATAGTATATTTGCCAGGTAAATTATTAGGTTTGCCAGAAAAGACCAACATATCCAGCACCGCATTGCGTATCGACAGGAATACTTTCGAGACGGTGTACAATATGTATTGGGAAAAAGTCTATGCGGTTTGTTACAACAACATTCGGGAAATAGAGCCTGCCCGTGAGATGGTGCAGGATATTTTCAAGTCCTTATGGGAAAGAAGGGAAGAACTGGAACTGGAAAATGTGAACAATTACCTGATCCGTTCGGCGAAGTTCAAGACCTTTGAATACATCAGGAATAAAGTCAGCCAACAGAAACACATCTGCTTAAAGCATGAAGGTTGCAGTACTTCTTCCAACTGCACAGAAGAGCGGGTAATGTTCAACAACCTGAAAGAAAAAGTAAACCTACTGGTAGATACATTACCTTGCCGCTGCAGAGAAGTCTATAAAATGAGCCGAGAACAAGGATTGAGCAACAAAGAGATCGCCTCTGCTTTACTCATTACAGAACGGGCGGTCGAATACCACATCACCAAAGCCCTGGGTGTACTCCGTCTCAACCTTTCCAATTATTCCAGTTAAATTTTATTTTAGACTTAGGGTAAAGCGCTTGTCATGCTACTTATATTTTATCTAAGTTTGTATTCCCATTAAGCAGGCTTTAACAGCGCAATGAAGATCAGTAAGGACCTAATAGAAAAATACCACAGGAATGAATGCAGTCCGGAAGAATCCGATGCTGTAGAAGCCTGGCTTTTTTCTAGCGATAGCGATGAAGCCCTGCAACTGCCAATGGAAGAGTCTAAGCCTGCACATAAAGCAGCCATCTGGGAAGAAATTTCATCTATTCTCCCAAACGAAGAGGAGGTTCGAAGCGATGCTGAAACGGGCAGGAAAAGTCTGCTGAAAAATTACTTTTGGTCCGGCGCAATAGCGGCATCCCTGGTCATCATTTTAATTGCAGTAGCTAGCAATCAACTGCTCAGCAATAAAGAACCAATCAACCAGTTGGTTTCCATCAACAATACTTCATCTGTAAATGTGCGCCATGTAGAAGATAGTGGTTACAGGCTCTCCGTAGGTACCAATACCTCTGCAAGGATAGATAACCTGACGGGGGTAGTAGACCTGTCTGGCAGCATGCTCATTTGTCCTAAAAAAGACATTACACTGAGCTTTGAAGGTAGCGCGGAGAAAATCACCTTTAAACAGGGTCAGACGTATATTATATTGAAGGGAAAAGACGGTAAGGACAAGATTATCATCATTAGTGAGAAGAACCTGATGGATCTTCCTCCGGTGCTTCAAAAGCAAATTATCAATGAATTCAATATCTAAAGGTCTTTTCTATTTACTACTGCTCAGCTGCTGTCTGCTGTCCTGTACACAGGCTCCCCTGAACTTTGGGGATAAGCTGCCCGGCAAGTACAGCCTATACATTATGGGACACGATGGCAAGGAATACCTGCTGGAAACCAATAATCTTGACAGCGGGATACTCGTTCCGGAGCAAGAAGGCGCCGAACTGGACATCAGGAAGGTAGACCGCAGTGTACTGGTCAAACGCGGTTACTATTATCACCTGGACAGAAAATCAGCAAGTTTTATCAAATACCGGATCGAAGGCCGAAATTTCAGCCCGGTATCGGCCATGCCCCTTGAAAAATTCTCCGTAGAAAACTACCACTGGATTGGACTGGACACCCTCCTGCTTACGGGACTGGGGACACCTGAGTTTGCCCAGGTCAAATACGTACTGCTAGATACCCGCAGCATGAAACAGCTTGCAGCTGGAGATATGGATATTCCCCGTCCTTCAGGAAGATTTGACAACATGTCGGTAGGCTTTGTCGCACCTCAAAGAAATTCTTTGCTGATTGGCTATACCTACCATCAACAATTGAGCGCTTCTGACTATACCACCAGCGACACTACTTATGTAACAGAACTGAGCTATCCGCAGATGAAGGCTCTGCAAACGCATAAAGATGCCCGCTCCACCTATCCGGGTGGCGTCAACAATATCCAGTCTTCTGCATTTTTTGATGCCGCGCAGAATTATTATTTCATGGATTGCCCCGGAATTGCATTGGGCAACAGGCCTGAACTGCCAACGGCTGTCATGCGGATCAACAAAGGGGCTGTGAGCCCCGACCAGACTTACTTTTTCAATATTTCTGCCGCTTTAGGCAACCATGCTTATGGCATGTGGCCGGTTGGAGAAGGAAAAGCAATTATCCGTACAGAACGCAAAGACTTATTCAAAGGACTTGGTGATCATTACAGCACCGCACATTTTGAATTTTACCTGATTGACGTAGCAGCTGGAAAAGTAATAAAGAAACTCGCCCTTCCGCTCGATAAAGGTAGCCGAAGGGAATGCGTTCTGGTTGAAAATAACACCGTCTATATTTCGATCAATTCAGATAAGAAAGGAAACTGCATTTACGTATATGACCTGAAATCAGGCATCTTAAAGAGAGGCCTGGAACTAAAAGGCAGTACAGATTTTATCCTGAGGATAGACAAACTGAATTAATTTCACTTTTTTGTTGAGCTGGCCTTCGGTTAGTTGTGCTTTATGCTACCTACAAGTATAATGTACAATCTAAAAACAATGTCATACGGGAAAACTCTACTCATTATTTTATTCAGCGCCTTTTCTTTTGGCGCATTCGCTCAAAACTCCACGCAACTTTCAGGCTACGTTAAAGAAGGCAATGAAGCCATTACCGGTGCTACTGTGATCTTGAAAGGCACGAAGACCGGAACAGTGACTGATGCCAATGGGCATTACGAACTAAAAGGTATAAAAGCCGGCAGTTATACCCTGGTGATCTCTTACCTGGGTTACATCAGCTCTTCGAGTAGAGTCATCCTAAAAGAAAATGAAAACCTAACGATCAATGTGAACCTCAGCAAGGACCAGAACCAGCTCCATGATGTCAATATCAGTGGAAAAACGAAAACCCAGGAAGTCAGGGAATCCGGCTTTGCCGTCAATGCCATAGACACAAAAAAATATGCAAATACAACGGCAGACCTAAACCAGATCCTCAACCGAAGCACAGGGGTGAGGATTCGCGAACAAGGCGGACTCGGTTCAGACTTCAAATTCTCCATCAATGGTTTATCTGGCAAACAGGTGAAATTCTTCATTGATGGTATTCCGATGGAAGTAATGGGTAGTGCAATGTCACTGAACAACATCCCGGTAAACCTTGCCGATCGTCTGGAGGTTTACAAAGGTGTAGTGCCGGTACAATTAGGCGCAGATGCGATGGGCGGTGCTGTAAATGTGGTAACCAATCAAGGTGTAAAAAACTATCTGGATCTGAGCCATAGCTATGGATCTTTCAGCACCAACCGTTCTGCCATTACCGGGCAGTTTGTAGAAAAGAAGACCGGGATCATCGTCAAGGCCAGTGGCTTCCTTAATTCTTCCCTCAACAATTACAAAATGAAGAATGTAGATGTTCTGGCCGGAAGTCCTGGAAAAGGTCAGTATATCCCTGAAGAAGAATTGTTTGGTAAAGAATATATAACAGGAGATGTAAAGCGTTTCCACGACAATTACCTTTCTGCCCTCGGTCAGGTGGAAGCGGGTATCATCAATAAAAAATGGGCAGATGTATTGTTCATAGGTGCAGGTTATAACGAAGCCCAGCAAGACCTGCAAACCGGATTCGATCAAAAGACCGTTTACGGTAAAGTAAAAAGAACCAGTTATGCCAAAAGTGCCACAGTTCGTTATAAGAAAAATAACATTTTTACAGAGGGTTTAAACCTAAGTGCTTTCGCTGCACGCTCTACGGATACCTACCGGACTACAGACACGCTATTTGGTAAATACGACTGGAGCAATTCCTGGTATGATGCCGGATATACCGAAATGGGAAAAGGTATCAAAACGATAGGTGTTATTGAAAGACCAAGGACCTATGCTATGGCCAATATGAGTTATACCATCAACCCTAACCATTCGCTGAATCTAAATTATACCCTGGATCACTTAAAAAATAAAAACTACAATGCGGTTTATGAAGACCGTGACAGCATACCTGGCAAAATTAATAAGCAGATTGTCGGCCTTGCGTACCAGCAGGATCTCCTTGAGGGGAAACTGGTAAATACCTTTTTTGCTAAATATTACAACCTGGGCCTGGATCGTGCGAAATACATCAACCGCATTTACACGGCGCAGGATACCTCGTCGGGCAACTGGGGTTATGGAGTTGCTTCAAGATATAAACTGAATTCAGGACTAGGGTTTAAAGCTTCTTATGAACACGCCTATCGCCTTCAGGAAGCGGAGGAAGTATTCGGCGACGGATTGAACCTGCAAGGCAATCCTGATCTGAAACCGGAAAGCAGTGACAACATCAACTTGGGCACATTTTATAGTTTCCAGATTGACAAAAACTCTTTCTACATCGAAGCATCAGGGTTTTACCGCAATGCAAAAGATTTCATTTTTCCGGTAGCTGATGTGCGTTCGAATTTATTGAAAAATGAAAACCAGTCGAGCGTACGCATCACAGGTCTGGAATCGGAATTACGTTACAACTACGACAAACTGCTTTCGGTAACACTGAATATGACCTACCAGAATGCCATTAACACAACCAAATCCGGACAAACAGAGTCCTACTATGTAGAGGGTACGTATAACAACAAAATCCCTAATCAGCCATGGCTATTTGGCAATGCGGATATCACTGTCGGAAAAGACAACCTGCTTGGAAAAGGCACACGTCTGCAGTTCAACTGGTTTACGCAATACATCAACTGGTTTTACCTGACCTGGGAAAGTAAAGGGAATCCTAATGGGAAATCTGATATCCCAACACAGTTCATACACAATGCGGCACTGAGTTATTCATTAAATAACGGAAAGTACAATATCTCCGCGGAGTGCCGGAACCTAACAGACCACATGGCGTACGATAACTTCAAACTGCAAAAACCTGGCAGGTCATTCTCGGTAAAATTCAGGTACTTCATTCAATAATTCACGAAAAGATTAGATAAAATATATACTGATGAAAAGATCATTTAACACATACACCAGACTATTATTAACTGCTTTAATATTACTCTCTGTCAGTGGCTGTGAAAAAAGAGATGTAGGTAATGTTGAAGAAGGCACTCAATATTCAGCTGTTCTTTGCGTAGGCAGCTGGCCTAACACTGCCTATTACATTTCCAGCATTTCTTCGCTAACAAGTGGCACCATCAGCCTGAAAGGCAATGGTGCAGAGATGACAGGAAAAGTTTATGCCCAGGATGTGATCCAGAAGGATGGTTTTTATTACCATGCCAATGCCGGAAGTGGCAGACTGGGGAAATATCATGTTGAAAACGGCGTATTGCTCATCGACAAAGAGATTCCTTTCTCCTATTTGAACTGGAGTTCTTATACCTGGGTAGACAACAATACGCTTGTGATTTTTGGTGATGGTAAAGGCGAAGCCCGGTATGCGATCATTAAAGTAGATAAGATGACCATCAAAGCAGGGAAACTGCCCCTGAACCCTATCGCTAATGGATTTCAGTCTTACAACATTGGCTTCGCTGAATACAGGTCCAATAAGCTTTTCTTAGGCTACACCTTTACCTCAACCGACTGGACTCAATATCCGAATATGCCGGTTTATGCAAAATCATTTGTTGCGGTAATCGACTACAACACCATGGCCGTAGAGAAATCTTTAGAGGAAACACGCAGTACTGGTCTTGGCGGACCAAATGTATACGCGCCATCTTCATTTGTTGATGAAAACAATGACTTGTATTTCATCAGTGACCCGGTAAACATCTACGATTACAAAAGGCCTTCGGCGATGTACAGGATCAAGAACGGGTCAACAGAAATAGATCCTACCTATTACTTTAATTTTTCGGCAGCATCTAATAATGAAATGGCTCCGGCAATGTGGTACATCGGAAATGGAAAAGCGATCATCAGATCTCGTATCGCCGGAGAGTCCATTGATGCGGACCACTACTTCTGCGTAGTAGATGCCAGAACCGGAACTTTCATCAAAAAGCTGGATCTGCCAGTCGATAAAGGCGAGCGGATGGTCAATGGAGTAATTGTAGAAGATGGCAAGGCCTTTATCGCCGTAAATGCTGCCGATAGAGATTACATCTGGCAATATGACCCTGCTACGGATAAACTAACCAAAGGAGTAGAATTTGTAGGCGGCATAGATTACATCCTGCGGATCGAAAAATTGAAATAATTAATATCCTCCTGAATTTTACATGACTTTCAAAAAAATAAACGCCTGGTTTCACTTATGGTTCGGAATTATTTCCGGAATCGGAGTAGTGATCCTGGGTATTACAGGCTGTATACTTGTGTTTGAGCGGGAGATCAAAACGCTGAGTTCGCCCTGGTTGACAGCCGAAAAAAGTACCGAAGGCAAGATCCTTCCCCCTTCGGTACTTTACCAATCTGTGGAGAAAAGCTTTCCGGGAAGAGAGATAGAGTCGGTCTGGTATTATGGCGAAAACAGGACCGCGCACTTCAGGATTCATGAAATGGATTCTGTGGTGTATGTGAATCCTTATACAGCTGAGGTTGTGGCCGCAGCCCATGAGAATGACATTTTTCAGTTCTTTAAAGATGGGCATTACTATTTCTGGTTTCCTAGAGAGATCGGGCACCAGATCACAGGCTGGACTACTCTGGTCTTTTTCTTCATCACCATCAGCGGACTGATTCTTTGGTGGCCAAAGAAATGGAACAAAAAAGGGAAAGAACAAGCTTTTTCGATCAAATGGAAAGCAAAATTCAAGCGGCTGAATTACGACCTGCACAATGTACTGGGATTTTATTCCTTACTCCTTGCCCTGCTCATTGGCGCAACAGCCCTCATGATGAGCTTTGCCTGGTTCCATAACGGAGTCAACTGGCTGGCTGGCGGAAGTCCGAGGGGACCGCGCATCGAGGCCCTATCTGATACTACAAATATCATCAAAGTCAATTTTCTTCAGCAGATTGACAAGGCCTATCACAAGGGTGTTTACGAACTTGCTGAGCACAATCCACTGGAGATCATCCTCCATTTTCCTGAAAAACCCTCAGACCCGATCTACGTCTGCACCGACATGTACAGGGGAACCTGGCGTGATGTTTACCTGGATCAATATACCCTCAAAGAACTTCCCGCTTCTGCCAAAAGACTAAGGGACGAAGACCTTGCGCAATGGATCAATAGATCTAACTATGGCCTGCACGTGGGCGACTTTGCAGGTGTCTACACTAAAATACCCTATTTCCTGGCTAGTCTGATCTGCGCCAGTCTGCCCATCACCGGATTTTACATCTGGTGGGGTAAAAAGAAAAAAGCCTTCAACAAGAAGAAAAAAGTACTTCCCAAACTTCTTACTAATTAATTAAAATGATGAATGAACACATGACCACAACAGGAAAAGCGCCTGTTGCAGGCATCTTTTTGCCAATTATATTGCTGCTCCTGCTTTGTATTTTAACGATGCCTGCTGCCTTATCGCAAAGTAAAGGAAAGCTCATTGGCCGGGTATCCGCTGCCGATGGTAAAGCACTGCCCTATGCTTCTGTCGCCCTGCACAAATCAGATGGGCAAATGCTGAAAGGAACACTGAGTGATACCCTTGGAAGGTTCGATATTGTTTCAATTCCCCAGGGTGAATATTTTCTAAAGGTGACCACGATGGGTTTTATTGTCCATCAATCTGAGCCATTTCATTTTTATGCTCAGCAGACTGTGCTGGAAATTCCTGAAATTACCCTGAAAGAAGAAACCAGGACGCTCAGTGGCGTAACCATTAAAGCTCAGCGCAAACTCATTGAGCAGACGATCGACAGAACGGTGATTAACGTGGAGAATAGTATCCTCTCTGAGGGTAATACTGCGCTGGAGTTGCTGGAGAGGGCTCCGGGTGTAACCGTAGATCAGGACGGTGCTATTTCGTTAAAGGGTCGGCCGGGTGTATTGGTGATGATTAATGGCAAGCAGACTTATCTCTCCCCCAAAGAACTGAGTACCTTATTGAAAGGTACCAATTCAGCCTCGATCTCTAAGATAGAAATCATGGGCAATCCTTCCGCTAGATACGATGCTGCCGGCAATGCAGGAATCATCAATATTCAGATGAAGAAAAACATGGCAACAGGGTTTAATGGCAGTATATCTGTAAACGGTGGCGCCGGCAGAAATGCAAGATATGGCAGTGGCCTAAGTCTAAACTACCGCAGTAACAAGGTAAATGTATACGGTAGTTACGATTATGGCTACCGCGGAGAAACGGAATATCTGGATTTTATCAGGAGGTTTTACAATAGCGGCGTGGTGACAGGTACTGCAGACAGGACATCAAACCAGGATACCAAAACCAACGAGCCCTTGCATACCAACAATTTCAGATTTGGGCTGGACTATGAGCTCAATGCAAGGAATTCAATTGGATTTCTGATGAATGGCAACGTGGGGAAATATACTCATGACAGTAAAACGGGAAACCTGCTCACTGATCACTCAGGCACCTTGCTGAGCAATATGGCTACCACAAACTACGACAAACAGAACTGGGAAAACCTCAGCTATAACCTAAACTATCAGCATAAATTTGAGAAAGAAGGACGGATGCTAACTGCTGATGCTGATTTTGCCAGCAATAGTTTTACCTCAAACCTCAATCTGAAAACAGTTACACTTGCCGGAAGCAGTAACGGCACAGACATCACAAGAAGAGGTTACGTACCGGCGGTTACTGATGTTTACCTTGCCAAATTGGATTATGCAGACCCTTTGACTAAAAGTTTAAAATTCGAAAGTGGCCTGAAAAGTAGCTTTACTTCCTCAGACAATAACCTCAGGTATGACCTGCTGAACAATGGGAACTGGGAATATGATGCCAACGGCAGTAACCACTTTAAATACAAAGAGCAGATCCATGCCGGTTATGTCAATTTCAACCAGGAGTTCAAGAGCTTTAGCCTTCAAATTGGCTTAAGGGGAGAATATACCCGTACCGAAGGTCATCAAATCACTACAGATTCCCTGATTGAAAGAAGTTATTTTCAATTGTTCCCCAGCATATTCATTAGCAAACCCTTGGGCGAGAACAACCAGCTGCAATTGGCTTACAGCCGGAGGATCGAACGTCCCGATTATGGAGACCTGAATCCTTTCCGTGTATTCAGGGACCCACTGTTGTTTTACCAGGGGAATCCTTTTCTGAAACCCGAGCTCATCCATGCCTTCCAATTGAGCCATAGTTTTAAAGGAAATTACACTACAGCAATCAGCTATAACCGCACGAGTGACGTAATGACCTGGGTGAATGGACAGATTGACGCGCTAAATACTACATTTGAGATGCCACAAAACTTGCGGATACTTGTGAATTACGGCATCAGTTTTACGGCCTCTACCAATATCACGAACTGGTGGAGCGGAACCCATTTCGCCAACTTATTCCGCAATGAATACAGCGGTAGCGGAGACAATGGGGCGATAGCCACTAATGCCACAAGTTTTAGTTTTAATTCACAACATAGTTTTAAAGCCAGGAAAGGATACAGCATGGAATTAACCGGACTCTATAACGGAGGTTCTGTCTACGGAATATCGCGCTACAAAGCCAATTATGTCATCTCTGCCGGATTCCAGAAATCAGTATTGGGCGATAAAGGCACACTCAAACTATTGATCAATGACATCTTCCAAAGCAGGCAATTCCGCGAGAGTACGATCTATGGAAATATAGATATGAACACCCATATCCGTTTAGACAGCCGCAGGGGAATCCTCTCTTTTTCTTACCGTTTTGGAAATCAGAACATCCAGAAAAAAGAAAGGAAAACAGGTAGCGAAGATATTTTGAATCGGGTGAAGGGCAGTTAAGACCTCCTCAACAACATGGCCAACAGCTGGCATAAAATCCCAATAACAAACAATGCAGAGATCAGCATATACAACCATGTATTTGCGAAATAATTGTACTCCAGGGAAGACCTGAATATACTGACCAGCCAGGTCATCAAAAAGCCGGCAAAAACCAGGTTGGTCAGCGCCAGGATATAGTGCATGGCAGTCAATTTTAAATCCTGCTGAACAGCCCTTAACACCCAGCCATTGTGCACAATGACCAATAATATTGCGCAGATGGTCAGGGAAACGCTGTTCAGCAGGTACAATATAAAGTAGAGGAGGGCAAATCCGATATTCAAATAAGACAGTACTCTTAGCATCATTCTAAAATATTGAAATTTTAATGGTTTTAACGAACTATTCCAATTCCTTTTTGTTTAGTTTACATAAAATATAATATTATGAAAAAGGAAACAAAAATTATAGCCGGTGTATTGGCAGGAGCAGCTCTTGGTGCGGCAGTCGCATTGATATTGTCATCAGACAAGAACAGTGAAGTGAAAGATAAAGTAGCAGATTGGTTCTGCGACCTGATTGACTCTTCCAAAGACAAATTGGCCGGCGTAACGGATAAAGTAAAAGATACCATCTCAAAAGTTACGGCATAAAACTGAATGAAAATTGCTTTTCATGGTGCAGCACGAGCTGTTACCGGCAGTAAACACTTGATTACGCTTAAAAACAATAAACAAATACTATTAGATTGCGGCCTTTTCCAAGGCATGGGAGAGGTTACAGAGGGACTGAATGAATCTTTCGGTTTCAATCCGGAGCAAGTGACCTATATGATCTTATCGCACGCGCACATAGATCATTGCGGTTTGCTGCCCAGGTTAGTAGCCGAGGGTTTCAGCGGCCCTGTATTTTGCACTCCTGCAACTATGGAACTTGCACGTATCCTTCTATTGGATTCTGCAAAGATCAATGAGCAGGATGCAGAATATGCAAACAGACATATCAAGCGGGTAGAGGATCAGGAAATGCCACTCTATACCGAAGCAGATGTACAAAAAACGCTCAGTCAGTTCAAAGTAGTAGCCTATCAGGAAGATCATGAGGTCGATGAACAGATCAGTGTCCGGTTTACTGATGCAGGCCATATCATTGGCAGCGCAGCTGTACACCTGAGCATCAGGGAGGACGGGAAAAATCACCGCGTGACTTTTAGCGGCGATGTAGGCAGATATGGCGACCTGATTCTCAAGAGTCCACAAACCTACTCACAGGCAGATTACATCATTATGGAATCTACTTATGGCGATTCGCTGCACAAAGACCTGGAGCCTATAGAAACGTCGCTCCGCGAAATCATCCAGCAAACCTGTGTAGTTAAAAAAGGTAAATTGATCATTCCCGCATTTAGTGTAGGGCGTACTCAGGAACTGCTGTTCGCACTAAACGCACTGGAGCTGAAAAACCAACTTCCGGATTTGCGGTATTATGTAGATAGTCCGCTTTCACTGGAAGCAACAGAAGTACTGAAAAACCATCCCGAATCTTACAACAGCGGTGTGAAAGCGCTCATGAAACGTGACGATGATGTATTCAGCTTTAAAGGACTCAAGTTCATTGAAAGTGTACAGGAATCGAAAGCGCTCAATAATGACCCACGCCCTTGTGTGATCATTGCCTCTTCCGGAATGGCCGAAGGCGGACGGGTAAGGCACCATATCCGAAACAATATCGACCAACCAAAGAACACCATATTGATGGTAGGCTATGCCTCTCCGGGTTCCCTCGCAGGAAAACTGATCGCTGGTCGGCGTAGCGTATGGATGTTTGGGGAAGAATACGACGTGTTGGCCGAAGTGAAATCGATCCAGTCGATGAGTGCACACGGCGACTATGAAGACCTGCTCCATTTCCTTGCCTGCCAGGATCCTGATAAAGTGAAACAACTTTTTTTGGTCCATGGCGAATACGAGGTACAGCAAAAATTTGCGCAGCGCATCAGGGAAAAGGGCTTTAAACATATCGCCATACCAGAATATCATCAGGAATTTGAGCTTTAAAGATTTATCTTTGCGGCATGGATGTTTTCGGCGAAGCTTTAAAAGACCAATATACCAAACCACCGGCAGAGACGCTATGGGTACACAATTCCTATGATGAACCTGAAGAAATGCCGGTTGACATTTACTTTAGAAATGAGGCGGAAATGCCGGAGCTCGAACTGAAAGCACTGGAGCTCTGTAAAGGGAAAGTATTGGATGTGGGAGCCGGTGTAGGCAGTCATGCCCTGGCTTTACAAAGTCGTGGTTTCGACGTTACCGGTATGGATATCTCTGCTCCTGCAGTAGCCATTATGAAACAGCGCGGCCTTAAAAAGGCAATTGAAGGGAACATCCTGAAGTATTCCGGCGAAACCTATGACACTTTATTGTTCATGATGAACGGCATTGGGCTCACCGGTTCACTTCCAGGGCTGAAGTCGTTCTTAAATCAGGTAAAAGAGTTGCTTAATCCAGGGGGACAATTGGTCTTTGACAGTTCAGACCTCTCCTATTTATATCAGGAAGTAGCTTTTCCTATCAGTGGTTATTACGGAGAAGTCAGTTTCCGGTATGAATATAAAAGCCAGAAAGGAAATTGGTTCAAGTGGATCTATGTTGATCAAAAGACATTAAAGGATGTTGCCTCCCAGAAAGGCTGGCAAACGGAGATCATCTTTGAAGATGAATCCGATCAATATTTAGCGAGGTTAACCTTAAAAGGCTAACCCCGCTCACTTTTATTAAGCCTGTTCTTCCCAGACTACGGCAATATTAACAATCGTTTGTACTGCTTTTTCCATATCCTGTACGGAAGCCCATTCCTGTTTTCCATGGAAAGCATGCTCACCGGCAAAGATATTTGGACAAGGTAAGCCCATGAAAGAAAGCCGGGAGCCGTCGGTTCCACCCCTGATGCTTTGTTGCTTCGGCGTGATGCCTGCTCTTTTAATCGCTTCGATCCCATTGGCCACTACCTGCGGATAACCGTCAAGCACCTGTTTCATATTCCGGTATTGTTCGCTGATCTTCAGCTCATAGGTCGAATTTGGAAAATCTTCAATGATGTTCTGCACTGTAGCATCCAACAATTCGCCATTGGCCTGAAGCTCTTCATCATTGAAGGCACGCAGGATAAACCTGGCTTCCGCTTGCTCTACACTTCCATTGATACTTACAGGGTGAATAAAACCTTCTTTACCTTCTGTTGATTCCGGGGAAAGGCAGTCTGCAGGCAGGGCAGCGATCACATCTGATAAAATCTTGATGGCGCTTTCCATCTTACCTTTGGCAAAGCCTGGATGCGAACTTACGCCATGAATAGTCAATACAGCACCATCTGCAGAGAAAGTCTCATCTTCTATAGAACCTAGCGTTTCTCCGTCAATGGTATAACCAAAATCAGCTCCTAATTTTTTTAAATCGGCTTTATCTACCCCGCGGCCGATTTCTTCATCTGGTGTAAACAGGACTTTGATAGTCCCATGCTTGATCTCCGGGTTTTCCATCAGGAAAGCCGCAGCCTCCATGATCTCAGCAACACCAGCCTTATTGTCGGCTCCGAGTAATGTAGTACCGCTGGCTGTGATGATGTCATTGCCGATCTGATCTTTCAAATCAGGATGTTCATCCATCCTCAGCACGATATTTTGGTCATCGGGCAGAACCAGGTCCTGACCCTGATAATTCTGGTGTATAATCGGCTTTACCCCTGCACCAGTGCAATCCGGGGAAGTATCCATATGCGAGCAAAAGCAAATTACGGGAACCTGCTTATCTGTAGTTGAAGGAATGGTAGCGTATACATAACCATATTCGTCCAGGTGTGCATCACTGATTCCCATTGCTAAAAGTTCTGCAACAAGAATCCTTCCCAGGTCTTTCTGCTTCTCTGTAGAAGGTACTGTTGGCGACAGAGGATCAGATTGTGTATCAATCTGTACATACTTTGTAAATCTGTCTTGAAGTGTTTTGTTTTTATTTTGATAATTTAGCATACTCGTATTAGAAAGTTCAAAGTTATATAAACTTAAAGAAGATACCTTGAAACGGACATTTATTTCATTCTTCAGCGTAGTTATCCTTCATTGTACTGCGGTAGCCCAGTCCAACTTCCATAAACTGAGCATCGGTGCCGGATATGGCGTGACGCAGTCTTTTACAGATGTTCAGGAACATGCCATTAGTTTTGCCGGGTACGGAACCGCAGATTACTTCCTCACGCCGTTTATCAGTCTGGGCGGGGAATTCCAAATGGGACAGATCCGGGGCGGCGACATTTATACCGATCCAAATGAGCGGGAGTTCATCAACTCCTACAAGACGGCCAATATCAACGGAAAACTTTACCTGGGATCAGTGATTAATTTTAACCGGAATGCATTTGCAAATGCCATAAAATGGTTCTATATCGGCGCTGGGGCCGGGATCATCAGAAATGATGTGGAACGCGTGGTTGTAAAGCCCAGCACCAGAAATACAGCCAATCCTTATGTTTTCCCAGGAAAAGACAAATCTACAGACCTTGTTGCGCCGCTGAGTACAGGAATCAATTACTACTTTTCCGACCGCACAGGCAAACCCAAATTCGGCATCAACCTCAATTACCAGGTCAATTTCAGCCTGGGAGAGGGGATGGATGGCTACGATGATTCCCCCATTAAATTTAAAAATGGCAGTCCGGATGTTTATACCTATCTTTCTTTCGGTTTCAGGTATAACTTTGGCTTACTTGGCCTTTCTACCAAATCATTGTATTGATTTGAAACTCACTTGCTCAATGAAATACCATCTTTTATCCTTACTTCTGTTCTTCACCATGACTACTTCGGCACAGCTGACACCCTATGAAAAAAGTGGCAAAAAAGAAACTGCTACTTATGATGAGGTCATTGCCCATTATAAGTTGCTGGCAAAAACCTATCCGCAGGCGAGGTTACTGAGCTATGGCAATACCGATTTTGGAAAACCCTTACACCTCCTGGTTCTTTCTGCAGAGAAAAATTTCGATCCAGCTGCAATACGGAAAGCCAACAAGCGTGTGCTGCTGATCAATAACGGTATCCATCCGGGCGAACCGGAAGGTATTGATGCCAGCATGATGCTGGCCCGTGACCTGCTCCATGAGAAAAAACTTCCAAAAGATGTAGTGATCTGCATCGTTCCAGTATACAATATTGATGGTATCTTTAACCGCAGCGGGACTTCCCGCGCAAACCAGAATGGGCCTGTGGCATATGGTTTCAGGGGCAACAGCAAAAACTACGACCTCAATCGGGACTTCATCAAGACAGACAGTCAAAATTCAAAAGGCTTCCAGGAAATTTTTAATACCTGGCAACCGGAAATTTTTGTAGACACCCATACCAGCAATGGGGCCGACTACCAATACATCATGACCCTTATCCCAACGCAAAAGGATAAACTCCACCCCGTATTGTCGGAATATATGACTCGAACTATGCTTCCCTACCTTTACGCAGAAATGAAAAAAAGTGGCTTCGAGATGATACCTTATGTGAATTCAATCGAAGAAACGCCAGACGCAGGGATTACCGGATTTCTGGAATCTCCACGTTATTCTACCGGCTATACCACGCTACACAATACGATCGGCTTTATGCCAGAAACACACATGCTAAAGGAATACGAGCAAAGAGTAGCATCGACCTACAGGTTACTGGAAATTTACATCAACCTCGTGCAGCGCGATACGAAACAGATCGGGGACAATAAACGCAAAGCAGACGAATCAGTAGCCGGGCAGTCAAAATTTTCATTGGAATGGAAACTCAACAAGCAGCGATTTACAGAAATTGAGTTTAAAGGCTATATGTCGAAGAAAAAGCCCAGTGAAGTAAGCGGTTTAGACCGATTGTATTATGACAGATCTGCACCCTATACGAAGAAAATCAAAGAGTGGAATACTTTTGAACCTGCAGTTGAAATTGAGAAACCCCTCGCGTACATCATTCCTCAAGCCTGGGATAAAGTGATCGAATTGCTGAAACTGAATCGGGTAAAGCTGTACCGATTACAGGAAGATGTGCTCATCCCTGTAGAATCGTACTATATCGGGGATTTCAAGACGATGAGCAAACCTTTCGAAGGACATTATCTCCATTCCGGAGTACAACTGAAAACTGTAACACAAGACAGGCAATTTTACAAAGGCGATTATCTGGTATATACCGACCAGGCTGTAAACCGCTATATCCTGGAAACTCTGGAGCCACAGGCGACGGATTCCTTCTTCAACTGGAACTTCTTCGACAGTATATTGGGCATGAAAGAGCATTTCTCCGCCTATGTTTTCGAAGACACTGCAGCAGAACTGCTCAAGGCAGATCCCAGCCTGAAGAAAAAGCTGGAGGATGCCAGGGCAGCAGACCCTGAGTTCGGTAAAAATGCCGATGCACAGCTTGACTTTGTCTATAAAAATTCTGATTATTACGAAAAAACACACTCCCGATATCCAATTGCAAGGTTGACGACCGATACCAAATTACAGCTTAAATAAACGAAATGGAATACCTGAACAATACCCCTGTTGCCGCCTTGATCATGATCTTTACGGTGGTCACCAGCATCTATGCCTTTAACGATAACAGTGCTTACGGGAAATTCATGCTGAACCCTTTCAGTATCTCACGTGGACAAAAAGTATACACTTTGATCACCAGCGGACTGATCCATGCAGATTGGATGCACCTGATCTTTAACATGATTACTTTTTTTTCCTTTGGATTTCCTTTGGAGCGGGCAATTGGTTCCGGCCCATTTGCCGCTATCTATTTTGTTGGCTTAATCTTGAGCGACATCCCTACAGTCATCAAACATAAAAATGACATCTGGTACAATAGCTTAGGTGCTTCCGGCGCAGTGAGTGCAGTGCTGTTCGCTTCTATATTATTGTTTCCTTTCACGAAGATTTATATAATACCCTTCCCTTTTGGTATTTGGGCTATTGTATTTGGTCCACTGTATCTGATCTACTGCGTTTATGCTGCAAGGCAAGCCCGGGATAACATCAATCACGATGCGCACTTTTTTGGGGCATTGACAGGAATGATTGTTATGGTATTGATCGTACCGGGAGTAATCCCAAATTTCTTAGCGCAAATACTGGCTAAAATTGGCTAGTGAATTTCAGGCAGTGCCGGAGGCTCGAAATAGCTCATGGGTTTTGTTGGATCTTTAATGATCTCAAACAAGGTATGCCCCCATGGCTTCCAGAAATCCTGTAAAACCTGCGCATAAGTTTTGTGCTGCCAGTGATCGAACAAAGGTTTGTTTAGCGTACCGCGCAATGGCATCGCATCGATATAAATAGAGCCTTCTACAGGCAAAATTGCGTATTCTGGAAGTCTGTTGAACAAATAGGCGGAATAGTAGAACCTGGCACAGAGCTCTTCAAATTGCGGAGCCGACAAGTCTTTACCTTCAATCTGCTGCAGCAGTTCTCCGTGAAATTTCTTGTTTGTACCATTATCCTGAAGACAGGCAATGATACCGAAGTCGCCAAGTTTCATAGAGAAGGTCATGGTATTGATCTCGTCTCTAAAGCTAAAAGCCGTTTCCTTTTCATCAAGCGGAACTACGACGATGGACCATGGGCTAAAATCTTCAAATACCACATCCAAATAAATCCCCTGAATCATGGTATGCAGGTTACCAAACTTATGCATCAATCCCTGTGACATGTTTACCCCGTCTGCACTCAGTTGCTGCAAACGCACAGCAGCATTCATCTCGATATAGATCAGACTATACATAAATTTGCCGATCCACCTGAACAGACTCACTTCATCCAACTGAGAAACAGCAGCATATCCATCGGAAAAGGCAGTTGCGATCTTCTCTTCCAGAGGGTCAAGAAAATGCGAAAGCAATTCGGTATTGCAGGGAACCTTCAAGGCATTGTAAGACCTTACACTTTCATCCAGAAGTTTGATTTGCTCTTCTCCCGTAAAATTAGCGACCTTCAACAACCATTCCGGTAAGATCGGAATCTCTACAATTGGCGTGTTGAACGTATCTCCACTGAGAAAACAGTTTTTATACTTAAAGTCGAAATTTTTGAAAGGTTGATATACGCTGCTATTCATACTAGGGCACAATATTAGGCATATTATTTATACATTCGCTTCAGCACAGATTTTTTTACATTACCGAAGCATAGCTCATGCAGATTGCCTATACACCCTACCAGCTCGAACTGAAACACCCTTTTGCCATTGCAAAATTCTCCAGGACCAGTACACCGATCATGCTCATTAGACTAACCTATGAAAATGTCGTAGGCTATGGCGAGGCTTCTATGGTACCTTATATGGGTGAAAGCATAGAAAGTGCCATCGCTTTCTTAAATAAGGTAGAGTGGAACAGGTTTACTTTTCCTTTTAGTTTTGAGGAGATCATTGACTATCTGGACAGCGTGGAAAAAGGCCAGCCAGCTATAAAAGCGGCTATTGATATTGCACTGAATGACATCCAGGGTAAATTAATGAACAAGCCTTGTCATGAAATTTATGCTGCAGATCCCGGTAAAATGCCTTTAACATCATATACGATAGGTATCGATACAGCAGAAGTTATCCGTGAAAAAGTCGCAGACGCCAGGGGATTCAAGGTATTGAAGATTAAACTGGGCCGGGATAATGACCAGGAACTGATCCGTACGATCAGGACTGTCAGTAACCTGCCTTTATATATAGATGCCAACCAGGGCTGGACCGATAAGGCAAAGGCAATTGATATGATTTATTGGCTGCATGACCAGGGAGCAGTACTGATTGAGCAACCGATGGACAAAAATAATCCGGACGGCAATGCCTGGCTTACAGGAAGAAGTCCGATCCCTATCCTGGCAGATGAAGCTGTCCAGCGCTTGAGTGATATGGAAACTTTAAAAGGTGCATATCATGGCATCAATGTTAAACTCATGAAAAGCGCGGGGATGTATGAAGCACACCAGATGATTTTAAAGGCAAGGTCATTTGGCATGAAAATATTAATTGGTTGTATGAGTGAAACTTCCTGTGCGACACAAGCGGGGACGGCACTGGCGCCCCTGTGTGATTGGTCGGATCTGGACGGGCCGTGGCTGACGAAAAACAATCCATTTAAGGCTCCCTTACTCACTGATGGCAGATATGTGCTAAATGACCTGCCAGGTCTGGGTTTAGAAGAAGTACCAGCCGGACTGTTTACTTCTTCTTAAGTGAGCTGCGCATTTCCTTTACCAGTTGTATTTTCAGGTAAACGAAAAAGCCGGCAGTTGCCAGAAAGAATGCAATCACCGGATATTTGGCATTATTATAGGCCCAGACCATCCCAAAAATGGAGATGATGATACCCAGGTTATAAAAAACATTTAATGCGATCTTTTTTCCCATCGCTTAATAAACTTGCATATCCGGATCGAAAGCTTCCTGCCAAGCCAGGATACCACCTTTCAGGTTGTAAAGATTGGTTAGTCCCAATTGTTGCTCCAACTGCATTACCGCAGCAGCGCTTCTTTTGCCGCTTCTGCAATGAATGATTACGGGCTTGTCTGTTGCGATCTGATCCGATTCAATTAAAATGCCACCTAAGGGAATATTGATTCCATCAAGGTTCGAAGTTTCATATTCAAAGGTTTCCCTGACGTCGATCAGTTGAAAATCTTCTTTATTGTCCAGCTTTTCTTTGAGTTCTTCTACAGTTATTTCTTTAATCATGTCGTTTAAATTTCTCAAAGATACAAATTAGTAAGAAGTCTTAAGTAACAAGTATAACTACTGAGTCTGAAGATATAAGTTGTGAGTGGCGGTATTAATTCTGTAACAACTTAATGCTCCGGGCGTTTAAATAGTATTCTTTGCTAACTTTGGTTATTATATCATGAATTCTTTATCTCGTTTTTTTTGGTTTTGCTCAGGGGCTCATATTTCCACACTGGAAAAACATCCTACAGAGCACAATAAATATATCGGCATCGGTGCCACTATATTTTTCACTGGCCTTTTTGCTGCACTATCAGGTGGATACGCTATGTATTTCGTTTTCAAGGGTGATGCGATGGCTGCTGCATTTGCGGTATTATTCGGACTCATCTGGGGGCTTGCCATTTTCAATATGGACAGATACATTGTATCCAGTATCAACAAAAGCGCTTCTACCAATAAGCAGATTTTGCAAGCTACCCCCAGGATACTGCTGGCCATTATGATCGGGATTGTCATCTCCCGCCCCCTGGAGTTGAAGATATTTGACAAAGAGATCAAAGACCGTTTGAAGATCGGCTACCTCAACAATCAGCGCTCCCGGATCGATACGCTGAACGCGGCCTTCGACAACAAGTATAAAATAGAACTCAGCAAGCTGAACGAGACAAAAGCTCAGCGTGATTCTATGCAGAGTGCCATTAAAGAAGAGCGTCAGAAGCTCAACTTTGAGATCTTCGGAAACAAGACCACAGAAACTTCAGGCATTATGGGCTATGGCCCTTATGCCAAACGAAAAGAAGCAGAATTAAAACAAAGAGAGCAGAACTTAGACACCCTCTCCTCAGCGGTCAGAAAATTGGAAGGTTTTGTGGATAACCGGAAACAATTCGATGGATTGATGACCGAGAAATTATATACCACAAAGCAACTCGACAGCTTGACTAACATCGCAGGATTTGCAGACCGCAACTGGGCACTGGGACAGCTCGGATTCAACACCAAAGGAGAGAGAGATCCCAACACCGCTTTGGCAGTGGCCTTTATCGGCTTATTGTTCATCTTTTTTGAATGCCTCCCGGTGTTTGTAAAACTAATGAGCAGCAGAGGCCCTTATGACCGCTCGGTAGAAAATATAGAGACAGCACAAATCCATGAATCGGATAAGGACAAGGATTACGAAATAGAGGTGATCGATGGGGTACATGACACCCGTGTCTCCTCTGCAATCGAAAAAAGAAAGCATCAACTGAAAACTACTTAAATATTTATGAACAAACTCATCTATCTCTTATTCCTCGCCTTTACAGGGCAACAAGCCCTTGCGCAGGATATCAACCAGATCATTACAAAAGATTATGCAGACCGGCTGATCAAAACACTGAGCAGCGACGAAATGCAGGGACGTGGTACTTACACTGAGGGCACTGATAAAGCAGCTTCATTTATTGAATCAGAGTTTAAAGCAATCGGCTTAATGCCGCTAGCCGGAGAAAGTGGTTACAGGCAGAACTTTACCAAAAATGAAAGCGACCAAAGGCCATTATTCAATGTTGCCGGTATGATCCCGGGGAAATCAAAGGCTAAAGAAATCGTGGTTTTCTCCGGACATTACGACCACCTCGGTATTGTGAAAGGAAATGCACAGGACAGCATCGCGAATGGCGCCGATGACGATGCCTCTGGTGTAACGGCAATGATCGCATTGGCTAAGTATTATAAGGCGCTAAACAACAATGAGCGCACGCTGATTTTCGTTGCCTTTACTGCAGAGGAAATCGGTGGATTTGGGGCCAAATATTTTTCCAAAAAACTAAACCCGGACGATGTAGTGGCGATGTTTAACATCGAAATGATCGGTAAGGAAAGCAAATTTGGAAAAAATGCTGCCTTTATTACCGGATTTGATAAATCTGATTTTGGAAAAATTCTTCAAAAAAACCTGGAAGGCACAGAATTCACTTTTCATCCGGACCCTTACCCCAGTCAAAACCTTTTCTATAGGAGCGACAATGCCACACTGGCTGCACTAGGTGTTCCTGCACATACCATCAGCACTGACCAGATCGATAAAGATCCATACTATCATACCGTAAAAGATGAGTATAGCACCCTGGATACAGAAAATATCCTGGCAACCATTAAGGCAATTGCCAAAAGTGCGATCAGCATTGTGAAAGGTACCGACACACCAAGCAGGATACCTCGTCTGGTAGAAAATTAGAGGGTCATCTCCATTACATAATCATTCATAAAGAAACCGTTACCGATATCAAGGTCTACGGTTTCTTTAATTTCAAAGCCCGCCTTTTTATAAAAGTCCGCAGCCTTATTGTTCCGGTTGACATTGAGTTGGATCGCCATACCGCCTTCTTTTTTTATCAGATTGATTACCTCATTGATCAGTAGCTTTCCTACCCCCTTGCCATGCGCTTCAGAAAGTACATATAGCTTGTGTAGTTTGTATGTCCGCGTTTCCGCATCGATGACAGAAAAGCCGGCAAAGCCCAGATCGGTCTGCTCTGCACCTGCAATCAGGAAATGGTGTCCACCCTGCATTTGTGAAAGTAGTTCACCTTTATTATACATTTTGTGCAACATATAATCAATCTGCTCAACAGACAGGTATTCGGCATAAGTGATCCTCCAGGTACGTCCCGCAAGATCCTGAATAATGCTGATGTCTTCTTCTTTGGCTTTTCTTAATATGATCATAACTGTTCGCTGATAAATAAAAATGGGGTATCAAAACTGAAGGTCACAAATCCATCTTCGACCACTTCAAATTCCGCATTCTCTTTCTGCATCAAATTGCTTGCTTCAAAGTAGGAGACGACCTCAATATAAAATATGCTACCTCTTGGTTTCCAGATCTTGAAGCCGGAGCGGATTGCATAAGCCTTTTCTTTTTCCGTGAATACAACAATATTAATAGACCCGACATAACTACCTAACTCCCGGAGATTACTTTTGAGATCGATTACATTAACAGCAGGATATTTTTCAGCGATTAAATGGTCTAGTACTGCATCAAGAAGCTCACCTTCTGCCTGGATCACTTTGGTGTTCTCCTGGAAGAAAATCTGATCTTCAGCACTCACGACTGCATCGACCTTTAATCCCAGGCTGATCACCTTTTCATAATCTGAAGCATTGACAATCAGCGTCGGGCTCCACTCCAGTAGCTGCCCGAGGTATTCTTCATCAAAAGCCCCAAGATGATGGATATACAATGCTGGCTCTTGTTTTTCACGAACGATATGGTGTGACGACATAGCACAAATATGACCAAAGGAAATCAAGATAGCAAGATTCGGATTGTGTCTGGAGAAAATACTTAGGATATTTGTTTATTATTATCCAAGAATATGGAACGCCAGAAAGACCTTAATTACACCCGGATTGCGGAAGCGATAGACTACATCGTCAATAATTTCCGTAAGCAGCCCGGTTTATACGACATTGCCGAAGAAGTGCACCTTAGTCCTTTCCATTTTCAACGGTTGTTCCACGAATGGGCAGGGCTAAGTCCCAAAAAGTTCCTTCAGTACATCAGTATAGCGCATGCCAAAAAACTGTTACAGGAAAATGCAACACTTTTAGAAGCCGCTTATGAAACCGGCTTGTCAGGGAGCAGCAGGCTCCATGACCTTTTTGTACGTATAGAAGGAATGAGTCCTGCAGATTATAAAAATGGAGGGAAAAACCTACATATCAATTATAGCATAGCTGAAAGCCCATTCGGAAAACTAATTGTCGCCTCTACGAGCAAAGGAGTATGCTGGATGGCCTTTTTAGAAGACGAAGTGACCGGTGTTGAATTACTGAAAACGAAATTTCCCAATGCATCTTTTAAGCAGGAACAAGACCAATTGCAACAATCCGCTTTACAGATTTTCCAAAATGACTGGACAAAAATGCCGGAAATCAAACTCCACCTTAAAGGAACAGATTTTCAATTGAAGGTTTGGGAGACGCTGCTGAAGATACCAATGGGACAGTTATCTACCTACGGAAGCATAGCACAGCAAATTGATAGTCCAAAAGCATCCCGGGCTGTAGGCACAGCCATCGGAAGTAACCCAATTGCATTCCTGATCCCATGTCACCGTGTAATCCAATCGACGGGAAATTTCGGCGGTTATATGTGGGGCAGTACGAGAAAAACGGCAATCATTGGCTGGGAATGTGCAAAAACTGATTTCTCCATTTCAAAGTAGCATTTATTATGGATTTATTCAACCCACATCCCGTTCCGGAAGTTAATTTGTTACCTGTGGACGGTATTGTCAATTATTACGGAAGAATCTTAAGCAGTGAAAAAGCGAATGTCTACTTAAATACCCTACTAAATAAAATTGACTGGGAAAATGACAAAGCCGTCATCTTTGGGAAGACCATCCTAACGAAAAGAAAGGTAGCCTGGTATGGCGACGAGCCTTTTCAGTACACTTACTCCAATACGACTAAGACCGCTTTGCCCTGGACTGAAGCATTGCTTGAGCTGAAAAAACTTGCGCAAGAACATTCTGGTCACAGCTACAACTCCTGTCTTTTAAATCTCTATCATGATGGGTCTGAGGGAATGGCCTGGCATAGCGACGGGGAAAAAGACCTAAAGAAAAACGGTGCTATCGCCTCATTCTCTTTCGGCGCAGAACGGAAATTTTCTTTCAGACATAAAGATAACAAGCAAAAAATATCTTTGACCCTGGAACACGGTAGCTTATTGGTCATGAGCGGCTTGACTCAGCAATACTGGCAACACCGTTTGCCTCCGACCAAGATTGTCCGGACAGCGCGGGTCAACCTGACCTTCAGGACAATTGTTGAGAATGGTAAAGGAATTTAATTTAATGATAACCTTCCAGTAAACTTCAGCACATCTTTTCTCCCGTAATTTGTCCCGGAGAAATGATATCCCTGAAATGAAAGATCTTAAAGACTTTGAGCAGCTATACATTCAGCATTGGGAAAAACTATACGCTTTCTGTTTTAAAATGACCCGCGACGGTCATCTTTCTCAAAACATTGTTCAGGATGTTTTTACAGACCTTTGGGAAAGACAGGACAAGCTCCACATCAGCTCCATCGAAAACTATTTATTTCGTGCGGCTAAAAACCAGGTTTTCAAGGCCTACAGAAATCAGCGCTTCGACACTACTCCCCTCGACGAAAGATTTGATGATTATCAGGCTGAAATTTCCTCCGAAGCGGAAAACGAACGGATAGTACAACTCTACAACTTGCTGGAAAATCTACCTGAAAAAAGGAAAGAAATCCTGATCATGAGTAAACTGGAACAAATGGATATCGAGCAAATTGCCGTTAAACTCAACCTCTCGCCACAAACTGTCAAAAACCAAATTTCCAATGCACTAAAGCAACTCCGCTATGAGGCTGGGGAGCTTTCTTTGTTTTTGCTGATCCTCCTGCTCAGCTTAACAATACTTTAATCATTCCATAACAACTTCCGATAGTACTTTTTAGCCCTCCTCGGTACTTATACCCGAATAAAAAGTACAATGGCAGACAAAGACAGACATCAGCTCCGGGAACTGATAGCAAAGAGTGAAGAAAAAAGAATCTCGGAACAAGAGCAGATACTGCTGGACAATTTCATTAAGCAGGAATTTGACGCCGCTACATGGAATGAAGCGACTATGGGCAAGAAAGAGGGGATATCTGAATATATATATCAAAATATCAGACCTGAAGTACTGAAGAAACCATTAGCTCATTTCTACAAGTATGCCATTGCTGCGAGTGTGGTCGTACTATTGACCATTGGGATCGTACTCAATTCTCAAACGAGTTCGGCTGAATTTTTGACTTTCAGCACAAAATCCAGGGCAGATTCGATCAAGCTTGCAGATGGCAGTATGATTTATTTGGCAGCCAATTCAACCTTTAAATACCCTAGCCGATTTGATGACGCAGAACGATCAGTAACCCTGGTAAAAGGAGATGCATTTTTTAAAGTAAGCAGAGATCCGGAGCATCCATTCGTTATTACCTCAAATCAGATCAGGACTAAAGTACTGGGTACCTCCTTTCACATCAGTCTCCAAAATAAAGAATGCCGCGTGACTGTAGTAACCGGAAAAGTAAATGTCTCTTCTGAGCAGGAAAGCGTAGATCTACTTCCGGAAGAAGAGGCACTTTACAATTTTTCGGACCTTAAAAAACAAAGCGTAAACCGCACATTTTTGGGCAACTGGTACCAGAGAGACGTAGAACTATCCAATGTTACCGTAGCTAAGGTCCTCAGACTACTGACTTACAGATATGGTGTGTCATTTGAAACCGCTCAAGACGAAATTCTCGACGTCAAAATGACGATATACATTAAGGGCGGCTTAAGCCTTCAAAATATTCTAGATCAAATCAATTACATCACACACTTAAAATTCAGGACACATGACGAAACCGTAACTGTAACACAATAAAAAAACCGCAGTTGCTGAAGACAACCGCGGCCAATGATTAAGTATCAATACAAATTAATAACTCAAATATGTACGATAAATATACCAATTTAAAATTTAAAAGCATCAGTTTACTGATGATCGTCTGCTTGTTGACGCAGACCAGCTTTGCCAAAGTAAAAGCGCCAGAACACATTATTGGAAAAAACAGCATCATCAGCGGCACACTAGTCAACATTTTCTCGCAGCTTAGCAAACAGACCAACTACAAGTTTAGCTATAGCGAGGCCATTATCTCAGATCAGAAGCAATACCACATTGCTTACATTAAGCCCTTTAAAGCTATACTAAAAAACCTGGCAGATCAGGCTGACTTCTCCTATAGCATTGTCAACAATCTGGTACTGGTGAGTAAAACTATCCGGGAAAAAAAACCTGAAGCTCCAATGAAGGCTCAGGAAATCGTTAAAGGAAAAGTCCTTGACGAAAATGGCGATCCACTTCCCGGTGCTACAGTAAAAGAAAGCGGCACAAAAAACGGTGTCACGACAGATGCGGGAGGAAGGTTTGAAATCAAAATTGCAAGAGGTAAGACCTTGGAAATCTCCTTCATCGGCTATAAAAACAAGCAGGTAGTTGTGAACAGCAACATGTTAAATATCCAATTGGAATCAGACGCTTCCAGTCTGGGCGAAGTACTGGTCGTTGGATATGGAAAACAAACCAAAAAAGATGTAACAGGATCGGTAGCTCAACTGGATGAAAAGAATTTCAGACAGGGAGTGGTTGTCTCCGCAGATAATCTTTTACAAGGAAAGGTAGCCGGAGTAAGGGTTGTTGGAGCCTCTGGTGAACCGGGTGGTGGCGTTGATGTCTCCATTCGTGGTGTGGGTTCCATCAGAAGTGGGAGTACACCTTTGTTTGTCGTAGACGGAGTTCCACTGACAAATGATGATGTAAGTCCAACAGGGCAAAACGTGGGTTTTGGATCATCAAAAGCCAAAAATCCATTGAACTTCCTCAATACCTCAGACATCGAATCAATCTCAGTTCTGAAAGATGCATCCGCAGCGGCCATTTACGGTGCCCGTGGATCAAATGGCGTGGTGATAGTAACCACTAAGAAAGGCAAAAAAGGAGAAGGCACTTTTTCCCTCGATTCTTACCTCGGTCTTTCTACTGTAGCACATAAATTGGATGTATTGTCGGCCGACGAATATAGAAAGGCCATTAAAGATCCGGCTTTCGATCATGGAGGTAATACCGACTGGCAGGACGTAATCTACAGACAAGCAGTGACAAGGAACAATTCCTTATCCTTCTCTAAACAAACCAGTTCAGGGAACTACTATGCCTCAGCTGCACAGATGGATCAGGAAGGTATCGTGAAAAACAGCAATTTCAGGCGTACTTCCGCCAGGATCAATGGCGCGGAATCATTCTTGGATGACCAACGCCTGAAGATTGGAATCAATTTGACAGCTAGTGAAACTAAAGACGACGGTGTCCCTACCAGTGATGATGGAGGTTCCGATGGTCAACTGATCATCCATACCCTCATGGCGAATCCTACAAGAAATGTATTTGCAGAAGATGGAAAATACACCAACTTCAACATGAACGCCCACTATAACCCGGCTTATTTGTTGAGTATCTATAAGGACAGAACCCGCACTACAAGGATACTGGGAAATGCAGACCTTTCTTTCAGACTTGTAAAAGGCTTAGAATATAAATTAAACTTAGGTTTGGACAGATCTGTCGCAGAGAGAAATACTACGATATTTCCAAATGTCACCGATAGAAACCCTAACGGGCGTTATGTACAGTACAATTTAGACTCCAAGAGTACTTTGATGGAGCACTATCTTACTTACAACCTATTGCAGGACAAACACAAAATAGAAGTATTGGGCGGTTTCTCTTATCAAAAATTTGAACGTTCCGGCAATAGCTTTGCAATGGATCAATTAAGTTTAAAAGGACCTGTTACATTGCCTGTTTTGCCTGAAAACAACCCTGCGTTTTCTGGGATACAATTTGGAGTATCTGGATTTGCACAGGAGAATGAACTACAGTCGTTCTTTTCCAGAGTGAATTATTCCTTCAATAATAAGTATCTATTTACCGCTTCATTGAGAGCGGATGGATCTACGCGTTTTGGAGACAATAACAAATATGGTTATTTCCCATCCTTCGCAGCAGGCTGGAATGTGGCTCAAGAATCATTCATGCAGCAGATCCCTCAACTGACTGAGTTGAAACTTAGGGCCAGCTGGGGACAAACCGGAAACCAAGAGGTACAAAACAAACTCACCAAGGCAAGCTATGCATTATCCCCCGCTGATGGATATTACTTGAATAGCGATCTAAACCTTGTTAATGGTATTTCAGTAACCAGAACTCCCAACCCTGACTTGAAATGGGAAGTAGTAACGCAATACAATATCGGCCTTGACTTCGAACTCTGGAAAGGGAAGTTTTACGGTACGTTAGATTATTTCAACAAAACGACAACGGACGCAATTTTAAACATGACTGCCCCAGTTTTGAGCCCGACACCTACGGTATGGGTAAATATTGATGGTGAGATTGTCAACAAAGGACTTGAGTTTATGTTGGGTTCCAGAGTAATCAGCAATCAAAACTTCAACTGGTCAGTAGATGTCAATGGTGCAACATTGAATAATAAAATCAAAAATCTTCCGATGTCAGAGGTTTTATCTGGCGCAATCTCCGGTCCGGGACAGTCTGGCGTATTAGCCAACATATATAAATCTGGCTATTCCGCAGGATCATTCTATCTCCCCGAGCATATCGGCTTTGATGAAAAAGGCGGAAATATTTTTAAGGATCAAAATTCAGATGGTGTGATTGACAATAAAGACCGAAAAATCTTTGAAAGTGCCTTGCCGAAGTTCAGTTATGGTTTTAACAGTCAGATGTCTTACAAAAGCTTTGACTTCTCCTTCTCCATTATTGGTCAGACCGGAGCGTACCTCGTGAACAATACAGGATTGAATGCCTTAAACATCAACAATTTGGCTTCCGATCGAAACGTAGCTACGGGTTATTATGAATCAGGTGCAAACTCTGCCAATGCTCCACAGATCTCAACGCTTTTCCTCGAGAAATCAGATTTCATCCGATTGAATTCAGCACGTTTAGGTTACAACTTCAAAATCAAAGGCTGGAACTGGTTGCAGAACTTGAACCTATATGTAACCGGTCAAAACCTACTGACCATCACTGACTATACCGGTTACGACCCATTGATCAACAGCCCTAAAGCCAGCGGGGGCAATCAGTCGCTGGGTATTGATTACTCCAGCTATCCAACAGCGAGAACATTCCTTTTTGGTGCCAGCATAAAATTATAATGATGAAGACGAACAAATTATTTAAACTACAGCATATCCTGATTTTACTTGCGATAGTATGCTTCACAGGATGCACAAAATTAGACGAAGTCGTATTAGATGAAGTATTGGGCAACAATGCTTCAAGTCCGGAAGGTGCCATAGCCGCAGCATACGATAGGCTTGGAGACGGCACGTTTGTAGATCATGGCGGTGTCTTTTCTCTACAAGAATATACTACTGATGAGGCTTTGCTGCCCACTAGGGGTAGTGACTGGGGAGATGGCGGCAAATGGAGAGCCATGCATGAATTTACCTGGGCTCCGGACAATGCGATTGTAACCGACAATTGGAACAACCTGACCAATGGGATTACAAGATCTCTGACAGCCATCAAGGAAGTAGGAGCTAGTACTCACCCGCAGAAAGAACTTTATCTGGCAGAAGCTAAAGCCCTACTCGCTTACTACACTTTTACTACGCTGGATTTATATGGCCAGGCACCTTATCGTAACCCGGAAATTGAAAAAGCGCCTTTAGAAATCAAACAAGCGGCAACAGAGATCGACGAGTTGATAAAACAAGTTGAGGCATTGATCCCAACTCTTGCCAGCCTTGGACAACAATCGACACACAACGGTCGCTTTACTAAAGAAGCGGCTTATGGTCTGTTGACTAATATGTATTTGAATCGCGCGGTATTCAAAAACAGATATGCAGCCACATTCAATTTCAATGAGCCTGCGGTAAATAGTACAGAGACAGATATGGATAAAGTGATCTACTATAGTACCCTGCTAATTAATTCAGGAAAATTTCAGCTGAAAAGCAACTATTTCGAGAACTTCGACATCAAAAACAACAATGGTTCGGAACTAATTTGGGTCGTTACACAAAAAATCGACTACATCAGGAATGGTTCCAACTCTTTCGCATACGTATGTGTAGAAAGAAATCAAAGAGCATCTCCTCTTAATAGAGGAACTAATGCAGCTTGCATCAGTCCGGAATTCTTTGCCACCTGGGATGGCAACCATGATGATCCGCGCTTTTCCAGAAAATATCAGTATGCAGACGGAACATGGTTTACCAATGACGCCATTGGAAGCGTACCGGCGTCTGATCGCGTACCGGTGAGCAATCAACCCTGGTTTCATTTCACTCGCGGGATTCTGTTCGGTCCGCAATATGGACCTAAGTTAACATCAGCCGGAGGCTTTGAAATGACAAGTGACGGCAGAATCAAGGTTTCAGAACTTTATATGGAAAAGAGTACAGGAACAAGAATGGACTTCACTCCCGCCTTAAACTTCAGTAATCCAAGACAGGCTGTGTTTGCTCAGAACGAGATCAACCGCGGTGCACGGGTATTTAAATATGAATTCGATCCTGAAGAAGGTAATGGAACAAGTAATGTCGATATTCCGCTGTTCCGTCTCGGCGCCATTTATACCATGAGGGCAGAAGCTTATTTCCGAAAAGGACAAACCGGACAGGCGATGGCAGACATCAACCTGCTGCGTACTTCCAGAACTAGGGAAGCTTATCACAACAATGCTCCGGGAAGAATGATTACATCGCTGACCGAAGCTGATTTGTACAGGGAAATTGCCTTTGAAACTTATTGGGAACTTCTTAGGAGACCCCAAATGATCCGCTTCGGTAAATACGAACTGCCTTTCAGTGCAAAACCGACTTCAAAACCAGAGCGCAGGATTTTCCCAATCCCACAGTCGACAATGGATGTATCAAAAGAATTCAAACAAAATCCGGGATACTAAAATCCTCCATAAAACACCACAAGGGGCATTTATGATGCCCCTTTTTAATTTCTGCTAAATGCTTATAAAAACTTAACATGGATGATTTTGCATAAGTAAAAGAAGGCGATATCTTTGCCGCACAAATCAATCCATGGATACTGAGTTAGATATAGATTCCAAATTACTGGAGGGCATGAAAAATGACCACCCTAGAGCGTTTGAGGAACTCTTTAACCGTCATTGGCCTGAGCTTTATCAGAAAGCCTACAAAAGACTAAGAGACCAGTCGGAGTCGGAAGACATGGTCCAGGACATTTTCGCAAATATCTGGACACGCCGGCATAGCATAGCAATCACATCATCTTTCAAGGGATACCTGCACAATGCGCTTAAATATAACATCATCAAATCCATAGAGCGAAAAAATCTCCACGAAGAAGCTTCCGCTTACCTGCTTTCCAGAATGGAGGAAATTGAAAGCAGCGTCTACGACATCATGGCTGCATCTGATGTAAAGAAAACATTGGATGAAGCTGTACAAGGGTTTCCGGAAAATATGCGGAAGATTTTTCTGCTGCGTGCAAAAGATCATACCATCTCTGAAATTGCTGAAGCCCTTGGCCTCGCCGAACAGACGGTCAAGAATAACAGTACAGAGGCTTTAAGGCGCCTTAAAGTAATTATCTCCAGCAAGCATCCTGATCTCAACGAATCATTCTTTACTGTTTTAGCGCTGTTAATATTATCTTAACAGTAAGATAACCTTTTCTTGAAGTACTTTCCAGTCTTTACATGCACTATCTCTATGTAAACGAAGAATAGTGCAAGCATCATTTTTAAAAAAACTCTTAAAGAAATACAATAACGGAACTGCAACTGAAGCAGAGCGGCTCATTGTAGATACCTGGTATGAATCTTTTGACGAGGATCAGTTGTTCATTCCCGGAATCCGTACACGAGAGGAAACCAGTACCACACGCGAAAATATTTTCGCAAGAATAGCCCCTCAGACTCCAAAAACAACATGGTATAACAGGAGTTGGCTAAGGTTGACAGCATCAGTGGCCATTCTAATGGGTGCCTATGCCAGCTACCAATATTTTCAACCCCGGACCGAGACCACAAAGGAAATTGCAATATTGAGTAAGACCTATCAAACAGGCGTTAAGGAGGTCAAAAAAATATTGTTGCAAGACAGTACCGTGATATGGCTAAATGCAAATTCAAGCCTGACGCTTAAAAAGAATTATGGCAGGGGAAGCCGCCAGGTCCAACTAAGTGGAGAAGCAAATTTCGAGGTAAAAAGAGATACGCTCCGTCCATTTATTGTAGATGCCAGTGAACTTCAAGTGCGTGTATTGGGTACATCTTTCAATGTACGCAATTACCCGCACCTGAGTCAGATAAAGGTAAGTGTGACGCGTGGAAAAGTGAGTGTGAACGAGCGCCACAAGCAACTTGCATTGCTTACAAAAAACCAGGGACTGGATTATGATAAAAAAGCTGAACTGTACCAGTTGGTGAAAATTGATTCCACAAACCACACAGCATGGACAGCAGGAAAAGTAGTATTGCAAAAGGCAGGTTACGATGAGCTCAAACAAGCAATGCTCAATTTGTACGGAGTAAATCTCCTCACGGCCGATGATAAAGTTAAATCCTTCCTTTACAACATTACCCTTCGCTCCAATCAGCGGAAGGAAGAAGTGCTAAAAAATCTAATGATCATACTGCAAAACAAGAAATTTAAACAGGAGGGCTCAAATGAGATAAGAATCTACTAAAAACAACATTAGGCGAACTCGGTAGAATCCGCCTAATGATTCTTTGTCGACAGTTTCGAGTTTGGACGCTACAAACTGCCGGCATTAGCAATGTAAATGAATCAATTACTAACTACTCAAAGCTATGAAAGCGGCTTGGTTAATCAAAGCATTGTCCGTACATATTTTGAGTTTAACAAAAATTTAATGAAACGAAAATTACTGCTACTGCAGAAGCTTATGCGCATCACATTAATCAGTACCCTGGTTACGGTTCTGGCCTCGCAGCTATTATGGGCCGGGGTGTCTAACGGCCAGTTACTCAACAGGCGGCTGAATATAGCCTCCAGCAAAACAAATCTATATGACCTTATCCAGGGCATACAGTCGAGAAACAAGATCGAATTTGCTTTTACAGATAACCTAAAACTTGAGCAGATTGTGCTAAGCAGCGTACAATTTGAGCACAAGACTTTGGAAACGGTATTGAAATCAATCTTGGCCCCCAACCACATTGGCTTTCAGGAAAACAATGGTGTAGTAACCCTATATAAAATGCAGGTACCGGGGAAAATTACCGGTAAAGTGACTGACGAGCAGGGCCTGCCTATGGTAGGGGCTAGCATCAAAGTGGTAGAACTGAACAGAACAGTCGGTGCCGACGAGGAAGGAAAGTTTAGCATAAATGTTGCTCCCGGAACTTATACAATAGAAGTAAGCTATATTTCATTTGCCACTCAACGTAAAGCAGGGATTATAGTTACAGAAGGAAAATCGGTAACCATCGATTTTACCATGAAGGATGAACTCAGTAAACTGGATGAAGTAGTCGTAGTAGGTTATGGTACACAGAAGCGTAAAGAAGTAACTTCCGCAGTCGCTACGTTGAAATCCGAAGATTTCAACAGAGGTGCATCCAGATCACCGATGGATCTGATTCAAGGTAAAGTTGCAGGTCTAACCATTACCAGGACACAAGGAAATAATCCCAATTCAAGTGCGGCAATTCAACTTCGTGGCGTGACCTCCTTAACCGGTACCATTACTCCACTCATAGTTATAGATGGTATCCCCGGAGGAAACCTGGATCTCTTGCAACAGGACGACATCGAGTCAATCGACGTATTGAAAGATGGTTCAGCCGCTGCTATCTACGGTACAAGAGGAAATGCAGGGGTAATCTTGATTACCACCAAAAAAGGCAAAGCAGGAGAAGGACAGTTTGACTATAACACCTATTTCCAACGTGATTTTGTAGATAAAAAACCTGATTTCCTTTCCGCAGAGCAATGGAGAACCAGACTGGCTGCGGGCGAATTGCCCCGAGCAGTTGACCTTGGTGGATCTACGGATCTGTATGATGAACTTATCAACAAACAGAACCTGAGCCAATACCACAATCTTGCGTCTTCAGGTGGCACAGAGAAATCCAATTACCGCGCCTCCTTGTACTTAAATGATTTCGAAGGTATTGCTAAAGAGAACAGCAGGAATCAATTTGGCGGCCGGCTAAACATCAATCAGAAAGGACTGAAAGATAAGCTGTCTTTCCAAATGAACATGGCCGGAAACTTCAACAAGGCCAATTTACTTGGCGGGGGCGGGGGCGACTTCGAACAAGCCGTAATCTGGAACCCTACAATGCCATTAAAAAAGGCAGATGGAGGCTGGACAGAGATTAATGATGGATACAATCCGCTCTCTCGTTTTGCCAACCGGATTAACGAACGCAACCAACAGACCTTCTCAGGTGACGCCCGTATGACCCTGGACGTAATTGATGAAATATCTGTGTCTGTATTTGGCTCCTATCTTCGGAACAATTATAATAACAGACAGTTTCGGTCAAAAGACGACTGGGAACAGCGTGCACAAACCAATTATCGAGGTTTCGGTTACGGAAGAAAAGAGAATGTTCTGGATTGGACAAAGACATTGGAGTCGACGATCAACTTCAAAAAGACCATTGCAGACGACCATAACTTAACCGGACTATTGGGATATAGTTACCAATATGGTACAACTGAACGCTTCAATGTCAGCAACAATGGCTTAACTACCGATGCCTTTTTAGATTGGAATTTGGGTTCTGGTACTGCCAATACTAATCCATTATTACCTAGACCAGAAATTGCAAGTTTCAAAGAAGACAATACCTTAATCGCATTCTTCGGCCGTGCCAATTATGCCTACAAAGGCAGGTATTTCGCACAATTTATCTTACGCCGTGAAGGCTCGTCCAAATTCGGCATTAATAATAAATGGGGCAATTTCCCTGCTGCTTCCCTGGGCTGGCAAATTACTGAGGAAAATTTCATGAAAGGGCTTCCGGTGATCAACAACCTTAAACTCCGTGTCGGATATGGCATAACTGGAAATCAAGGTATCGGAAACTACCTTTCTCTCATTACGCTGGGAACAGGAGGGGTTTATCCACAGGAAGGTACATTCTATCAGACCTACGGCGCTGGTAAAAATCCTAATCCAGATTTACGCTGGGAGCGCAAGGCAGAATGGAACTTTGGTTTGGACTACGCCTTGTTTAATAACAGGATTACTGGTGCGATCGACGTTTATAATAGAGAGACCAGAGACCTTTTATTCAATTATGCAGCACAGCAACCCTCTTATGTGCGGGCAGATCTATTGACAAACGTAGGTTCTATTAGAAATCATGGCGTGGAAATATTAATCTCTGGTACTCCAGTTCGCAATAAAGATTTCCAATGGAGCATAGACTTGACCGCAAACTCACAATTTAATGAGCTGAGCAAATTATCCAACGACGTATTTAAAGCTCAATGGCTGAACTTCGGGGACATCCCGAATCCAGGTGCAATGGGTCCATCTATCCGCGTATATGAAGGTGGTACCATCGGAAATTTCTATGGTAAACGCTTTGCAGGTTTTTCTGATGCAGGAGGATGGTTGTTTTACAAAGCAGATGGCTCTGTCGCACCGGCTGCACAGATCACGCAGGACGACTGGGCAATATTAGGAAATGGTGTTCCAAAATATAATGTTGGTTTAAACCAGACATTCAGGTACAAGAATTTCGATTTGAGCCTGCTGCTTAGAGGGAAGTTCGGATTCGACATTTTAAACCTGCAGGAAATCTTTTACGGTAATAAAGGTTACCTTCCGAATAACATCTTCAACAGTGCCTTCACTAAGCATGCACAATTGAAAGAAAGTCCTCTTTATTCAGACTACTACCTGGAAAAAGGAGATTTCGTAAAATTGGACAACCTGACACTTGGCTACAACTTTAAGTTCAACAGTAGCTACATCAGAAACATGAGAGCTTACATTTCCGGTAGAAATGTGCTTACCCTGACGGGTTATGACGGTCTCGATCCGGAATTACAAGACACTGGTTTCGAAACAGGCATTGATTCCAGAGGCTTTTATCCAAGAACTACATCATGGACAGTAGGTTTCAGCCTAGGTTTCTAGTTTATTTAACAACATACATTATGAAATTTCAAATTAAAAAATCAATATATATACTTAGCACAATTGCGGCTTTAGGTACACTAAATGCCTGCACAAAGCTGGATGAAACACTTTACAGCGAATTGTATAAAGACAACTTTTACAAGAACCGTACAGAAGTTTTGCAGGGTGCATTACGTCCAATGACACATCTTCAATCCTGGCTAGCGCCTATTCGCGGAGATGGATATTACTACCATGCAGAAATGTGTTCGGATCAGGTCGCATGGCCCCAAAAAGGACGTCATGCTTTCGATAATGGAGATCACATCAGGCAGCATTATCATACATGGACAGTCAACGAATCAAGGTTAACCAATGCATGGTCAGGAATGTGGACTGGATTGGGCTACACAAACGCTGCAATAGAAGATCTGGAAAAAGTGGATGCCCTAGCTATCGGAATGAATCCTGCGGAATTAAAAACCATCCTCGCCGAGCTTCATGTGCTCAGAGGTTTCCATTATATCAAATTGATGGACATGTGGGGAAACATCCCAATTGTGACGCAAGTCGGCTTGCCTAAAAATCCTCCGACAGCATCCCGAAAAGCAGTTTTTGAATTCATTAAAACAGAACTGGAGACTTACGTACCCCAACTTGCACCCTACTCAGCTTCATTGGTTGGGCGTATCGGTCAGACCGGAGGTTATGCAATGCTCGCAGAATTATACCTGAACGCAGAGAAGTGGGCTGGTACGTCCATGTGGGACCAATGCATTGCAGCTTGTGATAAAATTATGACCGGTGCTGCGGGTGGGCTTGGTGGAACTCCCCGCCTTGCACCTAACCTGACAGAGACCTTTGCCAATACCAATGCCAGCGCTCCGGAAGCACTGTTCCAGTATGCTTACAGCCTTAAAAACGGCTTCGTCTGGGACTGGATTCCATTAATGGGCTTTGCCAACATGAGTGAAGCGCTGGGTGTGTCTTATGTAGGAAACAACGGTTATGTGGTAATTCCGACTTTCTTCAACTCGTACGCGGAAAATGACAAGCGTAAAAAAGAATGGTTCTTATTTGGGCCCCAATATAAATACGGAACAACCACTCCAATCCTCGGTTCAGAAGAATACACTGGAAAACCGCTAGTGTACGTAAATACTATCAGAAGGGAAAGTGAAGGCGACCTGACAACCGAAGGTGGCATGACCAAAGGAGAGGAAAATAGCGGCGCGAGGTTCCACAAATACAAAACTGGTCTCACAGCGGATCCGAACTACAGGGAAAATCATTTCATGATTTACCGCTTAACCGAAATTTATTTCAATAAAGCAGAAGCACTAATGCGCAAAAACAATAACGTGGCAACTCAAGAGGCTGTTGATCTCATTAACCTCAGCCGCAAGCGTGCATTTACCGATGCCGACTGGGAGGCTGCGAAATATACCACCGCTACACTCACTATGGATGAACTCCTGGCAGAGAAAGGCCGTGAGTTTATCTTTGAAGGTAAAAGACGTACTGACATCATCAGATTTGGTCGCTTTACAAAAGGCGCATGGTGGGATCATACACCTACCAATGACGTAAATAAAGAAATCTATCCAATTCCGTTCCGTCAAATGGCCAACAACGTCAACCTGGTGCAAAATCCAGGTTACACCAACTAACTGCTAACGGGGATGTCTGAACGATATCCCCGTTTTTGATTTAAATCCTGACCTGATTTATCTATATTTGGATATGAGCCAACAAAAGAAAATCACCACGCTTTTTACTGACATCGGAGGCGTATTATTGACAAACGGCTGGGACAGGCAGGCAAGATACGAGGCCGCTCAGCTATTTGGTCTGGACCTCAAAGAAACTGAAGAAAGACACCACCTAACCTTCGACACCTATGAGGTAGGAAAGATCACCCTGGATGAATACCTCGACCGCTTGGTATTCTATGAAGAGCGCAGCTTCAGCAAAGATGATTTTAAAAACTTTATGGTCAGTAAATCCCAGGCGTTTCCTGAAATGATCCAGCTGGTTTGCGATCTCAAAAAGAAGTACAATCTTAAAGTGGCCGTAATCAGCAACGAAGGCAGAGAACTCAACCAATACCGGATCGCCACCTTCAGGCTCAATGAATTTATTGACTTTTTCATTTCTTCAAGCTTCGTGCATTTCAGAAAACCAGATGCCGACATTTTTAAAGTCGCCATAGACATTTCACAAAGTGATCTGGAAACCAGTGTTTATATTGATGACCGTATGTTGTTTGTGCAAGTAGCAGAAGGCCTGGGCCTTACTGGCATTTACCACACGAGTTATGGGGATACTAAAAGTCAGCTTGCAGCGCTAGGTCTGGTTGCAGATGAATGAGAAAGCCTCAGCGCACTGACCATTTCCGATAATTTTTCAAAACCCGGGCGAGCCTTTACATCCGGATGAAGACAACTGTCCCGAAGCGACGACAGTCGCGCCAATAGAGGCTGGCTAGCAGTATCGTGACATAAGGAAATTAAATCATCCAGTAATTGCCCGTAAGCACTTACTTCGAGGGCCTCCAGAGCGGCAGCACTTTTAAGCGTTTCTGCACCATAAAATGATGCAGCACCAAAGTCTCCAAATAATGTATTCCCTTCCTGATCTATTAAGGTATTGTGGGCGTAAAGATCGCCATGCATGATGCCTTTTTTGTGCAATTGCGCGGCTAAGGAGGCTATGGTTTCGGCTATTTTAATTATCTGACTTAGTGAAAGATCCTGACCCTCCTTAAAGACATCTCTGGTACAACTCTCCAAACTTGGCGGCAAGCCCAGGTTAAAAAACCTTGGCGGAATCAGTTCCATCACCAATCCCTTCTTTCCTTCCGGGTGTCCATCAATATCTCCGATCAGGCTTGGCAGGCCAGAATGTACACCCGCAGCAATATAAGCAATCATTTCATCCTCTGGAAATCCATCACTGGTCACATCACCCTTAAAGACTTTTACTGCAACCTCCTGATTTTCCGTGCCCACTTTTCTAGTTGCTTTAAAGATCAATCCTGAAGCTCCTTCTCCTAATAATTGCTCTATATGTAAATCCGACCAGCGGACAAAAGGCAAAAGAGGTAAATCCGGCCTGATACAGAAGGGATTCCCTGAAAAGGCTAACCAGGAAAGCTTCGGCATGGTCAACAGCCACTCAGGTAATTCGGTCAATTGGTTTGCGGAGATTCGTAAGAGAGAAAGGTGATTACAGCGCTTCAGTTCTTTAGGCAAAAAAGAAAGGCGATTCCCTGCCAGCATCAGTTTCTGCATCCTTTTACAATGACCGATCTCTGCAGGCAACTCCTCAATTTTATTATCGGTGAGAATCAACCAGCGCAGATTGGTATTCAGAGATTTTGCAGGAAGGACTTCGATGCAATTCGACTTAAAGCCAACTATATCCAGTAAGGGACAATCTCCCAGTACCTCAGGTAAAACGCGGAATTGGTTTTCTGAACAGAAAAAGATCCTCAACTTCTTCAGCCTCCCAAAATCTGCAGGCAGCTCAGTCAGCTGATTTTTGGACAGATCCAGAATCTCCAGTGAATCTGAAAGTTCGAATATCTGTTCTGGAAACGAAGAAAGTCCTTCAGAGAGTTTCAAAGAAACGCTACCTTTAAGTTCGCCGCGCAGTAATTGGTCTAAGCTTTGCATGGTTGTTGAAATTGCCTACGAATATAACTGAAAGATCGAACAAAATTGATTCCCATAAAAACAGCAACACATGAAGCATTACGACGCCATTGTCATCGGAGCCGGTCAGGCTGGCACACCACTCGCCAAAAAGCTGGCGGAATCGGGTAAAAAAACAGCAATCATCGAAAAAAGAATGGTTGGCGGAACCTGCATCAACGATGGCTGTACACCAACAAAAGCAATGATCGCTTCTGCCCGTATAGCTTTTCAGGCAAGAAAAGCTGCCGAACTTGGTGTTGAGGTCCCTAAGGTTAAAGTCAACCTTCAGCAGGTTGTAAAACGTAAAGATGAAATCGTTAAATCGTTCAGGGAATCCAGCCAGCGCGGGCTCGAAGGTACCAAGGGATTGGACCTCATATTTGGTGAAGCTCATTTTAGTGGAGAGAAGGAACTGACTATTGTATCTGCTGATGGCACTCAGGAAATATTAACTGCTGATTGGATTTTTATCAATACTGGTGCAAAAACCATCATCCCTGATATTGATGGGCTACAAAGTATTGACTACCTGACTTCCACCTCAATCCTTGACTTGGTAGATGTACCTGAACATTTACTGGTTCTAGGCGGCAATTACATCGGCCTGGAATTTGGTCAGATGTACAGTAGGTTTGGGAGCAGAGTCACTGTACTTGAACAATCTCCCCAGCTGCTGGGCAAAGAAGATGAAGATATATCCGAAGAAGTCAAAAAATTCCTGCAAGAGGAGGACATTGAAATTCTCACCAGAGCCAAAACCAAACAATTTGACCTCGACGATAAAGGAGCAATCATTGCTTCCGTTGAGGTAGACGGAATATCCAGGAAAATCCGTGCCAGCCATGTGCTGATCGCCGTTGGCCGTAGTCCGCAGACAGCACAACTTGGACTGGAAAGCGCAGGAGTGAAAACCGACGAAAAGGGATACATATTGGTCAATCCTACCCTGGAAACCAACATTTCCGGAATCTACGCGCTAGGCGATGTCAAAGGAGGCCCGGCCTTCACACATATTGCCTATAACGATTATACTATTGTTTATCGTAATTTATTGAAAAACTCAAACTACAGCACAGAGGAACGGCCGGTTCCTTACTGCATGTTTACTGACCCCCAGCTTGGCCGTATTGGCTTATCAGAACAACAGGCAAAAGCAAAAGGACTGAACATCAAGGTTGCCGTTCTTCCGATGACGCAAGTCGCCAGGGGTATAGAAACCGGAGAAACCAAAGGGATGATGAAAGCTGTAGTTGATGCTGACACCAAACAAATTTTAGGTGCAGCGATTCTGGCAGCTGATGGCGGCGAGATCGTGACTGTACTGCAAATGGCCATGCAGGGAAATATTACCCACGAGCAGATCAGGTTTGGTGTTTTTGCACATCCGACCTACGCTGAATCGCTCAATAACCTTTTTATGAAAATCGAAGACTAGCTAAAAAGCGATACCATGATTAAGATTGAACAGCTGGGCAAGGCTTTTGCCAGCACCATAGCAGTAAGTGATTTTTCACTGGAAATAGCCGAAGGGGAAAACCTCGTGCTGCTGGGCACAAGCGGCTGCGGAAAAACCACTACATTAAAGATGATCAACCGCTTGATAGAACCTGATGAAGGGAGTATTCTGATCAATGGTAGAGATGTCCGGCAGGAGGTACCCGAAATACTCAGACTCGGTATTGGCTATGTGATGCAGCATATTGGTTTATTTCCCCACTACAGCGTCTACGAAAACATTGCGATTGTTCCTAAACTCTTGAAATGGGGCCCGGACAAGATCAAATTACGTATTCAGGAGCTTGCCGACAAGCTACACCTCCCATGGGAACTCCTGAACAAGCTTCCTGCGCAATTGAGCGGAGGGCAAATGCAACGTGCCGGACTGGCAAGAGCCTTGGCGGCTGATCCCCCGGTACTACTTATGGATGAGCCATTTGGGGCTCTGGACAATGTGACGCGTTCCAGTATCCAGAAGGAGTTCAAGGAGCTGGAGGAATTGAAAAGAAAAACCATAATTATGGTCACCCATGACGTACAGGAGGCCTTTGAACTGGCCGATAGGATCTGTCTCATGGACAAGGGTAAGATCGTACAAACCGGACCCCCTGAGGAGTTACTGCATCAGCCTGCTAATGATTTTGCAAGGAAGTTTTTTGATGGGCAACGCCTGTCGCTGGAAATTAAATTGAATGCCTTGGAAGAGCTTAGCTTTGCTGACCTGATAAAGGAATCTCAAAAATTCGGAAAAGATGAATGAGCAACAATCGTTAATCCAGTTCATTAGCCAGGAATCAGATAAGCTACTGACACAGACCGTACAGCACGTGGGGCTTACCTTTATCTCAGTGCTGCTTGCAGTGCTGGTTGGTTTACCCTTAGGTATATTAATTGCCAGAAAAACGAAACTATCGGGATCGGTACTTGGTGCTGCCGGCATTTTACAGACCATCCCCAGCATTGCCCTTTTGGGCTTTATGATCCCCCTCCTTGGCATTGGTGCAAAACCGGCCATTGTGGCCTTGCTGATATACGCCCTTCTTCCAATTATCAGAAATACCTACACTGGCATTATAGGCATAGACAAGTCAGTTATTGAAGCTGCAAGGGCACTGGGCATGAATAGTCGTCAAATCCTGCTTCAGGTGGAGCTCCCACTGGCCATGCCAGTCATATTTGCAGGAATCCGCACGGCGACTGTAATCAATGTAGGGGTAGCGACACTCGCTTCTTATATCGCCGCGGGTGGACTGGGCGAATTCATTTTTGGTGGCATCTCTTTAAATAACACAAATATGATCCTTGCAGGCGCCATACCTGCAGCTTTATTAGCCGTTGTACTCGATCTTTTGCTATCCCTGATCCAGAACATGAATGTCAAAAAACTAAAATCAGTCCTGCTTTTTTTACCCATTTTCTTACTGGGCCTGGCTGGGTTTTATTTGCTTCCTAAGGCTTATAGCTCTAAATTAACTGCTGGTTTTACACCGGAATTCATGGGTCGGCAGGATGGCGACATTGGTCTTCGGAAAATCTATGGCCTCCAAATCCAAACGGTCGTAATCAGTGATGCAGTCATGTATAAGGCTGCCTACGAAAGAGAATTGGATGTCATCAGCGGATACTCAACTGACGGAAGACTGAAAGCCTATGATCTTAAAATATTGGAGGACGATCAGGCGATATTCCCTCCCTACTATGCTGCCCCCATCATCCGCTCGGACGCGCTTCAAAAATTTCCAGGCCTGGATACCGTTCTCAACAAACTGGCAGGAAAAATCACCGACTCTATCATGACAGACCTAAACTACAAAACTGATTATCTCCACCAGACACCGGAAAAAGTAGCTCAGGATTTTCTGGTTAAAACCGGGTTATGGATAACAGCAAGAAAAGGCGGGAAGGGTACCGTACGCATCGGTTCGAAGATCTTTGGTGAACAGTATATCCTGGCCGCTATGTATGGTATGTTGATCAAAGGATACACTGAATACGATGTGGCGACAAAAAGTGGTCTGGGGGGCACCAAAATCTGCTTCGATGCCCTTAGAAATGATCAGATAGACCTCTATCCCGAATATACCGGCACGGGCCTGCTGGTACTCCTTCAGCCAGACCCACAACTGGCGCAACAAATTGCCAGGGACAAGGACCGGACTTACCAATATGTGAAAGATGCCTTTCGTAAAAGGTTTGATATCGAGTGGCTGAAGCCGATCGGCTTTAACAATTCATATGCATTAATGATGAGGCAAAAACAATCAGATCATCTGCATGTTAATACCATAACAGAACTTAAGAACTATTTAGACCGAAATTGATGACTCTTATAGACGATTATAAGCAGATCAGAGCGCATTCTGAAACCATCTGCCGCCCTCTGCAAATAGAGGATTATGTCGTGCAACCCACAGTAGATGTGAGTCCGCCAAAGTGGCATTTGGGTCATACTACCTGGTTCTTCGAAACTTTCATTTTATGCCCTCATTTGAAAGGCTATCAAGTTTATAATGCCGATTACAATTACGTTTTCAACAGCTATTATGAAACGATTGGCAATCGTGTTATTCGCACCGACCGTGGCAACCTGAGCAGACCGGGAGTAACAGAGATCTACCAGTACCGCGATCATGTAGACCGGGCAATGATCAAATTACTTGGGCAAGAGATCAGTTTTGAAGTCAAAGAATTGCTCTTGCTCGGATTCAATCATGAACAACAGCACCAGGAATTGCTGCTGACCGATATCAAATACATTCTTGGACACAATCCACTATTTCCAGCATATCTGGATAAGGAAAGCGCCCGGATCACATCTTCCAAAGGAGCTATGCTGAACTTTCAAGAAGGAATTTACGAAATTGGACATCAAGGTACGGGGTTCTGTTTCGACAATGAACTTAACAGGCACAAGGTTTACCTGACTGACTTCTCCATCAATGCAAATCTGGTCAACAACGCAGAATATCTGGAATTTATCAATGACGGTGGCTACAACGATTTTCGCCACTGGCATGCTGAAGGCTGGGACTGGGTGAGGAATAACCAGATCAGTGCTCCACTTTACTGGCACCTCATTAATGGGCAATGGCATTACTATACACTAGGCGGACTGAAAATTTTGAGTCCGGATGAAGCTCTAAGTCATGTGAGCTATTATGAGGCCTATGCTTTTGCCAGTTGGAAAGGAATGCGGCTACCAACTGAATTTGAGTGGGAAGCAGCCTCTGGTTCATTTGAATGGGGACAGCGATGGGAGTGGACAGAAAGTGCCTACTTGCCGTATCCTGGATTCAGCAAAGCTCCGGGCGCCATTGGAGAGTATAACGGCAAATTCATGGTCAACCAAAAAGTACTGCGCGGAGCTTCAGACGCAACTCCGCAGGGACATAGCAGATCAACCTATCGCAATTTTTTTCATCCACACTTGAGGTGGCAATTTACAGGCATCCGACTTGCCCAATAACCAGATAAGATGAGCATAATGATTAAAGAACCCATCACTCCAGCCAGGACGCAATTCCTGAAGGAAACTTTGATTGGCCTGAGCGCCTCGCCAAAATTCATGCATTCGAAATACTTCTATGATGAACGCGGAGACTATATCTTTCAGCAGATTATGGAAATGGACGAATACTACCTTACAAAAGCTGAAATGGATATCCTGCTTAAGCAGTCCGGCCACATTTCTAAAGTATTGATGGAATCTGGCAGTCCATTTGACATAATTGAATTGGGAGCTGGAGATGCAACGAAGTCTATCCATCTGTTAAAGGAGCTTTTGTCCAGGAATGCAGATTTTCGCTACCTGCCAATTGACATTTCAGCACATGTCATTGCCGACCTTGAGGAGAAGCTGCCTGCAATGCTTCCGGGCTTGAAGATCAATGGACTAAACGGTGATTATCTTGACATGCTGCAACAGGTTTCTAAAACTTCAGAACGTAGAAAAGTAATCTTATTCATGGGGGCAAACATTGGAAATATGAATGCCTCAGAAGCCGAGGCATTTTGTGCGGAGCTAAGGACACAAATGTCCAAAGACGATCTTTTGATCATCGGCTTCGATCTGAAAAAATCGCCAAGGCAGATATTGGCAGCATATAATGATGCACACGGTATCACCAGTACCTTTAACCTTAACCTTTTACGCCGGATCAACGAAGAATTGGATGCTGAATTTGATCTGAGCAATTTTGAGCATTACGCCAGCTATGACCCTGAATCAGGATCCTGCAAAAGCTACCTCATCAGCTTAAAAGATCAGGTCGTAAGCATCGGCGATTCTGCAAATATTTCATTCTCGAAAAATGAATACATATTTATGGAAATTTCTCAAAAGTATGACCTGAATGAAATTGACCAAATGGCTACATCAACAGGTTTCCGGTTGCAAGGGAATTTCTTTGATCAAAATGCTTATTTCGTAGATTCCATTTGGCAGGTGCAATGAGTTTCAAACTTTAGTCCGCTTCATTTGTAGTGTAAATAGCAACCAACTGGAAACACTATGAGCAAAGAAACCGAAATGTTGATCGTAGAACTTAAAAAATTGCTAAGCGGCGGTGCTGCGCATGTGGGCGTAAAAGAAGCGATCGCCGACATCCCTTTTGAACTCCTGGGAGAGCAACCCCACAATATTCCCTATAGCATCTGGCAACTTACTGAACACATCCGCATTACCCAATTGGATATGCTGGAGTTTAGCCGGAATGCTGCACATCAATCTCCTGAATGGCCTGAGGGCTACTGGCCGCAGGATCCTACTCCGAAAGACAAAGAAACCTGGGAAAAAACTGTAGAAGAGATTGAAAACGACCTGGATACATTCATTGAGCTGCTAGAATCTGAAGACCTTTACGAAACAATCCCCCATGGAACGGGACAGAGCATTTTGCGTGAGGCACTCCAGATTGCAGACCATACAGCCTATCACATTGCACAAATCATCATCATTAGGCGACTGCTTGGCATATGGAAATCCTGACCCCTCGAAATAATCAGCTAATATAAAACGATAAGCGATGTTGAAGAACAGTAAAGCATTCAGCTCATTCTCCGTTGATGACCTGAAAAAAGCAAAAGATTTCTATCAAGGCACCCTTGAACTGGAAGTCCATGAAGGTTCAATGGGAATTCTGGAGTTACACGTTGATGACGTTACTCCCATTATGGTCTATCCTAAAGCGAATCACACTCCCGCCACCTTTACGGTATTAAATTTTCCTGTTCAGAGTGTAGAAAAAACTGTAGAATGGCTGAGTAGCAAAGGTGTTCAATTTGAACACTACGATGAGCAACTAAAAACCGATGAGAAAGGGATTATGCATGGCGAAGGGCCGGTAATCGCCTGGTTCAAAGACCCGGCAGGAAACATTCTCTCCATCTTAGAAAATTTAAGTTAGCGGCAGAAGATAAAACTTCATGGCAGGTTCAGATTAGGTTAATACAAGATCTATAAATTTGTGGTTTATCCTTTTTTAAACTGTATGAAAAACCTATTACTGATTCCTTTCTTTCTTTTAGTTTTAAAACTAAATGCCCAATCTCTGAAAGGTAGTCGGCTACCAAACTTGCCGGATTCCATTTATTCTGGAAAACAAGGTAAATTCCACGTGCAGGGTGCTGCGGTAGACCAGGCGAAGGGATATGTATATTTCTCTTTTACAGACCGGTTGGTCAAAATGGATCTTGACGGCAATATGATCGGTAGTGTAACCGGTTTCGCCGGACATTTAGGGGATTTGGACATTGCCGATGACGGAAGAATTTATGGATCACTGGAATATAAAAGCGATGCGATTGGAAAGGGAATTAGTAAATCTTTAGGTATACAAAACCAGCATGAAAACGGATTTTATATTGCGATATTCGACGGAGCCAGGATCTCAAGACCAAATATGAATGCTGAGAAAGAAGATCTGTTACGAACGGTTTACCTTAAGGAAGCTGTAAATGACTATGAGGCCGAAGTAAAGAGCGAAAATGAAACCAGGCCCCACCGCTTTGCGTGCTCAGGGATAGATGGAATTGCATTCGCTCCCGCACCGGGAAGTTCTATGTTGGATAAGAAGTACCTATATGTAGCTTACGGTATATACGGAGATACAGCCAGAACAGATAACGATCATCAGGTTTTATTACAATATGATATCAGCAACTGGAATAAATATGGGAAGCAACTTTCCCAGGATCGATTGCACCATTCCGGGCCAAATAAACCATTGGAGAAGTATTTCGTGAAAACCGGCAATAGCCGGTACGGGATCCAGAATTTAGCTTACGATTCACATACTGGAAATTTGTTCGCTGCGGTATACCCAGGTACAAAAAGCCAATTTCCAAACTACGAGCTATTCGTAATCGATATGCATCAAAACGCAGGTGATGAGCAAGTATCTTCAGGAGAGCAACAGATAAAAGTCAAAACACTCCCTTTATTGCAATCCGGACCAAAAGATTCAGCTACAGGTATCAGAGGCTGGCATTTTAAATGGGGCGCAACAGGTTTGTGCCCTCTAGGAGATGGCTCATTTTATATCTCACATCATTCAAAAGATAAAGAGGGACAAGAGCAGACAACCATACATAAGTATATATGGGTTGGGGATGAAATTAGCGCCTTTATTCTCCTTGACTGATCGCATGCTCTGCAGGGTTATATTTTATGGTTCTTGTTGGTTACTGATGAGGCATTCTGTTGACTGGCGATAATATCATATTATTTTACTGATTCATGAATTATTTTGATCTGCGCAAATAGGCTGCGCAGATGCTATATTTCTTTGTATCAATAAATAATAAAAGATCATGGAAAAAGAAAAGATCAGCAACAACGAACTACACGCCATAGGCATCAACGATGTGGAAACTATGGTCAATTTTAGTCGTGTGGCCAATGGCTTGCTTAAACATAACGTGATGGGCAAGTCTGAAATCCTTGCCAATTTGGAAGCTCTGATTGATGACCCGATGCCTTATGCTTTGAAGAAGGGTGGGAAGTTTAAGAACCTGGCCGAAGACGTAATCGCCATGCGTAAAGAAGGAAAGTTTGTAAAACAAGAACGCAGCAATTTCAAACTGAAAGAAGAAATAGCAGAGTTTCCAGTATGGGGCTTAGAACATATAGAGGTAGGTGCTCTGGCACAAATGAGAACAGCGGTACAGCTACCTATCTCCGTGGCAGGTGCACTGATGCCCGATGCGCATCAAGGTTATGGGCTTCCCATTGGTGGGGTATTAGCTACAACGGCAAATGCTATTATTCCATTCGCTGTTGGAGTAGATATTGCCTGTCGAATGTGTCTGAGCATTTTTGACCTGCCTGCGGAAACTGTTGATACAGAGAAAGACAAGCTAAAAAACATATTGGTTGACAATACCTATTTCGGTATGGGCTGCACAACCAAATCGTATTTTGACAGCTCATTGTTCGACAGCAAAACCTGGAATGAAACGAAGCTAATCCGTACGCTGAAAGACAAGGCCTATGCTCAGTTGGGTACCAGTGGAACCGGCAACCACTTTGTAGAGTGGGGAGAATTGACCATCGCTGAAGGCGCCTTAGACGGTATCCCTGCCGGTAAATACCTTGCGCTCTTATCGCACTCCGGCTCTCGCGGATTTGGGGGAGCTGTGGCAGACCACTACAGCAAAATCGCTATGGTGAAAACAAAACTTCCCAGCGAAGCGAAGCATTTGGCCTGGTTAGATCTGGATAAGGATGAAGGACAAGAGTACTGGATCGCTATGAATTTAGCCGGTGAATACGCAAGTGCAAATCACCATGAGATCCATAATAAAATAGCCTGCGCTTTGGGAATTAATCCATTGACCAGGATAGAAAATCACCACAATTTTGCCTGGAAAGAACAATTGGCAGATGGTACCGAAGTAATGGTACACCGCAAAGGAGCCACTCCCGCTGGCGAGGGTGTTTTAGGGATCATTCCAGGAAGTATGAGTACCCCAGGGTTTTTAGTACGAGGAAAAGGTAACGCTACAAGCATCAACTCAGCCAGTCATGGCGCGGGCCGCTTAATGAGCAGAAGTGCTGCCTTTAAGACACTGGATAAAAAACTAATTGCTGCCAATCTGGTAGAGAAACGAATTACATTAATGGGGAGCGATGTAGATGAAGCACCTATGGCTTACAAAGATATCCATGCAGTAATGGCCGCACAAAACGACCTGGTTGATGTACTTGCAAAGTTTGAACCCAGGATTGTGCGTATGGCAAATCCTAAAGAGAAGCCGGAAGATTAAAAATATTTTAAAAACAACTGTTATTGCGCAATTGCTTTTAACTTCTCTGTAATCTTACGAACTTAAAAATGATGTGTTCAGCGCAAATGCTTCGGCCTCAGGTTTTGCGCTGCACATTCTACTATTTCCGCAATACGTTTTTGTCGCGTTTCCGCTGTTTTTGCAAGCACGAGCCATTGAAGCACGGCTTTCTTTGAAGACTTACTTATACCATCGAAAAACGCTCCGGCTACAGCATTTTTTTCAAACTCAACACGTAGATCCTCAGGAATAACCAGATTTTCAACCGTATCTAAAATTGTCCAGGAGCCATTTTGCTTTGCAACATCAATACTCTTGTACCCGGCATCAGTCATCAGGCCTTGTTCAATAAGCTGAGCCACTTTAACTTTGTTGATTTTCGACCAGGTGCTCCTGGCTTTTCTTTTGCTAAAAAACTGATGTGTTCTTTCCTCATCAACCTTTATTTTCTTGCTATCTATCCAGCCAAAACATAGTGCCACATCTACCGATTCACTCCAGGTTATTGATTTTTTACCGGAATTTTTGTTGTAGCAAACAAGCCATACGGACTGTTTGGACAGGTGGTTTTTCTCCAGCCACTTCCGCCAGTCTGAAAGATTCGTCGGATCAAATATTTCTATCTCTTTTTCCTGCATTTAATTAAAGTTAGGTAAACATCGATATGATTTCTGAAAAATGCAGTTGAAAGTTTCAACTATCCTGTTACTAATGCAAATGCAGGAGCTATATTTCTATAATCAGTTCTTTATCGTAACCATTGTATTTTTCATCGAGGTATCCATGAGGATTGCATATGATCTCTGTATCCGCAATCTTATATCGGACTGGTGTGTGGATATGTCCATGTATCCAATACATCGGTTTGTATCTACTAATAAATCCCTCAAGATTGGAGGCATACGCTGAAGTTACCGGATCATCTTTATATAAGTCAGGTACGGACTTCAGACTAGGAGCATGGTGGGTAATGACCACATTTTTAAAATTAGCTGAGTCCTCCAGACTTTCCTGCAACCAGGATATTGAAAACTGATGAATTTTAAAAGTGTCTATAGTTCTTAGTTTAGAATAGGATGGATCTCTGCGAATTTGCTTGTAATCATTCATTTTAGCCTGACAAATAATGCCATATTCAACCGGATTTCCGAGCAAAGAAAAGTCAGTCCACAAAGTAGTACCATGAAACCTGATCCCTTCGATTTCGAACAGGTTATTTTCAAGAACGATTACATTCGAATCCTCTGATGCCTTTATAATCTTGTGAAGTGTATTTGGATAACTTCCCTTGTAATATTCATGATTACCAAGAATATAAATTACAGGTTTGTCCCGGATATTCTCCTTCACCCATTCAATCCCTTTTATTCCCAGATTAGTGTCTCCTGCTAAGATCACCAGATCCGCATTATCAAAGTTCAGATCTGAAACGCCAAATTCCTGATGAAGGTCACTGATGATCTGTATTTTCATTTGTATATCTCTTTATGTTGTCGAGTCATTCGAATATAGTAATTAATGTGTTTCTCCTTTTGCTAGAGCAGCAATCCTCTCCTCACACATCAGCTTAGCCAAAATCAGAAAAACACCAACGCGAAGGCAGAGTTGACTCGCATCCTATGGATCTACAACATAAAAAACAGGTATTGTAAGGCTAGCTGAGTTTATTAACTTAGTATCATGAAGATTCCAGAAGAAAAACTCTCCATTTCACCTAGCATCATTCAATCTATTGTCGATCAGCCCTCTGATGCGCCAAAAATACTGCAGGAGGAGTTAAGTAAGCACAAAACCGAAATCAGCTACCTTCTAGACAATTATCTGCCGGGCAGATATAAGGTGGCCGTATTTAAAATAATCGACCTTGTCTTTGGGGCTGAATTTCAAGGTAAGTTCAAAATCAACTACAATGCCACAGAATTTAGCGGATGCGAACTAACAGAAGCAGAATTAGCCAATTTTATAAATGTGACCTTCGCGATTGATAAGGCCACACTTCAGGTTATTTTAACAGGAGAAGAGATCAGGGAAAGAGACAGTTTTGAAGAATTCTAGAGAACGAGATCAACAACTCGGCGAGAATTTCTGTCAGATACTAATTTCAATTTTTTGTACTTCCCAGAAACACCGGGCTAAAGCACTGTTTATTGTAGACAATATATAAATCGTTTACTTTGTATCTAATTACTCTTCAAATATGGACCAAGCAAACTCTTTCATAAACCAGGACATTAAAGTAACCGTCGATGCTATTGTATTTGGCTATAATCAGGAAAATGGAATATCCGTTCTATTGATTAAACGAAAGATAATGCCTCACATCAATGAATGGGCACTACCTGGGGGGTTTGTGCTCAATCATGAAACACTGGAACAAGCAGTAGAACGCGAGTTACAGGAGGAAGCAGGCGTATCCATAAATTACCTGGAGCAGCTATTTACATTCGGGAAACCGGACAGAGACCCTCGGAGAAGAGTTATTTCGATTTCATATTTTGGCCTTGTTAAATCTGCTGACTTTAGTCTTTTTGCTTCATCAGATGCTTCAGAAGCAGCCTGGTTTAACATCTACGACCTGCCTGGACTGGCTTTTGATCATAAGGAAATTGTAGATAAAGCCATCATGAGACTGCGGGCCAAGATCACCTATGAACCAATAGGATTCGAACTTCTGGCCAAAAAATTTCTCTTCTCTGATCTGGAACAACTTTACATGAAATTACTAGGACATGAGATAGATCGCAGGAACTTTAAGCGAAAAGTAATGTCACTAGGCTTAGTCGTAGAATTAGAAGAAAAGGCTCCCGTCGTCAATGCAGGACGTCCAGGCAAACTATATTCATTCGACAACGAAAAATATAAGCAACTTAAAGTCAAAGGATTCGACCTTTACAAGCTTCTTTGACAACGGGAGCAAACCTAAATTTGCGTAAAAAAAACACAAATTATTTGGAGTGTACAAAATAAGTTCCTTTATTTGTGTCATTATTACGCAAATAAGTATTTATATATTTAAAATTCAACGCATATGTTTGGTATCCAGCACATCAAATTTGACCCAATGACTTATGTGTTCCATTTCAAAAATGGTAACATAAAAAGAGAAGGACGCGGACTCTCTTTCTTTTATTTTGCCCCAAATAGTTCTATTGTTGCCATCCCAATGGGAAGTAATGATCTCCCCTTTATTTTTAGTGAATCTACCAACGATTACCAGCAAGTAAATATTCAAGGTCAGATCAGTTATAAAATCAGCAGACCAAAAGAACTGGCCGATGTTTTAGATTTCACTGTAAACGACAATGGGATATACAAAAAAAACGATCTTGAGAAACTGAACCAGCGAATTATCAACGAAGCTCAAACCGCCACTTCGGCATATATCCATAGCATCAAACTGAAAGATGCTATAAGATCTGCCAAGGCCATAGAGAATAACATTCTGGAAGGTTTAAAGGCATCTGCTGCAATTGGCATGTTGGGTATTGAAATTCTCGGAGCCAATATTCTTGGTATTTCCGCTACTCCTGAAATGGCAAGGGCATTAGAAACTGAAACCCGGGAGAAGCTACAGCAGGAAGCAGATCAGGCCATTTATGAACGCAGAAACTTTGCTGTTGAGCAGGAACGTATAATAAAAGAAACAGAGCTAAATACAGAAATCGCCGTAGAGGAAAAACAAAAGCAGATTGCCGAAAAGAAAATGGAATCCATGGTCCAGCAGTCTGACAACGAAAGAAAATTGAGAGAGATGCAGCTGGAAGCAGATATTTCTGTAGAGAATCAAAGAAAGCAGTTCATTGAGCAGAAAACCGCCAATGATAAAATAGAAGCAGAAACTCAGGGCTACGTTTTAGAAGCTACACTGAAACCATACAAACAAATGGACTGGAAAATATTAACGGCGTTGAGCAACAACTCTGATCCAAGGCTCAATATTGCACTGGCCTTCAGAGAACTTGCCGAAAATGCGGATAAAATAGGCAACCTAAATATCAGCCCCGATTTATTAAATGTATTGCTTAGCGAAAAACCAGAAAAAAGAAAATGAGTGTAGAGTATGCCATTATAATCAAAAACAAAACCAGACTGGAATCGTTGACAGAACGGTTCAATACCAAGGCACAGGCCAGGTTTTATATTGAAAAATTAGGCGGAAATTTTGACGATTATGAGAACGAACATGAAACCTTTCACAACTCCTTGAATGCGCTACAGACCAGGCTAACCAAAACCATCAAATATAAAATTCTTGACAGAGCCTTTGTCCCTTCTTTTATTTTCTCCGAAAAAAATGTCATCATTGTAATTGGACAGGATGGACTTGTAGCCAACACCGCAAAATACGCCAGAAGTATTCCGATTGTAGCCGTGAATCCAGATACAGCTCGTTATGACGGAGTTCTGCTACCATTTAACACGCTGGATTTTATTCAAGGGGTTGAAGACGTGATAGCAAATCAATATCAAGCTGAAACAAGGCGGTTCGCAGAGGCTAAGCTAAATGATGGACAACGATTGCTCGCCTTTAACGATCTCTTTATTGGAGCCTCTTCACATGTCTCAGCAAAGTACAAAATTACACATGGCGCAATTACCGAAGAACATTCTTCAAGCGGACTGATCGTTTCTACACCTGCAGGCGCCACAGGCTGGCTAAGTTCAATTATGAATATGGCATACGGTATCACAAATGCTTTTGGAGGAAATCAGCAACTTAAAAGGCCTGTTTTTAAAGAGAATGAACTGATTTTCGCAGTGAGAGAACCGTTTAAAAGTATTAGAACACAGACCGGAATCACCCTCGGATCGATTAAACAGAAATCGCCTCTAAAGCTCGAATCTTTAATGCCTACAAATGGAGTTATTTTTAGTGATGGCATAGAAACTGATTTCTTAAGCTTCAATAGCGGTGCGACCGCTACAATAGGCATCGCGCCGGAAACAGCCAGATTGGTAGTCAAAAAATAAAATCTTATGACAATAGAAACTGAGCTCTATATTGAGCATTTAAAAAGATTGCCCGAAACCGGGCAGCATATCCTGGGACATCAATCAGAAGACCACATTGTGGTTTATCAAGCTTATAAAAAAAGTATTGCAGATTTTGCTATAACAAATCAATTCCTTGGGGGTAATGACTTTAGTTACACCCGGATGTCATGGATAAAACCCAATTTTCTATGGATGATGTACAGATGCGGTTGGGCGGAGAAAGAAAATCAGGAAAGAGTTCTTGCCTTATGGATTAGTAAAAGTGATTTCAGTGAAATACTTAAAAAAGCGGTTTATTCCTCCTTTAATGGTCTACACTATAGTAATCACGAACAATGGAGCAAAGAACTTAATTCCAGCGATGTACGTTTACAGTGGGATCCGGATCATGATCCTTATGGAAATAAAATGCAAAGAAGAGCAATTCAATTGGGCATGAAGGGAGAAACTTTAGCAAAATTTGGAAAAAATCAGATTCAACGAATTGAGGACATCACTGAATTTGTGAAATCGCAGAAGCAAATTCTAGATAGAAATCAGTTAAATGAACTTTGTGTACCAATAGAAAATGTTCTCGAAGATTTTAATTCAAGTGTGATATGAGATATTGTACAACTTCCAACTAAATGAGTTAATAGTCAAACATCTGTCAATACCGGTATAAAAAAGGTATTCCCGTAGAGGGGGCATGACGACACAGATTTCAAACTCTTTTAACTTTAGACTTAACCAATTTTTGAACAGCCGTGAGGAATTTTCAACCCCTCTCCAAATCAATTGTGCCCTCATCCCTTGGTATATTATAGCGATCAACTGCCTTTTGCAATTGCTGCTTCATTTGCTTTACCAAAATCCTCGGCCTCAGCACCCTAATTTTTGAACCGAAACCTAATAATTCCCGTTCAAGCTCAAAATTGAGCACTACTTTTATGCTGAAAATCTTTCCATTGTCTTCCTCCCCCAACAGACTTTGCGTATGGTGTAAAGGTTTGGTCACGATATAAGGTGCATTATCATTATCAATCCAGAAAACGACTTCACAATCACGTTGTCCAGGAGATTTAGTTACTCCAATCAAGTCATTATAGTAAGTATATAGGTCGACAACATTATTTTCCCTGTACTTTTCATCATGTTCCTCAATAGACTGGATTCTGTCCAGGGCAAGGTTAAACAGTTGTCCACCTTTTTTATGCTGTATCCCCAATACAAACCAGCGGTTGCGATATTCTTTGAGTAAATAGGCGCTAAAACAAAACGTACTAGATTCCCTTGCTTTAAAAGATTGATAGGTTAAGCAAAGTGTCTTCTTTGCGACTATTGCTTTCCGGATCACTTCAATATACTCCAGTCCTTTCAGGTTGTCATTCCTTTCAAAATCTATCACCGGAGCGCTATGTGTCTTTTGCGAATAGATTTTATCCTCCAGTTTACTCACGACTTCATTTAAATCCGCAAAATGGCTAAAGCCTTTCAACTGCTTCAGTAAGCCGGAAGCCTCGCTCAATACCTGCATATCCTGCTGCGTAATCGGGCTATTGGTAATGCTGTAGTTTTTGTCTGCGTAAGTATAATATTTCTTATCGACCACAATGATAGGAGCTTCATAACCCAGTTTATTGCTACGCATCATTTCCAGATCAGCTTGTACTGAACGACGGCTCACGCCTTTATCAATCCCTTCAAATTCATAAAGCGCATCAGAGCAGGCATCAATCAGGTCATCCAACGTCCATTTTTTATAACGGTTGCGCAGACAGTTGTCGATGGTACGATAGCGAATCAGGGCGTTACGGTTTACTGGCATAAAATATTTTAATAAATATGGCAATTATTTTTTACTGCGCAAAAAGACTGCGCAGGACCACTCAATCTTTGTGGTGTTGTCAGCCTGCATTACTAATAAAGAGGGTAATGCAGGCCACATTGAGGAGAATAATTATATTAAACCCTACAAACTTTAACTAATGTTACTAACGATATCCACTACACATTTTCCGGCAGATGACTTGAGCTTTCTGCTCTAGAAATTAGAAATGAAGGCATCGGCACTATTTATATGCGTACCGACAAGGCTTTCTTTAATGATAAGGTAACGTAGATCCTAGATTGTAAATGATTGAATGAAAAAGACCATACTAAAAAAACTGCTTGAATTGGAGCAGTCTGAAAATATAAAAGTATTGTATGCCTGCGAGTCTGGCAGCCGCGCTTGGGGTTTTGCTTCGCCAGATAGCGACTTTGATGTTCGGTTTATATATACCAGATCAGCTAATGATTATTTGAGTATAGCCAACGCTCCGGATACCGTCGGCTTGCCGGTTGACGAAGTACTTGATATCGGTGGCTGGGATATCAAAAAGGCCTTAAAGCTATTCCTAAAATCCAACGGACCATTGTATGAGTGGTTGCAATCGCCTATTGTGTATCGACAGCATCCTGCTTTCGCATCGGAAATGCGTGCGCTCATGCCGAATTATTTTTCTTTACGGTCTGCTGCAAATCACTATCTTTCTATGGCATACAACACATTCCGTGACGATCTGCAAAGTGATCAGGTAAAAATGAAACGTTATTTTTATGCCCTGCGTCCCGTTCTCGCATGCTCTTGGATTATTGAACGTCAAAGCGTACCGCCAATGGAGTTTGAACATCTACGTGTACTGATTACAGACCCCAAAGTTCAACACAGCATTGACGAGTTGTTAGCTCAAAAGCTTTTGGTAGATGAAAAGACAATGATTGCACCAGTAGCACTATTGAACGACTGGCTGACTACTACCTTATCCCTGTGTAAAGAACAAGTACCAACACTTCCCTCTTTAAAGCCACAAATCCATGAACTGGATCAGTTGTTCAGGAAATACATAATGTCATGACCTACGAAGAACTGAAAAACCAAAAGCAATTGATCCTGCTGGACTGCATTAGTGGAAGTACAGCATACAATCTGAATGTACAGTGTTCTGATGTAGACAAAAAAGGAATCTTCATCATGCCCGAGCATCAGCTATATGGATTTGATCAACAACAACAAATTGCCAACGCAACCAATGATGAAGTATACTTTGAGATCGGCCGGTTCCTTGAATTACTGACAAAGAACAATCCCAATATATTGGAGTTGTTGAGTACCCCCCCGGAATATGTTTTATTTCGGCACCCTCTGATGGATTTGATTAAACCGGAAGATTTTCTTTCTAAGCTTTGCCAGGACACTTTTGCCGGTTATGCACAAACACAAATCAGGAAAGCACATGGATTGAATAAGAAGATTAATAAGCCGATGGATCCAGAGCGCAAATCTGTCCTGGACTTTTGTTTTGTAATCTATAATAACGGGAGCATTCCTTTAAGAGAGTGGCTTGCAGCCTATCATTATTCGCAAGAAGACTGCGGTTTGGTCAATCTCGATCATTTCAGGAACGTGTACTTACTCTATCATCAAAAGCAGTTGAATGGGGGTAGCTTTCGGGGGATTATTTCCGGTCCGGACGCTCATGATGTCCAACTGAGTTCCATACCCAAAGGAATAGAAAACCTTGCAGTTATGAACTTCAATAAAGACGGGTATTCGACATACTGCCGTGACTATAAGGAGTATCAGGAATGGGAGGAAAAGCGAAATGATCACCGTTATCAAAGCACTTTATCACATGGCAAAAGCTATGATGCAAAGAACATGATGCACACGTTGAGGCTACTTAACATGGCGGAAGAAATTGCGCGGTATCAACAGGTCATCGTGAAACGCGAGGACAGAGATTTTTTATTAAAAATCCGCAATGGTGAATTTGAGTTTGATAGATTGATGGAAATGGTTGAAGATAAAATGGGGTGTGTGAGGGAAGCGTATGAAAAATCTACACTACCAGATCGACCAGAAAGCAATAAAGCCGAATCCATTTTAATAGAAATCAGGAATAAATACTATCGGGGATAAGCAAAAAGCCTTCAGATTTTATCTAAAGGCTTTTCTATTTTGTGGTCTCGACGGGAATCGAACCCATATCTAAAGTTTAGGAAACTTCTATTCTATCCGTTGAACTACGAAACCAGAATCACTGCCTTAAAAGCAAAGCTTTTCAAACAGCAGGCGCAAATATAACAATAAAACCTTTTGTTTCGGAAAGTCCTTTAACAAAAAAATCTGCGCCCGATCTACTTCCGTTCAAACAACCACCCAAATGGTTGCATTGCCTTTTTAGGCCCCAATCCATATGCTCTGATGCTCTTCTCACGAATCAGGTCTACGGCCTCCTGAATGTCATCCGTCACCAGAAACAGGTGTGTATCTTCTACACCTATGGTTGTCTGCCGCTGCATCATCACAATATGGTCTATCAGTTCCTGATGGAATTCCCTTCCCAAAATGATGATCGGAAAATTCCTAATGGTCCTCGTCTGAATCAAAGTCAGTGCCTCAAAAAACTCATCCAAAGTCCCAAATCCCCCGGGCATTACCACAAAAGCAAAAGAATACTTAACCAGCAACACCTTACGTACAAAAAAATGCTTCATGGACACCCACTTGTCGAGGTATGGATTGGGCAATTGCTCATGCGGCAACTCGATATTGCAGCCTACGGATCTGCCGCCTACGTCCTTCGCACCACGATTGGCCGCCTCCATCAAACCCGGACCACCTCCAGTCATGATGGTAAAGCCCAGCCGGGCAAACTCAGCAGAAGCTTTTCTGGTCAATTCATAATAGGGATGGTCTTCCTTAAACCTTGCCGAACCAAATACTGTAATGCAGGGTCCCAGGAAATGCAGGGCTCTGAAACCCTTGATCAGCTGCCACATGGTACTCAAGGTAAATTTAAATTCGCGCCAGCGGGATTGTGGCCCATCCAGAAAAACAATATCTTCTTTGTTCATAAGCTTAAAACACAGGGTTTAGTCCTCCCGGCAGCACCATTAAGGGGATATTGATGCGATCAGCCTGCCTCCTGGTCACGCTCCTCTTCAGCAAACGATCCAGAAGATTATCGCTGCGGTGAACCATCACCATCAGGTCAATCCAGCCATGCTCGGTCAGCCATTGCAACCCATCATTTACGTTTTTACTGTTGACCTCCCGATAGTAAATCTTATCATAATTGATCTTGCAGGTTACCTCACTTAAGAAATCTGCAACATCTTTCCGCTCTGCCCGCCCCGGGTGCCTGTCTACATGCACAATGACAATCTCTGCATCAAAACACCGAGCAAAGACTGCGAGCGCATTCAGCACTTCGATATCTCCGATGCTGAGATCTGTTGCAAAAGCAATTTTATGAATGGGCTTGAACACATATCCGGCTGGAACCAGTAATAATGGGAAATAACCGTTCTCGATCAGGTCCCGGCTCGTGCTGCCAGTGAAAAATTTCCTGACAGCGCCATGCCCCGACATCCCGACTACGACCAGGCCCGCCTTTTTTTCCCTGACCAAACTGCTCACAAGTTCTCCGGTTGCACCAGCGTCTGCAGTATATTCAACTACAGGCTTAAATGTATTTGGAATGCTCAAAGACTTCCCTCTCAGCATGAGCGCCTTCGCCAAGCGATCCAGATGCAGGTCCACATCCTCTTTCAAAGAATCGTAATCATACACAGGCCAAACCACTTGTCCAGCCACCGTAGCATCCAAGGGAACCAGAAATGAATGACACAACTCCAGATTTGATTTCAGATATTTGGCAACGTGTAATGCATAATCTGCAGCAACTGTGGCAGCCTCGGAGAAATCTGTGGGGACAACAATTTGTTTCATAATACTAAGATTGAATATCTTAGTACCAAGGTCATCAAAATGATTCAGAGGAAAAGTGACCCTGGTCATCCTTACTTCTGATAAGTGTCATACCTGCGCTTTGGCTGTTTGCACAGTGAGTCCACCATAAGTCCACGTTGAGTCCACCTTTTTTCAGATAAAACGTGGACTCTCCACACATTTATTCCTTAGACATGGTGAAATGAACTGCGACTCATTCCAACTGCATTCACCCCCCCCTAAGATCAATAGGCAATGGCATCCTCTTGTCTGTAAGACTCAGCAAATTCCGTAGGGGTTAAGTTGAACTGCTGGACGAAACACTTGGAGAAATAAGAATGTGAATTGAAACCTACCATGTAACTGATCTCAGACACATTATATTCATGGCTGCGAAGCAATTCGGCTGCATGCTTAAGGCGAATCAGCCGGATGAATTCATTGGGCACGTAACCAGTTCTGGACTTTAATTTCTTATAAAGACTCGATCGGCTGAGCCCAATCGCCTTGCCCAACTCTTCTACAGAAAGCTGCGGGTCTGAGATTCGATCCAGAATTAGAGAAATGAGCGTATCGAAGAATTTCTTCTCCTTCTGCTGAGGTAAATCTGTGCTTTCAGTAATGAGTTCAATATCCTCTATACCCTCGCTTTCAGCATCATGGTTTGCGAGAATTCGCTGAACCTTCTGCTCATAAGCAGACTGCATTGCTTTATTTTTCAGTCGTTCCAGCTGGAGTTCCTTTTGCCATTTGGCTTTGTCATCAAGGTATTTTTTCAACAGCAGTCCGGAAAAAACGAACAGCACAAGACAGATCACGTAGATCATATAACCCTGTTCTTGCTGCTGACCCGAAAAAAGGGAAAACAGAAAAAACAGGGCTAAAGTTAATTTAGGGATGATTAACATATTTAGCTTCTATAGGGTGAAAATAAAGATAGCTAATATGTCCCCCAATTTAAAATGTAAGTTTCACCAAGGGGCTAAAAATCATATGCTCCACACCGGCAATCTTGGCCCCGACACGCGCAAACACATAATTTTGAGTAGGAGAGATCGTGGGAATATCTACGCTCATACTCAGGCTGGCCAAATTGGCAAGCGCAGCTCCGCTGAGTTCCTGCTTGGCGATGTTGTTGGTACCATCAGCATCCACAAACTGGGTTTTATTGATGTATAAGCTTACACTTTCCAAATCTTTTCCATTGGCATCGGTGATGATTTTCTCCAGCGCACAGGTCGCATTTACTTTCCCTCCAGCGATGGTGATCACTGCATTCCGAATCATATAGTAGGGCCGTACCTCCAGATCAAGGGTTTTGTTGCCAGCCAAATTTACATCTATGGAATCCGGCCTTCCTGCAGTGTTTTTTGGCCAAAGAAAGGGAACTTGTCCGTTGGAAACGGTAAATTTATAATTTCCATCGAACAGCTTGGAACTGAATTTACCTTCCTGATTTACATTCACATCGATTACACCGAAGTTTCCAAAGCCGCGTTGCCACAGTTCCATTTTAAAAGCAGCATTGCGAATCCCAATAGGTTGTCCCTGGTAAACCAGGCGGCCTGAAAAATCTGATTGAGGCGGTTCGTAATTGTCTTTCGCGCAGGAAGCAATCAATACCATCAGGCAAAGGGCGATTGCTAAAAATTTCTCTTTCATATCTGTTGAATTTCTTGATCTATTGATTTGGGTTTCTTAAGATGAGCGGGTTTCCGTTCAACACGTTTTGTGGGATCTGGGAATAATAATTTCCCAATCTGAAACGGTGCGCAGCCTGTACACGTGAAGGTTTCACGACTTTAAAAATATACTTCTGATGATTGGGGCTGCCTGGCTCATAATATTTATACGGCCAAAGTCCAAAAATCATGGTGCTTACTTTCTCTGCTGATCCCAGATTAGTGGCTGTAGTAAAATCGGCCGCTGTATTGGCTACACCATTCCAGACCTTATGTGCCAACCGCCAGCGCTTCATGTCCCAAAGCTGATGGTCTTCGAAAGCCAATTCTACTCTGCGTTCATGTACAATACGGTCGAAAGTGATCTGGGCCGGACTGAGCGCGGTAGTGAGGCCTGCCCGGTCACGGACCAGTTTCATATATCCTGCAGCTGTAGTGTTATCTCCCAACTCAAATGCTGCTTCGGCAGCATTAAGCAATACTTCAGCATACCTGAAGCGGATCCACCAAACCTCACTGCGGGTACCGATCTGGCCAGAACCGATTGCGGGATCTAAATATTTACGGATATAAAAACCTGTTTGCGCACTGAATTCCAGGCCATCAATCGGCCCATCACCACCCACTACCTGTACATTACCTGTAGCCCCTGGCAGTCCGGCATCAGAAGCCAATTTAGTTTGTCCGAAGGTATTTCCGGTAACAATAGAACCGTTTGCTAACTGATAACCGGCCCAAATGTCTATCGACTTGCCTTTAAACTGCGAACCAGGCAGGATCACCGTACCGGCCAACCGCGCATCGCGACCAGCAAAAATGTCGGTTAGGTTATCATAATAGATTGCATTTCCCCCAGATACTGTGGCAAAGGGGGCGAAAGTATTGTCCAGCTTTTCAAAAGATTGCGCCAGATTCAGTGATGGGTTCAATCTTCCTCCCTGTTGCTCCTCAGCTATAGAGCGGGGCTGATTGTCCACCGTAAAACCGTGAACCTTCTTTGTCCGCAGCTTATAATCCTGTACGAAGATCACTTCGGGGTTGCTCCCTTTGTCGGTAAACAATGCTGCAAAGTTTTCGGACAGGTTTGCGTTTTTCTTATAGAGTGAATACTTCCCTCCTCCGATTATTTCTTCGGCAGCAGCTAGTGCAGTCCGGTAATAAGCCTCGGCCTGGGCAACAGGTATTCCAACTTCTCCTCCTGGTAAGCTTACTCCGGGCGCGCTGGCGCCGTGTTTCGCAATGGAAGCGGCGTACAGCGCGGCTCTCGCTTTTAGCGCCAGAGCGGCTCCCTTAGATGCCCTGGCGGGATCTGAACTGTTATCAGGCAGTATGGTTTTAATGGCCTCAAGTTCTGATAGGACAAAGTCATAGATTTCTGTTTCTTTAGAACGGGGTTTCTGAAGATAGCTAGGGTCGCCTCCATAATCATAGGTAAGGGGTTCCAGGATCAAAGGGACACCGCCCATTCGTTTTACAATATCGAAGTAAAAGGCTGCGCGGAGAAACCTGGCTTCTGCTTTAAATCTGTCTGTATCTGCCTGATCTAGCAAATTAGTGGGCTCATCTGCCCGCTGAAGGAAAAGATTGATCTCACGGAGATAAGCATAATTCCAGGAGTTCCAGGCATCGTAGCCATATTCAGAGTTCTGATGCCTGCCGTATTCTCCGTTGGCAGAAGCAAATGCTTCATCAAATGCCGTGAAATCGGCCCAGCGGTCTACACGTTGGTAATCGGGATATTGATCGTATAAATCACCAATCACGGTTAGAACTAGATTTTTATCTTTCCAGAGTTCCTCTACACTAATGGCATCGGTAGGCCTTTTATCTAAGAAATCTGAGTCTTTTTTACAGGCTTCAGCAAATACCAAAAAGGTTAGAAGCGCTGCCATAATTTTATATTTTTTCATGTTGCTGCTAGTTATAGTGATACCTGTAAGCCGAAGTTGATGAATTTTGTCTGCGGATACTGCAGACCGTTGTCATCTTGTATCTCCGGATCAATGCCAAATTCCTTCAGGTTATCGAATGAGAACAAGTTATAGCCCTGTGCGTATACCCTTACAGACTGGATTTTTGCCTTTTGCATCCAGTTGGCCGGCAGTGTATAGCCCAGTTCAATCGTCCTTGCCCTGAAATACTTGACGTTGTGGGCCCAGAAGCTGGAGTTTTTACTGTAATTGGCGTGACCACCATCATTATACCGCAAAGCCGGATATTTTGCTGACTTCCAGGGACTATTTACATCAAAAGGATCAACCCTCGACCAACTGTCATCAGAAAAGTTTTGCAGCAAAGCTCCACCGTTCTGAAATGCCCAGCGTTGTTCCCAGTTCTGGTTCCAGGTATACAATCCTGCTCCGGAGAAATCTGCACTAAAATCCCATCCTTTCCAGGACAAGCCAAGCGAGAAACCGTAGGTAGCATTGGGCTGTCCTCCTGTATTGTAGCCGATGGGCCTTTCATCAAAGCCATCGATCACACCATCTCCATTGATGTCTTTATAGATCAGGTCACCGGGGAGCAGGGTAGAGTTTCCTTTACCGTCTATATTAACGGGGTGGTTATTGATCTGCTCCTGGTTTTGGAATTGCCCGGTCACTTCGTAACCCCAGAAGATGTCTTTAAACCTCTGCTCTCCGGAATTTCGGTATTGATCCCATGAATTGTTGAACCGTGGCTTGTAAGAATCCAGCGCTTTGGACCTGGTCAGCAGCATGTTTCCAGTTACACGGTAGTTCAGTTGGCCTATTTTATTGTTGTACGCCAGGGAGAATTCTCCACCATACTGTGCATCACTGTTTAAATTTTCCTGGGCCAGTGTATAACCCAGCTCTATCGGAGCTACGACATCGTTCCTCGTACCTTTTATTCCGGTCCGCTTTCTATAAAAATAATCTGCGGAACCGGTAAGCGTAGAATTGAAGAGCGAGAACTCTGCGCCGACATCAAAAATCCTGCTTTCGAACCAACTGATGTTGTCTATAGGTTGTCCACGGTCTTCTACGGGTGTAATGTTACTACCGCCAAGAATTACTGAGTTTCGTGTAAACCGGTACCCCGTTAGATAATCGAAGGGCCCAATACCTACATCATCATCTCCAAGGAGACCATAGGAAGCCCTAAATTTCAGGTCATTCAAGATCTTCTGCTCACCGAGTAATTTCTTCACAAATTCCTCTTCAGTAACCCTCCAGCCCACGGATCCGGAAGGGAAATAGCCTACGCGTTTGGTCGGTGCAAATTTCCAGGAAGCATCCCGTCTGCCTGAGAACTCTACATAATACTTATTAGCGTAATTGTAATTCAACTTTACTACATATCCCAATCTTGCTTCTTCATCAATGGCATCATTGTAATCCTGTTCGTCGAGGGTAGGAAACTGCAGTACAGGCAGTACGTTTGTGAGGGGTACTGCGTGCTGGAAGGTAAATAACCTTTGGCGTTCTATCCTTTCGGCCAGGACAATAGCATCGAAGGAGTGTCTTCCAAATACCCTTGAATAATTGGCCTGCAGTTGCGAAGCAATGTTAAATTGCTTGGTCAGGCTACGCTCCCTGTAGGGATTAGAACTGCCTACTTTTTCCTCATAGGTATCATCTTCCGGATGGTATTCGTATACGTTGTAGGTGTACTCATGTCCGTTGGTCACATTGTCGGCCAGGTAATAAGAGTAAAGGCCTTTTATTTTCAAACCCTTCAAAGGGGTATCATATTCTCCACTAAAGTTTGCTTGTAAAACCCGCCAGTCTGACCTCCAGTATCCGGATAGTTCCTTGGATTGTACGGCAAACTGCTCGGTATTGTGCCCAATGTCATTGGGATAAAGCGGATTGCCATTTGCATAGGCCTGTTCTGTAGGGCGATTGCGGAATAAGGCAAATTTAGCCGCGGCGTAATCATCCTGACCAGGTACACCTGGCTGGTCGCGCACCTCTAAACGGCCATTGATCTGAACGCCAACTTTAAGCCGGTCGGTAATTTTTGCGTCTACATTACTTTGAATATTGGTTCTGTTGAACTCAAACTCCCGGCTATTGCCGTATACACCTTTTTGGTCGATCCGCGTCCCCGACAGGTAATAGTTGATCTTGTCTGAGCCACCTGCTGCACTGATATTGATCTGGCTCTGTGGCGCATTCTTGGCAATGATCAGGTCTCGCCAGTCCTGGCTTTTAAAGCCGTATTCTGTACCCGCCTTCCATTTTTCCAGTTCGGCCTGCGTAATGTCCGTTTTTCCGGTCTGGTTCATATCGGCTATAGCCTTACCCAGCATCCACTCATAGGCATTGGTGGTTTCCGGAAATCTTGTCCAGTTCTGAAATCCGGTATAGGCATCTACCCGGATCGTATTTTTAGTATTACTTTTTCCTTTTTTGGTGGTTACGATGATGACCCCATTTGCCGCGCGACTACCATAAATGGCTGCGCTACCGTCCTTCAGGACAGAAATGCTTTCAATGTCTGCAGGAGCAAGGTTATTGAACTGTCCTTCATCCTGCTGGATTCCATCGATGACGTACAAGGCTCCGCCCATATTCCGAACCTGGATACTGGCACCTGCACCTGGCCGGCCGTCGCGTTGCCTGAATGACACACCCGGCACTTTTCCTGCCAGACCGGTACTTACTGTAGCGCCGCCATGCACCTTGCCGATCTCGGCGGCGCCGATGGAGGAAATGGCCCCTGTAATCGCTTCCTTTTTCTGCGTGCCATAGCCTGTGACTACTACATTTTCCAACATAGTATCTGAACTGGCGAGCTTCACATCGACGGTTGTTCTCTTGTTTACTTTAATTTCCTGAGTAGTGTAACCGACATAGGTGAAGATTAAGGTTGCGGTGTCGGGAACGGAGATGCTGTATTTACCGGTAGCACCGGTCATCACGGCACGGTCTGTCCCTTTGAGGCTGACGGAAACTCCGGGTATGGGACCCGACTCGTCGGACACGGTTCCTGTAACCGTGATATCAGCATATGGCTGTTTGGGTATTTTATATCCTGCTTTTAATGAGTTGACGCAGAAGCTGACCATACATATGGCCAGTAAAAGTTGATAGCAACTTTTCATTGGTAGATGTTTTCTGTTCATAAGATTTAAAAATTTACAATTTGGCTTCTTGAAACTTGATGATTTCACGATGGGTATGGGTGTTCCATCCGTGAGGATTTTGTCCTCCTTTCTTATTGGTTTTATAGGTAATAATTACACAACAAGATTAGCCGATTTGTCCGTTTCGGGCTATAACAATTGTTTCCAATGCTGTAACAATTGTTGATTTTTGTATGACTAAAAGCATTTAGTCGTTAAAAACGGACTAAATACAAAAAAGCCCGGACGATAGGCTTATCGGTCCGGGCTCCTTTATTAAAAATTTGATTCTACCTGATCACACTGCCATTGCTGTGCTTTTGGACAGGTGAGACGAAAGCAAGTTTACCATCTGTATCTTCCGACATCAGGATCATTCCCTGAGAAACGATTCCTTTGATCTCTCTTGGTGCGAGATTGACGATGAGGCTTACCTGCTGGCCGATGATTTCTTCTGGCTTATAAAATTCTGCAATGCCGGAGACTACCGTGCGCTGGTCGATTCCAGTGTCTAAAGTTAGTTTCAATAATTTCTTGGTCTTCTCTACTTTTTCTGCAGCGATGATGGTGGCTACCCTGAGGTCTATTGCCCCAAATTGCTCGAACTGGATATTGTCCTTAGCAGGGGCAACTGTTGCTGTTGCAGCCACATTATCTGCCTTGCTTTGGTTCAGTTTGTCGATTTGGAACTGAACAACATCGTCCTCAATTTTTTCGAATAACAGTACCGGCTCGTTCAACTGGTGACCTCTTTTCAACAAGTCCATTTTCCCGGCATCTTCCCAAAGGTGACCGCCATAGTTCAGCATTTTCATCAGTTTATCTGCTGTGAAAGGCATAAATGGTTCGATCAGAATCTCCAGTGTAGCTGCAATCTGCAAACTGATGTACAGGATTGTTCTTACGCGGTCTTCATCTGTTTTGATGGCTTTCCACGGCTCGGTATCCGCCAGGTATTTATTACCCAATCGCGCCACGTTCATTACCTCTGTGAGCGCTTCCCTAAAACGGTAGTTTTCTATAGATGCACTGATTTTAGCCGGATAAGCAGCCAGGTCATCTATAACCTGCTGATCTTCCGGGGTGATGGTCATGCAAGTAGGTACTTTGCCTCCGAAATATTTATGCGTCAGCACCGTAACCCGGTTGATGAAATTGCCGAGAATAGCTACCAGCTCATTGTTATTTCTAGCCTGGAAATCTTTCCAGGTAAAGTCGTTGTCCTTCGTTTCCGGAGCGGTGGCGGTCAGCACATAACGCAGTACGTCCTGTTTATCTTTGAACTCTTCAAGGTATTCATTGAGCCATACCGCCCAGTTCTTGGAGGTGGAGATCTTCTGACCTTCCAGGTTGAGAAATTCATTGGCAGGTACATTGTCTGCCAGGATATAATCGCCATGCGCCATCAGCATTGCCGGGAAAATAATGCAATGGAACACAATATTGTCTTTACCGATAAAGTGCACCAGTTTGCTGCTTTCATCTTTCCAGTAGTCTTCCCAGTTGCCTTTTTCTACTTCTTTCTGATTGATGTAAAACTCTTCCGCTTTCGGGTTCCATACATCCAGTCTGGCATAGTTAAACAGCTCTTTAGTGGCCGAGATGTAACCGATAGGTGCATCAAACCAAACGTACAAAACCTTTCCATCGGCACCTTTTACAGGCACCTGGATACCCCAGTCCAGATCCCGGGTCATAGCGCGTGGTTGTAAACCTGCATTCAACCAGCTCTGACACTGTCCGAATACATTTGGTTTCCACTCCTTATGGCTGTCGATATAGGTTCTCAGCTGATCCTCATATTTATCCAAGGGGAGAAACCAGTTTTTGGTTTCTTTACGCACGGGAGCTTCACCGGAGAGGGTCGATTTAGGATTGATGAGGTCTGTGGCATTTAAAGTACTGCCACAGTTTTCACATTGGTCGCCATAGGCATTTTCATTGCCACATTTTGGACAAGTACCGGTGATGTAGCGGTCAGCGAGGAAAGTTTGTGCTTTCTCGTCGTAATATTGCTCTGTGATTTCCTCGGTAAATACCCCTTTTTCATATAGGTTCAGGAAAAAATCTGAAGCCGTCTGATGGTGTGTAGCAGAAGAAGTACGGTGATAGATATCAAAAGAAACCCCAAACTCCTTAAATGAATCGCCGATGATCTTATGGTATTTATCTACAATAGCTTGCGGTGTTGTTCCTTCTTTTTTAGCCTTCAGCGTGATGGGAACACCATTTTCGTCAGATCCGCAAATGAATTTCACATCCCTTTTGTTTGACCTCAGGTAACGTATGTAAGTATCAGCAGGCAGGTAAACGCCAGCCAGGTGGCCAATATGTACAGGACCATTTGTATAAGGCAAAGCTGCCGTTACGGTATATCTTTTTATTTTACTGCTATCCAAAACTATTTTTATTAATTTGTCAAAGATAAGTGTTTTACCAATGATTAAACAGCCAGCATATTTAAAAAAAGGCGACAAAATTGCGATCGTCTGTCCGGCAAGTAAACTTCCCAGAGATATTTCCAAAGCGCTGGAGGTATTTAAATCCTGGGGATTGGAGGTGGTCCTGGGTAAGAGTGTGAGTGCTGCCCAACACCAATTTGCTGGCGATGACGAGCTGCGTACAGCAGATTTGCAAGGTTTTTTAGATGATCCTTCTGTAAAAGCGATTGTTGCCGGCAGAGGGGGCTACGGCTGTATTCGAATTGTAGATGACCTGGACTTTAGCGCCTTTGTAGAGCATCCTAAATGGATTGTAGGATTCAGTGACATTACTGTGCTCTTATCACATATTTATGCGCAGTTTGGCATTCAGAGCATCCATGGACAGATGCCTTACACTTTTGATGAGGCTACACCAGAGTCATTGGCTTCGTTAAAGGCGGCATTATTCGGAGAGCAGTTGGAGTACGATTATACGCCCTCAGTTATGAACAGAAAGGGTGACATGGAGGGAATTGTTATTGGTGGCAATCTTACTTTACTGGTGATGTTGCATGGCTCTCCATCTGATATAGATTATACCGACAAGGTGTTGTTTATTGAAGATGTTGGCGAGCGTCCCGCAGCGATAGACCGCCTGATGCGGATGCTGAAAAGGGCAGGAAAACTGGATAAATTGAAAGGGCTGATTGTGGGTGCATTTAATGAACTCCCTGAAGAGAAAATGCCATTTGGACAATCACCAGAGGAAGTGATCTGGGAAGTGGTGAAGGAATATGGATATCCGGTATGGTTTGATTTTCCGGTAGGACATATTGAGGATAATAGAGCGGTGGTGGTTGGGGGGATAATGACAAAATGAATTATTTGTCTAATTTCATTCTGGCCGCATTCTCCATCAAGATTTGTTCTAGATCATATATAGAAATGAGTCTATAAAGGTCATGCATTTACTTAAAAAATTTAATAATAAATAAGAGCAGAAATCGATGATCTTTTTGCAAAACACCAAAATTTAGCAAATTGCACAAACCTGAAATTTCTTAAAAAAAAGGGCGTCCAATAATCGGGACGCCCTTTTCTCATGCATAGAGACTATTTGTCTACATATACCCTAACTTGTGTAGGAATTATTACTTTCCCGTCATCAAGTGTCAGCATAAAATAAAAATTCTTAGCTAAAAAGCTTGAAGCAGTACCGGCGGTTGTAGCCGTGTAAGGTGTTCCTCCTGCTTTAGTAAAGTATTCAGCAAGAGTTGTAGTGAAGGTAACAGAGGTACCACCACCAACGATCGGAGCCGCATTGTATAAGCCTGTTGTTACCTGAACACTACCCACTGTGGTATTAGCCGCTACTCTGGTAATTTCTTTAATTGTTCTTCCAGAAGATGCCGGAATCTCTAATACGATGCGAATCGCACCACCCGCACCAAAAGAAGAACTTACTGTTGGAGCTGTCCATATACCTATTTTATTAGACACCGTTACCGGAATCTCAGGAAGATTGTTCTCCAAGGAAACATTATCCTTTTTGCAGGATGTAATTCCAACAGAGAGAATCAGTCCCAAAGACAGAAGTGTTTTTATATTTAATTTCATAACTTTCATTTAAAATATTACTAAATAATTTATACTATAATCCCCACCAAACTTTCACGTCAGTCTTAGGACGTGGTTTTGGTTGATTTGGATTTCCATTGCCCTCTTTAGTAGTATAGGCCAAGCGCTTCGGAATAACTGCCGGATTATCACCAGCTGCATTTAATGCTGTTACTAAAACCGGATAACCCGTTCTCCTATAGTCATTATATGCCTCTATTCCATTTCCAACCCAAGCTAAATATTTCTGAGTAATGATTTGTTTCAACATATTAGCTGGCGTACCGCTTAAGGTAACAACTGTAGGATTGGTCGTAAAATAATTTGTAATCTCTGCCGTTGTCATTCCCGTAGCTGCCATTGAAGCCCTTATACCATCCTGATAATAAGTCTGTGCTGTACCGGTAATGCCTAACATCAATACCGCTTCAGCAAGATTAAATTTAGTTTGGAAAGTAGTTAACAATCTTGCTGGGGCCTCACCTGCTGTACCAACAACATAAGTACTGTATTTAGACCGTGTTGCAACTGCAGGAGCTGTTACATTGTTACCATTTTCATACCCAGTGAATTTACCACCTGGCTTAGTATACATTTTTGCCAATCGAACAGTATCATTCAGACTCCTTGACAAAGCCAAAAACCGGGTACTTATGGTCTGATTATCTTTAAATGTGCCAGATATGTCTTGCACGTAATTCGGGTTTTGATTGTTTAAGGTAGAAGAGAACGGAACGTTTAAATCATACTTTGGGTCATCAATTAAACCATCGGCACTTGCTAGAGCAGCATTGATTGTGCTTGTTGCAAGCGGCTTATCTACATTTGAAACCGTAATCGCGAATTTTACCAGCAATGAATTTGCTGCTCTCTTCCAATTTGCTAAATTTCCGCCATAAATAATATCATCGGTACCAGGCTTGAGAATCGATGCCTTATTTAAATCATCTACTCCGCTTTTTACCAAATCAAATAATCCCACAATACCCAGAGCTGAGTTTCCTTTATAGATATCTTCTTGTTTATCATAACGAGGTTGTTGAAACTCTAAGCCGAAGCCTGCTTGAGAATATGGAACATCACCCCATAAATCTGTAGCAATCGACATAATGTAAGCCAGCTGTATTTTTGCGATACCTGAATATGCCGGGCTAGTAGCTTCATTGTCCCTGATTATAATCCTAAGGTTATTTACCACGGCACTATAAATTTCATAGTCCCACTGGTTATCAAAAAGCCCCGCAATATTATAAATGTCATAAGCAGCAGGACTATTACCAATACCCGCATTGTATTGAACAAACAGTGATGCGGCACGTCCTAATTCATTAGCATTCGCCCAGCCTATACCTATAGATGTATTTGGCAAAAGAACTTTTGCCGGAGCAACAGTCGGGTCATTAGGGTTTTGATTTATATCTATAAACTTCTTGCAGGATGCCAGTGACAACAGGCAAGTTGCAAATATTAGTATTTTTTTCATATCGTATTTATTTAATGTGATTAGAAGGTTACTCTTAGACTAGCGCCAAAATTTCTAGTATTAGGTGCACTTTGTAATTCTAGTCCACGAATATTTCCCGCACCCTGAGTATTAATTTCAGGATCAATAGGACTATTTGGTGCATAGAAATACAAGTTCCTTCCGTAAACAGTCAGACGAATATTTTTAATTGCTTTGCTGTTGATTACACTACCGTTAAGGTCATAGCCAAATGTAATCTCTCTTAAGCGAAATGTTGTGGCATCAAACACAGCAAACTCGCCACCACCAATACCACCAAAGCCAGAGTTCCAGTAAGTTTGTCCAGGAATCTGGATGTTATTTTTGGAGTAAGTTCCATCTCCATTATCAATTACGCCTGGGAGGATGTGTGGCATCTCGCGATCTTCACCTGTAATTGCCAATGACCCATTCGCTCTCAATGAAGCTGCGGTCCATGAAATCAAATCACCACCCTTTTTCATATCTACCAAAGCGGAGAAAGTGAACTTCTTATACCTAACGGTATTGGTCATACCAGCAGTCCAGTCCCTATTAGGATTTGAAACAATCTGATTTGGAATTGTAGAAGCGTTATACAGACCCGTATTTTTATCTACAAGTAAATCTCCTGCCGGACTACGCTGATATTTACTACCCACAATAACACCAAAAGGCTGACCTACAAATACCGATGGAATCACGCCTCCGAAAACATTTCCTGCAATCTGAAAAGATTCTACGCCAGGAGCGATTGAAAGTACTTTACTGTCATTTTTTGAGAAATTTGCTGAGACTTCCCAGGTTACATCTTTACTGGTAAATGGTGTTCCATTTAAAACTAATTCAACACCTTTGTTTCTTATAGACCCAATATTGGTTGTTCTGCTGTCATACCCTGTTGAAGTCGGCAAAGCAACATCAATGATTTGATTCTTACTTTTTTGATAATAAAGAGTTGCATCAAAGGTTAGTCTGTTCTTAAAGAAGGCAAGATTTGTACCTACTTCATAAGAGGTAGTAAATTCTGGCTTAAGATCAGGAGCTGCAATTTTATTTCTAGCTGCAAATCCTGCGATCGTTCCATATGGGAAAGCATAACTGGCAGTATTATTACCATAACTTCCTTTTAAGAAAGTGTTCTCCAATTGATAAGGAGAAGCATCTCTACCTACCTTTGCAAATGAAGCACGGATTTTCCCCAAATTAAAGGCATCGGAAGCAATACCGAAGGCATCTGTGAATACAAAACTACTTGAAACAGATGGGTAAAAATAGGTGTTGTTATTTGTAGGTAGCGTAGATGATTTATCAACACGTCCTGTCAACTCCAGGAATAAATAATTGTTATATGCCAATGACAATTGACCATAATAACCCAGCAAACGCCTTTTATTATTCGTTTCTCCCGAACCTACAAAATTAGTTGCACCGCTAACATTGTCAAAACCAGGTATTGCCAGCGACAATCCGTCTACATACGCATTCTGGAATATCCGTTGATTGATATTTTGACCCAACAATACGTTAGCATTCAATCCTTCAACTAAAATATCGTTTTTCTTTGCGTTGATCAATAAATCTCCATTCAGCTCATTTCTGTAGAAGATATCTTCAAGCACGCGACCAGCACTTCCTGCGGCCTGAGTAGAACCAATGGTTACATAACGCTTTCTTCTATCTGTATAGGTATCCAATCCCATGCGGTAACTTACGTTCAGCCAATCCAACACATCATAACCCAAGGTTGCATTTCCCATAAACCTTGACAAGTTGCTATTAAATGTGTTTTCATTCGCCGCGAAATAAGGATTATCTCTACCAGATACATACCAGTTATTTGTTCCGTCTGGATTTTTATAATTGTTTTTATAGTATTCTAAATCTGTACTTCTAGTTACACTAAATAACTGAAACAGCGCACTGTTACCTCCATTACCTTGAGTAGTAGCCCCGTTTTGAATCGTGTTAAAATAAGTTATACCACCAGAAACGGTTAACTTTTCAGTAAGTGCTGAGCTTGCGGAGAAACCAACATTAGTCTTTTTAAATTCAGATACAGGCAGGATTCCCTTAGTACTTGAGTTGCCCGCAGTGAAACTGTAGTTGTTTTTCGCATCGCCACTATTTACAGACAGATTGTTCTCCCAGGTATGCCCCTGATTGAAATAGTCGGTCATGTTATTTTTGAAATTTTGATAAGGAATGACGTCACCTGGCTTATAAGCAATTCCATTCACTACTGGTGCCGTATTGGGTGCAACAATCAGTCCGTTTGCTAAGCTTGGTGTTGTACCAAAAGCAACACCAAGAGAGTTTCCTGACACTGCGTTAAAGACCCCACTAGCCCCTTGCCCATAAGTGTTTTGTAGCTTAGGGAAGCCGTAAACATTTTGAACTCCGTATGCTGAATTTAAACTGATTACTGTCTTTCCAGCCTGGCCACTTCCTTTTTTAGTCGTGATCACAATTGCACCATTGGAAGCTCTGGATCCGTAAAGGGCAGCCGCCGCAGGGCCTTGAAGAATGTTCATAGATTCAATATTATTAGTATTCAAATCCAGAGCCCTGTTAGCAGGCTGATTTCCGAACAGAGAATTTCCTGTTTGGTCCAAATCATTACTGATGGGAACTCCATCTACTACAAACAGGGGTTGGTTACTTCCTGTAAATGATGTCATTCCACGTAAAATGATATTCGTTGAAGCTCCAGCGCTTCCACTCGCACCAGTGATTTCGACGCCGGCAATTTTCCCCTGCAAGGCATTCAGGATGTTTCCGTCACCCTTATCTACCAATTGCTCGCCTTTGACATTTTGTGTAGCATAACCAAGGTCTCTTTTTGTCCTGACAACACCCATCGCGGTGACAACCACCTCACTGAGCTGTTTGGAATCATCCTCTAAAGAAACATTGACTGTGCTGGTTGCCCCAAGTTCTGTAGTCACAGTCGTATAGCCTAATGATGAAAACACAAGAGAAGAAGTTCCAGCCGGAACACTAATGGCATATTTACCATCGGCACCAGTACTTGTTCCCACTTTAGAATTTGGAATTTGGACGCTTACGCCAGGGATAGGGAGACCATCTCCCTTTCCGGTCACCGTTCCGGTGATGGTTCGTTGCTGTGCCATTGCAATATTTGCAACGCACAGGAACATGAACAAACTTTGTAGAAGTTTTTTCATAAATCAATAAAATTTAGGTTAGTTAATAAGGCCTAAATATAGAGGGTTTTGATATGCATGCATAACTATTCACCTGTTCATTGTTTTTTATGACATTCGCGTGACAACAAAAAACAAGATCTAATCGCTGAAAAAAGAATTTTAACAGAATTATATTTTGAAAAATAAACTTTTTGCTACAAAAAATTCAATATGAAACTTTCATTGATTCTACTACAGAATATTTAACGTTTTTTAACATTTCATCAAACAAAACGTAAAACATATTTTACGAACAAAAAAGCACCGACATATATCGGTGCTTTTTTTGCAAGAGTTATTACCTAATTTTCTATTAGTACATTTACTTTTTGAGCAGCAGCATCAGCATTCTGACCTATAGTAAGTGATTTTCCATCTGCTGTTTGCGCTTTCAATAGTGTAAACGTAATAGTAGCCGAAGTTGCAGGGGCTACAATTACATTCGAGGGAATGGTATAGGAGACCAAAGCCTCTTTCGCTTCCTTTTCAATAACTATAGTCGCATTTGGGACATTCACCGCACCTTCCATTTTATAGGTAACGGTGACTGCCTGCTGAAGGCTGGTACGCATTTGAAGATTGAATTCTATTTCATCCCCAGGAGCTGCTTCTATGTCATCAAGACTCTCAATAGTTACGTAGGGCGCAATACTATTACTAAAATCGAAATTATCTCCAGGAGAATCTATCTTCTTGCACCCAAAAAACAGGGTGATACTTATGATCGAGATTAAAATTATTATTCTTTTCATGATGATTGTTAATTAGAGATCAAACCACATTTTCTCATTGAACCTGATCCTATTTTTAGGAGCATTTGGATTAGTTGAAATTTCATTGGTAATCGGATATTCGAACCTTCTGAAAAGAGCTCCAGCTGGAGCCCCAATTGGCAACTTGAGCGCAGGAGTTTCGTTGCCTTCTGAACCTGATCTTCTCCATTGTGTAAAGGCATCCAAACCGCTATCCATCTTGTCTACCCAGTGGTGCATTTGAATGAGCTTTACGGGAGCCGCTACACTAGCCAGAGCAGGCAAGCCGTTTCCAAACCCATTCGAAGTAGTTTCATCCACTCCATAGAATTTGCAAGATTCTGCAACTGCTTTTCGATACAAGGCCGTCGCATTTACAAGGTTTACGGGTACTCCTATACCTCTAGCTTGGACTTCCGCCTCAAAAAACAATTGTTCTTGATAGCTAAATAGCACCTCTGGCTGTGTTGCAGATTGCAGAGAACTGGAAATCCTTACATGGACTTTATTATCCGCTGTAGCTCCGTTCTCCACCCCATTATAATCGGCTGCCTCGACAGGCTTTGTAAAGAACTTCGGTAAGCGTGGATCATTTAAATCACGCATAAAATCTACCACATATTTATTACCAAAGAAAAAACTACGTCCAGCATTATATTGTTCACTCAATGCATATTTCGGATTTTTCTTTCCAGAAATATCCTGATATGCAACGAGGCAATTATCTGCTGCAGAATTAATAAAATTGTTGGCATTAATAAGAGTTCCAATGGCTGTTGCCTTAGTCGGATCTTTGTCAACCATTGTAAGCAATATTCTTAGCTTAACTGAATTTGCAAGCCTTCTCCATTTATTTAAATCGCCATTATATTTAAATAAATCATAATCAGTAATCTTCAATGGACTTGCATCATCAAACTGAGCTAATGCATCATCCAGCAGCTTTAAGCAACCTTCTAATACGTCTTTTTGGGCATCAAATTTTGGATAGGGAATGTCTACATTCCAGGCTTCAGAGAAAGGCACATCACCGAATACGGTCGTGATTTCATAAGCAGCCATTGCAAGTATTACTTTACTCTGCGCAGCTGCATTATTATTGACAGGAGTTGAAGATTCAGCAAGTTTAATAGCCTCTTTTAGATTCGCTCCAATAGAAGTGTAATATCCTCTCCAAGAGTTACCATTGCTGAAGGATGAAATATTATACTGTTCTTCAGATGGCACACCCCAACCGGTAGGATTATTTCCTCCTGTTGCAATCGACTGACCAGCCAAGGCAAAAGGAATGTACAAATCTCCACTTGACCGCAAATTGACGTATGATGTAACGGCAAAAGATACAAGCAGTTTTGGATCTACGCGATCCGCAGTGTTTGGATTATCATTGATGTCCAAATACTTTTTACATGACGATAGCGAAAAACCTGCGGTTAATACTGCTACCAATATATATATATAAGTCTTTTTCATTTTTTCTATGCTCTAAATTTTAACACGAAGATTGAATCCAAAAGTTCTGGTCGCCGGAAAATTATTAAACTCAACTCCTTCACCATTACTGCTTGTTCCGAACAGGTTAGATTCTGGATCTATATGAGGAACATAAGATTTTATAATCCAAAGATTTCTTCCCTCTACTCCAAATTCAAGTCCCTTAATAAAGTTCAAGTTGGTTTGAACAAATTTCGTTGGCACTTTATAAGAGAAGCTAACTTCTCTTAACTTAACAAACGATGAATTAAAGATGCTTGATTCTGTATTTGTTGATGTATACTGTCCCCAATAATCTTCCATACTTTGAACAGGAACGGTATTGGGAATAAACCCAGAACCACTCTCAATCACACCTTTGTCAATAAAAATGTTTCCTCTATTGGCCAAAGTTTCTTCTGCTAAACCAGTGCTTCTTAAAGTAGCCACAGTGTTAGAGAACATCACTCCACCTTGTCTCACGTCTACCAGAAAGCTCAGATTAAAATTCTTATAAGTAAAACTATTATTTATACCGCCAGTCCAATCTGGATTTGTACTACCAAGCCTTTCGTCATTAACCGTCTTTCTCAAACCAGTTGCAGCATCAATGATGATATTGCCGTCAGGATCACGCTCCCAAGCCGATCCGTAAATCCCAAAGGATTTACCACTCTCTACTTTCACTTGCAATCCACTCCAACCACTCGCAAGAGAATAAGATGCAATATCAGAAGGTAGCGTTACAACTTGTTTATTCGTTGCAAAATTCAGATCAATATTCCATGTGAAATCTTGCATTTTTAAAGGGACCAAACCTAACGCAACCTCTACCCCACTATTTCTAATCGATCCAGCATTTACTGTTTTTCTTGCGAAACCAGTCGACTGTGGCAACGGAAGATTAACAATTTGATCTGTAGTATTTGAATTATAATAGGTAAAATCTAAGCTAATGCGATTATTAAGAAACCTAAGTTCTGTACCCAACTCAATTGAGTTTTGATTTTGAGGCTTTAAATTGGGATTAGGAATTGTAGATGGAATACTGTACCCTAATACACCATTGAAAGGAAACGATGAGCCAAATCCATATTGAGCGAATGCCGTAGTCTGCCCACGGTATGCGAAAGCCAACAAATAAGGGTCGCTATCACTACCTACATTCGCCCAACTTGCTCTCAATTTACCATAGCTTAACCAATTGTTTTTCTCCATAATTTCACTGAAGACAAATCCTGTACTCACAGAGGGGTAGAAATAAGAGTTGTTTTCTTTAGACAAAGTCGAACTAAAATCGTTTCTACCAGTAACATTCAAGAATAGATAGTCCTTATATGAAAAACCCAAATCACCATAAAAACCAACAATTCTTTTTTTACTTGATGTATTCTCGTTAATTACAGATGCTGCATTGGAAAAATTGTAAAGCCCATCAACCGTCAGATTTTGAGCCCAGGCTTGATCTGATCTGGAGAAAGTCTCATAAATGTTATTACCCGCAATTACTTTTAAGGAAAGGTCTGGACTTAGCTTTCTATCAGCGGTAACGATAAAGTCATTATTGATAACCCTATTATATAGATTAGCATTTATAAATGCACCGGTTAATGCTCCTATAGTTCCATTTTTTGTTGGTAGAAGACGGTTTTCATTGTAAAAATCCGTTCCCAAATTATTCGATATGGTCAACCAATCTAATGGTTTATAGGTCAATACGCCACTACCATATACACGATCAACAATGTTAGCCGAAGTATTGTAATTAATAACCCAAAATGGATTATTTCCATTCCGGCTGGGGGTAATCGTTATTTGCTCTTTAGTAACGGGATCAACATAGTTATTTCTGATCTCTTCGATATCAAAGTTAGTAGGCAAGTAATTTAAGCCGATCAGTACGTTAGGATCGTTAGAACTTTGAGTGGGCATACCCTCACCTTTCGTACGAATGTAGTTTACACTTCCTCTCACCTCAAATTTATCAGTGATTTTCCGACCTGCGTTGAAGGATAAGGCATTTTTATTCAATTTCTGCTTATCTACAATACCTGTTTGAATAGTACTTGTATAACCCAGGCGATAGTCACCTTTGTCATCTGCACCGTCAAAAGAGATTGAATTAATATAGCTATGACCAGTTCTAAAAAAATTCTTAGTATTATCAGGATGCGCCGTTAATTCTACATTCTGGCCTAAGAAGTTGGGGAATGTACGACCCTGTACTTCCGAAAGTTTAGGCCCCCAGCCACTTAAGGATGCCTGATCGAATAAACCTAAAGTACCCTGAGCATATTCATTCTGTAAATCAGGAGTTTTTAATATATTATCGAACCTTGTGGATGAACTAAAGGATATATTCCCTTCCCCCTTGGCACCACGCTTAGTAGTGATCACAATGGCTCCATTTTTTGCCCTTGCACCATAAAGTGCTGTTGCAGCAGCACCTTTCAATACCACCATTGATTCTACATCATCAGAGTTGATGTCCGCTGCGCGATTACCAAAATCTGTACCTGCGCTACCTTGTGGAACTGCACCAGCAGAAGTAGAAATCATAGGAGCACCGTTATTTACAGGTAAACCATCAACAACAAACAATGGCTGACCTGAGTCATTAAAAGAAGAACCACCACGAATGACAATTTTAGAAGATCCACCTAAAGTACCAGATTGAGAATTTATTCTTACGCCCGCGACTTTACCTGTTAACGAGTTAACAATATTAGTTTCCCTTGCCTTGGTAATTTCTTCTCCAGTAACTTTAGTGACAACATACCCGAGAGACTTTGATTCACGTTTTATACCCATTGCGGTAACGACAACTTCTCCAAGAGTCTGAGAATCTGATTCCAGAGAAACATTGATCGCTGTGCTTGTAGAGACTGCGACTGTCTGTGTCACAAAACCTAAATAAGAAAATACGAGTTCGGCGGGACCAGCGGGTACAGATAAGGCGTATTTTCCATCCGATCCTGTTTGTGTGCCATTTTTAGTGCCTTTAACGATAACAGTTACGCCGGGAAGCGGCAGACCATCGTCTTTGCCTGTAACTGTACCAGTAATTGTCCGATCCTGCGCCATCGCGAAATTTGCGACAAATAGCAGCATGAACAAACTTTGTAGAAAGTTTTTCATAAATGAATTGAATTAGGGTTAATTAATAAGTACTAATTCACGCTCAATTTTTATGCTACAAAGGAAAATTTAAATCTACAGACAATTAAATGACTTTTCAATGACAAACAAAAACGATTACGTAATCAGTTAATTAGAAAAACAGCGTTTGCAAACATTTGTTTTCCATTTTCCCAAAAAGATCGAAATAATATATCACTGCCTAAATAAACAGCCACACCTTTTCCGATAGATTGTACACCAAACAACATCCCTTGATCCAGCTTTCGCAACACTGATTTCCCTGCTATCCCCGCCATGTAAGCATTTGGTTTTAAAACACCTACGTTCCATCCTTTTGTCAAGGGGTCATAAATTTTATCGTCTGTCTTTAAAGTGTAATAGTAATCTCCCAAGCCGGCCGACAACGGGTGACTACTGTCGAGCTCTACCTTAAATATCGCTCCAGGAATAGCGTTGGACATGTCCTCCTGTTTCCGCTCACCGTACTTCCTAAAACCTGTCTGTGATTCTTCCTCTTTCAAAGTGTCCTTTAGCTTAACCGAAAATGGCTTCTTCCCAGCTACAGCAGCTATTGCGTCCTCAAATAAGATCACTTTTCCGCCAAGTTTAATCCAGTCTTCTAATTTCTCATTAGTATGATCTGCATATACCCCATCAGGTAAGATCAATACGTTAATTTTATTGATATCTAATACCGACAAATGGTGCTCTGCAATCATTGTAATGGGATAATGAAGCTCCTGCTCAAAAAAATGCCAGATTTCTCCGACGCTCTGGGAAGAAATCCCCATACCGGAAACAACCGCAACTTTGGGGATGCTCAAGACGGGGTACACTGTAGACCCAAAGTCTTTTCCTTTTTCCACGTAGCCGCTTGGACTGGAATAAACAGAAAGGCCAAGTTCCCTCTGTATAGCTAAAATTTTTGCCGATAAATTCCTGACTAATTTTTCATTCTCATTACGATATATCAGGATCGACCCTGAAGGAAAGACCTTGCCTGCAGAAGTGAATCCCTCCTCTGCCATTCGCACTTTAATTCCAGCCTTTTGTAAAGCGATCAGCAATTGCGCATCCTCCAGAGAATTCCAGGGAAAAATCCAGGCATAAGGCTTTTCCCCAATCTCGCTCTTAGGTTCTTCCGCTATCTCTGTGAACAAACCTTTTACAGGCTCTTTAAGGGCGTAAGCTTTTAGCCCATAGGCATAGGGAAGGGCCCATGCAGTAATGTCATAAGTATTGGAGTCCTTAATAGAGGTCTGTGGCTCAAAAAGCACATTCGCCAATACCGCCTTAGGCTGTTGAAGGTTCAGTACCAGGTCATTCCTTTCCAGCTTAAAGTTTTCGGTCTTTTTAGTCTCAAAATTATAGCCGCGCCAATTTTTTTCCACGGAACCATAGGCAAAAGAAATTCCATTGTCTTTCAATAGTTTACTGAGCCGTTTTAGCCTGTTCACATTTTGGGCTTTCACTACATAGGTTTTATAAACGCCCTGCGGCACCTCAACAGCTTGCTGAAAATACAGTCTAAACTCTTCGACCAGCTTCGTCGCATGTTTGGAGACCGTTTCCAGTGTAGCCATCCCACTCACATAATGATGATCTATGCGGTCTTTTAAAGTCAGCGTGTCGCCATCAATGGTCACCACCGCAAGTCCGGCACCAATACCGCCCTGTTCATAGGTCATCCCAATACTACCATTATACAGCGGATAGGTATCTCCATAGGAAGGATACAAGAGATCAAAGCGTTCCTTCGTAAAATATTTCCAGCCCTGTTCATCAAAATACTTAGCATTATTTTTCCCTACGATGACCTGAAAATCTCTCTGCCATTTTGAAACATCTTCATGTATTGGTTCTGCCGCAGGGGCAAAATAATAGGGTTCATTGTAGTTTTGCTCATGAAAATCGACATGCAATTCTGGCATCCAGTCCTGGTAAAGCTTCAGCCGCTGCTTGGTCTCCACTTGTGTTTGCCATGCCCAATCCCGGTTGAGATCAAAATAATAGTGATTGTACCGACCGCCCGGCCAGGGTTCAAAATGCTCTCTGGCCATAGGATTAGCATTTGGCTTCGAGCCACTCACTTCATTGAAATAGTTGACATACCGCTCTCTCCCGTCGGGGTTCAGGCAGGGATCAATGACCACCACAGTATTCTTCAGCCATTCCTGTATGTTTTTTGTTTTCCTGACAACCAGCTCATACAGCATTTTCATTGCCGTTTCTGTACTGCTGGCTTCATTACCATGTACGTTGTAACTTAACCAAAGAATAGCCGGTTGCTTAGTCAGATCGGAGGGTTTCGCTTTACTCAGGTTTAGGTTTGAACGACGGATCTGCTCCAGATTTTCCATGTTTTCCCTGGAGGAAACAATGGCAACCAGCAATTCCCGCTGCTCATAGCTTTTTCCATAACTTTGAAGACGCACACCTTCAGCCTTTCCCAGGTAGCGGAAGTATTCCAGTACCCGCTCATGTGAGGTAAATCTGCTGCCCAGTTCATAACCCAAAAATTCATCTGGAGATTTCAATTGCGCTACCGCAACATTGCAAACCAGGATCAAAAACAGGAAAGGCAAGACAATACGGCTCATAAAATCTGGTTTAAGTGTACAAAATACTAAAGTTTATTTTTTGTTTCTCTTTCATAACGTAATTTTACCATATCATTTATTCCTTTTCTCCCATGACAAGTATCGACTCCCTGTATCAACATTACCTGAAACACCCTGGCATCTCTACAGATACAAGGACCATCAGCCCAGGTTGCTTATTTTTTGCATTAAAGGGAGAAAACTTTGATGCCAACCAGTTTGCAGAAAAAGCAATCAATGATGGGGCCGCCTATGTCATCATCGACAATCCCGACTACCAGCTTGACGAACGCTATTTGCTGGTTCCAGATGTATTAACCGCCTTACAGCAGCTGGCCACATACCACCGGGCTCAGCTCAACATTCCGGTAATAGGCCTTACTGGCAGCAATGGAAAAACTACGACTAAAGAACTGATTAATGCTGTTTTATCGGAAAAATACAGAACTTTTGCTACCAAAGGAAACCTCAACAACCATATCGGTGTCCCTTTATCTATCCTTTCAATTCAGAAAGATATCGAGATCGCCATTATCGAAATGGGTGCCAATCACCAGAAGGAGATCGAATTTCTTTGCAGCATCGCCCAACCCACGCATGGGCTCATCACCAATGTAGGCATGGCCCATTTGGATGGCTTCGGTGGATTTGAAGGCGTAAAAAAGGGGAAAGCCGAACTGTACGCTTATTTGAAACTACATGATGGTTTCGCCTTTGTTTGCCACGATAGCCAGCACCTATTGGAAATGAGCGAAACCGCAGCACTCCATAAAATCATTTACTACGGCACAGAAAGCAACAACTCTGTATGGGGAAAACTGCTGAAAACTGACCCTTTCATTGAAATCTCCTGGAGCGATAACACTGGTGACCACCAAACCGGACTTAACCTTACAGGCGCTTATAATTTTGAAAATATACTGGCAGCAATCTGTATCGGACAGTTTTTCGAAGTAAATCCAGTTCAGATCAACAAAGGTTTGTCGGGGTATATCCCTAAAAACAACCGTTCTCAGATCAGTAAAACAGCGCACAACACGGTCGTTTGCGATTTTTACAACGCCAATCCCAGCAGCATGTCTGCCGCGCTAAAAAATATTGCGCTGCTCAATGCTGCGCATAAAACGGTGATCATAGGAGATATGTTTGAGTTGGGGGCCGAATCTGCTGAACAGCATGACCTGATTGCCCGGGAGGCCGCATTATTAGATCTGGATACCGTGATACTGATTGGAAAGCAATTCTACACGTTAAAGGATGAACTGGATGCGCTATTCTTCAACAGTCCTGCTGAGGCCAAAGAATTCCTGGCAATCAATCCCATAAAAGACCATCTGGTTTTATTAAAAGGATCGAGGGGAATGGCCTTGGAGCAGTTACTGCCCTTGCTGTGATACTTTAATCCCTGCATCACTGATCTCCTGAAGGGGGTTATCACGCATATTTTGCTCTACTTCCAGGTCATATTTTCCGGGAACCGGAAATTTATAATTGGTGAGCAATGGCAGGGTATAGGTAAATAGGTTGCCAGAGCCTGATCCGTTCCATTGTCCGTCCGGCTGAGCCAGCTTATACTCGTACCGAATCGTTCTCTTAGTACCTCCTGCGCCTTTGATATGCAGCAGAACAAATATATTGGAATACCGGTAGTCGGCAGTATGCCTGAGCTTAAAATGAATGTCTACCGGCCTATTTTGGTCTTTGATCTCAACCTGAACCTTCACCTTATTTGCATAGTTCCAGTTTCGGGAAGGCATACTCATATTGCTGTCTACCATAGTGCCCTGTTCACATCCAAGCAATGCGACTATGGAACTGAACAGGGCGATAAATAAAATCAAAAGCTTATTCTGATTCATTTTTAGGCTTATTGTCTTTTGGTTTCTTTCTGCGGTTGTTACGGTTGCGGTTTCTGTTGGCAGATGGCTGCCCCGTCGCAGGCACGCCCTCCTGAGTGCTCAAACCTTCCGCAGGAGTACCCATTACTACTGCATTTTCTTTTTTCTGTCCTTCGGGTCTTGGTGGCCTGGGCTGCTGGTTCTGCTTGGGCTGTTGTCCGGGCTTATTTTGTTGCGGAGCCCTTCCCCCCTGAGCCGGTTTTGCCTGCTGAGGTCCCTGTTGCGCCTGCTTCGGTTGTTGACCTTTTCTGGCTTCAGGCTGAGCAGGTTTTCCCGATGATGCAGGCTGATTTCCTTTGACCTGTTTATTTCTATCGTTCCCTTTATTCCTGTTGTTTCTATTGTTCTTATTTCTCGATTTATCGTCGAGCCTGGTCAAACTGTCCTGACCCACCACATTTTCATAATCATGGGTCTTCTCCACTACAGCAACAGGTGTCAGTTCCAATGCTTCCTCTTTCAGGTTAACCGGTTTCTGACCACGCTTGTTCATGGCCATGATTTCCTTTACCCGATCGACTTTCAATGGGATCCAGTCCTCAGTATTTGGATAGGCAAACCACATGATTTTCTTGAAGATGTCCGTTTTCTGATGACGGGCCACACCAATTTCGGTCTGCAATGCCTCTATACGGTCGGGAATATCTTTTAACGCATCCAGATAAGTATCCAGTTCATAGTTCAGACAGCATTTCAGTTTACCGCATTGCCCGGCCAGCTTTAGTGTATTCAAAGAAAGATTCTGATACCTTGCAGCGGCAGTAGATACGGTCTTGAAATTTGTAAGCCAGGTAGAACAGCACAGTTCGCGCCCACATGATCCAATACCGCCCAGGCGGCCAGCTTCCTGACGCATTCCGATCTGACGCATTTCAATCCTTATGCGGAATGTTTCAGCCATTTTTTTGATCAGCTCCCTGAAATCTACCCTGCCTTCAGCAGTATAGAAAAAGGTGGCTTTGGTTTTATCTCCCTGATAATCGACATCACTGATTTTCATGGACAAGCGAAGATCAAGGGCAAGGGTACGCGCTTTGTGCATCGTTTCCCACTCCAGTCCTTTGGCGATCTTCCATTTCTCCACATCAGCTTCTGTAGCTTTCCGGTACACTTTTCTGGTGACCTGATCGATCGGTGTTTTGCGGCGCTTCATCTGCATCCGCACCAATTCACCCGTGAGGGAAACATGGCCGATGTCGTATCCGCCCGTAGGGCCTTCCACAGCGATCAACTCTCCAATTTCCAGGTAAATATTATCGACATTCAGGAAGAATTCCTTCCTTGCGCCTTTAAATTTAACTTCGATAACCTGAAAAGGTGTATAATTAGAAGGCGTATCTAAGTTAGACAGCCAATCGTAAACTTCCATTTTTCCGCATCCGCCAGTAAGGCATGAGCCATTACTTTTGCAGCCTGCGGGGGCGCAACCGCCTCCTGTAGAACAACTTCCACATCCCATAATTAATTGTATATATATTGAGTCCCCTTAGGGAGCGTTTTAAACTTAATTATTTTTACTAGCTGTAAAGATACATCTAAAAACAGAATTTTCGGGTTCGCATTTCTTTCTATATGATAATGAGCCTTTTCCAATTCTGAAATAATAGCATCGGCCATGTTCAGGTTCAGGACATGGGTCGATAATTTCTTTGCGGTATCTAGAGCTGCGCCCGGCAATTTCACCAGTTCTTCGGCCCCGGAGAGCAATAAACTGCATTCTCTCATGAAACTGATCCCGTACTTTAAAAAGTTTTTTTGGTTTTCCCTGCCCCAGCCAGCAATCTGCTCGGTAAAGACGGTGAGGTCTAGTACCCGGTTCCCATATCCCATCCTCAGCCATTCTGCAAACTTGTCTGCGTGCTCATTTTGGGTATGTAAGATCAGCTGTTTCGCCTCAATCAGGTTTCCATCTGCCAGAAAGCTGTATTCTGTAGCCTGATTTTCGGAAAGCCCATGTTCTTCCATCAGGTAAGTCTCCATGGTGCCATAGTCTAGCTTGGGTATTTTTACGATCTGCGTCCTTGACAGTAACGTAGATAAGATCTGTTCCTGATTATTGGCCACCAATAGGAACAAGGTATTTGCAGGTGGTTCTTCTATGATCTTGAGTAAAGAGTTGCCCTCTTTATCGAGGTATTCAGGCAGCCACATGATCAGGACCTTGGTATCACCCTCAAAAGCTTTATAGCTCAATTTTTTGATGATGTCGTGACATTCAGCAATGTTGATATTTGCCTGTTTATTTTCCGCGCTCAGTTTCGACCGCCAGATGTCCATATCGAAATAGGGATCTTCCAACAACATACTCCGCCATTCTTCCAGTACATCTACGGCTATCCGGACATCTTTCGACGCAAAAAAAGGATAAGAAAAATGCAGATCGGGATGGATGTAGCGTTCGTATTTACGACAGGAAGAGCACAGGCCACAACTGTCATCAGACTGCTTATCAATACAGTTGATATACTGCGCATAGGCAATAGCCAGGAGTAGCGCACCGCTTCCGTCACAGGACAGAAATAACTGCGCATGACTGATCCTGTTCTCCGCCACCGTTTGCAACAATTGCTGCTTAACCTGCTCCTGACCTATGATGTTTTTAAACTGCATTTGGTGCAAAATAGTAAAATTTTAAGAAATACCACCTAACTACCAGCTTGGGGATTCCGTTGGGCTTTGGTTGGGCCTGCTTCGGGTAAAGGTACCCAAAACCCGAAGCAATTCCCTCCAAATCCCATTTCAGTCCTGATTCTGCCCAATAGCGGATCTGCCGGTTCTGTTCTGAAATCCTTTCTTATCTTTGACCCGGGAGGGCGTATTTTTCCCCTCAAAAAAATATGAGCAGGATTTTAGCTTTTGATTACGGAACCAAGAGAATCGGCCTTGCCGTCACCGACCCTCTGCAGATCATTGCAACCGGACTGGATACGGTACACCCTAAAGACATCATGGAATTTTTAAAGAAGTACCTGTCTACGGAAACCGTTTCTGCCTTCGTCTTTGGTGATCCAAAACAAATGGATGGCTCCCCCTCTGATTCTGCCCAGCATGTAAAAGGTTTTGCAAGAACGTTGAAAAAAACCTATCCGGACATCCCTCAACATTGGATCGATGAGCGCTTTACTTCCAAACTCGCCCATCAAACGATCCTGCAGAGCGGATTGAAAAAACAAGACCGTCAGAATAAGGAAAGGGTTGATACCATATCCGCCACGATCATCCTGCAATATTTCATGGAAGCCAACCGTTTAACCTAAGAACATGAGCCTCATCAACGACGACTTACAGCAACTACTGCTCAACTATTGCGAACCAGAACCAGAGCTACTACAACAAATAGACCGCGAAACCCAGCTCAAAGTACTGATGCCCCGAATGCTATCAGGACATTATCAGGGCAGGGTACTGAGCATGCTCAGTAAAATGACCAGTCCCAGGCGCATCCTGGAAATAGGAACCTTCACCGGGTATGCGACGATTTGCCTGGCAGAAGGTCTTACTGAAGATGGGATGCTGTACACCCTGGACATCAACGAGGAGCTGGAAGATATGGTACGCAGGAATTTCGCTGCTTCAGCATACAATGAGCAGATCAGTTATATCCTTGGCGATGCCAACCAAACCCTTCAGACGCTTGAAGAAAGTTTCGACCTCGTTTTCATTGACGCCGATAAGAAAAACAATGGCACCTATTATGACATGGTCTTCGATCGCGTGAGAAAAGGAGGACTCATCATCGTAGATAATGTACTCTGGAGCGGAAAAGTGCTGAACAACAATCCCGACAAAGACACCAAAAATATCACTACATTTAACGACAAGATCGCAGCAGATGAGCGCGTAGAAAAGCTGATCCTCCCGGTAAGGGATGGTCTATTCATCATCCGGAAAAAATAACAATGAACAATAAAATACTCAGCCTTGCCATTATCGCCATCTTTTTCTCTGCCTGTAAGTCGAGGCAATATAGCCGCAACAATAAGAAGATTGAGAAAGCAGCCAACAAATCCAATCCTGATTTTAAATCACAGACCACACTGAGCTACATTCAGTTGTTTAAGGATGTGGCCATAGAAGAGATGAACCGGTATGGGATTCCAGCCAGTATTACATTGGCACAGGGGATCATTGAATCGGGGAGTGGCAACAGCAGCCTCGCACGTTATGCCAACAACCATTTCGGCATCAAATGTACCTCAGACTGGAAAGGGAAGGGATATTATAAAGACGACGACAAGGCCGACGATTGCTTCCGTGTGTACAAAGACGCCAGGGAATCATACAAGGACCATTCTGAATTTTTGAAGCGGAAACGCTACAGTTTCTTGTTTGAACTGGACAAAAACGACTATAAAAACTGGGCCAGAGGATTGAAAACTGCGGGCTATGCCACCAACCCGAACTACCCGAACCTGCTGATCAATGTGATCGATAAATACCAGTTGTACCAATACGACATTCCGGAATCGGAAAATGAGAAATTGAAACGCGAAGACCGGGTATTTACGGAAATCAATGCCAACATTCCTAAAGAACAGAAGAAATTTACACCGGTGGCTACACCTCCCTCCAAACAGGTCATCAAAACCCCAGATACCTTAAGGATTTCTGCACCGGTAGTGAATCCGGACCTGCCACCTGCTCCTGTGTATAGACCTTCCTCATCCAGGAAACCTGTAGCGGATTCGGTAAAGCAGGGCGAGACATCCAAAGTGGTTACACCGCTACCAAGCTCAGATCCTTTGGCCATTCCCGCAGATAAAACTTATACCGTCCAAAAGGGAGATACCCTATACAGCATATCCAGACGCTTTAATATTGGCATAGAAGAATTGAAGCTACTAAACAACCTGGCAGATACTGGTATTAAAATTGGGCAAAAACTGATCTTAGTTAAATAATGTTAAGTTATATCTGAGGCATTTGTTTAACTTGTAGCTTTGTTTTTCAATGAGATTTTTATCAGGCATTTTCTTGATCTCCAGAACTTACTGCATGATTGCAGTGGCATTACTGCTGTCTTTTTTCCTGCATGATGCAGCTAAAGCACAGACAGGAAATGTGCAGGGCTTTGTGGTAGACAAAGACAGTAAACTCCGCCTGGCAAAAGTATTTATTTACAATGCCAGCAAAGACGAGGGGATTTACAATACCACTAAGGGAGAATTTAATGTGAAAGTTGCCCTTGGGGATACTTTGTTTGCCATACTGCAAGGCTATGCGGTAGACACCATCATGTATAAGGGGCAGAAGTCCGTTTATTTTCAGTTGAAATCACTGGGCATCAACCTGCGTGAAGTCTCCATTTTAGCTAAAAAACTGAGCCCAAAGGAGCAATACGATAAGACTTTCAAAGAATACAAATACGCCTTAGACAAAGGCAAAGCAAAGGATCTGCTGAATATGGGACTTGGCGGCGTTGGCCTGGGTATAGATGCAATCTATAACCTGTTGAGCAGGGAAGGAAAAAATGCCCGTCACCTGCAGAAAATCCTGGAAAGAGATTACCGAGAGGCGATTATAGACTACCGCTTCCGACCGGAGTATGTGAAACAGGTATTGCAGATTGGAGATTATGAAATCACTGATTTCATGCAGCAGTACAGGCCGTCCTATGAATTTGTACTGACGGCATCGGATTACGCTTTTGTGGTTTTTCTGAAAAACAGCTATGTCAGCTATAAGCGCAACCCAGCAGCTTTCAGACTGCCTCCATTGCCAAAAGTAAATCTGGAAGAGTTTTGAAACCCTGGTTCCTGATATGGCCAAAACTGCCTGCAAACGGTATGGCGATATTTCCTTTTATCATCGTCAGAAATGCAGCTTTGAAGAAAGATCCTTTGCTGATCAATCATGAGCGCATTCACTTCCGCCAGCAACTGGAATTGCTGCTACTGCCTTTCTTCCTGCTTTACCTCTTCCATTATCTGGCCAACCTACTGCGGTTCAACAATCATTACCTGGCTTATTTCAACATTTGTTTTGAAAAGGAAGCCTATGCAAATGAGCACAACATGAGCTATCTGACTGTTAGGAAGCCCTTTTCCTGGCTACATTATTTAAAAAAAACGAGATAACTGCCTCCTTATTTTGCAATTAGTTTCCTAATAAACTTTTAATCAATCACATTTTTGTTTTTCTTTGTAATAATGAAGCGTTTTAATATCTGCCTCTTATTGCTGTTTATTTCCTCATCAAGCCTGTTTGCTCAGGAGATTGATACGCTCCCTATTAACACCAAGGGACTGGAAATTAAACTCAAACGTAGCCCTTTGCCATCGAGAATAGGATCCCTCGATTTTAAACCGGTAAAGATTGTACCTATAGTGATCGACGAAAAAGTGAACTATTGGAGAACAACTACAACAATTGGTATAGATGTGAACCAGGGTGCTTTTTCCAAGAACTGGAGGAGTGGTGGGGTGAACTCATTTGCTGTTGGTGGTCTGGTCAATTACAAAGCATCCTACACCAAGGAAGGCTTTAGCTATACCAGCGACTTGAGGATGGAATACGGAAAGATCAAGAACAAAGATCAGTTGCAAAAGAAAACCAAAGACAGGATTTTTTGGGACAATAAAGCAAATATCCAGTTGTCTAAAAGCTGGTTTTTCTTTGGCTCGGTGACATTAGAAACGCAATTCGATGATGGATACAATTATTACCGGGGCGGCCCCAATAATGATGAGCAAAAACAACTGATCTCTAAGTTTTTCTCTCCAGGATACATTACGGAATCCATCGGTTTTGAGTATAAACCTGTTAATTATTTTTCAACCCGATTAGGTACAGGAACGGCCAAACAAACGTTTATAGGGAATATGGATGCCCTTATTGAAGCAGAACTGGCAAGAAATCCGAATAGTAAAAAAGCAGACTATTTTGGGGTACCTTCCGACAAAAACTTTAGGAATGAGCTGGCTTTCCAGATCACGAGTACTTTTGGGGAAAAGCAAATCTTCACCAACGTATTCCTATATGCCCGTTATAATATGTTCATTCCATACGACAGGAAGTTAGAGCATATTGACCATCGTCTGGACGTAACCTTAAAATCCCGGATCAACAAATTTATGAACGTGACGATCAATGGGGTAGGATTGTTTGATAAGGATTCGGATCCGGAAATCCAGGCCAGCCAGAATCTTTCCCTTGGATTTGGCTTTACCTTCCCAAGATAAGCCTGATTTTATTGCGTTTGCTGCTGCTGATTAAATAAAATATTAGCTGTGCTTTAGCGCAAAATTAATAACTTTGGAACTTACAATTTTGAACACTAAGCATTAAAGAAAATGTTTGAGAATTTACAGGATAAACTAGACCGTGCATTTAAAGTTTTAAAAGGACAGGGAAGCATTACAGAAATCAACGTGGCCGAAACCATGAAGGAAATCCGTAAAGCTTTGTTGGATGCCGACGTAAATTATAAAACAGCAAAAAGTTTCACGGACGAGGTTAAAGAAAAAGCTTTAGGTTTAAATGTATTGACCGCGGTATCTCCTGGCCAGTTGCTGACCAAGGTGATGAACGACGAACTGACCGCTTTGATGGGCGGAGAGGTTACTGAACTGGATTTAAAGAATAACCCTACGATCATATTAATTGCCGGACTGAACGGTGCGGGTAAAACAACCTTTACAGGTAAACTGGCCAATTTCCTGAAAAGTAAAGGCAAGAAACCTTTATTGGTGGCCGGCGATGTGTACCGCCCGGCTGCGGTAGACCAGTTGCAGATCCTCGGCGAACAGATCGGTGTTCCAGTCTATGCGAATATCGCTTCCAAAGATCCCGTAGGCATCGCGCTGGAAGGTATCGCAGAAGGTAAGAAGCAAAACAACAATGTAATCATCATAGATACGGCAGGCCGATTGGCAATTGATGAGGAGATGATGAATGAGATCGCCGCCGTAAAAGAAAATACTAACCCGCACGAAATCCTGTTTGTTGTTGATGCCATGACCGGACAGGATGCGGTTAATACAGCAAAAGCTTTCAATGACAGGCTCGACTTTACCGGTGTAGTACTGACCAAACTGGATGGTGATACCCGTGGTGGTGCAGCCCTTTCCATTAAGTCAGTGGTGAACAAACCGATCAAATTCATCGGTACCGGAGAGAAAATGGATGCCCTGGATGTATTTTATCCGGAAAGGATGGCTTCGAGGATCCTGGGTATGGGTGACGTTGTTTCCCTGGTAGAGCGTGCCCAACAGCAGTTCGACGAAAAGGAAGCAGCTGAACTTCAGAAAAAGATCCGCAAGAACAAGTTCGATTTCAATGACTTCTACAACCAGATCCAACAGATCAAGAAAATGGGCAACATGAAGGATTTGATGGGTATGATTCCGGGAGTAGGTAAAATGATGAAGAATGTGGACATTGAGGACGATGCCTTCAAAAGCGTTGAAGCTGTTATACAGTCAATGACAAAATTCGAGCGTGAAAATCCGGACAGTATCCAACAAAGCAGGAGAGTCCGTATCGCTAAAGGTTCCGGTACATCCATTGAAGAAGTAACGAAGCTGATCAAGCAATTTGAAGATATGCGGAAGGTAATGAAACAATTCTCCAATCCGGCAGCCGCAGCAAAGATGATGCGCAATATGCCTAAAATGCCTCAGGGCAGGATGTAAGTCATTATCCTTAGAAAATTTTAAGATCCCGGACCCATAGGCCGGGATTTTTTTATTTAAACCAATATGCCTTTACCACCTTAACATAAAACAGGACTAACTTCACCTGTACTATTATTTTTAAACTATGCTGATTAAAACCTATGGCAGTGCAGTGTTTGGCGTGAATGCATTGACCATAACCATCGAAGTGAGTATAGGCGCGGGAACGCGCTACCATATTGTAGGCTTGCCCGATAATGCGATTAAAGAAAGTTTGAGACGAATTGAAAGTGCCATTCAGTCGGCGGGCCTAAAGATGCCCAGACAAAAGATCGTCATCAACCTCGCACCAGCCGATATCAGGAAGGAGGGCTCAGCCTATGACCTACCCATCGCTATCGGGATTCTTGCTGCTTCCGGACAGCTTGAAACAGAAAGGATTACTGACTACTTCATTATGGGAGAACTGTCGCTGGACGGTGGGCTGCAACCGATGAAGGGAGCTTTGCCAATAGCGATACAAGCTCGCAATGCCGGTTTTAAAGGTTTTATCTTACCTAAAGACAATTCAAGAGAAGCAGCAATTGTAAATGACCTTCAGGTTTACGGGCTGCGGAACCTAAGCGAAGTGATTGGCTTGTTTAACGGTAACGAAACTCATAGTCCCGTAGTAGTGAACACGCGTGATGAGTTCTTTAATAAAGTAAATAGCTATTCTTATGATTTTTCTGACGTCAAAGGGCAAGAAAATATTAAGCGCGCTCTTGAAATCGCCGCTGCCGGAGGACATAACCTGATCCTCATTGGCCCTCCCGGAGCAGGAAAAACAATGTTGGCCAAACGCCTGCCAACGATATTGCCACCATTAAGCTTACAGGAAGCCCTGGAGACTACTAAAATTCATTCCGTAGCAGGAAAGCTCGGAGCTGCTGATTCCCTCATGACAGAGCGCCCCTACCGTTGTCCACACCATACGGTTTCGGACATTGCATTAGTTGGAGGAGGAGCAAATCCCCAGCCGGGGGAAATTTCCCTGGCACATAACGGAGTACTGTTTCTGGATGAACTACCGGAATTCAAGCGATCAGTACTGGAGGTTATGCGACAGCCGCTGGAGGACAGGAACGTGGTGCTGTCCCGGGCCAGGATTACTGTAGAATACCCCGCCAGTTTTATGCTAATCGCTTCAATGAATCCTTGAGGTTGCGTTGACTTGTTTGCAAAGACCCGGGAAGATAGGCAAGTGCTATATTAATAGTATCTTCTCCTACAGTAATGGACTCTGTGACGGTCTCAGCTATTGCGCGCTTTTGCGAAAATTCCAGGTCAGTCCAGTCTGTATATAGCTCTCGTACACCATTAATTACATAGTCGCTAGAATTCATCTGGATACGCATGAAATCAATCTCAGCTTCCAATTCAGGGATGCTTTTATCAAATTGAGTAACTTGTTCGACCAATGGATTATATCTAGCTTTGAAATGAGCATCATTTAAAAGGTTCTTCAATTTAAGATTCAACAAATCATCCATCTCTTTCCTCAACTCATCCCGCTTTTTGATAGCTGAACCTAATAAGCTTTCCTGATTTTGAACTTCTGCTTGAAGCTCTTCAATAAAAATCTCAGGCTTAATTCCGGTGATATAATGTTTAAGTTGATCTTGGTAAAACCTGTATAAAGCCTCTTGGTTAATACTATTCCCACATGTCCTGCAGGTGTACTTTCTAGCCTTTGGACCATAAACATACATGGCGGTTCCACATGAGCATCTTACAAGACCCGAAAGCAAGTATTCCGAAACTCTACCATTTTTTGATAACTTCTCCCTCTGCTCATCAAGAATCGCATTACACTTCTCCCACAACTCCTCATCAACTATCGCAGGACATGGGATCTGTACCCATTCTTCCTCGGGTTTCACAACCCACTGTTTTCCTTCACCGGTACTTTTAGTGTAGTTAGCTAATCGAATTCCTTTGGCTGTTGTATCTCTTAGCAAGCGATCTATAGTGGTGTCTGAAAATTCATAACCTTTTCGGGTACGGTATCCAAGACTATTCAACTTTGCCGCCGTAGTCTTTTTACGATGACACTCGATAAAAATTTCATACATCAACTTCCGAATCGGAGCTTCATTCTCATCAATTTCTAGCTGTTTGTTCTCCCACCTGTAACCAAAACTTGCCTGTCCGCCTAAAGGCTTACCCATTTCTGCACGAATCGGTACAGATGCAGCTACCCGGCTGGAAATCTCTTCACGTTCCCATTGAGCCATTGCTGAAATTATTGTAAAAAACAATCTTCCGGCTGGTGTACTCGTATCAATTTGCTCAGCCAATGAAATTAGGTCAGCACCTTCTTTTCTAAATAACTCAGCAAATTCTAACAGCTCTTTCGTATTACGGGCTAGACGCGCCAATTTTGAAAACACCAGACCAGATATATGCCCGCTTTTGATGTCGTTGAGCATGCGTTTTGTTTCCGGATGCTCCATTACGGTTTTACCAGATATAGCGTCCAATCTGTATACTTCAACAACATCCCATTCTTTGGATTTGCAATAATATCTCGCCCGTTGTTCATGGTGTTCAGGACTTTCTTCTTTAACCTGAAAATCAGTGGATACCCTTATCCAAATACCAACTCTTTTTTGTTCCATCATGACATAAATTAATTGCTGATATGTCCTTTTTGAGGTCATACCGATTTTTAAATAAAACTTATGCCGTTCTGCTCCTTAGCACGATCATATATTTGATCTTAAATGTGCCAAAGCCGTAAAGTCTGCTCTAAAGATTAAAATGCATATGATTTAACATATTGAATATTAGCAAACTGATGCAGTAAAGATACAAAAAACCAATACCAAAGCCAAAACAGTCGAATGAAAATTGTGAAGAAGGCTCTTACGACCGTTTGGATTGGGAAACAATTAGCGAATCTGACCTTCCATCTATTATTATTGGAGTATCCTCAAATAGTTTAAAAAAAATTAAATTTACCACGACAAAATAAACTAAACCATTAAAACTGTAGGATAATTTGTAGCCTTTCCCGTTTTGTAAATAGAATTTAATTTAGCTTAAACTTATATGAATACAATAGGAAAATATGTCTTCGATAATGCAGTCACTCTTGAAAAATCATATGAATTACTTTGTTTGTTTTTTGCAGACAAAGAGATTTCCAGACGTACACACCCAAATGAAGCAGGCGAATCTCCATTGCTTCTACTAGAGAAACGCTTTTTTGAGGCAAAGGTCAGCAGGTTGTTGATTGAAATCGCAGCATCACTTAGGGTAATGGATGATCAAATCATGAGTTTAGCTGACGAAGATCCTACAAAAGTAAAGCATAAGCGGTTGTTGAATGAAGTAGATGCGTATGATTTTGGTCTATTTGATGATCTTGGGTTGACCTTCAGACAAACCTGTAATAAGATTATCCATTCCGAGATTTTTGAAATACCTCGTAAAGAAGGTGATGAGCCTCATGAACATGATATCGCATTCAGGGAAGGGATGGGTGATCAAAGTATCCAATGGAGTCATGTCACAGATTATGTCCGTTTGGCTGGAAAAATGAACAAAAAGCAATGGCATGTTCTTCTAAACATAGAAATATTTGTATCAGCAATCGTTGCTTTGCTTGCAGATTAAATGTATGAAAATAATATAATTCAAACTAGCTATTCCTTGGCAGTCCAATTTCCTGCTCCTACGGATAAGGCGTACGATGGGTCATGCTCACATCCTCCTGAATATTCCTTTGGGTAGCGCGTCTTCTTACATCACAAAAAGACGTGCGGTATCCGCACGTCTTTAGTTTATGGAACGTTAAATGGGATCAATAACTCCTGCTGAGGGAACTATCGTCCCGTCCCGCACCAAAGGCCAGTCGAAGCCCTCCGCCATAGCTGAACATCCTGATGGGTGTCTGCTGGGTATCCTGTGGATTCTGAAGATCTTCCACTACAAATTTCCCCTTACTTCCGATGGATGATTGGTAGTCACCAAACACAAACAACTCGATATTTGGCAAGACCTCAAAACTCAGTCTTGCGCCCATCATCATTGTTAGCGAACTGGTTTGTTCAGTTTTTGCAGCGGCTTTTTCAAAAACAAAGGTTCCAGGAGGTCCATTGGATAAAGGAGCCTCTATGACCACTGTCTCTTTGCGCAGGTAGGTGGGGAACCTCTCAAAGATCATCCCGCCCTTGGCATAGAGGTCAACGATGAGCTTTCCTTCCCCGATCCGATACACCGGACCGAGCGTGAAACTATAATGTTTGAATCGCAAAGGGGAAGTATAGGTATTCAGGGTAGTAGAAGTGGTCAGGTTAGCTTGCTCGACAACCGTATCAGGCCTCTGGTGGGGATGCTGGAAGAGCCTGGCATCAAGCCCGATACCGAGCTTACTTCCCACAAACATATAGTCTGCCGATATACCCATTAACTTTCCACCGGTTGCCCTGCCGATACCTTCTTTATAGTTACCTGTGGGATTGCTCAATCCGCCAAAGAATCCAAACTTAAAGGAAGCTTCGTCCTGTGCTCTGGCGCTACCAGTAATCAATCCTATTGTTATGGATAGTACTGTTGCCATGATCAAAAAATGTCTTTTCATAATTCATAGATTTAAGTGAAACCATATACTTTATATCAGATATCAACCGAAGGGGATGATTGTTACCTGTAAAAATTATGTTTTCACTTATCCCCAAGTCAAAAGGAGTTCGACAGGATGCCAAGTGTCATCAATAGGTTAGTAGATTCCGCAGCGATAACGCCGATTTTCGCGCGATTGGTTGCGACAGATCCGGGAACTGGATCTGGTGGCAAGTGATCGCAACCGCTTAAGACGCAAAAAGACCGTCCCGACCAAAGGAAGGGTTGTCTTTTTGCCGCCCGGATTTGGTTTTCAGGTGATCTTTAACGCTTGAGCATGGAAGGTTTCCAGATTGAGAAAAAAGCCACGGCAATCGATCATACCATTTCGGAACAGCTTCCACAAGAGAGAACAGCCCATGTCCGCCAGTGTAGAATTGATATACAAGTCCTGTTTTTCCAGTGCTTCCGCCAGTGAACAGCTTGGTGTATCGTCCATTTGCTCAGACTCCCGTAACAGGCTTTCAAACTCCTGGGTAATAAAGGGCAGGTTTCCGACCGTATCAAACTGTCCTGACTTCGGCTGTTGAATCGTACCTATGGTAGATAAAATTACTTGTCCGGTGTACCTGCTGTTTCCGAAATCCATCCAGTACAATGGGCGGTTTCGGGAGTAGCCTGTATTCTCCAGGTTTGTGAGCAACTGCGCAATCTCAAATCGTGTAGCCACATTGTCCACGCAGGAAATGTAGATACTAGCCTTGGCATGCTCGGAGGAACTTTGGAACTTGGTCGTTTCCGCTTTCCAGTTCAGTCCCGACCAACGGTTGATCCGGTTGATGATGGCTACTGATTTGTACAGTCCCAGTTCACTTACCGCAAAACGCTGTCTCCCTAAATTTGCTTGTGTGACCACATCGTCGTCCCAAAGCCGTACCTGCAACCCCGAATGGCCTAGCGCATTCATCGTCTGGCTCATGTCCATTAGTGCCGTCATTACCTTTGACCCGGTTCCGCCCGCCCCAATCAGATTTACCGATACGGGGTTTGTTGGATTTATGAGGTAGCTGTCGGTAAAGTGCATTTTTGATTTTTCTGTTTTCATTGCATCAACTCTTTGATTGTTCGTTTACTTTTTGTCAATACTTCCAGGGGGAACTTTTTGTCCGTCCCCACAAGACTCTCCCATAACAGCACACCATTGCCTTTGACCGGATTGTGTCCCTGCATCAGATGGCTGAAATAGGAATTGAAGAAATAGTCTTCCCATGTAACTGTAAATTCTTCCAAAGAAACGGTCTTGGCTATGTTGACATCAACCGTTCCCATGCAGACGTTGCCGTTTTCATAGACATTGAAAAACGGAGCGTTGTAAATCTGCGTGCTAGCCGTTGGTCTCCTGTCATTCCCCAATGCGAATACGGAAAGACTGGTTCTGTCTGCTATCCAGAGCATCGCCGGAACATGTGCAATACCCGAGGGAATACCAATAGCATTGGTAAAAAACAATCTTCTACGCTGTGCCTTGCTGAACCAGATCGCTTTTTCGGTACGTTGGTCGAAGTACAGGATATTGCTTTTTAAGATACCGTTAGGTTTGAGCAGGGTATGCTCTTTTTCCTCCTTTGTGCGGAGTGCCTTTGCCAGACGTTCTGCCTCATTGACCGTTAAAGGATGGGCATTTACAGGAAGCCCATTTTTGTCCATGTCGAAAAATTCAACGTAGGTGTCTCCGTATCGTCTCTTGCTCTGATAAAACACCAGTGCGGAAACGGGATAGAAAAAACGCTGAAAATCATTTGTTATATCTTTCATCACATGTTATTTATAGTTGTTCAATAAATAAATCAGATCTTCCATCAGTGGGAATAACCTCTTTTCAAAGTCGAGGGTTTCACCACCCAATCCCGTCTCATCAAAGGGAATGTAAATGGTCGGTTCTTCGATCAGGCAGGATTCCTGTAGATCGACGTTGACCGAATCGATCAGGATATCGGACAAAGTCCCCTTGCTTGAAGCAAAGAAAGATACATACATATCAACCCTAATCACCCGTTCGTCCATATCGTCTTCGAAGTCTTCAATTTCTTGAATGTCTCTTATCCTGCTGTAAATGGTCTGGTCGGGGTATTGCTGGTAGAGTGCATAGAACTTGTCTGCCAGTTCCCAGAATTCCCGATCCTGTTCGCTAGTACCCTGAAAATTGTCCACCCGCTCCCTGAACCTGTCCAGATTTTCCGGGTTTGCTAGTCTGCCCTCAATGAAGTCCCCGATATTTTCCGCGTGTTCGGTCTCCCTGAGCAGTTCCTCATCAATATTCCCGCTATCGTCCTCGTCCAGTTTCCATTCTTCGATCATTTCGTACATGGAAAACAGGTAGCTTCTTTCTTGCCGATAGTAGGGTACATCAGCAATATGGTACAGGTAGGCGCAAACTGAAAGCACTAAATCAGCGATGTGCCGATCTGTCGGCCCTTGGAGCATGTCGTATATGGGTACAACCGGAATATAATACAGGGTCATTCCCGTACAATAGCTTTCCCCTTTCGCCAGAAACACCCGCTCCCCGTTTTCCACCAGACGGATTTCATCAGCGTCAGCACCTTTACTTTTAAGCTGTCCCCTAAGACCGGAAAGGGCAATAGCTATACAATCTGGATAACCAAGCGATACCGATGGTCGGAGTTTAAGGCCGTACTGCTGTGCAACCAAGGAAAGCGACCGGAAAAATCCCGCTACCATTTCGGGATATTGTTCACAGGCTTGCAGGGTTTCTGATTCCTGCAACCTCGGTAAGAATGCAGTCCTTAAAAAACCATTGGCAACATGGTTATCGGGACAGACCGCAGTCTGTCCCTTTGGATTTCGGAAGCGTCTTTTGCCCTTGCCATCCAAGTTGCAAAATCTCCCATCTGGCGGTGCAACTGTTTTTGCTTTGGTTCTTCGGGCAACTTTTGGATTGTTCCCGATATCGTATGTTCGTGCATAACTGTTCATTATTTTTCGTTTTTAAGTCTAACCCTTCGTTCCCAATACGCTCTCAAAGCGATACTGTACCGCATCCTCGTTAATGACCGGGCCTGAAACCTTTGCCGTGGTCAATATGGGGTAGTTAGCGGAATAATAGTTCAATACTGCCTGAACGCTCCATTGTGGTTCTGGATCGATCAGCCTGATCTCTTCACCTTTTTCTTTGATGATGAAAACCCGTTCTAATTGTGTTGTTACTAACATGATCTTTACATTTTAATTGGTCAATCTTCCATTTCCTCGTTCTCGTCAAAATCTTCATCCTCCGGTTCTTCGGGCAGGTCTTCACTAATTTCCTCCTGAGACTGTTTCATACTATCGGCAGGAGTGCCGAAAAGGTCGGGTGCAAACTTGGCAGACAGTTCAGATTTGCGTTTTTTGATCGACTCTGCATGTTCAGGAAAATCCGCAGGGCTTGGGACTTTCATCCAGGCATCACGGGGCTTGCCCTCTTTGTCCAGTTCATCCACTTTCTGCATCGCCTCGTTGTACTTTTTGTCCTTGGCATCCTTGGTACTCTTTTCCTTGTCTGCCTTGCTCTTTTCCATTGCCGATTTTTTTCTGGCTTCTTCCACCTGTTTCAGGTATCTTTCCATATCAGACATCAGACCTGAAACGGTCTGCATTGGTATGGTAATCCTGTCAAAAAAACCGCTGTCGAGTTCCTCTGCCGTCCCTTTCAGGTTAAACGGGGGAATGAGTTTTTTTGCTTCGTCCCCGCAACCGTCATTTTGAAGGAATACGGACACGATGTACCCGTTTTCCATCCCTTTTGCTATCGTCATTTGCAGGTTGCCCGATAGATCGAGTTCTGCCACCTGCTTAAAAAAATTAGTCGTTGCCATAATTACATCGTTTTTCTATTACCAAATCTCTTATTAACTGTTGGGAAAATCCCTGATCTTTGAGTGTCTGCTCATAGTCCTGCATCGCCTTCTCGAATTCTCTTACAAATTCTTCCCCGACAAAATCCAATTTGCACAGGGTTCCATTCTTCCCGGCTGTTGCGATTTCTTTTAAACGTTTCTTTGCACGGGTGCGTAAACTGCTGAACTTACGTTGTGAAAAAGCCATGGAAACGCACCTGTCCAGAACATCAAAGTAAATGGACATCTGTAAAAAGTCCTTGTTCCGCAGGGCTTCGACATAGCGGTTGTAGAGCCAGTCGACAAAATCATTTTCGTTTTTTGCTGTCATTGTGTTCTGCTTTTAGTTTCAATAATTTACTGTGCAAGTCCTGCCAGTACGCCTGTCGCTGGGTGTCCCCCTGTGTAGAGGGGAAATGCTGAAAGCCTGTGAACAGATCACTCTGTTTAATTGCTCCCTCCAAGTCCATGATCTCGATCTCGAACCCGTTCAAGTCTATTATGTTCATATCAGTCTTTTTTAGCAATTTCCCGTTCGATGGCATATTTCGCCCTGCGATTGGTCTGTTCAATATATTCCCGTGCCTTCTTTCTCGTTCGGAATGGAATTGTACCGACTTTCCACGTGGTTTTGGTACGGTGGGTGAGCGGGGGATCATTGTAGGCATTGTAGGTCGTTCCCAAAATCTCCACCTCCTTTCGAACCTTTTCGTTCACCACTTCCACGAACCTTGCCCCGTGCTTAGTATCTGCGTACCATGTCGAACAGACTACCTTTTCCTTTTCATCGATGATATTGAACCAGACAAAATCCTTATCCTCCAATATGATCCGGAACAGATCATCAATTCGAAAGAATTGATTAAGCAAAACCCGTTCTTCGTACTTCCTGTATTTTATCACTCCGATTTTCATAACCGTTCGGTTTAAGTTCTTTTCGAATCAAACAATGCCGTTACCATGTGGTAGAAATCACTTTCCATCCGATCGTTGTTTACATGTATCACGATACATTCAATGGTAAAAAGTGCGCAGTAGCCATCAAAAAGCTGATCGGCAAACCGTCTGCTTTTTGCCAGTTCTTTGCGTTGGCGGTTGATCTTCGAAAAGACCTCATGTGCCAGACCATACCAGAAATCAATCGTAACTACCTTGTCCCAATTCTCCGCATAGCTGTCTTTGTTTTCGACAAGTTGGTAATGGCGCTTTTCGATGGCTTCCAATATTCCGGAAACCTCATCGGGAAACAGGTCTGCGAGCAGTTTCCCTTTCTCCACGTTGTTCATTTTATCAAGTGCTTTCATGTTTTCTATTTATTCTATGTTTTTGGAATCGATCAGTTTTAGTTTCAGAATGGCGTTTTCATCGCAGTTCTCAAAAGCGGTTACTTGTGTTACCGCGCCTTTTCGCCCGCTCATCGACACGACTTTTAACTTTGCTTTTCCGCTGTCGTGCTTAATGGTTGCCAGATATGTTCTGAGTTTCATGGTTGTCATTTTATAGGCAACCGCCCCGCGGACGGTTGCCCGGATTCTTAATTGTGATTGAAAATATCCGCTCCATCTTTGGCGAATGCGGTACACAGTTCAAAAGCCTTTTGCGACTTTGTTTGGGCAGTACCTCCCAAAATGATATTCTGCACCTTGGCTTCATTATCCTTGAAGCTGTGTACGTTCTGGTAATACCCTGTTACCGCATTGTATGCCCCAAATACCGTCCCCTTGGTGGTCTCCAACTGTTGGGTATCAGACATCATCGCGTAGGCAAATGCTTTATCTACCACGTTGCGGAACAATCCGCTGAAATCTTCTTCCCTTCCCTTTTGGATCAGTTCCAAGGTTTCCTTGTTCGGACACATGGCAAGCTGAATGAGTTTTTTGACCTCCTTGTCGGATATGCGCACCGTTGTCCAATGGTTAAAAATTTCCTCTAACTGGTTACTAAGCGTATTCGCCAGCCCCATGACCTTGTGTGCCTGATTGAGGCGGTCTTTTGCTCCTGCGGTATGGCGGATGCGTACGACATTGGACATATTTCGCAATGATGCGTTAAGGGTGTTCTGGCATACGATACGGATCGGGGTAAATGCGGCGGTGATGCTTCCGGTTCCATCGTGCGAGGTGGTCAGGAAAATGTACTTTTCAGTCACATCGTCCCCGTTGCCCACACGGATATAGTCAGGAAGTTTAGCCGTGATAAAAATACGCTCCCCGTTACCCAATGCTCCTGCGGTTTCGTACATGATACCATCACCGCCCCCGACTATGGCATCGAAAAACTCGAACGCTTCTCTGTTCTGTACGATTTGATAGTCTTTGCCGACAATGCCGAAAACCTCGTTTGTATCGGAGCGCATGGTTGCGTACTGATCCGGAATCAAAATTTGTTTCAGGTTTAAAAAATCATCTTCCGATTCAATAATACCCTTTAACCCTTCTCTAGCATGCGTAAAAATGGGCTGCTTAATCACCTCGTAGTCTAGTCCTGCGAACTGGATCGCTTCTGCGCTTGTCGGGTAGCTGTCCACGATCTGCCCTAGTCCATGCCATGCTTTTTGCCTGGTGCTAAAAAAGGAATAGTTTCCTGTTTCTTCGTTGAAATTGATGTTATGTGCCATGATTTCTAAAATTTAATGTTTGTTGTTTCGCTTGTTAAAATGGTAGGTCATCGTTTGGTTCGTTGTTGTCCTGTGCAGGTTTTCCGGGTTTTGTGCCCCTCGATTTTTTAGGCTCCGGCTTTGGGTCTTCCCGTTTTGTGCCACCGCCCAAAAATTTGATCTCGGAGGTGCGCAGACTCAGGACCGACTTTGCCTGTCCCTGTGCATCGATCCACGCCCGTGAGCGCATCCAGCCGGAGAGTTCCACTAATGTCCCCTTGGTTAGGAACTCGGCAACCGCCATCGTGCGCCAGTAGGAGCAGTCGACAAATTCGGTCAGTTGCACCCGTTCGCCCTGTTTGTTTTTGTAGCCATCGTTGATGGCAATTGAAAAGCTGACCACCCTGTTGTTTTCGTCAATCGTGCGGATTTCAGCGTCCCTTGTCAATCTTCCTGTAATGTTCATGTCTCTTTTTTTTAATTGTTAAACCATTTCAGTCTCTTCCTCCGCTATCGCCCTTCCAGGACTTTTTCCCAAAAGAAAAAACAGAAAAAAAGAAAGCAAGGGCATTGCAAGCGTGCTGTGAGGCCAGTCAAGGGCGGCTCCCCTGAGCCGTTTACTATACCCTTGCGGCTCATAGTGCGCTTGTTAAATTCGCTTGCCTTTTTGTCTGTTTTTTTGGGGAAAAGTCTCTTTCCAATAATTTCCTCTCTTCGGACAGAGCATGGAATACCAGGGCATTAAAAAGCCGACCCCCGTTATTTGAGATCGGCTATATTTGTGAAATGAAAAAGACCATCCATCTGGACAGCTTGGAAGGAGTACCTGAAAAACTGCTCGCCCAGCTCGGAAAGTACGATACGCTGTTCGAAGCCCACCCTTCACTGGAACACCTTATCGCACGGGAACCCGGTATCGGGGTAATCATCGGCGATATTAATTCGTACTGTGAAACGAAATATATCAAGGGCTACCACTATACACGGGCAACACCATCGGAAATCCTGCAACATGGGCTTCTGAGCAGGAGCGGTGACGAGATAAGGAATACGTTTTTGGAACACTATGGGGAAAGGTTCAGCACAGAAGAACTCCTGTACATGAAGGAGCAATGGGACATCTATTTCAGGGGCGCACACCAAAGACAGGCTAGGGACTACAGAGTCTTTTTCAATACCACTACTTCGGCACTAAACAACAGGGACGCAGAACTGCTGCTCAACTATTATGGTGGCGAGCAGGTACACAGGCCATTGGACGGCAAGGAGCACCTGCTCGGAAAGCTTTCGCTGATCGGCAGTCCGCTTATGGTATCGTTCAGCGTACGGGCATCGGAGGCGCAAACCTATGGTCCGGACGATCCCTGGGGCATGACAGCGGTTTCAAGTTATCACCGCTTGATTAATCCTGAAGCTCATCAGGTATATATCGATGGATATGTGGCAAATGGGATAGGTCCCGATGATATTATTGAGGTTAGGTCAGTCTGATCATTTACCGCCGCCCTCTTCGAAGAGCTGATGAAATTTCTGCTGCAATAGTTTCTTGTCTGGAAGTTGGGTTTTGTATTCAGCCACCATTGTAGGGGACATACTCCGGCTCATGGCATATTCAACGACCTCCTGATCCCGGGACTTGCACAACAAAATACCAATCGAGGGGTTTTCGTGCTTCTTCTTAACGTCTCTGTCCAGTGCCTCCAGGTAGAAGTTCAGCTGCCCCAGATGCTCAGGCCTGAACCGGTCTGCCTTCAGTTCAAAAGCGACCAGGCACTGAAGGCCCCGGTGGAAGAAAAGCAGGTCGACATAAAAGTCAGAACTTCCGACCTGGAGCCGGTATTCCTGGTCAACAAAAAGAAAGTCCTTCCCCAGTTCCACAATGAAACTTTTCATCTGCCGGATCAGGCTCCTTTGCAGGTCCTTTTCGCTGTGCGGTTCGGGGAGGTTGAGGAACTCGAAGATGTAGCTATCCCGGAATGCAGATCCGAGATCATCCTCCATTTCTCTCGGCAGTGCCGAGAGTTTTGCCCCGGCAAGGCGGGTACGCTCAAAGAGCGAACTGTTGATCTGGCGTTCCAGTTCCCTGGAACTGTATCTTTCACGGATGCAGAGCCTCATATAAAACTCCCTTTCGTCAATGGTTTTTGCCCTTGAGAGGATGGTCATGTTATTGGTCCAGCTGATTTCTCTCAGCAGTGCTGAGAGTTTTGGGTCCGCACTGTAGGCTTCGAAGAACTGCTTCATTCGCCATAGGTTCTTATCAGAAAAACCCTTTAGCGATGGTTCGGTCTTCTGGATGTGCAGTGCCAGCTCGGCAACTACGGCTTGTCCCCATTCGGTACTTGTGACCTTAGCGGAAATGTACTTTCCGATGTTCCAATAAAGATCAATCATTTCAGCATTGACGGCACTGATTGCCCTTGATCTGGACTGCCTGATGAGTAGTACCACGTCGTTGAATCTATTTTCCATGATATTTTTATATGATTAGGTTTACTTTTTTATGACCAGATGTTGTTGCGCCGGATCGTTTAACAGGCGCTCCATTTCGGAATGAATGATGTTCTGGACATCTTGTTTGATCTGCAAGAAATTTCGTTGCACCATTGCGTTGTCAACCACCCGGATAACCGGAATCTCTTCATAAGCTTCTTCTTCTTTTTTGAGCGCCTGATGATCGTTGATGATCTCGCAGTGGAAGGATTTGAGGTCTATTTTACAATCGGGATTATCAGCGACCATACCTACAAATTCACCCGAACTGAGGGAAGATATCTTGGAGGGTGGTATCGCAGATTCTAACTGCTTGGACCTGCTGATGGAGGTATCCTGGCTATTGATCGACAAGCTTTCCCTGTCCTGCATAATTTTACCAAACCGTTCGGACATCTGCTTAGCGGTATCTCCGGTAACCTGACCGCAGATGATATTTCCAACGATGTTGGTAATCACATCAGCCTGCTCCCGTCCATAGTCCTTGCGAAGCTGAGTAAAGTCCTGTAAGCCCAGACAGGTGACCACCTTATTGCCCCTTGCCGTAGCGATTAAAGAGTCAATCCCGGTCACGTATTCGGTAGGAAACTCGTCTTTGATGATGCCGCATTTGAGCTTGTTCTTCTGGTTGACCAGCTTGACCAAACGGTTGGAGTACAGTGACAATACGGCACCATAGATCTGAAGCTTCTGCGGGTTGTTTCCCACACAGAGTATCTTCGGATCGTCCGGGTTGTTGATATCCAGCGAAAAGTCATTTCCGGAAAGTACGTAGTACAACTGTGAGGATGCCAGGCGGGCCATGGCGATCTTTGCTGAAGCGATCTGACCTTCCAGCTGTTCCATGGCATCGTTCAGGTAGGCACTGACAAATGGGTTGATCAATACCTCAATCTCTGGTTCTGAGCGGAGCAAGGTAAACAGCTCATCGTAATCTGCCTGCATGAGTTCAATTACGTGTGGAAGCGTACAAAACTCCCCGCCGTTATAACAGCGCAGGTACCAGATCACTGCCGAGACGAAATTGATCGGTGATTCGACAAAGAAATCCCCCTGTTTTTTGATCCATTCGCGGTTAAGTCCGAGCAAAATGGTCCTGGAAGATTCGGAGGCATCCGTTATGTCCAGCATGGCATTTGGATCAAGCGGATTGCATCGGTGGCTGCGTGTGAGATCATCAAAGTTAATGACACAAAACTTCGGTGCAACCGGATATAAATGTCTGTATTTTAGCCAGGCATTGTAAGCGATCACTGATAGGTCCGGAAACTTGAAGTCATAAACATAAAGCGCGAAGCCCTTGCTGATCAGCTGGGTAATTACATGCCGGAATACAAAGTATGATTTACCTGCTCCCGGTGTTCCGGCAACAAGAATTCCCCGGAAGGGGTTGATGATGTTGATCCAGCTTTTGCGCTGCATGCTCTTAAGCTTGTACTGTGCCGGAAGGTTTATGGAATACTCGTTTTCCAACAGGCGTTCTTCCTGTGGAAAGGTTTCGTTTTCGTGGTTGAAGATGTCGTTCTGCAACTTGTCCTTAATGATGCGCGAGAGCATTATTCCGCCAGTGAGAATTAACAGAAATCCAGCGGTGGTGATCATCATATAAACTATTGCCAGCACTGGCACTGAAAGGAACAAAAACAGAGCAAGATAACTTGCAAAGTAGATCATCAGTCCACAGATGATATAGGTGAATGCAGTACGATACCCGATCTTCTGGTCTTTCTTTCCACGTGCGCCGACAAGGGAGATCGCAAGGAACAGCAGGGTAACAAACTTGGAGCGGTGGAAGCTTTCAAAAAGCCCCGTCCGTTCGATGTTGTGCATGATCCTGTCGGTAAGCTGTACGGTTAGCCCCCAGTGCCTGAATGCAGCATATAGGTAGTAATAAAAATGAAGGATTAAAATGGCTACGGCAATGAATCTCGTCATGTCGAGTATCTTGCCTAGTGCTTGCTGGTTCTCTGATGATTGTGATGCCATAACTAAAGTATTATCGTTTAACAGATTTTTTTCTTCCCTTCTTCCGGTTGGAATTCTGGGATAATTCATAAGGAATGTACTCGCTGGTATATTCTGACTGAAACAAGCAGTCTAGCACCTGCGAAAAGAAGGATTCAGTACCCGGTGTCGAGGTCCATTCCGGTTGATGTGGGCGATCAGCACTACTGCTTTGAGTGGTGTTGGAGTGCACAGGCAATTTTTCCATACGGGCAGTATCCACACCCTTGGACTGCAACTGCGAAACAAGGCAGCGTTCCTGCACTGCTTTTGCGCTGTAGGCCTTTCCCAGATCGCTGCCGTTGAACACGCATTTGCTGACATGGTCTACGTAGGTTAGCCCGTAGACGAAGCCGTTTTCGTTGCGGCGCATCACCAGATCGATCCCCTTGGTCCTGAGCTGTGCCGACAACTCTTCCAGAGATGATGCCCGACGGTTCAGGGCAAAGTCTATAGTGTTCCGTACCCGGCTTTTTTGGGGACCGGGCTTTTCGCTGTTTTTGTGGAAGTTGGTATCCAAACTTTTCAGAGTCGGACGGCTGTAAAAACTGCTTGCCTTGATGGGAACACCTACCGGATTTCCATGGACATCAAGCACTCGGTAAAGGAGACCGCCATGTTTTTGAACGCGCGATCCTTCTATCCCCTGCTGTGCCATTACATTGTACCTTCCCAGGACTGCGTTCAGTTCTGAAAGACTGGCATATTTATAAGTCGGAATGATGTGGTCAAGTATATTCTGGATCGCCTTTTTGGTCTCCAAACGTCCATATTCCAGAATGGAAACTGCAATGGGTTCGGGGCGATACTGTTCGCTTTTTCCCTGATCTTCGGCCCGTATTAGTCCGTACTGCTTTTCAATGGATTTGCGTACGGGTTCAGATTTTGTTCGCCCTATCATATAGGTATCGATCGTCTTACCGCTGCGCTTAATGGAAGTGGTCACAATGTGAATGTGCGGGTGTCCGGCATCGTTATGCTGATAGACCAGATACGGCTGCATTCCAAAGCCGATACCCTGCATGTAGTTATCCGCAATCTCAAGCAGTTTCTGCTCCGACAGGCCGTTGTCCTTTGGCGAAAAATTCAGCGATATGTGCATGCTGGTCCGCTTTGCACGCTGGTTCAGATCGACCTGTTTTTTCAGGTATTCAAGTCTCATCGTCATACTCATCTGCTGGGGATCAAGCGGGTAATTTCCTGCTCCGATGCATACCGCAGCGCCTTTGGTCACCTTGAGTTCATTGTAGTTGACCATGCGGTGAATTGAATACCCTGATTTGACTACCGCAACCATGACTGCACAATTTTTAAGATGTGATTTTTGATCTCTTCGATCTTGTTGGCCAGGGTTCTTTTTTCCAGTTCGTGGGCCAGGAGCCAGCGCTTGAAATCGGAAGTTTCATGAAGCGTATGCAGCTTTTTTACGGACTGGTTAAAGTTTACCCCGATGCGGTTCAGTTCTGTCCGAAGCAGTGCCAATTCTCCTATCAGATCATCGGTCGACTGGTTACGGAAAGTACTGACTACCGGTTTGTCCAGGAGCAGGTAGCGGAGGTACTCGCTGATCCCTTTCGCTGTTGTTTTCCGGAGCTTCTTTTCGATCTTTTCAAACTCCGCGGCTGTCAATCTTACACCGACAATCCGTGTTCTTTTCTGCTGTCTTTTTTCCATCTCACTGTCCTCCTTCACATTCATAACTTTCAACCTTTCCACCTATCTGCATCTGTTCAAAGCAGCATAAAGGCGCTTACTAACATCTTCCACAATGACCCCCTAACGAGTTCCGAGTGGATAAGGGGGCAAGATCGATTTGTTTAACAAATCAACATCTTGCCGTTTGCGGCAGAAGCAGGCAAACTTTCTGAAGTGTCTGTAATGTGTTCGGAGTCTGATTGAATCATGATGAAGAAACTATAACAATGACAGATGAACTGTAAAATCTGATCGTCGTCTTCAAAATATCGCAGTAACCTGAACGGATTACAGAAGCTTGAATGCCTTGCTTCTACTCAAACAAAGTTACCGAGGTGGTCTTGCATTCACCTACAAAGGCTAAACTATTACCCCGGAAATCAGAACTTTAGCAGGTACCTTTGTACAGTTAACAGAGTGTTTAATTTTAATTTTTAAGTGATGGCGACAACAAGTGTGAATGCCCTGATGTATGACTTGATCCTGAGCATACCAGGCATGGGGGAAATGATTAAGATTGACTTTCGCGTTTCGCGAAAAATCGCATTGCTGCTGAACAATGTGATCGAGCGCGGGCTCAGTGCCAAAGGAGATGAAAAATCCGAAGGCCTGCTTGCCAACATGCCCCAGGAATCGCTCGATGAACTGCGTGCGATCTCCAACGAGTGCCTGGAAAAAGCGGGATTGAAAGACCTCAGCGAAAAGCTGAAATCGTTCGGATAGCGTAGGAACTTTTCTGAACCAACGAAAATGCCCCACTATCTAGCGGGGCATTTTTTAGTATTAACTATACCGGTTCCAATTTAAAGACCTAGCATCATTTGTGCCTTATCCTCTTCCAAAATTCATAGGTATTTCCCTTTTCGGTAGTATACCGGACCAGGCCCCTTTTTTTGCTCCAATAAAAATCATGAATTGAGGTACGGTTGGAAGAATTATCATACCTGTCCGCTTCGGTAGTTCTTGGATCGACAATAATGTACGGATCGTTCATCGTAACGGAATCCATGTACTGTAATTCATACGCATCAATATGATTATAGCCCTCATCATAGACGTCGAAAAGATTGATGTACTGATAAGTTTTTTTCAGTTCCTCGTCCGCTTCGAAGCGTAGTTCAAAGCGTTTACTGAGAAGGCGCCTATTTTTGAAGTTGATCATCTTTCCAGTGAAACTAAATGTCTCATGTTGGTACTTACTCACTTCGAACCGGTTGCAATATCCATCGGAATGCTCCTTTCCTATGATCAAAAACGAGTCGATGTAGTTGTTGGAACCCTTGTACAATAGGATATCCCCCTCGTTCGGCAGATCGTTGTACCACTCCAAGTAGGATTTCTTCAGCGGGATCTTTTCGCAGTCCGCCAAAGAGCAGGAATGAAACATTATCCCTGTTAGAATTATTAATATGACACTAGCTATTTTCAATTATTTGTAATATTATGTTAGTTACTACGACTCATAGTTTTTTCCAGAACTCGTAAACGTCTCCTTTCCTTGTTTGATACTTTACTAGACCATACTCTTTATTCACATGAAAGTTATCAAAGAAGCAATATCCGGCATTTGCATCTTTTACTCCAGCACCGTTTTCAAACACATAACTTTTTGTCGATTTGTTGAGATACCGCAGGGTGTCTATTACCATTGGCAATTCAGATAAATCTGTCATTTTTTCACTTCGTAAATCAAAAAATGAAAAGCGCTTATTACATTTCTGATCGGTCTCATTTTGAAACTCCTTTGTAAATCGCATTGTAAAGTCGCAGTACATATCATCCAAGCCGTGACATTCTTTCGCTAAAAAGGATACATTTCGAAAGCCGTACTGATATTCCCCTAATTCAATTCTGTTACAAAGAGAATATGATTGAACTGGTTTTACGCTGACGACAAATGTATCAATATCATCAGATTGACTTTTGTAGAGCCGAATTTCATTATCCCTGTAATTGGTAAACCAACTCTGCTCTTCTTTTGATAAGGATAATTTTGTACAGCTTGAGTTACTTAAACAAGAATTGAGCGTTAGGGTTAGTAACAAATAATAATAAATTTTCATATACAATCATTTTTTAATAAAATTACTCATCATATGTTTTGCAGCCGAAGCTCCAATGACATAATTCGCATAGTTCCAGTTTAGGAACGCTCTTTTCGCCGGTGAAAGAGATTGGTTTATATATTCTGATCTGGTCATCGTTTTTACCTGAGCATCCAAGTAGTGAATTGTCCCTTCAGCTTTCAATCCAACACCTCTTTGGTAGGTATCTAAAACTTCTCCCCTAATTATATATGCATCAATTTTAGCTGTTTTGGTCAACCAAGCCTTAAGCCCCCTGTTCAGTCCCATAGCATTGAATGTAATGGCATTGCAGCCTGTTGCACGAGCGTTTGCAGAAGCTTCGCCTCCGCCCAATGAATGCCCAACGAAAGTAAGCGAGTTTCCGTGTTCCAATCCGCTTACGTATTTATGGATTCTTATCGCGTCTTTGACCGATTGAAGAACTTGTTTATCAAGCAAACCTAGCCCAGTCTTTGCATCTGCGACCCCATCAAAAATATCATCGGTTCCAGCAGTTGCAAAAATATAAAAATTAACCCCATCAATATTTCGACGATACAACCCCGCCTGATAACCAGTTGATAGATCAGTGTATTCCTTTTGAACTTTCCAGTCACCTATATATCCATAATCTTCTCCTTTACCTGGTCCATACTCTTCGTATTTAAGGTTGTAAACGTGATTGGCAACATCTGCTGCTTCCTCCATGGAAGGTGTGTATTTACCCATTGAACTCCAGTTAAATTTGTTACTATTATTGGGATCTTTGGAGTACTTCCAATTTTCAATTTCTCCATTCTCTTTATTCTTTGCGGGTACTATATCTCCCTCCGCTTGATTCGCAGCTGTGGCAGGCTCTAAGCCTTCTAATTCAACACAATCGATAGGTCTATTGCCTGAGAATTGATAGGGAGAATAATACGGATACTTATCAGTCAATGGATCAACAGCAAAGAATCGACCAATTCGAGAATCATGCATGCGATATTCGTAGTTCAATGAATTCCCAGGTCCTTTGATCTCATCATCCTTTTCCTGTCCCTGGAATCCATAACGATAACCAGAATTACTGATCGTCCGTCCATCCAGCTGCACACCAAACGGTGAATAATCACTCACCTGTGCAATGCTCACCTGGTAGGAGTGCACCGTCGAATTATCTTCACTCAATGGATAAACGATGTCGTTCACCACTGCCAGCACATTCCCCAGATGGTTCGAAAACTCATAGCTTCGGTTGCCCAACCAGCCGTAACTCGGATCTGGGATCTTTTTGGTCATTTCCAACCGCTCATGGGTATTTCCCAGACGCGCGCTTCCATAAATATTCCGTTCCGCCAGGACGAACTTAACTTCCTTCTCATCTGCCACATGCTCATACACGGAAAGCTGCTTTCCTTGTCCGTCTAAAATGTAATATGTAGATTTCTCTAACATCAGTGTCTGGCTGTTGTAAACGTGTTTCGCTATGCGGTTCCCCATCGAATTGTAGTCGAAAGATATATTTTTCTTCTCAGAACCCGGTGTTCTGATGATCTCTTTAACTTTTCCGTCCATTCGCCAAACGATCTGTTCGATCTCTTCCTGTACATCCTTGATCAAGCGTCCTTCAGCATCATAAGCGTAATTGTTGTTTTGGTTGATGGTCGTTGGATTATTGTCAAACGTTCCCATATCCTCAATATCGGTCACATCTGAAGTTGTACCCAACCAGTCATTTATATGGTACAGACGGTTGCGTTTCAGGTTTCCGTGATCATCATATTCGTATTGATATCTTAGTCCTTCCAGTTCCTGGCCATCACGCTTGTTTCTTTTCTGGGTGAGGATATTCCCCATCCCATCATAGGTAAAAGCATTATAATAGCTGTCATTGTACGAATCTGGCTTCCATTCGACATCGGTCAAATCCTTTTCATAACTTCTGCTTTCTACCAAACGGTTCAGCTGATCATACTTATAGGCGTTCAACATCGGCATGTTACTGTGGTCTGTCGGGTTGGTAATCGCAGTCTGCATGTAGCGGATATTCCCGTTGTAGAGATCAAAACTGTTATAAGCCGGATGGCTGTGCGGATTCACATCTGCTAACGGTTTTCGATCTGAAATAGAGATATAATCTCCTGTATAGTATTGTAATCCATAACCAAACACATCCTTGCCAAAGAACCTGTTTAAGTATTCATGATCACTATCTCTTCCCGGATCCCTGATCTGGTCATTCTCAAACTCGTTGATCGAAGAATTTACTCCCTTCAATGGGCCTTGCAGCGTATAGTAATAATCTACTCCCTGCAGGTTGTTCTGTCCCACTTCCACGCGTGCCAGCGGACCATGATCATAATAATAGTACTGGGCATCGTTCTGCCAATCGGAGTTCGCCACCAGTTCGTTTTCCTTGTTCTGGGTCAAACGGGTGATCGGTGTCAATGGATCATGGGTATTGGTATATACTTTGCGCAGACGGTTATCCCCATCGTATGTATAGGCATGGTGCCACTGGTCGATCTTGCCTTCCTGAACGCTCATCCGGTGTACGTTACCGCTCAACAAATCATAAGAATAATCCAGTCGCTTGAAGCGTTCTCCTGCCAGTGAAGGGAAGTTTACTGCCATCTGCTGGTTGTCCTGCAACAGGGTTTGTACATTTCCGTGAATATCATACTTGTAATGCGTGGCATGGTCATAGGTCTGGTCATCGCCATCGTATCTTGCTTCGTACGTGGTATGCAGGATGCGCAGGCGCTGGGTAGTCACGTCCGCACTAACGGATGACGGAAGGCCTGTAATCACCGGTTCGTCGTAATACGAACGGGTCACTTCCCTGCGCGCTCCGCCGGCTGTGATCCAAGCTTGCAGTTTCTGGTCTTCGATGGTAGAAGGATTGAAATACCCGCTGACCTGTGATCCGAAAATATCCCCGAAGTGTGGTTCGCCAGGGGAATCGTTTTCTACTTTCTCACCGGCTTCATAAACACGGCCCAGCGCATCATATAGGGTATAGCTGTATTTGCTCTCTGCCTCCTGGCGGGAATTGCGGCTCACCACAATGCGTCCCAAACGGTCGTAATAGAAACGGTTGGAATAACGTCCGCCTGCATCGTAGATCAAACGTACATATGGGTAAGTAGGTGACGCATTCTTCCCTCCGATCAAAATATTGGTGGAAGAAGCTATGGCTACCGTAAAGAGGTCGCTCATCGGAACCCCAAGCGGATCAGTCAAGCTCAGATCGCGTGCATCCCACTGGGTCGCATCCAAATACCCGGAAGTGGAAACCGTTGCATTGGAACTGCGGTAATACGTACCGTTGCTTCCCACAATAATCCCGTTCAGGTTGTCAAAGAAAGCCAGAGCGGTAAAATTAGTCGAAGGTAGTCCTGTTGAATAGCTCAAGAGCGTTCCACCGGCTGTATAGTGCTTGTACAATCCGGCATCGCCTACTAAGATATGATCACCGTTGGTAAAGACCTGCAATGCATTCACCGGGTTGCTTCCCGACATCGTATGAACGGTTGTCGGAACAAGGGTATTCAACGGTAATTTCCGCACGGCATTTCCATCTACGAAGTAAAGCTCTTGGTTACTGGTTCCTTTCGCCACGGCTCTCACGTCTGTCGCTGTAAAAGCAGTTGATGTGATCCCGGTAGATGCCGTATACAACAAGGTATTCCCGTTACCGAACAGCAGTGACTTCCCGCCCGCAAGGGTCCAGACTTTGCCGTAGCTGGCCGCCGGACTTGCACTTCCCTGTGGTTTGATGATCTTCCAGCTTCCGCCGCCGTCAGTTGTTGCTCGACTGGTATAATTCCAGCCAATCAGCGTTGCCGAGGCAGCGTCTCGGAAGTGAATATCAGCGATCCCCGGGATAAATACATTCTGGTTCACCAGGGTCATAGAACCGAACTGCTCCTGCATCCGTCCGTTGGCTCCGCAGATCAATACCTGGTCCAGACCGGCTCTTGGGCATATTCCATAAAGATTCACCCCGCCCTGACCGATTACGTTCAAAGGCATACTGTTGGTCCCCAATCCGTCAGGTGAATACAAGAGCGTTCCGTTTGTGCCTGCCAGGTACAAACTCTGTACACTGGTTAGCACCAATGCATGCAAATCAGTGGTGGAAAGCGTGCTGGCAACCGGTTGGCCTGATACGGTAAGCAGGTCCTGCAAAGTCAGTGACGTATAACTGCTGTGTGTTCCCCGCTTAGCCAATCCGTTCTGACCTGCAATCATCACGTCCGTACTCCGCACATACGCATCGTAAATGTGTTCGTTTATCGCATTGGTAATCCGCACGAAAGCACCGGTCGACGAGTTCCAGTGGTATACCAGTCCGTCATTTCCAAAGGCCCACAGCTTATTGTTAGGTCCATCCGTCTTCAACCGGTTGATCCGGTCCGGAGATACTTTTTTCGTCTGTACGACAATTGTACTGATCGAACCTCCTGAATTCAGACCCACGAATGCGATGTCACCGTTACCCGATGCCGTGACCATTCGCTGGCCCTGCAGATGCATGCTCAAAGTAGCAAACGGAAGCGTTCCGGCTGTAGTTAACGTATTCGAAGCATTCATCGGAGAGATTCTAAGTCCCGTTCCCGAAGTCGTATAGGACAGGTAAAAATACTGGCTGCTCTTGGTTAGTGCAGTGAAGCCTGTTCCCGAAAAAATTGAGGCTGTTTCAATAATCGGTGCACTTGCATTACGCTTGAGTTTACATGCTGTTCCGGCAGCCGTAATAGCAACTCCGTACACCTCTCCGCCCGGCATCAGTTCCGCTTCCAGCTGCTTGATCGGACTTCCGAGAGAGCTATAAGTAAATTCTGTCCAGACCGGCGAAGCAACCAGTGCGTTTACCGTATAGTAAATTTTGGTTTGATCAATGGCGATCAGGTGCACGTTCCCGTTCGAAGCTTTTTCCACCCATACAGCGGAGAAGTTTCCTGCTGTAGCCGGAGGTGTTACCTCGGTCAATTGGTCGGTCCCGGAAACATATGGAAAAATAACCGCCAGGTGCTTATTGGCTCCTGCTGCTGCAATCAGGGTCTGGTCTTTCGAGATCGAAAGTGCTTCGTATCCATTCGAATGGATCTGTGCCCAGTTGGAAGCACCGTCAATGGTACGAAATAAGGTTTTTATCCCGTTTTGCTCCACCAGTGAAACTCCCTGATACTGGTCAAAGAAACGGATCTTATAGATCGGATCCTTGATATTAGACGAATGATGGGTCCATCTGCCGGAAGCAAGGCTCTTATTATCATACAGTCTTCCGTCCAGGTCGGCTGCATAAGCCTTATTATCTTCATACGAATAGACATCAGAGAAGTTATTGGTCATCACATCCGTTAATTCCGTCCAGGTAGAAGATGTCAGGCGGTAGAATCGCGAAACATTCGCTGCCGGATCATACGTTGTACAGTAGAACGCACCGGAAAGTACTTCCGCGCTTTTCACATCACCGGAAAGCCCCGAGTTTGTAATCGTGAACGTTGGACTGGAAGACAGGAAATTCGTACAGCGTGCGGCCAGGCCGTTATCTCCCACAACCAGGATATCCGGTGAAGAAGTCGGACTCAAAACCGCAATGTCGGTAATATTCTTAATCATCCCGGAAGTCACCCAGGTATCCACCAAATCCCAGCTTTGTCCGCCGTCTGTTGTTTTCAATATGGTTCCGGCTTCTCCGGCAGCAATACCGTTGGAAGCATCCAGCATCACGATCTTTTTCAGGTCGGCTGCCAATAGGTTGTGAACACGGGTCCAGGTTTTCCCGCCGTCGAGCGTTTTATACAAATAACCGCGTGTTCCCACGTTCCCTGCCAGGTAGCCCAACGCATCGTTGATCATCTGGATTTTACGGGCATCCAGCTGGGCATTCAGCCCGTTCGGTAAAGTCTGCTCAAAAGCGGTCATCGGGTCCGTATCCGGGGTGTACTGTGCCACCAGCTGGTTTAAGCTGTTATACTCGTAGCGGGTCTGCAGGCGGTGTGACGTGAAAACCGTTTTCTGGTTCAAATCCCGGTCCTTATCGATCTGCAGGTTCAATGCATCACTGCTCGAGGAAATATCCAGCAGCTGCACACCTTCCGGCGGAACCGTTTTGATCAGGTTTCCGGCCACATCGTAATAGTACAGCATGTAATGGTGCTGTTTGTCATAATAGTCCGTAATTAGCTTTTCCTGGGTTTTGATACAATGATCAAAATACTTCTGCCGTTTCACCGTATGCACACTGTCCAGGTACAGGTTATACGCGTTTTGAGCATTGGTAACCGCCAGGTTCACCTGTAGGGCAATACAATCATTCTCAAGCTGCACCGTCGGCATGTCAGGAAGCACTCCCGAAGCCGGGGCCGGTGTACACGGAGGTGTGCGGTTGCAGTCCAGTTTCCCAAAAAGATAATTGTCAAACTCCGTTTGGCTGGCGAAAGATACCAATCCGGACTGGATCGCATCAATACTGGAACAGTATGCGCCAACACAGTTGCACAGTTCTAGACTGTTGAAATCCTCGAAAGAAACCATTGAAAGTGTGTATGGAGTAGGATTATCAGCAATCAAACGGTAGGAACAGTTCATATAGTCGCTCCAAGCCTGTTTACATGGATTTTCAGGTGCATTGATCTGACTGTTGCTACAGGCAGCCGCCATACTCGCGTACAGATCAAAATGCCCTTGGTTGGCAAAGGTGAGATGATCGGTCAGAACAGCTGTCAGAAGAGAATTGTACGCCTGGACACAACCGCAATATTGGTAAGCGTTGAAAAGTTCAGGTGAAATGATGTTCTGTACATGGAAAGTCGTGGTGTGCGTGTTGTAATATTGTACTGCATCCACATAAGAAGCATATTCCGGACAAGGGCTGCAGGCATTTTCGAAAGATGCGAACCGTGTAAGCACACTATAATCTGTAAAAAACTGTAAATGCTCGTCCACGATCTCATCCAGGATGTGGCAATAGCTTTCCACGCAGGAACAGTACTGATGGGAAGTAAAATAGGATTGGGTAACCGCCCCGAGTTGGAACTTCGTAAAATTCTGGTTGAATACATTGACACATGCCAGGTACTGGCTGTATGCCGCAGCACATCCGGTAGTATCATAAGGAGCTAGGGCCGGAGCCGTAACAGCAGCATATGATTCCGTCAAAAACATATCTTCCGTGGAAGCGGTCAGGGCATTGAACTCTTCGACCGAACCAACCGGAACAGCCAATTGACGCAATGCGCTGATTCCGGCAACAGCGGTATCCGAACACGGGTGACAATCCTTCAAGGAGAAGCAAGTCGTGCCGTAAATCGTATCATGAATCACTCCCGAAGGGGTCTGAAAAGTCCCGATAAACCAAAAATGATTGTAAGCCGACTGCTGGTTCAAATCTCCGGTCAATTCAAAGTTCCCGGCTCCTACCAGGTTATCAAACTGCACGTAGAGTGAAGGATTCAGTGTGAATACCAAATCACAATCTCCTGCGGAAATAATCAACGAATCGCCTGTATCAGTACTGGTCGTTGCTGTTTCCCCGAACGGAAATGCCGCAACAATGGCGGGGGTCGTGTAAATGCTTCCGTATAAGTTAATATTCGTTGAACCGTTGTAATGGATCAGCACATCTGCCAGTAACGGCTGCAAATCTTCGTACGTTTCAAAAGCCGGTCCCTGGCATTTGTTCGGTGTCGGCAGGCCACAGTCTCCTGCACTCAGCCCGATCGTATCCCCGTTATGAACCTGATACATCACTCCGTGAAGTGTCACGGGATAACCATAGGTCTGCTGTGCCTCCATGTCAAACGAAAAGTTCCCGGTAGAGATCATCGGTTCATAACCCGTAATCGCAGACGACAATGTACCGCTTGTTCCGGTAAACTTGATATAAAGCCCGTTATTTCCCGAAGCCGATGCATCATAGATGCGGTAAAGGTCCGTTGTAGGAGAGGAAATACTGAGGTTGTTGCCCATATTCGCCGCATTTGCAATGTAGAGACTGATCAGCGAGATCGAAGATCCCATCGAAGCAGAACTATAGCTGGCAAGATTGATAGGTGCGGACGGAGGCAGCGCATTATCCATATTCAGCACGTTGAACACCGTGGTCAGGTCCAGTGCCAGCTGGCTTGATGCACATTCCTGCTCAAATGTACAGCCGTCCAGTTCGAAATAAGACAAACTGCCCGTTACCGGGAACACCTGGATCGTAGAATTTGCAATGTTCATATACGTTGCTTCTGCCTGGAAGGTATGCGTACCGGTGGCAGTTAAATTAACTATCCCCGTTACATCTCCCCAGTTTTGCGGTGCCGTCTTATTCAGTGTCAATGTGGCAAAGGTCGTTGCGCCATCTTTCCAATCGGCGGTAATGGTATTTGTTCCAGCGGTGGAAACATAAGTCAGGGACGGCGAAGTCCCCGGGTTATAATAGGAATTATTTGCCTGGAACAACGCTGAAAGGAAAGAAGTAGTGCTCAGGTTGAACGAAGCCGCCGTCAGTTGATTCCCTGCCGCCAGTTCATTCAGTAGATGCTGCAATGAAAATGCCGTCGGACACTGACCGGTTTGTAGGTACAATTCATAAGAAGTACTGTTCGCATCTTCCTTCATCGCATCCTCGTGCATGCTGAATCGTTTGGTTTTATAGCGGTACAGCACAGAATTGAAAACAGAGCACGGCTGACCATGGTCCCAAAACGGGAAATACTGGCTCGTAGGAGAAGTCTGAATGTGCCCGAATACCGGGAAAGGTGAATAGTTGACATTCCCGATACAGGCATTGTAGGCATCGCAGTCGGTTAATGCCTTACACTGTGAAAGCTGTTGTTGGAAATCCTGCTTGGCACTCATGTACAAGGCTTTGAGGATTCGCCATTCGTTATTCAGGATAGAGGTATCCATGATCCCGTTGTAGGTTTGCCCGAAATTATAGCAGTCAACCGCCGGAACAGATGGAAAATTCGATCCGCAGCGTACAGTATAGGCCGCCATTTGTGCCATCGAGTACCATTGCCCGAACTCGTATTTGAAATCATAGAACTTCGTGACCAGATCTACTGCATACCCGTTACAAAGAGATGTTTCAAAATCAGAAGCATAGAAAACGAAAGGGTCCCAGGGCTTCAATGAATCCGTAGGATTACCCCCCGTTGGTGAAAACCAGTTCGAGGGAACTCCGCCGGGAGTAAGAAACCCGAATGCCTGTGCCTGCGCAAAGGTGTTGGTATTGAACAGCAAATTATCAAACGAACTGCTGCTGAATGCATCCGTTTGAGCATGCTTCTCTTCATACTGGATGCACGATTCGTAAAAACAATACTCCGGGTGGTATTTCACCAGTGATCTTGCCCACGAGTTCTCAAAGTTATCAATGAAATCCAGTACGGACAAAAGTTGTTCGGGATAAATGAAATGCAGTCCTGTCGATGCCTCGGTTTGCACCACACCGCTGTTGACTGGATGCGGCAAATAGCTTCCCGGGTTCGCCGGATCTTCTGTCAGGTAGATTTTGGAACGTACACCGTTTTCATCTGCATAAATCTGCTGCGTACCGTTCGGAGTAACCAGCACCGGGTTTTTCCAGTTAGCACCCGCATGCGGCAGTAAGTTACTGGTATTAAATACAGACAGCGGTAAACCAAGGTTGGTCGTTCCGCTCGAAGGGTTTTGGTATTCCGCATACTGCCCTCCCGGAGACATATCCAGTTCCATCAGCGTCAGGTACATCTCACAGTCACTGATCCGGTCTTTACACAACTCCTTGCATTCCTGCACGTGCGCATAATATTCGCTAGCTGTTCCCTGACCGGTTGAAATATAGTCCTGCAAACTCCCCAGTTCCTCCAGGCAGTTGTCGCAGTCAATCATACAGATCGATGAATCCACGTTTTGCATTTCCGCATCCAGGAAGTCCTGGTAAGTCAGTACACATTCACTCGAATCAATCAAGGCCAGGTAAGCGTTTACCGCATCTTCCCTAAGCGAGAGTTTTTTGTTGATCGTGTATTTACCCATGTTCAGATAAGCAGTAGCGCTCAACGGGGAAACCGTCGAATCTGCACACTGGGCATGGAAAGTATACGATCCGTCTCCGTTATCGTGGAAGTTTCCGGCCATGCGGTGCTGCAGCGACGTATCCAGCAGGTCAGCACCGCACTCATCGCGCAGGCTCAGCTCCAGGTCATACACACAATCCACGCAGATACCGGCCAGGCAGCTGTCCGTCATCGGAGCGGTAACCAGCTCGTAATTGATTTTAATCTCCGTAGGGGCTGTTACAACAATCGAAGTGGAGTAAGTGATGACATCAAATTCGTAATCAGCACTTTGATTGGTGCCGTCCGGATAAATATGGTTTACGATCGTTCTTTGGGGTTCCGGAGCGCTGAGTCTTTCAAGATTCTGCGGAGCTTCCCCGGCTAGAGCGGTAGCAACCACTTTCCCGGTCATATCAATGTAGGAAACAGATACCTGTCCGTTGGCATCGATCACCGCGTTCTTTTGGTAGTGCTTGGCGTATCCAACCTCCGAACCAAAAAGCCGGTTCAGCTCCAATTGGTTCGGGTTTCCATACAAAAAGCGGCTTTCCTTGTTCGTCCCAAGTTGGAAATCAGGTCCTACTCCTCCCTGGCGGCTGATCCTTCCCGTATTATCCGGTGTATATTCAATTTCCTGGAACGGGTAGCCTTTTGCATCCGGAAGGTACGCCTGCTGCAGGCTCTGCTTCTGGTTATCCCTTGAATAATACCGTGAGGCTCCATCATTAGAACTCATTGGTTCAGATGTGGAAGAACAATCTTCCTTGCCCTCATCGAAGTTCTTTGCCGCATAGGGTTCGTCCTTCGAATTTCTATTGAAATTCTCATAGTACTGCAGAACAGGCTCACTGTTTTCACACTTTGGCATAGACACCGGAACCGGGAGTACATTAATGGCCGGTCTCCCTTGGTAATCGTAGATCGTTTCGCCAACGATCACGTTCTTTTCCGTATTGACCTTCGTCACAGCCTGGCGGCTGCGCAGTGTTCCGTCATAATAACTGATCACTTCCTTACGCTTGCCCTGTTCGGCATAGGTCGCCGAATACTGCCAGTTCAATGCTTTTTGATGTGCAAGCTGGTCGGTGATCTCTATCTTGCAATCGTTTGGAAGACCATCAATCTTCGCTGCAACGGTTCCAAGGCTCCATTCACCGTAGACCAAATGGTCCGGGTCCAAAATATCGATCCCTACTCCGCGCACCCGGTAGGCAACCCAGCCGCGGTCAAAAATCAACGGGATATCATAAAACAATTTACTGGTCGTGATCCGCGTTGAATTGTGGCGAAAATCATAGTCCAGCTGTCCGGCAGGAAGGATCGTTCCGTTTGCTCCGTAATTGGAAACATGCATGAACTCTACCTGGTATTCTTCCGCCCCGGGAAGTTCCTTCCAGGAAAAACGCAGTTCGTCCCCGTGTTCATCACAATTCTGGTCCAAAAGCTGGATCTCTATATAAGTAACAAGATCGGATGACAATTCCGTATAGCGTTCCACAAATATATCCCCCTGTACAAACAGGTTTTTGGGAAGTGTACTACTGATCACTCCATCAACCCGGATCGTATCAATGCGGAAAACCATTTTGTAGGCATTGTTGAATTCATAATCATTCAATATCTGCGAATGAAGCGTATCGTCGTGGTAATAGGCAATACTCAGCTTGAAATCCAAAGCAGGCATGGGATTGTTGTTCACATCCCAGCACGTTACGTGCATGGAAACTTCTACCAGCTGCGGACCGGCTACGAATTCCGGGTAATGCATATCCACCCCGAAGCTGATCCGGTTGCGTACCATGTAATCGCGCTGGTTAGATCCTAGTGGATCCAGTGAAATGGAATCAATCGCAGTTGTCGTTCCCGTCACAACAGGTGATCCTCCCTGAGGGGTATGGATCGATTTGGTCTTATCACCTCTTCCGGCATAAGCTGCCCCATGGGCAAAAAACACCAGTAAAACCGTTAGAAAAATATATCTGAAATAGTGCGTTGTATTCATCATTTATTGCTTTGGTCCCTTAAATCAATTACTTCAAAATCTTTGTATGCTCCAACAGCCTTTACCTGTTTGTCTTTCATTTGTAAGAGGTCGTTTACGGTCAGAAACCGATTCAGATCTGCAGCTTTGCCCTTTCTGAAATTTTTAAAATCCAATACGATCTTAGCTCTTCCCTGGGCGTAATCACCTGCTGTATAATACGGCTGGTTGCTATAAATCACGATCTGAGAAATCACGTTTTTATCCGAAAAAGTAAACTCCATAGCATGATAAGGATTCTCCTTTTTCAGCTGTAGCAGGTAATGGAGTTTACCGTTTACCGTTTTCTTTGAAACGGTTTCAGTCACTTCCAGGAAAGTCGTGTAATCCTGTACGGTTTTACGGTAGAAAAATGCCGGGTCCGGTTTTTGGACCAGTATCTGCTTAGAGGCAGTATCAATCGTCAGGTTCATTGTTTCGTCCTGGATCATCACATGTCCCATCTGGAAAACATTCAGTTCCTTTCCGCCTCGGCAGACCAACCGGCCTTCAAAAGACTGTACAGGCTGCATATCTGCATGATTATTATAGATTTTGTAGATCGTTTCAAGGGAATAACTTTCTTTTTCAGAAACAGATTGTTCGTATTCCCGGATCAGTCCCAGGAATTCCTGTGCATCCGTTTTCACCCAGTTTTCCTGGGAAAAAACCGCAAGCGGAAATGCGAGTATAAAGATCAGTAGTTTCATTTGTTGTAGATATTATCGCGGCTTTCCTGGATTGTCATAATCCCCCGTTCGGTTTCTTTCTTGGTACGGATCAGTTTCCCTTGCTCGTCGTATTCATAAAAAGTGGCAAAGTTGCGCTCGTCCAGCTGGGCAACTAAACGCAGGTTGACGGGATCATACACATAAGAAATCATGCTCCCGTCCATTGGTATGAACCGGATATCGTCAAAAAAGCACTTACCCGCAGCACACTTCAATGCGATGTTGATCTCCGTTGCTCCGGGAAGGATCGTCACCACTCCGTCTATCCGCTGCCATTCGTCGATGATCAGTCCGGAAGGCTGGAAATCATAAGTATTGGCAGCTCCAGAAAACGTAACGCCAATACTCGGGTTCACATAACTGGTATTCTTATGCTGCGCTTCCCCCTTGACCCACGCAGATACTAGGTACTGGCCGGGTTCCGGTGAAAACGAACCGATACAGTCTTTGCAGGTAACCTGTTCGTCCTTACAGTTCGACTGCCTTGAAGAAACCGAAATATCCATCCGGTAAGCTTCTCCCGTTCCACTGCAACTGGTCGGGTTCACGCGTAAAATATAGTCCCCGGCAATATGCGCAATCGAAATCGCACCCGACAAGCTTCCGCTTACCTGGTTTACCTGCCCCATCGAGATCTGCTGACAGGCAGTAAGACCAGTCGAATTTAAGGGTCCGTAAAGCGTATAATTTCCCGCATGCGAATTGGTATTTAGGTCAATATTTCCCGGGGCCAGCATCTTGAACTTAAAATACTGCGGCATCAGGTTCGGGATACATTCTACCTGGTTTGGTTTCGATGCGGAATACACCTGGTAAACACCGCAAACTTTGGCCGCTGTGGCACACGTGCTGTGTACCGATGGGTCAGTCTGGGTCTGCGCCAGGAGAACTCCCTGGAATGCCATCAAAAAGACGGCTATGATCATTTTTTTCATCTTCTTTCTCTTGGATTGATTATTCTCCTGTTACCGGTATAGTGGTCATACAACCATTGCTCTTAACCAGTTTCACCTCTACTTTGAAAGCTTGTCCGGAACTGAAGCTGATGGACATCCCACCGGGTATCTTCACCATCTGGGGTACCGGGCTTCCATAGATCACTTCATAGGTCATCGTCACGCCGTCTACATCCATAACTTTAATAACCGTTGGATTGGAACCGGTAATGTATTGTGAAAAATCACAGGGATCTTCCGTATCACATACTCCCAGCAATTGCTTTTTCAAAACAATCGGCGAACCGGCAGCCACCTCGATGCTGTATTTTCCTGTATGTGAATGATCTTTACTTAGGTTTACACTCGTTCCGAAACGGAAGTGGTCATCCGGACAGCTTTGGAATTGGTAATCCTCAAATCCGTTAAAGCCGCTTTCTTTACGCATGGCATTAGCAGATGCAGCAACCGTAAGCGTTTGGTTGTACCCGATCTGTACATTCGAATAGCGTTTCAGCGCATCCACCGTTTCAATGGCTTGACCAAACGGGCTGAATTCGGAAACCTCCGAAGTATAGGTCCAGTTTTCTTTATTGATCGACCACTTACCGTTAGCTAGGCGGAAGAACGGGGTAAAGGATTTCATCAGTCCGTCTTTTCGGATATTGGTGTTGTCATTCTCAAATGTCTGGGTGCGGTCACTCAGGTGCAAGTAGGTAGATTTCGGATTCCAGTTTCCTTTCATCCCCGTCACATACGGGTTCTTCATTGCGGTTAAGGATGCAGCACATTCACAAAATGTTTTCCAGGCATCACCGTAATCAATACTCTGTGCACTAAGCACTTCGTCCATCACATTTCCGGTCAGGCTGTTCAACGGGTTTTTCATCAATGCAACCGTTCCTACCGGCAAAGTCTGCAGGTTTCTTCTCCCCGAACGGACCACTTTCAGGTTGGAAATTGTTCCGGTCAGCGGTGTCCCGTCTTTTTTCAGGATACGGACTCCCTGCACATTCGATTCGGTTACCCAGCCCTTGATAAAATTACCTCCCTGCTTCACAACTACCTCATCACCTTCAAACAAATTGGTTTCGTTGAATACGCTGGTGTATCCGTCCGTAAAGCTCGCCGGGGAAATGGAGGTATATCCCAGGTTTCTGTAAGCCTGTCCCATTCCTTTATAGATCCAGTGTGCCGGATAGGTAAAATTGTAAATCGGGTCCCGGAAGCCGTTGTTAACCGAAGTCAGCAGTACATCTCCCGTCTCCGCATCATAAGCCAGGTTCTCGGTTTGTACCGTGGAATTGTAATCCATCGCCTCTACCTTGTAAAGAATTCCTTTCCGTTCGATCGTCTTGGCAAAAACCGCACTGCGGAATTCGGTCTTGGAATCGGTATAATTCGCCCCCAGGATCATCGGTAAAAAGATGAACGGCATGGTATAGTTCAGGTTGATCCCCAGGTTCCCCGATTTCATCTTGCTCTTGTTCTCCCTGAAATCGGCTACCGCTTCGTAGGTACGTCCCACAACTACCGTTTTTACGGTTCCTTCCGGGGTGATCACTTTGACGTCGCTCACCAGTTTGTTTGCAGGTATCCCTTCAATATCCTGCGCAACAGACTGGTAAGAATATTTCACGGAAGAATAAGGCGTATTCTGGCCTTCTGCAAAAATCTCAACGGAGTTTGGTTTTCCGTGCATGTCGTTGTTTTCGATCACAAATCCCTGGCTGGCGGCAACCATATCCTCCACCTTGGAATAAAGCAACAGGTTCAGGTTGAACCTGCTCGGCTCTTTGTCCACCTTCGTACGTTCAACACTCGTAGGAAAATCCTTTGCTGTATAGTAGGTATTGATCGTATATCCGGTCGCCGTACGTTTCACACCTGTTCGTTCCAGGTTCTTGATCAGCACTTTCCCATAACCGACAGAAGGTGTCGGGAAAAACTGCTCCCCGAAAGGGGTCTCCATATAATTGCGGATATCCGGTGCCCAGGTCATTTTGATGTCATTAGCAACATACATCCTCCACGAGTTTTCCTCACCTCCGATTTGGGGTTCGTAGCTCGCTACTCCGCTGGATGCTCCGTTAAAATGATACTCGTATTGTTGTCCGTAATAGCTTTCAGAACCAACGTTTACCATCTCATCCCAGTTATCGTAGGTACGGATTTCCTTTACCCGGTGACCGCCGCCAATTTTGGCACGATTCGGGTTATTCAGCCTCAGCCAGCTCTTGCCAAGGATTAGGATTGTCCCGATCTCATCGCTCCAAAGCGGTTTATTAGGCCCTGTAAACAACTCACCGAAAGAAGCAAAAGCGCCGATCAGAGAAGCGGCAATATCCATAAAGTCTGCATCTTCACTTTGCGGGTTCTCCTGGTTGCTGGGCGGAATCATCCGCGAAAGGTAATTCCGGGCAAACTGGTTCTTCCCCACTTTTGGTGGTCACATATTTTCAAACAGAAATTATCTTTTTAAAAAGATCCTTAGTTTTGGTTTTCTAGTGAGCTTTTTATCAGTTGGAATGTAAACATCTTTGATCAACCACCAAAAGTGGGGAAGAACCGCAAACTGTACCCCTGAAATAGCGATCGGGTTGTAGGAAGTGGTTCCATTGTCTCTCAGTTTTCCCGGCCGCAGCTTCACCCAGCCGTTTGGTCCGTCCGTTCCGATCTCATCTATTACGGCATATCCCGGAACGTAATCAAAATGTTCCTTATTCTTATCCATCGAAAGAAGGGCTTTGAAGTAGATGACCTGGTTCACTGCCGCATAATCGCTGATTGAAGTCCCCGGGATCATTTCGAAGTATAATTTCTTGTTCTCATTAGAATCATCACTGATTGAACAGCTTTCATTACAGCCCTCTATCCCAACGATCTTAAACATCTGGCTGGCGCGCTTGTGCTGCACATAAGCATAATCATCCGCTTCGTAAAAGATTTCCATTACCCCTCCCGATGGAAGATGGATTCTGTTCAGGTTCCAGGCAGCTGCCCACTGGTCACTGCCGGCCTTATCAAACCCGCAATAAGGGAATTCGGCATTGGTCAACGGGTCAGAATCCTCATGTCCCAAAAGTCCCGTAGGATTGGGCTTGTATGTTCCCCAGCGGTCCACGTTATTGGCATTGTATTCCGGGTTGTAATCGTAATCAAATTGGTAAGGAGCCTTCTCACCCCGGTAGGATTGTTCATAAGTGAAATACACTTTTGTCAGAGTCAGTTTTCCACTTTTTAACGGATCAGAAGACTCCGTGTCGATATTTCCGGGGTAATTGCGGCATAAATGGTAATCATATTCGAAATGTACTACCTTGATCGCTTTGGCGTTGGCACCAAACGACTCAAAATCAGGACGGGAATACAATTTCAAACTGTCCAGTTGCAGCATCTTCGCATTGGAGGCAGTCAAGCCGCCCGATTCCCCGTTAACAGAGACCGCATCCCTTCTACCGGATGTGTAAAAAATCAATAAGTGGTTTTTGGTCTTGATCGTATCCAGGTACCACAATTCTTTCTCTCCATAGATGTAATTTGCTTTATCGTCTGTAGGGTCCGCATTCAATGCCCGGTCATGGAACGCCTTGGAAGCATTCACCGGGTTTCTCCATTTATAATCCGCAACCTGCTTGTACTTAAACTCGACATAAGTCCCCAAATCCCCTTTACTCGGACCGGGAACCGCATCACTGTCCACGTAATCACTACTCAAAACAGCCGTTAGAAGATACGAATGCGCATAACCCGGAATCGTCTGAGCATTGAAATGGTTGTCCAGACCCCGGTTGTTGACTTTTGATGCATCCTGTGGAGAGTAGGCGACCAAACGGGTATTCCAGTCGGGTGTTAGACCTGCCGTTTTTCCATCTCCTACGGCAAAAGATACATTCTTCTGCATTTTACTGTAAGCAGGCAGTCCGTAATAATACCGGGAACCATCCATTTTGGTCACCGTAAATGCTCCGGTATGGTGCAGGATCCCGTTCTGGGTATTACCATAAGCACTTGCCGGTATCTTGGTCGGCCCGAACCCGTTCCGAACTTCCTGGATAGTCAGGCTGGTCAAAGGCTGATTCCGGCGGAACTTCAAACTCTTGGAATTGTGGATCGAAAAATGGTCACCGGCCATGGTCTTCAACGAACCGGACAGTTTCTTGGAATTCACTACCGGGAAATAAGCCGCACGTGAACCCCCGATACTTTGGAATTCCGCATCGCTTTCATCATAGGCAAGTTCGTCTGCATCCCGGAAATAATTGGTCCTGCTGTAGAACCGGATCTTTCCCGCTGCATCATTTCCTTCCCGCCAGGCACCGGAACTACCATGGGTAAATGCGCCACCCACATCGATCCCGGCCTTAAAAGTAGCTCCGACACCAACTTCTCCACCCAGGGTAAAGGAATTGGACGAACTCGTGATATAGGGATCAAATACATACCCAATGTCCTGCCGGTCCATCCGGTAGCTTCCCGAAACTCCCTGTCCGCTTACCGAATAGATATCATACATCAAATGCGGGATCGGTAAAGCAGGCGTATTCTTGGTAAAGCTCCCGTCATTTTCCCGGTTAAAGTCCAGCATCGCATAATCGTAGTTCTGTGCAGTCTGCAGGTTACTGTAACCAACAGCCGAAACTGTCTTGGTATTGGTAGTCAGGCTGCTCTTGGAAAAGAAACCGTCAAAGGTGAAAGAAGGGTCGTTTCCAACTACATCCACTCCCAGTTTAAAGCGAGCAGTAAAAGAATTCGCCTTGGTATCAAAAGGAATCGAAGGTACAAAGCTCGACATCCCGAAATTAAACGTAGATCCCAGGTACCCCCCGACATTCTCGTATCCAGCAATTCGATTAAGTCCACCTTCTTTCTTTTCTTTAATTTTTTCTTTGAATTTCCTTTCTGCAGACAGGTTAATGGAAGCCTGTTGAAGGCCCTGCCGGGAATTAAAGGAAGATCCTACACTTAATTTAGTACGTAAATTACCTCCTTTATTTACTTCGGCGGATAAACCGGCGTTAGCACTGACAGATGCCCCTCCCTGGCTGCTTCCGGTATACTGCATCCCAACTTCAAAACCAACTTTTTTGGCAATACTAAATGATGACCCCACTGATACATCAGCACCATACCCCATATAATTGTTATACTGTACCCCAAGTTTTGCTGAAATTGACATTCCACCAATTGTATCACCGGCTCCGGGGTCGTCTTCAGGGATTGTTAATGAAAAAATCTCATAATTCATCCCCACCGAGGTCCCCACTGTCCAGTTCGGTTTTTGGTTAAAATCCTGGGTAATCGCATCGATCCCGTTAAAATCATCCGGGATACCGCGCATATTGCGGTTAATTACACCCGGGTTCAGGTTCCAGCCCAGTCCAACCCACGATGCTTCCTGGTCCATACCAACTCCCGCCGAATAAGCAAGATTGATAGGATAGCCATCCACATCCATCAAAGGAATATTGTAGGAAAAATCTCCCGTAAACGGGTCCACCAGGTTGTCCGAACCAATCGGGGTAAAACTTTGTACCTCCGGCTGATCAGGTCCTCCGGGAAGTTGAACCTGTTCCGCTTTACGCGTTTCAACCGGTGTAGGTTGAATCCTTGTTTCCGGTTGAACAAGCGGTTGAATATTTCCGGGCACGCGAGGCGGAATTGCTTCACTGCTCTTTATCACAGGAATAGATACAGGCGTTCCTCCGAATACAAATCCGGGAAGGGTACTCTGAACAAAGATCAAAGCCGCTAGTGTAAGTGCATCGAAACGGATGCCGTTTTTTCCGTACGTGGATATATGGGTGTTCTTCATGATATTTTGAGTGTCGTTAAGTTAGTTGATGCGGAAGCGCGTATTGGTTTCGTTTCCTTTCGGGTCTTTGACGATCAGTGTGTACGTCCCGATCGGGTATCCATCTGTCTTAAGGTAATGAAAACCATTACCGGTTTTTTCAGGTTCTTCATCCGCTCCCAGTTTTTGGTCTTCCCCGAATTGTACGTCCATCGGCTGTGCAGATTCGTTCAACACCCTGCATTTCGGGTTTCCGGAATACGGGTAGCGGCTTTTGACCTTAAAGTAAAATCCGTCTCCTTCCACATCGTAAACCGTCGCATTGTAATCCGAATTGAGTACCGCATATTTCATCGGGATAATGACCTTCTTGTAAAGCGTAAACTCCCAGGCCTCCGATTTTTCCGTAATGATGCTGTTTACCGTTTTTTCGATCTGCCAGCCGTAACGATGATTGTACTGGAGTTCCGGTGCATCAAAAGGGTAAACCAGCTGAAATCCCTGCACTCCGTTGATCCGCAGCAAAGGCTGGTTCACCGTAACACCTGTCAGTGCACTCTGGTTGGTGTGCAATTCCGTCAGCACAAAATTGTAACGCACGTCATCACGACCTTCCGGCGGAGAAACATAATACCAGTTGAAAACCGGGTATTTGTAATCAATCGTATCCTGGTCGTCCAGGGAAATCAGCACAATATTGCCCTGCCCGAAAGCATTCCCGAAGCACAGCATTACCAGCCAGAAAAAAAGGTATTTGGTCATAGTCATTAGAGTTTAAATCGTGTTTGAAAGCTTATTAAATAAGGAAATTGATCATATTGTATCCGGTAATAACTCCGGTAGAAATTGCCCAGTACAAAACGTTCTGCCCGCGCGCTCAGATCCAGGAAACGGTTCACGCGCCAAGTGGCTTCAACATGTCCCCCCAGGCTCATGGAAGCTTCGGAATCACTTGCCAGCTTTAATCCCGCACCCAGGCTTACTTTTTTAAGAATATACTTACCTGCCGCACCAAAAACACTGGTCCCGGAAGAAACACCATCAATCCTGCGGAAGAAATAATCATAGGAAACAGAAAGCGAATAGGTTTTTTCAGCAAAGACCTGCATCAGCCCGAACTGGGTATACTTGTTCACTTTTGCCGTATCGGTAAGCAGGTAATCGTTGTAAGTCAAAGCCGAAGTCGCTTTCGCTCTACCTAGGTCGTAATTCGAGCTCACATTGAAACCCACCAGGTAATTGTTTCCTTTTTGAGTAATTGGAAGCAACGGAAGCTGCATCACATGACGCACATAATTGACGAAGACCGAATAACTCAGGTAACTCGTATAATTACCGCTCACAGTAGCTCCTGCAACGTTCAAACGAAGATTATTCATTCCTGAAATAGCCCGCAGCGTTGCATCCCTGCGGTAAAGGAGTCCCAGTTTCACAAACCGGTTGATCTTGTGGTTCGTCTTCACTTCCAGGCGTTCGTTGTTTGGTTGCATCGTCCCGAACGTTGTGGTATTTGCAAAAGCATCCAGTCTCCGGTACGAAATGGAAAAATCGGAACGCAGTTTGGACAAGGATTGAGTGTATTTCCCCAGCAGCACATGCGAAGGATATCCCGAAAAAAGCGTTTGAAAAACACCTGGCGATTGATTCGTGTCCAGCTGGCTGTTCATAGACGTTTTACCGTAAACCAAATCAAAAGCGCTGCCTTTAATAAATCGCGGTACATAACGCAAATCCAGTTCCAGCGATGCAGCAGGATCATAAGACGTTTGTCCCGCAACCGGAGCAGAACCCGCCGGATTCAAAAACCGCGTATTCGTCAGGTAATTAAAGCCCACAAAAGCATGTGTCCCGTCAACCGTTCCGTATCCTGTTTTCACAGCCGTAAGCCAGCCATTGTTCTTGATCTGCTGAAAATCGAAATTATTGAATACATTCTGACTGTAATTCAGCTGGTTCTGTATTTCATTCGTACTCAGCATAATATTGTTCAATGTTAATCCGCTTGCAAAAGACAAATAAACCTTTCCGTACTGGATCTCCGCATGAATCCCTTTCAAAGGAACATTCTGCCCCGATAAGGCAGTCGTTTTAGGATAAGTCAAACCAAGATCCAGCGTGCGGATACTTTCCAGCAAACCGGTTTTCGACAATCCTTTGCTTACCAAGCCCTTGAAATCCAGTTGTCCAAGCTGCGAAGAAAGCAGCTCCTTGGATGAAGACAATTTTCCTGAAAGACTATCGTAACTGTTCTTCACCTGAACCATCCGCTCATAAACACGCATTAGGCTGTCATAATACAATTGATAATCGGCCTTCTTTTGTAACTCCGGCTGCTTGTAATTCCGGCTGTTCAGACTGTCTGTAACTTGTGACTTCCTGGTTGCAATCGAATCCTGCACCCGCTTGTTCAAAGCCGATTTTTGCTTCTCAGCTTCCCGTGCGGCCAAGCGTTTCAATTGGTCCAGGTATACTTCCGCAGATCCCATCAGGCCACTCAGTTCTCCCTGCTTTTCCCGGAGTTTGGCCTGCTGTCCTTCAAGATCAGCAAGCGATCCGGTAAGCTTTTGTTTTTGTTGTTCGATCAGCCGCTTCTTATCCAGGCTGAAACGGAAATAATTGTTGGTACCCAACGGTACTTTCAACGTAGAATAATTAAAGCTCAAGTTAACCGGAAGCCCCAACACAGATGTCGAAAACTCCCCGAAAGCATTGAAAATGGAACCGATACTTCTGGAAGTGTCTACAAACACCGTATTCAATCCGTAAGCATAGCTTAAGTCAATATGACCGTGCGTATTCAGAATATCTTTTCGAAGCCTTTGCTGTATTTTTTGAGGAATGCTGTCGCGCTGAGGCAGGGCAATAGCCGGTTCTGACAGCTCTTTAAGCCGTTTTGCAACACTTTCAAAATCAATGGGTATATGAACTGTCTGCCTGGATTGAGCAAGCGTATCATTTAAATTTGACTGGGCAAATACCGGGGAGATACTTGTGAATAGTGTCACCAAGAAGATTAGTATGCCTGCATCCGCAGTGCAAAATTTCATTAGTTTCAGTAGGCGTGAATAGCCTGTTTTTTTGTATTTGGTTAAAATTACGGCTGCAAAGTTATCAGAATATCATTTCCAAAAACTTTGCACCTTAAAAAAAAGCCGGCAGAGGTCAAATCGAAATCAAACCCCAAAGTTGTAGTGATACAAAGGTATTCATCGTCTACAAAACTGACTGGTAATAAAATTTCATTTTTTAGAAATATTAATTCTATTTTTGAAATATAACTTCAGTTACATGATTAAAGACGCTCATCTCAAATTGAAAAACCTGCGGACCATTTATAACAAAACGCCAAAACAAATGGCAGACGTTCTGGGGATTTCAGATCGCGCGTACAGTTATCTGGAGGCTGGGCAGACTGAGTTCACTGTGAAAAGAATCAATGAAATCTGTGAAATTTTTAAGATCGATGCGATGGACTTCCTTGGATTCGACCACAAACAGGTCTTTAATAACTGTCAGCAGGAAGGTAATATTGGCATCAATTATATACAGGTTCCCGATAAACTTGTAGATCAATACGAACGACGTATCGCAAATCTTGAAGACACAATCATACTGCTAAAGCAGATGCTCAGCCAGCAGAGCAAAAAAGATTAGAAGTAACGCGCTTAGTTTAAGATCTCTTTGCTGGTTTCCAGGTAATTTTTGAATTCTACAAGACGGTCATATAAAGGGCGATGAAGAATGTCAAGAGGAAGTTCTTTACTGCGCAAAGGTCCAAAATGACTCTCCAGAAATATCTTAACATCATTTATGCGGTGGGACGGATTAAGGTTAAAAGATACTGCTGGCAGGGAGGCAGTGCGGAAATATGTTTCCAATTCACGAACCGTAACTTGTTTTTCGGACATACTGATGTTTTGCCGTAAAAATAATCATAACAACGGTTTTTACCGCCATCAGCAAAATGCCGGATATCTTGAAAGGATCTGCATACGTCAACTTTGGAACGAAAAAACAAAGGCTGGTATTTCTACCAGCCTTTGAAAAGCGAAAGATATCAGGCTATCCGATCTTCCTAGCGTATCTAGGCAATGCCCTTACAAAGGAGTGCTCACTATAGCGGTCAACGATCGGGATGCGTTCAACTTCCCTGCTATGCAGTGCATCCCTGTAGGCGATAATAAAGGTATAGGCATCCACATCTTCTTCGAGATATACCTTCTTTCCATCTCGTGATTGGTAGGAACATTCTGTTATCAGGCCATCAATCTTCAGAAGTTCCAGTAGTGCAAACGGCACCTCCAACCAGCTATGTGAACTGTCGCCATACATGGTGAAGCTTTCGATCTTCAATGCAGCGATCTCCTTCCGGATCTCCAACTCTGCTTTTTTATTATCCTTTTCCATCTTGTTTTTATGCAGGAACAATGTAGCCGTGCGGAATTACCTTTGCATGAAACACAAGATGGGAAAGCAGCGATGGTAGGTACCTCAGAGTGCTGCAGCCCGAACAGCATAAGCTATGAAATAGGTAATTGATGTTCTAATGGGCTTCATAATTTAGCCGTTCACTTTTTGCCAGTAGTACTTTTTTTTGTTTCTTGCAAAACCATTATTTATTAATACCCGATAGCTATGGGATCACACCACTATAGCAAACCAATCATCCGATTTGCGGGAGCAATGATAGCGTCGCTCTATATAAACCTTCAGCACCGCTGGCACTTGATTGAGACTGCGCTCGTCACAAGAAGGTTCTATATCGCAGTGATCGTCAGCTTTCTGCTAGCTTACCTACTGGCCTACCTTGCCGAGTTCATTACCAACCGACTGGACCAAACACATCCCGTTTATAAAAGGAAATTTTTGAGAGTTGTTTACCAGCTATTGCTGGGAGTCATCTTGCTTTTGATCCTAGATATGATGTTGATGATTATCTACTTTAGTGCATTTGGACAAATGTTTCCAGTGATCGATTTTATGATCCGTGATTTTCCGATCATCTTTTTGTTCCTGATGCTGTTGAACTATTACTATCTAAGAATCAGTCCAACCCGATTCGAGGCGGAAACGATCCAAGAAAGCGCAGTTGAGCACGCTCTGGAAATCAACTACAATGGTACATTTATCAGGCTGAATCCATCAAGCGACATACTCTACCTTCAAAGGCAGGGGAAGTTGGTCAGGGTCATTACCGTTGCAGGCAAGGAATATCCGATTCCGGACAAAATCGCAAACTTAAGCAAGCAGTTCCAATTCACCCTCTGCCAGATCAACCGATCTACCATTGTCAATCCAAGAGTATTGAAAGGATATCTTTCCGGCGTGCGTCGTGATACCCTCCAGATATTGTTCAAAGTCGAATATGACGATCTGATCAAAAATTTAAAACAGGAACATTTTCGTGTGACCAAAGAACACATACTGGATTTCAAGCAAAGCCTGAAAGATTTGGGACACGAAGTAAAATAGTGAAACCTCAACCTATCCGAACGTGCGTCCATTCGGGCGGCCGTGCACTGTCGATCTTAAGTAATCGCTATATTTATATCCTGTTATCTAAAATTAGCGTAATCTATGGGCAACACTATTCAGGGGATCACCCACTACAACTCTCTTTCTCCGGTAGAAAATGCCGACCCGGATGGGCACTACAGTGAGGCATTATTGTGGGCACTTCAAAACCGGGAAGCCAAGGACATCAAAAACATTGCGATCACCGGGCCTTACGGTTCAGGTAAAAGCAGTATCCTGAAAACTTTTGAAAAAAACAACAAGGATGAAAGCCTGGTCTTTCTTAATATTTCGTTAGCGACATTTAAGGAAGAAAAGAAGAAAAAAGAAACTTCAGATCAGGATAAAGATAATGAGAAAGGCGCCGATCATGTAGCCTTGCTCAGGCTGATAGAATTAAGTATCCTTCAGCAGATCTTTTATCATGAAGAGGATGCAGCTATACCGGACACCCGATTTAAAAAGACCCGGAGTTTTCCTGAGCGTAAAGTTTTGCAGCTGGCAATCTCCATATCGCTGTTTCTGATTGCTGTTTTGCATCAACTATATCCGCAGCTTATTGAGAAAACCCTGCGTGTAACGTTCGCCGAATGGTTTGAAATTGGCTTACACTATCTAACGTTAGCAGGCGTAGTAATCGGCACTTTCTATTTTTTGTGGCGCTCGATCAGACCGCTGCGAGGTATTCAGATTAAAAAGTTCAACTTTCAGGATGCCGAATTTAGCGTTGACGAAAGTATCAGTAAATCAATTTTGAATGATCACCTTGACGAAATTCTGTACTTTTTCGAAGTAACAAAGTATACTGTTGTGGTCATAGAGGACCTTGACCGGTTTGAACAGACGGAAATTTTTACGAAGCTTCGGGAACTCAATCTTTTGATCAACTATTCTAAAAAAACAAAACGCAAAGTTTCCTTTATCTATGCGGTTCGGGACGACATGTTTCAGGATAAGGACCGGACTAAATTTTTCGATTTTATCATTCCGGTTATTCCAGTTATTAACTCTTCAAATTCCAATGAGATTCTGTTGGATATCGTTAAGAAAAACAAGTACCCGGTTAAGACTGACTTGATTGACGACATTTCACTTTTCGTTGATGATATGCGGCTGTTGTACAATATTATGAACGAGTATTATCTTTATCACAAGAAACTGAGCGGGAAGCTGGACCAGAACAAATTGCTGGCAATCATCGTGTACAAAAATATTTTCCCGAATGATTTTGTGTCGCTCAGCAATGGTGAAGGTGAACTGTTTCAACTCCTGGAAAATAAGGCAAAATATATTGGCGATAGCATCAGAAAAATTGATGCACAAATCACGGAACTGAAGAACGAAATTAAGGTCCTTGAAAGCATTGGACTTAAAGATGTGCATGAACTCAGAAAACTGTATGTACTGGAATACGTTTCGCAGAATCCAAAGATAGTTGGGTTTAAAATCAACCAGGTGAACTATGGTATCACTCAGGTAATGGAAGCTAATATCTTTCAGAGTTTTATTGACAACAAGGCCGAGTACCGGCATGTAAATGGTGCGGATCATGGCTATACCATTCACACAGAATTTGCAGCAATAGAGAAAGCTGTTGATCCAAAAATGACCTATGCAAAACGACTGAAACTGTTAATGGATTTAGAGCAGGGCAAAATTGAGGAAATCAAAGCGGATATTGCCGACCATGAAATTGAAAAGGATACCGTACGGCATAGCTCGATGAAAAACCTGATGGCTGAGGATCTAATAGAAATAAATTTTGAAAACAAGCGTCAGCAGCAACTGGTCAGTATCCTGTTACGGGCGGGATATATTGACGAGAATTACCTGGATTATGTTTCTATCTTTTACGAGGGTAGTATCAGCAAAGCAGACAAAGAGTTTCTGCTGAATGTTAAGGCACATATCAGAACGGATTTCGATTTTGGATTAAGTAAAATTGACAAACTTATCACCAAAATTCCCCCGGTTGAATTTGAACAGCACTACATCCTTAATTATAGTTTGCTGGATTATCTGTTGTCCACAAATGGTAATTCCGGGCAGCGGTTAAAAATTATGACCACGTTGAGCAATGAAACAGAAACCTCATCAGTAACTTTTATCAATGGCTTCATTGACAAATCAGAACATGTTCCTAAATTTATTAAATCGCTGGCAAAAGTGTGGCCAGGGATGTGGAAGTACATTTCTACTAAATCCAATTTCACTTCCGCCCGAATCGAAGAATATTTCAGGCTCATTATAGAACATGCAGAAATTGCTGATATCAACGCGATAGCTGAACAATCGGATTTCGCGGACCATATTACCGAATATGAAGACTTTCTAATTGTCTCAGAAAACCAGGACAAACTCAAAAAGATTATCTCGACCCTTAATATTAAATTCAAGAATTTACGGTTTGAAAATGCTCCTTCCAGTTTGCTTGACTTTGTATATGAGGGTAAATTTTATAAAGCCAATTCCTACATGCTACAATCGTGGATGGAATTAAAAGGCGTCTATGAAGAGGATACATTTAACACACAAAATTATTCGAGCTTTAACAACCAGCATAAAGAGTTAAAAGTTCTTATCGATTACGTAGATGAAAACCTTGATCAGTATATGAATGAGATCTGGATGCCATTACCTTCAGATCAAAATGAGGAAGCTGGTTATCTGTCTTTTCTTTTGAATAGTGACAAATTATCCGTGGATGCAAAAGCAAAGGTATTGCAAAAAAACACAAGTAAAATCGATGATATTGGAGAAATCTATCAAGTAGATGTCTTGCAGATGGTGATGACAGCCAACAAGCTGGAGCCCACCTGGACCAATGTACTGGGGTATTTCAGCATTTGCGAATTGACCATTGACGCTCACCTGCTGCAATTTTTAAATCATCCTCAGAATGCTTCGGAACTAACTGAAGCCGAGTTTACCTATTCAGATGGGGATGACGGAATAACAGCGGCACAAAAGTTCTTTGAAGAACTTGTTCTGAAGAACGAAATGAACAACGAACTATACCGCGAGCTGACGTCTAGAATGCCCTGGTCATTTGAGCGTGGACTGGACCTGAAGGATTTGCAAGCGGAGAAAGTCAAAATACTCATCCAACTGAAAAAATTAAATCTGTCTCCGGAGAACTATGAAATGCTCCGGACACACCACCGATATCTGCATATTGAACTCCTGGAAATAGCGCCTGAGAAAATCATTACAGACCTGGCGAAATACCAAATGGATGAGGACGATATTTGTGCTATACTGGCCTCGGAACAATTCAGCTCCGTTGAAAAAAATATCATAGCGCATCAACTGGATGATCAAACCATTATTGCCAATGATGAAATATTACAATTACTGGGACCTTTAGCAATTTATAATTCCGGAATTACCATGTCAAAAGAAGTTTTGATCGCAGTATTGAAAGCGAAAATAACCGGAGATAATAGAATGATCTTGCTCATTAAAGAAATCAAAACCCTTAATAAAGATGAGTTCTTTGATATTATGAGGAGCTGGTCAGAACCATTCAGCAAAATCAAACCTGATGGCAAACAGGTGGTTGTACCTGCTACTTCCAGAATGAGTCAGTTTACTGATATCCTTCATTTCTACAACTTTACTTACAAACCAAAGCCTGATAAAAAAGGAATACGAATTTATAACCTAAGAAATTAACGCAATTAAAAACTCTCATCACATGTCCGAAAAAATTAAACGCCCGAATATTTTCAAAGTTTCCACAAAGGAATTATCGCAAGATGCCTTTATCACCTGGCTACTTCAATGGTCGAGCCCCGAGTGTGCAGAACTTGATCCTGTACTTCATTCTTGTGGCCGTAATTTCCTGTCACTGGTAATGGACACTAACGATGCCGATGAGAAGAAAATAAAACTCGTTACCGCAGGAAGGCAATGGGAAAACGTAGACGTATGGGCAGAAGTATTTTATTCGGACGGAAGTAAAACTTTGGTAGTTATCGAAGATAAAACCTTTAGCGGTGAACACTCCGATCAGCTTATCAGGTATAAAAAACAGGCTGAAGAATATTGCTTTAAAGAAGGATTCAACCTGATTTGCTGTTACTTCAAAATAGGAAGCGAACCGTTAAGAGATTTGGAAGCGATCAAACAAAAGGGGTTTCACATCATCACTAGAAAACAAATCATAAGCTGTTTGGAGCGTTACCGTGATGCGGAACATTCGATACTGCGGGACTTTATCGAGTATGTTGATGATCTTGAAAAAGCGCATGGCGGGTTCGAAATCAAACCACCTAAAGATTGGAAAGGGCTGACATGGGTGGGGTTTTACATGTTTGTAGAATCCAATTTAAAAGTAAATACATGGCACCGGGTGAACAACTTCAGCGGTGGCTTCTGGAACCTATGTCTGACATGGCGGTACTGGAACGAGTACATACCGATCTATATGCAAATTGAAGAGCATCGATTATGTTATAAGATTGCTTTGGGGGAAGATGAAACCGGCCTGGACTCCGGTCAGATTGACCGTAATGCTGTTCAGGATTATGCATTGAAATTCCTGTTGGCATTTGCAAAGAAGCAGGGGAATTCTATGATCAAACGACCGAACCCTTTTGTTCACCGGGGCAATTACCGCACGCTGGCAGTGATCAGCTTAGAAGATTGGTGTGGAAATCCTGATCAACTTGCAGACAAGGAACAAATTCTAAATAACCTGAAGAATATCATCAGTTTCTATAACAGGTTTATGACGGAACTGAACAAAATCAGTTTTGAATCAGCCGGGATAAATCTTATTGTAGATCCTAAGCCAGTGAGCGAATAAACATTTAAAGAGAAAAAAAGTGCTTTTATAACCTGCCTACTTGGAAGCATTCAGTCTTCCAATTGCAATTACATGTTCTTATTACTGTTGTTTGGCACCCAAATTTTACACTTTTCGCAACCGAATCTGCAATTTGACATCCTTTTTATGTCGGTTTCGCAGCCAAAGCCTTACCAGCTATTGCTTCATATAGTCAAGCCGTTATACATTTGGCTCAATCCAGCATTGGAGAAAATTAACGCACATTGACTATTCACGCCATGAAGACACGACGAATCATTACTGAAATTATTTCTGGTCTGTTCATTATCCTTTGGGTATATGCCGGGCTTAACAAAATGATGGATCCGGAGTTCGGAGATCAACTGCATAAATCTCCGTATCTGGATAAAGTTGCTGACTTTGTACAGGTCACTTTACCAACGGGCGAACTGGTCATAGCGCTACTGTTGGTATTTCACCGCACAAAGCTGTATGGCTTGTACCTTTCTTTCTTTTTGATGTTCCTGTTTACCGGATACATCTATGCCATGCTACAATTTAGTTTTTATAAGCCATGCAGCTGCGGCGGTATCCTATCCCGAATGGACTGGAACACACATTTATACTTCAATATCATTTTTACCCTGCTGGCGGGAGCTGCCGCACTGTTGTACGAAAAGCCAAGGACAATCACCAAAGAAACCCTGAAACCCGTTACCAATTAATACCCGAGACCATGAGAAAGAGATTACTGACAATGCTTGTATTAATGCTTGTGGCTATGGGAACCCTGTACGCCCTGAACGTAACCAGTAATGCACCGAACCGGATGAAGAACGGTTTTACAAGACACTTTCTGCCAATTGAAAGCGAAGTCATTTATCAACTGGAATTTCCAGCGACAGTCAGAGAACTTGCTGGGAAAAACGGTGACAGCCTTTTCCTGATGACCAAGGAACCCGGAAAGGTATATCTAACGGACATGACGCTGAAAAAGCCTACTATAATAGACCTTGCCGATCCCAAAATCAAGAATATCGTTCCACGATTCTACACTACCATATCAGGCAATGATGTTTATATCCTGGGCGGCAACGCCAAAGCTTATGCACTCGGGAACCTCAAGACTGGAAAAACGCAGAAAGTCAATTTTAACTTAGATGGTCCGTTTGGAAATCCACTAATGATAGAAAATTATTTTGTGGTCAGTATCGTTAATCCAAAAACACTAGATGCCCGCTATGCGCTGATTGACCTAAACGGAAAAATACTGAAGTGGGAAACAAACACTTCCAAGGGGAAAGGCGATGCAGGAATGGTATACAGCAGTTTGCTTAAATACGATGATGAAACCCATCTGTTTGTGAACCTGCATTATTACGATAATGGATATGAGGTTTTCTCTAAAGATCTTAAACTGGTCAGACGAGGAAATACCATAGATACAATCTACCATAATCCAACAAAAATCTTCAAGAAGAACGGAGCGGTAGGATACAAGCATCCGCCGGTAGCAGTCAGCGGTTATGCCTCTGCCTGTAAAGGTAAACTATACGTACGCTCCAAGCTGCTCGCAGATAATGAAGACAAATCGGTTTTTTACGCTAACACTGTAATAGATACATACGACATCAGAACAGGGAAATATGAGGGCAGTTTCTACCTGCCGAACTTTAACGAGGAACAGATCGCGCAGTTCTATTTTATAGATGACAACAAGATTTTAGCACTCTCAGATAAGCAAGCGACCATACACCTGATGCGGGAAAAGATCTTTGCAAAGACCAGTATCCAATAGAAATGCTGCCCTATTAGATGCTGGCTAAAAATAGGCAGCCCCATTATTTACTTAAGAAATGGCATGTACAAAACCGAACTCATGCCAGATTTTAAACTAAACACTTTCAATTATGAAAAAGTTAAAATTCGCTTTCGCTGGATTGGCTGTTTTCACAGCAGTTACAACAATGTCGTTCACGATGAATGATAACACTGCAAAAGCAGCAGATCCGGGGGATGACTGCTGGAGCATTGAAGCTAACGTTGGAAAGCCTGCTTTACTAGATCGCAGTACAACTGAAGACTGCACTGGGGACGATGGTATTTGTTGCTACGGACCAAACCATGAAACATACGGTTTCCCATCTCTTTAAAAGTAAAAAGCCAGTTAGCTGTAACTAACTGGCTTCCATATTATTTTATATCCTTTATTACAATCATGTCCAAATCCCGCTCAACCAATTTAAATTCTAGTCCGCTCTTTTTCAAAGCAGAATTAACAGCCTTAAAATCTGTTGGATCAATATCGGGACCTAAATCTAAGTCCATATTTCCTAAGTACCCAGTTTCATTAATTATAGGGATACTAAGATTAAAGTACGGCAATACAAAAGACTGCCACTGAAACATCCACTCGTTAACAGTTCTATTCACTATTTTGAATCCCTTTGTTCCCCGTATCAAATTGTTTTCTGATTTTCCTCCTTTCGTTTTAAACAATTCTTCCGGACCAATCACTGTTAGTGCATAACATTTGGTACGCCTTTTTTCTTTGGTGCCAATGAAACCATATGCAGAACCAAAATACCTATTTAAATCCTGTAGGATATAACTTTTATATTTATTGTCAAGCGTATCTGTTAATGGTGCAACCAGTTCATAGCTGAACGTGAATTCCTCGTTAGAATTGGGCGTTTTGCTCCTTACTTCGCTATCTTCTTTTGTTGTGGATCTAAACTTAGTATTAGAAGCCTCCCAAAGTGCTCGATTCGCAAATAAAAGATAAAATTCTTCACTTTTATTAAATGCATCTCTTTCTCCTGGTAGAGGGAGCAATAAATTAACTAATGCAGTCCTATATAAATCAATTACTAAACAATTGTCGTTACCTACCACAAGTTGATTCCCAATTTTTTTGTATTTATAAGCTCTTGCTGTAACGGTTCCAGAAATTCCTGACATGATTGTAGAGCTATACTTCACCTGTTCCTGCTTAAAAGGATATCCTTCATACTTTCCTAGCAACAAAAGCTTGTTTGGATCTCTGTTCATTACATCCTTCTTCTCCCTAACATTAAACGATTGCCCTCTAAGCTGTTTTCTGATATTTTCCCTAGTAACCTCTTTGTCATCTGTTACGGCTATAACTTTACCACTCCCATCTATCCAGATTTCATGCGGTATCTGACGATGCGGGAAATAAGGATTAAGGTTTGTCTGATAAACATATTCGAGCGAAAGTTTCTGGATCTCTGGAACCCTTGCGAACATGGCCAGCAATGTCTCCTTTTTTTCTTCGGTTACCGGAAGCACAACTAATTTACCGGCGAATTCCTTTTGCAGGCTGTCCATCTTTGGCAGTGCCGCCATACATGGCGCGCACCATGTAGCCCAGAAATCAATGATTACCAGCTTTCCCTTTAGATCGGAAAGCTTGATGCTTTTCTTCTGGGAATTCATAAGGTTCGAAAATTCCAGATCAGGAACCTGGTCACCTATATTTAATGATTTAATCGCGGTTTGAGCAAATGCTCGCAGTCCTATTAGCCAAATAAAAGCCAATAGCACCAATATTTTTAGTTTTTTCATGTGTCAAATATTATACCGCCCCAGTATACCAGGGCGGTGGTAATCAAAAATGGTTATTCGTAACCTAGGTTTTGGGTCAAGCTCGGATTACGCTGTACTTCAATGGATGGGATCGGGTACAGTGAAGCTGTACTCTTCCAATATGTAGACTTTTCGGACCCCATTACTGCATTGATCCTTCCAGTACGTTTGAGATCAAAAAAACGATGTCCACATTCGGTAAAAAGTTCTACCAGTCTTTCACGTAAAATCATTGTAACCGAGCTAGTCTGGTCAATCGGTGCTATGAGTGGAACTGCAAGACCGCCATGTCGTAGGCGCAACAGGTTCACGTCATCAGCACTGCCCTGGAAATCATTTCGCATCGCCCTTGCCTCAGATCTTATCAGGTACATTTCTGCCAAGCGGATCATCGTGATATACTCTGGCGGGTTCGCTGTAGTCGACGTGAACTTGAAAGGTACAGAAACCGGTTGTCCACTATATGTAGAGGTCTTTATCCACGCCGTTTTGCGTTGGTCCCCAGCTTCGAATGCATTTAACAGCACCGAGGTACAAACATAAACCGGAGTACTGGTAAAAACAAACCCATTTGCAGGGTTGGTATCCGAACTGTTATTGGCAAACTGAAAAATCGCCTCATTGTTGTTCTTGTTGAATATGCCAGATGCACTTGTCAGCATACTGTATTTGCCTGAGTTGATTACAGCATTTGCCTCTGCTTCTGCCTGTGCATAGTCCTTTTGATATAAGAACACACGCGCCAAAAGCGATGTGGTAACCCACTTATTGGCCCTCACACGCTCATTTGACGCATGGCTGTAATCCTCTGGCAGATCAGCCGTGGCTTCTGTCAAATCTTTAATGATCTGCGCATAAACCTTCGAAACGCTTGATCGCGGAATAAGGCTATTGGTTCTTACATCAGTAGTAAGGACCAAGGGCACGTCCCCGTACAAGTTGACCATAAAAAAATAGCAAAGGGCACGCATAAACTTCACCTCTGCGATGTATCGCTTCCGAGATACGTCTGGAATTTTTAAGTTACCATCTAATCGTTCAATAGCGTTGTTTGCTCCATACACTACAGCATAGAAGGTACTCCATGGCAATAGACTATCACCTGTTTGCAAATTGAGTGTGTAATAGCTGTTGCCTGTACTATTTGAATAGGGCATGATCTCGTTGCTATATATACTGTTCATCTGGATAAGAGGTGTCTGTACCGCAGAACGCATGCTCCGGTATAGTCCATTGATCGCAGCATTCGCAGTAGCATCGGTTTCGAACACCTGTTGCGCTTGCATCTGCCCATTTGTTTCGGAAATTTCAATGAATTTCTCGCAAGCGGAAAGAAGAGTGATAAGTGTTAAAGCTATCAGAATTTTGCCTAGTAAAACTTTGATATTCTTGTAAAATTGAGCCATATCAGAAACTTGATTTTAAGCCAATAGAAAATGTTTTTAAAGTTGATTGACGAATAAAGTTAGAGCCCGCTAACTCCGGGTCGCCTCCTTCGAAATCCGTCACGGTCCATAGATTCTGACCTATGACGAAAATTTGTGTATTCGACATACCAATGTTATTGAGCCATTTTTCTGGCAGTTTATAGTTTAATGCAAGGGTTTTTAGTCTCAGGTAGGATGCGTTACTAAATGACTGGTCAGAGGATGAATACTGTCCCAAAGCCGTATTGGTAGTTGCAAAGGGCTTTGGTATCTGGCTAGGATCTCCGGGGGATTTCCAGTAATCAAGATATGCTGCGAAGCCATTTTGCAAGGTTCCAAAAGAATTGAAGCGGTTCTGCTGCGCAAAAAGGTTATAACCCTTCTGCTTTATGTATTGGAAAAACACATCCAACTGCAGTCCCTTCCACGAAATGCTGTTGTTCATTCCCGCAAACCACTGCGGATCAGTTGTTCCCACATATATCCTATCACCACCCCGACCATTATAGGATGAATTCGTGGTGATTGTACCATTGCCACTGACGTCTACAAAGCTTGGCACGCCTGTATTGGGATCAATACCTGCAAGCTGGTATCCCAAGAAAAGATTTAAAGGTTTCCCTATAACCTGGGTGTTAGCATAACTTGTCTGTTCGATATTGGGAAAGGCGACTAGTTTGTTTTTAGCTATTGTAAGGTTGAGTACACTGTTCCAGGTTATCTTATGACCTTTGATATTTTGCGTATTTAATTCAAACTCCCATCCTTTGTTTTCAACAACCGCAGGCAGGTTTGCTACATAACTACTGAAGCCCGTTGTACCTGCAAGAGGATATCTCACTAACTGATTGCTCGAGCGGTTGCGGTACCACGAGGTATTCAACAATAACCTATCTGAAAAAAAACCGAGTTCCAAACCAATCTCCAGCTTATTAGTACTTTCCCACCTAAAATCGTTGTTGGCAATCTGGCCCGGTACAATCGCTTTTTGGGTTCCGTAATCACCAGTAGTGGTATACAAGCTCAGGTAACCGTAATCGCCAATACCATCACTTCCCGTTGAGCCGTAACTTCCCCTAAACTTTCCATAACTAAACCATGTTGTTTTATTTTTTATAAAGGACTCATTGCCGAACAACCATGCCGCTCCAATGCTTGCGAAATTTCCAAAATTTCGGTCGGGGCCAAAGCGACTGCTTCCATCACGCCTAGCACTTGCACTTAATATATAACGGTCTTTCCAATTGTAGTTCAAACGTGAAAAAACCGATAGAAACTTATACTTGCTTTCGGTGCTAAGCGACGAAGAAACAGTACCTGCATTGAGACTTTCAATATAAAGATCATTCAAATAGTTGTCAACGGAAATAAAAGAAGTTGAACTGATTCTATTTTGTAAAGTTGAACCGATCATAATGGACAGATTACCATTAAAAATTTCGTGCACAAAATTAAGCTGTGGCTCCACAATGTATGTTGCATTCATTGAATTCTGGAAAAACGAGCTTCCAAGAGAATTTGAAGATGTCGGATTTTTAGACGTTGATGGAGAAATTGGTTGATTGGCATTTATCAAGCGACTATAACCGATATTGACAGTAAACATTAAATCTCTGGAAATCTGGTATATTGAATTTAGACTAAGATTATAATTTTCGGTTTCAGATTTAAGGTACGCATGGGATTGCGCTTGATAATTTGTCAAATTTGCTTCCCAATTGTAGTTGTTCTTTGCATCGTAAATTGGATAATTAGGTACGGCTGTTGCAACATTAAACATTGTAGTTCCACCTGCATTTTGGACATGATTATTATCGTTTGCATAGATGCCGCTGAACTTCAGCTTCAACTTTTGATTTTGCGATGTATGAAGCAGAGAGAAATGAACATTTCCACGCCGATACATGTCATCATCTGAAAAGATTGTGTTTTCACTATGTAGGTTGCCACTGATCAAAAACTGTGTCTTTTGATCTCCTCCAGAGAATGTAGCTGATGCATCCCAAAAACTGGCGGTATTACCGATATACTGTTTTAGAATATCATTGTCTATATTTTGGTCCCATTTTAGAAGATCGGGAGCATTTGTGATAGTGGGCGTCACACCGGAATTTACAAATGCATCTTTTCTCATCTGCAGATATTCAGCAGTATTCATCACATTGGGTATTTTAGCCGCTGTACTGTAACCCCTGCTGACATTCACATCAAGTCTACTTTTTCCCGCCTTTCCATTTTTAGTGGTAATCAATATTACCCCATTTGCCGCACGACTTCCATAGATCGCTGTGGCATCCGCATCCTTCAGGATGCTAATGCTTTCAATGTCATTTGGACTAAAAATGTTCAATGGGCTAATACTGGTGATCTGACCTCCACCGGTTATATTATCTGCGGCAAATGGTACGCCATCTACGATGTAGAGTGGAATATTACTTGCATCTATTGAATTCCGACCCCTGATTTGCACATTGATACTCGATCCAGGAAGGCCATTGGTCTGTGTAATCTGTACACCAGCTATTCTTCCGCTAATTGCCTGCAATGGATTAGTTACAGGCTGTTGCCCAATGGTCTCCGCATTTATCGTAGCGATATTTCCAGTTGCCAAACGTTGAGTTGTTGTGCCATAACCTTGAATCTTTACCAAGTCTAACTGACTGATGCTTTCCGCCAGAATAACATCAATTCTATCACCGCTACCGACTTCCTTTTCCTGGGTAATGTAACCCAAAAAGGAAAAGATTATCACCTCGCTTTCTCCCGCTGAAATGCTGTAATCTCCCAGTTTGTCGGTAATCGTGACATGGCTTGTTCCCTTAACTGAAACACTTACCCCCGGTATGGGTTGGTTGGCTATATCTGTCACTTTACCTTTAACTGTGGTTTGTCGTACAGGATTTACAGGTTCTTTGTCCTGTAACTTTTCAGTAATGACAATGGTTTTTTCGACAATCTCAAAATCAAGTGGCTGATCTTTGAGAATTTGCTCCAATGCCTCTTTTAATGGTACGCCCTTTAACTTAATAGTGACATCACCGCCTTTTTTGATGCTATTGTTCTTATAAAAAAACTGGTAGCCTGTTTGTTTGCCAACACTTTGCAAAACTGTTTTTAAAGGTGTGCCTTTGGCATTGATACTGACCTGTTGCGCTAATACACTACCAGCGGTTACCTGTAAACAGGTAATTATAATGGCTAGTATGGTTAAGTGTATACGCATGATCATTCTTTTTGTATGCGCAAGATTACGCATGTAAAAAGCTCCGACCGTGGCAATATTGCCATGCCGGAAGCTGTAAAAAAAATTCATAACTTCGTCGTGGTTAGTTGATAACTCTATTTCGCAATTTTGTTTGTTAATTAACCCATCAGGTCGGAGCGTCGTCAGCGCTTCCGACCATTTTTATGGGTATTATTAATTAGTCCTAAAAATTAAATGTCTAAAATTCTATTCCATATTTTCCGGTAACTCCTTTCAGGTTTTGGTTCAGTAATCTGGTTGATTGTATCTCTTGTTAATTATTCAATTATCAATTTCCTGGTTTTTCCTTCGTTTACCAAACTTGCCTTAACTCCTGTGATCTTTAAAATCCGGAGAATGGCTGATAAGTTTGCATTTCTGGAAACACTCCCAGAGAATAGTTCTTCACTTGGTTTAGTTTTGTATTCTACCTGGACATCATACCATCGCGCTACTTCCTCCAAAACGGTAGTTAATGGTGCATCTTTGAAGAACAGCAAACCATTTTTCCAGGCTAAAGCACTTTCCAGATCGGCAGATTGAACAACTAATGAACTAGCGTTGATGGCTTGCTCGCCAGGTTTCAAAAGAACAGATTGCTTTGCTTCATTCTTTGCAACTCCCCGCAATGACGACACGAGAACGGAACCTTCTTCGAGTGTGGTTACAATTCTGTCTGTCTGGTAGGTGTTTATGTTAAAGTGTGTACCCAATACTTTAACTGTTTGGTTGTCGGTTTCTACAATAAACGGGTGTTCCCTGTCTTTGGCAACCTCCAGGTAAGCCTCACCTGAAAGTTTGATTCTCCGCTGCTGTCCGGTGAACCTTGTCGGATAACTGATGGTAGTTGCGGCATTCAGCCAAATCTTTGTACCATCGGGCAAAAGTAGCTGGTATTCTCCGCCACGTGGGATGCTTACCGTGTTAATCTGCACTGTTCCGGTTGCAAGAGCATTGTTCTCGTAAATTAGCTGACCATTAGCTGTTTTGCTGATCCGTGTCCCGTCGACCAATGCCAGTTGTCCGGCTAAGACACCATCCAATATAATGGTCTTTCCATCTGCTAAAGTAAGCGTCGCACGTTTCCCCCCTGGAGCAAGGTCTTTTACTATGAGGGTTTCCTTATTTTTTTCTGGGTTTTGCTGATTAATGAAAAATATTATTGCTGCACTCAGGGCAAGCAAAATTGCAACAACGGCTGCAAGCTGAGGCCACAATATCGTACGACGAGGTTGATGACTGGGGTCGATACGTTCTCTGATGTCTTCGAAAAGGAAACCTGTATGCGCCCGTAGTTCCGACAGGTCAGCGGGTGTATCCTGATTCAGGTACCTGTCAGCCAGTTTTTGCAAGTGAAGGTCATCTGCATCCGAAATCAGCCTAAAAAGTTCTTCCTTTTCGGGTTCTGTTATTTTGCCTCTGAGGTATCTTTCGTATAGTTGTTCGATGCGATTCATATTCAGGTCCGGGTTATGATTATATTGGTATGACGCACACCGAACGCGAACTGACTATCGAGAAACATAAAATTTATCAATTAGTGTTAATCAAGCTGTACTTTGATTAGTTTTATCAGACTTTCCAATAACCTGCCTCCACTTTATTGTTAACATTAAAAGTTGATTATGGAAAAGCTATTTGCTTCCAAAGGGATAAGGATCCAATCGATGGAGGACCTGGACGGAGAAGAGATCAGGATTGCGTATACCAGCAAACTACTTGAGCTAAATGTACTGCTCCAGTTCTTTGGGGTTTCGGTCGAGGGAGATCCATACACATATGAGGAGATCGGAGTTTTTGCCAGCAGCTATGAAAACACTGTATTACATTCATACGTTCTATTTGTAAGCGATCAGGTCTTGGGGCCATTGCCGATCGTTCGAGTAATCGCAGATGCGATAGAGTTCATTGAGCAATGTGACAAGGGATCGGTTATAGAAGATCTGAAAGGTATTTCTACCTCATACGCTGCGATTGATAGCGACCATGAAAATCCAGCATACTACAATAATGCGGTTGCCAAGCACATCCAGGCATTGGAACTGATTAAGAAAACTAGGAGCAACATAAATTAGATCAGCATTCCCCATTGTCTATAATCCGTTCTTTCAAACCACATAGACCGACGTCTGCAACTGAAAATGTAAAAACCAGCTGGGCACTTGCCCGGCTGGTCCATTGTTAATGGTCTTTAATGATGTCTTATTAACGGTACTCCATTTCAAAGGTCAATGTACCGGTTAGCTCAAGCGTTCCTGCTGCATTTGTTGCGACAAGCAAATTATTAGTGAGTTTGATCCATTTGGTCGTTCCGGGAGGTGGGGTTGGAGACCTCAACGAGATGCTCAGCATACTGCGAAAACAAAGTCCGCAATTGTATCCGTAGTTTTTAAGCGCATCGCTGTTCATCCCGGACATATAGGTGGACTGTGCGCCTGAAAGGCTAAAATTATCTGAAACCCAGGTTGTAAAGCTGGTTTCAATTGCTGTCGCCTCTGCGAGTCTGTCCGGAGTGGATAAAGCATATACTTCGGCGATCTTTAAGGCAACGCCAGCCGGTGTTAGTGGTTGTACTGTCATAGTTAAAGTGGTTTTAAAAATAAATACTTGGGTTAGGCCTAACCACTTTCTCTTACAGGACGCACCGCAGGATAAAAGTGACTATTAGGAATCAAAAAAAACTAAGCAGTGGTGTCAGTTTCCTTTTTCGATGACACACTATTTCCTCTTTTAATGGCGCAACAAACGGTCATCGCTAATGACTAGGGATTTGGACTAGAAGGAAGAGTGAAATGCTTGGCGCTATCCGAAACTGATTTCGACTTCGGCAAATGGTTCGTAATTTAAGATGGAAGAAAGAAACGCTTTGATTGTTGATATAGCCTCCGAAATTTCGCTGGTCGAAAAATGTTCCTGACGGGTGGAGCCAAATTCTTGCAAATTGCTTAAGAAGAGCTCTGCTCGCTGCTCATTTTCTCTATTTCTAACAATTTCAAATGGTTCTTTCTCATAATAAGCTAAAGCTGCTTTGGCATTTAAGATATCTACAAAGGAATAAATCCTACTTTTTCCCTTTCCAGAAACGCCATTATTATAATCTTCAGCATTTAAAATCTTATACAAATAACTTGACATGGCATAATTTGTAGCACCGAATCCGAGACGGGCGATCGGTATATCATTTTTTAATGCGATGATAGAATGTCCCATAATACAATTTTACAAATAATCGTTCAAGTGTGCTGTCATAAGTGGAAATAGTGTGCCATTAAATGGCTCTTCTTCACTTTTGGTGGTAGACTAAACATTTCATATCTTTGAACTATGACTACGATAACATTAGAAGTTCCTGATAGCTTAGCAGAGTATCAAAATGATACCGTGAGGTTTATCGCGGCTAAATTATATGAGTCTGGTAAACTTTCTCTAGGGCAAGCTGCTGATATGGCAAGATTAACCAAACGCACGTTTGCAGAATTACTAAATGACTACGGCGTTTCTCTTCTGAATTATTCCGCCGACGATTTAAAAGATGAGCTTGACAGGATCTCGGGAATATAGCGTTATCATTACTGATACTAGTTGCTTTATTACCCTAGATAAGATTGGGGCTTTTGATGTGTTGCATCAAGCATTCCAAAACGTAGTGACTACTCCAGAGATCCAGCAAGAATTTGGTTCCGAATTGCCTTCGTGGGTTGAGGTTAGACCTGTTATGGATAAAACACTCCAAGAAGTTTTTAAAGAAACAGTTGATCAAGGTGAAGCTAGTGCGATTGCCCTAGCAATGGAGACCTCAAATTCAATCCTAATTATAGACGACTTAAAGGGACGTAAACTGGCTTCTAAAATGGCATTGAACTTCATAGGGACACTTGGCTTGTTAGTGAAAGCCAAAGAATATGGAGTTATTTCAGCTGTGAAGCCTTATATAGAAAAAATTCAGGCAACGGACTTTAGAGTTTCCCCATCTTTAGTGGATCTTGTGCTAGAAAAAACTGGAGAAAAATAACTACCACCAAATTTGACGAAGAGCCATTAAATGAGAAAATTCACAAGTGGTAAAAAGATTTGTCTTTAAGCTGATCAGGAGTGATTCAGCAAGATTAATAGTGCCAATGGCGCCATCGTCTTTCCTGACTGCTCCAAATGGTTTTTTACGAAAGCTGCTGCCTTAACCAAATGATTGTGAACCGTATTCGGACTTATGTTCATTAGTTCTGCGGCCTCGCGGTGACTCTTGCCTTCTATTTTACATAGCGTAAATGCCCTGCGTCTTTGTTCAGGCAACCTGGCAATCGCCTGATCAAGGAGCTTTTTTGTTTCATTTGCTTCCAGTAATTCTTCGGTATTGTTTACTTCTTCCGTCAGTCCGAGCCGGTATCGTTCGTAGTGGATACTTTGCCTACTAATTTTCCGAAAATAATCTATAGCCATCCTTTGCGCTATTCTGTGCAGATATGCTTCAAAGGATAGTTCGATCTCGATTTCAGCCCGTCTCTCCCAAACTTTCACGAAAAGGTCCTGAAGCAGCTCATCTGCTTCTTGCGGATCCTTAACCATCCTGCGCAATTTCCACAATAGTGCCCTGGAGTGCCTTCCGTAAAGGGTCTCGAAGGCCCGCATGCTACCCTTCCTCAACTGATCAAGGAGTTCCTGTTCGGTGATATGGGCGTTTAGGTTCATCAGATTAGGTGGTTATACCCAAAGTTAAGGATTTGCAAACCGAAAACGAAATTATGTGTATTTTCGGGAAAAGACCAATATACTTATAGTGATGACCATCAGAACAAGGCTGGAACAATTGCGCTCTGCATTTGAACAAAGCACAAAAAAATACCTGGAGTGTGAAAGGAAGCTCTGGGAAGAAGGAAGTGGCTTTTTCGACAAAAAGCTGATCGACGACCTAGCAAGGGCAAGGACCGAGTACCAGAAATCAGAAAGTGAATATCATCATTTCCTATCCGAAATCCTTACCAAGAAACCGAACATAGACGCAGAATTATAGTAAAAAAGGGGCCCGGTAAAGCCCCTTTTCCTGTTACTTGCTATAGCCAAAGATGGCACCAGACTATAGGTTGGCCGAAATCAACAGCGTAAAAATATCCAAAAAACCAATCGGTTACACATTTGAGCAATATATTTTACAAAAAAGAGCGAAATCAACCGATAATCCTGAACGTATCTTCCTGATCCTCCCAGATCCTGAGCCATTTCCCGCAATAAAAGAAATGGCAGGTCGCGTCCCTGAACCGTTCGGTACAATTGTCTCCGCTCCTGATATAGACTACGACCATATCGTGCTTTTTCACATTGAAGCTGGGAAAGCTGTACAGATGCATGGTACCGTGCAGCAGGTGCAGGCCTTTCAGGTCACCCTCCCTCAAGCAACGGAACAACAACCGCTGCTTTCCCAGGTTGCCAATGTCCAGCGAAGTGGTAAACTCTAAAATCATTGCTTTTCGGCATTAGGAGCAGAACTTGTGATCTTACCCCGGCCCGGCCGGAACGAGATACCTAAAAAGATCTCACCTGCCAACTTATATATACTTGTGTTGTCGGTGATATCCAGTTGACAGGCCTTATCGGTCTGTGAGAAATACCAGTCCTTCAATTCTTCGCCTTTTTCATTTTTCTCTACTCCGATCATCTCAAAAATGATCTCGCTGAGCTGAGGACGATAGGAGTTCACCTCATCGCCGAGTACTGCAAACCCGTTCCAGAGTTTGGTTACCTTAATGTCCTGGACGATAAGATTGGTAATAGTTAAGGCATAAGTACCCAGTTCCATAATGGTTTGTTTATTTTCCTGTTCTTCCCGATCGGGACCGAAACGGAACAGGTCGGATTTGAATAATAATGTAATGATGCCCTTGAAAGGGACTGATCTGCTGTCAAGCGATAGCGACGGATGAATTGGATCGATCCGTCGGCGAATAGTATTTTCTTTCTGGTCTTTTGTATTCCTTTCCGGGACGCAAAAATAATCCAAAAACTCTTATATGGTTATTCTTCGCCCATTTTTGGGTTTCTGCAAATATTTGGGTTCGAGGCTAAAAGTATAAATATTTTTAATGCGACCTTATTGGAGCGCATTATTTATTTCTGTTCTACGACTTTTGGCATGTGAAGAGCGAAAAGGACAAGGAAATTTTACAGGAACTTGCCGAAAAGATAAGGGCGCATATGAAAGCGAACAATATCAGCAATCGGCAGCTGGCCTTTGAAATCGGGACCAGCGAGAGCGACATCCGGCGTATGCTCAATGCGGAACGAAATCCAGGCTACCTCAAGCTCCACAAAATCGCCACAGTGCTTAACATTACCGTTGCCGAACTGATATCCGAGTTCCCTAAAACTTTTTAGGCACTGACGGGTAACAAAATCCAACAATTATTGATATAACAATATATTCTGGTCTCAAAAGAAATTCAAAAATATTAAAATACTGAATTTCAAAAATATACATATCAGAATAATAAAACCAAACCGCTATTTGGGCGATGCCTGGATGGCTGTTTTTATTGGCTTTTTTTGAGTATGTGGGATATATGCAAACAACCCTACAATTTTTTTTATGTCTTAACATTGGTTTAACAGAGAGAAAATGGCAAACACTAACGACAATTCATACTACGACGTCACGACCGGCTATTCACTTGAACTCAGAGAACTATTAGAGATCATGCTTATCACAGACCAGAAGTCCTCGGTCAATATCAGGCAGGAAATCTACTCGACATTTATGGAGCAGATCTGTAAGGAGATCAGCGCAAAACTGGACAGCATTACCAAGAGCATTGCAAGATACCCCCATTCGCGCCCGGTACTTGACCTAGTCATCAGCAAGATGCGCAGGTTCATCTGCGAGCGCAATGAACAGCAGGAGACCGACATCCGGGTCATACCCTACCAGCTGGAGATCGCCCACAAACTTGAACGCATCAATTGGGAAGACCATACCTACAGCATCTTCACGCCGGTGGACGAAGTCCTGATCTACATGAACTACAATAGCAAGACCTATATCGACATGCTCCAATCCTGGATTGGAAAAAGAATCGAGGCCCCGGACGATCCGGTGGAACAGCATAAGCTGCTGAACCATTACCTCAAGGGCTTCTCCCAACTGCTCAGGAAGCCCGATGCAAAATTCCATCAGGACTACCTCGATCTGACCGATGTACTGGCACAGTGGTTCGAGCACGAATCGAAATACCTGGAGTCGGAATACGACCTGCGGAAAAAGATCGTAGAGAACCAGCCCGAAGAAACCCAGGAAAAGATCAAGTGGAGCCTATCGGCCGATCAGATCGCCCTGATGATCAGGGCAGCGGACGACGTCCGCATGTTCGCCGGAAAATCAATGAACGCGGCTTTCAAGAAGCTGGTTCCCCACTTCAGTTCCCTGCAAAAGGACGTACTTTCGCCATCCGCGGTAAGGAGCAGGTCCTATAATGCGGAAGACACCGACAAAGAGATTGTGATCAACTTGCTCCAGAAAATGATCAGCCGTATCAAGGGGTATTAAAAAAAGGACTGCTACAGCAGTCCCTGATCGGAAAGAGAAAAATGTCCCTCCCGTGTTACGATGATGCTGTCCAGCAGCGGTATGTTCAGTAGTACTCCAGCGTTACGGAGTTGTTTGCTCATCCCGATATCTTCGGTACTTGGCTGAAGTTTTCCCGATGGATGGTTATGCGCAAAAATGAATGCCGATGCTTTGCAAAGCAGTGCCGAGCAGAAGATCAGCCTGATATCTACCATCACGAAGTCAAGGCCTCCGCAGGCAACTTCATAGATTGCAATTACCTTATTGGAACGGTCGAGCAGCATGACCTTTGCTTGTTCGACAAAATCTATCCTGTCCATGTCCCAGTGTCTGAGAAAAATCTCAGCGGCTATGTGGGACAAAGTAACTGTCGGAGGGTTCGAATGATCCGGATTCTTTCTGTAGACAAGTTCAACCTCTGCGACCTGCCAGTTTCCAATTTTTTCCAAGCTTTTCATATTGCCAGTATTAAGGATTAATAATGGCGCCCCTGTCCGGGAGCTGCGCGAGTAAGCGCAAATAGCAACGCAATAAATGCCCCGTGCGTTTTATGGCGGAATTTTTTGCTGCGCCCCGAAGCCAGCTCCCGAACTTTCCGACACTATGATCCCTAAATCAAAAAAATCAAAATCGCAAACTATTGATTTACAACAGGAAACAAGGGGAACAAGTAAATCTTGTGCTTGTCGCGGGTGTTGGCACGACCGTACTTTGTCCCAACGATCCGAAGCAAATGCCCAGCCGGGCCGAGCAAAAGAGATCGATTAGGACTAAAAACGAAAGATATGCTCAGTAACATCACATGGACAGAATTTTTGACGGGGGTATTCCTGATGGTCTGCATCTACTACCTGTATGTTGTATTCCGATACTATCCCGAAAAACTCAAGGCCCTACTGGGGGCCAGAAAAGCGCCGGCAGTGGAACGGGCTGCTTTCCTAGCCGATCCGAAAGAAGAAGGCCCCGAGGTCCCAGCGGAAGAACCAGAAGCCCAAACCGGCCACAGCGACCTGGACGATGTCGAAGAACTGGTCAACAGGCTGACCGAAACGATAGCCAGCTGCTCAGCAAAAGAAATTGTCGCGGGTGAATTCAAGCAGGCACTTGGAATGGTGCTCAGATCCAGCCCGGCACTAAGGAACTCGCCGTACCGCCCCTCGATCAATGAACTGGTCGTCTCGGAATGCGGCAAGCACGGAACATTTACACTCAGTGAGCAGGAAGTAGACTGGCTGTGGGAGAAGTAGTGTAGATGTCCAAACGGAGACGCCCCCCCGACCGGACCAGTGTAATGGAAGGTGTGAAAGTGAGGGTCCTTGAGCCGGTGGCGGCGCTCCGTTTTTTTTAGTCACAACAAAAATCCAAGAATATGAAACGGACAGAGAGAAAAAACCAAGAAAATCCGATGAAGATCGTTGCAATGACCGCACTGCTCGCCATGCTGTCGCAATATGCGCTCGCCCAGGACGGGCTTGCCGGGATAAACCAGGCGAACCAGGAGGTACGGAGCTACTTCAGCGCGGGAACGAACCTGATGTACGCGGTAGGTGCCCTGCTGGGGCTGATCGGTGCGATCAAAGTCTACCAGAAATGGAACAATGGAGATCAGGATACGGGTAAAGTGGCCGCCGCATGGTTTGGCAGCTGTGTTTTCCTGGTCGTGGTAACAACAGTCATCCAGGCATTCTTTGGAGTATAATCCTGTAAAGTGCATAGCTATGGAAACGGCATTGAAAGAACGGTTATGGCAGTACATAAGTAGCCATAATCCAGAGTTGATGTATGAGCTTCAGGAGGAATATCGCGTAAGTGCATACCTAGAGGAAAAAATATCGGCAATGCGACCAGAAGTAGAATATCTACTCAATGAAGGTGTACCAGCTTTAACAGTCCAGGAAATCTGTATCGAACAAATGACCGAAGAGTTAAAACCTTCGAAATTTTTGTTCATCAAGCGCATCTTGGAAGAGGAATTTCCTACAACCTACGAGGTGCTGCAGCAAAGCTACCTGCTTAACTATGAGGTACTCAATATCATGGATTGCTGCAAGGATATTTTTGAAAAATTCGGATTTGAGGAACAAAATGGCATACAGCGATCTCTTCGCTACGCTATTATCGGAGAAATAGACCACTACCTAAGTTGAGGCAAAAAGTTAGAATGAAAAGTGTGGAGAAATGGCTTACAATAGTTTACATAAGCTTAAGGCTAATATTGCCGCAATTGAAGTTGCATTGAAATGGCGGGATGGCAAAATCATCAGCGATGACGATTTATCCATTCTTAAATCCTATTCGGGATTTGGAGGAATCAAAGCTATCCTGTTTCCATTGCAACCTTTAGAAAAATGGCAAGCAGATAATGGGATTTCCGAATCTGATATGCGGCTCCATAGTGACATTATGCGTCTTCATGAACTTTTGACTGCCAATTTTCAGCAAAAGGAATATGATATCATAGTTTCTTCCATACGCAACAGCGTATTGACTTCATTTTATACTCCTGAAGTCGTTCCTTCCACCCTTTATTCTGTCTTCAACAAAATCGGTATTAAGCCCTTACGCGTATATGAACCATCCGCAGGTGCTGGTATCTTCATTACTGAGGCTGTTAAAATGATGCCTTCAATACAGCATATTACAGCTGTAGAAAAAGACCAGTTGACAGGACTGATCTTATCAGCTATTAACTCAAGCCTTGATAAAAAGGTCCAGACCCATATCTGTGGATTTGAAGACACTCCATCCAAGGACAATGGAACATATGACCTTGTGGTGAGCAATATTCCTTTTGGAAACTTTGGAGTTTACGATAAAGAGTTCCATTCCCCAGAGCTCACAGGGAAGATTCACAATTATTTCTTTGCTAAAGGACTGGAAAAACTCGCTGATGGTGGTATTATGGCTTTTATTACTACTGATGGTTTTATGAACAGTCCCTCAAATGCGGAAGTTAGGAAATACCTGTTTGAGCGATCTGATTTTCTGGCGTTGGCTGTAATGCCGGATAACTTAATGACAGATACAGGAGGAACGCAAGCCCCCAATCATTTACTGATTGTTCAGAAAAGAGATGACAAAGATGGACTTACCCAAACGGAACAACTGCTTCTGGAAACTGAAAAGCAGCATAATGAGTTCGGTACTTACTATTTAAACAGCTATATCGTAAATAATGATAATAGTTATTGCGGTGATACCATTGCCCAAGGAAGAAACCAGTACGGACAGGCACATCAGCAGGTTTTACAGAAAGGTAGTATCAATGACATTGGTGAACATCTTGACGCACTGCTAATTGATAGTATGGATGTGTTCTATGTAAAAACCCGATATCCTAAAGAAATCATTGAGACTGCAATTGAACAAAAATCCTCTGGTAGTGGTATGATGCTTACCTATCTGCCAATGCCAGAAAGCCAGCATTCGGACAACACGGTTCAATTGGGGCTGTTTGATATTGCTCCTTCTGAAATCTTAAGCCGGGCAAAAAGCTACATCACAGAAAAAGACAAAGAAATTGTACAGCAGGAAACCGCGCGGTTGGTCAGTACGATACGGACAACAGACAATCCTACACATGAAACCCTGGTTCTGGTCGCAGCCAAACCAAATAAAGGAGGTCAGTATCGGTATAAGATCTATTCAAATGCAAAAGAAATTGTACTGAGTACAAGATGGTATAAAGGAACAGAAATCAGGAGCATATTGGATCACGCAACTGAAAAACTCCATCAGTTTGACCACCATTATATCTATGAAGGGGATCAACTTTTATCAGATGCCTTTGCGCTGAGAAAAACACCTATTATTGGTCCTGGAGTTATTAAAGAATATTACCGCGAAGGAACATTGATTGTTCTAAACGAACAAGTAGGACAATTAACCAAATTAGATAAGGAATTTGCAAAGGCGGACTTCAAACCATTGTCGTCTCAATCCAATATTGTTTTCTTCAAACAATATTGTGAATTACGGGACAACTACATGGAACTGTCTTCCATGGAATTGAATGGTCATCTTGTTCCTGAGACGAAACGTGAAACCCTCAATAGTTTATATGATCACTTTGTTGCTTCTTATGGGATATTGAACAGCCGAGAGAATCGCATCCGCATTATGGAAGATGCCGGATTCGGACTAATTACGCTGGCTTCCTTAGAACGCAGGTCCGGTGACCAATATGTAAAAGCTGACCTCCTGACTGCATCAATTGTTAGGAAACAGGACGATTTTTTCACAGATCAACCAGCTTTGGCATTAGCTTATTCGCTGAATGAAGTCGGCAGAGTTGAAATGGAGATTATTAGCCACTCGCTGCAGACGGATTCGGACACTGCAATTAAACAATTGGGGGATCTCATTTATCTCAATCCACAGAACGATCAATGGGAAACTGCTGATCACTACCTCAGTGGAAATGTCGTTCGGAAATTACAAATGGGGCGTGGTGTGTTGGAACGGAACCCTGACAATGCGCAATATCTCCGAAGTGTGAATGCTTTGGAAAAATCACAACCAGAAAAAATTCCTTTCGAGTTGCTTGATTTCAACCTAGGCGAGCGGTGGATACCTACCGATGTTTATCAGGAGTTTGCCACGTACTTGTTCGAGGGCAAAGCAGAAATAGCCTATTTCGCTTCATTAGATACCTTTTCGGTCAGTGTAAGACACAATACGAAGGTGGATAATGAGTATGCAATTATGCCTAAATCAGGCAGAAAAATGTATGGCTATACGCTTCTGGAACACGCTTTGGAAAACACCTCGCCCCATTTTACTATTGAGACAACGCTACCAGATGGAGGAAAGATCCGTAAGCCAGATAATGAGGCAATACAGCTTGCACATGAGAAAACCGAACAGATACGAAGTGCTTTCGTAGATTGGATGAGAACCCTTTCATCTGAACGTAAAAGCGAGCTGGAGAATCTTTACAATGAGACCTTCAATTGTTATAAACTGCGTGAATATGACGGAAGCCACCTGAATTTTCCTGGTCTTGACCTCAATGCCCTTGGAATTAATTCTCTATACAGTTCACAACAAAATGCGATATGGAGAATTATTCAGGACCGGGGTGCATTAATTGACCATGAAGTAGGGCTTGGCAAGACGTTGACCATGATCGTTGCTTCACATGAAATGAAGCGGCTTGGTATCATACACAAACCTGCCATACTTGCCTTACAGTCCAATGTTGGTCAGATTGCAGACGCTTACCGATTAGCGTATCCAGATGCAAAGATACTTGCACCGGGAGAAAATGATTTCACCCCGAAGAACCGTTTGCGGCTTCTTCACGAAATGAAAAACAACAACTGGGATTGTGTAATCCTTACGCATGAACAATTTGAGAAAATTGAACAATCACATGAAATCCAGATTCAGATATTTGAAGAGGAACTTAATAATGTTGATCGCGACCTGTATACCATTGAAGACCTTGGCGGTGAGATTTCAAAAAAGATGCGTAATGGATTGGAGATCAGAAAAAACAATCTTGTAAATAAATTAAAGGAAGTTAAAAACAAGATTGACAAGAGAAAAGATGACAGTATTAATTTCCAGACCATTGGGATCGACCATTTATTTGTCGATGAAAGTCACAAGTATAAGAACCTGACTTTTACAACCCGGCATAAAAATGTTGCAGGTCTTGGTAATGCAGAAGGTAGCCAACGTGCATTGAACATGCTTTTCGCAGTCCGCACTTTACAGGAAAAATTTGACGCTGATCTTTGTGTGACCTTTTTATCGGGTACACCGATCTCTAACAGCCTGACTGAACTTTACCTGATTTTCAAATATCTGAGACCAAATGAACTGGAACGTCAAGGAATTCAAAACTTTGATGCATGGGCGGCTGTCTATGCAAAAAAAACAAGCGACTTTGAATTTAGTGTTGCTAATGAGATTGTTGTCAAAGAACGCTTCAGGTTTTTTATTAAAGTGCCGGAATTGGCAATGTTCTATAATGAGATTGCTGACTATAAAACAGCAGATCATATCAAGCTGGATAAGCCTGAGAGCGATGAACACTTGATCAACCTCAAACCATCAGCAGAACAACAGGAATTCATTGAAAAGCTCATGCGCTTTGCGAAAACCGGTAGCGGTAAAGAGCTGAGAGGATATGAATTGTCCCATCGCGAATACAAAGCAAAAATGTTGATCGCTACCAATTATGCAAAGAAACTCGCCGTAGATATGCGATTGATTGATGAGCTCCTGTATTCGGATCATCCGGACAACAAAATCAATGTTTGCGCTCGCAATATCGCAGCCATACATAAAGAAACAGAGAGTTACAAGGGAACCCAGTTGGTATTCTGTGATATGGGGACACCAGGAACCGACGGATTTAATATCTACGAAGCATTGAAAGACAAGCTAGTTAATGATTTTGGTATCTCCGGAGAGGCAATAGCATTTGTTCATAGTTACAGCAGGAAACAAAAGCCCGAACTCTTCCAGAATGTAAATGAAGGAGAAATTCGTGAATTGTTCGGCAGTACGGAAAAATTGGGAACAGGTAATAACTCCCAGCAGCGTATTGTTGCTATTCATCATTTAGATGTTCCCTGGAAGCCTTCTGAATTTGAACAGCGTACAGGGCGTGGCGCTCGGCAGGGAAACTGGGTGGCAAAAGAACACCGTAACAACAAGGTAGCCAATTTTATTTATGCCACTGAACGTTCACTCGACGCTTACAAATTTAACCTACTCAAAAACAAGCAGTACTTCATCAGCCAGATGAAGAACAACCAATTGCAGGTCAGAACCATTGATGAAGGTGCTATGGACGAGCAGGGCGGTATGAATTTCGCCGAATATCTGGCCATTCTGAGTGGAGACACTTCATTAATGGAAAAGGCGAAACTTGAAAAAAAAGTCAATGCATTGGAAGCGCTGAAAAAAATCCATTTCACAGAAGTAGGTCGCAATCGGCTGGAACTGGAAAAGACAGTCCGAAACAAGGAACACCAAACCAGATTTTTAAAAAAATTCAGGGCTGATGAAAAACATTATAACTCGGTATTGGAATTTGGTAAAGATGGTATCAAATCAAATCCCCTTAAACTAATCGGCGTGAAAAGTTTGGATAGCGTCATACTTGGAAATCATGTGATTGATCTCTACCAGAATTGGCGACCAAAAAACCGTTCAGAAAACGACCAGCACATAGGCTCGATTTACGGTTTTGATATATATATCCGAAGAAAATTCAGCCTGCTAAATTTAGAAGATAACAAGGGCATAGAAAATAGCTTTTATGCTCAAAGGGGCGCAGATGGTATAAAGTATACCTATAACAACGGAATCCCCAATATAGACAATCCCAAACTCGCAGCAAGGCATTTTCTGAACGCCATTGATAAAGTTAGCTCATTGGTAAAAAGCACAGACCAAGAGCTTGCAACGCTTGACAAAACAGGTGTCGAACTTGAAGCTCTCTGCAAAAAAACGTTCACCAGGGAAACAGAGCTGAACCAATTAAAAATTGAGTTAAAGGCTCTTGAAAAAAAGATTATGGAGAAGATTGAAGCTACCAAAAAAGCTACTGACGTAGCAGATGAAGTATCCAATGGAGATGTTAAAGACCAATCAGAAGTTCAGACTGAGGAAACCGACCTGACGGCGATTGGAAAGGTAGTCCAACTGGAACCAAATTATCAGGAGAAAATGTACACTCAAATGCGCAAGAACACACGCCAGAGATTTAAAAGATAAAATAATGGAAAACAGCATAGAAAATAACAGTATTGAAAAGAAAAGAATATTACCGGTCGTGAATATTGCGGGTACCCCATTCCATGCGGATGCAGCATTAGGCGAATACCGGGAGGTAGCGAATCCGGGCAACAAGATTTCTGTTCACGAGATGATGAGTTTTACTGATCACAATGAATTCCTATTTGACAAACAAACGAAAAGAATTTTTGATAACAATCGTTTTGATGTCAGCTTACCGGAAAGTGTAGAATCAGTTTGGCTTAGACCCATCGCTGCTACGGATCCGCAGGGCATGGAAATCCTTATTAGTGAGGGAACATATAAATGGGCGGAACTTTACAGCACTCCGTTGCCAAAAATAGATATTGGCGGCACTGCATTTTATATTGACCCGATTCGAAATGGATTCAGACAGGTGGATAACCGATGGAACATGATCTTATTTTCCGATACGAATTTTACTGAACCGAGGACAGTGTACTTTGATCAGAATGCCAAGAACGTCCCCTTTCCTCATGAATTGAACATTTACGATCCACCAGCCAGCCTTCCTTCACATATCGTGCTCGGCGAATTGCCTTCAGCAGAAAAGATGGCTCAACTCTTAAAGGACATACGAACAGTAAATGTAAAGACAATCAACAAGGAAGAGAAAAAGCCACACGAAAAGCAAGTCAGAACCAGACGGAAAGGAAGAAAGCTATAAAAAAATTGAATCATGGAAAACAGCAAATATCAGATCAACAAGGGGATCAACAAAAGCATAGAGTTCAAGGGCCTGAAGGCGCAGTATATCTGGTACCTCGGCGCGGGAATGGTCGGAGTACTCGTGCTGTTCGCAGTGCTATACTTTGTCGGCATACCATCGATCATCTGCCTGATCGTATCAGCTGTCCTGGTCACGGGCGTTGTAGTCAAGGTCTATGCGATGAGCAGTAAATACGGTGAGCACGGGCTCATGAAAGCGCTTGCCCGCAAGCAGGTCCCTGGTGTGGTCAAGATCAATAGCAGAACAGTTTTCACAAACATAGGAAATCAAAAATATCATGGGAATACAGAGTAGCGATGAACTGGCCCTAGGTGCCATGCTAAAAGAAAAGACAGAAAAAAACCTGGCCCTCACCGATGACGAAAAGGCTTTGTACGAACGGATAAACACGGGCCTCCTGACCACCCTAGAAATTATGCAGCGCATCTTTTATGTTGATTTCACAATGGGCATACTAAGGGCCCACAATGATTTCCGGAAGAATGCCGGGATAGCCTTCAACGATTTGTCCGACTATCTGACCGAAGACCGCTCGACCTGCGTAGTTCCTTACGACACGAAAAAGAAGGCTTTGGCAGACCTTGAAAATGGACCAACGGAAAATGATAAATGGGTACTGGTGTCATTTCCCGCACCTCATGTTATGGACCCTGTCGGACATTCCAGAACAAGTGGCGACAGGTTAAAGGACATATTGATTGGCACCCCGCAGAAAAGCCATTTCAATGCCAAAATAATTTCGGCGGAAGACCAGGTACTAAAAGCGGTAAACACCAACCGAACCAGCAAGGGACTGGAACCACTTCAAGATCTGCGCGGCAAAATAACGGAAACGATCGAAGGTACATCAGCGAAACCGGCACGAAAAAGAGGAAGAAGAATGTGAGGATGACGAACAGATAACAGGCAGATCAGATCAACAGCAGAAGAGTTTTTGTAAACATTAAATCAAATAGCCATGACACATGAAAACAGACAATATGAAAAAGAATTGAGGGATAGGCTGAACAATAGTACCGAACTGGATGACAATGAAATCGCCCTGAGAGACAGATTGAACGGCAGGTTGACAACACTTGACATCGATGGGCATACCTTCTATATAGATTTCCCTGGGGAGACCATCCGTCCAAAAGATAGTTTTTCGACCGCTGGTATCCCCTTCCATTGTCTCAATTACAGTTTTAACGATGAACTCCTTCGCTGTGAATTACCATATGACAGGAAAACGCGCGAAATGGTACCGTTGAACCTCAGCATTATCACTAAAATACCAGAGGACATCATTCTCATTGCCTTTCCCCCGCCGGAACGTATGGACCCGATAGGATTTGCAAGGGCAAAGGGCCACTCCATAGAGGAGGTTCTCAGATATATGCCCCAGCAGGCACATTTCACTGCCCTGATGCTAAAGGGAGAAAACAACTACCTGGAAATGCGCGTCAAGCAAAACCTTCGGGACAAGAACATTTCTCCCTTAAAACCAAAGAACAAACCAAGAAAAATAAGCAGATAATGGATTAACGAAAAACGGGCACCTGCCCAGAAAGGGACGTGAAGATGGAAAAGAGATTGAACGAAATATTCCCGATAATGGACGTGGAACACGACTGTATCCTGAGCAACAAGGGAGATGTAACGGCAGTGTTCAGGGCAGAACTTCCCGAGATGTTCACCCTGAGCGACCAGGACTACGAGGCTTTCCACGATGCCTGGGTTAAGGCGGTGAAGATCCTGCCGAAGCACAGCGTGATCTGCAAGCAGGACTGGTTCGTAAAGACCGGCTACCGGGCCGACTTCAGGGCAAGCGATGAAAGCTTTCTGGGACGCAGCAGCGAACGGTTCTTCAACGAACGGCCTTTTCTAGACCATTCCTGCTACATCATGCTGACCAAGATGCCCAATGGCAGAAAGCCAGCAACGTCACTGTTCTCAAACCTGTTGAGACGAAATATCGTACCGGACGAGGCATTAAACCGTTCGCTCTTACAGGAGTTCCTGGACAGCGTCGGACAGTTCAGACGGATCCTGGAGGACAGCGGTTTTATTACCATGCAAAGGCTGGGAAGCAGCGAACTGATGAGCCGGGCCGACAGGATCGGACTGATCGAAAAGTACCTCTGCCTGAACCAGCGCAACGATGAGCTGATCTATGGTGATATCTGTTTCGATGAGAGGCTTCAGGTGGGCGACAACCATTGCCTGCTCTACACGCTCGGCGATGCCGAATCCCTGCCCGGATCATGCGGGAGCCAGACCACCTACGACCGCTACTCCACCGACAGGACAAAATTTTCGGTGGGCTTTGCCAGTCCACTGGGACAGCTTCTGCCCTGCAACCATCTCTACAGCCAGTATATCTTCGTGGATGATGCCTACAAAACACTCAAGCAACTGGAGAGCAAAAGGCTCCGATTGCAGTCGCTTTCCGCCTACAGCAGGGAGAACACGATCTCAAGAGATGCAACTAATGACTTTCTCAACGAGGCCATTGCCAAGCAGCGCCTGGCGGTAAAAGCGCACTTCAATGTACTTGCCTGGACAAAGGAAGCCGGTGAGCTAAAGGACCTAAGGAACATGGTCTCCTCTGCCCTTGCGCAGATGGATGCCTCGGCAAAAATGGAGACGGTCGGAGCACCCCAGATTTTCTGGGCAGGGATACCCGGCAACAGCGCAGATTTTCCGATCAACGATACCTTCGACACCTTCGCCGAACAGGCGACCTGTTTTCTCAACATGGAAACGGGATATCGCAGTTCGCTGAGTCCGGTTGGCATACGCCTCGGTGACAGGCTTACCGGAAAGCCGCTCCACGTGGACATCTCGGACGAGCCTATGGACAAGGGCATCTGTACCAACAGGAACAAGTTCATCATCGGGCCCTCGGGCAGCGGGAAGTCGTTTTTCACCAATCACCTGGTGCGCAGCTACTACGAACAGGGAACCCATATCGTCCTGGTCGATGTCGGGCACTCGTACAAAGGCCTTTGCGAAATGGTCAAAGGGTACTATTTTACTTACTCAGAAGAAAAACCGATCCGCTTCAACCCCTTTTACATAGGTGCTGGCGACAGTCTGGATACCGAAAAAAAGGAAAGCATCAAGACACTACTGCTCGCGCTGTGGAAAAAGGACGACGAACAGTTCAAGCGCAGCGAATACGTAGCGCTGTCCAATGCCATCAGCGGATATTTCGAACACCTGGCAGCCGATCCGGAGATTTTTCCGGGATTCGATTCCTTCTATGAATTCCTGCGCGAAAAGTATGTTGCCGTGCTGGAAGCGGACAAGGTCAAGGACAGGGATTTCGACATCAATAATTTCCTGTACGTCCTGAGACCTTATTACAAGGGCGGCGAATTCGACTACCTGCTCAATGCGACGGAAAACCTCGACCTGTTGCAGGAAAGGTTCATCGTGTTTGAACTGGACAACATCAAGGACCACCCGATACTTTTCCCGGTGGTCACGATCATCATCATGGAAGTGTTCATCAACAAAATGCGCAAGATGAAGGGCATCAGAAAGATGATCCTGATCGAAGAGGCATGGAAAGCGCTGATGAAGGAAGGCTTTGCGGAATATATCAAATACCTGTTCAAGACGGTACGGAAGTTCTTTGGGGAGGCGATCGTGGTCACCCAGGAAATCGAGGACATCATTTCCTCTCAGATCGTCAAACAGGCGATCGTGAACAACTCGGACTGTAAGATCCTACTCGACCAGTCCAAGTACCAGAACAAGTTCGACCTGATCCAGGAACTGCTCGGTCTTTCGGAAAAGGAAAAGACACTGGTGCTCTCGCTCAACAAGGCCAACGACCCTTCCAAAAAGTACAAGGAAGTGTTCATCAGCCTTGGAGGAACCCTGTCGAAGGTCTACCGGACAGAGGTGTCGCTCGAAGAGTACCTTGCCTACACCACCGAACAGACAGAAAAAGTAAAGCTGATGCAACACGCCGGAAAATTTGGCGGAGATGTACGAAAGGGCATCATCGCAATGGCAGAAGAAATCCGCAGCAAAACAAAGTAACAATCAAAAACAGAAGTCATGAAACATGCAAGAAAATTTTTTATGGCCCTTGCCTTTATCCTGATCCTGGTGCTTCCTACCCAGCAGGCCCACGCAGGGATATTCGGACTGATCAAGGCCATCGTGGTCAAGGCCATCAAGGTCGCCGACCTGAAGATCCAGAAAATGCAGAACAAGACGCTGGACCTTCAGAATGCGCAGAAGAAGCTGGAGAACCAGATGTCCAAGCAGAAGCTGAATGAGATCAGCGATTGGACCAATAAGCAGAAACAGCAGTACCAGCAGTACTTCGATGAACTGAAAAAGGTCAAATCTGTAATTCGTGATTACCAGCGTGTCAAGGACATCATGCAGATGCAGTGGCAGATCGCCAATGAATATGGCCGGGTGTGGCAAAAGATTGAAAAGGACAAGAACTTTTCTGCAAAGGAACTCCAGTACATGGCACAGGTCTATTCCGGAATGCTAAAAAAAACACTCGACAACGTCAAGCAGCTCAAAACGATCACCACCTCCTATTCTACCGAAATGAGCGATGCCAAGCGGATGGAGATCGCGGATGGGATCGCTCGCGACGTACAACTCAACTACGACGACCTTCGACGTTTCAACCAGGAAAACATCTCGCTCAGTCTGTCAAGGACCAAGTCAAAACAGGATAACCAACAGGTCAAGAACCTCTACGGAATCCGCTAAAACCAGCATTATGAAAAAGATGATTATCGCGCTATTGGCTCTAATGGTAGCAATTACCGCCTCGGCGCAAAAGCAGAAACAACTCAAGGTCATGTTGGAGCAGGTCTTAAAGCTGAAACTCCAGTCGAAAATGATCGACCAGGGGAACGAAGATTCCCAGCAGGGCCTTGACCGTATCGGAGACAATAAGAACGGCACCTACAGCGAGTTCAAAAATTACTTTACCTCGCTGAAGAATGTCAATCCAAACATCAGAAACGATGACCATAAGGAGCGGATCAGGGACCTGTTCTATGAGATCAGAAGGATCTTTCCGCCAACCATTGACAGGGCGAACAACAGCGGCCTGTTCGAATTTCATGAGGTACAGTATTTCAATAAGGTGTACCAAAGGGTTCAGGACGATTGCAGGGACATCCTTTCCGCACTGGACCTGGTGACAGGGAACGGGAACGTTGAGATGACGGACGACGAGCGCATCCAGCAGATCGAAAAACTCTACAACAGGATGCTGGAGGCCTACAAATTCAGCAAAGATTTCTGCACCGAAATCGAATGCAGAAAAGTGGCACGGCAGAAGTCAAGGGACGATTCCCAGATGATTAGGAAACTATACGGCAACAAATAACAAATACTCAGATCATGAAAGGCAAGACGATATTGATAGCAACCCTGGTGCTACTGGGCCTGGCGGGAAACGCCGGGGCACAGTCCCAGGAAGTGCAACAGCTTACGCTCAACATACAGAAGCTGAAGCAGATGAAAACTGCGCTCACCCAGATTAAGGATAGTTATAAGATACTGGGCCAGGGATACGGACGGATCAAGAACATTTCAGAGCAGGACTATGACCTGCACAAAGAACACCTGAATGGGCTGAAGAACGTCAGCCCGGCAGTGAGGAATTATAGCAAGGTCGGCAAGATCATCCAGTATCAGTACCAACTGGTATCAGAGTACCGCAATGCGAACGCCAGGTTTATTTCAAGTAAAAGCTTCCGCCCCGCGGAACTGGAGTACATGGCTAAGGTGTATAGCAGGCTCCTTGACCAGAGCATGGACAACCTCAAGGAACTCACCACCATCCTCACCAACGGAAAGACCAGCATGACCGATGACGAGCGGCTGAAGGCCATCGACCGGATCTATTCGGAAATGGAAGAAAAGCTCAGTTTTCTAAAGGAATTCAACAATTCAGCTACTGTCCTTGCCCTGCAACGGAACAAGGAACGTAACAACACCAAATCGGTGGAAGATCTCTACGGAATCAAATTTTAGGATTATGGAAAAGACTATCAAAACAATCGCTTTACTGCTGTTGATCGTGGCCCCCGGACTTTGCTTCGGGCAGAACCGGGACAGCAGTGTACAGAACCTGCATGTACTGCTGGAATCCATCTACGACCAGATGATGCCCATGTGCAGTGAACTGATCGGGGTCGGCAGGTCCATCGCGGGTTTCGCCGCAACCTGGTACATCGCCTACAGGGTCTGGCGGCACATCGCCAACGCGGAACCGATTGATTTCTACCCGCTGTTCAGGCCCTTTGTCATCGGCTTTTGTATCCTGATCTTCCCCTCGGTACTTTCATTGATCAATACGGTTATGAAACCTACCGTCACCGGAACGGCAGCCATGATGGAAAATTCCAACGGTTCAATTGCCGCGCTGATCAAGCGCCGTGATGAAGCCCTGCAGAAAACAGAGGCATGGCAGGTGTACCTGGGAAACAACGGAGTTGGGGATCGTGACCGATGGTACCGATACACCCACGACGGTGCCGATCCTTCGGAAGAGGGCCTGCTCGAAGGTCTGGGGAACGACTACGTCTATAACCTGGAAAAGGTTTCCTTCCTGCTCAAGTACAACATCCGCCAATGGTTCAGCGAGGTGCTGGAGATCATCTTCCAGGCTGCTGCCCTGTGCATCGATACACTGAGGACCTTCCAGCTGATCGTGCTTTCGATCCTGGGGCCCTTGGTATTTGGCCTGGCGGTCTTTGACGGTTTCCAGCATACCCTGACCGCCTGGCTGGCCCGGTATATCAATATCTTCCTCTGGCTTCCGGTGGCGAATATATTCGGTGCGATCATCGGCAAGATCCAGCAGGAAATGATCAAAATGGATCTCGCCCAGATCAGTACAAAGGGCGAGACGACCTTCTTTAGCACGACCGATACGGCTTACCTGATCTTCATGATCATTGGCATCATCGGCTACTTTACCGTACCGAGCGTTGCCAGCTATATCGTACAGGCTGGAGGCGGAGGTGCACTTCAGACCAAGACTACCGGAATGTTCAATTCTACCGCCAAATACCCGATTTCAAAAATGACCAGCGATTAAAACAGAAAGGCATGTTTAAAAAAGCGAAAAATATCGACGATGCATTCCGGCATGTCCGCAGGTTCTGCCTAATGGCAATCCTGACCTGTCTGGTGGTTTCGGTAGTTACCATCATCAAGTGCTTCCAGATGGTCTCCCTGATGGAACAAAGGGTATATATCCTTGCCAACGGAAAGGTCCTGGAAGCCTATGCTTCAGACCGCAGAGACAATATCCCGGTCGAGGCAAGGGATCATATCAAGATGTTCCACAAGTACTTCTTTACGCTTGATCCGGACGAAAAGGCCATCCAGCAGGGTATCACAAGGGCACTCTATCTGGCCGACGGATCGGCAAAAAAAATGTACGACAATCTACGGGAGACCGGTTTCTATTCGGGCCTGATCTCCGGGAACATCAACCAGACGATCACCATCGACAGCATCAGGGTACATACAGAAAGCACCCCGTTCAGGTTCGAGTGCTTTGCGACCCAGCAGATCATCAGGCCGACGACCATTACCGTCCGGAGCCTGGTCACTGAAGGGGCCCTGCGTAACGTATCAAGGAGCGACAACAACCCGCATGGATTTCTGATTGAGCGGCTGAACACATTGGACAACCGTGATATAAAAACCGAAAACAGGAGATAATAATGGTAGTAAAAGATAAAAACATCGGAAAAAAAGCAGCTGAGGCGGTAAGGGGAAAACTGAGCAACCTTGCAAATCGGGTACAGCGATCATGGGCCGAATGGATGTCGCGGATCACCGCGAAGATGTCCCGGCGCTCACTGTACATCGCACTCGCAGTTTTTGTGCTAACCGGAACGGCCTATAATTCCCTTGTCCTGACCGGACTTTTTGGTTCGGCAGAGATCAAGTCCGGAAAGATACAAATTCCCAAAAGCGTAAGGGGACCAGCCCTGCCACAAGCGATCAACCCTATTCAACAGGGCATGAAAGATCTCCGCATCGCGAAGGCCAGTCTTGACAGCCTAAGAAAAAGCAAGGAAGGAAGGCAGCTGCTGGACAGCATAGAAAAGATCCGTCCAGGACTAAAGGACAGTCTGTCCTCAGCTGCAGAAATGATCCACAAACACTAAAAACAGATGGATATGAAAACAAACGGAAAAACAGCGCGTGACCGAAGGTTCTACCTGGTGATCCCAATCATCGCCATTCCTTTCATGACACTGGTATTCTGGATACTGGGCGGTGGGAGCGGTACGACGCAACAGGACAACGGATCGGCACATGCGGCGCTGAACACGAGCCTACCCGACGCACGAGAAAGCGCTGGGCCGATCGATAAATTGAGTTACTACGAACTGGCCGAAAAGGACAGTGCGAAGATTCTGGAACAGATGAGAATGGACAGCAACTACCGTTTTAGCAGCCTGGATAGTGCCCGGTTCCTTGATCCTTATCAACGAGGCGGTCATACTGCCGGGGGCAGTGCTACCTCTGAACAGTTGTACCGCAGCCTTTCCCAAATGGAGCGCCAGATGCAGAACGGATATAGCAACAGGCCCAGACAATGGGAAGAGGAGTATGCAAACGACCGTGGAAGATCTTATTCCACAGGGCCTGCAAACCACCGTCCAGCTGAAACCTACGCAGCTGAATCCGATCCGGAGATCGATCAGCTGAACACGATGCTCGATAAGATTATGGAAATCCAAAATCCGGAGCTGGCAAACGAACGACTTAGGGAAAGTTCTGAAAAGCGCCGGGGCGAGGTCTTTGCGGTCAGCACTACGAGCAAGCCCAGATCGGTCACCTTATTGGACAATGGTAACAACGCCAGGGACAACGGAGGTTTCTACGCGCTGGACCAGAACGGATTCTCTGAACTGCCCCAAAATGCGATCCGGGCAGTCGTACATGACGATCAGGTCATCACCAATGGATCAACGGTGAAAATGCGGCTGGTTGATGACGTATTTGTCAACGGGGTACTCATTCCCAAGGACAACTTTCTGTTTGGTATGGCCCAGCTCAGCGGGGAAAGGCTGGTCATCAAGATTGAAAGCCTCCGGTATGGGAAATCCCTGTTCCCTATCGCGCTCTCGGTATTCGATCTTGACGGGATTGACGGGATATATATTCCAGGTTCCATCACCAGGGATGCGGTCAAACAATCTGCCGACAGGCCGCTGCAATCGGTCAACCTCGGCAGTCTCGACGGCTCATGGGGCGGTCAGGCAGCCGGAGCGGGATTTGAAATGGTCAAGGGGCTATTTTCCAAAAAGGCAAAACTGATCCGGGTGAAGGTCAAGGCCGGCTACCAGATCCTTTTGCGTGACGAAAAACAGAAGAGCAGCCTCAGTAAATAGGAACAATTAAAACACAATACAATGAAAAAGTTAATCGCAGCAGCAACCTATGCCATTCTTCTACTGACAGCGGGCAGTTCAGATGCGCAAGGCACAGATGAAAAAAAGCTGAAGGAAATGGCATCGTATCCACTTGAGATCAGCAGTACAAAAACCAGCAACGTAGTTTTTCCCTACGCAATCGTAAGCGTGGACCGGGGAAGCAAGGATATCCTGGCACAGAAAGCGGTCGGCGTGGAGAACATCCTCCAGGTCAAGGCGGCGCGCGAGGGAATCGGACAGTCCAACCTGAGCGTGATCACCGCCGACGGAAAACTGACAACCTTCATGGTATCCTATTCGGAAAACCCGACCTCCATCAACCTTTCGCTCAATCCGGCGGGCAGGGAAAAGGAAGGACCGGTCTTCGTTCCAAGGGAAGACACTAACGAGGAAGAGATCAAAAAATACTCGGAGATCGTCTACCAGAACCGGGAGTATTCGCCGGGAAGCGGCAGGGAAAACAGCGGCATCGTACTCAACCTGAAGAGCATATTCATCAAGGACGGGGTACTGTATTTTCAGTTCAAGGTTGCCAACTGGTCAAACCTCCGGTACGATATCGACCAGTTCAGGTTCTTTGTGCGCGACCAGAAGAAAGCCAAGCGTACCTCATCGCAGGAAATAGAGATACTACCCCTGTATGTCAATAAGGAGCTGACTCAGGTCGGCGGAAAATCGGTGGATATGTATGTGTTCTCACTTCCCAAGTTTACCATTCCTGACCAGAAGTACCTGGCGGTTCAGCTAATGGAAAAGAACGGCGGCCGACATGTTGAACTGAAAGTATCCAATCGGCAACTGCTCCAGGCCCGTCCGTTGCGCTAATCTTAAGGACATGATCGTATTAGAAAACGAATTTAGGGAAATGATGGAGTTTCTCTTCGAACAGCGCTGGAAGGGTTGTGAATATATCGGCTATAGCTCCGAACAGTTACCTGTGAGCCGGTACGATATATTGAAGTTCACGGACTATGATGACGCTTCAGATTTTCGGAACAGGGATGATGGAATCCAACTTTTGGCAACCCGGAGTGCCTATCGCGCAATGGGCGAAGGCCTCAGCGGAAATATTCCCATGGTAAAACGGAACAGCGGCATTGACGTTGGCTCGATGGTCCAGCTATATCATGAACGCCTCGATAACGAACAGAATGTTAACAATCAAAAACAAGTGGTTATGAACGACAAAAATTATGAGTACCTGAAAGAACAGGTAATGTACACGGGATTCAGGGAAATCCCCAGTGATGATCTGCGCGCGCAGATGGCACTTGGTAAAAAGGAATTCGAACTGAAAATGGACAAAACATACGGTGAGGACAAGGTCAGTGTCACCCTTAAGTTCAGCAGGTCGGACAAGAGCGACCTTTATTTTTTCAATCAGTACGACGTGGAACTGTTGAAGCAGGGAGAAAAGGAGCCAATGAAGCAGACGTTCTTCATCAACAGACGGGGTAGCAGCATCACGCTGAAAGAAGCATATAACCTTCTGAAAGGTCGAGCGGTCCACAAGACGCTGACCAGTAAGGATGACCAGAAATACGACACCTGGCTCCAGATGGATTTCAAGAACACAACAGAAAAAGGCAATTTCAAAATGCACCAGTATTCCGATAAATACGGTTTCGACCTTGAAGCAACCCTGGGAAAATACCCGATCAAAGAATTGGAGACCCAGCAGTACAAGGATGCATTGATAGACAGCATCAGAAAAGGCAACCGGCAGTCCGTGACCTTTGTAAAGGATGGTGTTGAGATCAAACGCTTCGTTGAGGCTACACCGCAGTTCAAGGGCATAAACTTCTATGATGAAAATAACCTGCACAGGGTGACAGAAAGCAAGGCGCAGTCCCGGGAAGAACAGCAGGAGAATGCGCAGAAGCAGGATAAATCCAATCAGAAGTCCCAACAGAACAAGGGTACCAATGATAAACAGACAAAAAACGAGATCGCGGGAGAGATCGGGACAAAAAAGAAGGTGGGTAGACGCAAAGTGTCTGCATAAAACCGGTTGGAACCAAGGGGCGCAATACTGCTCCCCTTTTCCAAAGATTAGTGAACAAAATTTATAAGGTCATGGAAAATCAGAAAACAAACCGGGTCGAGGCTGCTTTGCTGGCCTGTAAGGCAGAGGAAGACCGTTTCAAAAAGATCTTTTCCTTTGATATGTCTTCCAACAAGGCGCTGCTTCGCGAGAAACTACGCGACTACCAGCAGATCGGCATTAAATATGCCGGAACGACCGACCCCGCCGAACGGCGGACACTGCGCATGCTGAAACAGGAACGTAGGCATATAGAAAAGCTGGCATATCCAAACAGGTTTGTCAGGCTCTTCCGAAAGGTGCTCATCAACCCCATAAGACGTTTCATATTAAAAAGAGAAAACAGCAAACTGGAGCAAAGGAACCAACAGTTGGTATACAACCAGCTTGACCGCATGGGGATGTCGGAACACCTGAATAAGGTCACTCAAAAAATGCGGAACGGAGAAAGGGAATTTACGGTTCCGGTATCCTACTATATCAACGAGGACAAACGTGTGGACAACAACCTTGCCTTCGAACAGAACAGTTTGGGGGAGTACAACATGGTCGCAAACCAGGTCCGTCTGAACAACGAAGCTTCTCCTGAGCTGAACAAACAGCAGACTTTTAAACTGGGCGAAGGGATGAACATAGATGCTGCCCAGAGCTACAACCTGCTTGAGGGGCGCGCGGTCCAGAAAAACGGTAAATGGATCACTCTTGATCTGAACGATAAGGATACAGAGGGCAACTACCGCGTAAAGGAATTCCCTCCGTCCTACGGCTACGAAGTACAACAAGTGCTGGGCGATCTGCCGATCAGCGAGATGAAGTCGGCCAGGGAAAGGGACAAACTTGTCCAGGACCTGAAGGACGGCAAACGACGGGAAGTGACCATCGGGAACAGGAAATGTTTCGTAGAGGCTAATCCCCAGTTCAGGACGGTCAATCTCTATGATGAAAAATCACAAAGGCTTTCAAAAAGCGAAGTTCTTGGCAAAAGGACCCTGGAACAGCAGCGGGCACAGAAAGTTAGCGCACCAAAGGTCAATAAGCGCAATGTAGTAAGGGTAGCATAAAAATATGGTTATGGAAATTGAGAAAACATTGGACGATTTCTTTTCGGCGATCGAAAAGGACGGCCGGATCAGCGTCACACACATTGCCGTCTATGCAGCATTGCTCAGGTACTGGCAACGGTCGGGCTTTGTACACCCCATCAGGGCCTTTAGTTATCAGATTATGGAGATCGCAAAGATATCCGCACCCATGACCTACAGGAAGTGCATCAGGGACCTGAGTGACTTTGGATATCTTAAATATAGACCATCCTACAAAAGCAACCACGCCAGCAGTATTTACCTGCAAGATCAGGAACTAGACTAAGAGATAACAAGATCAAACGGATCAATTTAGGAGGCCCAGTAAATTAAACAAGTACGAAAAGGATAAAGTGTTGAACGTTAAAACTTGTGGATATGGAGAATCTAAGCAGAAATACCCATGGCGCGTTGCCCGGTAGGATAACCAAGAGAACAAAGATCGAACATACTGATTGTAAAATCGTCAAGAAAGACAAGAAAGTCGTCCTGTCTAAAAAGACTGAAAAAACGTACAGGGTAACGGTTACCTATGTACAGATTTCTGACGACGAGGCAAGGATGAAGCGCTCGATCATTGAAAATATTATCAAAAAAGGTTATAGAACTTGCAGCTAGTCTGCAAGTTCTATTTTCGTAAAAAGTCTAGCCCTAGATCGCTGACAGAGAAACCACTTCATCGGAAAGCAATTTTTCTATCCGCGAGATACATTCGGAATCCGGACTCCAGTTTTGTTGCTCCCATTTATTAAATGAAGTAGTCAAGACTTAATCTGACAGTTGCAATAAATTAACAACTGAAAAATAGATTAGAGTTATGACTACTTCAGATGATTATTCTTGGGCACTCTAGTTTCATTTTCCCAGGCAAGAACCGTAAAATCATCAACATTCAGAAGCTTCCCCAGTTTCTTATTAATCAATCTATTCCACCATCTGTAAGCTCTTAATTGTTCCGTAAGTGTTGTCTCGTCAAGTAATACACTTGCTATATCTTTCTTTAATAGCTTCATACCCATTCTTTTTCTGGATATGATCATCAATAGTTACGGAGCCTCTTGGATATGTAGCAGATAAAGGCTTTTCATATTGCTTTGATTAAATTATGCTATCAATTAGTTCCTGCACTTTGGTTTCACTTTTCAGTAATTCTGCCAGATCGTGAATAACTCGCCCGTTCAAACCATTATCAATATATCGTTTGATATTATGTATGACTACTGAGTTCGTGAAGAAAGGCTTATCACCATACGTTTTACAGTTAAACCTATCATCACTAGCGATATGATAATGTTTTTCTTTAAACATTTCATTCTGGCTGAAATAATCTAAAATAGCAAGCAGCTTCACCTGTTTATAAAAGTCATTTTCCGCCTTTATCGCTGCAACCGTATTATAGCCACGCGCTTTTAGATATTTGCTACTTTTTTTTGTAATGATGGCATCTAGGTCTGTCCACCCGTTCAACGCGAGATCTTCTAATAGCTGCATCAGATGCTCCCCTCTTTCTGTTTGTACCATTCCGTTCCAATCCGCACAATTGTAGTTGACATAATAGAAAGGCGACTCACGTACCCAAGTGTTACCGTACTGTAGAAGTGCCATAACAATGAGACCTTCTGATTCTTCTTGAAACAACTTTTGAAACATTGTCCAGGTCGCAAGAAATGGACCATGCTCATATGCGCCGGTTTCAGCATCCGAATAGTGCCATAAAAAGAATCCAATCTGCCCTTCAAATATCTTATGATCCTCTACCGCCCAAAATAAATTCTCTAATTCTAGTCGTGTCAGCCCAACTGGTGGTTGCTGGTACAGAGAAAGTTTGCGAACCTCTTCATCATCTATCAAAGTAGTACGTCTCTTTTGATAGGCGATTAGGTTGCAGACATCAAACACAACATTTTCTGCCTGACTATATTCCTGCATTAAACGTATAGCAACCACTAATTGCCCACCTATATCCTTGCCGATACTCCCGCGTTTGCGCGAAAGGTTATAAAAAAACCTGATAAATCGAATTACCACTACTTCTTCCCGGCAGTCCGTTTCTGCGAGAAAGGCAAGTATCGGCAACAATCGGAAGTAAAATATCTGCGCACGATCTGCTGGCGGTGTTAACAAAAAGTAGTTTTCTTCTTTTTCATATTTTTTGAAAAAATCTTTTACAGGAGTCGATTTGATCAGCCATTGATAAGCCTCGAACAACTTCTGTAGCTCTTCTACCCTTTCAGGCAGGCGTTCAGGCAGCAAAGTCTGATCGGTAGCTCCACGAGCATAGCCACTTATTACATCAGCGGTTAGACCTTGGCGCGACATTTCAATAAGTTGCGCCATTTTTAAAAAATCGTTGAATCCTTCATCAGCATCCGGTCTGTGTAGACGGAATTTCCAGAAAAGATCCTGCCATATTTCCCACTCGGTACCCCAGAACTTTTTGTCGGCCACACGTGCAAGGTATTTAGCCTTAAGCGTTTCATTAGGTTCTAAATGTCGGCCACGGGAATTCATGTAAATATATAGATCTTCGCCCTGTCGCCCGTCAGGAATATCGTAATATGACAGTTCCAATTTCTCTTCAACAAAACGGATGAAAGCTGGCACATCTTCTATCCCGTTTAACCAATTACGAATGAATGTGAAGTTAGAAATCATTTGCCTTATTGAACGGTCATTTCTGTAATCATCATGGTACCAGGCTTGGTCTATTATAGAAAAATCGGGAGCAAGCGTCCCTTGATGACAATGACTTACTAAAGCACCTAAAAAATCATGGGTTGACTGTCGTACCTTATAATCCAGTTTGAGTTGATCCGCATCAAATAGGTAGTCTGGTATTTTTTTGCCTGTATATACATAGCCCGCAATTAACATGAGAAAGATTGTTGTTAATCGCTGCTGCCCATCAATCAAAAAGTATTTATAAACAAAGTCACGGTCACCGTAAGCATAAATAAAGCCGAGGTAAGGCACGTCTGCATCACCGCCGTCAAAACCCTCACGGATATAACCAAGCAAGTCGGCTACATCGGAAGTTTCCCATACGTAATCGCGCTGGATTTCAGGAATGATGAATTGTTGAAGCTCGCGGTCGGAGAACAGAGCTGAAAGTGTATATTTCTGAGTTCTCATGGTTTAGGCTGGGGTTTTAGATAAGTAAAAACAGAAACAAGCTGATGTTTGATGTAATTTTCGTGAGCTTCGATATCCTTGGCCGACCAGGTATGCAACCCGGTGCTACCAGAGATGACCAGTTTACTGAAAACATCATACGTGTGAAAAGGTACAAAGTGGCCCTGGCTGATTTTATTGACCAAGATGGATCGTTTTCCCTCAAAAAAATGGTTTGAAAGGCTCGAATTGATGTTTTGTTGAAGCAATGCCAGGTTACCAATTGTATGCAACTCTTTGGCGTTATCGTTCAAGAGCAAGCCCAAGGCAGGTTTGTCTTCATCTTTCAATTTTAGCGCCCCCTGTGCCTTCATAATACGGATATAAACCTGTTTTGCAGCCCTCAAGTTTGCATCATCATCAACCGTTACTTCGTCGAGCTGTGACGGTAGTAGTTCACGGATCACTGCTAAGTCATCGACCTCCAGTATTGAAACCTTTTTAAAATCATTGGCATTCTGAGGAAAGATATGTTCTAAACTCCAACCTTTTCCAGCTATGTTCGAGAAGTTATAGGGAGTCGGCTTCCGTCCATTTATTGGCAGGAATTTAGCGATATCCAACAGCAGGAACAGATTATAAATGGAGTTCCAATGATCCTCGTAATTGACTTCGAGCAGCTTCCCATCAGTAGGATTCACTGGTATGCGCTGCATCGCTAAATCTTTAAGTACTAACAAAATACCGGCCTTAGTAGATTGCGACTGCAAATCCTTAAATATCGCAGGCAGATTGCGACCACCCTGGGCATGCAGTACATAACCTAACAAATTGGCGATCTCAGGAATACAGAACCAATCGTTTAACAATAACTTGGTTTGTCTAATCTTTTGGAAGACATCGAAGGTCCTTAGTTGTCCGGCTCGGTGCTGTTCATCAAAATAATTGAACAGCGTACTACCACTCTCATCTGGTTTAAAAGCCGGATAGGATAAGCGAATTAGCCATTCTAAACCTTTTTCCTCTGAGTTGATCTTAAAAAAGTCTTTTACCTCCTGCCGACCACACCAGTTAACAATCTCGTCCCACTGTCTTCCAAGGTTAGCCCGAATTTCATTCATTTCGATATCGGTTATTCGGTAACGCATATCACGCATATCAGCAGGTATCTTGGTTATAAGGAAGCCTTTGACTAAATCCTCATCGTTCAGTTTGACTCCCTTATTTACATTAACGAATACCTTTTCGCTGTTCAGCCCGGCATCCAATAAATTGATAATTAAAAAGACATCATCAGCTAGAAACTTATAAAAATGTTCTAATCTAGTTGATAAATAATTCGTTATGAATGCCGCAATTGTCTGCGCAGCCCGGTATATAAAATAGATATCCTGATTATTATACTCCTCACGGTCATTGATAAATTCTTCCCAGGAAGTACTTCCCAGCAATTCATCCACCTGCTCGTAAATAAAAGTTCGAATAAAGTTGCTCCGAGCTTCATAAACCAGCTTACCGCTAACGAAATCCACCAGATGGTCTTTACCAGCTAAGTGCCCTAATACCCTGAATAATATTGTAATTGTCGTCAAGCGCTGTTGACCATCTATTACCTCTAACGAGCTGGAGTTTTCCTTGAGCGTAACGAACTGAAGGTAATAACCCCGACGTGAGTGTCCCTGCTGTTGAAATGCATCAAAAAGATCTTTGAGGAGTCGATCAACTTGACCTTTACCATTACCTGATGCCCATTTGTAACCACGCTGGTAAGTTGGAATTAGAAAATTGTCACATGCGGTATCGCGCAGAAAATCCGTAAAAACTCCCCTGAGTGGATAGATAGTATTTGTTTTAGCCATGATGAATAGATGAGGGCTGTAAATTCTACCGCAAGCTATAATTTATCCTCCAATGAAAAGCATACGTAGTAAAAAATATGTACCCCTGACATGCGCTTAATACATATTGAAATGGTCGGAGCTTATATTATAGTTTTATGTAAATAAAAGTTTTCACACTAAAAAAAGAGCTAAAAAGATATTAAGAGTTATAGAAATTGATTTTCTAAATGAACTAAGGTGAAGAATAGAAGCCAAATTGCTGCTGAGCCTTTCAAAGGAAAGTTTAACTTTGATGAATTATCTTTATTAGAATGATATTCTCATACTTATCTGCTAATGTGTATTCATAGATTATGAATGGTATAACTTAACTTAGTGAAGATATAAAGCATTATTCAAGAATGGAAAAAACCGAAAAAGAAGATCAATTACAGAAACTGCCTTTTAAAGTTTCCGCAAGAGCAGGGAAACTGCTCGGGCGTGAAAATTTTTCCAATGCCGAAGGCGCAATTATTGAGCTCGTAAAAAACTCTTATGATGCTGACGCTAAAAATTGCTTTGTAATTTTTGACATCCCTTTTAAAATTGAGAAACTTGATGACGGCTCGGAAAAAAAGGTCCTACTGAATGATCTAACCCAAATTTTTATCGTTGATAATGGTGAAGGCATGACCAGAGAAACAATCGAGGATTATTGGATGCAGATTGGAACTGGTAACAAGGAAAAAGACTATATATCAAAAGAAGATAGAATAAAGACTGGTGCCAAGGGGATTGGTCGCTTTGCTTTAGACCGGTTGGGCTATACTACGGAAATGTGGACAGTCTCCAATAAAGATGCGAGTTATAAATGGCAAATGGACTGGACACAGTTTGATAATCCAGACCAATCAATTTCAGATATCACTGCTACTATCAATCCTGTAGATTTCAATCTTAAGAAGTATCTTTCCGAAATACTTTCCTTTCCTGAAATTGGTAAGACCGATTTTAAAACTGGTACAATTCTGAAGATATCCAATCTTAAAGATGACTGGTTTGATGATAGCATTGAAAAAGTATTCAAAAGTTTAGAGGCATTAATTCCTCCTAAAGAATTAAACATTGGATTCGATGTTAGTTTCAGGCATGTACAGGAGCCCAAGCAATTTGGAAAGGTTGAGACCGCTTTTTTTAATGATTTCGATTATAAAATCGTCGCTAACTATCATGCGGATTTGCTTACGGTAGACTTTGAGATGACTCGAAATGAACTTGACCTATCAGAGGTTAAAAAGAAGTACGCATTTTTATTTAAAGATGCGAAAGCTCCCTATGATCTTGCAACCTTGGAAAATAAGGTCTTCAAATATTCGCGAAAAATTCAAGAACTTTTCAAGGTTGATCTTAGCAATGAAGCGATCGAACATATGTCCAACCTGGGGTCGTTTGAAATGACATTTTATTATCTAAAATTTATAAGTTCACAAAAGGAAGAATATCCGTACAAAAAGATTAATCAGCGAGAAAGACGTAGTGTACTTGACCGATTTGGCGGTGTAAAGATTTACAGAGATTCTTTCCGAGTACGCCCATATGGTGACCCCCATAACGACTGGCTAAAATTAGGATCCAGGGTGGCACAAAGTCCAGCCGGTGCGGGACAACGTATTGGTGATTGGCGGGTAAGACCAGAGCCAACAGCTGGTATCATCAAAATATCTCGAAAAAACAATCCATTATTAATTGATAAGTCTGATCGTGGCTCACTGCAAGAAAACGACACATTCGAAGCCTTCAGAAATCTAATTATCAGGATAATTAGTGAGTTTGAAGTTGATAGATCAAAAATATTGAACGTATTTTATAAACATTCGGTTATTGAAAAGCAAAAAGCGCAAGAAGCCGAAATTGATAGAAGAGCACAATTATTAGCTGAGGATATTGTTCAAAAAAGAAAAGCAGCAGAAGAAAAAGTATATGGTTCTTCAAAACGACCACCTGATTTATTTCAGCAAAAAAAGGAAGAGGAAGAAAAAAAGAGTTATGAGGATGCTTTTAAGGATACATTTAAGAAAATTGAAAATGAAAGGATTGAAAATGACAATGAAGAGATCGTACAAGTTCGCGCACTGGCAAGCTTAGGTTTAATAGTCTCGTCTTTTTCTCATGAGCTTAAGGAAATTAAGAACAATGTTGACGATATTACCGACCTGGAACAGGGAATAGAAATATTAGTGCCAGATGAGAAGAAAAGCAAACAGGACTTTAAGGATGTCAAAAATATAATTGAATCTCTTAGATCTGATACACAAAAGATAGTCCATTGGATAGATTATTCTTTAAATGCGATTAAAAAGGACAAGCGTAAGAGAACAAATCTTGATCTTCATAAATACTTTGATCTTCTTTATAAAGATTGGATCGCTTTGTTAGAGGAGCGCAATATCAAGTTGAATATTAACAAGGACAAAAAGGTAAAGTATTTCTTACGTGCGTTTGAAATGGATATGAGTACTATCTTTAGTAACCTAATTTCCAATTCGATTGATGCATTTGACAATCTGAAAGTTATCCGGGATAGAAAAATTGAACTCTCTCTTAACATTGATGTAGATACCTTAGAGGTATTATTTTCCGACAATGGCCCTGGCCTTTCTAAAAGTTTTGATCATGATCGAGAGAGTATCTTCCAACCTTTTATTACATCTAAAATTGACAGAAATGGCAAGGAAATAGGTACTGGTTTGGGAATGTACTTGGTAAAGAATGTTGTGGATGACTATAACGGAGAAGTAATTATTTTAGATAATGATAAAGAGCCTGGATTTCATTTAAAATTGTATTTTCCTCTCAGAAAAACCTAAACAATATGAAATATAGAATCGGATATGTTGATGAAGACGAAGCTCAGGTAACGAGGTATGAGCGAAAACTTCGTGAATATTTTGACGTCGTAACCTATGACCTTCCAAAAGGGACTCCTTTGGAAAACCTTTTGGAACAAATTTACAATTCAAGTATCGACCTGTTAATGGTTGATTACTTGATGGTCAACAAAGGGATTTTAACATACAACGGAGACGAAGTCGTTCGTCAATTTGATGAAATACGCCCACATTTTCCAATGATCATTTTTACAAATGAAGAAAATCAAGCTTTCCCAAATGTCGATAATCCAAACATGATTTATGATAAATCTTTGGTTAACAAAGACATTGGAAAATTAGTCGATATACTAAATAAAAATATTCAAGTATATAAGACCTTTATTGATAAAAGGCAGGAAATAATTGGAACTTTATTGCAAAAAGGCGAAAGTGATGAGGGGCTTACATCCGAAGAAAAACATATTCTAGTGCAAAATCAAACGGAGTTAATCAATCTCGATAAAAGATCAAATGAAGTACCCCTTCAATTATTAAATCCAGAAAAGTTAGATAACCTATCTAAAACGACTAAGGAGGCAGAGCAATTTTTGGAAATGTTACTCAATCAGCAAAAAAAATGATTCCTTTTAGATTAGCTACCCCTACAAGGAGGATCAACCCTTCAAAAAACCCAACAGGAGATAACTGGGCTCAACATAAACCGGACCTTCGATTAGACTTTAATTCACGGTGTGGGTACTGTGATTCTTTTGACGGATTCAGGCATACTTATTATGAAGTAGATCATTTTATTCCTAAAGACTTTTTTAAGCCTTTGGGCAATATCTCAGTTACAGACTATAGAAATCTCGTTTACTCGTGTAAGTTTTGCAACAACAGTAAAAGAGCAAAATGGCCTACACAACGTGAGGACATCCATAATGATGGTACAGAAGGCTTTGAAGATCCTGCATCCGCATTGTATGATACTCATTTCTATCGAACAGCAGATGGTGGAATAATGTGGCAAAGCACTGTGGGTAAATGGATGTTTAAGCATGCATTCTATTTTGATAAAAGGCAGAGTTCTATAAAGATTTTATGGAACTTAAATAAACTTAAGTTGATTATTGATTCACTTATTGTTATCCTGAATGGAATGGATAAAGACTCAAATGATTATAAAAAATTGAAAACTAAGATTTCTGAATTCAGTCTGGAATATTATCTTTTTCATAAAGAGTTGATAGAATTTTATGGATAAAAAAAGGTCGGGTTCATATTATACCCCTTCAAGACTTTCATCGTTTGTCGCTGATTACTGCTTAGCTTATCTGAGGGGAAGAAATGATATTTCTATACTTGAACCAAGTGCAGGAGATGGATCTTTCGTTGATGCATTCAGCAATAGTCAATATATTACAGATTTTGATTCCGTTAGTGTTGTTGCAGTAGAAAAAGAGGAAAAGGAGTTAGAAAAACTACTTGAAAAGGAAATTCATACAAATATTGAGCTTACGACATTTAATTCAGATTATTTGAATTTTCATTCTGACGATCAACGTCTATTTACAGCCGTAATAGGCAATCCTCCATATGTAAGAAAAAATCACCTATCTGAAAATCAAAAGGAAATAGCACAATCAATACACGCACAGTATCAACTTTCGGCAAACAGCATTAATAATATTTGGACATCTTTTCTTATTAGTGGGGTTTCAAAGCTCGAAGATTCGGGGTTACTTGCAATGATCTTACCCCTAGAACTTCTACAGGTGAAATTCACCGAAGAAATCAGGAGCTTTTTAAAACAGGAGTTTCAGAGAATTGAAATTTTCACTTTTCATGAACTTCAGTTTCAAGAATGTAAGGGGCAAGATACAGTATTACTGATTGGCTATGTACAACATAATATCCCAGGAACATTCTACACGAACATCAATACTATTGATGATCTACTAGATGGTAATTACACTCTTTATCAAAATACTGCCGTTTCAGATTCTCAACGAAAATGGACGCATCATTTCATAACACCAAGTGAATATGAATTTTTGGAAGGAATAAGAAATCGGTTAAATAAAGTATCATTCTTTGTAGATAATAAGGCTGGGATCGTTACTGCAGCTAATGATTTCTTTATTGTTCCACAGCAAACTGTTGAAGAATACAATCTTCATGATTATACGAGAGCTATTGTTCAAAAAGGGTATTTCGTAAATGGTTCTGTAACATTTAACAACCAAGATTTCGAGAGAATTTTGCAAAGTGATAAACCAGCATATCTTCTGGATTTTACACCAATGGAAGATAATGCAATTACACCTTCCATTGCAAAATATTTACAAATCGGAGTAAAGGCTGAAATACCAACTAGATTCAAATGTTTGCAAAGAGAGCGATGGTACAAGGTCCCCAACATTGGGACGGCATGCTCCGCCTTTTTCTTCAAAAGGGCTCACGAATATCCAAAACTGATACTAAATGAAGCAGATATACTGGTAACCGATAGCGCCTACAAAATTGACGTCAAGGAAGGCATAGATATTAGAAATTTTATTTTCTCATTCTACAATTCATTAACATTGGTCTTTGCCGAATTAGAAGGTAGATATTATGGCGGAGGTGTTCTGGAACTTACGCCAAATGAGTTCAGAGAACTTCCTATCCCTTATGTAGAATGTGAGGACTTCATAAAGTATGAAATGCACTTCGATGAAAAAGAATCTATTGAGGATATTCTAATGAGGTATAATTATCAGATATTGAATGATGCACTTGGTCTCAATCAAGACGATATAGAGAGGATAGAAGCTATTCGTATCAAACTGATCAAAAAAAGGCATAGGAAATAAAAAGAGAAAGTCTGTTTTAGACTCCTCCTTCAAATAATCATTCTTTTCGTAGAAGGCTTTGAATTGTCTCACCATTGTTGAGACAATTCAAAGCTCTCAGCAGTGCCAATAGAGTTTAGCCTCTCGTCTCATGCACTTTCTTTTATTAGAGTTTCCAATTTCATTAGATGTTCACTCTTGGGTACTCGTGTTTCATTTTCCCAGGCAAGAACAGTCGAACCATCAACATTAAGAATCTTACCCAGTTTCTTGTTACTAAGACCGTTTCTCCATCGGTAAGCCTTTAATTGACCCGCAAGGGTTGTTTCATCAAATTCAATTGGATTGTAACCTAAAAATTTAATAATTCGAGGGAAGTATTTGATTTGGGGGGAAGAATGGTTTTTCTCCCAAAGGGTGACACAGTCCTCGGTTACATTGATTACCCTCGCTACATCTTTCTGTAGTAGCTTCATATCCATTCTTTTTTTCCGGATATGATCGCCAATAGTTATGGTTTCACTAGGATATATGGCAGGTACAGGTTTTTCAATTTTTTTTTCAAAACGCAAACAAGGCAACGCATGTATGTCCATGCGGCTTTTACAATCATCCGGAGAAAGAATGTACCTGCGCTCCTGGTATAGTACAGAAATACCTAAGCAAGATTTCCGGACCCTTACTGGACAGGATAGATTTGCATGTTGAGGTTACACCGGTGGAATTCGATGACCTGATTTCAATGGCAGATGGAGAAAAAAGCGAAGCAATCAGGATGCGGGTAATCCAGGCGAGAGCATTTCAATCCCAACGCTTCCGGGGAAATGATGCCTTGCACTACAATGCACAAATGAATCCCAACATGGTTAGACGTATTTGCAAAATTGATCCTGCTGGTCAGGCCCTCATCAAAAAGGCGATGGAAAGGCTTGGACTTTCTGCACGTGCCTACGACCGTATTCTAAAAGTATCACGTACAATTGCAGACATTGAGGGCAGTGAAACCATACAACTGGAACATTTGGCCGAAGCCATCCATTACCGCAGCCTGGACCGCGACAGCTGGTCAGGATAAAAATTATGCTTCCTCTTCGTAATCCTCGTCTTCTTCTTCTTCAGGAACATAAGCCAGTATGGCTGCACCAATACTGTTGATTTCCTCATTGGTTTCAAATACAGGTGTAGCCGTTTCAGGATCTAATTTTATCCATTGGGTATCGGTATCCTTCTGAATATGTACGTATTCCTTGCCTTCTTTAAAGATGACGTAAGTATCATTCCCTTCCGGGAAAACGGCATAATCAATATTGGAGATGGTAATGTCAAAGGGCTGTTGCATAATTATATATCTGGAGCTTTCCTGTTCCGGTAATCTTTATTGTTCTTGTTTCTTTTGTGCCATTGGCACCATTTAGATTCAAAGTAATGGTATTTTCGCCTTTCTGCAAAGGAATACGAGCATATTTTATCTCTGCAGGGAGCGACTGCCAGTTCCGGGTATCCGCTTTTTCCGACAGCAGACTATAGAGCTGAACCCCAAAACCTAATCCTTCCAGCAGTGTGTTGTCCTTTCCATTCTTCCCGCCTCCTTTGGAGCTTTCCTTTAAAAGGTATTCCGCACTTTTCTTCACAGCCAGCCGGGTCAGGATTTTACCCATTTCCTTTACAAAACGCTGATCCAAAGTTTTAACAGCAAGCTGATTGATATCTTCTGTTTTTTCAAAGTTTACCGTATCACCGTTTCCAGAAAGGGTGGCCAGTGAAAAATGAGGGTACTGAGCAACATATTTCGGGAAAGTGGCCCTCAAACTGTTCAAACCGTTTAAATTGATGTCGTTACTGCCATAACTACTGTTGTAAGGTATAAATAGCGTACCTGCTGCATTAGTAAAGACGAGGTCGCCTCCGCTACTTCTGATCAGGGAAAAGAAAAATTCCTGTTGTTGCTTTACCGGCGCGAGTCCGTTCTCCCAGAAGAAAACGAGTTCACCTCCTTCAGATACCGGCCGGGCTTGATATTTTAGACCAAATAGTGTCTCAAATCGTAGCCTTTCCGAAGTAAATCCGTTCAACTCTGCTGTTCTAAGCACATCATATTGCAGGCTCACAGGCATTGCGGTTCCATACCATGTCTTATCAGTCGTACCAAGATAGGTTTCTGCAGCATTCCTGTAAGCGATAAAAGCATTGTTGATGTCTCCGCCACATTCATAGATCAAGCCCTGTAGCGTCAAAGAAAAAGCATCTTTACTATATCGGTTTACCTTCTCTCCAAATTTATCCTCTTGTTCCTGCGACTGCAAGCTGATCCTTCTAGCCTCTACAATTGCGTCTTCTGTTTTGTTGAGGTAGAGGTAATTGAGCGCCTTATAGTAATGAATCATGAATTTCTCGAAATCCTCTCCTTTATAACTTTGTGCCATGGGATTGACCAAAGTACCTACTATTGCATCTCCGGCACCTCCGAGTCTTTTTTCGAATAGCTCATCCGCTTCGTTAAAATAGCGGTTACTCTTATTATAGTCGCCGTTCAGGTGACTCATTTTCCCTTGTTCCAAAAGCAACAAAAGTCTATTTCTGGGCTTACCGAGCAGACTGTTCTTTTCCAGTTCCTTTTGAGCTTCTTTATAATTACCACTGGAAACCTGTTTGTAATAAGCAGCGATTTGGTCATTGTAGGATGCGCAACTGAAAAGAAAAAGCATCAGAACGAGAAGAACTGATGCCCTAAAATAATGCCTATTGATGCTTGTCATGGTATGCTAAAGTCGATTTTACCGACTAGTTCTTAACGGATTTAGCTATTTTTTTATCACCAATCCAAACCACTTCATTAGTCTGTATGTCAGTCAGTTCCAGGTTTACCTGATAATAGACAACTTTGTCTCTTTTATGGGAATCAACGATGGAATTAATGGAGCCCTGCAAGATATAATCAGCGCCATTTTCAAGTCCAAACTTTTTCATGGTAGAAACTGAAGCATTATCCTGCTGATCGGCTTTCTCTGCCCGCAGTTCTTCGCGTTTCTTTCCTCCCTGCACCAGGCGTACCCGCTCGCTGGATACAAATGCACTTTCTACATCCTTTACAAAAGTTTCTGCATCGATGTGTTCATGGCTTTTATTTTGTACCACACCTACGACGACGACTGGTCTTTTTCCAGATTTCGCTTCGAGATGATTAGACAACCATTTGGCTCCAAGTACACTTCCAGTCATTTCCTGGGCAACTAACCTCGAATCGGTATTATTCCATTTTCCACTAACGTCGACAGTTGCATTGGTGTCGATTCTAGTCACTTTCCTTGAACATGAAGAGATTACGATCCCTGAAACCGCAATGGCGACCAGGGTTACTATTTTTTTAAACTGCATTTTTATAAAATATGGGGTTATTTAAGCGAAATTAAGACTACCAACCATACCAAAACCTATTCCGGCCGGACCAATGGGTATATCCAAAGTTCCCATAATATCCTGAATAAGGCTGATAGAAACTATTTTGATAGTAAGGATAGCTATATAAGGCGTATTGATAGTTGCGCTCGCGTCTTTGTTTTCTACGCTCTTCCCTGGCTTCATACCAGTCATAGGCCTTATAGGTTTCCTGAACTGTGGTTCCTTGTGTCTGGGTAAGCGAATCAGAAACTGCGATGTATTTTGCCAGAGCCTCCTGGTGTCTGGGATTCTGATCTGCTAATGATGAGGACGTTTGTTGTGCAGACAGCTTCGCAGAAAAGGCGAAAAGTGTCGCCAATCCCAAAGTAATTATTCTTGCTTTCATCTATATAAAGATTTAACTGACACAAAATTAATCAATATTTCCCCTGCTTTCATCTGTCGTTTTTAATCTCTATGTCAATATATAGACGACTAAATGTTAAAAAGGTTACAGATCTAAAAGTCAAACTTCAATTTGACCCCGGTACCTATTAAACGCAGGTTTTCATTCGTGGTCTCCTTCATTGGTACTTTCAGAAAAGGTTCGATCGCAATGGCACTTTTTTTAGAAACTTTTTGCTTGAAGCCGATAGAAAAGTTATAAAAGCCCAGGTAAGGGTCGCTTTTAAGTTCTTCTTTTGGTGCCTCCTCAGAAACCAGCCTATTGACCAATACCTGTCGAAAAGCATCTTTGTCCTGATTCAGTAAACCTGCTGATGCCGCAGACTCTACACTGCTTTGCAGGAAAGTGTTTTGTTGCTCTTGCTTAAACACGGCAAAAACAGATATTCCCGCATTGGCGTAAAGCTTTGGACTGAACTTGTACCTCAGCTCTAAAGGAATATCTACCCCTCTAACCCTGGTTTGAACAGACTGTAATTGTTTACTGCTGCTAGCAAGTGCAGTCATAGAAGAGGGCGCGTTTGGCATAGCTTCGGGCGCTGCATTGTCTCTCGCAGCCCCCATTTCGTTATACGCGAGACCAGAACCGATGGCAACCTTATCAGACAAAGCGTAAGCCATGCTTAAGCCATATCCCATATTTAATTTTTTATTGTTACCCATGGAAGGCGCCAACATGAGCCCCATTTCCCATTTGTCCTCTTTTTGTTTTGTTGAAGTTTTAACGATAGCATTACTTGCACTTTCTTTTTCCAGAAACTCTTCAAAACTCATTTTTTCCTTTTCCGCTGGTATCTCCCCCTTCTCAACCGAAGCCCTGTCATCAGGCACTTTATTTCCGGCCAGATCTTGTATATTGGGCTTGAGATTGGTATTCGTCACCGACGGAATGTTTGCCGCAGCTAAATCCTCGGAGGAGTTTATATTTTTATATCCATTTACAGGAACCACTGTGCCGCCCTCTACCTGTTGTCCAACCACAACGGTATTATCCGACATTCTGAGCTCAGTTCCGGGTTCCTGTTTCTTTGTTTCTTTTTTTACCGATCCAAAGTCAGCAGTGGAATTAAATTTAACGCCCGGTTCAGGTGTATTTTTACCCTCACGAAGGAATACCAATGCACATACAATCAGTACTGCCGCGGCAGTACTCAAGCTCCAAAGCCAGACAACCGGACTTTTCTTCTCTTTTTTATTAAATTTCTCCCAGGCTCCCGGTACATATTCCTCTTCGTGATCGGAGAGGCTTTGCCGGACATGAGCAATGAACTCATCCTCTGCAGGGTTCATATGATTAGTTGGCTGCATATGAATTGGTTAAAGTTTTTGAATACAATTCTCTTAATTTATTTTTAGCCCTGGTTAGGTATACCCTACTGGAACTTTCCGGTATACTTAACATTTTGGATATTTCATCATGTGAAAAGCCTTCGACTTCATACATATTGAATACCAAGCGATGCATTTCCGGCAATGCTTCCAGCAATTTGAAAATATCCTGAACGTTGAGCTGTGAGATTGCGTTGAATTGCGTGATGGGCTGCTGCTCCTCAGCAAGATCATCTACGCAAAGATAGGTCCGGCTTGTTCTTAGAAAATCTATAGCCGTACGGGAAGAAATCCGGGCGATCCAGCCTCTAAAGGCTTTTTGAAGTTCTACTTCTTCCTTAGGAAAACTGAATTGGGCGATGCTTTTGAATATTTTGATGAAGCTGTCATTGACCAGTTCTTCTGAATCATTCCGGTCGTGCACATAGCGCAGAATAACGCCCATTAAATAGCCATAGAATGATTTATATATCAGTTCTTTACTTTTATTGTCGTTCCTCAAACATCCCGCTATAACTTCCTCAAGCTTGAGCATCTCTATTTTATTACCATATGGCTAATGAATCGCTGGTTAAAAATATATAAAAAAGGGCATTGAGCCAATTACATCCCCAATGCCCTTTTCTATTTTAAAGCTTATGCTCTGAAACAAGTACACCGATTTTCGTATCATCAGTGGTTGCTTTTAATCCTTTCACCCATACGGTGTAAATCTTTCCTGACTCAATTTTCACATCCTGTATTTTAGTAGCGATAGCTCCTCCGGCGGTGTTTTTTACATTAAAAGTTACTTTATCTGCTGCATCGATGTCTTCAAAGGAAGTGTACTCTTTGAACAATTTGTTTGTAAAAAGGTCAGTATCTTTCCCTTCAATATTCAAATTTAAAGCGCCACCATCAGGGCTTAGGTTCACAAAACGTACTCTTGCTTTTCCTGTAGCTGGCTTGCTCAAGTCATCCTTCAGCATAAGAAACTTCACTGCAGCCAAATTGTCTGCGATAAAAAGGGAGTAACCGATCTGTGGCTCAAATGTTAGCTTCTCAGTCAGTAAAACCGGTTCTGTTCCTTTTTTTCTCAAGGTCACCTGTCTTTCTCCTGAATAAACATTCAGGTACTCTATCTTGTTGCCTAAAGCAAAATCTGTCTCATTGGCTTTATTAGAACCCACATAGACATCCAACTTCTCTGTAGTTGGCGAAGCCTGGTATATGCTTAAACCAGAAATGGGTTGTGGCGTATAATTGTCGTAGTCTTTAGTACAAGATGCTATGGTTACGGATAGGGCCGCAATAGCGAATAATGCTTTTATCTTCATGATGTTGAATTGTCTTTTTATAAGGTTATCATACAATAAGTTAATGGCCATTAACACTTTTTATTCTGTAAACGGTATAAATTCGAAAAACGCTACAGCTAAATCGATAATATTCATTTTTTTATTTTTATCTGCTTCCTTATTAAACAAAAAGCCCCGCAGTTCTTTCCAAAACTGCGGGGCTGCATAAATGATTAACCGCTATTAGATCAACTCAACACTTCTGCTGACAAAGGCTGTTAGCTCTGCCCCTGTAAGCATCCCCTGAGCAAGCAGCGCAAGGTCAACTGCCTGTTTGGCTAATGTAGCTTTTGTCTCTGCATTTTCAGCAGCGAGGATCTTGGAGATCAGTTTATGATTGCCATTAATGGCAACCTTATAACTATCTGGCATATTGCCATAAAAACCCATACCTCCGCCCATAGCAGCCATGTCTTTCATACGGCGCATGAACTCATCCATAGTTACTGTAACCGGTAACTCTTCTGGGTTCAGACCTACGATTTCCACGCTGTAACCTGGTTTGGTAATCGCTTTCTCAAAAATTTCTTTTACTTCTTTAGACTGACCTTCAGATAAAACAGATTCATGGTTTTCATCCTTATCGACCAACTGGCTGGCAACACTGGAATCTACACGCTTCAGCGAAGTTTTTTCCAATTTTTGCTCCAGCTGGCTCACGAAGTGATTGTCAATTGGCGAATTCATCAGGAGTACGTCGTAGTCCTTTTTATTCGCTGATTGAATGAAGCTGTCTTGCTTTGCCGGGTCATTGGCATAGATATACACCAAAGTTCCATTTTTATCGGTTTGAATGTCTTTTACTTTATCCCGATACTCTTCCAAAGTAAAATGCTCTTCCTTGGTATTGGTCAATAAAGCAAAATCCTTGGCTTTGTCATAGAATTTTTCCTCACTCACCATACCATATTTTACGAAAAGACCGATGTCAGTCCATTTCTGTTCATAGGCTTTACGGTCTTTATTGAACAGTTCCTGCAATTTATCTGCTACCTTTTTAGTGATATAGCTATTGATCTTTTTCACATTGCTGTCGGCCTGCAGAAAACTTCTTGAAACGTTTAGCGGAATATCCGGTGAATCAATCACGCCATGCAGCAACATCAGGAACTCCGGCACAATGTCCTTCACCTCGTCAGTGATGAAAACCTGGCGAGAGAACAACTTGATTTTGTTTCGCTGAAATTCGTAATCGTTCTTAAGCTTGGGAAAATATAACACTCCTGTCAGGTTGAAAGGATAATCCACATTCAGGTGAATCCAGAATAAAGGGTCTTCGGAGAAAGGGTACAGTTGTTTGTAGAAATCGAGATAGTCTTCATCTGACAAATCTGCAGGTGCTTTTGTCCAGATCGGATTGGTTGTATTGATGATATCATCTACCTCTACACTTTTGGTCTTTGGTTTACCTTCTTCATCTTCACCATCTGGCTCTTGAATTGTTTTGGTTCCAAATTTAATCGGCACAGGCAAAAACTTTCCGTATTTATCAAGGATCTCTTTCAGTTTATGGTTCTCCAGGAATTCTTCAGATTCTGCATTGATGTGGAGGATGATGCTCGTACCACGAGTGGTTTTATCACCAGCAGTGATTTCAAAAGAAGTACTGCCGTCGCAAACCCAGCGTGCAGATTCTGCACCTTCCTGATAAGAAAGGGTTTGGATTTCTACTAAATCGGCCACCATAAAGGCTGAATAGAAGCCTAAACCGAACTTACCAATGATCTCATTGGCATCTTTTGCATCCTTAAATTTCTCCACGAACTCACTTGCGCCAGAGAACGCTACCTGATTGATGTATTTTTTAATTTCCTCTGCGGTCATGCCCAAGCCATTGTCGCTAATGGTAATGGTTTTCGCTTCTTTATCTACTGCGACTTCTACAAGCGGATCGCCCAGCTCACCATTGTATTGGCCAAGTGCTGCTAAGCGTTTAATTTTTTGTACCGCATCAACGGCATTGGACACAAGTTCTCTTAAAAAGATCTCGTTGTCTGAATACAGGAATTTCTTGATGATTGGGAAAATGTTCTCCGTGTGAATGGATATGGTTCCTTTTTCTTCTATGCTCATATGTTAACTCATTTTTAAGTACATAGCGAGCCTATCAATGCCTATTCCAAATCCTGTTTCTTGTCAAATTGACAGTTTGACCAATGTCCTAAGCGCCAGAAAATTTTCTTATACTTGACACTCCTATGAGTTAATCCCCTAATGATGAACAGTGACCTTTATGAAACGCTTTTTGAAGAAGGCTGTATCCGGAAAGAAACCTTAGACAACATCCGTGACAAAAGAAGCAGACCCTTATTCTCTTTACACTGGGAACTAAAGACATTGCTTTACCTCGGTGTAATGCTGCTCAGTACAGGGCTTGGCATTCTGATCTATAAGAATATAGATACGATAGGGCATCAGGTCATTCTTGCTTTTATCGCTGCCACTAGTCAAGGCTGTTTTTATTACTGCTTTCGTCATAAATCTCCTTTCAAAAAGGAAAAAGTGAAGGCACCGAGTACGCTGTTCGACTACCTGCTCTTATTGGCCTGTCTGAGCTTCCTGAGCTTTCTTGGTTACCTCCAATTTCAATATGGTGTTTTTGGAAACAATTATGGGCTTGCCACATTCATCCCAATGCTGGTTTTATTTTATGTTGCCTACGACTTCGACCATCTTGGCATCTTAAGTATGGCCATCACCAATTTAGGAATCTGGGCAGGAATTTCGGTAAATCCCCTGACACTGGTATCCAATATTGACCAAGGTGGCCGGCCACTGATCCTAACCGGGATTGCCCTGGGAATATTCCTCATTGCGGCAGCTTTTCTCTCTGAGCGATTCAATATTAAAAAGCACTTTCATTTCAGCTATACACACTTCGGTACGCAATTGACTTTCATTGCCCTGCTATATGGTTATTTTCACGATTTTGAGCAGGAAGGTTCCATCCTTTGGGTTGTCCTGTTATTTGCTTTCGCCTGGTACATTTACCGGGATGCACTGGCCCATAAGTCTTTCTATTTTGTTTTGCTTTGTGTGGTTTACACCTATATCTCCTTTTCTGCAGTTGTTGTACGCTATCTCTTAAAGGGCCATGACATTGGTGTTTTTTATCTGGCCGGCATTTACTTTATTGGCTCTGCAGTAATGTTTATTAAATTACTGATCCACCTGAACAAGAAAGTCAAAGCCCTATGATCATCTATAACAATGAATGGTTAAAAAACCGGAAGATCCAGGATCAAACCATGCTCGCATTCAACAGTGGAGAGATTGACGCAGAAGAATTGAAAACCATAAAAGCCAGGTATCCTGTCGGATTTTATACACCAAATGTATTTATAAGACTCGGGATTTTTCTATTGACCCTGGTTATTCTCAGTTTTAGCTTCGGATTGATCAGTCTGATCAGCTATGATTTAAAAATTGTAGATTCCCCTTACTACCTATTTTTCCTTGCCGTACTGACTTACGTTGCACTGGAATGTATCGTAAGTCTCAAACACCATTATCAATCCGGTGCTGACGATGCTTTGATGTGGACATTTGCGGGGTTGCTGCTGGCAGCATATATTTTCATGATGGACCTCATCTCCCTTTCGGCCCACTTTCATCATGAAGAAATCTTTTTGTTCGGGTTTTCTTTTTTGCTGGCCGGCTATCTAACCTTGCGATTTGCAGATGCATTGATGGCGGTCACCTGTATACTTGCTTTTGCTGCATTCGTTTGCTTTGCATGGATGGAAATTGGGATATATCCGCTCCAAACACTTCCTTTTTTAATGATGGCGCTGACGGGTACATTGCTTTACAGCAGCTACTTATTGGAAAAGAAAAAACTTTACCTTTTGTATAGCAATTGCATATCTGCGGTAAAAATGCTGAGTCTTCTGCTCCTGTATGCATCAGGCAATTACTTCGTAGTACGTGAACTTGGGGCAAGTTTCGGTGCTGAAGTGCTGAAAGAGGGACAGGGTATTCCTTTTGGCTGGTTCTTCTGGTGCTGGACTTTTATCTCACCGCTGTTGTACATCTCCTATGGCCTGAAAAAAAAGGATGTCATCTTACTCCGAAGTGGATTAATCCTGGTAGCTGTAGCAGCTTTTACGCTTAAAAATTACTATCATTTGATGCCAACCGAGCATCTGCTGGTGTTAATTGGTGCTGGATTAATTGGTATTGCATGGATAGCAATTAGATATCTGAAAGACAATAAATACGGATTCACTGCTGCTGAGATTGAGGACGACGATCTTTTGGATAAGATTCAGGTGGAATCATTGATCGTTGGAGAAACCTTTTCAGGTTCGCAGCCCGATCTCCAATCTCAAAGGATGGGTGGTGGAACATTTGGCGGCGGAGGTGCAAGCAGCAATTTCTAGTCACAATGGCATCTCAGTTATCTTGTGTATCTTTGCCACCCAATGGAATATAATGTTCATACCTTGCCAAATGGCATCCGACTACTTCATGTGCCGGCGGCTTCAGCCATTTCTCATGCTTGCATTATTGTCAATAGTGGCTCAAGAGATGAGACATCAGACCAGGCGGGACTCGCACACTTCATCGAACACCTGATCTTCAAAAAGACAGAAAAAAGGACAACGAGCCAGATCCTCAACAGATTGGAAAGTGTGGGTGCAGACCTAAATGCCTATACGACTAAAGAATACACCTGCATTCATGCGTCCTTTTTAAATCCATATCTGGACCGTACACTCGAACTGTTCAACGATATTGTATTTCACTCCACTTTTCCTGAAGATGAAATGGAAAAGGAAAAGAGTGTAATTCTGGATGAGATTGCATCCTATCTGGACCAGCCAGAGGAAGCGATATATGATGACTTTGAAGACCTTATATTTACCGGACACTCACTGGGCCGCAACATACTCGGAACTCCCGAAAGCGTTAACGGATTTTCCAGGAAAGATGTTCAACAGTTCATCAAGAACAATTACCATACAGATCGTATTGTAATTGCAGTATTAGGCAACTACTCGTTGAATAAGGTGATCAAGATCGGAAGTAAATATTATAAGGAAATTCCCGAAAACCTGTATAACCCGTCCAGGATAGCGCCTTTGGCCGCTCCTGTAATAGAAAAGACTCAACATAAACCCATTCAACAGGTTCATGCAGTATTGGGAATGCAAAGCTATTCTTTACACCATCCTTATAAAACCGGATTGCTTTTACTCAATAATCTATTGGGAGGAAACGGAATGAGTTCCATTCTAAATCTGCAGATCCGGGAGAAGTACGGCATTGCCTATACTATTGAAACCAACTATAGCCCTTTGAGTGACACAGGGCTTTTCACGTTGTATTTCGGTACAGATAAGGAAAAGACAGACAAGGCCTGGACACTCATTTTTAAAGAATTTAAGAAAATAAAGGACCGCCCATTGACAGAAGTAATGTTGCAAAGGGCAAAAAACAAATTCATTGGACAAATTGCCCTTGGGGAAGAAAATCGAATCGGATTGATTATTTCTATGGCCAAGAGCCTGATTGACTATGATAAAATAGATGATCTCGACACAGTTTTCCGTAAAATTCAGTCCGTCAGTTTATCCGATATGGCAAACATTGCCAATGAAATGCTCAATGAGCGCAATTTGAGTTCCCTAACTTTTTATCCTTTAGGGTAATATTCGTACTTTTGTGGCATGAAGTTACCAATTGTAGCCTATGGCGACCCGGTTTTGAAAAAAGTATGTGCTCCTATTGATGAGAACTACCCGGACTTACAGCAGCTGATCAGCAACATGTTTGACACCATGTACCATGCAAGTGGTGTGGGTCTTGCTGCGCCTCAGATTGGACTGCCCATCAGGTTATTTATCGTAGACACCGGTGCTGATGACAAGAATCGCTACAAAAAGGTATTCATCAATGCTGAAATCTTGGAAGAAACAGGAGAGGCCTGGGCCTTCAATGAAGGTTGTCTAAGTATTCCTGACGTACGTGAAGACGTGATGCGCAAGCCTAATGTCCGTATCAAATACTATGACGAAAACTGGAACTTACATGAAGACGAGGTTAGCGGAATGCCTGCTCGCGTAATTCAACATGAATACGATCACATTGAAGGCACCCTATTTACAGACAAGCTGAGCCCCCTTCGCAAAACACTACTAAAAAGCAAACTGACTGCGATCTCTAAGGGTAACATTAAAGCCGATTATAAAATGCGTTTCCCTAACCAAAGCAAAAGGCGCTAGTTATCTGCGCTTCTGCTCTGATCCCCTTTAAAGATGGTCTGCATGAGCTTACCCCATGCAAATGGATTAAGTAGGGGATTGGTCTGAACCATATTTTTATTCAATGACCTGTCATGGTTCATTCGATAGTTACTGTTTGATATCTCCCCACCATCTCTTGGAAGCGTCCTTATCATCCCGCTAAGGCTATGCTGCGAGAGGTTTTTTGCAGCAATCACATAATCGTCATCAGCAACCTTCATGGCCAAAAATTCACGCGTAAATTCTTCCACCGTGGCCCATGGATACACCCGAACCATTGGAAGATTGATGATCTCCGATTTTAAACGGATCATCGCAGTATACTTGCTATCTTCAATCTCAGGTGGCAATACATACACGAAATCCTTGTAGCCTACAGCGGTATAAAGAATACTATCCCCAGGATGGGCGATGAAAGAGAAAAAGCCCTTATAATTAGCTGCGTATTTTTGATCGTTATAGCTTAGATTGGTTACAGTAACATAAGGCACCACACCATTACTATCCACATCGGTAATCAACCCCGAAAACTGGATCAGTTTCTTTTCCTTGTAAATGCGCTGGGCAAAAGCAGAGGAAACAAAAAGAAGCAATATAATGGCGAATGAATACTTCATGAGACAAAAATAGCGCTATTCTAACAATTGGCTAGTTAAATTGTGTTAAATCAGCCTTATACAGGCTCAGCCAGATTAACCGCAACTACCGAGGTTATTTCTGGAACGGCTTTCATGATTGCCTGCTCTATACCTGCCTTCATAGTCATAAAACTCATTTTGCACGATCCGCAGTTTCCCAGTAATTTTAATTTAACCACTTTGTCTTCCGTAATCTCTTCTATTGCAACATCCCCTCCATCAGCGATAAGGTATGGTCGGATGGTTTCTAATGCCTGCTCAACTTGTTCTGTTAAATTCATTGGTTATATTTTAAAGTATAAAAATAGTAAAAATTTATCAATTAGCAGTTTGCGCATTGCTAATAGCAATCTGTTGGGCCACTCGCCCTGCGATCTCTGCAAATGAAACAGACAGTGGACTGTCCGTATTTAATGCGATTGGAGCTCCTTTATCTCCTGCCTCAGAGATACCCTGCACAATGGGAATCTCTCCTAAGAACGGCACATTGAACGAACTGGCCAAGGTTTTCCCTCCATCCCGACCAAAAAGATAATATTTATTGTCTGGTAATTCCTCTGGTGTAAAATAGGCCATATTTTCTATAACGCCTAAAACCGGAATATCAATACCCTGCATACGGAACATTGCCAAACCTTTACGTGTATCAGCCAAAGCAACCTGCTGGGGCGTGGTTACGATCACAGCTCCTGCGATAGGGAAACCTTGAGTAATCGTAATATGTATATCACCAGTACCAGGAGGAAGGTCTACAATAAGGTAATCTAATTCACCCCAATCTGCGTCATTAAACAATTGTTTTACTGCATTAGAAGCCATCGGCCCACGCCATGGCACTGGTTGATCTGGGTCAGCAAAAAAACCAAGGGAAAGCAATTTGATGCCATACTTCTCGATAGGCAGGATGAGTGTCTTACCTTCTTCTGTTTCTCTGGCACTTGGCTTTGCACCTACCAGATCAAACATTGTAGGAACAGAAGGACCATAAATATCTGCATCAATTAAACCAACCTTCGCTCCTCCCGCTGCAAGAGAAACCGCAAGGTTGCTGGCCACCGTCGACTTCCCCACTCCCCCTTTACCTGAGGAAACCAAAATGATATTCCTGATGTCTTTTAATTGATTGGTATCCATAGGCTTCGTAACTCGGGAACTTATATTAATTTCAACTTCTGCCTCCTGACTCACGAAATGCTTGATCGCATTCAAACAGGCATTTTTCAACATATCCTTCATCGGACATGCCGGGGTGGTCAACTCTAATGTAAAACTGACATGATTGTCTGCTATTTTCAAGTCTTTGATCATGTTTAAGGTTACCAGATCTTTCTTGAGATCTGGATCTTCCACATTTTTCAAAGCGGACAGCACTTTTTCCGGGCTAATACTCATTGCTGCAAAAATAAACAAAACAAAGGCACATTAATTGAGATTAAGCTTTTTAAGTGTAATTTTAACACGAAATAAACATTTTCATTTTACGTTAGCATTAAACACCTATTTACAGCATGCATCTTCCAAAAATTAATATCCCTAAAAAATACCTAAAGATTGGAGCGTGGATTTTAGGGGTTTTTATTCTCATATCCATTGTTGTCGGTGCTATTGCTTACAGTAAACGTGAGGCTTTGTTAAAAAAAATGATGGCTAAAGCCATTGAGAAGGCGGATAAAGATTATGGTCTGGAGGTGAAAATCGGTGAAGCTGGCTTTAGCGGGCTAAGTACAGTCCACATGAAGGCGATCACCATTGTTCCGAAAGACAGGGATACCTTAACTTCCATTTCAGATATGATCGTTGGAGTCAAGCTCTTCCCGCTCATTCTCGGCAATGTTAAACTATCTCAGTTGGTCCTGAACAACGGAAAGATCAATGTTGTATTCAGGGATTCCCTGAGTAATCTCGATTTCATCCTGAAACGCAGGAAAAAGAATACTCAAGAGCCGAAAAACAAACTTGATCTTGCTGATCTTGCCCACAACTTGCTGAATCAGTTGCTTTATAAAATTCCGGATGATATGGAGCTTAAAGACCTGATGTTATCAGTAAATGACAATGACACTTCTAAATTATCATTCTTGACTACAACAGCGACCATAGAAGGCGGCAAGTTAAATTCAACGATTCTTGTAAACGGCAATGCCGCAACCTGGCACATTAATGGCACCGTAAATCCTGGCAGAAAACAATTGGATGTGAAATTCTTCGCAGATGGGAGAAAGGTAGAACTTCCTTACCTCAACAATAAACTGCACGCAAAACTAAGCTTCGATACCATCAGGACAGAAATGAAAAGTGCCGACTACAGCGGGGCTGATTTTAAAATTGAAGGTTCCTGGTCTGTGAGAAATTTATTGATCAATCACCCAAAGATTGCATCTAATGATATCGTAGTTCCTGATGCAAAGATCGATGCGAATATGCTTATTGGTCCAAACTACTTATCTTTGGATAGCTCATCTACGATCTTTATCAAGAAAGCTTTTGTTCATCCATATTTGAAATACACCCTTTCTCCAAACAAAATATACGAAGTTAAACTGTTGGCTCCCGACCAAGATGCCCAGGAGATTTTCAATTCTTTCCCGAAAGGACTATTTGAATCTCTTGATGGTTTAAAAGTAAGCGGAAATCTAAAATATGATCTGAATTTTTACCTGGATTCTTCATTACCCGACAGTGTTAAATTCAGTTCTGGACTTACCCCCAGCAACTTTAAAATTGTAAGATGGGGAAAAACCAACCTACAAAAAATCAATAAGGATTTCGTCTACACACCTTACGAAAAAGGTAAACCAATGCGGGATATTGTAATTGGCCCCTCCAACCCAAATTATACCCCGCTCTCCGAAGTGTCCAGCAACTTTAAAAATGCAATACTCACGTCAGAGGATCCGTCGTTCTTCAGCCACAAAGGTTTCGTCTCTGAATCCATCAGAAAATCCTTTGCTGTAAATTTTAAAGAGAAGCGCTTTGTCAGGGGCGGAAGCACAATTTCCATGCAGCTTGTTAAAAACGTTTTTTTGAGCCGACAAAAAACATTAGCACGTAAAGCAGAAGAAATACTAATCGTATGGCTTATAGAAAACAATCATCTGATTAGTAAGAACAGGATGCTGGAAGTCTATTTCAATATCATTGAAATGGGGCAGAATGTATATGGTATTGGAGAAGCTACACGTCATTATTTTGGCAAAACACCATATGAACTTAACATTGGTGAAGGTATATTTCTGGCGAACATTGTTCCTCGTCCCAAAATCGCCTTATATAAATTCAGGGGTGATGGAGGCCTGAAAGACTATCTTTATCCCTACTTTAAATATATCGGTGCCATTATGGCAAAACGGGGCTTAACCAGCCCGGATTCAAGTGGTTATGGATTTTACAATGTTCAGCTTAGGGAAGGACTAAGGAAATACCTCCTTCCAGACTCTACACCTGTAGACACCAACGCTTTTGACACAGATGACCCACTGCCAGTTATAGAAACACAGGATCAATCTAAAACTCTTTTTGACCGGCTGTTTGGTGGTCCTGGCAAAAAAGATTCGACCTCAAAATCGCCCATCAAAGTCGATACCGTGAAAACCCGGAAGCAATTGAGGGAGGAGAAAAGAGAAGAAAGAAGACGTGAGAAAGAACTCGAGAAAGCGATGGAAGAACAAAAAAAAGCAAACGGACAGTAGTCATGACTAAGATTCAAATCAAAGACAAAGAGTTTGAAATGCTCCTTGAAAATGACAATATCGCCAAACGAACCCGGCTAATCGCTATTCAACTAGATGTAGACTACGAACATAAGTGCCCAATTTTTATAGGGGTATTGAATGGCAGCTTTATTTTTATGGCTGATTTACTAAAAGAGGTCAGCATTTCCTGTGAGGTCGGCTTCATCAAAGTGTCCTCTTATGAAGGTACGACAACCAGTGGAAATATAAAACAATCCTTCGGGCTTCCGGATAACCTTCATAACCGCGACATAATACTGGTAGAAGACATCGTTGATACCGGGCTTACACTCAACTACATCCTCAAAGAAGTTTACAAGCAAAGCCCTTCTTCCGTAAAGATATGTTCCCTATTACTAAAGCCTGCGGCACTGAAAACGACCATACCAGAACTTGAGTATGTTGGTTTCGAGATCGCAAATGAGTTCGTCGTAGGATATGGCCTGGATTATGATGGCCTGGGAAGAAACTTAAAGGACATCTATAGAGTGAAATCTATTGGCTGATTTATACTTTAATCCAACATTTTTTTACAATTTTGCACAAATAACCCATACATACGATGACCATACACAAAGAAGGCTATACTACTATTGCATTATCTCTACTCTTCATTTTCGTTCTCAATGCAATAATTGAATACCGTTTTGCAGATATTACCTGGTTAAGATGGTTGGCTTACATTTTTTCCTTGTCTCTTTTCATCATTGTGCTACAGTTTTTCCGTAACCCGGGCCGTTCATTCACTAATGGAGAAAACCTGGTGATCTGCCCTGCAGATGGTAAGGTTGTTGTTATTGAGGAGACAGAAGAAGGAGAATATTTTAAAGATAGAAGACTTCAGGTATCTATTTTTATGTCGCCAGTAAATGTGCACATTAATAGAAACCCGATATCGGGAACCGTTAAGTTTTTCAAATATCACCCAGGAAAGTATCTCGCAGCATGGAACCCTAAATCTTCGACAGAAAACGAACGCACTACTGTCGTGGTAGAGCATAAAAATGGCACCCCTGTGTTATTTAGACAGATTGCCGGAGCTTTGGCCCGTCGTATTGTTTGGTATGTTAAAGAAGGAGACGTTGTAGAGCAGACGAAAGAGTTTGGTTTTATTAAATTCGGATCAAGGGTAGACATTTTTCTTCCTGTGGGAACTAAAGTAAACTTAGAGCTGAATCAAGTCGTGAAGGGCGGGATTACTGTTCTGGCAGAACTTGGATAAGTCCTTCTGATTTATAAAAAAGGCTCCTTATATAAGGAGCCTTTTTATTTATAGGAATTTATTGTCCCGTAACCGGATGATCGGTAATCGAGCGTTGAGTAGGATAGGCAAATCCTGACCTGTATTCCCCAACAATTTCCATCAATTTAAAATTCACCTCCTCTTTTACCTTCACGTATCTGCGGTGTTCCATATTGATCACAAGATAGGTGACCTGTATATTTAGCGCAGAATCGCCGAAATTATCAAATGCAGCAGTTCCATCCTTTGTTTCAGGATGCTGCTCCAGGAAGCTCTCAATAGCCGTCAGGATCAACTTTATATCAGTAGACCTCGTCTCATAAATAATGCCAATGAAAAAGTTCACTCTCCTATAATTTCTAAGCGTTACATTTTCCAGCACCCCATCGATCATGGCCCTGTTTGGTATGACGATGGTGGTCTTATCAGGACTAATCAGCCAAGTGCTTCTAAACCCAACTTTCTCTATGGTTCCTTCTACACCATCTACTTTAACCACGTCGCCTACAGTAAATGGCTTATCGAGAAAAATGGTGAAAGAACCGATCAGATTTTCCAGGCTTTCTTTAGCTGCCAGCGCTATTGCAATTCCACCAATTCCTAAACCGGTAATTAAAGTGAGTACATTAATTTCAAAGACAAACCCAAGCAACACAAAAAAACCTAAAAAGCAAATCAATGTTTTCGTAAGCTCCTTCAAGAAAGGAACCAATTGATCATCTGCCTTATTATTTGTAAGGCTAGCCCTATGCTTTAAAACGAAAGCGATAAAATCAATGATGCGAAGGATAATCCAGAAAATAGAAAGAATAATCAGGAATAAAAATACCTTATCGAGACAATCTCCAATAGATACGGCGACTTTAGTCTTAGAACGGTGCCAAAGAACGATATCAAGCGGATGACTGAGTGTATTAATCGCCAGATAGATGGTACAAAATGAAATGAACGATTCTACCGGCTTCAGCAGTAACCCAACGAAAGTTTCTACGTTAACTTCCTGAGCAAAGCGCCTGAATATTTTGAATAAGGCAAGGCTAAAAAGACGTGAAACCAATTTCTTAGAAAGCAAGCCGAGCAAAATAATGATGACAAACACACCATATTGCCGAACTGTATTCCCCCAAAATATTTCCTTCAAAAATTGATCTTCCATAGCTATACTAATTGTTTCAATGCGATTTCAAATGCGGTTTTTGACAGTTTTGTCCGCAGAGGAGAGTCCTTGTGTATCAATTCCAGGGCCTTATATATCACCTGAGAAGCATCACTAAATATAGCATCGTCGCTCATTTCGACATTTCTTTGCATCAGATAAGCAAATACCCTGGCCATCCCACAGTTAGCAATAAAATCTGGAATTACAGCGACATGATTATCTGCATGTTCCATGATACTTCCGAAGAAGATTTCCTTATCCGCAAAAGGAACATTCGCTCCACAAGCAATTACCTCAAGACCACCCAAGATCAACTGATCAACCTCCTCTTGTTTTACAAGTCTAGAAGCAGCAGCAGGAACAAATATTTCTGCCCCGATTTTCCAAATCATTTCATTTGCTTCTGGAAAGGGGATTAATTGCTCTGCAACGAGTGTATTTCCTTGCCTGTTATTAAATAGGTTAATGATTTCTTCCGAACTAAATCCTTCTGTCCGAATTAATCCTCCTACACGGTCGATGATCCCAACAACTTTAACACCATTTAGTGCCAGATAATATCCAGCCGCCGCCGCAACGTTTCCCCATCCCTGAATAATTGCCCGCTTACCACGAAGCTCCCCGCCCCAAATGTTATAGAAGTGACTAATAGACTCTGCTACACCATAACCCGTGATCATATCAGCAACTTTGTATTTTCTTTTGATATCCGGAGTATAATTCAAATCCTCCAAGACCTTAGAAACGCCATAACGCAACTGTCCTATCTGATGGATGCGTTCATTCTCTCTAGCTTGATAATGCCCGTTAATAACTCCTTCTTGTGGATGCCATAACCCATAGTTCTCAGTAATTGGTATTACCTCATGAATCTCATCGATATTTAAATCTCCCCCTGTCCCATAATAACTTTTTAGAATTGGCATAACCGCTTTATACCAGCGCTCTAAAACTTGTTTTTTCCTCGGATCCGCCGGATCGAAATTAATACCCGACTTAGCTCCACCAATTGGCGGACCTGATACAGTAAACTTTACCTCCATAGTCTTTGCTAAAGATTCTACCTCACGTTTATCAAGTCCTTTACGCATTCTCGTGCCACCACCTGCTGCTCCACCACGTAACGAATTGATAACAACCCAACCTTCAGCTTCAGACTCCTTATCTTTCCATTCGAAAACAATTTCCGGTCTCTTTTCCTCAAATTTCTTTAACAGTTCTTTCATTTCAATATTTTTAAATTTTCGGAGGTATTGGTTGGCATCAGTATAATACTGATCAACATTACTCCTAAGTTAGTCGCCACAAACTTAGATAAATCCAATGAAGCATTCCCCAATGCTAAAAAAATTATTGAAAGTCCAAACTAACTATTCGGAAATCGAATACATACAAAAAAACCTCCCCAATTGCATTGGGAAGGCTAAAATATTTGAAATAAGAGATTAAACCCTCTTAGATTTGATACGGGCTGCTTTACCGGTCAGTTCGCGTAGATAGAATAATTTCGATCTGCGTACTTTACCGTGGCTGTTTACCTCAATTTTAGCGATATTTGGAGAATTGATAGGGAAGATACGCTCAACGCCAACTCCATTAGACATTTTACGAACAGTAAACGTTTCGTTAGCACCTACGCTATTACGTTGTAATACTACGCCTTGGTAAATTTGAATACGCTCTTTATTACCTTCGCGAATTTTATAGTGAACACTCACTGTATCTCCTGATTTGAATGCAGGAAACTCATTTTTTGCGATTACCTGCTCTTCAACAAATTTTACTAAATCCATGATTTTAAGCTATTAAGCCGACTTTTTGTTATTTAAAATCGGACTGCAATATTAGGAATTTTTTTTTAAAAATAAAAGGGATTTTTATTTTTTTCCACATTCTTTATTATTTCCACAAATTCAAACCCGATCTTCTTCTTTCATTAATTCCCTTAGGCTTTTACATTCGATGCGGTAATTGACCAATCCACCTTCATTTAAACCAAATATCTTCTCCAATTTCCTTACATTATCATAAGGGATATCCCTTGAATCTCGTACTGTCAATTTACGATAATTATGAAAAGTATTAAATGCTATACCTAGTTCTTTTGGGATGATTCTTATTGCTGCCTTATATTCCGGCAAATTCAATTTTTGCATCTCCTCATCAATTTTGTACTTTTTTTGCTCTTTCATGCTTTTATTAGTTTTAGCTCTTTACGAATTATTTCTTTACTAAACATCCCAATCGGCTCCGGATCTCATCCCTTTTTTATAAACTCCCTGAGTGGCTTTGTCCAGATCATCTTATTATACAATTCGCCTGGCCTCAACTCAAATAACTTTTCAAGCAGCACGACCTTTTCATGCGGTATATCCTGGCTGTCATTTAAGAGGATATTTCTGTAATTATGAAATGTGTTAAGCGAAATATCCAGATACTTCGGCAAAAATCTAACGGCCGCCCTATATTCTGCAACCGGTAACTTTAAAAGACAATCGTTAATTTTATATTTTCTGGACTCATGGTCGCCGACAACTATTTTGTTCATCTGCTATTTGGTTATCCTAATTTTATGTATTTTTATCAAAAAAATGCTCATTTATGCATATTTTTTTAAAGCAAAATTACTTAAAATTTTAAGCTTAAACCAAAATATTACTGATTATTTTATGTACTTAAAAAATATTGTTGACGAAATCCTAAAAGATAAAGCCAGATCGCTCAGCTGGTTAGCAGTACAGATGGGGAAAACCTTTGACGGCTTAAAATTAAGTCTGGTTAAAGAATCCTTAAAATACAAGGATATATCAGAAATGGCAAAGATATTAGAAGTAAGCCCAAATACATTTTTTCAGTCAGAACTTCCAACGTATGCCAGTATCGCCACAATGAATTCTTCAGATGACGAAAAGGGAAATACTAAAACCTGCAAGGAACTAGTTGCAGCATTAAAAGATCAAATCAAAGACAAGGAGAAAATCATTTTGTTAATGAGCAAAAATAACTAATCCTCAAGCAGGTCAGGACGTCGCTCTTGCGTACGTCTAAGCGCTTGCTCATGCCGCCATTCATTGATATTTGCTTCATGGCCGCTCAATAATATTTCAGGTACGCTATGCCCCTTCCATTCCGCTGGCCGGGTGTAGATAGGAGCGTCAAGTAAATCTCCCTGAAAGCTATCGGATAAGGCAGAGGTTTCATCATTTAATACCCCTGGTATCAGGCGAACGATAGCATCTACCAGTACTGCGGCAGGAAGCTCCCCTCCTGAAAGGACATAATCGCCAATGGAGATCTCTCTGGTGACGTAAATATCCCTGATTCTTTGATCAATTCCTTTATAATGTCCGCACAGTATGATCACATTTGCCTTACCTGAAAATTCATTCGCGATTGTTTGACTGAAAGTTTCTCCATCCGGGCTCATGAAAATGACCTCATCATAATCACGTTCTTTAAAAAGAGAATCGATACAAGCCGCGAACGGCGGAATGGACATTACCATGCCACTACCTCCTCCGTACGGATAGTCATCCACGCTTTTTTGTTTATTGGTTGCGTAATCCCTCAAATTATGAATAACAATCTCCGCTATTCCTTTTTTTTGAGCCCGCTGTAGGATAGAGTGGGCGAATGGGCTTTCCAATAAGCCGGGCAATACTGAAATAATATCAAAACGCATAATACAAAGCTAACATTAATCGTTAAGGTAAACATCTAAAAGACCATCCGGTAAATCGACATTTAGTATTTTATGATCTTCATCGATTTCAACAATAAAATCATCATTCAAAGGAAACATAATTTCCTTGCCCTTATGAGAAACTGCAGCAACAAATTGCTGTGGGTATTCATGAACTTCCGAAATCTCTCCAAGTTCTCCCAAGAGCCGATCCATAGCAACAAATCCTACCAGATCCGTATAAAAGAAATCATCCTCATCTCTTTCCGGCTTCTTAGAAAGGGGTAAATAAATTTTTTTTCTAACCAACAATTGGGCTTTGTCAATGTGATCTACATCATCGAAGTAAAAGTTACCCGTATTGTTTGTGTGAAGTTTATAAGAGGATACAAAGAAAGGGACCATCTTACCATTAATCTCGGCAAAAACGATGTCCATATCCAATAATTCAGGATCTTCATATTCAAAAAAGACCTGAAGTTCCCCCTTTAGTCCCTTTGTTTTAGTAACGTACCCAATATAAAACGCTTCTTCTATAGTCATTTCCTATTTAATTTAAATAGCAGAATATGCTCCGTTTTTTTTCGCTTTGACCACTGTTAAAAGAAAATAGCGAAGAACTCTTTCAAACTGAAAGGCTCTTCGCTATTTCTTCGAATTCTAAAAAGATTACGCTTTTTCTTCTTCCGCGCCTGTTTCTGCAACAGGTGTTTCCTCTGTTGCAACAGTAGCTTCGTCTGAAGTCTCAGCAACAGTTTCTTCCTCAACTTCTTCTACCACAGGTGCATTTTTGATAGCAAGGGCAGCAGCGCGATCAGCATTTTTCTTTGCTTCAGCAGCTAAAGCAGCTTTCTTAACTTCATCCTTAGATTTAGTCAAGCTGTCTTTTTTACCTTCAATCCGACCATCTTTAGCACTTAACCATTCAGCAAATTTAGCTTCTGCTTGTTCCGCTGTCAATGCTCCTTTTTTTACTCCACCTTCTAAGTGTTTTTTATACAAAACACCTTTGTAAGATAGAATTGCACGACAAGTATCCGTAGGTTCAGCACCTTTGTTTACCCAGTCTAAAGTTTTATCGAAGTTCAGCTCGATAGTAGCTGGATTGGTGTTTGGGTTATAAGAACCTAAACGCTCAATAAATTTACCGTCTCTTGGAGAACGGGAATCTGCTACCACTACATGGAAAAAAGGTTTTCCCTTTTTACCGAATCTTTGCAATCTGATTTTAGTTGCCATTTCTTATTTGTTTTATGTATTCAACATAGTTCCCGGAGCTTCATGCTTGCGGGGCTGCAAAAATAAGTAAAATCCTACTGATTAACAAGATGCAATACCTTTTTATTCTCGAAGAGCTAAATTACGTAAATAGCCCTGAGGTCAGCTGTAACAATTTCTGCTTCAGCACATCAAAACATGAAACTTTATAACTATGCTAGTTACAACCACAAATTCGATAGAAGGAAAAAAAGTAGTCAAGTATATCGGCCTCGTAAGTGGCGAAACGATTATCGGAGCCAATATCTTTAAAGATTTATTTGCAGGAATACGTGATATCGTTGGCGGACGGTCTGGTTCTTATGAGCAAGTACTAAGAGAAGGAAAGGATACCGCAATTAATGAAATGCAGCAGTATGCAGCAGCAATGGGCGCTAATGCAATTATTGGTGTAGACCTGGATTATGAAACCGTTGGAAGCGGCGGCAGTATGCTGATGGTAGCAGCAACCGGAACAGCTGTAATCATCGAATAAAAAAAGGGGCTTAGGCCCCTTTAAAGTGATAATATCTCTACGAGCTTCAGCCACGCAGGACTGATCTCCTTTGCATCAATGTGTTTGATTGCATGGTCAAATGGCGTAAAAATGAGTTCTTTATTTACTAAACCTACCATTACCCCGGATTTGCCAGCCAGTAGTCCTTCAACTGCGGTAACCCCCAACCTGCTTGCCAGCACTCTATCCATGCAGCTTGGCTTTCCTCCACGCTGGATGTGACCAAGAACGGATACCCTGATATCATAGTTAGGGAATTTTTGTTTCAGAACTTCCCCAACATTAAAGGCTCCTCCCAAATCATCTCCTTCTGCTACGATGATAATTTTAGACGCCTTATCCTTTCGTCCTATTTCCAATCTGGCCACTAATCCCTCCACACCCATATTTGCTTCTGGAATCATGATGGCTTCAGCTCCAACCCCGATGCCACTTCTCAGTGCTATAAGGCCAGAATCCCGTCCCATTACCTCTACAATAAATAACCTGTCGTGAGATTCCGCGGTGTCTCTGATCTTGTCCACAGCATTGATTACGGTATTTATAGCAGTATCGTATCCAATGGTAAAGTCTGTTCCTTCCAAATCATTGTCTATTGTTCCGGGCAACCCAATCACTGGAATATCGAACTCGTGAGAAAAAAGGTTTGCTCCAGTAAAAGTTCCGTCTCCTCCAATTACAACGAGCGCATCAATCTGCTTTTCCTTTAATTGCCTGTAAGCTTCTTTCCTTCCCTCAATGGTACGAAATGCATCACTCCTGGCTGTTTTTAAAATAGTTCCTCCACGCTGGATGATATTCGCAACCGACTTCCTGTCCATTTCGATAAAATCACCATTGATCAGTCCCTCATAACCTCTCAAAACCCCGGTTACCTCCAAATCATAATAAATCGCAGCTCTTACTACTGCACGTATAGCAGCATTCATTCCCGGAGCATCTCCTCCAGATGTCAATACACCGATATTTTTAATCTTATTCATTATTTTATTACTTAGCGAACCCCGATGAAACACCACCAAAGGAGCCAATATTCTACATTAATTTTACTTGGTTGAAACGATTAAGCCATATTTATTCGCAGCACCCCAATTATACACAATATGCATGAGAAATCGGTCAAAATATGAACTCAACTTCTTTAAAATTATAGTTTCGATTTTGTCCACCAGCCGCGATTGTCAATTGCCCGTTACTTGAAACGTCTACAATCTTGCCTTCGAAGATGCCATTATCATCCTTGTAAAGCGCTTTCTGTTCAAATCTATACAACCTATCCAGATATTCCCTAAACAACACATCATAATTACACGCTTTCAAGAGAAAATATTGCTGTTCCATCTGCAGGCAAATTTCACTTAACAACTTTACCAAATCAACATCTTGCTGTAAAATTTCGCACATTGAAATTGCAGCCCCTACTTTATTTACGTTGAAGTCACGTTGGTTTACATTGATGCCTATGCCAATAATGCTTGTTTTGATCAAATTCCCCTGCAGACTGTTTTCTATCAAAACACCACCCAACTTTCTGTCTCCAAAAAAAATATCATTTGGCCATTTAACCTTAACCCCTTCGGGTAAAAAAAGCTCAAGGGCCTTGTTTATCGCCGTACTAACCGCTATATTCAACATAAATTGGTTAGAAGGAAGCAAAAAAAACGGCCTAAGGAAAATACTAAAAGTTAAGTTTAATCCCGCCCTGGAATGCCATACATTATTTTGTTGACCTCGTCCCGCAAACTGATCATCTGCCATAATAACAGTACCTTCCGGTAGTGGCTCGGAATTTGACACCATCAATTTTAAAAAGTTATTGGTAGAATCAACGGCGGATAATCTGATCAAATTTTGACCAACAAATAATGTTGAAAAAGTATTATTTTGCAAGTGTTGATTGTATATTTGTTTATCAAAATTAAAACATTTTAATGGTAAAAAAGAAAATAGGAAACCTTTCTACATACCTCTCCGAAATAGCCGTCCACGGTATTCAAGAAAAAAAAGGAAACGATATTGTACGTTTAGATTTAAGAGAACTGAATAGCTCTGTTTCCGACTACTTCATCATTTGCAGCGCAAACTCCGCTACCCAGGTAAAAGCCATTGCGGATAGTGTAGAAGAAGAAATTTATAAAAACACCCAAACCAATCCATGGCGTAAAGAAGGGCAGGAAGCTGCTGACTGGATTATCTTGGATTATTTTGACATTGTAGTTCACATTTTTAAAACAGAAAAACGCGAATTTTATGGAATTGAAGACCTTTGGGGCGATGCTCAGGCCACTTCCTACAAAAGCGCATAACCCTCACACCTACATTTTTGATTAACGATGAAAGAGAACCCTAATACAAAACCTAAACTAATAAAAAGAATTCCCAATATTCCAAAGAAGCCACAGAAAGGTTCAAAATTTAACATCTTTTGGGTTTATGCTGCCATTATTTTAGGTCTGATCTTATTACAATTCCTGTTTAGTAGCGAAAGCACCAAGGAAGTAAACTATCCTACTTTTGAGCAGCAAATGCTTATTCCGGGAGACGTAGAAAAGCTTGTTGCTTATAAAAGTGAAGATGTTGTAAAAGTTGAGGTTTACATCAAAAAGGATCGATTAAAAGATCCAAAGTATAAATCTTACGAAACAAAAAATAATTTTGCGCCTTCAACTGGCCCCTTGGTTTTTTTCAAATCGGGTTCCTTTGACGGTTTAAAGGAAGATCTGAAAGAGTCTCAGGTTGGCATACCAAACAATCAGCAGGTAAAAGCTGAATTTGACACCAAACAGAGTGCATTCAATTCTTGGTTTTTCACAGCCATTATCCCAATACTCCTTTTCATTGCCTTCTGGATCTTCATCATGCGTCGTATGGGTGGTGGTGCCGGTGGTGGTGGCGGACAGATTTTCAATATCGGAAAATCCAAAGCAACACTTTTCGATAAAGAAAGCCAGGTAAATGTGACCTTTAATGACGTTGCCGGCCTGGAAGAAGCTAAGCAAGAGGTAATGGAAATCGTTGACTTTCTTAAGAATCCTAAAAAATACACCAATCTTGGAGGAAAAATACCTAAAGGAGCGCTTCTTGTAGGTTCGCCTGGTACAGGTAAAACACTATTGGCTAAGGCTGTGGCTGGTGAAGCGCAGGTTCCTTTCTTCTCACTTTCGGGATCTGATTTTGTAGAGATGTTTGTTGGGGTAGGTGCCTCCAGGGTTCGAGATTTATTCAAGCAGGCAAAAGACAAAGCTCCCTGTATTATCTTTATCGATGAAGTGGATGCAATAGGTCGTGCGCGTGGAAAAAACAGCATGATGGGAGGCAATGACGAGCGTGAAAACACCCTTAACCAACTTTTGGTCGAAATGGATGGATTTGGAACAGACTCCGGTATCATCATACTTGCTGCGACTAACCGCCCAGATGTACTGGATACGGCATTGTTAAGACCAGGGAGGTTCGACAGACAGATTTCTATCGATAAACCTGATCTGGTTGGTCGTGAGCAAATTTTCAAAGTACACCTGAAACCTATAAAAACTGCCACGGAAGTAGATGCTAAAAAGTTATCTGCCCAGACACCAGGATTTGCAGGAGCCGAAATTGCGAACGTTTGTAATGAAGCTGCACTTATCGCTGCTAGGAAAAATAAGGAAAGTGTAGACATGCAGGACTTTCAGGATGCGGTAGACCGTGTGATTGGAGGACTGGAAAAGAAAAATAAAATCATCTCTCCAGAAGAGAAAAGAATTGTTGCATACCATGAAGCAGGTCACGCGATAGCGGGATGGTTCCTTGAACATGCAGATCCACTTGTTAAGGTTTCCATTGTACCACGCGGAGTTGCTGCACTGGGGTATGCACAATACCTCCCTAAAGAACAATTCTTGTATACCACAGAACAATTAACCGATGGAATGTGCATGACCATGGGAGGAAGGGTTGCAGAAGATATCGTATTTGGTAAAATCTCTACAGGTGCTCAAAATGACCTGGAAAGAATCACCAAGTTATCCTACGCAATGATTACAATCTACGGTATGAACAGTACTATCGGAAATGTATCTTTCCATGACCCACAGAACGAATACAACTTCAACAAGCCATACTCAGAGAAAACCTCTGAGATGATTGACAACGAGGTTCGTACCTTGATTTCTTCCGTCTACACAAGAACAAAAGACTTGTTGACAGAAAAAAGAGACGGTCTGGAAAAATTAGCCCAAAAACTAATCGAAAAGGAAATCCTTTTCCAGGCAGATCTGGAAGAAATTCTGGGCAAAAGGCCATTTGACAATCGTACTACCTACGACGAATTTGTAAACGGTACTGGAGATCAAAAGCCTGCAGCCGAAGGATTGTTACACGACGGAGTCGGCGAGACTTCTGATCCAACTACGTCAATTACACCGTCACAATCTGAATCCTAGTAAAACAACTTTATGGAACTGCCGTCTGATATCAGACGGCAGAAAATCCATTTTTCTATGCAAGAAAATATCTCCTCTAAAGAGTTAATGTTAAAAAAGATAAGGAAGGCCCTTTTAGAAAAGAGGGACAATCCCTATCCTAACATTGAAGACAGTGCTCTTTATATACCTACAGATGAAATTCCTGAAATTTTATTTGCTGAACAACTCACCGCAGTTTCTGGCAACTTTATTTACTGCGAAAATGGCATCGAATTCATAGAAAATATTCTGCAGCTTGCAGACAAATTTAAATGGAGAAAGATCTATTGCTGGGAACCAGAACTTCAGGAACTCCTTGCCTCATATGAATTTCCATTCTACCAAACTGACAGGGATTTTGAATTTGCAGAAGTTGGGATCACTCTATGTGAAGCGCTAATTGCGCGCAATGGATCTGTAATGGTCTCCAATCAAAACGCAGCAGGAAGAAGATTGAGTATTTATCCTCACCACCACATTGTGATTGCAAGAACGGGGCAATTGGTTATGGATTTAAAAGACGCATTCAAACTTATAAAAGATAAATATAGTGATCAAATTCCCTCAATGATCAGCACCATTACCGGGCCAAGCAGAACCGCAGATATCGAGAAAACACTCGTTTTAGGTGCACATGGACCCAAGGAATTATTTGTGTTTTTAGTGGAAGATTTCTCTTAGCATTTTTATTTGCCATAAAATTATCCTAGATTTATACTGCATACCAAAACAGTCTGCGGTTCATAATGAGCAATAACACAAAGCTAAACTCAGTAATTAGGGGAACAGGCAGCTATATTCCTGACAACATCATATCTGGGAGCTACTTTCTCAGTTCTACGTTTTTCGATAACGGTGCAGTTTTAGATAAAGATATTGCAGACGTTATCAGCAAATTCACAGAAATTACTGAGATCAAAGAACGAAGATATATCGACGAGGATCTTGTCAATAGCGACATTGCAGCAATTGCAGCACAGCGCGCATTAGCAGATGCAAAAATAGATAAGGAAAGCCTTGACCATATCATCTTCTGCCACAACTTTGGAGATGTCAGACACGGAAGTAACCGCATGGATATTTTACCTGCCCTCGCGGCAAAAGTAAAACAGGCTCTAAAAATAGAAAATCCCGACTGTGTGGCTTATGATATTATATTTGGTTGTCCTGGCTGGGTACAAGGAGCCATACAGGCCAATTACCTTATCCAAAGTGGTGATGCAAAAAAAGTAATGGTTATTGGCGCTGAAACCTTATCAAGGATCACGGACCCACATGATCGCGATAGTATGATCTTTTCAGATGGAGCTGCAGCAGTAATTTTTGAAGCGCATGAATCACAACAGGATATGGGTATAATTGCACACAAAACCCAAACTTATGCGTTAAATTACGGCTCTTTACTCGTTATGGGAAATAGCAACAATCCAAATGAGAAGAACGGCAACACTTATCTGAAAATGAACGGGCGAAAGCTTTATGAATTCGCGGTGCTCAATGTCCCTAAAGTGGTGAAAACAGCTATCGATAAGGCTGGGATAGGAATTCATGACATTAAAACAGTGTTCATTCATCAAGCTAATGGCAAAATGGACCATGCCATTATGAAAAGATTATTTAAACTTTACGATCTGGACAGCGTTCCTGAAAACTTAGTTCCTATGACGATATCCTGGTTGGGTAATAGCTCAGTTGCCACCATCCCAACCTTACTCGATCTGGTGAGAAAAGACCTGGTTAAAGGCTATCAAATTAAAAGTGGCGAATATGCCGTATTTGCATCGGTTGGTGCAGGAATGCATATTAACGCATTCGTATATCGTTTTTAACTCATTTAGCCCTGCTTAACCCGGATTTTGCCTGAGCTTCTATGCTGCTTTCATAGTCATGTCCTTTCATTTGGATTGCGATGTTATAAAAATCTTTAGCTTTTGAATAGTTCTTTCTTGCTTCATAGATCTTACCCATCTGAAGCGCCGCATTAGCGGAAAAATAGTACTTTAAGGTTCTACCGGAATCGACCGCATTCTGATAATCAATTAAAGCCTGATCATCTTTTCCCAAACTAGCATTAATTCTTCCCGATCGATAGAAAAATTCCGTGCGATCCCGTCCCTGGATAAATTGGGAAGGGATGAATTTGGCCAGCAGCGAATTGGCCTGACTATAATACCCTCCGTCAAATAACAACCGGGCCTTCAAAAGAACTTTATCCGGAGTTACGTCATTTGCCTCTTTCAAGGCTTGCTTGTCCTTTTCTTGGAAAAGATAACCTTCTTTCCTAACCTTGGAAATAAAGCCATTATAAGCCTCCTTGTCGCCTTTGAGCAAAGAAATCCAAGAGAGGTGCAGGTTAGCATCCCTAATGTAATTCACGCCCTTATTTTGCTGTAGAAATCTATTGAAAGATGAGGACGCTGTGTAGTCCAATTTATTTAATTTGACAATGCCCGTTAAAAAATCCAGGTAAGGGAAGGGTTGGTAAGCGATGCCACTTGGCCGGTCAGCCAATATTTTTAGTGCCTCATCGTTACTTCCGTTTTTTGCACACACTGATGCCTGTAAGTAAGTTTTAAGCAGGCTTTGATCCGAGATCCTTGCAGTGTACTTCATCGTTTTATCATAGGCCAAAGGACTATGGGCAATATCGTTGAGCACAAATACATAATAAAATACGACCTCTTCGTAAAAGGCTTCATATTTGGATTTCGGTAGATTTTCCGCCAGCTGATCCAACATACCGATACCAACACCCATATTACCCTTAACTCCAAAAGTAGCCAATGTACTTTTCAATATACCGTCGGGCAAATTACCCAAAAACGCATTGATTAACCCAATACCTTTAAGATTCAGATGAAATCCTGGAAATTTCTTTTGGTTCTCCAGCAACAGGCTATGTGCCCTCTTGATTTCTCTGGCGGCAGTAAAATATTCTTCATAACGGCCTCTGATGAGTGCCCATTGGAGGTTAATCTCTGCCTGAGCATATAAATAGTACGGTGAGTTTTTATCTCCTTCGGAGATCAGGTCCAAACGTCTTGATTTATATTTCTCCAACCTTTCAAATTCATCCTTGCTCTCAGTTGTCAACAAATAGAAATAATCTGTATAATTTTCCAAAAGAGGAATCATTCCATTGGAGGGATTTACTTTCTTTTCATTGGCAATCAATTGCCTGGCTGAATTCAATTTCAGCTCAAAAATGGACTGATAAGCTTTAAGACAATTTGCATTAAAATCGAAAGATGCAAAGAGATGCATCGGAAAGATCACCATCAGAAAGCCAACGAAGTATCGCCTGTAGTTTTTACTCATATTAATTTTTGTTTCAACAGCAATATTCCTTCCAAAATAAGCACAAAAAAAGGCCAGATGAAATCTGACCTTTTTAATAATTCCTAATCTTTAATGACTAAAGCTGAACTTCTTCATGTGTTAAAGCCTCATCCACCAAGATCCTACCGCAATGTTCACATACGATGATCTTTTTACGCTGACGGATATCAAGCTGACGTTGAGGAGGTATCTGGTTGAAACATCCCGAGCATGAATCACGATCAATCGTTACCACTGCCAGGCCATTATTTGCATTACCTCTTAATCTTTTATAAGCTACCAAAAGCCGGTCCTCAATCTGAGTCTCTGCTTTTTCTGCTTTTTTATTCAAAGTTTGTTCTTCTTTTTCTGTCTCAGCAGTAATCGTCTGAAGCTCCCCTTTCTTAATGTCCAGGTCCTTTCTTCTCACTTCTAAATCTGCTAAAGCTTTCTCATATACTTCAGTCTTCTGAGTGATATCAAAACCAAACTCTCTAATCTTTTTCTCACAAACCTGGATTTCAAGTGTTTGAATTTCTACTTCTTTTGTTAAAGCATCGTATTCACGATTATTTTTAACATCCTTCAATTGAGTTTCGTATTTTTTGATCAAGTTTTGAGCTTCCTTGATCATATTTTTACGCGTTACAATCGCATCTTCAGTATCATCCAACTCTCCCTTAAATTTTTGTATACGTGTTTCAAGACCCGCTACGTCATCTTCCAGATCAGCTACTTCCATCGGCAATTCACCACGTATCTGACGTATCTTATCGATCTTAGTGTGCAGGGTTTGTAATTCGTATAAAGCTTTTAGCTTTTCCTCTACAGTTTGTTCCATTAAATGAAATAATTTATTGGTATTAATATTTAACTGATTTTCAATGTTTTAAAGCGCTTCTACTCCAGCCGCCAAAAAGATATTTAATCAAATCACTTTCGATCTCTTAACAGATTGGCTCTTTAAAGCTTGCAAAGATAAGTATTATTTTTGCTTTTCATCTGTATTTTGCTATAAACCTGTTATTTGCGGCGCTCTTTTTTTCGCAGCCTTCAACTGCATAAGGTACAGAGAACCTGGTTCGAGTCCGTTCTTGTTATTACCTTCCCAACTTCCTTCCGGCCTACCCTTCAATCTTCCAATGGTTTTATTGCCTTTCAATCCTATGCTGTAATTTTGTCCTGAGACATAGGGTTGTTGCACACTAGCTTTCGCCGCAGTACAGTTCCAAAGCACTTGAGTAACCCCCGCCCAGCCGTGCCCTGTTCCCCAGTTGCCTCTATCCTGAATATTGATTTCCCCATCGGTTACAATGTTATCATAAAGTGTACCCATCGCCCAACGATGATGGGGGCCAATATCAGCTTTTGCATTTACAGAAACGCAATTGTAAAAAACATTAGGCCCGCAGACCTTAGCCCCGGTTACATAATCATGCCTCCCTTCAGAGGAATAACAGTTCATAAAAAGATTTTGCTGTCCGTCGTTATTGAACGAATACCTGCGTCCCCCGATTATTTGTGATTTTGGAGAAAGACATTTGCTGTCACTTACGGTGATGTTTTTGCTCGACCCGCCAAGGTTCACGCAGGAATACCCGAAATTCCGGCTTATGACCTTACGCACCCAGGCATGCTCTACTTTATTAAAATATATGGCATCCCAGCCATGGTCTTCATCTGTATCCGAAACAAACTCGGATTCCAGTGAAAGCTCCTCAATACCAACTTCGTTGATCCTTCCTTCAAACTTATACTTATAAATCTCTCCACCACCATATTGGTCCTCCATTGCCATTACAATCGGCTGATCTATTTCAACTGTATCTCCTTTTATGGCTGTTATCCTTCGTTCAAATTTAAAATTGTAATCATCTTTCTGCCACTGAACAGTGCCTTCACCTTGTGCAATACTATCCATCTTTAAGTCAGCAATCCATTTTGCGGTACCCGGTCGATAAACAATAATTGCATCGCCTTTCTTTAAGCCCCGCGTTTCGGCAACGCGAAATGACCGGCTGCCAACCGGCACATATTTGTCATAGATTTTTACCCGGCTTCCTGCTATCTCTTCCAGATTTCCCTGGCCGATTACGGAGATCAGCTTCCGCTGGCCTTTCCCGGTCGCAATGAGCCGGGTCTTTTCTCCTTCACCTCTAAGAACGATACCACTGGTCGATATCTTTATAGTCCCGGGAATTTTGTATACACCTTCTTTCAATAAAATCGCTCCTCTGAAGCCTTGGTGGTCTAAAGGCACTTTCGAAAGTTCGTCTATCGCAGACTGAATCATTTCCTGATCATCATTGCCTCCAGCACGGATTTCTTTAAAGACCCTGACAACGGGCGGATCCATGCTTTGCCGATGATAACCTACTCCACTAAAATCAGGAATGGTGTTTCCCTGCACATCAACGAGATACAAAAGACTGCTGTCTTTCGTTTGCTTAACATACCTGGACTGCCATTTACCCTGTGCCTGGCACCAGAAAGGAGCAGCTATGATCAGTAATATTCCGAAATATCTTCTATAATTCATCTTTAAATTATTTAATTACAAGCTTTTTCAAAAAGGACAAAAAAATGACATTTATCAAGTAATACGCCTGGCCGACAAACCTGTTTCAATTAATCATTACGCCAATCATACACTAAAAGTATTGCTTAAAAATGCCAATACGCTTCAACCACACTACAAAACTTCAAGTCAGCGCTGTCCGGTCTTAATGTATCCAATGCATGACTTTTATTGAAATAAAGCAAATAACTTTAATCAAAACAACTTAAATCTGAAGTATGCGTTTGATGATACAATTTTGCAAAGGTCTTTTTTTACTATTGCTCATTTCGCCTTCCTTGTCCGCTCAAAAAAACAAATTCAAGGTCATTGCTTTTTTTACCGGGAAAAATGACCAGGCTCATATCAGTTATGTGCGGGAAGCCAACCAATGGTTTCCAAAACAGGCCTTGAAATACCATTTTACTTACGATACAACTTCCAACTGGAACAACATGAACCCGCAGTTTCTGTCAAATTATCAGGTAGTTTTATTTCTTGACACCAGACCGGAAAAACCAGAACAACGGACCGCCTTTGAAAACCACATGAAAAACGGCGGAGCCTGGATGGGATTTCATTTCTCCGCCTTTGCCCTGGCCAAATCCACCTATCCCAATAACTGGGATTGGTATCATGAGCAGTTCCTGGGCTCTGGAGGATATGGAAGCAATACCTGGAGACCAACATCTGCTGTGCTTCGGGTTGAACAATCCAAACATCCTCTTGTCAAGGGCCTTCCTCATACCTTCAAATCTGCACCAAATGAATGGTACAGGTGGCAGAATGACCTGCGAAAAAATCCGGATATAGATATCCTTTTGGCCATTGACAGCAGCAGCTTTCCTTTAGGCACAGGACCTAAAGCTCATGAAATCTGGCATAGCGGATATTATCCCGTGGTGTGGACCAATAAAAAATACCGTATGCTCTATGTCAATATGGGACACAATGATATAGACTATGAGCATAATAGCACCAAAGAACTTTCTTTCACTTTCGGCAATGAAGTACAAAACAAACTCATCACAAATGCTTTACTATGGCTGGGAGGCAAGCGTACTACCTATTGACACCACTATATACCGCTTTTCTTAAAATTCCATCTTCGGTATCACCGGCATATTCCCAATACATTGCCCCCAGCATTCCGCGCTTAAGGAGGTAACTACACTTTATTGCAATGGATTCCGGATCTTCGTAAGTACAAACAAATTCTGCATTTCCATTTTCCAAAAAGGGTGCTTTGGCCACATCATCCCAGCGGCGATTGAATCCCTTCAGATCCAAAATTTGTTTGTAGTCAATAAATCCTGCTACGCCATCTTTTCCGTGACCGTAAAAAGGTATACCCAATACGAGTTTATTTATGGGCATGCCCGCATTTATGTGAGCGTCAACAGCTTCATCAACACTGATCCCACGCGTATACTTGGAGCGGTATAAACCAGCGTGATGGTATGGAGGATTCCCCATATCATAAGTCATGATGTTGACGAAATCAACAACTGGCTCAATCGCTTTAAAATCAATATATTTGGCATCTGCCACCGAAGCCAGTGTAAGCAGTTTTTTTGCGCCGATTTTCTTTCGGATCGCCCCCATTAGCAAGGTATAATTTTGCGTATCCTCCGGCGAAGAGGAGATTTTTGCCATTCCACTTGTTGGATATTCCCAATCGATATCTATCCCATCGAGATTGAATTCCTTAATTACCCGAAGGCAATCTTCGGCAAATTTCTGTCTGTTGGCTTCAAGTCCCGCCATTTCGCTAAACCGTCCACTTCCCCAGCCTCCAATAGAGATTAAAATTTTTAACGCCGGAGATTGCCTTTTCAGCTCAGTCAACTGCTTAAGTCTACGCTCATTATCTATGCGGATGCCGTCAAAACTTTGACTTACGTGGCCAAAGGCATAATTGATATGAGTGACATATTTTGGGTCGGGCATCACGCTTGTCCAGGACGTAACGTAAGCTACCACGACCTTTTTCGTTCTGTTTCCAACCGTTCCCTGTCCAAAAGAAGAAATCGTCACCAACGACAGGAATAGAAGATTCTTTGTAAATTTAATCATAGTTTAATATTTCAGGTTAAAAATTCGATTTACGGTTAGAGTTTCAAACGTATACTGATTTTCGAAAGCAGGATAGAAAAGCCAATCATAAGTGCCGACCATCCCAATGAACCTGCTACTGCTACTAATGGATTCATCTCCTGTTTATATAAAAAAACATGGAAGCCCATTCCCCAACAGATGAAATAAATCACATCCGGAGCAAGATAAGTTGTCAGCGAGTTTTTGCCTGCGGCTCCAAAAGCCAGGCCCCACTTGCTAACTCCTTTAACGTCTATCAAAAAAAACAAGAAAGCATACACCAGCATACTTATTCCATTACAAACCATGGCCCAGCTGGGTGTACCATATATTTTCGATAGTATGAACCAATTTCGAAGGAAGAAACCTATGCCCAAACAAGCGAAACCAAGGATTGTGATCACGACCACAATCCGCTTTGATCCTAATTCCTTATTGCTTAAAATAGTGCTAACGGTCAAACCAGCCAATACAATCGCAGGGACATTCCCATCTATAATAACTCCAAACACCGGCTTGAGAAAATTAAGCGCTTCTGTTAAGCCCAATTGAGAAAGAATATTTAGCCCGACAAAAAATAGCCATAGGAAAAATACAGGCCAAAATCTGGACTTTAAAAAAAGTCCGGCTGTAGCAGCCACAAAATATCCCCAGCCAATGAGTCCGAGAATACCCCACCATTCTATCTTAAGCCAGGAAGGATCATCGATTTCACCGGCTTTAAAGACGACCAACAGCACGATTAGTGTGATCACACCCAACAACTTCAGTCCAATGAACAGGTTTTTAAGGACAATGCTTTGAGGGTACGCATTCCAAATCAGAAAAACCGAAATGTAGAGCAAAACCGCCCAAAGGTTGCGATCGATCCCGCTAAGTTCTGAATTGATCCGGCCCGAATTCAGCATGAGTACACCAATCAACAGCAAACTCATGGTCCTGATGAGGATGTGACCGAAAATATCGAGGGTCGCTTCTCCTTTTTTTCTTCTGGAAGCAATGGCGTAGGGGATAGACATGCCTACCATAAATAAAAATCCCGGGAACACCCAATCGGCCAGCCCCATTCCGTCTACGCTGCCTTCAGTATGCAACAACCATTTGGGAACTCCGGGTTCATATAGATCATTCACAAAGAGCATCAGGAATAGGGTAAGCCCCCGCATGATGTCGATTGATAAGATTCTATGGCTTTTCTTTTCCATTTTCAGTTCTGAAGCACTATCTAAATACATTTCCTTTTTTATCTGTCGCAATTACCCAGCGTAATGCCGCTATAATCATTTTATTTTGTGTCGCATCGGTAAAAATATGGTGGCCATGTCCAACATTCAGGTAAACCATCCTGTAATCCGTATTACTCCAGGCAACGGGTGTATCCCCATCCGGAATGATATCCTTCAAGCCCAAAGGGTAATTGTCTGAAGATAGCGAAGCAAAGACCTTCACGTTTTTGCGTTCCCGGGGACTCGGCTTCCACTGGTACCATTCATTGATTGGAGCTACAAATGTTTTGGGCAAGCCCTTGGTTACCGGATGCTGCAGATCTTCTACAACAAGCGTTGCAGGCATGGGTGGCCAGTTATTCCGATAAAAGATACCGCCTCCTAAAAAATCTACGAACCAGGGCCATTTGGTAGTTCTATCATTATAAGCTGCTACATGGAAACCAAACCAGCCTCCTCCCTGCTCCATATAGTTCTGAAAGGCCTTGCGCTGAGCCTCACTGTGTGGAAAATCGTTGATCATCATCAATAACTGATAATCCTTGATCTTATTTTCATTCAAATCGGCCATATTACTCGTGGTATCAAAAACGAATCCCCGGCCTACGGTCAGCTCCTTGAAGAATTTTATGGCATCGTTAGCAAAGTCTACATGCGCAGACTCAACCGTTTTGCTATAAAAAGCCAGGACCTTAAATCTTGGAAACTGAGCTTTTAAGCTCATGCCGGACAATACCAGAAACAAGCTCAGCATACTGCGAAAAAAAATGTTATTCATCCTTCTGTGTTTTAATTTAATTTGCCCGCAGCCCATAAAATGGCGTTCCCGAACATTTTTTTAAACTCCTGCGACTTGAGCAGATTTGCATGATGTCCCATCAAAAAATATACATTCCTGGCTTTCATCTTTTCATTTATCCAAATAACCGGATGGTCACCCATTTTTATTGCAGAAACTGGTTTGTAGGTCGACTCATCTACATTCGCCAGCACACGGACATTTGGACGCGGGTTTTTATTGAATGTGTACCATTCATCATCAGGAATGGTGAAAGACGAGGGGAGCGCCTTCATCACCGGGTGCTTATGCATTTCTACCCTCACAGTGGCACTTGCCCGCTCAGCGATGTAATTTTTGAATCGGATATCACCCATGAAGCCAGAAAACCAGTTCCACATGGCATACCCGTCAAACTCTCCCAGTAAGGTCGCATGATGAAACCCGACCCAACCTCCGCGTCCTTCTTCTATGTATTTTTCAAACGCAGCCTTTGATGCATCACTCCAGGTATAAGGAGGAAAGTTCAATTGCACAAAAACCTGATAGTTTGAAAGGTAATCACTTGTAATCTCCTTTGTGTCATTAATCACTTTCATCCCAAAATTCTCTTTTTTTGCTAAAGTATCCATCCAACTAAGGGCCGCCGCAACAAAACCTTCATGCCCTCCTCCACGTTCAGTAAGTACCAATACCTTGAATTTTGGAACCTTTGTAACTGCTGGTGCCGACAGGTGCAGCATCAATATTAAAAAGGCAATTATCGCTATCCTCAGATTTTTTGTTTTCATATCAAATTACATTTTATCATTCAGTTCGCATACATCGCGCTGACCGCTTGCAGGAACCAGCCAGTATGGGGGATCCATTGTTCGCTCCACCTCCATTCATTACCATTATCTTGTACTTTGAAGTCAATCCCGGATCCATCTCCTTTACCATCTTTTCCCGTTATACCGTTGGAAATCCCTCCTTTACCTGTACCATGACCGTACATCGCAGCCATATATGGCACATTGTGCTGTCCATAGCCATACATCATACAAACATCATAAGGATTTCGTCCCAGGATCCAGGAAACCTGATTCTCGGCAAATTCCGACAGTTCCGCCTTCACCCCAAAAGCCCCTTTTCCCGGATAAACCAGGCGGCCACCAACAATAGCCGCAGCGGCCAAGGAGCCCAAACGGGCATCTTCTCCCTGCCACCACCAACCACTTTCATTTTCATGAGGAATAAAGAAGCCCTGCTGTAACTTACCTTTGTACAAAGAGTGTTGTCTGGCATATCCAAAAGGATTACTTACTGCCTCAGTGATGCTCAGCTGATAGTCGAGCGCCTTTTTTATTGTCTGCAAGGCCGTCACCCGGTTACGCTTTTCTTTCTCCATATCCAGGTACCTCGCAAGCGCGATGACGGGCAAACCAGCATCGGCAGCATGCCAGAACGGCCTGCCCTGATCATTTGCTACAAAATAACCGGAAGGACTCTGCCGGCGACCCAGGTTGGCCGCCCTTATCCGGGCTGCTTTCTGGTATTGTACTTTGCCTGTCGCTTTCCAAAGTTCAGTGGCAGCCATCAATGCACAATAATCGTCTATGATATTGTCTTTCCCATCATCAGCATAAGTCAAACTAAACTGTTCCAAATGTGCAAATGCCCGCTCCGCAGCCGCAAGATATTCTTCCGGTGAAAAAGCACCACTTAACTTCCAAACAGAGATACGGGCGAGGGCGGCAATTGCCATTCCTCCACCTTCCCTGTAAGCACACTGATAATCGGAAGTTGTTTTGCTGTCAGCCAACAAACCGACGACCCTTCTCGCTTTTGGGTTTTTATTAAAATAACTAAATACCGTCATGTAAAAATAGCCTTCTGGTGCAAGCGACCGCATGATATAATCTGCGCCATACAGGGCTTCGTTCCTCAATAATCCCAGGCTTCCTATGGCTTCTAGCATATCAGGAATCTGCTCTGTCGTATTGACCATAGACCAGGTCACCATCGGGATTTGTTGTGGCAGCATGACATTGGTATAGGCCAGATGCGAAAAATATTTACTGACATCCCCTGAGGCATCGCACCAGCCTCCACTCAGGTCTACAGTCCGGCTACTCCCAAAAAGCTGAACACTTTTATCTGCTTCTTTTTCCTCTGGAGAGCTTGCCCGCTGATGATAAAAGAAATCCACGATCGCAGGTATCGCAATAGTCCCCAGCGCTTTCTTCTGCACCTTGAAGGGATAAGAATCATATACCTTACCAGCGATGGAGATCTGCAATTTGCAGATCCCCGTATGCTTTAAACCTGTAAAAGAAAGCCTGGTATACCAGGATCCGGCACCCCAATCGCTTACCTGTTCCGACCTGCCTGCTTTTCCTACGAAAAGGACCTTACGGTTTAGCGTATCGAATACCTTAAACGCCAAACCAATAGGAAGGGGGGCATCGCTTTTGACAATCGCTGTTTTAACCCCCTCCTCATCATAGGCTACCTGATTGACCAGGATCTTTACTTCTCCTGGTACTTGCATGCCTGTGTTCAGGATCAGGATAAACATCAGCATTACCCAAGACCATATACCGTACTTCAGCATCATTAAAATGCAAGTGATTTCATCCTTACTCCTGATATCTTCAAATACTGATTGGTTGTAGCATTACCCAATAAGGTCGCGACAAATCCAAAAGACACCCTCGTCTCATGCTGGATCGTAAAGTTTATATTGATGGTATAACCCTGTGCCGAAGTCGTGATCGGAAGATAGGTCCCATCCGTAGCAGCCCCCGTAAAATTGGTGATCGATGGCCGGCTGATCAGATCCGCAATATTTGGAATCTCATTACCTACATTGGCCACAAAATACATGGAGGAGGTCGGACTGGCATTTCCTACCCTGGCTTCCAGACTGTATTCTCCTGCGGGTAATAGCTTAGTCTGATAGATCTTACCATTGGTCATCGTATTCAATGCCGGAGTCGTAGGATTCTTTCCTGCTTCCAGCGACATGGTACCGAAGTTGGCTACCGTCTCCGCAGTTCGCTCCACCCAGGTACCATAGGTACCAAAGCCGGTCCCCCAGTTGTTGGCCTGGTCATTGGAAATCCAGCCCGCCAACTTTCTCCAGGTGGCCGTATTTCCGCTTACCACTGCACCCTGCGTTAAACTCACCGGCTGGAACTTCTGCCCTGTAGTACTCTTTGGATCCATTTTGCCTGGGTTATCTATGAAAGAAGCAGTCACATCTGTTCTCGCACTTACTCCGGTGCGCAATTCTGTATAAAAGGTATCTATGGCCAGCGTATCGGGTAAATATACCGTCCGGTAACTGAACGTACTCCTATACTTATAGCTCGACAAAAGCGTCTGTACTGCACTTGTCGGGATTTTCAGTTTTGTGACAGCATTGTTTTCCTTCGTGTAGGTCAGGTCCATATATAAGGCCCCACTGGTTTTATCTACTCCACCCCAGTTTACGGTAGCTACTGCATTTTCCAGCGTTACGTCAGAGATTGGCATATTGATGATGGAAGCGGCATAACGGTCACCATATACCTTTACACCGCTCATTGTGATCGGGATCGATGGGTTCCCTTTTTGATCGTAAGTGATCACTTCAAAATTATAAGATCCTTCCTGCAGGTCTGTGATGTACTTTTTCAAAGTATCCACATCGTTGGCCCGTGTCACCGGTACTATTACAGAATCCCTTCTGCTGTTCCACAAGATCTTGCAGGACCTCACTTTCGGGTCAGAGATAAACAAACCCTGAACCAATACCCGGTTTTTACCGGACCGTATTTTTAGAGAATCTACTTTTCCCGTATAGGAAATTTCTCCACCGGCTACATACTTCTTGAAATCATCCATTTTTGTACAGGCACTCATCGCAGTGATACATATCAGGCTGCAAATCCATAAAGTACTGCTGTTGAATATACTTTTCATTTCCAAATTGTTTAATTTGATTACTTAATTAGGGTTACCGTAAACCTGTACTTCCGTGATCATCAGGAAGTTTGTACCTTGCCAGTTGTTCAGACATTTTATCCTCAGGTACCTTAGCTTCGGTACATTGATGTCGAAGTCCCAGCTGAAACCTGCTCTTGCCGTAGCATCATCTTCCGTGCTCATTTCCGAATAGGGCAGGCCTGAGGGTTTCACCGATTGATAAGTCCCCAATTTATACCAGCTGTCATAGGTCCCGTCTGGATTTGGATCTGCAGAACCCCAGATCTCAAAATTCTTCATATTGCCCCTATAAAACCAGGTTTTGATTCCATTGATCGTTTCCGGGTAATCCCAGATCACTATCCGGCTGAATTTCGCCAACTGCCCAACATCAAAGGTGATGGAATGAGGTCCCTGGTCTATGATGCTTGGTGGAGTATAGGCACAACTTGGAAAGTTTACTGTTTCTCCATCCCACATTTTCGCGATGCCTGTTCCTGCATTTCCTGCGTTAGAAAAATCTGCCCGCTGGTCACCAGGCCAGATAACCGGACTCATGGCTTTGTATTTGTTCTTTGCAAGCGGCAATTCAAACAGTGGCTTCACTTCTTCAAATAAAGTATCTGTCTGGTTAAGGAACCTGTCTCTTATCACCACTGCGATCTTAACCGGAACAGTATCCAGTCCCCTGATATTCTTACTGATATTTGTTGTGGAAGTATAGATTCCATCCAGAGGTACCCAACCCTTATAACTGTGCTTTACCATTGGGATGATGGCCAGATTGGCCTTCGCTTCATTTTTTAATGAAACATTCACCCCGCCGAAAGCTGGAACAACCTTAAGCGTTTTAAAGGCAATTTGTATCGCATTTTCCAAGGGCTTTACGGGTACTTCTACCGGGGCCGACGCGACCTCACTTTTATTTACCGCATACAGCGTAACGGTATGGGTCTCCGTGTCACCAAAACCGTCTACTACAATCTGGCTGGTGTAAAACGAGGCCCTAACTTCTCTCTGTGCGCCTGAAAGCAGCGTATACACCGCCTTCACATAAGCAACATCCTGATCTGCCGGTAAGCGGTAAGTCAGTGTAGCCTGCCCCGATTGGTTCGTCACTTTTACATTAGATACCTGTCCCGGAGGAGTGGTATTATTTGACAGAGGTCCTATTAACTCCTTCTGGCATCCGGTAACCAGGATACCCAACAGACCTGCAATGAAAATTGATTTTAATGATTTCATGTTTAAAGTTTTTAGATAATTACCATCCCGGATTTTGAACCAGGTTTGTATTTACACGAAAGGCTCCATTGGAAATAGGCCACAAATAATCTCTTGGTGCTACGAAGGTCTGAGAAAAGATAACCTTAGGCTGGTAATAGCCCGCCGCAGTCGCCTGGCTGATTGTCCAGCCGGTTATTGGTGCATTAAGTGCTACTGCAGCATCCTTCCAGCGTCTGAGATCCCAGAAACGGCTTCCTTCAAAAGCAAGCTCTATGGTTCGCTCCCGTTTGATGATCTCCCTCAACCCTTCCTTGGTTGCGTACTTGGTTGGATTGAGCGCATAGCTTCCCCAGGATTCTTTAACTCCCTTCAAACCTGCTCTGTCCCTGATCAGGTCCAGGTATTTAAAAATATCTGTTTCTCCAGGTCCTTTTGCTTCGTTTAATGCTTCAGCATATATTAAATACAGGTCGGCCAGCCTGATTTCCGGCCACTCATAGCTCCGTACTGTATTGGCACTTGTAGAGTTGGTCAGGTTCCATTCCACCAGTTTTTTGATGAAATACCCGGTCTCATTGTAATAACCTTCTACTCCTGCATTACCAGGCTGTCCATATTTGGCTTGCATATAAAAAGTTCCAACATCAGATCCGTTCACGCCAGGATTATTCGCGATCATATACCAAACACCGCCATCAAATCCAAGATCTGCATAGAAGCGCGGCTCCCTGTCAAAATTGATCCTCGCACTTTGGTAACCTTCATTGATGTAAAATTTCTCATCAGCAGTAGCAATACGCAACTGATTTTTATTCGTAAAATCTAAAGTCCTGTCTTCATTGATCGGAACCCCGTTTGCAGAATAAAACATGTCTACCATTTTTAGTGGCGCAGAAAGCTGGCCATTGGAGTTATTGGCATTAAAGCCCGCAGCAAGGCAGCCCATAGCTACGCGCTGTAAGGTAGTCGCATTGCTGTTGGACAATCCCCATACGCGTTCTACATTCCACCTTTCAGAAATGGAATTTCTGATGCTCATCTGCTGGTTGGTCACTGCCGATAAATTGGCCAGAGGTATGAACCGGTACAACTGGATTCCTGCTTGCTCAGAAATGTCCACTGCTGCTTTAGCTGCAAGAGCCGCACGGTCCCATTTTGCAGCACTAAAAGCCGGATCAATCAATTGAGTGCCTTCTTTGTCTTTAAAATTGGTATAATCCGAATTTCCATTAAATAATGGACTAGCCGCCATAACCAACAACTTTGCCTTAATGGACAATGCGATCGGTTGTGTCAGTCGACCCAGCTCAGTTGCCCTTTCCCCGATAACAACCGGCAAAAACGGGGTCGCTTCATCGATCAACGATACGATATAATCTACACAGGCATCAAAAGGTACTCGTTTCACCTGCATCTGTTCTGTTGGTGCAGAAATATCTATGTTTTTATCTATCAGGGGAATTGGGCCATACATCCTTAGCAACTGATAGTTGTAATAAGCTTTGAGCAATTTCACTTCGGCGATCCAGCGTTGTCTCAAATCGATAGTCAGGTCAAACACCTTATTTTCGTCAGAAACATTTTCTAAAAAGATATTACACTGCCTGATGGCCACAAACATGGAGTTCCACACCCCCGCAATGGGTTCTCCGGCATTTTGACTGCCACGCGCCACATCCCAGATCATTGCTCCTCCACCTGTATCAAAAGTGCCTCTTCTACTGTTAGGTATCCACATCTCGTCCCCGCCCAGGAATCCATGGTTGGACAAAGGCCAGGCATTGTTAGGCAAATAAGAATAACAGGTAAATAAATATTTTTCTGCCTCATTCCTGCTCGTAAAGGCGTTGTCAATCGTCGCCACATTATCCGGCACCACATCGAGGTACTTCTTGCAGGATAAATTAACAAGCAGCATCACTACCAGCAAAACTTTTGTTAAATATTGATATGTATTTTTCATCATGTCTTTGATTATAATATTGTGATCTTCAGCCTTAAAATCCTATGTTTATGCCCAGGTTGTACACACGCTGCAACGGATAATCCAGGCCATTACCCCTTACCTCAGGATCCCACAGTTTGAACTTGCTCATTACAAACAGATTTCTTGCACTCGCGTAAATGCGCAAATTGCTCAGCCCGATTTTGCTTCTAAACTTAGCTTTTGGCGTATAACCAATCTCTACCTGCTGAAGTCTCAAAAATGCACCATTGCGCAACCACCAACTGGAGTTGACACTGTTATTTGGTGTCGAGACACTGCTTAAACGAGGAAAAAAGGCATAAGCATTTCTGTTGTCTTCCGACCAGTGGTTATCTGCCACTGCCTGCAGTAAGCCTGTCTGATATCCTCCGTTCTGAATGAAGGGGGCAATTCCGCTCAAACTCAGATTATCTCTGTTGAATCCCCCGCTGTTAATGAAGAAAGCGAAACGTGCATTACCCTGCATTTGTGCATTGAAATCAAAAGCACCATAACCGGCTGAAAATCCAAAACCATAAGTGATCTCCGGAGTAGTAGGAAGGCCCATAAATACCCTGTCATCCGCATTGATTACGCCGTCTCCATTTACATCCCTGTATTTGATGTCTCCTCCTCTAACCCGCTCTACACCCGCTATTGCGGCCTGACTGGGTGAGTTCGCAACTTCTATATCATCTGTAAATAGTCGCTCCGCGATATACCCTCTTGCTTCGCCACTGGAATGTCCCACCCGGTACAAGTGTGACAGGTTAGCCGGATAAGTCGGTTCGTCAAATTTCACAATCTTATTCGTTGCATAAGTAAAGGTTCCCCGTATTGTTGCCCAGCCTTTTTTGCCAAGGGTTGTATTGTAGTCCATCTGAACGTCTACACCTTTGCTTTCCTGCTTGCCAACATTCGCACTTGCACTGGCAATCAATCCCATTGTGCTGGGTATTCCACTACGTTCCTGTAAAATATTTGACGTTTTCTTTTGATAGGCGTCTATTGTAACGTTCACCTTATTGAAAAGAGAGAAATCCATACCTAAGTTTAGCTGTCTGGATTCCTCCCAGGTGATGTCAGCATTGGCATATCTTCTTATCGTGATGCCGTTCCGGCCATACAATGCAGAGGGATCTTCTCCGAAAACAGCACCCGGTCCACTATCAAGGAGCACTTCCGACAAGTAGAAAAACCTGTCTGAATCAGGGCCAATGGCATCATTTCCATTTAAGCCGTAGGTCGCCCTGACTTTCAACTTATTCACCACATTTGTCAAAGGTTTAAAGAAAGCCTCGTTAGATATGACATAAGCAACACCAGCAGAAGGGAAGAAGCCATAACGGTTCCGTTCCGCAAATCTTTCTGTTCCATTATAACCAAAGTTGAACTCGGCGATGTAACGGTCATCATACCCATACTCCATCCGTCCGGATAAGCCCTGGTTCCTTTTAGGAAGTGACGCCTGCAAACTTCCTGCATTTCCAGATAAGGAGTTCTTTAAAATAGTCACGAGCATCCCGGATACTGCATGCTTGTTTGCAAATGTTCTGGCGTAATTTACTGCCGCTTCCGTGTATAGTGTAGAAGAAACAGTCTTATTTCCAGGGGAGTAACTTAAGTATTCGCTACCCGTGGTACCTATAGATCCCGCCAAACCCGAATTGATCTCTGTCAATGTAATATCGCTGCCATCGATAGAGTTCGCACTATAGTAAAACGGGGAGTATTGCCTGGCCACATCGAAAGCGGAATTGCGCTGAACATAGCCCATAAACCTTGCTTTCAAACCCTTCACCAGACCATTCAGGTCCTGATTGATCTCTATCTGTGGCTGAAGGTTAGATTTGTTATTCTGCCGGTATCCTTTTACCAGTTCCGCATAGGGATTGATGTACAAACCTCCGCCAGTCACAGATCCCGGAACGGCTTCCCTTACCGCATTGCCAAAAAGCGGATGTTTAATCCTTGGTGCGTACTCGGCGGGAAAACGGATCGGGAACTGAACCGGATTAGAAAACATGGCTGCCTGAAAAACTGCTTTTCCATCTCCTATCGGACCGTTATAATCGTCAAACTGTCCATATACCCGGATATCAGCTCTGGTACTTTTAGTCAAATGGATTGTCACGTTGGAGCGTAAAGAATAGTTGATCAGCTTCACATTGCTATTGAAGTTATTCAGTTTATCTACCTTGTACACCCCATTATCTACATTGAAAGTTCCCCCGATGTAGTAATTGGCTTTATCTGCACCACCGGTTACACTCATGTTAAAACGCTGGTTGTAAGTATAATCCTTGATAACCTGGTCTATCCAATTGTTACTTGGGTAGAGGTATGGATTTGAAGTGCCCATCTCCGTTCGGTTGATCTTGGTCTGTGAATAAGGAAGTGGGTTCAGTGGATTCCGGGTCAGCGCGGCCTCGTTTGCCAACTTCATATAGGTAATGTTGTCTGCAAACTGAAGGTTTTCTGTATTCCCGGAAAGGGTATTGTCATTACGGAAGGTAAATTTGGTCTTTCCAGGCTCCCCCTCCTTAGTTTTCACCAGGATGATTCCATTCGCACCACGGGCACCATATACAGCTGCTGCCGTAGCATCCTTTAATACGGAAAAACTGGCGATATCATCTGCCTGTAACCTGGCCAGATCATTTTGCGTAGACTCTATTCCGTCGATCAGAATCAGTGGATCAACCTTTCCTGCTCCAAAAGAACCAAGTCCGCGCACAAAAAAAGACGCATTGTCTGCACCAGGTTCGCCACCACTTTGATAACCGATTACCCCTGCCAATCTTCCGGCAAGCATTTGAGTCAGATTTCCGGTTGGACCTTTCAATAGCTTCGGATTGATGGTCGTCACTGAACTGACCATCGTAGTCTTCTTCTGCGTACCGAAGCCGACAATAGCAACCTCATCCAGGCCATTGTCTACCGCCTGCAACACTACGTTTAAGGTATAGTTTCCGGATGCGGGTGCGTTCACATCTTTTAAATTTATAGTTTTGGTTACATAGCCGACAAAAGAAAAGACAAGTGTGGCATTTGAGGATGCCTCCAGGGCATAGTTTCCTGCCCCGTCTGTTGAAACACCCTGGGAGGTGCCTTGTATCTTTACACTAGCACCTGGTATCCCGCTAATGCTGTCTTTCACGGAACCTCTGATCTTCAACTGCTGGGCCATCGCTGTACTGCAAAACAGTATCAATAACAAAGTCAGGTATCTATTCATGGCCTTCAGATAAGAATGTAAACGTTTTCATATTTAATTTAGATTTCATCATAAGAGTATTTGGTTTTTATTCTGTTATTAGGTCAATAAATCTTGAATGCAGCAAACCATAATTCTTCAGGCAATACAAAGCCTAATCAAATCCTAAGGATTTAAAAAACCCAAACACCAGCGATCTGGCATTCAAGCGAAAAAATCATCGTACTGCAATGGTTTGGTTTCCCCGGAATCAGGGAAACAAAGGTTAAATGAGTGTAGGTCTAAGTCTCTTCATGTAGTTCGGTTTGGTTTATATTTTGGTTTGATGATGTAAATCTATTCGAATGAAATGACAACTCCAAGAAAAAAAACACACAACAAATTGATAAATAGACAGTTATACAAAATAGTAATACGCTTAAAAAACATTGGCTAAAGTCATTTATATCTGATTCAGACCATTTTAAGCCCCATCGGATTTTTAGTACCGATACGCTAAAAAAACATGAAAAAAAGGTGTTTTTATTCCAGGATCAATTTATTCCAACCGCCCTCTCCGGCATTTTTAAGTTCATTTTTGCGATCATCCAGTACTTTTTGCATTTTACTGTTATAAGCCCAGCAGGTACTTTGACGGATGAGCAGAATTTGCGACAGCTTGTAAGAAGAGATTTTACCTTTAGTAGAGTATACTAGAAAAAGCATGTAAAATGCCTTATTGATGGGTATTCTGCTATTTTGAAAGATCGTATGTGCAATCACAGACTCGTCATATCCACATTTGGTACATCGCCTGCTGAAAGGCAGAAACCCCGCTAAATAATGGGCATTGGAACATTTTCTACAGGAATAACCTTCTGCCCATTTTAAATCAGACAGATAGTTGAAACAAGTCTCCCGGTCTGGATATACCTTGCTGAATTCGATGAAATCCACCTCCTTGGACATCACCCTGGCCCGCGTAACCTGCTCTATGTTTTTATGCAGTTCCTGGTTATCTTTTTCCAGCATGACATTCATCAGCGAGATCTCTTCATTTTGCTTCTCGATGATGGCAGCTTTGTCCCTCACCTCCTTTGTGCGCTGATCAACAAGTGAACTCAATTCTTTGTTGAGTTTATCCTTCAATGCCTCATTAATCTGAAGCTGGTTGATGATCCGCTTTTGTGCTCGCTCTTTTTTCTTCCTCAATGACCTGATATTGTCTCCGATCGCAAAGGAAACCAGTACCATCTCGATCACAAAACAAAAGCTCAGGCTATAGTGGGTGATCGGCCCATAAGGAAGCCAGCTGACATTCAGCAGCACCAGGACTTTGACCAGCAAACCGGTAAAAAGGAAGGAATAACCGATCACAAAAAACCGTCCCGGCTTATATCCCTGCTTCCAGATGTAGATTCCGCAACCGAGCGCAATGCCAAGTGGCACCACTTCTATTAATTTGTAAGTAAAAAGATGGGGCTTATAGATACAGGCCAGAAAGAAAACTGTCCTAAGGATGATCACAACGATGATCAATCTGTACAATCGCGGTGCCTTGCTCCTGATGTATAGAAAATTGATGGCAAACAGCAGCCCAAAAATACTGCTCAAATAAAGTACCGGACCATAGGCGTAACGGTTCCAGTTGGGATACTCCGGCCATAGGTATTGAAAAGCGATGCCATCTATACACATCTCATACAAACCGATACTCATGTTGTAAAGCACATAATAGAGGTATTGTACACGCCTTATTGCAAAAAACATCAGTAAATTATAGAGGGCAAATACCGCAATCATGCCATAAAAAAGTCCAAAAAGCAGGTATTCCTGGATGGAATACTGAACGAACCAACGCATATGACGGAGCACGATCAGCGTACTCCCTGGCTGCGCGGATTTTACACTCACATAAAATACCTGCTCTACCGCCCGCGAATTGTCCAGTTTGTAAAGGAAATTCTTATGCTGATAAAACCGCTGCTTAAAGGGATAACCCGCTCCAAAACTGTTCTTTCTATATTTTCCCGAATCATCCGGTGCAAAAAGATGGATCTCGTCAATCGTCTGATCAAAAAATTCCAGGATCCAGTCTTCTCCAGACTCTGGCTTAAACTTAATTTTGATCCGATACCAATAAACAGAACCCGGATGTGTGATCCTTGGCGTAGAGATCAGGTTTTTCCTGAATTTACCCGCTGCTGCTGCAGATTGCACGGCATCGAAACTAAGCAGACCGGATTGATCCTCAAAATATTCAATCTGACCATACCTGAACACGTGATGAGGCAGGCGGTCATTGATTTCAACGGCCTGCTGAGCCCGTGTATTTAAAAACATCAGGCACATCAAACATAAACTGAAGACAGCTTTGGATATAAACCGTACGGAGGTCAAGTGGATTTTATAAAAAATAGTTTACAGGGTTGGTATTATGTTCGGTTAGACGCACCGGAAAGTTAGGGAATTTTTCCTGGATTATATCGATTAAAAGATCAGAAGTAAATTGCTCACTTTCAAAATGCCCGATGTCTGCAATGACTATTCTCTCATCCGCATCAAAAAATTCATGGTATTTAAAATCGGCAGTGACGAAAGCATCAGCTCCTGCCGCTATAGCCTCCTTGAGTAAAAAACTGCCTGAACCACCACAAACAGCAACCTTTCTGATTTTCTTTGGCAACAATTTGGTATGCCGGATCACACTGGCATCCATCCGCTCCTTCACCAGCCTCAGAAAGTCCCTGCCATCCATTTCTTCTTCCAGCCAGCCCAGCATACCTGCGCCCACTGTTTCCAGCTTATTTTCCAACGGATAAATGTCGTAGGCCACTTCTTCATAGGGGTGGTGCTCAAAGAGGGCCAGCAACACTTTACGTTCGTTCTGTGCCAGGAATACGGTTTCTATCCTCACTTCAGGTTCATGATGCTGTACACCCTTTTCTCCCACATAAGGATCTGTAGACTCACCTGCTTTAAATGTCCCAATCCCATCTGCGTTGAAACTGCAATCGCCGTATTCACCAATCCGCCCCGCCCCTGCTTCAAACAAGGCATTCCTCACTACCGGCGCCAGCTCTGTCGGACAAAACGTCACCAGTTTTTTCATCAATGAGGATTTGGGCTGCAGGATTTTTGTTCCCTTTAGGCCCAAACGATCGCAGATCACCCCATTTACCCCATTTTTCACGTGGTCAAGATTGGTATGAATAGCGTACAGGGCAATATTATGCCGGATCGCTTTCAACACTACCCGCTCCACATAGGTTTTACCGGTGATTCTTTTCAACCCTTTGAAAACAATGGGATGATGGGTAATGATCAAATTGCAGCCCTGTGCAATCGCCTCATCCACAATTTGCTCCGTACAGTCCAGTGCAACCAGTGCAGCATGAACCTCGGCATTGACATTTCCAATGATCAATCCGGAATTGTCATAGTCTTCCTGGTAATTGGACGGGGCATAAGCCTCCAGATGTTGAATCAGTGCTGCTAATCTCATCTGCTAAAAATAAGAAAATCCTATTGGATATTTCCCATTTTTACCATCTGCAAACTTTCAAAAACCATTTTCTGGTTGTATTCAAAAGCCAAAGTCTTGTGGTTTACCAAATCAATGATCGTACCGATAAAACACAGTCCGAGCGTAAAAAAGTAAAGGATCCCCATACCGATCTGTCCCACAAGAAACCTCGGAAGCCCGGGTACGAAAAATCCTAGGATCGAATACAAGACCATATCATCCGGATTCCGGCGCTTGCTGCCATAGATCATCAAAAAACCCCGCAACTGTTGCTCACTGAATCCCTGAGTTGCACTCTGTAAATACGAATATTCCTGCGGCGAAATGCCTGGCAGCGACATAAATGGTGAATCAAACATTTTTTTCCTCCTTATAGTTTATTTTAAATCCCTTTTTATTCCTGATCTCTAATTTTATCAGCGTCACGATCCTGTAAATAATGATCATCAACGCCGGTATCCCAAACCAATGCTGCCTGATGCTCTCTACCGGATTTCCCCGAAGGAGCTGCGTGATCGACCTTCCGATACCACAGCCCGGACACCAGTCCAGTCCCATATTAGCCAGCGGACAAAGCGTAAAATGATGCTGTTGTCCATGAACTTCCGGTTCTGCAAAAGCCAGTAATAACACTGCTGTTATCCAAAAAATCAACTCCAGCGGAATCCGGTTCCAGACTTTTGACCACACCTGGTTCATGGCTCATTTTTTATTTTAGATTGCGCAATCGGTTCATTGTTACATTTAATCCTCAGCATAAATAGTACATTTGTATTGTGAACATCCGCGACCTGATCAATCAATATAAAACAGATGAGCGCATTGTAGCATTGGCCAAGGCACTCAATATGGCCAAAGGTAACAAACTTCAGCTAAAAGGCCTGGTTGGTTCTGCCGATGCAACAATTGCCACAGCCTCCTATTTTCTCCTGCACAAACCCATTTTATTTGTAATGCCGGACAGGGAAGAGGCTTCTTATTTAATAGCCGACCTCGAAGGCATCCTCGACAAGGAAATTTTATTGTTTCCCTCGTCCTTCCGAAAAGCTTTTGAATTTACACAGGTAGATACTGCCAATGTACTTGCCAGGGCAGAGGTACTCAATGAACTCAACCACCATGCTGAATACGGTAAAATCGTGGTCACCTATCCGGAAGCTCTGGCAGAAAAGGTAATCAACCGTGAAATGCTGGAGAAAAATACACTCGAAATTAGCATAGGAGCGAAGCTGGGTATCGATTTCATCAATGAATTTTTATTTGACTACGACTTCGAACGTACGGAATTTGTATACGAACCCGGACAATTTTCCATCCGTGGTGGCATCGTCGACATTTTTTCTTTTTCGCACGACCTGCCTTACCGCATCGAATTCTTTGGTGATGAAGTAGAAAGCATCCGTACCTTTGAGATAGAAAGCCAACTGTCTGTAGATGAAGTAAAAACACTGACCATCATCCCAAATGTACAATCCAAATACCTGACAGAAAACAACATCAGTCTGTTGGATTACATCGACAGTGATACCCAACTCTGGTTTAAGGACGTGGAATTTGCCCTTGACGTAGTCAAGACCGGCTATAAAAAGGCGGTAGAACTCTGGAAAGCACTACCTGAGAAAGAAAAACAGGAAAACCCGGACTGGATAGATCCAAAATTCGCCTTTACTGATGAAAAGCTGATGGCCGATACCTTACAGGATTTCACCCTGGTTGAATTCGGCAAACAGTTTTTCTACAAAACCGAACATGTTTTCAATTTTGAAACCAGGCCCCAACCCTCCTTCAATAAGGATTTTACATTACTGATCCACAACCTCAAAGAAAACGAGAAACAGGGCATTCATAATTTCATCTTCAGCTCTTCTACCAAACAAACGGAACGGTTATATGCCATTTTAGATGACATCGATAAGAGCGTCAAATTCATCCCGGTCAATATCCCCCTGCGTGAGGGTTTTGTAGATGCGGCACAACACCTGGCATGCTATACCGATCATCAGATTTTCGACCGCTTCTACAAATATAAACTCAAAAGGGGCTATCAGCGCAGTCAGGCCATTACACTTAAAGAACTCCGCGACCTCAAACCAGGCGATTTCGTCACCCATATTGATCATGGCATCGGCAAATATGCCGGCCTGGAGAAAGTAGAGGTCAACGGAAAGACCCAGGAAATGATCCGCCTGGTGTATGCAGATAATGACCTGCTCTATGTCAACATCAACTCCCTCAACCGCATAGCGAAATACAGTGGAAAAGATGGCACCGCACCCAAAATGAACAAATTGGGTACGGAAGCATGGGACAAACTCAAGAAAACCACTAAAAAAAAAGTTAAGGACATTGCCCGTGACCTCATCAAGCTTTATGCGATGAGGAAAGCACAGGTAGGGACGGCATTCGACCCGGATGGTTACCTGGAAACAGAACTGGAGGCTTCTTTCATTTACGAAGACACCCCGGATCAGGAGAAAGCCACCGCAGATGTCAAACGGGATATGGAAGCCCCGCATCCGATGGACCGGCTGGTTTGTGGCGACGTGGGCTTTGGCAAGACGGAAATCGCTATTCGCGCTGCTTTTAAAGCTGTAGCCAATGGCAAACAGGCTGCTGTGCTCGTGCCTACAACCATCCTTGCCCTCCAGCATTTCAAGACCTTTTCCGGCCGTCTGAAAGGCTTTCCATGTAACGTTGATTACATCAACCGTTTCAAGACCAACAAACAGATCAAAGACACGCTTGCAGCGGTAGCAGAAGGCAAGGTCGACATCATCATAGGTACGCACCGTTTACTCAGTAAAGATGTAAAATTCAAAGACCTGGGCATCATGATCATCGATGAGGAACAGAAATTCGGTGTAACCTCCAAAGAGAAATTAAAAGCCCTCAGGGTCAATGTAGATACACTTACCCTCACGGCTACACCAATTCCGCGTACGCTACACTTCTCCCTGATGGGTGCCAGGGACCTTTCCATCATGAGTACACCGCCACCAAACCGGCAGGCTGTAAATACTGAACTCCATGTTTTTAACGATAAACTCATCCAGGAAGCTGTTCAGTATGAACTGGACAGGGGCGGACAGGTCTTTTTCATCCACAACCGGGTCAATGACCTTCCACAACTCGGCGGACTCATCCAAAAACTGGTTCCAAGAGCCCGTATCGGTATAGCGCACGGTCAACTGGACGGCGATCAGCTGGAAGACGTCATGCTCGATTTCATCAATGGTGAGAAAGATGTACTTGTCGCAACCACCATTATTGAAGCCGGATTAGACATTCCCAATGCCAATACCATCATCATCAACCATGCGCACATGTTTGGCCTGAGCGATCTGCACCAGATGCGGGGTAGGGTGGGACGCTCCAATAAAAAAGCTTTTTGCTATTTGCTGAGTCCGCCCCTCAGCACCCTGACTTCCGAAGCGAGGAAACGACTCAGCGCCATAGAAGAGTTTTCAGACCTTGGGAGCGGCTTTAACATTGCCATGAGGGATTTAGACATCCGCGGTAGTGGAAACCTCTTAGGAGCGGAGCAAAGTGGCTTTATTGCTGAAATAGGTTTTGAGATGTATCATAAGATATTGGACGAAGCCATCCAGGAACTGAAAGATGATGAATTCAAAGATCTCTTTAAAGATGAAGCTGCACGTCCTTTTGTGAGTTTTACACAGATAGATACCGACCTGGAACTCTACATTCCAGACGATTACGTCACCAACATTACAGAACGCTATAACTTGTATACTGAGCTTTCAAAAATAGAGAATGAAACGCAGCTTAAGGTATTCGAGAAATCGATGAAAGACCGATTCGGCCCGGTTCCCAAACCGGTGAAAACGATGCTGAATGTGCTGCGTCTGCAATGGGTAGCCAAGAAACTGGCTTTTGAAAAGATCACTTTCAAAAAGGGCACCTTAAGGGGCTATTTCGTGAGTGACAAACAATCTGCATTCTTTGATTCGGCAATGTTCAATAAAATATTGCATTTTGCACAAATGCATCCCAGACTTTGCAACCTGAAGGAAGTAAAAGACAGCCTGAGGATTGCCTTTGACAACCTTAACTCGGTAGATGAGGCAGTAGAAATACTGGAACTGGTAGTGAATTAAGCCCCTTTTAAAATGAACCCACAATTACTGCAGGACCTCGTCACCATGCAAATGCCATTTGGAAAATATAAAGGCCGCATACTTTGCGACCTTCCTGAATCTTACCTGATCTGGTTCCATAAAGAGGGCTGGCCTCCCGGCAAACTTGGTCAGCTCATCGCAACGCTTTACGAAATCAAACTCAACGGACTGGAGTATTTGCTTCAACCGCTTAAATCCAAGCGATAGGAGCGACTCCGGTCAAGGCCCTGGTAAGCCCAGCCTCAGGCCACAGTCACCCCACCTTTACCCCACGTTTTTCCAGGAAAAAGCCGGGCTTTCTATGCCTTGTCTTCAGGCAAACTCCGGGAACACTAAGAAGGCTTCTTTTGTAGAATAAGTGGATCAGTAAAGCAACAGATACAAATAGGTGTAAACCACCGGTGCCGAAATGAGCAGACCATCAAAACGATCGAGAAAACCGCCATGTCCCGGCAATAGGGTCCCGGAATCCTTTACGTTCAAACTTCTTTTCAGCATAGATTCTACAAGGTCTCCTAAGGTACCAAAACCGACGATCAGTACGGCCATGCCCGCCCAATACCATCCATTCATTTCTGTAAATTGAGTGGAAATTATAAGGGCCACCAATACGCTGGTAAACATCCCTCCAAAGAAACCCTCCCAGGTCTTTTTAGGGGAATGACGCTCAAATAACCGTGTTTTTCCCAGTTTCATCCCAAAAAGGTAAGCACCCGTATCACTGGCCCATAACATCAGCAGAAAAGCCAGGGGCAGGTGGTGGTTGTAGCTGCTCGTATCTTTCAAAAAACCAAGTGAATAAAAGAAACAAAAAGGAGCGGTTACATAAACAAAGCCTACAAATGTGTAGGAGATGTTTGCAAAGGGAATCTTATCTTTTTTATACAGCTCGGCGATGAATACCGAAAAGATCAGTGGTGCCAGTAACAACATGTATTTTGTTTCGAACTGCAGAAAGTGATAGCCGGCAGTCATCAGAAAAATCAGCGCAGCGGCCACTAAAGCAATGTTTCGATGCGGCCTGATTCCTGAAGTTTTAATCAGCTTAAAGAATTCCAGCAAGCTGACCAGGCTTAATGCCAGGTAAAATAACGTAAAAGTATAGCCGCCTAAAAATATAGAGCCCAGCATCACGATGGTAAAAAAGAAAGCGGTTATTGCCCTTGTCTTCATTTATTGGTTTGTTTTTTAAAGAATTGAAAAGCCAGTATCGTCAGGATAAAACTGATTGCATACCCGTACCAGGTGAAATGCAATTGATCTGCCTCGCTCAAAGGTATATTGTTTTTTTGCATATACCATGCCGCACAGACAGCGTATGCATTATTCAGAAAATGGGCAAGAATGGCATACCACAAACTGCCACTCCAAAAATAGAGATATCCGAAAGCGGCCCCCATCAGAAATCTTGGAAGAAAACCGAAAAACTGCACATGTATCGCACTGAAAATAAAAGCTGTGATCCATATTGCGACATGCTGATTTCTGAAAATCTTACTGAAAGAACGCTGTATAGCCCCCCTGAACATAAATTCCTCTGCGACCGCGGGCATTACCGCGATCATAAAAATATTGATCAGAAAATCCGAAATGCCGTTGATCTGAAGCAGCGTTTTTGTCAGCTCTGCTGCCGCTTCTTCCTTTTCCTGCATCCAATTCTGAAGCGCCTGCAAAAAATCCGGCAATAGCATTTTCTGATTGATCGCAATTGTCCATTCCAGTACTGGCATAGAGATGATGAAGATCGCTATTACACAACTCAATAAAGACAGACGAATGGGCTTGAACTTATAAAAATGACCAATATGCTGACCTTCCGACCAGGCAAGCCATAGGGCTGGAAAGAGCACAAATACAGAACTTGATATTTGAATGATCCGAAGGGGGCCAAGGCTACCCACACGTGGATGTGCCATCATCTCAAATCCTGCCATACCATAAATCAGGTATACCAGACCGCTACCTATTCCCAATATCACCAGTCCGGAGATACAAAAATACATCACCAATCTGAACAGCTGCATAAAACCACTCGTCTCTTCCTGCTCCCGGGGTATGAAATCCATTTTTTATTTATTTTGTACCTTTGTACTTTGAAATTTGATTTGAAGATAGAAAAATGTCTGTAAAGATAGGTAATATTGATTTGGGTGATTTCCCTTTGCTGCTTGCCCCCATGGAAGATGTAAGCGATCCTCCCTTTCGTTTTGTTTGTAAACAAAGCGGGGTAGACATGATGTATACGGAATTTATATCGTCAGAAGGGTTAATCCGTGATGCCGCTAAAAGCCGTGCTAAACTCGATATATTCGAGTACGAGCGACCTATCGGGATACAAATTTTCGGTAGTGAAATCGATCACATGCGGGAAGCTACTGAAATTGCAACGCTGGCAAAACCAGACCTCATGGACATCAATTACGGCTGTCCGGTGAAACAAGTGGCCTGCAGGGGTGCTGGTTCTGCACTATTACAGGACATCGACAAGATGGTAAAAATGACAGAAGCCGTGGTAAAAGCTACTCATCTTCCTGTTACCGTTAAAACAAGATTGGGTTGGGACGACAATACCAAAAACGTAGAAGAAGTAGCGGAAAGGCTACAGGATATCGGAATACAGGCCCTAACCATACACGGCAGGACCAGGGCTCAATTGTATAAGGGAGAAGCCGACTGGACACTAATTCGCGAAATCAAAAGAAACCCTCGGATCAAAATTCCCATTTTTGGAAATGGCGATGTAGACAGCATCAGAAAAGCTGCAGACTGGCGACTGGAATATGAGGTAGATGGGATCATGATCGGAAGGGCTGCAATTGGCTATCCCTGGATCTTTAGAGAAATCAGGCATTTCTTCAACACCGGAAAAACGCTTGCCGGACCTACGGTCGAGGAACGCGTATCCGTATGCCGTATCCATTTTGAAAAATCTATTGCCTGGAAAGGTCCGAAAGTCGGTGTTTTTGAAATGCGTCGTCATTATTCAAATTATTTCAAAGGCCTTCCGGATTTCAAACCCTACCGGATGCTACTCGTGAAAGAAGACAATATTGAAACCATACATGCAATCCTTGACGAAGTGGCAGATAAATACCGGAATATCGAACCAGTTAGGGAAATGGCCTGATTTTTGAAAAATTTTTCTAAATTGACCCCGCAATGGTAACAGCAATCACAAACGGAATCAAAATATCGGTAGAAACGGTGTATCAGGATGAATATTCAAATCCAGCTGATCAGCAATTTGCCTTTGCTTATCGCATCAATATAGAAAACCTATCCGATTATACCATACAACTTATGAGACGCCAATGGTTTATTTTCGACTCCAATGGCACTCAGCGTGAAGTGGAGGGTGAGGGTGTTGTCGGTCAGCAACCGGTAATGCATCCTGGTGAAGGACATTCCTATGTTTCAGGATGTCAATTGACTACAGATATGGGGACCATGAGCGGTAACTACTTAATGCATCGCTTGTCAGATCATACTGAGTTTACCGTAGAAATTCCGGAATTTGAACTCATTGTACCCTACCGTCTGAATTGATATTTTAATCCCTGTTCCTTCCAAAAAGAATAGATAAATAATAGATGAGGTTGGTCATCGCACCCAGTGCTGCTACAACATAAGTCATGGCGGCCCACCAAAGCGCATCTTTTGCCTGCCTGTTTTCTTCAGCTGTATAGAGAATTCCTTTATTTTCTTTTAACCAGTTTAAAGCCCTTTTGCTGGCATCAAATTCAACCGGAAGGGTGATGATGCTGAACACGGTAATTAGTGCCAATCCAGCGACCCCTATGGCCAAAACGATAGGATTAAAAGTAAATGCAATTAGTAATACCCCTAATATCAATACCCACTGCAGCAGGTTGGAGGTAATGCTCACTACTGGAACCATACTACTTCGGAGTTTCAGCCAATGATAAGACCTGGCCTGCTGTAAGGCATGTCCACATTCATGTGCCGCAACGGCAGCAGCAGCTACACTGCGTCCGTAGTATACATCGGTACTCAGGTTAACGGTTTTCTCTTCGGGATTATAATGATCCGACAACTGAACATCGGTACTCATTACCCTCACATCAAATATCCCGTTATCACGGAGCATTTTCTCTGCCACTTCTTTTCCCGAAAATCCCGAGTTCAACTGCATTTCTGCGTATTTTGAAAATTTATTTCTAAATCGCCACTGCACAAACATGCTGAGTATTAGAACCGGGATGATCAATATCAAATAGATTCCCATTGTCGTAGTGTATGTTTTTCAATGGATTACATTCAAAAAGTGTTCCCATTTCCATTTTATAAAACACAAAGATTTAAATTATAGCTAAAAAGAAACATGACTAACTGATTCTTCCCATATATACTGGTTTAGAGAAAGTGATAAATTACTTGCCAGCTATTTTTATTTTTACGATTTTTGATAAAAAAATTAGTATGGAAATCGCTATCATCGCTATATTGATCATAATTTTAGTATCTCTTGTTTTTCTGATTTTAAAAAAGAACAAACCGAATCAGGAACATATTCCCTTACTCGAACTGAAAGAAAGCGAACACCTAAAAGCGATAAGTTACCTGCGCGAAGAAAAAATAAAATTAGAAGATGATCTCAATGATTTAAGGATCAACTATATGAATGAACGCAGTAAAACCATCAAAGCTGAGGAACAATTGATGGCTCAAAGGGAAAGGCAAGTCGAACAGGATAAATACATTGTGGAGCTTCAGCAAAAATTCAAACTGGAATTTGAGTACATAGCCGGCAAGTTACTTGAAGAGAAAAGCCTGAAATTTACAGAACAAAACCGGGCTAACCTGGATCTGATCCTAAACCCATTGAAAGAAAACATCAAAGCCTTTGAAGAAAAAGTAGAGAAAGTTTACAAGTCTGAATCTGATGAAAGAAATGTATTAAAAGGGGTGATTTCACAGTTGATGGATCAAAGTAAGCAAATCCAGGAAGATGCCAATAACCTGACTAAAGCATTGAAAGGAGACAGTAAAAAACAAGGCAACTGGGGAGAAGTAATCCTCGAAAGGGTATTGGAGCGCTCCGGCCTGATTAAAGACAGAGAATACAGGATCCAAACCAATTTGAGTGCCGCTGAAGGTAACCGTGTACAGCCAGACGTCATTATAGACCTGCCAGACGATAAACATGTGATCGTTGATGCCAAGGTGTCTCTCGTAGCTTACGAACGCCTGGTAACAGCGGATACTGACTTAGAACGCGAACTCTACCTCAAGCAACATATTGCATCTATCAAAAATCACATTCAGGGTCTTTCCGGAAAAAACTATCATGACCTATATGCCATCAATTCTCCGGATTTCGTTCTGCTCTTCATTCCAATAGAATCTTCATTTGGTATCGCTGTGCAACAGGATGCAGAGCTCTTCAATTATGCCTGGGACAGAAAAGTGGTTATCGTGAGTCCCTCCACACTCTTGGCCACGCTCCGCACCATTGCCAGCATATGGAAACAAGAACGCCAAAACAGGAACGTACTGGAAATTGCCAGGCTGAGCGGTAGTATGTATGATAAGTTTGTGGGATTTTTAGGAGACATGGAGAGCATCGGAAAGAACATCAAGCAGAGTCAGGATGCCTATGACAGGGCATTGAACAAACTCTCCAGCGGTGCTGGAAATTTATCCAACACTTCAGAAAAGATCAAAAAATTAGGTGCCAAAGCTACAAAGCAGATTGACACCAAATTTTTAGATCAGGACTTGTTATAGTCCCTGGAATGCATTCCAGCCCTGGGCTTTCAATTCATGTACCACATCGGATTTAGAGACCATCTTACAGCCTGAATTTTTATCGGTGATGTGTCCGATGATGCTGATGTCAACATCGTTTTTGAGCTTTGGATAGTCTGATTGTTTAATGGTAAATAGCAGTTCGTAGTCCTCACCTCCACTCAACGCACAAATCGTAGGATCCAGTCCCAGTTCCCTGGCAGTTTCGTAAGTCGTCGGATCTATAGGAAACTTTTCTTCATACAGTGTACAGCCTTTATCTGACTGTTTACAAATATGCAGGATCTCTGAAGCCAGGCCATCAGATACATCAATCATCGAAGTAGGTTTGATATCCATTTGAGCAAGCAGATCTACGATATCTCTCCTTCCTTCAGGCTTCAGTTGACGCTCGATGATGTAATCTTTTCCTTCCAGATCCGGCTGTATATTTGGATTTTCCAGGTAAACCAGCTTTTCGCGTTCCAGGATTTGAAGACCAACGTAGGCTCCGCCCAAATCTCCCGAAACACAGATCAGATCACCTTCTTCTGCGCCATTGCGGTAAACGACGTCTTTTTTATCTGCATATCCAATACTGGTTACACTGATGACCAAACCTTGTTTGCTGGACGAAGTATCTCCGCCGATCAGGTCGATATTGAATTTATTACAGGCGAGTTCTATACCCTTGTAAATTTCCTCTACAGCTTCCAGTGGAAATTTGCTCGATAAGCCAATAGAAACTGTGATCTGGGTGGCAATACCATTCATCGCGTAGATATCGCTCAGATTCACTTGTACAGCCTTATAGCCCAAATGTACAAGCGGAACATAGGCCAGATCAAAATGTATCCCTTCCAAAAGGAGATCGGTTGAAATGAGCACTTCCTTACCATCAAAGTTCAACACGGCCGCATCATCGCCAACTCCTTTGATGCTACTTTCATGCCTGATTTTGAAATTGTCTGTCAGGTGTTTGATCAAGCCAAACTCTCCAAGATTTGCAATATCAGTACGCTCTTTATTCTCAAACATTATCTTATTCTTTTACAGTAAATTAACATAGTTATCCACATTATTTTGTGAAATACTACAGCCCTAAATTTGCTGAAATTTCCAGCATTCTTTCAATTGGTTTTCTTGCTTCCACAATGATATTTTCAGGTACCGTTACCTCTGGATACCCATTCTTGAGACACAAATACAATTTCTCTAAAGTATTTCTTTTCATGTACGGACAGTCATTGCAGGCGCAACTGTTGTTTGGCGGAGCTGGTATAAATGTCTTATCCGGGCAAGCCTTTTCCATCTGGTGTATGATTCCGCTCTCGGTCGCAACAATGAATTCCTTGGCGTCGCTGTTGATCGCATATTTCAATAATCCGGTTGTAGATCCAATATAATCAGCCATTTGCAAAACGGCTTCTTCACATTCAGGATGTGCAATAAACTTAGCCTGAGGGTGCCGTTCTCTTAATTTAGTAATCTTTTCTCTCGAAAAAATTTCATGTACCATACACGCTCCGTTCCAGAGCACCAGGTCTCTGCCGGTTTTTTTGGCCACCCAGGCACCCAGGTTTTTATCGGGACCGAAGATGATCTTTGTATCTTTTGGCAAACTCTCTACAATCTGAACGGCATTGGTTGAAGTACAGACAATATCGCTCAGCGCTTTAAGTTCGGCAGTACAATTCACATAGGTAATGACCACATGGTCAGGGTATTTCTCTTTAAATTTTCTAAAAAGATGTGGTGGACAGCTGTCGGCCAGTGAACATCCTGCCTTAAAATCTGGCAGCAAAACCTTTTTCTGGGGCGACAAAATCTTAGCTGTTTCCGCCATAAAATGTACTCCTGCAAAAACGATTACCTCAGCTTCTGTCTTAGCAGCTTCCTGAGAAAGGCCTAAACTATCCCCAATATAATCTGCTATATCCTGAATATCAGGTTCTTGATAGTAATGTGCAAGGACTATTGCATTTTTTTCCTTTTTTAACTTTTCGATTTCTTCGAAAAGATCTAAAGTGGGATCGATCTTTTCATCAACAAAACCTTTTCTGTTCAATTCCTCTAAGGTGTCCATTTTTCTCTTTCTATTTTTTTGAAGCGCTGTAAAGGTAACAGCTTTCAACACTTCAATAAATTATAATTATTTAATATAAATAGATTTCTATTGTTTATTAGTGTGTTGGTAGTGTTTGTAAATTTTGATTTTTTAGCGTGTAAATATGACTTATTAATAATTTACTAACATTTAGATTACATTTTTATTCAAAATATGAACTGATTTACAACTAGATATTAAACGCGCTAAAAACTTATCCATATCAATATGTGTATTGTTAATGTGTGTGTAAAAAGTTAATAACTGTTGCAAAGTTGCTCAAAAATAACTTAAAATATTGTGTCAACTTGCCATTTTACCTTAGCTTTAAACATTCATAAATAATTGCTCTATTTATTTAGACATTAAGTTAACAATTATATGGAGGTTGTTAACAACCTGTTGAATTAACACATTTTAATGAGAAAAGTAGATTTTTTGGTCATAGGTTCAGGTATAGCTGGTTTAAGCTTTGCCCTGAAGGCTGCCCAGTATGGAAAGGTGCTAATCGTAACCAAATCCAATGAAGATGAGTCAAATACGAAGTATGCACAGGGTGGAGTAGCCGTAGTGGTAGATAAGGATGATTCTTTTGAAAAACACATCGAAGATACCCTTATTGCCGGCGACGGATTATGTGATCCGGAGATTGTGGAAATCGTTGTAAAAGAGGGCCCTCAGCGTATCCAGGAGATCATTGATTATGGCATTAATTTCGATAAAAATCAGACCGGAGTCTACGATCTGGCCAAAGAAGGCGGACACTCTGAACATCGTGTGCTCCATTATAAAGATGTGACCGGATATGAGATAGAAAGTGTGCTTTTAAAGCAAATTCACCAGAATAACAACATAGAGATATTAACACACTACTTCTGTTTGGAGCTGATTACCCAACATCACCTGGGACAACATGTGGATAAGAGCACCGAAGATATCAACTGTTATGGGATATATGCCTTTAATACAGAGCTTAACGATGTGGAAAAGATCCTGGCAAATGTGACTATCATGGCTTCTGGTGGCGCCGGACATATTTACTCCAGCACAACTAATCCAGTTATTGCAACCGGGGACGGCATGGCTATGGTTTACCGTGCAAAAGGTAAATTGAGGAATATGGAATTTATTCAGTTTCATCCGACTGCTTTATACCATCCCGGGGAGTATCCTGCCTTCTTGATTTCTGAAGCAGTCAGGGGTTTTGGAGGTGTTTTACGACGAAAAAATGGTGAGGAATTCATGTACGAATACGATAAACGTGGTTCTCTTGCGCCAAGGGATATTGTAGCCCGGGCGATTGATTCCGAGATGAAAAAATCTGGCGAAGACTTTGTTTATCTGGACATTAGAAACAGGAAAAAATCGGATATACTCGCTCATTTCCCTAATATTTATGCCAAGTGCTTGTCAATAGGGATAGACATGACTAAAGATTTAATACCAGTTACCCCAGCTGCTCACTACATGTGCGGAGGTATTCTGGTAGATGAATATGGAAGATCTTCTATCCGAAACTTATACGCCTGTGGTGAGTGTTCTTCTACTGGACTTCATGGTGCTAATCGTTTGGCTTCCAATTCTTTGCTGGAAGCTCCGGTCTTTGCACACAGAATTTTTGAAGATGCCGTAAAGGCTTTTAAGAACAACGTGATTCCTGATAATATTCCGGATTGGAATGATCACGGCGTTACACAGAGTAACGAAGATATTCTTGTTACGCATAACCTTCGCGAAATGCAGAAACTGATGAGCGATTATGTGGGTATTGTACGTTCTGATTTTCGATTGGAAAGGGCAATGAGAAGACTTTATTTGCTTCACCAGGAGACGGAAGATTTCTATAAGGCAAACAAAGTTTCTGTAAAATTGTGCGAATTGCGGAATGTCATACAGGTAGCATACATCGTGATAAAATCTGCAATGGCGCGTAAAGAGAGTAGGGGATTGCATTATACAACAGACTATCCTGTTCATAATGAGCAGTTAACCGATACCATATTTTAATTCTATGCCAGTCATTTTACCAGTAAAAGAAATATATCCCAAATGGGATGACAATTGCTTCATAGCGCCTAATGCGACCATAGTGGGTGATGTGGTAATGGGAAAAAATTGTTCAGTTTGGTTCAATGCAGTTATTCGTGGTGATGTGAATAGCATCAGGATCGGTAACGATAGCAATATCCAGGATGGCGCAGTGATCCATGCTACATACCTGAAGGCCCCGACTGTGATCGGTAATTGGGTTTCTATTGGGCACAATGCCATTGTTCATGGTTGTACCTTAAAAGACCATATTTTAATTGGAATGGGTGCTATCGTAATGGATCATGTGCTGATAGAGGAATATACCATCATTGCAGCTGGTTCTGTAGTGCTGGAAAATACACATTGTGAATCTGGTTTCATTTATGCAGGCACTCCTGCAAAAAAAATAAAGCCCATTACTGAAGAGCAAAGGGCTTTATTGAATAAGTTACCGGACAACTATATCATGTATAGCGACTGGTTTAGATAGTTATTCTTTTGGGATGGTAATGACTTCATTTCTTTCCCAGTTGGGTCTGATAGAGAGTTCTTTAGGTTCGTTCCATATCTTTTCTGGCTGGGTTCTTTGCGCTACATTACCGGTATCCCATTTGCCGTTTTTATTGCTATCATAAGTAATTCTTAAGAAGTATTTTCCTCCTTTATAATTGGCGAAAATAACCGAGGTATCTCTTTTAATAAGCAAGGTATTGACTACATTTTTGGCCTCGTTCACCACTTCCAGAATATAGCTTTTGTCTTTCTCCGGCACAGTGATTTTTACTGAAAGTGTGCCATAATCGTCGTGCTTAGCCAATTCAAAACTTTTGCTGAATTCTTTATTTTTTGCATTGAAAATGGCAGTTACTGCAGCTGCTTCAAATTTCATATCGTAAATTTTCTTAGCTCTCCATGGATATTTTACCGTATAAGAGAGAAAATCGCTGCTGTCTTTTTCAATGCTGAAGCCAGTTTTCTTAACAGAATCTTCAAGCAAGGTGATCTTGCTGACATCTATACTTTCAATGGGAAAATTGAAAGTTAACTTCAAGGGTCTATTTGGATTTAATAATCTGGATTCCAGATTATCACGCGCATCTACTACCCGATTGTAGGTTTCTTTTTTACCCCTGGTAAAGTTCACAGTTTGCAGGAGTTTAGCTTCATCACTGATCGCTATTTTTACAGAATCGAAGTTCATATCGCTCAACCATACTTTAAGTGAATCGTTGTTTCTCGACCATTTTACCCATTTTTTTACATCAAGAGGAGCTGGATCTGTGACAGATATACTGGGTTTTTTCAGTTTCTGGTTGAAGGACATGGTAATGCTCCCGTCATTATTTAACTTCCTTTCCAATATCCGAAAGTTTACGGCATCTTCCTGGAAAATCTCCATATTAGCGTTGGTAATATTGCTGTCCAGTACAATAGAATCCTTCCTAAATCCTATTTCATCAATGGCTTGCTGATAGATTTTATCGCCATTTTTTTCCTTTAATACATAGAGTCTGTATGTATCTTTCCTTAGGTTATTCAAACTGTAATTACCGCTGCTATCAGTTGTCGTATAGATAGATGGACGTCCTTTTCCGAATAGCGTATCACGGTTAAGTGGAAATACGAAGGCCAGTGCATCAATTTCCGGAAGACCGCTGAGACTATTGATGACTTTACCTTTAATGCTAAGCGAGTCCAATTCTGGTCCGGTAGAAAACACATAGGTCAAATTTTTGACCACATTGCTTTCATTGACATCAGCAATTGCCTTTCCGAAATTTAGCGTATAAGTTGTATTTTTTTCTAAAGTGTCTGGAAAGTTAATTTCGAGCTTTTTTCCTTTTTTCTTTAATACCGGTGGTTTCTCCATTTCGGGGGATACAGAAAATTCTTTGAATTCATTTTGAATATTGAAATATTCATCGAATTCAATCACCACCTTTTTTGCGTTGAAATTTGTGCTCAGATTTTTTGGCACCATACCCAATATCTTGGGCGGGGTAGTATCTCTGGGTCCGCCTTGAGGCTGCTGTATACTTGCACAGCCATAGGCAAAGAGCAAGGCGACAAAAAGGGCGACAAAATTTGATGAAAATTGACTGTTCTTATTTTTAGCCATTTTTATGCGTTGTATTAAATTGTGAGTGTTTTTCGATCATTATCATTAAAAAATAATAAAAACTCCTTATATCGCTTTTAATGAAGTCATTTTAATCTCTCTACTATTTATATCAAATACTTAAATATCAGTACTTTAACTGTTATTTGCTAATATGGACCATTAAAACAGAGATATCCGACGGAGAAACTCCGGAAATTCTGGATGCCTGGCCTAAAGTTCTCGGTTTGATCTTCAATAATTTTTCTCGGGCTTCTTTTGATAAAGATACCAACTGAGAATAATCAAAATTTGGATTGATGTCTTTATCTTCCATTTTTTGCATTTTATTTACAATTTCCTGCTCTTTCTCAAAATAGCTTTCGTATTTAATTTTTATCTCAGCTTGTTCAATAGTTTCCTGATCGAATTCATTTAGGAATTCATTAAATGAATTGCTGACGGATCTGATATCTGAAATGCCAACCTGAGGTCGACTCAATAAGCTAAATAATTTTACATTTTGATTTAACGGACTGGTTCCAAGTTCCGTTAACATAGAATTTGCTTCGGACATTTCAATCCCTTGTTTCTTTGCGAAATTAACGATAGCATCTGAATTGGCTACTTTAGCCTTTACGATTTCCATACGTTCATCACTGATCAATCCGAGTTGATGGCCAATAGGGGAGAGTCTGATGTCTGCATTATCCTGTCTCAATAGCAGGCGGTGCTCAGCTCTTGAAGTGAACATCCGATAAGGCTCTTCTGTTCCCTTAGTCACCAAGTCATCTATGAGCACACCTATATAAGATTCCGAGCGTTTCATGATCAGTTCATGTTTGTCATATACTTTCTGGTGCGCATTTATTCCAGCTATAAATCCTTGACTAGCAGCCTCTTCGTATCCAGTTGTACCATTAATTTGACCTGCAAAGAACAGGTTGCTGATCAATTTGGTTTCCAAAGTAAGACCCAGTTGGGTAGGTGGAAAATAATCATATTCAATTGCATAGCCTGGTCTGAACATTTTAGCATTCTCAAAACCAGGTATTTGGGTTAGCGCTTTATATTGCACATCTTCTGGTAATGAAGTGGAAAATCCGTTCACGTAAATTTCACAGGTATCCCATCCTTCCGGTTCTACAAAGATTTGATGGCGTTCCCGTTCTGCAAATCGGTTAATTTTATCTTCTATTGAAGGACAATATCTTGGCCCTAATCCTTTAATTCTACCCGTAAACATTGGGGATTTTTCAAAGCCTTCCTTGAGGGTTTCATGTACATTTGCATTGGTGTAGGTGATCCAACAGCAGCGTTGTTCCTTTGATCTTTCTACATTAGTGTAGGAGAATCTGCCTGGATTTTCATCTCCCCATTGCTCTTCCATAAGCGAATAATTCAACGATCGTCCATCTACACGGGGTGGGGTACCAGTCTTCATCCTTCCGGCTTCGAAGCCAAATTCTGTTAATTGCTCGGTTAATCCGGTGGCTGATTTCTCTCCGGTACGACCTCCGCCGAATTTTTTTTCTCCAATATGGATCAGTCCATTTAGAAATGTACCGTTAGTTAGCACTACAGATTTGCCTTTGATCTCAATTCCTAAAGAGGTTTTTACGCCAATTACAGTGTTATTTTTGATCAATAAACTGCTTACCATCTCTTGCCAAAAGTCTACATTTGGCGTTCTTTCTAAGGCCAATCTCCATTCTTCAGCAAATCTTTTGCGGTCATTTTGGCTCCTTGGACTCCACATTGCCGGTCCTTTTGATAGGTTCAGCATCCTAAATTGTAGTGTAGTTTTATCGGAAATGATGCCAGAATAACCACCCATCGCATCGATCTCCCGAACGATCTGACCTTTCGCCACGCCACCCATTGCTGGGTTGCAACTCATCTGTGCGATGGTTTCCATGTTCATGGTGATGAGTAATACCGATGATCCGAGGTTGGCTGCAGCGGCTGCGGCTTCACATCCGGCATGCCCGGCACCTACTACAATTACGTCATATTCTTTAAACATTTTCTAATTTTAAGGTTATGTTCCACGTGAAACCTGCCGCAAAATAGGGGAGGTGTTCCACGTGGAACAGTGTTTTTTATTCAGATAATTCCAGCCAGCGTTCCATCGCTGTGTCCATTTCCTTGGTTAATTTTTCTATAGATTGTGCCACTTCTTGTAGTTTAACATAGTCTGCAGCGTCTATTTTTAATATTGATTCATTGAGTTTTGCAATCTCTGATTCGATATCAGGCATCCTATTTTCCAGTGTTTCCAGCTCTTTCTGTTCTTTGTAATTTAGCTTTTTAGCATTTACAGCTGCGCTTATTGGAGTTGAGGCATCCTTCTTTTTGGGCTCAGATTTTTCCTTTGGTGCATCTAAGCTCAAGCGGTATTCTGAGTAATTTCCATTATAGATGGTGACTTCACCGTTTCCTTCCATGATGAACAATTGCTCACTCATTTTATCCAGTAGGTACCTGTCGTGAGATACCAGGATAAGTACACCTGGAAAATTCTCCAGAAATTCTTCCAGTACGTTTAACGTATCTATGTCCAAATCATTGGTAGGTTCATCCAGAATCAGGAAATTTGGATTTTGCATCAATACCTTCATGAGGTGCAAGCGCTTCTTTTCTCCTCCACTGAGTTTTTCCACCATTCCATGTTGTTTTTTGGGAGGGAAGAGAAAAAGGGTAAGTAGTTGTGAAGCAGAAATGGTTGAGCCATCTGCCATTTTGATATACTCCGCATCTGATTTTACAATGTCAATCACACGCTCTTTTCCATTGAATGCTAAACCCCCTTGTTTGTAATACCCATAAACGGTGGTTTCTCCTGTGCTTACATTTCCTTTTTCCGGATGAAGAAAGCCAGTCATGATGTTTAGTAATGTAGATTTTCCTGTTCCGTTTTTACCCGCCAGACCAATCCTGTCGGCACGTTTGAAAACATAGCTAAAATCATTGATGATTTTCTTTTCATCGAATGTCTGTCCAATATGATCGAGTTCTAAAATTTTATTTCCCTGCCTCGCCATTTTAACATTAAGGGTAATGCTTTGGTTGTCGGAGCGCTGTTTGGTCTTTGCATCCAGATCATAAAACGCATCAATCCTGGCCTGAGATTTTGTTGCCCTGGCTTGTGGCATTCTGCGCATCCATTCCAGTTCTTTTTTTAACAGGTTTTTGTTTTTTTGGAAAGTGCTTTCATCCGCTGCTTCCCTTTCAGATTTTTTTTCCAGGAAATAAGCATAGTTGCCGTTATAGTTGTAAATCTTACCACGGTCTAATTCAACAATGGTGTTGCATACATTGTCTAAAAAATACCTGTCGTGGGTAACCAGCAAAATGGTCTTGTTGCCTGAGGTCAGTAATTTCTCCAGCCATTCAATGGTATCAATATCCAAATGGTTGGTAGGCTCGTCCAGCACATAAATCTCAGGATCTTCAATCAGCAGTTTAGCTAAGGCCAGTCGTTTCTTTTGTCCACCAGATAGGGTTGCTATTTTTTGTTGCAAATGGGTAATTCCCATTCTACTCAAAATCGTTTTGATCTCGTGCTCATATTCCCAGGCATTATGCTCACTAAGTTCTTCATACAGCCGGTTCAGTTTTTTCTCATCAGGATTAGGATCTTCTATCAACTCTTCGTATTCTTTTATGAGTTGTTGTTGTTTGTTCTCCAATGAAAAAATAAAATCACTGATCGAGTAGTCGTCCGGGAAGGAGGGTTCCTGATCCAGGAAACCAATCTTCACCATTTTGTTTTTTACGATCTTTCCTTCCAGGGGAGAAAAGCGCTCGGCCAGTAATTTGAGTAGGGTACTTTTACCAGCACCGTTTATTCCAACCAGCGCTACACGCTGACCGGTCTGGATGCCCAGTGTCAAGTTTTTAAAAAGCCATTCATCATGATAAGCATGGCCCAGGTTTTCGGCTGCAATTAGTGTGCTCAAAGTTTTTGATTAACGATATGTATAAGAAAATTATTGCAAAAGTACGGAATAAATAAAATATAAATCTAAAGAGCTGAGGTATATTCCTATTGCGCTCGCGGATTTATAAAAAGCCGCATTGCGAAAGACTGAAAGAAGAATTCCAGTCCATTTGGCGTTATTTCATGCGATTTAAGGCGTTTTAATGGGTTTATGATGCTTGTGTTGACCAGATAGCCGATCTGCGCTTAGAGGCCGTTATTTGAGGTCGTTTTTTACCCAAAAAAGGAAACGGTATCGCTAAATTCTGCTTGTTTCAATAAATGAGCGTGCAGCCAAATATTCGTCCTCTTTTTCAGTCATGCGTTTTTTCGCTGCTTTTCCTTTATCCTTATAGCCCAGTAAGTGCAGCGTGCCATGTATCATTACCCGCTGCAGTTCATCTGAAATCAGAAGTCCATACTGATTCGCATTTTCAATGATCCTTTCTATGCTGATGAATATATCTCCTGTAATGGTCTTAGCTATTTCAGAATTATCGAAAGTGATCACATCAGTATAGGTGTCGTGGTCTAAGTATTCCTGATTGATCCGCAATAAGTATTCGTCTGAGCAAAGTATGAAGCTCAGTTCATCCAGACGATAGCCTTCCGACTGAATGGTCGCTTTGATCCAGGCTTTCAGTGCAAGCTTATTTTTCAGGTTATATTTGACGTCTTCGGTAAAGAAATGGATGGCTGGCATAAAAGGACAGAATTATTTAGGCAAATTTAGCAATTTAAAATATTCCGCAATTTTTGTTTTGTAATACTCATTCAAATTGGGCGGCAATTTTTGCAGCCATTCTGTTTCAGATTGCTGTGTTTTCCTGAACTTGTCCATCAATTGCTGATAGGAGGCGGGGAAATCTTTTGCCGCTTTGCTTTCTCTTTTGCTGTCTTCATCCTGTTCACGTTCCGCTTTTTCTGCATCCAGAAGTTTTGTCATCAAATCCTTTTGACGGTTCATGGTCTCTTGTTGCAGCTTCTTATTGACCAGATCACGTTCGGTGGCTTTCATGTCTTCTATCGCTTTATTCAGGTCGCCAAGCTTACCCTTTCCATCTTTATTGTCGGTTCTGTTGATTTTTTGCAGCGCTTCACGGATCATTTGCTGTTGTTGCGCCATTTTACTGAATTCCTGGCTCATTTGGCCTTTAGGTACTGTTCCCTGATTCCCGCTTTTTTGCATTTGTTCACGGGCTTTCTGCATACTTTCATTCAATTGCTGTTGCATTTTCTGCAATTGTTGCATATTTTGTTTTTTTCCTTTCCCGGATTTTGCATTTTTCTGCATGTTCTGCAACTGTTCCAGCGCTTCGTTCAGCATTAGAGAGAGGTTGTTGATGGAAGTCATGGCATATTGCTGATTCCTGTTGGCTGCAGAAGTATTCCTTTCACCCAGATTTTCCAGGCTCTTATCCATATTGAAGTTGATCTGCTGCATTTCCTCATTTACCGTAGTTTCGATCTGTGGTACGCGCTTGCTCAGCGAAAAGAGGCTATCGGCAATGGTCTTCATGTTGTCTTTGATGCTGCGCTGTTTCTGTACATTTGCCGTGTACAGCGGGTCGCTACTGCTCATGTTCCTGAGGTTCATCATCACTTTTTCCTGATCGAATGAGGTATTGAGCAGGTTTTCAAGAAGTTGCCGCAAATCTTTTGCATTGACATTATTTTCCATGGATTCAGATTCCTCTTGCATTTCCTTCATCTCCCTGGCCAGCTGCTCCATTTCATCCCCCGCCTTTTGTTGCTGTTGAGCAGCTTCTTTTTTGTTGTTCTGATTGAGTTTGTTTTCTCCTGCTTTTTGTTTTTCCTGTATGCTTTTGCTCTGTTGTTCAGGTTTTTTAAAAGAATTTGGCCGCTCCATTTCCTGGTTCTTCTGATCCAGTTTATCCATCTCTTTTTTCAGGTCTTCAAAATCGCTGGAAAGTTGCTGCTGTTCCTGTTTCAACTGTTCCGTATTAGATTTGTCACTGTTTGGTGATTTAAGCTCCTTTTCTGCTTTCTCAGCGGTCTTTTTAGCAAGTTCTTGCTGCTTTTTAGCGAGTTCATCCAGTTTATCTATGTTTTGCTGGAGGTTCTGTTCAAATTCCAGTTGTTTGTAGAGTTCCAGGATCCGGTCCAATTCATTCTTCAACGATTTGTTATCCATCTGCATTTTCGACAACTCATTCTGAGTCTGATTTTTATTGTTGTCGTCCATCATACGCTGGAGCTTCTCAAGCAATTCTTTTGTCTTCTCATCCAGAACATTGTTGAAGAGATTGTCGATCTGTTTCTGTTTTTCAGCCAGCTCCTGTTTTATCGCATTGTTTTCCTCTTTTTCGAAGGTGTTTTTTTCATTCAGGGCTTTAATTTCTTTGACAGCTTCTTCCAATTCCTTTTGTTTCTGCAGCAGTTGTTCCACCTGCTTTTTATCATCGAAAGAGAGTTGTTTCTTATCCAGGAGCGTTTCAGCCAGTTTTTTGCTGTCTTTCTCAACGTTTGAGGCAAGCTTAATCGCCTTTTCCATTTTTTGCTTTAAAGCAGTACTTCCCTGGTCTATTTTTTCTGCGATTTGCTTTGGTGTAGGAACATCAAACGTCTTGATGTCTGATTTGGCGATTTTAGGCCCGTTTACGCCATCATTGTCTGCTACCTCGAAATAATACTCCACAACCTGCCCGGGCTTCACAGCAGCCTCCGTAAGGCTCCATAAAAAGAAGAAAGACTGTTCCAACTGTTCCTTTTTCACAGAAATGGATTTGCTTACCGAACTTTTAATTTGCCCGTTTTCCCTGATATTGAATTTCAATCTTAAAGCCGAAAAGCCATGGTCATCTGAGATATTGCCGGAAAAGTACAGTACTTTGCTGCTCAGCGAATCCGCTGTTTCTACGACATTTATACTGGGATGAGCATCCTTGATCACGGTGACCTGGTGACTCAAAGAATCTTTACTGTTGACAAATTGATTTCTGGGAAGGATCCTGTACCCGATATTGTCTTTTAATTTCGAACTAAAACTAAAACTGTTCGACTGTCCCTCAAGCACATGTGGTGTGTTTCCCAATATAAAACTCAGTTCGCTGCTGTTCTCAGTCGTTATTTTCCAGGTCACGAGTGTACCCTCTGGCAATAGGAGATCACCGGCATTTGCTACCGTTTCTGTCGACTTATTCAAGTAAGCAGGATACTGCAGTTTCGCTTGTACACTCAGTACCGAAGGCCTGGGCTTTACCTCTATAACAAAGGTTTGAGATTCAAAACCTCCCGCCGTAAACTGCAGCTCTTTGTTCTTTTGAACGTTTTTGAAGGTATAATTGAAGCGGGTGCTGCTTTCTTTTTCCAGTTTGTAAGTATTGATGCCGTCTGATACATAAACATCCTGAGGGATCTCATTGCCTTTCATTCTCAGATTGATCGTAACATCCTCTCCCTGGGAGAAAAGCTGCTTTTTGTTCATCAGCTCAAATTCAAAGGGCGCTTTCGGTAAAATGACCTGATCATATTGGATCAGACCTGTAGTGCCTTCTCTCCAGATCGCAGGAGCGATGACGACAATCAGGAGAATGACCGAAAATGGGAAAAGCAGGTATTTGACGTGCTTTCTATTGTCATTTAACCGAATGGCACTTGTAAAAGGAATTGGCCTCAACTCGCTGATTTTTTGATCTATACCTGCAAGGATCAATTGACTGTTGGCCGGATTCTGGTCGGCTAGACTTTTGAGCTGAAGGGTATTTAAAAGTTTATCTTTCACATGAGAAAAATGACTTCCGATCAGATCAGCCGCCTGTTCCTTGCTCAGTTTTTCTCCCAGCCTGAAATAGGAGAGCGCAGGCCTGAGCATCCAGAAATAGATGGAAATCAGGGCAATCAGGATAAACGAGAAGAATAAAAATGTTTTGGTGCCTACACCAGGATGCGTATAATACACGAAAACAAAGAGGCATAGGTAGAGTGCCAATAGCAATGCAGCGGCATAAATGCTGCCCCTTAAAAGTTTATTCAGGTAGAATTTCTGTGTAAACTCATTGATTTTGGATATCAGAAGATCGTAATTGCTATTCATGAATTCCGGAATGAGAACTAAAGTTAAAAAAATAACTTTAAGAAAATATTGATATATTCCCTATTGCTTAGTTTTGCAAAAATTAGTTTGATTATGAAAGCTTCCATATTAGCCGTTTCTCTGATGGCATTATTTACAAAAAACATAGAACCCGTATCATTATCCCTACAGTCCTCGAATAAAAATCCTGTAATTGCACACCGGGGTGCATGGAAGAAAAAAAGCCTTCCTGAAAATTCTATTGCTTCTTTAAATGAGGCCATTAGATTGGGTTGCTATGGTTCGGAATTTGATGTACACATGACCCGGGACAGCGTATTGGTTGTTAATCATGATGCAGATTTCCAGGGCATAAAAATAGCTAACGCGACTTATCAGGAGCTTTTATCTAAAAAGCTGTCGAACGGGGAAAGCATTCCGACCCTGGAAAATTACCTCAAGGCAGGACTTAAACAGAAGAAAACCAAGTTGATCCTGGAGATCAAAGTGTCAAACGTAAGTCCTGAATGGGATGCGGAAACGACCAAGCGTTCGGTAGCTATGGTTAAAAAGCTGAAAGCAAGTGCATGGGTAGATTATATCAGTTTTGGCTACGATATCCTGGAGCGCATCCGTACTATCGATCCTAAAGCGAACGTGGCTTATCTGAAAGGGGATGTGGAACTGGAAAAACTAAAGGCAGACGGATTCTATGGCGCAGATTATCACTTCAGCGTATATCAGAAAGGGGAGTGGTTTCAGAAAGCAAAAGAACTGGGACTCACGATCAATGCCTGGACAGTAAATGCCAAAGCGGATATGGAATGGCTGCTCAACAGCAATGTAGAGTTCATCACAACCAATGAGCCTGAACTGCTTTTTGAAACGTTAAAAGAGCGCAAATAAAGCCAGGCTTTAGAAGGGTCTCAGCTGAATCCACCCAGAATCCCTGGTAGTCCTGTACTGAGTCCAGGTTTTTTCTGGAAAAAGGTGGACTTAACGTGGACTCACCCTAAACTCATCCATAAAAAAAGGGCGGGCTGATCAATCAGCCGCCCTTTGTACAATTTATGTTTTTAATAATCTAGATTACTTTAACATTAACCGCGTTCAAGCCTTTTTTTCCGCTTTCAACATCGTATTCAACTTTGTCATTTTCGCGAATTTCATCGATAAGGCCTGTTGAATGTACAAAGATTTCGCTATCTCCGTTTGCAGGGATAATGAATCCGAAACCTTTAGTTACATTAAAAAATTTTACTGTTCCTTCTTGCATTGTATTATTTATTAAAAAATTAAGTGTGCAATGTACATATTATTTTGATATAAAGTGCAAATGCAAATTTTTTTGATAAATATAGCTATTGTGAAGCCTTTGTGCCTGATTTTCTGCCTACTACGACCAATGTAATCTCGCTGGGATGTACGATTCCCAGCGTAGTTCCGGGCTCGGTTTTCATGAGATTCCGGAGGTATACATCAATGACCGCCTTGATCGTTTTTTCCCGGGCTTCGGGTTCTGTTAAGCCTGTATACCCAACATTCGTCAGGTGCATTTTGCCCTGTGCATCTACGACGACCTTAAATTCGAATGCAAAATCCTTATAAGCCTTGGAGATCACAATCCGGTATTTAGGGAAAAGGTAATCAAAAGCTTCTGTCCTTCCATTCATCTTGTCTACAGTGCTTTTTTTCATCACACTCAACAATGGGCTGGTGGAGGTAAATTTCACAGGCTGACGACCGGCAAAGGCTTTATTGGCTCTACCGGGCTCCTGGTTGGCCTTGTTGGTTAAGTCCTGTATATAGGCGGTATCGGCCCTGGTTGGCCTTTGTAATTGAGCCGCTGTAGTTTTGAGTACTTTCTCAATATAGCTGTTGGCATAAAAAGTCATGTTCACGTCGGATTTGATGTCCGAAGCAATCTTTTTTTTCTCTACATGCAAACGCTGAAAAACGAGACTGTCCTTGCTGATTTTTTTGATCCGGAAAAACTCTTTTGCAAAGTTGTATACGTCGCCATGGTCGTACATTAAGAAGAAGGGCAACATTCGTTCCTTCACCGGACTATAGGCCAGTACGGTATCCTGAGATTGAAATTCAATGATCCATGATGGCTCCTGTTGGAAACCGAGCTCATTGAACGAAAGGTTGTTGCTAAACCTGCGCTTGACTTCGGTATAACGAATGCCAATAATGTCGTCAAACTTCAGGCGTTCCTTAGGTTTGTCTTCCTCGCTTTCGGTTGCTGTCTCTTTGCTCCCTGACAATTGCTTTTTGTTGCCCTCAGTTCCGCAGGAGGTGACGAGCAGAACCAAGCAAATAAAAAAGGGTGTATGGAATGGTTTTATCATTTGAATATAGCGCTAAGGGCGGTTTTTAAGAAGGATCACGTTGGCGACTTTTCGCTCACCTGCGTGGTCCCAGAGCTTGTTGTCAGTCGGATAGTTGATTACACCTCCATCTGGAAATTCATTGAGCCATAGCGTTGTGGAGCCGCCTCCATCCAGGTTGATGGAACTGGAACAGCCCAGCCATTTCATGATCTTCAGGAGTTCTGGTAAGGTGGCGCCTGCAGAATTAGCGTTTCTCCCATCAATGCAGAGCAGGATGACTTTCCCATCAGGCTTCAGGCCAATGGCCGTCCTGGGGTGCCTGTTGGAGTTGAAAGCATTGGAATCGATACGTTCTTCTTTGCGGTCAAGGCTAAGCAGCGGACCGCTGAGCATCACGTTTGCCGCTGCAATTTTTTGCTCCCAGTCGGCACTGCCATCCCATTTCTGGATGCGGAGTTTACCTTCTTCGATGATGATGGCTGCTTGCTGATGTGCGGCGCGACTGTTGTCTTTTTCCAGTCGGTTAGGGTTGATCACTTTTCCATCAACCTTAACATAGTCTACTGAACCACCGTTTTTGACGTCGAAGAAAGTACCGTTGAGCGCTGCAAGCGCCTGATTTTCTTTCCCAAAGCTGCTGGTTGTTTTCAGTACTTTCTCATCGGCGGCCAGGGCAAGCACAGGGCTTTTTCCTTTGGATGAAACTTCAATATAGCTGATGTTTTGATTGGCACCAAACAAATCATTGCTGTTGAAGTGATGGCGGATCAGGTTTGTTCTTTTTGCAATGCGCGTTTTGTCCCATTTGGCTTTTACAAAAGTAAGGGAGTCTGTATGCTGTGCAGATACCGTTTGGAGGCTGGCACAGAGGAGAATAAAAAGGATCGTTTTTTTAGCCATACTGAGCCGTAAAACTAAAAATTTATATCCGTTTCTTCAATTTAATCGTTTTAATCAGCAGATCTCCAAGGCGATTGATGGACAGGTAGAGTGTTTTTCCGTTTTCCGAACGCAGGTACCGGGTAAAGTCATTCAGATCGAGGGCTGTGGCATTGATGAAATTGATGGTCAGGATCTCGTCTCCAATTTCCAGGCCGGCCTCTGAGGCAGGTGAATCGGGCTCTACACGTCCAACGAAATAGCGTTTGAGTGGCTTTTCTTCCACGTACACTTCCAACCCCGACATGTCGTGGTTAAAAGGTCGTTTGTAATTTGCATTCCGCCTGAGGTACATCAGGTCATTGTTGTAATCGAAAGTCACATTGAAGCGGGAAAGGACTTCTGCCCCCAGATTTCCGTTTCGGTTCAGTAACAGTGCTTTTGCGGCAGCATCATCATAGATTGGGTAGGAAGATATTACGTTTTCGAGATTGAAAGTCCCTATAGTTATTGATGGTATGCGACCAATATTGCCGCTGATCGGTCCGCCCAGACCTATTCCGAGATTGGCTGAAATGGAGTGCGGGGGAAGGGGGAAAGGCTGGTCGTGCAAAGTTTCCAGGGAAATGGCATGACTGGCACCATTATCGATCACCACCTTAACTGCTAAGCTTTCCTGGTCCGGCATGTTGACCTTAACGGTCGTGTAAGGTTTTCCGTTCAGAATTTCGATGGGTACAGGCTCCCCTTTGATTTTTTGATGGCGGCCTGGTAACCAGAATTTTAACTGGCGGCCTGTGTAATTGATTTCTGCGACGAAACTATTGAAGAAATGGTAGCCGATCAATCCGTAGATGCGGGTTCCCACATAGTTGGACAGGCCCAGCACATCTTCTTTCAGGATTGCGGTGGGAATATTTTGGATGCTGGCTTTTCCGATACGGGCAGTGATCTGATTGGAGAGTAGGGCATCCAGATCCAGACCTTTACCCAGCCCGCTGATCTTTACCTGCCTGAGTTTTTGCAGGCTGAGGTCCTGAAGAATGGTGCTATCGGTGATGATCATGGGACTTACTCCCGTGTCTAAAATGAAATGATAAGGGCCTTTTTCGTTGATGTAGAGCGGGACAATCACCAGGTTCCTGACCAGATCAAAGCTTATATTCTGACTTTTTCGTTTTCCGGGGAAAGTAAACCGTTGTGCAGTTGCAAGGTCAGGCATGGAAAACTGCAGCGCAAGACAGACGATAAAGATCCTAAATAAATCAAAATTAACAGCTCGCATATCCGGTTCATTTGAACTAATTTAAATAAATTAGTTGTCAGAATGTATAAAGCAAGAATAAATAATAAATGCCTTGCAATGGCGGGTCTTCTGGTCTCGGTCATTTGTGCGACAGGCTGTTCTACAGAGCAAAGGATCGGAAGGATGCTCAAACGCTCGGCGGTATTGCAGCAACACCATGTAGGCTTTGCGCTTTATGACCTTTCTAAAAATGAGGAGGTGTTCCGTAAGAACGCCGACCTGCATTTCACGCCGGCATCGAATACCAAATTGCTCACGTTCTATGCCAGTCTGAAGCTGATTGGGGATTCTATTCCTGGTCTGCGTTATGTAGAGCAGGGCGATTCATTGATTTTTTGGGGCACAGGAGATCCGGCCCTGTTGCAAACCAGGTTACAGTCGGACCGTGTAATACATTTTCTCAAAACCAGCCCAAAAAAGCTGTTCTTTGCTGCTGGCCGCTACACCGGCGATTTTTATGGAAGGGGATGGCAATGGGACGATTACAACGACGATTACCAGGCGGAGATCAATGAACTCCCCATCCTGGATAATCTGGTGTGTTTAAAGACCGAAAATGGCGTTCTGACGACATCTCCGGCATTGTTTACAGACTGCCTGTTCAAAGATAGCCTGTCCAGGGATACGTCCTTTAAAGTGACCCGGGCATTCAACGCAAACCATTTCAGCTATCCGCCCCTGGTCCCGCCTAAAGATTACCTCCAAAGGGTACCTTATAAGGTCTCTACAGCCACTACTTTAGCTTTATTGAGCCAAATCTGCGGAAAGCCAGTGGAGCTGCTGGGGCGGAAAATGCCCGAACAGGCCAGGGTGCTTTACAGCAGTAAAAGGGATACTGTGCTGAAAGAAATGATGCTCCCAAGCGATAATTTCATTGCAGAGCAGCTGTTGCTCGTCTGTGCGGACCGTGCCGGGCTGGAGATGAATGCGGCAAAGCTGATGAATTTCGTGCAGGAAAAATACCTGGCCGGCCTGCCCGATAAGCTGGTCTGGGTAGATGGATCGGGCTTGTCCAGGTACAACCTGAATACACCCGACAACCTGGTTAAATTGCTGGAAATGATCTATAAGGAAGTAGGGGATCCCAATCGCTTGTATGCGATGCTGGCGGCAGGAGGAATGTCGGGCACATTAAAAAATGCCTATCCGAAGACTACGGATCCATTTGTATTTGGAAAAACAGGCACCTTGTCCAACAACCACAGTCAGAGCGGCTATGTGCTGACAAAAAAGCACAAGACCTATGCCTTCTCCTTCATGAACAATAATTTTGTAAGCCCTACGGCTGCTGTGCGGAAGGAGATTGAAAAGATCATCACTTACGTGCATGAACGCCTATAATTGTTCAAAGGGGATGTCCATCAGCGGGTAGTTTTGCCAGCCGATGAAGTCGAAATGCCACCATTCGTTGGGAATGACTTTGAAACCATGACTTTGCATGGCTGAGATCAGGAGGCTTCTGTTTTTAAGGATATCCGCGGCAAGCTTGCTGTAGTTGGCTGCTGCCTCCGGGGCAAAGCTGTCGTAGGCTGTGGGCATGGCGATTTCTTTGCCCGTTTTCAGGTCGATCAGCGTGAGGTCTACCGCACAGCCCCTATTGTGTTTGGAGCCTTTTTTAGGATTGGCCACGAAGTTTTTGTCGCTGGCTTTTGCATAAAATGACAAGGTGACCGCATAGGGGCGGTAAGCATCATAAATCTTAAGCCCATAGCCCTTTTTGTTCAGTTCCTTCTGGATTTTTTGGAGCTGCGCGACCACCGGTTTTCGGGCAAAGGCGCGGGCCTGACTGTACATGACCTGCTTCATGAAATTGTTGCGGCTGGCATACCGGATGTCCAGCCGGATATTGGGAATGATTTTTTTAATTTCCAGGAGCTCATTGTCGGGGTTTTCCAGGCAGGATTTCCGGTAGGCCTCCCTGGTATTGACAAGCGCCAGTCCATAAGGATTACCTGCTTGCTGGGCGGCGGCATAAAGGGCCGTTATGCAAAGGGCAAATAACAGCTTTAGCTTCATGTTACTGGTTGTTGGCTGCTGCCAGGAGCTCAATGTCTTTGTAAGGCAGATTGAACATATTGGCCAGATCCTTATTCGTCAGGTGTCCCTGATATATGTAGAGTGCTTCCCTGATTCCGGGCCTGTTCCAAACTACACCCATCAAACCACCCATATCGCCAATGTCGACAAGAATAGGGCTGAAGATATTGGTCAGGGCATAAGATGCGGTACGGGGTACCCTTGAGGCAATATTGGGCACGCAATAGTGGATGACATCATATTTGCGGAATACCGGATCTTTGTGGTTGGTTACCTCTGAAGTCTCAAAACAGCCACCCTGGTCGATGCTCACGTCGATGACCACGGAATTTGGTTTCATACGGCTAACCGTCTCTTCTGTAACGATACAGGGGCTGCGTCCATGGGATGCGCGGATGGCGCCGATGACCACATCACAGGTTACGATTGCCTTTTCCAGGACGATCGGTTGCATGACAGAGGTAAATACACGGCTGCCCAGGTTGTTTTGCAGTCGTCTGAGCCGATAAATAGAACTGTCGAATACCTTGACCTCGGCACCCAGTGAAAGTGCCGTGCGGGCAGCGTATTCGCCCACAGTTCCGGCACCGAGAATGACGATTTCTGTAGGGGGGACGCCCGTAAAGCCGCCGAGCATGAGACCTTTCCCGCCCGCGACATTACTCAGGTATTCTGCTGCAATGAAGATAGAGGTAGCACCGACGATTTCACTCATTGCACGGACGACGCTGAGGATATCCCCCTCATCGCGCAAATTTTCGAAACAGAGGGCATTGATTTTTTTATTCATCAAAGCTTTCAGGTAGCTTTCTTTCAGTCCGCCCATCTGAAGTGCCGAAATGAGCGTCTGTCCTTTGTGCAGGAGTTCGATCTCTTCCAGGGTTGGCGGGGCGATCTTGACGATCACGTCGGCATTGAAGACCTCTTTTTTATCAAAAGAAATGATGGCTCCCTGTTCGCTGTAATCATTATCAGAAAAATAAGCACCTACACCTGCACCGCTTTCTATGATCACTTTGTGCCCGTTGTGAACGAGTAAAGCGACGGAGAGCGGGGTAAGTGCGATCCGGTTTTCCTGAAAAGAGATCTCTTTTGGAATGCCAATGTACAGACTATTGTTTCTTTGCTGCGTTTCTGACATTGCTTCTTTGGGTTGTATAAGCCCTTTTTGAGCAATGGCGGCCATACCTTCTCTGAATCCTGTAGCCATTTTGGGTAATTATGATATTTTGCCTGAAATTAATAAAAAATAACAGATATAATGCAGGGAAGTCTGCTTAAATTTTTGACAGTGAGAGCATTCTTTCGGTTTCGCTCAAACTTTCAATCCTGATCTTTACGTAATGATCGGGCAGGAGTTCTTCAATCTTTTCCGGCCATTCGATCAGGCAGATGTTTCCCGAATAAAAGTACTCTTCGTAGCCAATATCGTAAGCTTCCCTGATGGATTTGATCCGGTAGAAATCAAAGTGGTAAATGATGCGGCCTTCTGCATCATATTCGTTGACAATGGAAAAAGTAGGACTGGACACGGTTTCCCTCACGCCAAGGGCATAGGTAATGGCTTTGATAAAAGTCGTTTTTCCGGCCCCCATGTCGCCCTCGAAAATGAAGATCTTTTCCGGGCCTGCAAAAAGCAATAGTTCGCTGGCTGCCTCATCCAGATCAGCCAGCTGATTTATTTTGATGTTCATATCTATTTGGAGCTGTACGTAGCAATAGGGATGATCATTTCTTCGAGGGAAATGCCTCCGTGCTGAAAGGTCTCGTTATAATAATTCACAAATTGATTATAGTTGTTCTGGTACACGAAATAACGGTCTTCCTTGGCAAAGATGTAGTTCGAACTGATGTTGATCTTTGGCAACTGGGCCTCATGTGGGTTTTTGATGAGAAATACCTCTTTGGCATTGTAGTTCAGGTTTCTTCCCTGTTTATAGCGAAGGTTGGTATTGGTATTTCGGTCGCCGATCACTTTGCTCGGATGTTTTACCCTGATGGTCCCATGGTCGGTAGTGAGTACGATCTTAACGTTCTTCTGTGCCAGTTTTTTGATGAGCTCCATTAAAGGGGAGTGCTCGAACCAGGACAAGGTAAGGGAACGGTAGGCGGCATCATCGTTGGCCAGTTCGCGGATCATCTGCATATCTGTACGCGCATGAGAAAGCATGTCGACGAAGTTGTAGACAATGGCGTTGAATTCATTTTGCATCAGGTTATTCAACTGCTCGTTGAGCGCTTTTCCGTCATCGTAGGTCAGGATCTTATGGTAGCTGTGTTTGCAGTCCTTCCTGAGGCTGCGTTTGATCTGATCACTCAGAAAAGCACCTTCGTGCATGTTTTTACCCCCCTCATCGTCGTCATTTTGCCAAAGGCCTGGGAATCTTTTTTCCATCTCCAGGGGCATAAGTCCGGAGAAAATGGAATTACGTGCGTATTGGGTCGCAGTAGGCAGGATACTGGAATAGGTTTCCTCTTCGTCGAGCCGGAAATACTCTGTAATCAGTGGATTGATGATGCGCCATTGGTCGTAGCGGAGGTTATCGATCAGGATAAAAAATACCGGAGTGGTGCTGTTGATGAGCGGGAAAACCTTTTTCTTGAGCAGTTCATTTGACAATAAAGGCGCTTTTCCCTTGCCGTTTACCCATTCGAGGTAGTGGTCTTCGATGAAGCGGGAAAACTGTGTATTGGCTTCAGACTTCTGCATGGTCAGGATCTCGTGCATCTGCGGATCGTCCAGTTTTTCCAGTTCCAGTTCCCAGAAGACCAGTTTCTTGTAGACATCTACCCATTCTTCATAACTGAGTTTATCATTCAGTGTCATGCCCAGACGGCGGAAATCCTGCTGATAAGCCATTGAAGTCTTTTCGCTCACCAGACGTTTATTGTCGATGAGTTTCTTGATGGTGAGCAGCACCTGTTTTGGGTTTACCGGTTTGATCAGGTAGTCGTCGATTTTGGATCCGATGGCGTCCTCCATCAGGTTTTCTTCTTCACTTTTGGTGATGAGGACTACAGGAACATCATTCCTGATATTTTTGATGGCAGACAATGTTTCCAGTCCGCTCATTCCGGGCATGTTCTCGTCCAGAAATACCAGGTCAAAATGTGTTTTTCCAAAGGCCTCCAGGGCGTCATTTCCGTTGGTAAAGGTGGTGACATGGTAGCCTTTTTCGTTTAATAGTAATATATGTGGTTTTAATAAGTTGATCTCGTCATCTGCCCAGAGAATTTTGGTTTCCTGCATGCTGGTTTTTATATAATGTAAAATAAATTGTCAAAAAAAGCCCTGCTCTTTCTAACTATGGATAAAAATAGCAATTTTTGTACCGTATAATTTTATTTTTAAGGATTGAACAAAAAGAAAATCATCAACGATCCGGTATATGGCTTTATCAATATCCCGTCGGCCATCCTATTTGACCTGGTATCCCATCCGTATTTTCAGAGGCTAAGATATATCAAACAATTGGGCATGACGCACCTGGTTTATCCCGGCGCGCTTCATACCCGCTTCCATCACGCCTTGGGAGCAATGCACCTTATGGGGCTTGCGATAGAGGTTTTGAGGGGTAAAGGACATGTGATCACGAAGGAAGAAGAAGAGGCTGCTACGATCGCAATATTGCTTCATGATATCGGGCACGGCCCCTTTTCCCATGCACTGGAGCATTCCCTCGTGAATGGCATCAGGCATGAAGACATTTCCATGCTGATCATGGACAAGCTCAATGAGGAATTTGACGGGCGATTGACACCTGCAATCAATATCTTCAAAGGCAAATACCACAAAAGGTTCCTGGCGCAGTTGGTTTCAGGACAGTTGGACCTGGACCGCATGGACTACCTGAACCGGGACAGCTTTTTTACCGGTGTGAGTGAAGGCGTGATCAGTTTTGATCGGATCATCAAGATGTTCAATGTATTGGACGATGACCTTGTGATCGAGGAAAAAGGGATTTATTCCATTGAGAATTTTCTGATCTCCAGGAGGCTGATGTACTGGCAGGTTTACCTGCACAAAACAGTAGTGGCAGGGGAAATGGTACTGGTGAAAATCCTGAAGCGGGCAAAAATGCTGGCTGCGGAGGGAGCGGAGCTATTTGCTACACCTGCGCTTGCGCATTTTCTGCAAAATGAAGTGACTGAAGCTGATTTTTTCTCGTCGGACATACATCTTGAAATGTTTACCAAGCTGGACGATCAGGACATTTTTGCGTCGATCAAAGTTTGGCGGTCGCATTCCGACAGGATCCTGTCGAAGCTTTGCAATATGCTCGCAGACCGGAACCTGTATAAGGTGGAGATCAGCAATGAGGCGCCTGATCCGGCCCGTGTAGTGATGCTGCGGGAGAATACTGCCCTGGCCCTGAAACTGGACGATCCGGATCTGGAATATTTTGTTTTTACTGATGTGATCAGAAACAGGGCGTATGACGCCGGGAACAGTAATATCAACATCCTGCTGAAAAACAATAGCACGATTGATATTGCAAAAGCCTCAGATTTATCTAACTTAGAATCTTTAGACAAAACAGTGAAAAAGCACATACTATGCTATCCCAGAATTATTTAGCATAATTTAACAAAATAATTAAAATTTAATCCCGTTTTTAGTTTTTTACATCCTCCGGATGTACTTGTAACCAAAATAGGTTTATTTGTTCATATCAATTTAACATATAACTTTGTAAAATGCAATTTACTGCCAAGCAGATAAGCGAGTTTATAAATGGCGTCATTGAGGGCGATGCAAATGTGACAGTGCAGGAGCTTTCAAAAATAGAAAGCGGTGAAGCCGGTTCCTTGTGCTTTTTGTCTAATCCCAAATATGAAAATTACCTGTATTCAACGAATGCATCGGTTGTCATCGTGGGTCAGGATTTTGTGCCTACAGAGGAAGTTAAAAGTACGCTAATCAGGGTAGCAGATCCTTACAGTGCGTTTTCTGTCCTGCTGAAAAAATACAATGAAGTCAATCAGAATACCAAATCGGGTATAGAACAGCCAAGTTTTATCCATCCCTCTGTAAAGATTGGTAAAAATGTCTTTATTGCCGCATTTACTTATGTGGCAGAAAACGTAGTGATTGGCGACAATACCCGCGTTCTGGCACAAGTTTACATCGGTCCGGAATCCCGGATTGGCAATGACTGCACTTTGTATCCGGGAGTGAAGATTTATAACCGCTCCGTAATTGGCGACCGCGTGATGATCCACGGCAATACAGTGATCGGGAGCGACGGTTTCGGCTTTGCCCCCCAGGCAGATGGTACCTATTCCAAGATCGCCCAGATTGGAAATGTGGTGATCGAGGATGATGTGGAGATCGGTGCCAATACGGCAATAGACCGGGCGACGATGGGTTCTACTTTTATCCGTAAAGGCGTAAAACTGGATAACCTGATCCAGATTGCCCATAATGTAGATGTAGGACAGCATAGTGTTGTTGCAGCCCAGACGGGGATTTCTGGTAGCACCAAGCTTGGCGAACGCGCAGTAATAGGCGGTCAGGTAGGTATTGCAGGTCACCTTTCCCTGGCTAAGGGGACACAGGTAGGAGCCCAGGCCGGTATCAATTTCAACACTTCTGAAGAAAATAAACAGTGGCACGGTAGTCCGGCCCAGCCACTGAGGGACTGGATGCGGGCTTCAGTAATTTTCAAACAATTGCCTTCCGTAGAGAAAAGAATCGCTTCATTAGAACATACAATTGCGCAGCTCAAAACAATAATAGATCAAAACAGTACGATAAATAAGAATGAACGTTAAGCAAAAAACCATTAAAAATGAGGTTTCTGTAACGGGCGTAGGCCTGCATACGGGAGCGAATGTTACGCTGACTTTTTGTCCTGCGCCTGAAAATCACGGCTTTAAATTCCAGAGAACTGATCTGCCGGGCAGCCCGATTGTAGACGCAGACTGCGACAATGTAACCGATACTGCAAGGGGAACTACGATTTCCCAGAACGGGGCCAGTGTGAGCACAGTGGAGCATGTAATGGCATCTTTGGTCGGCATGGATCTGGATAACGTGCTGATGAAGCTCGACGGGCCGGAGACCCCCATCATGGATGGAAGTGCGATTTTGTTCATTGAAGCGCTGGAAGAGGCAGGAGTGCAGTTGCAGTCTGTAGACCGTGAATACTTCCAGATCCCCCACAACATCACTTATACTGAGCCAGATAGAAAGGTGGAGATCGTGGCCATGCCCCTGGACGATTACAGGTTCACTTGCATGATTGACTACAATTCACCTGTTTTGGGCAGTCAGCATGCCGGAATCTCCAGCATCGCTGAATTTAAAAAAGAAATTGCTTCCTGCAGGACTTTTTGCTTCCTGCATGAACTCGAATACCAGTTGCAGAACAACCTGATCAAAGGCGGGGACCTGAATAATGCCATCGTCATCGTAGATAAAGAAGTGACTAAAGATGAGCTGGACCACCTGGCCAAGATCTTCAACCGTGCTGAAATGGAAGTGGCGCCACAGGGCATCCTCAACAACATGGAGCTGCGGTATCAAAATGAGCCTGCAAGACATAAATTGCTGGATATGATCGGAGACCTCGCGCTGGTCGGCGTGCATCTGAAGGGCCACATCATGGCTGCCAGACCTGGACATGCTGCGAACGTCGCTTTTGCTAAAAAGATCAAAGCAGCCATTAAAAAAGAAAAAAATAAAAAAGTACAACCGGTATACGATCCGGCAGCGAAGCCATTATATGACGTTGTTCAGATTATGGACATCCTGCCCCACAGACAACCGTTTTTATTCATAGATAAAATTCTGGAGCTTTCTAAAACCCATGTTGTGGGTGTGAAGAATGTCACCATGAATGAAGAATTTTTTAGGGGTCATTTTCCTGGAGCCCCGGTTCTTCCGGGAGTGATCCAGATAGAGGCCATGGCGCAAACCGGCGGTGTGCTGGTATTGAGCACGGTGCCGGATCCAAGGAATTACCTGACTTATTTCCTCAAGATCGACAAGGTAAGGTTCAGGGCACAGGTATTGCCAGGTGACACCATCGTTTTCAGGTGCGATTTAATGGAGCCCATACGCAGAGGTATCGCACAGATGAAAGGTGTAGGTATGGTAGGCGAGAAAATTGTTGTTGAAGCCGAGATGATGGCCCAGATTAGTAAAGTAAAAGAAAACGAAACCACAGCATGATACAACCCCTAGCGTATATACATCCGCAGGCAAAAATTGCCGATAATGTAGTAATTGAACCTTTTGCAGTGATCCACAAAGATGTGGAGATCGGTGAAGGTACATGGATTGGCTCTAATGTGGTGATCATGGATGGTGCGAGGATTGGCAAGAATTGCCGGGTTTTCCCGGGATCTGTGATCTCTGGTGTGCCCCAGGACCTGAAGTTTGCAGGCGAGGTAACCACCGCTGAGATCGGCGACAACACCACCATCAGGGAGTGTGTAACGATCAACCGTGGCACGAAAGATAAATGGAAGACGGTGATCGGCAGTAATTGTTTGATCCAGGCTTATTCGCACATTGCGCATGACTGTGAAGTAGGTGATTACTGTATTTTCTCCAACAGCACCACACTTGCGGGGCACATTACGATCGGAAACTACGTCGTACTGGCCGGATTGGTTGCCATCCACCAGTTTGTGAAGGTAGGTTCTCATGCCTTTGTTACCGGAGGTTCATTGGTGAGAAAGGATGTTCCCCCTTACGTGAAAGCAGCCCGTGAGCCGCTATCCTATGCAGGGATCAATTCCGTTGGTTTGAGGAGGAGGGGATTTTCTTCAGAGAAAATTAATGAGATCCAGGAGATTTATAGGGTGTTATTTGTGAAACACAACAATGTAACCAAAGCACTGGACATGATCGAAGCTGAATTTAAACCGACTGAAATCCGTGATGAGATCGTTGATTTTATCAGGAACTCCAATAGGGGAGTGATGAAAGGCTTCGGTTCAGGAAGTTAGTTCATGACCATACAGTTAGATGATATTGGCCGGCGCTTTAACCAGGAATGGATTTTCCGGGGACTGAACTACCAATTTGAATCTGGCGGAAAATATGCCGTTCTTGGGCCAAATGGCTCAGGAAAATCGACCCTGCTGAGTGTGATCCTGGGAAATCTGACGCCCTCAGCAGGTCATATTAACTATCAACTGGATAAGGCAGTTCCAGTAGAACAAATCTATAAGTATGTCAGCTTTGCTGCACCATACCTCGATCTGATCGAAGAATTTACGCTCCAGGAAACCATCGATTTTCATTTTCAGTTTAAGCAGTTGTACCCTGGCCTGAGCAAACGGGATGTATTGGCGCAGTTGGGGCTGGGCAGCTCAGAAGACAAGCCTTTAAAGTACTTTTCTTCCGGAATGAAGCAGCGGACGAAGCTGGTTCTTGCCTGTTGTACCGCAGATCCCCTGCTGCTGCTGGATGAGCCAGGCTCCAACCTGGACGCCCAGGGCTTAGCCTGGTATCAGGAACTGATCGCTGCATTCAGCGAAAAAAAAACAGTGATTGTAGGCTCAAATCAGGAATTCGAGTATTCCTTTTGTAACCATTTCGTGCAAATAAAGGATTATAAATAAGTAAAAATTATATTTGTTAAACCCAGTCAAGGCGCCTATTTAGAGCGTTAAAGGGCATGAAAAAAATATTTTAAAATAATTATTGTTTAATTAAATTATAGTCTTACCTTTGCGGCACGAAAAAAGGCCGAAAGTTTAGGCTCAATTTCAACTAAAAATGGCAAAAGCATCAGACATTAAAAATGGTAATATCCTTCGTTTTAACGGAGAATTGGTACAAGTAGAAGAGTTTCTACACCGTACGCCGGGTAATCTCCGTGCGTTTTACCAGGCCAGAATGAGAAATGTAAAAACCGGAAAATTGGTTGAATACAGATTTCGTGTTGATGAAGAAGTAGAAATTTGCCGTGTAGAGACCAGCGATTACCAATATCTTTATGAAGATGGCGAAGCACTGGTGGTAATGGATAACAATACCTACGAACAGTTTAACATTCCTAAGCTGTTGTTCGGTAAAAGTCTCCGCTTCCTGAAAGAAGGCATGAATGTGATCATTGCTTTTGAAAGTGATGAGCCGATCATGGCGCAAACGCCTTCACATGTTGAATTAGAAATTACCTACTCTGAGCCTGCAGTAAAAGGCGACACTTCTACCAACGCATTGAAATATGCTACAGTAGAAACCGGAGTAGAAATAAAAGTGCCGATGTTTATCAATCAGGGCGACAAAGTGAAGATTGATACACGTACAGGCGATTACGTAGAAAGAGTAAAATAAGAATTTTCATAGTTTAGTTTTAGGTTTAGGTTGATTGTGGCTTCGGAGTGGTTCCCGAAGCCATCTTTTTTTAGGGCTATTCTGCAGATTTGATTATTTTGCCGCGTATGAAAAAAGCGGTACTCAGAAAGCAAGCTCTGGAACAAAGAAAATCTTTATCCACCAGTCAATTGACTCTCCTTAGCCAGGGATTATTGGCGCAGTTTAAACTCCTCGATCTTTCTGCTGTACGCGTGCTCCATATTTTTCTTCCGATCGTTGAGAAAAATGAACCTGATACCTTTTTGATTATTGAATGGTTGGCCGAATCTCACCCTGAGATCAGGATCATTGTGCCAAAGGCAGATTTCGATACCGCCCTAATGCAGAATTACATTTATGAAGGCAAGGAAAGCCTACGCAGGAACCTCTACCAAATTTTGGAGCCTGAAAAAGGACATTTGCATACAGGAGATGTAGATCTGGTGTTGGTTCCTTTGCTGGGATTTGACCTGAAGGGCTATCGCGCGGGATATGGAAAAGGTTTTTATGACCGCTTTTTGTCGGGTATCCAGACTTTTAAAGTCGGCCTAAGTTTGTTTGAACCCATAGATCAGATCGAGGATTTCAATGAGCATGATGTCCGCATGGACTGTTGCCTGACGCCTGATAAAACCTATTTTTTCTAAAAGAGGGTAACAAATCTCTTCCTTTCCTGATATCAGATCAGATCGTTCACAAAAAAGAAAGGAAGATGATGAAAAAGTTACTATTTACCTGTATTATGCTATTGGTCGCCAGCTTCAGCTGGGCGCAGCAAATCGCCGCCTACGGCGGACTAAGCATGCCTTTGGGCAGTTATAAAGGCGATATCGGCAGGGCAGAACCGGGCTATCATGCCGGGATTGCTATTGACCATCATTTCAAAGCCGGAAAATGGGGACTGGGGATCGACGGCCGGTTTTTGAACCACAACATCAGGAAGTTCGACAGTGTATTTTTCAGCAATGGCTATATCGCAGCGAATTACGACAACCATCCCTCGTTCCAACATGTTGGGTTGAGTATCGGACCAAGCTATAAAAATAGCTTGGGGTCACTGGATCTGGAAGCTTTTTTGCGGGGAGGCGTACTCTTCCAGGGCTTTCCTGAATATCAGCAATCGGTGTACATCAATCAGGCCGTAGGGCCGGCGCTGAGGCTATTCGATAACCAATACACTGATAATCCAAAACGGATCAGCAAAGCATTGATGGGGCTGGGCGGATTTCGGCTCTCTTACCGTTTGAATGCGAATTGGGCGGTGTTTTTACAGGCCGACTATTTACGGAGCTTTGGAAAAAGCTTTGCCGGAGATTCCAGTGAATTTCATGTGCTCAGGTATCAGGAAAAGAAAGCCATTACTGCGGCAGACGTTTTTGCTGTAAAAGACGATAGGCTCACAAACCTTTCCGATTTTTACGAGGAAGTACCCCTTAGTCAGAAAACCTTCGTGCAGGCTGTAGACGTAGCTGCGGGAATCAGGTTTAGCTTTGGACGTCAATCGAAAAAGCCAAAAGAAGCGGTTTCCAATGTGGTAAAAAGCCCTATCAGCCCAATAAATACTGCGCCTAAAGACATTTTGGTGGTGGTAAAAGACAAACAGACGGGACTTCCCCTAGGTGGCGTAAAGGTGGTCATCAGTCGTGCCGGACAAGAGGAGATCTCCCTCAGCAATGCCAACGGGGAGGCCGATAAAGTTAGGGCTGCGCAGCGTGGCAAGTACGAGATCTCTGCCCTGAAGAATGGGATTGCTGCTGAAAAAGTGCTGATTATGGAACGTGATTTCGACAAGTCCGGGTCCCTGATCTACAAGGAGATTTATCATGATGATCCGAGGTTTACGCTGATTGGCGAAACGATCAGGGCCAATGACAATGCAAAACTGCCGGGAATCAGTACGGTGCTGACCAATACTGCCAGCAACAAGAACATGAGCCAGATTTCGGACGCGGAAGCCAAGTTTGTCTATCAGTTGGAGCAGGCTGCAGATTACCAGGTGGTAGCCAATCAGTCTGGAAAATTCTCACAGACCGAAGACATCAGTACTAAGGGGCTCGACAGGAGTAAAACGCTATACGTAACCTTAAAACTGGGTATCAGCAACCTGGATGCCGGTGCCGTATTTGTGCTGAAGAATATCCATTATGATTTCGACCAGTCGTTCATCAGGCCGGATGCCAAAAGGATCCTTGATAATGTATGGAATGTCATGCAGCAGAACCCAAGCCTGCGTATTGAACTCTCTTCACATACCGATAGCAGGGGCAAGGATGCCTATAACATGGTTTTATCTCAGAAAAGGGCGGAGGCTGCTGTAGATTACCTGGTAAGTAAGGGTATTTCCAGGGACAGGATGAAGGCCAAAGGATATGGTGAGAGCCGCTTATTGAACAAATGTGGGAATGGGATTGAATGTGATGAGGCAATACATCAGGAGAACCGGAGAACAGAAATCAAGGTGTTAAAGTATTGATTGAAAAATAAAAGAGGATGTCCGAAAAGGTACGTACGTCATCCTGAATTTATTTCAGGATCTACTGACATGCTATTTAAACCATGCTCAAGCGGGGATCCTGAACTAAATTCAGGATGACGAGAAACATAGAATAGTAAATCGCACCTTTTCGGACACCCTCATTTTATTTCTGGTTTCTGATGAAATCCGTAATGAGGTAGGCAATTGCCTTGGCTGTTTGAGGAGCGCTGCGGCCATCGGCCATTTCGACCGCCCCTTCGCAGAGGTGCAGGTAAGTATATTTTTGAGTAGAGGTGAGGATCAGTTCCCTTACCAGATTCAGTTCCAGCCCAGAAGGTGTTGCTGCACTGGAAAGTAATCCCTCTATACTATCGAGATCGATTTCCAGTCCTGGCTGCTCAAAATTGTCCGAGAGTTCTTTCCAGAACTGGATTTTGAAATTGGAGTTGACGAGCATTTCCTCGAAGAAGATTGCCGAAATGATCGGATTATCCGCTACCTCCTGCAAGATTGCTTCATTGTTGTAGTTCTGGTGGAGGCCAAAGACCCCGTATTTCGCCAAGAACCCTGCGCTAAGCGCATAAGTAAAGCCATTGCCACTATGTCTGCCATTAGCAGGTCTTAGGTCCGCATGCGCATCGATATTGATGACGTGGATACTCCGGTTTTTCGCCAGTGCAGCTCCCTTGATGATGGGATAGGCATTGTTGTGCCCACCACCGATCACGATGGGGATTTTTCCGGCAGCAACAATTTGCTGAATGATCGGAAAAACCAGGTCGTCTATCGCAGCAACCTTTTCCTGCAGCGCGGCTGTGTCCGTATGTGTTGGCTCATGGACTGCGATGTGGCCCAATACCAGTAATTCAGATCCCTGGAGGAATCGGTTGCTTTGTACATTCAGTATGGCCTTTAGTGCTGCGGGCCAGGCAGTCGCAGTTCCCGCTATTCCGTAATTGGCCCTCACGCCAATATCTTCCGGGATGCCCAGCAGGACAAACCTGGCTGTACTGGAAGAGAGCTCATCCAGGTTTTGGCTAAGCTGGACACATTCTCCAAGCTTGCTTTCCCCTTCACGCAGGTTGACCAGCTTAAGGATATCTTCCCGGGAGTAGAACTGAAGCCCATCCATGGCTTAAGGATTAAGTTCCAGCAATACAGGGCAATGGTCTGAATGCACGGCATCGGGCAGGATCTGGACATTCTTCAGGCGGTCAAGCATAGGCAGGGAGGCCAAATGATAATCGATGCGCCAGCCCAGGTTCTTGCCCCTGGATCCGGCACGGAAACTCCACCAGGTATAATGGTGCGGGTCCTTGTTGAAATGTCTGAAGGTGTCGATGAAACCATTGTCCAGGAACAACTGCATCCATTCGCGCTCCTCCGGAAGGAAGCCTGAGGAATTGGCATTGGATTTTGGGTTATGGATGTCGATGGCGGTATGACAGATGTTGTAATCGCCGGAGATGATCAGGTTTGGCAGTTCGTTCCGTAGTTCTCCTACATACTGATCAAAAAAGCGCATGAATTCATACTTTTTAACCTGTCTCTCGTCTCCACTTGATCCAGACGGCAAGTAGACGCTCATCAATGAAAAAGTATCGAAATCGGCCCTTAAAATGCGCCCTTCTTTGTCGATCCATTCTTCGCCGCAACCATATTCTACGTGATTGGGTTTGACCTTGCTGAAAATGGCAACACCACTATAGCCTTTTTTTTCTGCGGGGAACCAGTAATGGTGATAGCCCAGCTGCTCGATCAAGACAATGATCTCCGGAATCTGGGAGGGCAGGGCTTTGACTTCCTGGAGGCAAACCATATCGGCATCGGTAGACTGCAGCCAGCCGAAGAAATTTTTAGTGCTGGCCGAGCGGATGCCGTTTACGTTATAAGAAATGATTTTCATGTTATTGTTATTTGATGTTGAGTTCTTTTTCCAGGCGGCGGGCTTCCCTTCGTTTTAAGAGGGTGATGGTCATGCTGATGTCGACCAGTGGCCTGTCTTTAGCATCCCTTTCCATTACTGCGATGGCATCGACCATTTCCAGACCTTTGACCACTTCGCCGAATACGGTATAGTTTCTGTCCAGGTGCGGACTGCCGCCCAGGGTTTTATAAATTTCCCTCTGCCATTCCGGCAATTTAAATTTCAGGCGTTTTTCTTCAAGGGTATTGAGTTGTTCGTCCGTAAATTTCTTGCCTTGTACGATGTAGAACTGACTTCCGCTGGATTCTTTTCCCGGATTATCGTCACGTGCAGCACCGAGGGCTCCTTTTTTATGAAAAAGGCTGTCTCGGAATTCGGCAGGAATGGTATAGCCGACAGTGCCATTTCCGAGTTCTGCTCCGGCAATGGCTTTTTTAGAATCAGGATCTCCACCCTGGATCATGAAGTCCTTGATGATGCGGTGGAACAAGGTGCCGTTGAGTACCTTCGATTTGGTTAACTTGATGAAGTTGTCCCGGTGTTTTGGGGTTTCATTGTAGAGCTGGATGATGCATTCACCCTTGTCGGTTTTGATTCGGATGTATTGATGTTTGGGCTTTGCAGAAAAGGCACTGAGGCAGCAAAAGCAGAGGATAAAGGTAAAGATGCGGTTCATTTTTTTGATTTAATGCCTGCTAAGTTAAGTTAAAAATGTGAGTAGCAAACCGGCCCGGCCTATCAATTATTTTACGTTGCAGCTACAAGCGGGACTTTGTTTATGCGATTTATTGTTTAGTTTTGTATTGGAATGAAACTGCAGCAGAAAATAGCGATGGCCTTATGTGCCTTTTACCTGATCACCGTGATCGGGATTGCTGTGAATATGCATTTTTGCGGAGGAAAGCTTTCTGCTGTAAAGCTGATCGAACAGGCCAGATGTGGAGCTTGTAAGGGTGAAAATAAAGTAAAAAAGGCACATGACTGCTGCAAAGATACTTCCGTAGATGTGAAGGTAAAGGACAGTCATGAAGCCGGGCTTAAAGTAAAGCTGCCTCAAAATTTTAGCCTGGAGCTATTTTTAGGACCGGCGCTAAGCCAGTCGATCAAGGGTACCTTCAGCCGTTTGTTCCGTAAGGCAGAGAATAAAGCTCCGCCGCTTTCCGCAGTCGTCGCGCTGCACCTTTACCACTGCGTTTTCAGGAATTAGACCAGGAATGAATTGTTGCCGTATGGGTTATACTAACCTGTAGCGGCTTTTTTATTGACAATTTATTTTACGGTTAAAAACGATTTACATGAAAACGATCAAATTATTAAGCATATTTTTTATTCTACTGGGTGCAGGCAAAGTTTCTGCACAACAAATCTCATCTGCTGAACTGCAAGTAACCGGGCTCACCTGCTCAATGTGCTCACAGGCCACAGAGAAATCATTGCGGACACTGGATTTTATTGAAGCCATTAAACCTGACCTGAACAGGAATGTGTTTGTCATTGACTTCAAAAAAGATAAAGGCGTAAACATCGATCAGATCAAGAACAAAGTACAGGACGCGGGATTCTCCATAGGGAATTTGACCGCTGTGTTCAATTTTAGCAATACTAAAGTGGATGACAATGGTCAGGCCATTGTCGGCAGCAATGTCTATAAATTCCTGAATACCAAGGGAAAAACCCTGAACGGACCGGTGAAGGCCAATGTGGTAGATAAAGATTTCATCTCCGGATCGGCCTTTAAGAAAGCGGCTGCGCAATATAAAACCGAGAGCTACGCTTCGGGAGCAGGCACTGTAAATGGTAAAAAGACAAGAATTTATCATTTAACGATCTAATCCTTTTATGAAGTTTTTCAAGTTATTGACGCTGCTGGCTTTATTGGCCGGTAGTGTCAAATCACAGGAGCTGTATGTCTTTTCAGAACCGGCAAGTAATATGCCGTCGAAATCAATCGGCGTACGGCTGACCAGTGAGGGCTTCTTTAATCCGGACTTTGCCAACCGGTTCATTCCGGAACTGATGATCGGGTTCAATAAGAATTTCATGATTCATGTACAGGGCTTTGCTTCTGATATGGATGGCCGGTACCGTGTAGAAGGCGGAAGCCTGTATGCAAAATACCGGTTTTTGTCGATGGATGAGGCGCAGAGTCATTTTAGAGCTGCTGCTTTTGGACGCATCAGTACCAGCAACCGGCCTACCTATACGCAGGACATCAACCTCGAAGGTGACAACAGCGGCGTTCAGGCAGGCCTGGTCTTTACCCAGTTGCTGCACAAGCTGGCACTTTCCGGAACGCTGAGCTATACCAAATCCTTCAAAGATCTGGACAAGCAGGAACACCACATGCCAGCCCCGGACCAGCTTCTGGGATATAGCCTGTCCTCAGGATACCTGCTGCTGCCTTTTGTGTATAAGGACTATAAGCAACCAAATTTCAATTTGTATTTCGAGGCATTGGGCAAGACCAATCCGGAAAATGGAAGGTCATACCTGGATCTCGCCCCTGCGGTACAGGTGATCATCAACAGCAGGACGAGGATTGACCTCGGATACCGTTTTGAAGTGGCGGGAAACCTTCCAGGGCGTTACAACAAGAACATGTACCTGGCCCGTGTAGAGTTTAACTTTTTTAGTGTGCTCAAATAGCGCCTGCGTTTCTTACCATAAGTCAATGAATTGAGCGGTAAAGCGAAGTAACTTAGCACTGTTAAATCATTCACCAGAGGATGTCTGAGAGGGCATCCTCCTTTAATGTAACGTTATGTCGGCTTTATCTCAGTTCAATACTTTTACCAGCAAGCTGCCCGAGCAGGATTACCTGATGCCGGTGCTTTTCATCGGACATGGTTCTCCCATGAATGGAATTGAAGACAATGAGTTCAGCACACAATGGGCGGCTATCGCAAAGGATATCCCTCAGCCCGCTGCTGTTCTGGTAGTTTCGGCGCACTGGTTTACCAAAGGGACGCACATTACTGCAATGGATTTTCCACAGACCATTCACGACTTTGGTGGTTTTCCCCAGGAACTTTTCGACGTTGCCTATCCGGCACCCGGAAATCCTGCACTGGCTGCAGAAACCGCACAGCTGGTCCACAGTACAGTTGTGGGCCTGGACCACGACTGGGGTTTAGATCATGGAGCCTGGACGGTCGTCAGGCATATGTATCCCGAGGCCAGCATTCCCGTACTTCAGCTGAGTATTGATTATACCAAAGATGCCCGCTATCATTATGAACTTGCAGGAGAACTCTATCAGCTCAGGAAAAAAGGCGTGCTGATTTTGGGTAGTGGCAACATGGTGCATAACTTACGTATGATCAGTTGGCCGATGATGAACGGTGGAGGTTATGACTGGGCGCTGCAGATCAATGATAAATTCAAAGAACTGATCCTGAATAATGACCATCGCCCGCTGATGAATTACCAGAGTTTGGGCAAAGAAGCGATGCTGGCCATTCCAACGCCAGAGCACTATCTGCCGCTGATGTATACCCTGGGCTTAAAGCAGGAAAAAGAGCCGATTTCCCTTTTCAATGATAAGGCCATTGGAGGTTCCCTGACGATGACCTCTGTGAGAATTGGCTGAGCCTTTCCCTCTTTTTGTTAAAAAAGGTTAAATTAAATTTCCTTTGTTATTTTTATAACGTAAATAGCTTGCAATAAAGGATATTGCGGTTTAAATCGATGTTAAAAATGATAAGGGGATTTTTTTTGGTGTGCGCATCACTGTTGTTGGTTCAGTTGGGACAAGCACAGACGACAAAGACGGGCGTATTGGTCATCGGGAATGGGAGTAATGCCATCGCGGCGAGCATTCAGTCGGCGGTATCCGGGGCCAAAACCGTATTGCTCCTGCCCAATCCTGGTTTTGTGCTGGCCACGCCAGCCGAACTTCCCTCGGGAATTTCGGCCGAGTTACAGAAAAGGATGGCTGAAAGCCACAGCTCAGCTGCGGTTACACTGAAGACCTGGACAGACACCCTAAAGAACCTGACAATTGTGCGGGGTACAGACTGGATCAAGATCAAACGTTCGGGAGGAGGCTGGAACCTGGAACTGATGGGCGGGAAATCCATCAAGGCGACCGTATTGGTGCATGCTGAGCATAGTGGGAAACTCAGTGCTGATCTCCAATTGCCAAAAATAACCAGGCAATGGAAAGCCTTTGGGTATGACGATTTTATGTACAGAACCAGTGTTGCTGCCGGAAAAGCGCTTGGGAACAGCTCTGCGAATGTGCTGCCTTTCTCCGCTTTGATGCTGCCCGGTCAGGAAAACCTGGTGCTGCTCGATCCGGAACATGAAAGCCTTGCCGCTGGACAGGCCGCAGGTGCGACAGCAGCCTACGCGGCTTTTTTTAAAACCAAAACCTCGGAAGCCAAGCTGAAGGTCATCCAGGGAGAGTTGCTCAATTACAAGCTGTCATTGCTGCCATTTGCAGACATCACCCCAGCCGATAGCAATTGGCGGGCCATCCAAATGGTTGGCATGTCCGGCTTCCTGAAAGCCGAACTGACGAATGGCACGGCCTATTTCAGGCCTGACCGTCCCGTAACCATGGAAGAAATCAGGGAGCCTGTTAAATCCTTCTATTACAAAGCCCAGATCTGGTTTGATGACCACAAGGGTAAAGACATGAGCCTATCCACCACATTGGACATGATCGCTTATGTAGGCGGAGTGTCTCTGGCGAATACGACAGCCGAAGTCAAGAAGAACTGGAAAAAAGCCTATCATTTCAATACTGAATTTGAGGAGAAAAGAGTGGTTTCCAGAAGAGAGTTTGCCGTGCTCGTGAATCAATACCTGAAACCATTTAACATGACTTTCGACAAGACTGGAAAAGTCCTGAGGTAAGGGTAGATTCAATAGATTAAAACTAAGTTTTTCGGAAAGATTATAGATAAAAGCTATTCGCCTATCAAGATTAAGTATTCTTGATGCGTGTGAATTCGTTGCTTTTCAGTTTCGCTTGCCGTACATTTGCCACAGAATAAAAAACATAAAACAATTATAATTATGGCAATAGTAGGTAAAAAGTTCCCGAGTGTGAGCATCGATGCAATGTCAGAGATGGGCGATGATCTGAAGATCAATGTATTTGAAGAAGCAGTAAACAAACAGAGCAAAGTTTTATTGTTCTGGTATCCAAAAGATTTCACTTTTGTTTGTCCTACAGAATTGCATGCTTTCCAGGCTGCCCTGCCTGAGTTTGAAAAAAGAAATACCATCGTGATCGGTGCTTCATGCGATACCAACGAAGTTCACTTCGCCTGGTTGAACACGGCAAAGGACAATGGCGGTATCGAAGGTGTGACTTATCCGATCCTGGCTGATACGCACAGACAACTGGCAAACATCCTGGGTATTGTAGAGCAGGATGTAGATTATGATGCAGAAGGAAACGAAACATTCTCTGGTTCCAATGTAACTTTCAGGGCTACGTACCTGATTGATGAGACAGGAAAAGTATTCCACGAAAGTGTAAACGATATGCCGGTAGGACGTAATGTTAAAGAATATTTGCGTTTGATCGATGCTTATGCACACGTTCAGACACATGGTGAGGTTTGCCCTGCGAACTGGGAAGAAGGAAAAGAAGCCATGAATGCAAACAGAAACAGCGTAGCAGAATACCTGAGCGCAAACTAATTTAAAAAAAGGAAACGTATGTTTTTAGAATTAACAGAAGACAACCTTCAACAATATGTTGCTGAAAACAACAAGGTCATGGTGCAATATGCGGCTTCCTGGTGTGGAAACTGCAGGATCATGAAACCAAAATTCAAGAAGCTGGCTGCCGAGAATGAGGAGGTCGCTTTCCTGATTGTGGATGCTGAAAAACTCCCTGACTCCCGTAAACTGGCGAACGTGGACAACCTGCCGACATTCGCTGCTTTTGAAGGCGGAGTTTTGGTAGGGCAGGTGCAGACCAATAAAGCAGAAGTGTTGAACGGATTATTTGATCAGATCAAGTCATGAAGATACCAGTAATCAGACAGCTGTTTCAGAGCAGCACAACAGAAGACCTTGAAGCAACTTTAAATGTGTTGGAAGCCTTCTGTGAGTTCAGGGGAGTACATGAAGCAGAAATCGATATGGCGGGTGAGCTGATCACCAATATCTGCGGCGCATTGGAAGTACATGCCGATGTGAAAGCAGGAGCCACAGAGAAAGACGCACTGAATGCATTTTCTCAAAAGGTAATGGGTTCTATCGACAGATAGTCGTAATGGCCTAAATAAAAAAAGCGACCCTCGGGTCGCTTTTTTTATTTCTGATTAAGCCAGGTTCCTGCCGGCATTTACAATTCCGTAAACCGTTCTGATGGCCAGCTTCTCGTAGGAAGCCTGCTCGGTCTCCGAAAGCTCGCCCTGGAGCTGCTCTAAGGCGTAATGCTGGATCAATACCAGCGGCAGTACAATCTTCTCTCTGACGGCAATTGAGCGCTTCTCTGCGGGATAATTCTCCATGAGAGCCTCCTGGCCCGAAAGTTTCAATAACATCTGTTTAGAAAGCTCAAATTCATCAAACAAGACCTGCCAGAACTGTCCGTAGTCCTTGTCGTTTACGAAATGTGCCGTGATCGCGAAATCTGATTTGCTCATGGACATCATGCAGTTCTCCACGATGGTCTTGAAGTACCCGGATTCATTATAGGTTTCTACGACCTTATCCCAGTTGCCTTTATCTTCCTGGTTTTTCAAAGCTGTTCCGACGCCATAGAAACCCGGGATGTTCTGTTTTAATTGGCTCCAGGCCGTTACAAAACTAATCGCGCGGAGGTCTTCCAGTTTGAGCGCCCCACCCGAATTTCTTTTCACCGGGCGGCTGCTGATCGTGATTTTCGACAATAATGTCAGTGGAGAGAATTTCTCCAGATAGCTTAAGAACAAAGGATGTTTACGCAGGGCGACAAAAGATTCAAAACTGTCCTCCGCCATTTCATCCAGCAGGTTCTTGTGTACAGGATCCAAAAGGATGTTGTGCTTTTCCCTGATGCCCGCTGAAATACCTGCATTGATGAGCTGTTCAATGTTGAACTCTGCACTATCTATCGATCCATATTGTGAACTGATGGTCTGTCCCTGTATGGTAAGCTGTATATTTTTATTGGCAATCTCTTTGCCCATGGAAGCATAGAAGCGGTGTGTTTTACCACCCCCACGTGAAGGAGGTCCGCCGCGTCCGTCAAAGAAGGCCAGTTGGATGTTGTGCTTGTTCGCGGTTTCCGTCAGGCTCACTTTGGCATTAAAGATTGACCAGTTGGCCATCAGGTAGCCTCCGTCTTTAGTACTGTCGGAGAAGCCCAGCATAATGTCCTGTTTGTTGCCGCGGCTTTCCAGGTGTTTTTTATAGAATGGGTGCGAATACAGGGTTTCCATGATTTCGGAAGCCCCTGCCAGGTCATGTACTGTTTCAAAGAGCGGTACAAAATCGATGCTCAGATCGTTTTCGTCCCAGCCATTCCAAAGGAACAGTTCGATCAGCTGCAGGATATCACTTGCCTGCTGGCAATTGCTGATGATGAAGCGGTGGCAGGCCAGTTCGCCATTGCTTTGCTGGATCTGTTTTACTTCTGCAATGGTCTGTAAGGTGTCCTCTGTCAGGGAGTCGGGCTTTCCTTCATAACTAAGTTTTGCGCTTTTAAAGGAAAGTGTTTGGATTTTCTCCTGTTCGGACAGGTCATCGTAGTTTTCCGGGAAAAGAGATACAATGGGCTTGCTTTGTCTGCAATAAGCATGTACAGCTCTTAATACCCTGCTGTCCTGTCTGATGTCAAGGGAAGCAAAGTGACAGCCATACAGCTCTACTTTACGGATGAGGTCGGAAACCAGGTCTACGAAGAGGCCATCATGGTCATTGTCCAGGGTAGTTTTGATGTCGTTCAGGTGACCAATCACATCGCAGGAAATGTTTTCCATATCGATGTTGGAATCGAAAGCATTCTGATACAGAATGTCGTGTACCAATGCTACGGAATCTTCCACGCCCCTGAAGGTGATGCGGCGTTTCAGGTTCCTGAAATCCCTGTAATAGCAGCGGAAAAGGATCTGACGCAGCATTTTGGAAACCTGTATGGTAGAGTCTGCATGTACGTTTGGATTGCCGTCCCTGTCGCCCCCAGGCCAGAATCCCAGCTCAATTACCTTTTTAGGTTCCAGGCTGTACTCATTCAGGGTCTTGTCTACGCCCGATTGGATATTGGCGGCAGCAAAATAGAATACATTTTCCAGGTACCAGGCCAGACTCAGTGCTTCATCAACCGGTGTTGGCGACTTCTTATTGAAGAAAGGCGTTTTTCCCAGTTGTTGCAGCAGCAGGTGGATATTTGAAATTTCATTGTTTTTAATGGCCGAGGTCAGGTCGGTAATGATGGAAAGCACACTGCCCGGATAGAACTGTGTCGGGTGTGCTGTGAGTACCAGCCGCAGCGAGAAATCTTCAATCAGTTTCTCGATCTTGTCGCTCAGTGCATGGTTGTCCACCCCTTTTTTCAGGTAAGAAAGCAGGGCGTTTTCTTCATCATCTGCATTGAGTTTATTGAAAGAAGCATCTTCAATCGCATCAAATAACACCACCTGGCGTTCAATGTACTGAATAAAGCGGAACAGCAGATCGATGACATCTTTAGTGGCATTGGTCTGGGTGTATTTCTTAAAAAACGCATTGATGATCTCTGCCGGGGTTTCATGCTGATGAATGCCTTCTTCACAGAATTTGATAAATAGCGGCAGTAAGGTGCCTGTGTCTTTGATCTTGTAGAACGGAAGGGTAAGGAAAAGGCTATTGTAAAGTTCGAACCTGGAAACTACTTCGTTGTTGAATACGGATTCTCTCTGGCCTTTTGCGCGTTGTTTCTGCATCATTTTTTAAGGAAAATTTGAAGCCCTTAAGCTACCAAAAATCAGCTAAAAAAACGACCTGCGTACTGGGATTAATTTAAATTTTGTTTTTTTGAGGGGAAATCACTAATTTAGACATACAAAGGTTAAACAAATCCTTTTAAACGTATGTGCGGATTTTGATGTCTGGGTTGACATCTAAATGATGCAATTAATTGTTAAATTTTTTGGGGTAGCAAAAAGCCGTTAAGATTTCTTAACGGCTTTTTATTTTAATGCAGGTCGGCCGGAACCTCCACATTCTTTTTAAATTTCTGCAGATACAGCAATGGGATAGAACATAACAATACCAGTCCTGCAACCCAATAAGCATCGCTATAGGTCAGCAATAAGGTTTGTTTGGTCAGCGTACCTTCTATGGCTTTTGCTGCCAGTGTTTTCGCATCCAGGTAAGTATAGCCTTTGGCCATGAAATTGTGGACGAAGCCGTTGAAACGCTCTGTAAAGGCCGGATTGTATTCATTTACATTCACCAGCAGGTTGTTGCGGTGAAAGCCCTGCCTCACGTGGATCAGTGTGGTCAATGCGGCAATGCCGAAAGAACCGCCCAATTGTCTCATCATGTTGTTTAATCCCGAACCTTGACCGATCTCCGGACCTTTTAAGTCCTGGATCGCCAATGTGGTTAGCGGTACGAAGAGGAGGGCCATTCCAACGCCCCGGATGATCAGGGGCAGGAAAAAGTCATTTTCGCCAGACTGTAAGGTAGAGTTGCTCAGCATATTACAGAACACGAAGAAAAGGAACATCCCTATGGTGGCCATAAACTGGGCCGGAATGTTTTTCTTCAGCATGATCCCGATAAAGGGCATCATCACAATGGTACATAAGCCGCCCGGAAAAAGCAGTTCACCCGTTTGCAAGGGAGAAAAGCCCAGTAGATTCTGACAAAATACCGGAAATACAAACACAGACCCATAGAGGCCAAAGCCAAGAACAAAGGAGGTGAACATCCCTACAGAAAAGCTGCGGTGTCTCATGATCTTGAAGTTTACGATCGGGTGCTCTGTGGTGGTTTCCCGCCAGATGAACAGCAGGAGGCCCAGTACGGAAGCCACGGCAAGCGCAGTAATGTAGGGCGTAGCAAACCAATCTTCACTTTCTCCTTTTTCCAGAACGGTCTGTAAGCTGCCTACTGCGATGGCCAGCAGGGCAATGCCCCACCAGTCGACAGGCATCCCTTTTCCGTCCTTAGGTGTTTCCCGCACAAACATATAGGTACAATAAGCGGCCAGGATCCCGACTGGAATGTTCACATAAAAAATCATGGGCCAGGTGCTGATCTCCAGCAGGTACCCCCCGATGGTAGGACCCACTGTAGGGCCTACTACGGCACCCAGTCCAAATAATGCCGTCGCAATCCCCACATCTTCTCTTGGCCAGGTCTCGATCAGGATCGCCTGAGCGGTAGAGATCAGACCACCCCCTGCCAATCCCTGCAGGATCCTGAATGCAATCAGTTCTTCCAGATTTGTGGCATTTCCGCAGAGGAAAGAGGCGATGGTAAAGAGAATGATGGAAAACAGGAAATAGTTTTTCCGGCCAAAGCGGCTGCCCAGCCAGCCCGACATGGGCAGGACGATGACATTCGCTACGGCATAGCCGGTAGATAACCAGGCGACATCCTCCAGGGTAGCGCCCAGGTTACCCTGTATCTGTGGTATCGCCACGTTCACGATGGTCGTGTCAATCAGCTCCAGGAGGGAAGCTGTAATCACGGTGAAGGTGATGATCCACTTTTTTAAACCTTTTTCGGCCATTGTTTAGTCTTTTATAGAAACAGAAACTTTCACGCTCATACCCGGACGTAATTTGGCCAGGATGTCTTTAGGCGCATTTTTGATTTTGATCTTTACCGGCACACGCTGTACCACCTTTACAAAGTTGCCCGTAGCATTATCTGGCGGCAGGAGCGAACCTTTTGCCCCGGTGATCGGCGCGAAATTGTAGACTTCACCTTCGATCTCTGCATCAGGATAGGCATCTACTTCGACTTTTACTTTGAGTCCCGGTGTGATCTCTTCCAGTTGCGTCTCTTTGAAATTTGCAGTTACATAAATGCTGTTTTCATTGACGATGGAGAACAATGCCTGTCCCGCCTGCACCAGCTGACCTTTTTGCACATTCTTTTTAGACACAATTCCAGTTGCCGGAGCTTTGATATCGGTGTATGACAATTGCAATTTCGCAAAATCTACGTCCGACTGGCGCTGGCTGACGCCATTGCTGCTCACGGCCAGTTGCGATTGGGTAGTTCCCACCTGTTTTACTGCTGCCGTGTATTGGTCTTTCGCAGCCACGTACGCCGCTTCAGCCGATTCCTTTGTTGCCTTGGCCTGATCAAAGGCCTGTTGCGTGATGGAACCGTCCTTCACCAGATTCGCATAGCGGGCGTAATCTTTATTTGCGAGGTCCAGTTTTACCCTTGCCGCTTCAATATTTGCTTTGGCGGTACTTGTATTTGCAGCAGTAGCAGCAATCTGGGCTTCAGAAACCCCTACACCCGCGCTGGCGCCCTGTTGCCCGGCCATTGCCTGTTCCAGTTTCACTTTATAATCACGGTCATCCAGTTTTACCAGCACGTCACCTTCGTGTACCAGTGTGTTTTCTTCAAAGGCGATCTCGTTTACATAGCCACCTACACGGGCTACTACGGGGCTGATGTCGCCATCTATCTGGGCATCATCGGTATCTACATGCTTACTGTAATAGATGTAAGCCCTAGTGCCGAATATGGCACCAATCAGGACGAGCAGGCCCAATATGATGGGGATAACTTTATTTTTCTTTTTCTTTTCGGTTGTCATCGCAGTATTTGTTATGGTATTATTGAGAAATTTTTCCAGTTGATTTTAATAAGGTATAGTACGCCAGTCCGGCATCTGCTTTCGCGATTTCCAGGTTGATCTTAGCCTGGTAGAGCAAAGTTTCCGCATCAATCCGGTCTATGGCAGAAGCTACATTGTTTTTGTATTTGGAAGCCAGGAGCTTGTCATTTTCTGTTGCCTGTGCAATGGAAGTTTCCAAGACATTGATCTTATTGATGGCCAGCTGATAATTCTGGTAGTCCTTGTTGATGTCCTTTTTCAGTTCATCGGAGAGGATGTCCTTTTGGATCACCATGCTTTTCTGCTGAATTCGGGCCTCCGTGACTTTGTTTTTGTTCGTCCAGAGGTTCCCGATGTTCCAGGATACATTGGCGCCCAGGGTAATGGGCATGATGAACTGATCTGTAGGAGGGATGAACTTGCCGCTTGGATTGATGTAATACAAGTTGGCGCCTACACCTACGGTAGGTAAAGTATTGGCCCTGATGGATTTGATGTTCAGGTCTGCCACTTTGTTCTGCAGGTCCAGTTGTCTGAGCTCCTGACGGTTGCTCATGGCCATGTCGATATAGCTGCTCAAAGTTCCCGCAGTTTTTAAAGCATTGTCAGGTTCGCTGATCTCTATCTGGGTATTGTCGTTCAGGCCCAGTAAAATGTCCAGGTTGTAGTTGATGATCTTTCTGTTGTTCTCGATCTCCATTTCCGTCAGCGATACATTCGCTTGTTGCAGTTGGAACCTCAGGACATCATTTTTGGTCACCACGCCTTGTTCAAAGAAGCGCTGGGCCTGTTTCAGCTGGCTGGCAATGGATTCCAGGTTCTGGTTTACCACCTTTTTACTTTGCAGGACTTTAAAAAGTGAGTAGTAAGTATTGATTACAGCATAGCTGATTTCTTCTTTGTCTTTGTCCGCATCCAGATTGGCCACCTCTTTCAATAAGCGTGTAGATTCTTCGGCGTATTTCAGCTTACCGCCCCCGTATACCAATTCTTCTACCGCTGCGGTGCCCACGAAAGCATCTGCCCGTTTCGGCAGGTTGATCGGGTCTGCACCACCGATGCTCAGTTTATTGGTGGGGATTTCCGCGTGGTTGTAAAGGAAAGAGGCTTTGGCTGTAGGAAGGGCATTGTCTTTTACCGTTGCCAGCCTTGCTACCGCCTCGTCGATCTTATTTTGTGAAAGCTTTAAGTTTTTGCTGTTTTCTATGCCTAAGGCAATGGCTTCCGGTAAAGTCAGCTTTCTCAGGTCCTGAGCGTAGATCATTCCCGGAAGCAGGAATGTCAAAAAGCTTAATGTAATCCGATTACGTATCATTGTTGGGGTGTTAAATAAGTGGTGATGAGGTCTTTCAAATGGGCAATCAGGCGGTCGGTGATGACCTTTCGGTCGGCCTTTTTATTGATGTCCAGTGTAGTACCATAAGTGATTTTAGCAGGTGAGATGGCTACATTGCTGATCGTACCCATGATGGTTGCGATGAGCATGCGTACGTCGACAGTTTTAAAACTGCCATCGGCAATGCCATCGTTGATGATGCGCTCGATCATGAGCATATTTTCTGCCATTGCATTTTTGATGGTGATGAACATTTCCGGGCGCTGCGGAAGGGAAAGTTCGCGGTTCATCATTTTATGAAGTGCATGATTGCAAAGGATCCTCCGGGCATAACCTTCTGTGACCTTGAGCAATTTTTCCATTCCGCTAAGGTTGTCCTGGTTAATCTGGTCCAGGTCTTTTTTGAATGCCTGGATGCGAAGGGTGAGGAGCTCCATGAATACCCCTTCTTTGGAGCCGAAGTAGTAACTGATCATGGCCATGTTGGCTCCGGCTTCTTTGGCGATCTGTCGGGTAGATGCACCTTCGTACCCGAGTTCCGAAAACAGCTTTTCAGCTGCTTCAAGGATACTTGCACGCTTATCGATTTTTTCCATGTGATAATTTGATGGCACAAAACTAATCAATCGATTGATTGGTTTTCTCAAAAATCATCCATGGAGATATTGAATTGACAAGGTTTTGACAAAAGTGTCAAACTCAGGGGATGGCAGGTGTAAAAGCACCATAGCGCTAGTTCATGCCAGGTATAACCGGGATAAACCAGCGCTATGATGCTCCTGAAATTAAATTAGCCTGAAATCTCTTTAAAGGTCTTTCTGCTGATCAAGCCATCTTTTTTCAATGACATAAGAAATGATGAGGCCTATACCGCCAAAAAGTAATATGAAGCCGAAGTAAACCGCTACGGCATATTTATTCTCCATGTTGTCTGCCATCACGGTAAACAGTGCGGCAATGAGGCCCAATCCCAGTCCGGCCATCAGCAAGCCGAATTTAAGGCTGAGGAAAGGTGTGGGGGCTGCGGCCCTGGGTTTTTGTACACCTGGATCCATGCCCCGTTCTATCATCGCCATTTTTTCTTTATTGCTCATATACCTTAGTCCGAAAACCAATGCCGTGGTACAGATAAAAAGCATTACACATATAATTACTCCTTCCATTGTGTTGAATTTAATGATTAATATTGAATTTTAAGCCTGTTCTGTTTACTATGACCACAGGAAAAAGAAACAGGTTACAGCCAAATCAAAAAAATAATCATTAGCTCAATGTAACCAGGTTCCGTCATGCGGCGTCATAACCCATATATGCAGCAAAAAAAAGAAGTAGACCTGATTGCGGAAGTGCTGAGGGGCAATACCATGGCTTACGCCGATTTGGTAAAGCTCCACCAGCGTTTCGTATTTACACTGGCGCTTCGGTTTGCTAAAAACAGGGAAGATGCCGAGGAAATTGCTCAGGACTGTTTCGTAAAAGCTTATCGTGCCTTAGGCACTTATAAGCACTCGGCGAAGTTTTCTACCTGGCTGTACAGCATTACTTATACCACGGCGATGTCTTTCCTGCGAAAGAAAAAGTTGGATACCATTTCGATAGATGACGAGACAAGTGCCCTGCAGTTGGGGCAGGAACATTCCGATAATAATGCTAATTTAGTAGAGCAAAAATCGGCGCATGCATACCTGAACTATGCGATAGAACTGCTGTCTCCGGAGGACGCAGTGCTCATTACCTTGTTTTACAAGGGCGAGCAGAGCCAGGAAGAGATTGGGAAAGTTCTGGGTATATCGGAAAATAACGTGAAGGTAAAGCTACACCGTGCCCGGCTCAAACTGAAGGAAAAACTGCAATTGTTATTGAAAGACGAAGTAAAGGATTTGATATGAAAATGACAGAAGAACAACTGGAAAAGCTGTTGGACAGCATCGAACTTGAAAGTCCTTCCATGGCCTTTACCCGGAATGTGATGGAAGAGCTAAGGGGGGAAATCAAACCTGTTTCGCTTCAGACCCGTGTTGATAAACGCATCATCTATGGGATTTCCGCGGTTTTTGTGGCGGCTATTTTGGGGTTAATCGTTTATGCAGGTACTCGGAGCGATTTTAGTAATATCCTACCTTCAGGGAGATTTCAAATTAAGTTTGACAGTTCGCTGGCTACTGAGCTTCAGTCGATGCTGCTGAAGGTTTTTCTCTTTACAGATGTGGTGATTGCGCTCTTTTACTTTGACCGGTTTTTGCGGAGAAACCGGGGTGCTACCTGATCGTGATCGGCAATTCTACAATGGTATTGTCCCAGGCGAAGATCATATTGGCCCCTTCAGCTGATGGTATAAAGGTGATGGTAAATACTTCCATTGTTTTCGCCATGGCTTTTACAGGAAGATCCAGACGCAATACATCTTTGCTTTGGTCGTAAGTAAAAGCACCCCATTTGTCCGTTTGTTTATTCAGGATCAATGTCCATTTGTCTTTTTGGGGGATGGCGAAAAGGCTATATGATCCACTTTTTATCCGTTTGCCAGCAATGGTGGCCGGTTTATAAAAGCGAATTTCGGTAGATTCATTGGCCCCCAGGCGCCATACTTTTCCAAATTGCTCCAAAACACCAAAAATTTCGCGGCCTTTCTTTGATGGGCGGGAATAGATGACTTTGATGAGGGGGACAGAATTATCTTTAGCCTTGGCAACATTTAAGGGATAGTAGACAATATCTGCCGGACTGGAATCCAGTCCGGGAAATTTTATGTCTTGTGCCTGAGCACCAGCAGCAAAAAAACAGAGCAGCGCAAATAACCTTAATTTCTTCATGGCAGTAAAGATGAGGCAGTATAAAAGGGGCTGTTTAGTATTCGCGATCTTTAACGATACCGTTTAAGAAAATGGCAGCAATAACGAAACCAATGATGCCACCCAAAACAGACCATCCGAAATGTCCGGAGATGATCGCAGCGGTTAAAGTTCCAAAAAATAGGCCTAGTACGTAATAAACCCAGTCGAAACTGGTATTGTTGTCTTGTTTTGTCATTATACAGATTCTTTATTGGTCCAAAGATATTGATTTAATTCTGTTTACGCTTTTTCAGGAAAAAAAAACTGCATTCGGATTTTTATTATGTCTGGGAAAATAAATAGATTCGGCTAAAAACACATAACGCCTATGTATTTATTTCGAAAATTAGATCTGCACGATGTGCAGATCATGAACTGTCTGCAAAAAGATGCAAGAGCCAGCTTTGCAGATATTTCCCGCAAGATTCACCTTTCCGAAGAAGCAATCGGAAAACGGACCAGAAATCTGGAAAACCAGGGCTTCATATTGGGATATAAAGCCCTTTTGAACCCCTACAAAGTCAACATTCGGGTTCGGGCCTTTATGCACCTGCAGCTAAAGCAGCATTCTGTTGAGGTGTTGGACATGGTCACACGTGTGATCCAAAATTTGCCGGAAGTAGTGAATTGCTACAAAGTCGTCGGTGAATACGACTTTAGCCTGGAGGTGCTCACTGTAGACCTGCATGCTTACCACCGATTTTACAAAGAATTGTTGGATCATTTGCAATGCATCGACTGCATCAGATCCATGATTGTGACTGATGAAATCAAATCCGGTGAGATTTTCAACCTAAACCATCTTCCAGCAAATCGCGGAAATTGATTGGGCAGAAACAGGCCAGAATCTGGCCAGAAAGGGGAGCGCTTCGGGTAAAGGTACCCAATACCCGAAGCTGACCTAATGCTGGTATGAAGCAGGGGCAAACCAGCACATTTTCCTGTAAATTCGATGTAGATGTCTTGACCGCTCCATCAGTTGAAGGAATAAAAAACAATTCATAAGAAAAGGCCGGTAGAATTTCTGCCGGCCCCTTCTCTTTTCATAGGTATTTGTTTTTCATTAGCAGATACGGAAGAAAGAAGCATCTGGATTTTATAAAGTCAATTGCTTCATATATTTGGCTGATATCCTTGCGGCTGAACAGCAACCCATTCTTGAAAAGAAATCACGCCCAATTCAGGTCTGCCTTCACCTTCTAACATCGCGATAAACTCCAAATCGTGACCGTCAGGGTCTTTAAAATAAATGGCTATAGCAGGCATCCAGGCAAAGACCATCGGTTGCTCTGATCCATCCTTCAGAAAATTATAGGGTTGCAGATTTGCTGCTTTTAAAAACGATACGGATTTATTCAGGACATCATCAACATCACATTTAAAGGCAAAGTGTCTGCTGTCTATTTGCGCTTTTGGTTTTTCCCATAAACCTAACATTGCTGTTTTCGGCTCTCCTATCCAGAAAAAAGCAATTCTGCGTTCGTCAGTATAGTTACATGGAGTTAATCCCAGAACGTTCTTATAGAAATCAATAGATCTCTCCAGGTCTTCGACGAAGATGTGCGTTTCAAATAGTCCTTTTATCATTTTGTAAAGCTATGGCATTATACCAGGCATTAGAAATTGTATTTATTGATCGGAACATCGATAAAAACAATAACCTGAGCATCTGCTACCAGCCCCCACCTCCGCCGCCGCCTCCACCTCCGCCGGAAGATCCTCCTCCACTGCTGCCTGAACTCCAGCTGGAGCTTCCTGATGAACCGGAGGAAGATCCTGTGTCTGGCTTGCTGTCGCCGATCGCAGTACTGAATGGTACAATGAATCCAGGACTTAAGTTGCGGTGATTAAAACGGTCGCCGTCATACCAGTCGGGCATGTAATCTGCCTGACTCAGAAGGGCTTCAAACTTGTCTCCCCATGCATTTTCTACGTCCAGTGCCATGGCATAGGGAAGGAATTTCTCAAAGAGTTCAGGGGTATGTTCAGGTGGGTTCAAGAGGTTCAGCCGATGTTCCTCTGCGGTCTCCAGGTACATTTTGAATCCCTTGATTTTACTAATCAACTCCGTTCCTGCGACCGTGGGCGCCTTTATGAGGTAAACATATAAAGAAAACATGACGGTGCTCGACAGGATAAAAACCAATGAAATGATGGGCAGACTGCTTAGGTTAAACATCAGCATGCCCAGAGGAATGCCGCCAAAGCCCGCACCCCAGACGATTAAAAATATTCCAACTACTGGAGCCTTAGGCAACGATTTGATGCCCATCACAAAACAGTATCCTCCGATCACGATAAAAGGACTAAAAAATAGCATCATCAAAGGTGTGCCTGTTTCTACGAAGATCATAAAGGTAATCAGTATACCCGCGGTCATCGCGGTAGCCCTGATGAGGTGCTTTTTATGGCTGATGAAAAAATCTGTCAAGTTGATCTGTGGCTTCAGACGATCACGATGTGCATTTTTTACCGCATTGATGGTTGATCCATTGGCCTTATTGATGTATATGCGATCCTTTTTACCAAGAAAACGGGTATAAATGGCCTCTTCTTCTTTAGACAAAAGGTTAGCTGCTGCGGTCGACTTCTCTACAGCATAGTCTTCTTTCGTTCCGATACCTTTCCGGATTTTCACAACTTTTTTAACTGCCATGTTAATGATGGAGATGGCAAAAGACTTGTCATCTATCTTTTTCTTGTAGAAATAGCGCAACAGGGCTGGCGACCAGTTGTTGGGGATGTTAAAAGTCGGTATGATCACTGGTTGCTCCGGATCACGGCCATAACGCGACCAGCTGATATAATAATACGTTCCAAGCCCAATCAGCAAGAGGAGCGCCAAGCTGATTTTGAGGTAATCCTGATAGAAAAGTTCAAAATTGGAAGGTCTGCGGATAATGCCTTTGGTGAATGCAGCGGCAATGGTAAACCCCGTTCCAGAGGGTAAATAATTTGTTGTTTTAAAAGTCAGGGACTGGTCAGCATTTACACTGAATTCACAATCCTTCCCTGTTGAACCCTTAGCTCCGGTATAGCAGGCCGTATTGCCGTGGGATGCTCCATTTGGAAATGTTACTGTCGCCGAAGCCTGCTCAATGTTAAAGTCCCATTCACTGCCTGTGACATTCCAGTAAATCTCGTCGTAATCCTTGAAAAAGCCGATCTGGCCTTTAGTCTCATAATTGATTTCATAAGTATACAAGCCCGGGCTCAGGATGATATCTTCATCGCCGATGTAAATACTCCGTACACTGCCATCGTTTTTAGTCTTATACTTCTCCTTTTTTCCATCTTTTAAAATGCTGGTGATCTTAAAATCCGCAGGTTTCCTATCTCCAAAAATGTCTTTACGGTAAATTGGGATGCGTCGTACCAGACCCCGTTTTATCTGATCACCGGTAGCATACACCTGGATTTTTTCAGTCAGGCGGATCATTCCAGAGACATCAATCCTGATGTCTGAATGAAAAGAAACGATCCGTTCATATTGTGCTTCCTGTGCTCCGTCTTGTGTGTGATGCTCAGCTGCGGCCTGCGTTTTCGGCTCTGCCAGCATGATGTCCTGAGCAATAGTTGCTGCTGGCCAGAGCATGATCATCATCCAGAAGATCGGCAGCAGATATCGTGTCAATAGGTTGATTTTCATTTGCATCGATTTTCTGTTAAAAAGAAACTTTTACAGAGGAGCGTTCCGCAGGGTTGTCAACTTCGAAGAAGGACCCGTCTTTAAATCCAAAGACCCTGGCTACCAGATTGGAAGGAAATGATTGTACCTGGATGTTATTTTCCCTTACTGTGCCATTGTAATATCTTCTGGAAAGCTCTATTTCTGTTTCAAGGGTTTCCAATTGTGTTTGCAGCTGCTGGAAATTGGTACTGGCTTTCAGGTCCGGGTAATTTTCTGCAATTAGCATCAAGCGGGCAATGTGTTGAGAGAGATGGTTCTCCGTGTTTATTTTTTCCTGATTTTCTTGGGCATGAATGGCTTGTGTACGTAAGGTCGCCAGCTCCACCATCAACTGCTGTTCATGACCGGCGTATCCTTTTACCGTTTCGATGAGGTTAGGAATGAGTTCGTAACGTTTTTTTAAATAAACATCTATGCCGCTCCAGGCTTCTTTCATCCTGTTTTTTTTGTTGACAAGTGCGTTGTAATAAAATATGCTGCCAAATATCAGCAGAGCCAATAGGGAGATGGGGATGTATAACATAGTTAGGAGGAAGATAGGAAAAACTTGTTTATTTACTAATGATCGCTACAGTAAGCCTGCTTACACAATTCATTTTTCCCTTGTCATTGTAAATCTTAATCTCCCAGACATGTGTCTTCGCTCCGATATGCAGGGGCTTGCAAATACCTGTGACCAGCCCGCTCTTTACCGGGCGCAGGTGATTGGCATTGATCTCCAGGCCCACGGCCTGATATTTATCGGGATCGATGCACATGTAAGAGGCGACGCTCCCCAGAGTTTCGGCAAGTACCACCGAGGCCCCGCCATGCAAGATGCCTGCGGGTTGATGGGTGCGTTCGTCTACCGGCATGGTGGCCGTGAGGCTATCGTCTCCAACCGCTGTAAAGCGGATGTCGAGGAAGGCACCCATGTGATTTTTGGGCCGGTCATTTAACTTTTCTGCACTGAATTCACTGAACCAGATCATAGATACTTTTCTTTAATGATTTGTGTATGATGGATAAGGTGTCCGGCGATTACAAATAATAAGGCCCTTACACTAATCTGCCTACCGGAGGCGGTGCCGGTACGGTCAAGCTCTGCTTCCTGAAGGGATCCAAATAAATAAAGGTTGGCCCTGCGCAACAATTCGAATTCCCTGGAAAAATTGGACAGGCTACGGTCAGAGAAGTGAGCATTGGCTACGTAGTCGTCTTCTTCGAAGCCCGGAAGGGCTTGTGTTTCTCCCCTGGCAAAGCAGGTAAGCCGATATACCAGGATTCTTTCTGTATCTATGATATGGCCTGCCAGTTCCTTAATTGTCCACTTTCCCGGAGCGTAAGCATAATCTGCTTTCTCTGACAGGCTGTTGATGAAATCAGGAAATTCAGAAGCTTGACGCTCCAGGATTTCCATCACATCTCCATCTACTAATTTAATGTAGTTTTCGCCCCATGCTGGGTACTCATGTATTTGAGGTCGGTTCATAAGTAATGCTGCTTTTTAAAATGATCCGGAATGTAGTCCCTTTGCCCAACTCCGAATCCTTGACAAAGATTTGGCCATGATGGTAGTTTTCTATGATTCTTTTGGTGAGGGAAAGTCCAAGTCCCCAGCCTCGTTTTCTGGTAGTATAACCCGGTTGGAATACTGCGTCAAATTTAGACCGTGCGATGCCCTTTCCGGTATCGGTCACATCAATAAATACCTCCTCTTTGGTGAGGTTCTCAATGATGTTGATGGTGATCTTTCCTTCATTTTCAATTGCATTGGCTGCGTTTTTTAGTAAGTTTTCTGTAACCCAGTCGAACAGTGGTACATTGAGTAACGCCCGGACCTGTTCATCACCTGTAATGGTAAATATGATCTTATCTGAGGTACGGATCCTGAAGTACTCTACGAAGTTATGAATGACGGTGTAGACCACATGGTCTTCGACAATAGGCTTGGAGCCGATTTTCGAGAACCGGTCTGTAATGACTTCCAATCGCTTGATGTCATTTTCCATCTCGGCAATCAGCGGGTCATCCTCCGCGTCAAAGCGTGACTTGATCAGTTCTACCCAGGCCATGAGAGAAGAGATAGGTGTGCCAAGCTGATGGGCAGTTTCTTTGGCCATTCCCACCCAGACCTGATCCTGTTCGGCTTTCCGTGCTGAACTAAAAGCTACATATGCTGTAAGCAGGAACAGTGCAATGACCCCCAGCTGAATGTATGGAAAATAGCGTAATTGAGTGAGCGTAGGAGAATCTTTATAATAAATATACCAGCGGGAACCATCCGGCTCCAGCCCCGTGATGGGGGTTCTGGGATGTTGTTTCTTCATTTTTCGGAGCTCCCGTTGAAAATAAGCAGGATCGTAAGTCACACCTTCCTTATTGGTCACCTCATAGTTGGTTTTGGTTGAATCGAGGTTTTGAGTGGCCAGAATCTCGCCTTTAGCATTGGTAAGGATGATTGGCAATTTGGTGTTGGCCCGGATGAGGTCGATCAATCCGGTATAACGATCGTCGTCGTACATGATGAGAGATTGCTCCGTCACCTTAACAAAAAGCTGAAACTGCAACTGTTCTTCCCGTTCCATTTTCTTGACAAAGAAATCAGAGTAAAAAACAGATGCTGTGCCAATGATAATGGCAAAGAACAATAAGAAGAACTTCCAGCGGCGCTTTTTCTCGTACGGATTCATAGGATTATGAAGGCAAATTACAAAAATATATCTTTGCTGCTATTAATATGGAAAAGAAAGTAAGAGTAAGATTTGCCCCCAGCCCAACGGGAGGCCTGCATTTGGGCGGCGTGCGTACCGCTTTGTTCAATTATTTGTTTGCCAAAAAGCATAACGGAACTTTTGTTCTTCGTGTGGAAGACACAGATCAGACCCGTTTTGTAGAAGGGGCAGAAGAGTATATTGTTTCCTGCCTGAAATGGTGTGGCATGGAACCTGATGAGAGTCCGGAGAAAGGCGGACCCTTTGGACCTTACCGTCAGAGCGAACGCAAGGCAACTTATAAACAATATGCAGACCAGTTGATCGCTGACGGCTATGCTTACTATGCTTTTGATACTCCGGAGGAACTTGATGCGAAGCGCAAAGAGGTTCCAAATTTTACTTACGGACAGGCTACCCGCTCATCTATGCGTAATTCTTTGACTTTAAGCGAATCAGAGGTAACTGCCCTGCTGGCATCTGGAACCCCACATGTGGTGCGGATCAAAATGCCTGAAGATGAACTGGTTTCTTTCACCGACCTGATCCGCGGGCACGTGAGCTTTGAAACCAATCTCGTTGATGATAAAGTGTTGCTCAAGGCAGATGGAATGCCTACCTACCACCTGGCCGTAGTGGCCGATGATAAGGCGATGGAGATCAGCCACATTTTCAGAGGAGAAGAATGGCTGCCCTCTGCTCCAATACATATCTTGCTTTGGAGGTATCTGGGCTGGGCTGACGTAATGCCGGCATGGGTGCATTTACCCTTGATCCTGAAGCCGGATGGTAATGGTAAACTGAGTAAAAGGGATGGTGACCGACTTGGATTCCCGGTATATGCACAGAATTGGACAGATCCTAAAACCGGCGATCTGACACAGGGATTCAAAGAACTGGGTTTTATGCCGGAGGCTTTCGTGAATCTGCTGGCAATGCTGGGCTGGAATGATGGTACTGATCAGGAACTATTTTCTATGGCTGAGCTGATAGAAAAATTCTCTGTAGAGCGGATCAGCAAGGCGGGGGCGAAGTTTGACTTTGAAAAAGCAAAATGGTATAACCATGAGTGGATCAAAAATGCAGCAGCAGAAAAACTGATTCCGGCGGTGAAGACAGCATTTCTGGCGGAAGGTCTGGACTTGCAGGATGATGTATATTTAACGAAGGTTATTGACCTGATTAAAGATCGATGCAATCTGTTGACAGATTTTGTAGCACAAACAATATATTTCTTTAAGGCACCTGTGGAATTTGATCTCCCTGCAGTGAAGCCGAAATGGACTGTGGAGAAAGCTGCCTTTTTTGAAGCTTATGCAGGTCTGGTTGATGAGGGGCTTTCTGCTTTGGAACTGGAAGAAAAGTTCAAGGAATTGGCTGCTGAACAAGGATTTAAACCGGGGGAACTGATGCTTCCTTTCCGGATCATGTTGGTCGGAGGTAAGTTTGGTCCGGCTATATTTGATATTGCAGTGGCACTTGGAGGAAAGGAAACGAAAGAACGGATTGAGAAAGCACTGATCGCATTTGCTTAAAATATGTTGGATTTATTTAATTTGGTATAAAGATTGTTGAACTGTCTCGTTGTACCAAATTAAACAAATCGCATATGCAATGGTTCGGCAAAGGGAGTGGTAATATAGACGATCGGAGAGGGATGGGCGGTGGCCTGAAACTTGGCGGCGGCTTGGGTATTATCATCGTACTTGTAGGCTTATTTTTTGGAAAAGACCTTACCGGACTGGTGAGTCAGATGCCTGTTTCCCAAAGTGAACAGGTGCAGGGTAAAACAGGTGATCCTACGGATGCCGAAGGCAAGTTTGTGGATGGTGTATTAGAATCGACTAACCAGGTTTGGGCCGGGCAGTTCGAGGCGATGGGCCGAAGCTATGAAGAGCCTAAATTGGTATTGTTCACAGATATGGTACAGTCTGCTTGCGGAAATGCCAGTGCTGCTGTTGGGCCTTTCTATTGTCCCGGAGACTATCAGGTATATATAGATTTATCTTTTTATGCAGAACTCAAGGACCGATTCGGTGCCTCCGGTGATTTTGCACAAGCCTATGTAATTGCACACGAAGTGGGTCACCATGTACAAAACCTCCTAGGAATATCCGATAAGCTGCAGAAGGCCAGAGCTGAACTCAGTGAAAAAGAATACAACAAGTTGTCTGTTAAACTTGAACTACAGGCCGATTTTCTGGCTGGGCTTTGGGCACACCATGCACAGAACCTAAAAGACTTCAAATTGGAGGAGGGAGATCTTGAGGAGGCGCTAAATGCTGCAAATGCAATTGGTGACGATAAGCTGCAAAAGCAATCGCAAGGTGAAGTAGTTCCGGATGCTTTTACACATGGAACCTCAGCTCAAAGGATGTATTGGTTTAAAAAAGGATTTGAGACGGGAGATATTAAACAGGGTGATACCTTTAATTCTACAGAACTCTGATGAAATACAATGCAAACACCACGTACCCGAAAAGTCGTCAGGCTTCAGGGATGATGATAAAAATACGAACCACAAGCCTGTTGACCTTAGCGAATGATATTAATTGTAGATGATACCCCTGAGAACCTGATTTCATTGAAACGGGTGCTTGAGCGACATAACTTTGAAGTAGATACCGCTTCTTCGGGTGAAGAAGCACTTAAGAAAGTGCTGAAAAATGAATATGTCCTGATCATCCTGGATGTGCAGATGCCTGGTATGGATGGCTTTGAGGTAGCTGAAGCCATTTCTGGCTATAGCAGGGCAAAAGAGACGGCTATCATATTTTTGTCTGCAGTAAATAAAGAGCTTAAATTCATTACCAGAGGTTATTCTTCAGGGGGCTTGGATTACATTACCAAACCCGTGGATATGGATATCCTATTGCTCAAGGTAAAGACATTTTACCGAATTTATGAGCAGAGCCGAAAGCTGATCGAGATCCAAAGCGCATTGCTTGACGAGATTGAATACAGGAAACAAGCGGAACGTAAAAAGGATGAATTCATCAGTATTGCCAGTCATGAATTAAAGACACCGCTTACGAGTGTGAAGGGGTACATGCAATTACTGGGAAGAAGCGTAGAAAAAGGCGATATACCTACGGTAAAACGGCATTTAGGTAAAGCGCAGGTGCAATTGGAAAAACTGAATGAGCTGATAGCCGATCTGCTGGACATTTCTAAGATTGAAAGTGGAAAAATGAAATTCAGCAAGAAACATTTTTCCTTTGACTGTTTGCTGGACAGTGTAGTGGACATTATTCACCAGTCCAATCCTGAATTCACTATCCGGAGAAATGGAAAAATCGGGGAAGATGTCTTTGCCGATGAAATGCGTATCGAACAGGTAATCATTAACTTCCTCACCAACGCCATCAAATATTCTCCCGGTACCACGGAGATTGAAATCAACGCCAGTCTGGAGGGAGATAAAGTATATCTGGGAGTCAAGGACTATGGTATTGGGATAGAACCGGCTCAACAAAAAAGCGTATTTGATAAGTTTTACCGCGTGGAAGAAACTGCGATACATTTTCAGGGACTTGGTATCGGCCTTTACATCTCGGCGGAGATCATCAGGCGTCATCAGGGAGAAGTAGGTGTGAAAAGTAAATTAGGGCAAGGGTCTGAGTTCTTCTTTCTGTTGCCCCTCAATTCTGGAGTAGAAACAGATTAATACATTGATTTTTATGAACCAAACAAAAACTTTAAGGAATAATCTGCGTATCGGTCTCGGGCTTTCTATGCTGATCCTTTTTATCAGTTCCTTTGCTTCTTACATGAGTATCAGCAACCTGATCAGCAGCGCAGATATGGTCGCCCACAGTAATCAGGTAAAAAGTGGTCTGGATGAGGTGATGTCTACGCTGAAAGATGCAGAAACCGGTCAGCGCGGATACCTGCTGACCGGAGACAAAGTCTTTTTAGAACCCTATGAAGGGGCCCGGGAAAAGGCTTTAGACTTGATCAATAAAATTACTCTGGAAACCAGGGACAATCCGTTCCAGCAGAAAAATGTAAAAGAATTGCAGGAGGTGGTGGAGGGAAGGCTCATTGTTTTGGAACAGACCATTGGCATTAGGACGAGGGGAGGAAATGTGAGTGTAGCCGAGCTGCTCAATGGAAAGTCTTACATGGATAACGCAAGGGCTTTGGTCAATAAAATGCAGGCTGAAGAAAAACGATTGCTGGAAGAAAGAACAGAAAGCATGAACCTTTTTGCCAGCTATACACCGGTATTGATCCTGATTGCCGCGGCGCTGGCGATTTTGATTACTATTTTCTTCTATAGAAAGGTTTCTTCGGATTTTAGCAAGCGACTTGCACTTCAAAGGGAATTACAGCAAAAGAATGATGAAATAGACCACAGAATAGAAGTCATTCAGGGCATTGCCGGGCAAATCTCTAATGGAGATTACCAGATCAGGTTAGATGAGGAAACAAAGGATGGTCTTGGAAGCCTTGCCGGTTCATTGAATACGATGGCCGATTCCCTGCAGTATTCTTTTTCCCTGCTTGCAGATAAGGAATGGCTCCAATCGGGTATTGCAAACCTCAACGACAAGATGGTCGGTGAGAAAAGCGTTGCTGAGCTCGCTAATGACATTCTGGAAAATATAATTCAGCATACCAACAGTGTGGTTGCTGCTTTCTATCTTATTGGAGAAGATAAAAAGCTGCATTTGGAAGGAGGGTATTCTCTTCCCAAAGATTTCAAGAACAGCAATCTGGCGATCGGTGAAGGCGTGGCAGGGCAGGTGTTTAAGTCAGGGAAACAAATCCTGATTGAGGATATACCTGAAGGAGAAATGACAGTAAGTTATGCGGCCGGCAGTACAAGACCAAGAAATATTGTTGCTGTCCCGATTCTGAGGAATAATGAGGTTGCCGGAGTGATGGAGTTTGGATCTCTGACCCCTTATTCCCCAATACACCTGGAGTTCCTGAGCGGTATTGCCACTAATATCGGCATCGCGATTCATGTAGCCCAGAATAGGAGAAAGCTGCAGGAATTATTGGAAGAAACCCAAGCGCAGTCTGAAGAGCTGCAGGCGCAGCATAGTGAGCTGGAGGGCTTAAATGCAGAATTGGAGGCCCAGACCCAAAAAATACAGACTTCTGAAGAAGAGCTTAGGGTACAGCAGGAAGAGTTGCTTCAAAGTAATCAGGAACTCGAAGAGCGGACAAGTTTACTGGAAGAAAAGAACCAGTTGATTCAGGAGCGTAATTTGGATATCCAGCAGAAAGCCGAGCAATTGGAACAGAGTACGAAATATAAATCTGAGTTTCTGGCGAATATGTCTCATGAATTACGGACACCATTAAATTCGATCTTACTTTTATCGAAATTAATGTCTGAAAATAAAGATCTGGATAAGGAATATATCGAATATGCCGAAGTGATCCAGAGTTCCGGACAAGGACTGCTTGGCTTAATTGACGAGATTTTGGATTTATCTAAGATTGAGGCCGGTAAAATGAAGCTGGAGTTTGCTGAGGTAAACGTTAATGAGGTGGTGACGGATATGAGGTCGCTATTTAACCCTCTGGCAAATAATAAGGCCCTTAGCCTGGTGATCGATGTGGATGATAATATTCAGTCGATCAATACGGATAAGATGCGGTTGGAGCAAATCCTTAAAAACCTATTGTCTAATGCCGTAAAATTCACTGAGCAAGGACGGGTATCCCTTACGGTGAGGAGAAGTGAAAATGGAAAAGCAGTACTGTTTAAGGTAACTGATACTGGAATCGGTATTGCAAATGATAAACTAGGATTGATCTTCGAAGCATTTCAGCAGGCAGATGGTTCGACCAGGCGTAAGTTTGGAGGAACAGGTCTTGGGCTCTCTATCAGCCGGGAATTGGCGAAGTTACTGGGTGGAGAAATTGCCCTCGTCAGTAAAGAAAATGTAGGGAGTGAATTTACATTGTCCCTTCCACTAGATCGTGGAGCAGTTGAGCAAAAGACTTTTGAGCAGGATGCTGTAGCATTTGAGGTGACTGCTCCAACTGAAAAAGCCAGGGTAATCGTTCCGGAGCGGTTTACGGTAGACCGCATTCCCCAGGAGCTGGAGGATGACAGAAGCAACATCAATCAGGGCGACAAGATCATCCTGATCGTGGAGGATGATACTGCATTTGCAAAGACTTTGCTAAATTTTACCAGAAAACGAGGTTATAAGGGGATTGTAGCTGTTCGGGGTGATGTAGGCATAGAAATGGCCAATCATTATAAACCCTTGGCTATATTGCTGGATATCCAACTGCCGGTGAAGGATGGCTGGCAGGTAATGGAAGAGTTAAAATCCAATCCGGAAACCAGACCAATTCCAGTACATATCATGTCGTCTATGGAGGTGAAAAAAGAAAGTTTGCTTAAAGGTGCTGTTGATTTCATCAATAAACCCGTGGCTTTAGAGCACATGCAACAGATCTTTCAGAAACTGGAGTACGCACTGAGCCGGCATCCAAAAAAAGTATTGATCGTAGAGGAGAATAAGCAGCATGCAGAAGCCCTCAGTTACTTTTTAAGCAATTATAATATCAATACTGAAGTCGTCAATAACGTGGGGCAGAGCATTGGTGCATTACATAAAAAAGAAGTGGATTGTGTGATCCTGGATATGGGGATTCCCGCGAAAAATGCTTATGAGACCCTGGAGACCATCAAAAAAAGTGAGGGACTGGAAAACCTGCCGATCATTATATTTACAGGTAAAAATTTATCTAAGGGGGAGGAAAATAAGATCAAACAGTATGCAGACTCTATTGTGGTGAAAACAGCACATTCTTACCAGCGTATATTGGACGAGGCGGGGTTGTTCCTTCATTTGGTGGAAGCTAAAGAGGTGGACGGGAAGAAAAAGCCATCGTCTGAGCAACTTGGCGGGCTTTACGAGGTATTGAACAATAAGACTGTGCTGATTGCTGATGATGACGTCAGAAATATCTTTTCCCTGACTAAAGCCTTAGAGCAGCACAAAATGAAAGTGCTGGCAGCTACAGATGGTAAAGAGGCCTTGCAAATCCTTAAGGATAACCCTTTAGTGGATATTGTGTTGATGGACATGATGATGCCGGAAATGGATGGTTATGAGAGTACGAAAGAGATCCGGAAAATGCCCGGCTACAAACAATTGCCTGTCCTGGCCGTTACAGCTAAGGCAATGATGGGAGACCGCGAAAAATGTATAGCAGCAGGCGCCTCGGATTATATTTCGAAGCCAGTAGATATTGATCAGCTGATCTCTCTGTTGCGGGTTTGGCTTTACGATAAGGTATAACACATGACGGCTAAGGTTTTAATAATTGACGATGATAACAGGAATATTTTTGCTCTGAAGGCTGTCTTGAGGGCTAAGGGGTACCTCTGTCTGGCTGCTTCTGGTGCTGAGGAGGGGATAGACCTGTTAAAACAAGATGAAGATATCGCTGTTGTATTGATGGATATGATGATGCCTGGAATGGATGGTTATCAGGCGATGGCTGAGATAGGAAAAATACCAGAGTTGAAACATATTCCTGTTATCGCTGTGACCGCACAGGCTATGGTAGGAGACAAAGAAAGATGTCTTAGTGCAGGAGCAGCGGCTTATGTGTCCAAGCCAATCAATGTGGAGGAGCTGACGGGTTTACTAAAAAAATATATTTAAATTGGAAATACCCGTAATTAATGACGAACAGGTAGAAGTTCTTTTATCAGATCTGCTGGAACAATATGGCTATGATTTTACCGGTTATTCCAGAGCTTCTTTAAAACGACGGATCATTAGATTGTATGGATTAGATAAAGCCGTGAGTTTTGCAGAATTCAGATATCGCATCAATAATGATCAGATCTACTTTAAGCGTTTTGTAGAGCAGATCACTGTGAATGTGACAGAAATGTTCCGCGATCCCGAGTTCTTTAAAAAATTAAGAGAAGAGGTTTTACCTAAGCTGGGGACCTATCCTTTCATAAGAATATGGTTAGCTGGCTGTTCCACAGGAGAAGAAGCTTACTCCATTTCCATATTACTAAAGGAGCTTAATCTCCTGCACAAATCATTGATTTACGCGACGGATCTGAATCCGGCGGTTTTAGAGAAGGCGGCACAAAGTATGTTTGCCCTGAGCCAGATGAAGCAATATTCAGAAAACTATATTTTGTCCGGTGGAACAAAAGATTTTTCGAGTTATTATACTGCAAACTACTCATTGGCCAAGTTTGACGAGGAGCTGAAGCATAAGATCATATTCTCTACACATAATCTGGTGTCTGATCACTCGTTCAATGAATTTCAGCTGATTTTATGCAGAAATGTATTGATCTATTTTGATCGGGATTTGCAGCATAAGGTCTTAAATCTTTTTGATGAGAGCCTGGAAGCACTTGGTTATTTGGCTTTAGGAACGAAGGAAACATTGAATTTCTCGCATATTGCAAACAGATACCGGCGTTTAGACGCAGAAAAAATTTGGCGAAAGGTTGTATGATGACAAAGTGTGAAGCATTTATAATAGGAGGCTCTGCTGGAAGCCTGGATGTATTACTACGGTTGCTCCCCAAGGTTGATGCTACCATCCCTTTTCCTATTATTATTGTTATCCACAGGAAGCACGGTACCGATTCATTGCTTACAGACCTGCTTTCCAGCAGGACTAAACTGGTAGTGAAAGAAGTAGATGAAAAAGAGCCTATCAAAGGTGGTACAGTGTATATTGCACCCTCAGATTATCACCTGCTCATTGAGCGGGATAAGACATTTTCCCTGGATTATTCTGAAAAGATCAACTATTCCAGGCCCGCAATTGATGTGACTTTTCAGACCGCGGCGGAGGTTTATAGAAATCACCTCTACTGTCTTTTACTGTCTGGATCAAACTCAGATGGGGTAAATGGCCTGAAAAGTGTAAAATCCTGGTCTGGTAACGCATTAATTCAGAACCCAGATTCCGCTCAAGTACCTTATATGCCGGCTCAGGCAAAACTCCATGTGGACATAGACCATATTTTGAACATCGAAGATATGGGAGAATTTATAAATTTATTGGCTTAATTAATACCTGATTAAATGGATAGGAACAAAAAAGTATTTGTATTTGATGATAACCCGGATATCCTGGAATTGTGCACGATTATCCTTGAAGATGCGGGATATGAGATCAAAACCTCGGTCACCTCTAATGATATTATCGGACAAGTATCGGCTTACATGCCGGATATTATATTTATGGATAACTGGCTGCCGGATGTTGGTGGTATTGATGCCACAAGGTCATTAAAGAGCGACGATACCCTGAAACACATCCCTGTGATTTACTTTTCTGCAAATAATGATGTGAAAACACTGGCTGAGCAAGCCGGAGCGGATGATTATTTGTCTAAACCTTTTGATATCCAGGAACTGGAAAGCATTGTTGTAAAGTATATTTCCAATTGATATTGAACTAAAAAAAGCGGAGTTCCGATGAGATCCGCTTTTTAATATTTTTATTATTTTACACCCAGGACATCGACCCCCTGTTCGAATACGATATCTACAGGGATGCCTTTTTTGGTGAGTTTATCCAGGTCAGTCTGTAATTCCGGGGTGATTACGGCATTTTCTTTTTGAGCCTTTTCTACTGCAGCTTTATCTCCGTTGCCTTGTAAAGTAAGAATCATTGCACCCAATTTATTCATAGCCCCCTCAAATTTGCTGAAATCTACCTTATAGGTTCCATTGGAATTGCGGACAAAGGCTCCTTCCTGTTGAAAGAAGTTAAAGCACTGCATGTTCGCTTTTCCGTGTGCACTCGCTGCACCGAATCTTACTGAGCGCAAAATCCCTGCCATATAGGTAGTATAGAACTGTTTGATGTCTCCACTCAACTCACCCTTTTTTAGTAAGCCTGTGACCATGTAAAGGCCTAATACATCCGCTTTACCTTCCTCTAGCCATGAATACTGTTCCTGTAGTGCTTCTTTTACAAAACCCTTTCCTGTGACTGTATTCTTTATACCGAGTCCGTGTGCTACTTCATGGAACATTACATTAGCAAAGAAGGCGTCGAAGTTGATGTATTGCTGTTGCTCCGGATCGATAAGCTCCTTGGAAATAGGAATGAGTATTTTATCGAACTTTGCTTTCATTGCGTTTTTAAGCTGAGAACGTCTGGTACCTTTTTTCTGTTGGATGATTTCATCATTCGGCAGATTTACAGCTATAGTTTTTGAACCGGCATTGCAGTCTCCGGCATAGTATACGACGTCATATGCATTGAGTTCGGAATCTGTACCGGGCTTTTCAGCTTTATATTTTGGAGGCACAGGTAATCCTTTTTGTAGTTCCGGGAGCATACTGACGTATTTAGCCAGGCGTTTACTCCAGACTTTATCCTTTACCAGCACGTAGGCTTCATAGGATGCCCTGGCATTGAATAACTTATCTTCATAATTTTCAATAGGGCCCAGGATGATGTCCAGTGTATTGTCTTTCATATCAAGCCAGGCGTAATCACTCGCTGTATATTGATCAGTAACCAATGCATCTGCCCGTAGATTGAGGTATTTTTTAAATCCCGGGTCTTCTGCCAGGATTGCAGCCTGTTTGAGTAAACTGGAGGCTTTCTGTAGCTCTTCCGCGTATAGGACGTGGTATGGTATAGTAGTTAACTTACCGCTACTATCTCTTTTAACAACGGAATACAGTCCCAATTTATCTTTTATGGCTGACTTCTCCAATTCCGTTTTGGTCATGTCAGATGGATAAAAGGTTGCTGCTTCTGGTTTAGTCCCGATCCCAGCTACAAAAGGCTTATCTCCATTCAGCCGGTCCCATGGGCCATAATTAATCCATATAAAAGATTTCGTTTTTTCGTCCTTTACAGTATTCAGGAGGCTGTCCCTTTGAGGATAAGCTTGCTTCCAGAAGAGTTCGTCCATAATTTTCGCGGCCTGGATCAGTAGCGGAAGAATCTTACGCTCGTTAGGGCTAAGCTCATTGAGATTTGTACTAAGCTTCACCGTTTCGTAGATTGCAAGGCGCTCATCTACATATTTTTGAAGGCTATCTTCTGCTACTGTCGCAGTTGTTTTTGCGCTGTTTTCACGTGGATTGGTACAAGCGGCAATTCCGGAGATGATTGAGCATCCAGCAATAAAAAGAGTCGCTTTGTGAATGTATTTCATATTCAAGGTAGTTTTATCAGTAGTTCCTATGTATTCAAACACCTAGGATCCATTATGGATTTAATTGCGGCTAAAATAGTAAAAAATAGTAATTTCACACCTTGCTATCTATTCATATGGAACACCCCAAAAAACATCAATTAAAAACAGTTGCAATCGGTTTACTTCTGCTTTTCAGCGCCTGTGGGTCAGGCAAATACGCTGCTACAAATAAGATCTATAAAGGTCAGGCCAAAAGTTATGCGGAGATCATTAAGTCAATGCCTCCGGTGGACCAGCAGGTCACGTCGGCACCTGCGGACCAACAAGAGTGGGTTGGGTCGGTTAATTTTGGAATCCGTAAACCAAATTTTGTGGTTTTACACCATACTGCACAGACTTCTTCCGATCTGACGATTAAAGTTTTTACACGTAAGAAAGAGGGGGTGAGTTCACATTACCTGATTGGCAGAGACGGAAAGATCTTCCAACTGGTAAATGATTACCTGAGGGCCAATCATGCCGGTGTAAGTAAATGGGGAAATGAAACAGATCTGAACTCTTCTTCAATAGGGATAGAGATCGATAATAATGGAGCTGAGCCTTTTTCAGATGTGCAGATCGATGCCTTGGTCAAAGTATTAACCGATTTAAAAAAACGCTATAACATACCTGTTGCTAATTTTATCGGGCATGCAGACATTGCACCAGGGCGCAAGAATGACCCTAAAAACTTCCCATGGAAAAAGCTGGCCGACAAAGGTTTTGGCTTATGGTATGATGCAGTATTGAAAATGCCTCCTGCTGATTTTGATGCGATGGCAGCACTTCGGATCATTGGCTATGACATTAAAAACCCCCGGGCGGCGATAGAAGCCTTTAAAATTCACTTTGTGCAAAACGACATCAGTCAGGAATTAAAGCCAGCGGATAAATTGATTTTGTTTAATTTATACAAGAAATATATGTAAATAATAAAAGGGGCCTAAGCCCCTTTTATTATTTATTTGTCTTTGCCCAGGCATCTTTCAGCCCGACTGTCCGATTGAAAACCAAATGATCGGTCGTTGAATCTTTGTCGAGGCAGTAGTAACCTTTTCTGATGAACTGGTAACGTGCATTTTTATCTGCTCCGGCCAGGTATGGTTCTATATAAGCTTCTTGAATGACTTCAATGCTGTTTGGGTTTAAGTAATCTTTAAAGTCCCCTTCTTCAGAATCTGGTGATTCGACACTAAACAGGCGGTCATAAGTCCGTATTTCTGCTTTTTTAGCGTGTTTACTACTCACCCAGTGTATTGTACCTTTGACATTGATTCCACTGGTATCCTCACCACTTTTCGATTCAGGGATGTAACTGCAGTGAATCTCAGTAACATTGCCTTCGGAATCTTTAATGAAATTTTCGCACTTTACGATATAAGCATGTTTTAGTCGTACCATAGCTCCAGGGGCTAGTCTGAACCATTTTTTAGCAGGCTCTTCCATGAAGTCCTCGCGCTCTATCCATAGCTCGTTACTGAATGGGATTTCCCGGTTTCCACCCTTATCTTCTGCTTCAGGATTGTTTTCTCCGATCAGGACTTCTTCTTGTCCCTGAGGATAATTATTGATGATCAATTTGATCGGGTCCAATACAGCCATGACTCTGTTGGCTGTTTTATTCAGGTGTTCCCTGACGCAGAATTCCAATAGGCTAAGTTCAATGAGGTTTTCTCTTTTGGCGATCCCGATTCGCTCACAGAATTCGCGGATACTTTCAGGTGTATATCCTCTTCTCCTGAGTCCACTGATTGTTGGCATGCGAGGATCGTCCCATCCGCTTACTACGCCATCATTAACCAATTGAAGCAGTTTTCGTTTGCTCATTACAGTATAGGACAGGTTCAGACGTGCAAATTCATATTGCCTTGAGGGAAAGATTTCCAATTTCTCGATTAGCCAGTCATAAAGTTCACGATGCGCAACATATTCCAGGGTGCAAATAGAATGCGTAATTGTTTCTATGCTATCGCTCTGTCCGTGCGCAAAATCGTACATCGGGTAAATACACCATTTATCACCCGTACGGTGGTGTGCAGCATGCTTGATCCTGTAAATAATGGGATCCCTCATCAGCATATTGGTACTGGCCATATCAATTTTTGCGCGTAGCGTACAGGCACCGTCCTCAAATTCCCCGTTTTTCATTCGGCTGAACAGGTCCAGGTTTTCTGCTATTGTCCGGTTTCTGTATGGACTATCTTTTCCTGCTTCAGTTGGGGTTCCTTTGAGCAATGCAATCTCTTCCGCGGTGCTATGGTCTACATAAGCAAGGTCTTTTTTTATCAGCGTTACTGCATAGTCATACAGCGTATCGAAATAATCAGAAGTGTACAGTTCGTTCTTCCATTGAAAGCCGAGCCATTTGATGTCATGTTGCTGACTGTCGACGTATTCCGTTTTTTCAGTAACCGGATTGGTGTCATCAAACCTGAGGTTGGTATATCCTCCATATTTCTGGGTCAAGCCAAAGTTCAGGCATATTGCCTTAGCATGACCGATATGCAGATAGCCATTCGGTTCAGGTGGAAAACGGGTAATTAATGTGTCGTATTTTCCGCTATTTAAATCGTTCTCAATGATCTCTTCGATAAAGTTCAATGATCTTTCCTCACTCATAAAAACTGTAATTTTAGTGCTCAAAGTTAACATAAAACCGCTAATTTACTTACATTTACCCTATACTATTAGTATAAATTATGAGCAGCACTTTAAAGAGACCAATCCGTGTTTTAGTAGCTAAAGTTGGACTGGACGGACATGATCGCGGCGCGAAAGTGATTGCGACTTCACTCAGGGATGCGGGGATGGAGGTAATCTATACCGGATTGCGACAGAGTCCTGAAATGGTGGTGAATACAGCCCTTCAAGAGGATGTTGATGCTATAGGGGTTTCTATTTTATCAGGCGCACATATGACGGTTTTCCCTAAAATTGTAGAAATCATGAAAATGAAGGGGATGACAGATGTGCTTATAACTGGTGGCGGAATCATTCCGGAAGCAGATATGAAAAAGCTGAAAGAGCTGGGTGTCGGTGAATTGTTTGCTCCTGGTGCTACCATGGCTAGCATTGTGGCTTATATCGAGAATTGGGTAACTCAACATAGAAATTTTTAGATCATGACTTATCAAAATATTTTATCGGAACTGAAAGGACAGGTACTTTATGTAACCATCAACCGTGAGCGTAAATTAAACGCATTGAATAAGGAAACATTAAAAGAACTGGCAGAGGTAGTTGCTGGAGTACAGCAGAATGAAAATGTTCGTGCAGTGTTATTGACCGGGGCGGGAGAAAAAGCTTTTGTAGCTGGAGCAGATATTTCTGAATTTAAAGATTATAGTGTGGAGGAGGGGGAGGAATTGGCGAGAATCGGTCAGTCCACTGTTTTTGATGCCATCGAAAAATCGGCGAAGCCTTTTCTTGCTGCGATTAATGGATTTGCCCTGGGGGGCGGTTTGGAGCTGGCAATGGCTTGTCACATCCGGATCGCTTCGGAAAACGCTAAATTGGGTCTTCCTGAGGTTACCTTGGGTTTAATTCCGGGATATGGGGGCACCCAGCGTTTAACCCAGCTGGTCGGTAAGGGAAAGGCAATTGAAATGATTCTTTCTGCGGAGATGATCTCTGCGGTTCAGGCCGAAAAAATCGGACTAGTCAGTCATGTTGTTCCTCAGTCTGAATTGCTTGGTAAAGCAGAAGATCTGCTGGCTCAGATCATTCAGAGGGCCCCACTGGCCATATCCAGCGCCATAAGAGCAATTAATGCTGCCCTGGATCAAAGCGGGTTTGAAATCGAGATTACTGAATTTGGACGGTGTTTTGGAACAGACGATTTCAACGAGGGAACTGCGGCCTTTCTCGAAAAAAGGAAGCCAGCTTTTTCAGGTAAGTAAAGTGCTGGCAGACAAGGTTTAGCAATTTTCAGGAATTCGTGGAATTTTTGGCACAGTTATTTGTTGTCGTCATTTTTTTTGGTTTTAGACGTCTTTTTTGGGTATTTTATCATGAAAGTGTAGAAAAAATTTCCCATTATAAAAAAACTAGCTATATTTATTTCATGAATTCGCGCTAATGCTATTGTTATGAGAAAAATATTGATTGTTGACGATGAAGTAAACATCGGTCTGTTACTCTCCAGGTTTTTGACCCGAAATTCTTTTATTGTATCTACTGCCACAAGCGGAGTCATTGCAATGGATTACCTGGCAAAAGAAAGTTATGATCTGGTATTGTGTGATTACCGGCTGGAAGATACCGATGGTAAAGAAATGCTCATTAAGATTAAGGAAAAATATCCAAGTACCGGTGTGATTATAATTACCGGATATTCCGATATTAAACTTGCTGTCGAGTTGATCAAGCTGGGCGCTTATGATTACATTACCAAGCCACTTTATCCGGACGAAATATTAAATACGATCAACAAAGCAATTGACACGCAAATTGCGCTGAATGTCGACAAACGAGAGGGGGCTCAGGAAGCTCCTAAGCAAAAGGCCGTCAAGCCGGCATATAGTCCTGCCGAAAATTTTGTCGCTGGTCAAAGTGGAGCTTCAAGGGAGCTGCTGAAACAGATTCAGCTGGTTGCGCCGACGGCCTACAGTGTTATTTTAACCGGGGAAAGCGGCACAGGAAAAGAATCTGTAGCCAAAGCCATTCACTTAAACAGCCCCAGAAAAGATGGTCCTTTTGTGGCTATGGATTGCGGATCCCTGACGAAGGAACTCGCAGGCAGCGAATTTTTTGGACATGAGAAAGGGTCCTTCACTGGAGCTTTATATACAAAAATCGGCCATTTCGAAATGGCTAATGGAGGAACTTTATTTCTGGATGAGGTAGGTAATCTATCTTATGAGATCCAAGCCGCGCTACTTCGGACAGTTCAGGAGCGTAAAATCAAACGCATCGGGAGCACCAAAGAGATCGATCTGGATGTGAGGATTATTGTTGCGACCAACGAGAACCTGGCCAATGCGATCCAAAAGGGCAGGTTTAGAGAAGATTTATACCACAGGTTTAATGAATTTTCGATCAATCTTCCGCCATTGAGTCAACGGGGAAGTGATATTATGGTTTTTGCAACAACATTTCTGGGGGTTGCAAACCAGGAGCTTGGACGTAATGTGCAGGGCTTCTCTCAGGAAGTGGAAGACTGTTTTCTGACGTATAACTGGCCGGGTAATGTGAGAGAATTGAAAAATGTGGTACGAAGAGCGACATTGCTTACGGAATCCCAGGAAATTCAGCTGAAAGCTTTGCCTTTGGAAATTTCAACCTATGCGAAGGCTTCAGCAATAGAGAATTCCATCTCAAAAATTGAGAAGCCCAGAGATTTAAAGAATGCCGCTCTGGAAGCGGAGTATGAGGCGATTTTAAAGGTTTTACGGGAAGTGAATTTTAATAAAACCAAAGCCGCCAAGATCTTAAACATAGACCGAAAAACATTATACAATAAAATGAAAGCGATTAATTTGGATACATAAGTGTTGTTTTCAGTCCTTGTTTCCGTTGGGTGCCTGATACTGGCTTTTTGCCTTATCAGCCGGACTATGTCGCTCAGAAACTCGAGGAATGAAATGGCCGGCCTGATCGCCGAGAATAGATTGTTGAGAGACAAGGCTGAGCTTGCTGAGCTGGTAGAACGGACCTCAAACCTTGGAAGCTGGGAGATTGATCTCGGCAACCAATCGGTAAGGTGGTCTGAAGAACTATACCGGATTTATGGTTTCAGTTCAAATAATTTTTTACCGGATTCAGCGCTTAATGAAGAAATTATTATTCCTGAATATCGCGAAAAGGTAGCTAAAGAGCTGGCGGCTGCTGTAGCTAACAGGACATCCTTTGCTGTAGAATATCAGGTGGCATTGCCTTCTGGTACCAGGAAATATATTTTAGGGCAGGGAAGTTATGTAAGCAAAGACCATAAAATTGTAGGTACCATACAAGATATCACAGAATTAAAGGATGCAGTTTTAAAATTAAAAGTAAATGAGTCTTTGCTTAGGGAAGCTGAGGCTGTTTCTCATAATGGAAGCTGGGAACTCGCCGATGGAAAGGAGTTTATGTTGTGGTCTGATGAAATGTACATTATTCATGGATTTCTGCCTCATTCGGTGTTTATTAACCTACGATTCTATCGGAGCCTTGTGCATGAAGATGACCTGGCGCATTTTTTAGAAGGCTTCAGTCAGGCCGGGCAGCAAAAAAATGCTTTTAAAATCAATTATAGGATCATCAGGCCTTCAGGCGAGATCCGCCACGTACTTTCCATTGCTGAGTATAAAAAAATTGGGCTGGATGATCGCTATGCTTATATTGGTACAACACAAGACGTTACCGAATTGAGGGAAGCCCAGGTGCAATTGGAAGAAAAAGTGATCGAACTGAACCGCTCGAATCAGGATCTGGAGCAATTTGCTTATGTTGCCTCCCATGATTTGCAGGAGCCTTTGCGGAAGATCCAGGCTTTTGGTGAACGTTTGATGAAAAAAAGCTTCGTAGGACTGGACGAAGAAGCTGTAGACTACATAGAACGGATGCGCAAGGCTTCGGAGCGAATGCGCAAACTGATCGATGATCTGCTCACTTTTTCGAAGGCTACAAGGGAGCCCCGGCATTTTGCAAAGATCAATCTGGCCAATCTTCTGCAAAGAACTTTAAAAGATTTAGATTTTTACATTGAACAAAAAAAAGCTACGATACATTTGTCCCTTGAACTGGAGGTTGAAGGCATCGAGAGTCAACTGAGTCAATTATTTCAGAATTTAATCGGAAATGCACTTAAATTTACCGCCGCAGGTATTGATCCAATTATCAGTATTACCGGAAAGAAAGTAAATGGCATGACACTTGGTCTACCTGAAGTCAACCAAAATCAGTGGTATGGTGTTATTGAGGTGTCGGACAATGGAATCGGATTTGAAAAAGAGGATGCAGAACGGATATTTGATATTTTTCATCGGCTCCATTCCAGATCTGACTATGAGGGTACGGGCATTGGACTGGCCATATGCAAAAAAATTGTATCAAATCATTCCGGGTTTATTTCTGCCTTAAGTGAACAAGGAAAAGGAACGACATTCAGCGTGATTTTACCGTTGAAGCAATCAAAATGAATTAGAGAATGAAACAAGAAATATTGGTTTTATTAATTGACGATGATGAAGATGATTACATCCTCACTAAGGGTATATTTGATCAACTCGCGGATAGTTATTCTTTATCTTGGGTAAACAGTTATGATAAAGGCATCAGTGCGATTCTGAAGAGGCAATTTGATGTGTATCTGGTTGACTATAGGCTGGGTAAGGGCACTGGTATCGATTTGCTCAACGAGGCCATTCGTTCCGGATGTGAGCAACCAATCATAATGCTTACAGGTAATGGTGACATTAGTATAGATCAGCAGGCGATGGATAGTGGGGCGGCGGATTACCTGATCAAAGATAGGATTGAACCTTCGCTGGTAGATAGAAGTATTCGTTATTCGCTCAAGCAAGCAAATACACTTAAAGCACTGAAGGATAGTGAGCGCAAGTATAAAACAATATTTGAGCAGGCCAACGATCCCATTCTGGTTTCCGATTATTCCGGACGCATCCATGATATCAACAATGGAGGATTAAAGTTTTTCGGTTACGAAAGATCGGAGTTTATGACTTTGACTGATAAGGATCTATTTCATAATGCCGCAGAACGTGAACGTTTTCGTGAACTGTTGGAAGGCAGTGGCTCTTTGAGGGATTTTGAGTGTGAATTGGTCTCAAAAAATGGAGGGGTTTATTATTGCAGCATCTCCTCTTTCATACAAATGGATCTGATCAATTTTACCGAGGTTTATCATACCATCATCAGGGACCTGAGTTATAGAAAGGGTATAGAGGACCAATCGGTTACTTTGGGGAAAATGGCCATTTCGGAACATATTGCAAAGGGGCTGGGCCAGGAGATCCGCGATCCGCTCACGGCGATCAATCTTGTGCTGGATGAACTTGCATCACAAGAGGAGATTTCTGAAAATGAATCTGTACAGGCATATCTGGAGATCATCAAAGGCAATTGTGACCGCGTAACTGGTCTGATGCAAAATTTTATTTCCAGTACTGAGACTAAAACGCTGAATCTGCAGCGCTGTGATATTGCGGAATTGATAGAGGAATCTATTTCAGAAATGGAAGATTTGCTGGTTGGCCACCATATCAAATTGAGCCTGGACTTGTTTAGGCTTGATAAAAAGATATTACTGGATAAATTAAAGATTAAGGACGTTCTGAGGAGCATTGTTAAGAATGCGGTAGAGGCCATGCAACAATATCCCAAGCTCATCCATATTTCCGGTGCCCTGAGCCAGGACAGGTATGAGATCAGTATTGCGGACAACGGTCCGGGTGTTGATCCTAAATATCAGGATCAAATATTTGAGCCTTTTTTTACCACGAAAAAGCGTGCAAATGGCCTTGGTCTGACCCATGCGCAGCGGGTGTTGACCACACACAATGGAAACCTTAGGGTCAGCAATGGAAGTTTTGTGTTGCAGCTCCCCATAGAGAATGAGATTTCGTTATGGTCTTAAATTAATATTGTATGTCATTATTTACCTATAAGCAGCGGAATACCATTAATTTGATCATCATCATCGCTCTTGGATGTTTGATCGCTTATTCACTGCAAGGGATATTTGGTTCCATTCTTAGTACCCTGGTTCTATATACCATCCTGCGTCCTGCTTATATGTACCTGGTAGACGATAAAAAAATGAACAGAAGCTTCTCGGCCATATTGTTATTGTTCATCTCAGTTATTGTCATTATCCTTCCTTTTTATGCCCTGAGCAGTATGGTGATTGATAAGATTGCCGAATTGCAAAACGATCCAAGCTATTTTAAGGATATGCTGTTTAAGGTCAAGCACCTGATTCCTATTGGTGGAGATTTCCAGAATATGGTGGAGGAAGGAATGAAGAAGGCAGGAACCTGGGCGACGGATCTCTTCCCTTCTCTTATTTCAGGAGCATTCAATATCATTTTGGGGCTCTTACTTATGTATTTTTTACTGTATTTCATGTTAGTGGAAAAGGAAAAATTTGAGGCAGCATTGTTGAAATATGCACCGTTCCGTTCACAAAATGCACAGCGCTTTGCAGAGGAAATGCGGAATACTACTTATGCCAATGTTTTGGGACAAGGTTTTATTGCCCTGGTGCAAGGCTCTCTTGTCGGATTGTCTTTTTATGTTCTGGGTTATACTGACCCCGTTTTTTGGGGAGTGATCACTACCTTTATCTCTTTTGTGCCAGTTCTTGGGCCGCCAGTGGTATTTGTTCCGGCTGCGCTGATGCAAATTGCCAACGGAAATAATTTTGCTGGATGGGCCATGTTGATCTTTGGTTTTATAGTCATCATAAACATAGATAATGTCCTTAGGTTTATGATCGCTAAAAAAGTTGGAAATATTCATCCGATCATCACTGTAATTGGTGTAGTTATTGGCATCCCTTTGTTTGGAATTTTAGGATTGGTCTTTGGTCCGTTATTATTATCTTATTTCGTATTATTGATCAAAATATATGAAACGAGCTCATTAGCCTCTGAAAGATTGGAGAGAATTAAAACAATTTCCGATCAGGGAGAGTTATGATGGTATAAGTTCCATGAAAAAGAAATTAAGTAATAAACATAAAATTTAAATGCCATGAACGATAATTCAAAAGTATTGATAGGACTTTTAGCCGGTTTAGCTGCAGGCGCGGCACTGGGATTGCTGTTTGCTCCTGATAAAGGAAGTGAGACAAGAGATAAATTGAGTCAATCATTAAAAGATCTTGGAGACTCTATTAAAGACAGGGCTGCGGATGAAATTAATAACCTGGCTAGTTTTAAAGATAAAGTGGTGAGTTCTGTGAAAAGTAAAATTCAACAGACTGAAGAGGAATTTGTTGACGACACTGAACACGCTTAGGCACGATAACCAACGATATCATGCAGGAAAACAATAAAGAAAAAGGGATCGAAGATCTTTACGAAGATGCAAGAACCTACCTGGATACCAAGGTAGAGTATATGCGGCTTTATCTGGTAGAGAAAGTGTCTAAAATATTTGCAGACATAGTGACGAATGCTGTGGTTGTCATTTGTTTCATCCTTGCTTTTCTTTTCGGGACCGTTACGTTAGCGCTTTTCCTGTCAGATGTATTGGGGAGCTTCACCAGAGGTTTTGGTTGTGTGGCACTCATATATGCCCTCCTGGCAATGATCGTGTATTATACGAAAGATAAATATATCGAGAAGGCCATTATTAACTTTACGATTAGAAACTACTTTAACAAACTTGCAGATAAGGATGAAGAAGATCAGAAAATATAACATCAACAACCTGGACGAGCTCCATGCAATGGTCTGTTCGCTAAAGTTGGAAAGCGATCTCCAGGCGGAAGCATTGGTAAATGATGGTAAAACCTATCTTAAGCAGTTTACGGTCGGAAATCTGATCAAGAAGTATGCAACACCTTCTTCATTTTTAAAAGTAGATGATAAGCTGAATATTAGTAGCAGCATCATGTCCCTGGTCTTACCTCTGATCATGAATAATACTGTATTCCGTGGTTCTGGATTTATTACAAAAGCTTTGGTTGGATTAGCTTCAGGAAAGGTAGGCAAGACCCTGGATGCAGAACATCTTTCAGCTATTTTTAATTCTGTGAAATCTTGGTTTGGTTCTAAAAAGAAAAAAGACAAACCTGTGGGGTATGTGGATTATGGCATACCACCTGATAGTGAAACCTATTAATAAAAAAAAGAGCATCGTCAGTTGGCGATGCTCTTTTTTTTATTAATAGGAATCAATTTCCTATTTTGGTTCTGCAGTAGACCTGATCTTCAGCTCTGTCAGTTGTTTCTCGTCAATAGTAGAAGGACTGTCTATCATTACGTCACGGCCAGAATTATTCTTAGGGAAAGCGATGACGTCTCTGATGCTGTCTAAACCGGCAAAAATAGAGCAAAGCCTATCAAAACCAAATGCGATTCCACCATGTGGCGGAGCACCAAATTCAAAAGCATCCATCAGGAATCCAAACTGTTTTTGAGCTTCTTCAGCAGAAAAACCGAGATGTTTAAACATTAAGGCCTGAAGCGTCCTGTCGTGGATACGAATAGAGCCACCGCCAATTTCAGTTCCATTAACGACCATGTCGTAAGCATTGGCCCGCACTTCACCGGGTTTGGTATCCAGTAAGGCTATATCCTCCGGTTTAGGTGAGGTAAAGGGGTGGTGCATGGCGTGATAGCGTTCTGTTTCTTCATCCCATTCCAACAAGGGGAAGTCAAGCACCCAAAGTGCACTAAAAGTATTCTTGTCGCGCAGTCCGAGACGTGTGCCCATTTCCAGGCGCAGTTCGCTCAGTTGTTTGCGCACTTTATCCTGCCCTCCTGCCATCACGAGAACGAGATCTCCTGGCTGAGTTTGGAATGCGGCAGACCATTTCTTCAGTTCATCTTCGTTGTAAAACTTATCAACGGATGATTTCAGCGAACCATCTTCATTGTGTCTTAAATAAATTAAGCCTGTTGCCCCGATTTGAGGACGCTTGATGAAATCTGTCAGTTCATCTACCTGTTTGCGGGTATAGCCCGCACAGCCTTTAGCGTTGATGCCGATAATGAGTTCAGCATTGTCAAATACAGGGAAATCTTTGCCCTTTACAATGTCATTCAATTCAACGAACTGCATATCGAAGCGGGTATCCGGTTTATCAGATCCGTATAAGCGCATCGCGTCGGAATACTGCATCCTCGGTACCTCAGGAAGATCTATTCCTTTGATGTCTTTGAACAGTGTGCGGATCAATCCTTCAAAGGTATTCAGGATATCCTCTTGTTCAATGAATGACATTTCACAATCAATCTGTGTAAACTCTGGTTGCCTGTCGGCCCTTAGATCTTCGTCCCTGAAACATTTAACGATCTGGAAATACCGGTCAAAACCAGAAACCATCAGCAGTTGCTTGAAAGTCTGTGGAGATTGTGGCAGGGCATAAAATTCGCCTGCATTCATTCGGCTTGGTACTACGAAATCACGTGCACCCTCAGGTGTCGATTTGATCAGTACAGGAGTTTCTACTTCGATAAAGTCCAGTCCATCCAGATAACGTCTTACAGCCTGGGCCATTTTATGGCGTAAGACCATATTATTGCGTACAGGATTTCTGCGTAAATCCAGGTAACGGTATTTCATCCGAAGATCGTCGCCGCCGTCGGTTTCATCATCAATTAAAAAGGGAGGTAATTTGGCTGCATTCAATACCTCAAGCGCAGTGATCTTGATTTCCACTTCCCCTGTTGGCATTTTCAGGTTCTTGTTGGAGCGTTCTACGACAAGACCGCTGGCTTTGATTACAAACTCTCGGCCCAGGTTGCGTGCTGCTTCGCATAATTCGCGGTTGTCATCCATATTGAAAACCAATTGGGTGATTCCATATCTGTCACGAATATCAATAAAGGTCATTCCTCCAAGATCTCTGGATTTCTGTACCCAGCCGCATAGGATCACATTTTCTCCCAGGTTATCGATGGTCAAAGCGCCGCAAGTAGTTGTTCTTAGCATTATTAATAATAATTAAGCGGCAAAAATATTGATTTTGAACCACATATTTCAGGCTATGGAGATTTTAATGGGACATTGAAAAAAAATGAAACAGATATGCAACGTTTCAGATTCCTCATTGTCCTATATAACGAATACAAAGATCATTGGAAGCAGTATACATAGATAAGCACCTTCACCTGGTAGAAGAATGTCGTAAGGCCAACAGGAAAGCACAATTTGAGATTTACAAGTTGTACGCGAAAGCGATGTATAATGTTGCCTTGAGGATCCTGGCCCAGGAGGCGGAGGCAGAGGATGTATTACAGGAGGCATTTTTAGATGCATTTACCCGGATAGATAGTTTTAGAGGGGAAACTACTTTTGGTCTTTGGTTAAAGCAGATCGTGATCAACAAATCAATCAATCAACTCAGGAAACGCAAAGCCGAATTTATCAGCATAGATGGTATTGATGTTGCAGCCGAGGAAACAGCGCCTTTTGATGATCTGGAGATGAAGGTGAATGAAATTAGGGACGCGGTTTCGAAACTGCCAGACGGATACCGTGTTGTGTTGACCTTGTATTTATTTGAGGGTTATGATCATGAAGAAATTGCCCACATTTTGAAAATATCAGAAAATACCTCAAGATCACAGTACATGAGGGCCAAAGTGAAATTAAATAGCTTATTAGCAAAGAGAGGAGCATGAGATGAGCAATAACTTAGAAGAGTATATCAAAGCAAATAAGAAAGCGTTTGATGTCGCGTCCCCACCAGGAGATTTATGGAGCAGAATTGAAATCGGCCTGGAGCAGGACCGCCTAAAAAAGCCTTTAAGGGTGCCGTTTTGGTTCAGTATAGCAGCATCCTTCACCGTGATCATCACGTTTATTTTTATATATACCTATCGTAACAGGACAAGGGAACTGGATATCGCGGACATCAATCCTTCATATGCAAAAAAGGAGATGAAATTTGCGACACTGATCGAAGAGAAAAAAGATAGCCTAATGGTGTTTGCCACAAGCAACCCTGATCTGTATAAGAAGTTTAGTCAGGATCTGAATGACCTGGCTGCGGATTATACCAGACTTAAAGAAGAACTGCAAACCAGCCCAAACAAAAAAATAGTAGTAAAAGCCATGGTCAGAAACCTGGAGATACAACTTCAAATTATCAATCAGCAGCTATCGATCATCAACGAGGTAGACCAGTATAAAAAAGAGAACAGTATATGAGAGCTTTAACCATACTATTATTTTTACTTTTCACCATGAACGGAGCTTTTGCGCAGCATGTGGAGGTCAATATTGATGAGCGGGCCATTGAGCGTCAAATAGAGTTGGGGATGCAACGGTTGGAGAACGTTCTTGCCAAAGTAAACCTTAATCTGGATGTAAATCTTGCGGTTCTGAAGGCCGATCAGGTGAATTTAGACGGCCCGCAGAAATTAAAAATTTTCAGCCGTACTTACCCTGCTACAGCTAACGATAAAGTTGTGCTCAGCAATGAGTACGGATCGATGCAAATCAAGACCTGGGAAAAGAAGGAAGTGAAGGTTGAAGTGAGCATCAAAGCCTATGGTAACTCCGATACTGATGCCCAGAAACTTTTAGATGGAGTAAACATTGAGGCTGGGAAGCAGGGAGATCAGGTTGTTTTTAAGACAAAGATCAATCAGGTGAATCTGGGGCTAACCAGAAAACGCGGCAGGGTGGAAGTGAAAGTAGATTATATTGTTTATATGCCTGTTTCAAATTCCCTTACCTTATCGCAGAATTACGGCAATGTTTCCCTGGAAGATCTGACAGGAGCATTGTATGCCAAAGTGCAGTATGGCAATTTTTCGGCAACCAACTTAAAGAGCAACAACAATTATATCTCCGTACAGTATGGTAAGACAGATATTCAGCATATCAATAAAGCAGTAATCAAGCACCAATATGGCTCCGGATTGACTATTGGTACTGTAGCGAATCTGGATCTTGATGCACAATACGCTGCAGTGAGCATCAACACAATCCGAGGAATGGCATTGATCAAGCAGCAATACGGTTCAGGCTTGACTATCGGTACAACTGAACAACTGGATCTTAATATTCAATATGCCAATGCGACAATAAACACCGTTAAGGCAAACGCACGCATCAACCAGCAATACAGTAACCTCAGCCTGGGAACGGTAAGTGGGCTTGACCTGAATACACAATACACGTCCGTAACGATCGGTTCGTTAAAAGGCAATGGCAATATAGGCATGCAATACAACAAACTCAGCATAGATGAAGTTGGTGCCCAGTGCAGGTCACTACAGATAGATGGAAATTACCTGGCGATCAATGTCGGATTTGCGGGAGGTTTCAATGCAGATTTTGATGTAAAGACAAGTTATGCCCCATTCAAGTACGGAGATCAGATTTCAGCACAGCTTTTGGGAGATCGCAATTCAACCTCAAAAAATTATACCGGTAGGATAGGAAATGGAGGAACAGGACTTGTAAAAGTCAAGTCTGATTATGGTTCTGTACTGTTTAGATAAAAAAGCTAAACCAAACACACCACAAGCTTGTTGATGATTCAGCAAGCTTTTTTATATCTTAGCGCCAAGAAAAATTTACCATATGGAATTTTTAAGTAGTCCTGAAGCCTGGATTTCTCTCCTGACTTTAACCGTCCTTGAAATTGTATTAGGAATAGATAACATCATTTTTATTTCGATCCTGTCAGGTAAACTGCCTGCCCATCAACAGAAAAAAGGCCGCCAACTGGGTTTAGGTCTGGCTATGATTACCAGAATCCTGCTCTTGCTGTCGCTGACCTGGGTGATGACCTTAACTACTCCGCTGTTCAATATCGGGGCCTGGTTTAATGTCAGTAGTCCAGAATGGCTGGAAAAGCTGGCTATATCGGGGCGTGACCTCATCCTGATCATTGGTGGATTATTCCTGATCTATAAAAGCACCCACGAAATCCATGATAAACTGGAAAGCGAAGAAGAGAAAGAACTGAAAGGAAAAGTCTACTCATTCTCAGGCGTCATTGTTCAGATACTGCTATTGGATATTGTGTTTTCCCTGGATTCGGTAATTACTGCGGTAGGTATGGCAGAGCATGTAGAAATCATGATTGCTGCGGTAGTGATAGCAGTGATCATTATGATGATTTCGGCCAGCGCGATCAGTAACTTCGTCAATAACCACCCTACTGTTAAGATGCTTGCCCTTTCCTTTTTACTACTGATCGGCGTTTCCTTACTCGCAGAAGGCTTGGACCAGCATATTCCCAAGGGTTACATTTATTTCGCGATGGCATTCTCTATCCTGGTGGAGATGCTCAATCTGAAAATGAAAAAAAATACAGAGAAGCCCATTAAGCTGAAAAATACGCCACGCAAAGAACAAACCGAAAAATAGTAAAGCCATTACATGATTTCTTTTTTTGAAGCCTCCCTGGCAGAACTTTCCATCCATAGGATCGGAAATAAGTCCCAGGACGAATTTTACGTATTGTCCGAATCGTCAGTGGCCATCCAGGACAGTATGCTGAGTAACCTGCTACAACAATATTTCCTTGGCCCATATGAGAAAGTTAATGAAGTCTACCGGTTTTTTCATCCCAATTCGGACTTGAACCTGAATGAAGTTTATCATTTTGCAGCCGGGATCTTCGAGAACGGGGAAACCTTCCATGAAAATAGTAAGGAGCTGGCGAAGTACCTTTATGAAGTTTCCGGGCATCCTAAAATCAAATCAGGAGAGCTTTACCTGGCTTATTTTGAAAACGTACAGATTGAAGGTGAACTGCATGATGCGATTGGGATTTTCAAATCGGAGACTAAGGAGACTTATTTGAAAGTCTATCCCGAAAAGAGTGGCTTCGGGCTGAGTTATGAGCAGGATGCGATTAACATCAACAAATTGGACAAAGGCTGCCTGATCTTCAATACAGATAAAGAAGAGGGCTTTCGTGTCGCTGTAATAGACCATACCAACAGGGGTACAGAGGCTGTTTATTGGAAAGATGAGTTCCTGAAACTGAGGATCAGAAATGACAATTTCAACCAGACCAATAATGTCCTTGGCGTCTACAAGACCTTCGTTACTGAGAAGCTGGATCAGGATTTTGAAATCTCTAAAGCAGATAAGATTGATCTGCTCAATAAATCAATGAAGTATTTCAAGGAAAAGGAAAGCTTTGATCTGGAAGAATTCTCAAATGAAGTTATCGGAAATGAAGAAGGAATAGCATCCTTCAAAAACTTTAAAAAAAACTACGAAGAAGAGTTCGATGCACCGATACCAGATAGCTTCGACATCTCCGGAGCTGCGGTAAAAAAGCAGGCCAGGGTATTTAAAAGCGTACTTAAACTCGATAAGAACTTTCATATCTATATCCATGGAGATAAGGAGTTGATAGAAAAGGGCTTCGACGATGAGAAGTACATGAACTATTATAAAGTTTATTTTAAAGAAGAAGAATAATTTTTTAAGCACCGCGTGTGCATAATTGAGAATAAATTGTAGCTTTATTTCTAAAGCCAAATATTCCAATTACTTACATGAGCCGGGAACCACAACAAAGCAGTATTTTCAAGGTGATCGGTGCCTCTTCATTGGGCACGCTGATCGAATGGTATGATTTCTACATCTTCGGTAGCCTGGCTACCATCATTGGGGCACAATTGTTTCCTGCAGATGCGGGCGCCTCTGCACTGATCAATACCCTGGCCATTTTCGCAGCAGGATTTATTGTCCGGCCATTTGGAGCCCTCGTATTTGGGCGCCTCGGTGACCTGATTGGCAGGAAATATACCTTCCTGCTCACCTTAGTCCTCATGGGAGGTTCCACCTTCCTGATCGGATTGATACCCTCCTATTCCAGTATCGGCTATGCAGCTCCCATCCTGGTACTCATCCTGCGCCTCATTCAGGGACTCGCCCTCGGAGGAGAATACGGTGGCGCAGCGACCTACGTAGCAGAGCATGCGCCAGCACATAAAAGAGGATTCTTTACCAGTTGGATCCAGACCACAGCCACAGGCGGACTGTTCCTTTCTCTTGGCATTATCGTACTGACCAAAAACATCATCGGCGCCGAGGGTTTTGCAGACTGGGGCTGGAGGGTGCCTTTTCTCTTGTCTATCTTACTGGTAGGGGTGTCCATCTACATCCGAATGAAAATGCATGAATCACCCATGTTCACCAAACTGAAGACAGAAGGCAATATTTCTAAAAACCCACTCAAGGAAAGTTTCAGTCACAAGGCCAATTTCAAAATGGTATTGCTTGCCCTGTTTGGTGCTACCATGGGTCAGGGCGTGATCTGGTACACAGGGCAATTCTATGCGCAGTCTTTCATAGAAAACACCTGTAAAGTTGATTTCAATGATTCCAGGTACATTCTTTTATGGGGAATTGCCTTTGCAACTCCATTTTTCGTCATCTTCGGTTCCTGGAGTGATAAAGTAGGTCGGAAATGGATCATGCTCACAGGTATGCTACTGGGGATTATTTTTTACCGGCCGATTTATCAGATTTTCCTGGATGACACAGATTTCAGCAGGGTGACACAGCAAGATATTAAAGAAGTTTCCGGCCCTGTGGTGAGTAAACGTTTGATTGAGGGTACACGGGACAGTTTGATTTCTGCCAGTTTTATGGTTAGCTTGCGAGATGGCGCTTCTTTCACCAAAGTTCAGTCACATACACAATATGAAGATGCCAGTAAACCAGCAATTGCCCATCCTGATAGTTTTAGTGATAAAAAATTGTCCACACCAGTATTCTGGAAATTTGTTGCGCTGATCTTTTTTCAAATCTTACTGGTTACAATGGTTTATGGCCCTATTGCAGCTTTCCTGGTAGAGCTGTTCCCTACCAAGATCAGGTATACTTCGATGTCCCTGCCATATCATGTTGGTAATGGGGTGTTTGGCGGACTGGTGCCCTTCATTGCTACACTGATAGCCAGTTTCTCCGGTTCCACGCCATTATCTGGTTTATGGTATCCAATCGGTATCGCCGCATTGAGTTTTGTTATTGGAGCTGTTTATTTGTCAAACAAAAAGCCCGACCACGGAGAGGCTGAATCATAAAATAAGGTTATGAATGGATTAAAGAAAGCATTAGGATTATTGTGGGTCATATTGGGCCCCGCATCCATTATATTTATGTTTATGCAGGCCATAGAAAAGGTAGGCCTCGCAGCGGAAGGAGTGGCCAAAACAAACACTGCCCTGCAATGGGGGATTATTTTGTTCATCTTTATTCCCATCAGTGCTGGATTGGTCATTTTTGGGTACTACGCCATGAAAGGGGAGTATGATCAACTCCCCGAAGACTAATTACAAGACGCGGAGCAACAAACCTTTCAGGTATTCGCCTTCCGGAAAGGAAATCCTTACCGGATGGTCTTCCGGCTGATGGAATTGTTTGATGATCTGGACTTCCTTACCTGCATCCAATGCAGCCCAGGCAATGATCTGCTTAAAGGTTTCCATATCTACCGCTCCTGAGCAGGAGAAAGTAGCCAGTATGCCCCCGCTTTCGAGTAGCAGCATGCCCAGCCTGTTGAGGTCTTTGTATGCCCTTGCTGCACGATCAAGCGCAGAACGAGAAGGTGCATATTTAGGTGGATCCAATACAATGACGTCAAATTTTCTTCCTTCTTCTTTGAATGTCCTCAGTTGTTTATTAACATCAGATTGTATACTGTTTTGTTTGTCGGCAGCAAAGCCGTTCAGTCCCAAATTATGTTGTAGGGTTTCTATGGCCAGACCGGAACTGTCTACACTGGTTACGTGGGTCGCGCCATGGTTCAGGCTGTTTAATGAAAAGCCACCACTATAGCAAAAGCAATCCAATACCGTTTTCTCTTTTGTGTATTCGGCAAGGATCATCCTGTTGTGCCGCTGGTCACAATAAAATCCGGATTTCTGGCCATCGGCAATGTTGATGTGGTATTTGATGCCATTTTCTTTTACTTCTATAAACTCAGGAGGAGTCTCACCCCATAATAATCCTTGTACAGGCTCCAGGTTTTCGTGTTTTCTTGCGCCGGCATCGCTCTTGTCAAATATTCCTTTAGGATTTAATTCTGCGATCAGGATTTCTATAATGTCGCTCTGTACCGCGTCTATACCTGCGCTCAATACTTGCAGGGATAAGAAATCCGCGTATTTGTCGACGATCAGGCCGGGAAGGAAATCAGCCTCGCTGAATACCAGACGACAAGTATTGGTCTGTTCGCTCAGCAGGTGTGAACGTGAGGCAATTGCTTGCTTTATTTTTTGGCTATACCATGCATTATCAATGATCGTTTCTTCGTTCCATTCCAGGAGGCGCAATGCGACCCTGGATTGGTCGTGGTAATAAGCGTAAGCAAGAAATTCTTTATCGGCCGACCTTACTGCCACTACTTCTCCATTTAAGGGTTTGCCTTTCACTTTGTCGAGTGCTCCGGAGAAAATCCATGGGTGGCGCAGCACAGCTGCTTTTTCTTTGCCTTTTTTCAGTATTACCTCAATCATGATGCAAAAGTAAAGGAAAAATTGAGCATTCTCTTCGCAGGCGGCATCTTTCGCTGAAAAAAGCAAGAGCTCAAGATTTTCCTGAGAAAACTAAATTTGATACTTTTAGCCCTATGATGGAAGAAATAAATTGGGCCGACTTTGAAAAAGTGGAATTGCGTGCAGGAACGATCCTTGAGGTTTTTGATTTCCCGGAGGCTCGTAAACCGGCATACAAACTAAAAGTTGATTTTGGCGAATTGGGCATTAAGATGAGTAGTGCCCAGATCACAAGTCATTACGCTAAAGAAGAATTGGTCGGTCAGCAAATAATTGGAGTCGTTAATTTCCCCAAAAAACAGATTGGCAAGTTTATGTCGGAATTTTTGGTCACTGGCTTCGCAGATGAAAATGGTCATATTGTGCTTAGTACGCTCAAAGGGAAGGTGCCCAATGGAAGTAAAATGATATAAATGCTATCTTTGGACATGAGCTTTTATAATTTTTCAGAAGAAGAGAACCCGGCAGCGGAAGATGAGCATTATATGCGTATGGCTTTGCAGGAGGCACAGAAAGCCTATAAGGCAGAAGAGATCCCTATCGGGGCCATCGTCGTCTGTAAAGGCCGCATCGTAGGTCGCGGCTATAACCTTACCGAGCAGCTGAATGATGTTACAGCCCATGCTGAAATGCAGGCCTTTACTGCCGCAGCGCAAACTTTGGGTGGAAAATACTTGAAAGACTGTACGCTGTATGTTACCATCGAGCCTTGTGTGATGTGTGCCGGAGCGAGCTACTGGACACAATTGGGCCGCCTTGTCTATGGCGCAGCAGAGCCAAAGCGTGGCTTCAGCACCAAAGGAGCGCAATTGTTGCATCCAAAAACAAATTTAAAAGGAGGAGTACTGTCCGATGAATGCGGAGAACTGATGACCAGGTTCTTTCTCAACAAAAGAGGCTAAACTTTACAAAGGAAAGAACAAAACTTAACCCCCGAATGTTATATTTGTCTTGAAAAACAAGTTTTAATTTTTAAAATAAATAAATATGGCTTTTGAATTACCTGCGTTACCGTACGCAACAGATGCATTAGAACCGCATATCGATAAACAAACTATGGAAATCCACCATGGTAAACACCACCAGGCTTATGTAACCAACCTGAACAAGGCATTGGAAGGCAAACCTGAGGCAAGCCAAAGCATTGAAGAAATCGTTAAAAATATCTCTAAATTCCCTGCTGCAGTAAGAAACAACGGTGGTGGTCACTATAACCACTCCTTGTTCTGGGAAGTAATTGGTCCAAACAAGGGTGGTGAACCTAAAGGTGCACTGGCTGATGCAATCAATGCTGCTTTTGGTTCATTTGCAGACTTCAAAACTAAATTTGCAGAAGCAGGTGCTACACGTTTTGGTTCCGGATGGGCTTGGTTAAGTGTTGGTGCCGATAAAAAACTGGTAGTTTCTTCTACGCCAAATCAAGATAACCCTTTAATGGATATCGCTGAAGTAAAAGGTACTCCTATTTTGGGTATGGACGTATGGGAACATGCTTATTACCTGAAATACCAAAACAAACGTCCGGATTACATTGCTGCTTTCTGGAATGTAGTAAACTGGGATGCTGTAGCTGAGCGTTTCAAAAAAGCTTAATCTTAAAATTAGCTATAAAAGAGGCCCCGTTGCATCGCAGCGGGGCCTCTTTTATGCATTGCCTTTACCTTACTGTGCGAAATTGATCCAATCGATACTGATCAGATCATTATTTGGCTTCGACGCTTTTTTCACCACAAAATAGAGGTCATGCCTTCCACCAGGATTCTTAATCTGGGCATTTAGATCTACATATTTTTTCCAGTCCCCAGTTGTACTGAAATCTACCGTACTGATCAGTAGTCCTTCCGCTGAATCTATATGCACTTCTATCGTACCATTATGCTGTGCAGAGGCATAGTTGTAGGTTAACCGGGAGATGTTCTTCAGATCGATGTTTTTGAACACAAAATACGAACCGTTATGGATGCTGCCCAGATAGGTTTCGCTCCGTTGTACATTGTTTAGCAGGTCTGCGTCTTCTGCCTGTACTTTCGCCGGACGCAACAAGATGGTTTCTTTTTTCGTTAGTGGCGTAATCGCTCCGCCATTGTCTGTATAGGAAGCCGTGAATACGTACCTGCCCTGATCCCTTGTGGTCAGGTGTTTGTTCAATGTTGTGCTGCCTTGTTTTGGTAAGGCCGGGTTAGCGGCCGTTGCAGTCAGAGAGAGGATGTATTTCACCATTTCACTGGCATCGTCCCTGCTCAGTTGGGGGTGGGCGCTCATGGAATGTTCGCCCCAAACCCCGCCACCACCGGCAATGATTTTTTTGGATAACACAGCCACTGCAGATTTATTAGTTGCATAACGCTTGGCTACCTGCATGAATGAGGGACCAACGGATTTTGCATTTACCTGGTGACAGGCTTTACAATCACTTTTAGCAATCAGCGATTTACCGAAATTGTAAGTCGGGCTGATTTCCTGATGTCCTATCAGGGCCTGTGTACTCGCCACTTTAGCAATATAGTTCATGCTCACTTTTAGCCTCGCCGGGCTGATCACCTTGTCTTCTCTGTCTTTTACCACTACATTGTAACTAAAAGCCGATGCTTTGGGGAAAAAGAAGGTGTTATTGCTACTGGTGTTGATGGCGACCTGTGGCATCGTATTACCCACTTTTATGACTTTAGAGGTAGTTGAAAATTTTCCGGACTGATCGGTCACTTTCAACAAAACCTTGTAAATGCCATTCTTCTTAAAAGTGTGCTCTGGATTTTCTGCTGTAGATCCTACTTTGCCACCTTCGAAAGTCCATTGGTAGCTCAGTTTGTCACCGGTATCATTGTCGTAACTTTTTGAGGCGAAGGAAACTTTATAAGGTGCAAGTCCTATGGTATCGTTTGTAGCAATCTTTGCGAAAGGCGCGCGGTTGCCTCCGTTGAAATCAATCCTCACCAGCCTCGCATCCACATTGTCTATGCCATATACAGATCCGTATTCCAGGATGTATAAAGAGCCGTCAGGTCCCACCTCAATATCCATAGGGCGCCTGAAGTCGCCATTGCTTTCCATAAAAGGCTCCATGCTTTTGTAATTCTGGTTCTCATCCAGGCGCATGGCGAAAATCCAATTGCGCATCCAGTCGTATACAAACAGCGCTTTATCGTAATACTCAGGCATTTTCCCAGTAGCCTTTATCGCCGGATCATAGTGGTATACAGGCCCCGACATGGCACATCTGCCTCCCTCACCAAGGAAAGGATATTCTTCCGATTTATTGTAGGGATAAGCCACTAAGGGTTTTTGCGCTGCAGGCAGTTTTTGTAGTCCGGTATTGTAAGGCGAGTTGTTCTCAGGACCATTGAGGTCGAAACTTGCGCCCACAGCTTTAGTGGCAAAATCAAATTCCTTATAAGGGATGTTATTGCCAATGAAATACGGCCAGCCATAGTTTCCGGCTTTTTTAGCCTGATTGAATTCATCATACCCACGTACACCCTGAGCAGCATCGGTACCGGCATCCGGACCTACTTCACCCCAGTACAAGTAGCCCGTAGCGGCATCAACAGAAATCCGGTAAGGATTTCTGCAGCCCATCACATAAATTTCAGGTCTGGTCTTCTCTGTCCCTTTTGGGAAGAGGTTTCCCTCAGGAATGGTATAACTGCCATCTGCTTCGGGATGAATCCTGAGGATCTTGCCACGAAGGTCATTGGTATTTCCTGCCGAACGTTCAGCGGTATAGTTTACGCGGTTTGGACGTCTGTCTATGGGGGCATAACCTTGAGATTCAAATGGAACAGTGTTGTCACCGGTAGAGATGAATAGGTTTTTGTCCTTGTCCCAGGCCATGGAGCCCCCGGTATGTGCACTTACTTCCAGGTCTATGGGTACTTCAATGATCACTTTTTCCGATTTCAGGTCCAGCACACTGGTTTTGCTGATCTTAAAGCGTGAAATGTGCTGTTTGTACTGATTGCCTGCAGATGCGGTGTAGAAAAAGTAGAGGTAGTTGTTGCTGGCAAAATCAGGATCTATGGTCATGCCCAGCATACCGTTCAGGTATTTGTCAACCGCCTTGACAGGGAATTTATAAATCAGGGAAGTTTTTTTCGTTGCCGGGTTATATACATAGAAATTTCCGGCACGCTCCACAAAGAAGACCCTGCCGTCAGGGGCCAGGGAAAGCTCTATGGGTTCATTCAGGTCATTGGATAGAATAGTTTTTGTAAATCTGTTGTCTTCTGGTTTTTTAAGACTGCTTTTAACCGTGTCCAGCGGCTTTAAAGCATGTTTTGCATCTGTACTTCCCGTCTTAAAGGCAAGTAGAGCTGAAGTAATCGCAACAGCCGACACTATGGTCAGGTAGAGTTTTGCGGGTTTGATTTGGAACATGAATGGTTTCAATTTTGATTTTGTACCAAAAATAAGAGTATTCTCAGATATCTATGTTTTGTAACATCATTATGCGAAGATCAGATAATGATGGGGTAAAATCAGCCAATGGATTTTTATTTCATAAATTAGATTACACACAAATATAACCGTTATGAAATTTACATCTATTTTGAGCGTCTTGCTCTTCTATGGGCTGTATGCACATGCCCAGGACCCATTTGAACGTAAAGTAAAATTTGGCATCAAGGGAGGGTTCAACGCTTCGCTTTTTACCCGTACGGTAGAACCCTTTGGTCCTGCCCAGCGTGCCAGACTCGACTATTTCAGGCGTTTTTTCCATGCTTCCGGATTTGGTGGTTTAACCGCGGAAGGAAGCATCTCGAATCGGTTTAGTATCGGCGCTGAGGTATTGTATAGCTCCAGGGGGATGGCACATCGGGAGAAAAACGACTATGTGGTTACTTACGATGAGGAAGGGAATGAACAGCAGGCTTACAATTACTTTAACTACAACCTGGCTTACCTGGAATTTCCGATCACCGTAAACTACAATTTCGCTGATCCTGATAGCAGAACTTATGTCGCTGCGTATGCGGGGATGGCACCTGCGATCTCTGTTCGTGCCACTACCAAAGTAAGGTATGCGGAATCAATAGATGCTTCAGGGCGACGAGCCGTTAATGAAAAAAGCCGGCTGGATAACGTCAATCATTTCAACAATAGTATTTTGCTGGGGATCAAAGTCGGTGAGCACAATACCCGCAGCGTGTCGCCTCTTGGGGATTTCAGAATGAGCTATACCATGCTGCCTGTTTTTAAAAAAGATGTAGTAGCCAATGGCAATAATTTGAAGACCGCAATGCTGACCTGCTCTATCGGGCTTGGGCTCAGGTTTTAATGTTTGTCGGACCCAGGGTTAAAATAAGGTGATGATGGGTTAATATCGAATCATGAGTTTTTGTGGTATGACTTAGCTTTGTCTAAGAGAAAACCAGATATAATGAAAAAACTATTTGCCACTTTATGGCTGCTGGCAGGCCCATACCTTGCTTTTTCACAGGAATCAGCAGATTTGAAACTTCAGAAAACCGACGTGATCATATCCAAACACATTTATGGACAGTTTGCTGAGCACCTGGGCAGAAGTATTTACGATGGATTTTACCGAAATGGAAAGATCAGGATGGATATTGTTAAAGCTTTGAAGGAAATCAAAGTACCCAATTTGCGCTGGCCTGGCGGATGTTTTGCCGACCAATACCATTGGCGCAATGGAATCGGCACCAAAGTCTCGAGACCCATAGGCATCAACACCACCTGGGGCATGGTACCCGAAGACAATTCCTTCGGTACGCATGAATTTCTGGAGCTTTGCAGCCTCATTGGTTGTGATCCCTACCTGGCCGGAAACGTGGGAACCGGAAATCCGCAGGAAATGAAAGACTGGATCGAATACCTGAACTATGGAGGTAAGAGTACCTTATCGGCACTCCGTGCAAAAAATGGACATCCTGAGCCCTTTAAAGTTCCTTTCTGGGGAGTAGGAAATGAAAGTTGGGGCTGTGGAGGAAACATGCGGCCCGAGTATTATGCCGATCTGTATAAGCAGTACGAGACCTTCTGTATGAGCTATCCGGGCGCCCCGCTGAAAAAGATTGCAGGTGGAGCCAATATCGATGACTACAACTGGACAGAGGTATTGATGAAAAATATCCCGGGGAGGAGCATGTGGGGTTTATCGCTGCATTACTATACCTTTCCGAGTGGGCGGTGGGAGCCAAGGGGCAAGGCCACAGATTTCAATGAAGCAGAATACCAAACTTCTATTAAGCAGGCAAAAAGAATTGAAGAGATCGTAACCAAACATTCGGCGATCATGGATAAATACGATAAAGGGAAAAAAGTAGCTCTGGTGGTTGATGAATGGGGTGTCTGGGCTGATGTAGAGGCCGGAACCAACCCAAGCTTTATGTACCAGCAGAATACCCTGCGTGATGCGCTGGTTGCTGGTCTTACCCTGAACGTATTCAATAACCATGCAGAGCGCGTAAAAATGGCCAACCTTGCGCAGACCGTAAACGTAATTCAGTCGGTGATCTTAACAAAGGGAGATCAGATGTTGCTCACGCCAACCTATCATATTTTCGACCTGTATAAAGTGCATCAGGACGCCACGTTGGTCAAGACAGACATCTCGCATCCTGATTTGAATGTCAGTGCCTCCAGAGATGCCAAAGGCGTTGTGCATGTAAGCATAGTGAATACTTCTCTGACAGCCAACGTTAATGTAAATTTGGATTCAGAGGTGGCATCAGGGAAAATCCTAAGTTCAGCAAATGTGTCTGACTACAATACTTTTGAAAATAAAAACAAGATCGTATTGAAAGACTTTAACGCAAAAGGTAAAACGGTACAGATCCCTGCAAAAAGTGTGGTGATGCTCACGCTGAACTGATAGAAAAACATCCCGAAGCAGTCATTCTGCTTCGGGATGTTTTAAATTACTCAACAATCGTATAACTGCTCCTTTGGGAAAAAGAGCGGCCAAATACATCTACTGCCTTCACTTCGATAGCGTGGGTTCCCGGGCTTAGGTCCGAAGGCAAAATACCTTTCCATAAATGCGTGCTTTTAGCAGGATTGGAAGGTCTTCTGGCTTTCTTCGTCTTGTCTGTAATACGCTTCCATTCGGCGACCTCTGCCAGGTAGAAAGGATCAAATTCAAAACGCTGCTCCATTGGTTTCCAGTCGCCATTATCTATCCTGTATTGTACCTCATTGTCCTTCGCTCCGGTATAGAAATTGACGTATACCTCTGCAATGCTGTCGCTGTTTTTGGTCAATTTTTCCGGAACCGTGATCCTCATCTGTTCGCTGGCATCTTTACCTGCTACCTTATAGTCAATCACATATTGGTTGCCCTTAAAATGAATGAAACCATAGCCTTTTGGTGTACCGTCCCGCATGGTAGAGATCGGTGTGCCATTTCTATCGCTCAAGCCAGAATAGAAATCGCCGGATGCAGTTCCTATATTGAAATGGTGATGTGGTTTATCCTGCAGCCATTCCGTTCCCCTGACATAAAAGTCCTGGCGCTGCATGTGCGTGTGTGCAGAAATGGACAGCGTATGAGGGAAATCTTTGATGGCATTGAACAACCTTTTCCTGGTTGCTGAGCTAAAAAGAAATTCCGGCTCGCTCATCGGGATGTGCATGGTCATCACGATCAGGTAATCTTTGGGCACATACTTCAGGTCGTTTTCTACAAACTTCAACTGATCTTCCCTGAGGCCTCCGTAGTAACCACGGCCATCTCTCGGATCTGGGTACAACACATCGTCGAGCACGATAAAGTGCACTTTCCCATAGTTAAAGGCATAGGTAGCAGGGCCAAAATGAGCTTCGAAAGATTCGTCTGAAAACAAGTCGTCTTTCGCATCCATATCCAGGTCGTGATTGCCCATCATGTTGTACCATGGAATCCCTACCCGCCTCACGGCTGCGGTATAGGAAGGAAAAAGATCCAGCTTATCGCCTACCTCATCCCCCATACTGATGCCGAAGCAAACGTTTTTTACGCCCTCTACTTCCTTAATAACATCGCGGACGAAGTAATCCACCTGTTCTTCGTTATAGACCTGTGGGTCACCAAAAATCAGCGCAGTGTAGTTGTCATTTTCTTTATGGGTTCTTAAAGCAAAATCCACAGACTTTGGCAGAGGGCCGGTAGGGGCTACACCCTTGTATTTTAGCACCGGAGAGCCCTTCGGCTTGTGGTTGTAAAAATACTGCGGCAGGTTATCTGCATTCAAAGGAACCTGATATCCTGTGGGTTTAATCACGCTGATCATATTGTCTTCAGCAATAGGGAGCTTGTAAAAGCCCTTCGCATCTGTTAGTGTAACTTCCTGTCCATTGCTGACCGCAACGCGGGCAATCCCTTTTTCATTGGGATCTTTTTTGCCGTTGTTGTTGCTGTCATGGTATACGTAGCCGGATGCGACTGTTTGTGCCTTCACTTGCACAAAGATCATCGCTAATACTACTACTAGTCTTAATTTCATAAGTTGAATATTGCTTACTTTGTAGTGGTGTATTTGTATACTGTAGTTTTGTTGTCACCTGCTGTACTCACCGCGATATAGGGAATAGCATCGGAGGAAACCTGGAGGTCAAAGCCGTTGATTTTACCTGATACCACTAATCGTTGCGTGTTCCAGTTATTTGTAGCTTCGTTAAACGTCCGGAAGTACAAACCCGAGTTATTCCCAAAAGCGAAGTACAGTTTTCCGCTTGGGTCTATGGCTAATGCATATTTTTCATCTTCGCCCTGGCTGTTTCCGGCAGACCCGAGTTCTTCCCAGACAGCACTTACTTTGTTGAACTTAAGTATGCGGTTCAGGCGCTGACTGGAAACTACAGTTTGGTATCCGATATAAACTTCTCCTGTTGCACTTGCAGCGCCAATTACCGACGTATAGGGAGCCAAGTTATCAGCTGCCCTGAAGCCAGTAGGGCCAACGGCCGTCCAAACGCCATTTACCAGCTTATACATGCTTAAATTGCTGTTTCTATCAAGTACGGCGAGGTAACTTTTTCCGTCTAGCCCCCTAAAAGCAGATACAGCGCCAATCAATGGGTTCGCGATCGCTGGTGTCATGTTGTTCCACTGACCCGTGATGAAACCCGAAACATAAATCGCACGACGTGCATATCCTGTTATTGCAGTTCCAGTTGAAACCGCTACTATCGGCTGGCTATTTTCGCCTATGGCAAAAGAGAACTTATCCAGCTTCATTGGTGTAAAATACTTTGCACCGACTGGCGCCCATTTGTTGTTTTCATATTTAAGCACAGTTCCTTTTTGCTGACTGTCGCTATAGTCGTTATACCCAATATAAGGATTACCCTCGTCATCAAAGGAAATTTGAGTGCCCACCGCCCTTGCCTCTGAAATTCCAGTTGAGGCCCCAAGGTAAGTCCAGGTCGATCCTGTATAACTGATGACGGCAGCTTTTCTGTTCTCTGTAGCGATAGTATTTCCCTGCTCATCCTTTCCCGATCTGTAATAGACTAGGTATGGATATTTGGTGATGGGGTTGATGGCCATCTTAAGGTCACTCGTAGTCGGTACAATGATGTTGCTTTCTCCGATGATCCACCATTTCGGGCCGATAAACGATATCGATGCGGTGAATTTGATCGGCTCAGCCATCTGCAGTGCAGGATCAGAAAATAGATATTCAATGGGATTGCTAAAGTCGTTGACACTTACCTGACTTTGTTGAGCCGTTGCTCCGATTTTTAATGATGCACCAGTCGTCGTTTTAAATCTCGCAATGAGTTTTGTCAGGTCGATCGATTCAGGTACAGGAATTTCAATCTTCGTTCCGCGGATTATTCCTTTATAATCGTCCTGTAATACAGGATTGTCGGCTTTGTAAAAGCCAAAGGATTCCAATGCGGTCTTCTTCTCTACCCTAACCTGATAAGTACGTGTGCTCTTGTCCTCTGCTTTTATCCTGAAAGCTAAAGGATGTGAGAAGTCCTGTTCTGTTAATCCTGGCTCCTGAACTTCGTTACCCACCTGAACAATTGTTCTTGGATTTTCAGTTTTGAAGTCTACAATTAGTTTTGTGACGTCAACCTCTATAGGAAGGGATACCAGGATCTCATCATTTGTTATACTCCCCGGATATTCCTTTAGCACTACACCTGCGGCATTTTTTTCAACCAGTGTAAAGGACTCTATACCTTTACTATACATAATGGGGTCTTTTTTACATCCCGCTGCAGTCAGGAAGATCAACATCAGCAGAAAGGAAATTTTTTGAATATTTTTCATCGCAATTAGTTTAATGTCTTAAAGTTTTCCGGCATCAGAACAGCCTTTATGCCGGGGGTATCTATCAGATACTTTTTAGCATAAGCTGCAATCGATGCAGGAGTGATATTGTTAATCATATTTTCGTATTCATTGAAGTAGCTGTAGCCTTTGAAGCCGTAGTAAAACTGGTTTCTAAGCGCCGAACTCCAAAACAGGTTTTTTCCTGCCTGCTTTTTGTAAGCATCGATCTGTTGTACTTTGATATTTGCAAGATCGCTCAGGAAATAATTGGGTTCATTGGCCACTTTGGCTACTTCCAGCTTAGCTTGTTTAATCAGAAATTCCGCCGATTCCGGGGCACAACTGAAGGAGATTCTCGAACGAATCAAAGGAGAGGGGATGCTGGTCGCAGAGATGGCTACACCGACACCATAAACTCCTGAATTCTCTTCCCTCAGGTTCAGGCGCAGCTTCACTTTCAGCACCTCCTGAAGTAAGGTCTGCACCAGGATCTCTGGATATTCATAGTTGACTTTGTTGCTTTGGTAAAACAGATTCACCGTACTTTTAGGGGCAGCGCCTGCATACACCAGAATGTCCTTGCCCTCAGTACCACCTACTGGTCCTTTGTATTCGAATCCTTTCTTGTAATCACCAGAAGGCAATCCCCCGATGTATTGCTCAATCATCGGTTTGATGCTGTCCGGATGGAAGCCGCCTACCACTACGAATTGGAAGTCTTTTGCCGACCCAAAACGGCTTTTAAATACAGGAATGATGTTCTCGAAGCGGACTTCTTTGTTGATGCGTTCCGCAGTCATGTCAGAAGCATAATCCTCATCCCCTTTCAGCAATTCTGCAATCGCTTTATTGTAAGCATAGGAAGGAGAGAGTTTATTGTTTTCCAGGCTTTCTATGGTGCTGCGCTTTGTTTGCTCAAAGGTGACCTGATCTGCATTAGGGTAGACCCATTTCAGGTACATCAGCTGAAACATGGTTTTTGCATCTTTCCAGTCAGCACTGGTTACGACACCTTCACGGGTGCCGGAAAGCACCAGTGTGGCAGAAGCGGAATTGCCAGTAAGGAATTCGGTTAAGGCGCGACGGCTAAATGCCCCGGCCCCGCTCAGCCCGGTTACCGGCTTTACAAATTGTGCTGTGGCAAACTGGGTAGAATCTAAAGCATAAATGCCCCCTTTTCTAAAACCGGAGATGGAGATGTAATCTTTCTTCTCTGTCGTTGGCTTCAGGTATACAGTAGTGCCGTTGGATAAGGTCCATTTCAGAAGACCCACCGCATCAATCTTTTCTTCCCTGATTACTTTTCCCGCTGTTGGCTCCTGTACAAGTAAACGATCAGGAATGCTCACCTGATCCGTCCATGGCTTTAGTTTCATTGCTTTCACTTCTGCAAACAAGGTTTTTAGTGCCTGTTGGCCCGGTAGGCTGGCAGCATCCTTTTCAGGAGCTGTCAGCAGGACAACGGTATTGCCCGGGTTGTTTTTCGATTGTAAAAAGGTGAGTAGGGTCAATGAATCTATTTGAGGAGCGTATTTTAATGCGAGTTGATTGCGGGTTGTTTTTGCGATCATGGTGCTGCCTTCATAGAAGGTATCATGGATCTCATTGAGGTAAGTTTCGGCCTGTGTCTTGTCTTCTGCAGCCGCAGAACGTTTGATGGCAGCGATATATTCATCCCTGAATTTCTGTATTTCAGCTTTGGTAAACCCAAACCGGGCAATCCTTTGGCTTTCTATCAGGTATTGTCTGATGCCTTCCTGGATTTGGTCATGGTATAAGGCTACACCTCCGGCTACGATCCCGTTTTTCAGGACAACATTGCTTACTGAAAAACTTCCGTCTTTGAAGTCGTTCTGGAGTTGTGAAATCCTACTGAAACGGTTTTTCGCTAGTGCATTGAAAAACGTTTTGATCAATTGCTGTTGATAATCCTGTTCCGTTTTGACCCCTGCAGATGCTTTGATCTTATGGAATACACTCAACTCTATGGATCGGGCCTCTTTGTCAGTCAGGATCGAAAACAAAGTATCTTTGTGCTGCGGCAGTTCGTAGTAGATACGTTTTTCCTTACTTTTCGCACGGTACTGATTGAACTCTTTCTGGATGTAGCTTTCTACTTTTTTAGGGTCGATGTCTGTTACAATCGCAATAGACATCAGGTCTGGCCGGTACCATTTCTCGTAGAAGTCTACGATCCGTTGGCGCTTAAAATTCTTCAGGATCTCCACTTTACCGATGGGCAGTCTTTCTGCATAACGTGATTTATTGAAAAGCACAGGCAGATATTGGTCGCGCAACCGGTTGTCAGCACCTTGCTTGCTCCTCCATTCTTCTATTACCACACCACGTTCCTTGTCAATCTCCTGCTGATCGAAGCTTACACCAAAAGCCCAGTCGGCCATGATGTCTATCGATTTCTCCAGGTTCTTTTCGTCTTCGGTATTGATGCTGATCTTGTATACCGTTTCATCAAAACTGGTATGCGCATTCAGGTCAGCACCGAATTTCACCCCTTTAGACTCCAGAAACTCAATTACATCATTCTTAGAATAATGCTTGGTTCCGTTGAAGGCCATGTGCTCTATAAAATGGGCCAGCCCCAATTGATCCGACTCTTCCTGCAAGGAGCCGGCATCGAGAAACAGTCTTAAGGCTGAAGTCCCCGGCGTTTTATTGCTCTTGTAAATGTAATACGTAAAGCCGTTTTTAAGCTTTCCCTTCAGCAGGTTTGGGTCTTGTGGCAATTGCTGTGCATTGAGGGTTGAGCAAAACCCATAAATTGCCAGAAGTACCAATGTTATTAATTTCTTCCTCATCTGTCTGCTTTATTTCTTCGTAATGACCAATTCCCTTTGTAAGCCATCTGGCCCCGGCATGCCGATCGTATAGTTTTTGCTGTTACTCAAAAGACGGATCGTAAGTGTATTGTTCTTTGTGGCATCTAATGGAAATTCCTTCCAGGCAATTCTTACGGACCGCTCAAAAATTCCCTGGGCGAAATTCATCGTTCCGCCTTTGGTGATCAGTTCAAAATCCCGACCTTCTAACAGACCATCACCAATCTTTACCTCATAATTCAGCGTGATGGGTTCAAACTGTAGTGCCGAACTCAGGTATACTTTATAGTCTACTGTATCCCTGCGATTGGCCAGAACTTCTATAGTACTATTATTCTCGAAATTGATATGGAAAAAAGGGTGGTCATAAGGAACGGATTCCTTGGAACAGGATGCTGCCAGTAACAGAACGGGCAAAATGCAGCGCATGAGGTATTTTATATGTTTGTTCATCACATTTAATTAGTTAAATCCTGGGTTTTGAATAAGTGCGGTATTGGCCTGTGTTTCCCTGCTCGGGATAGGCAACACAAATTTGTCATTCGGGTAGCTGAGGACACACTTGTTTGCATTGCAATCGATCCCTCTGGTTAGTGCTTCCTTACGTCTTATTAAATCAAAAAGCCGGTGGTTTTCCATGCAAAGTTCTCTATTGCGTTCCTCCATGATTTGCCGCCCCAAATCGACCCCGGTAGTGTTGACCGTGATTTGTCTGCTTGGATGGGCTCTTTGGGAAATGAGTTCAATATCATCCGCCGCTTCAGTATATCTTTGAAGGTTCCAAAGTGCCTCAGCACGGTTCAGGTATACTTCAGATAAACGGATGATTTGTATCGATGGCGGCTTCACGGATGATACTACGCCATCTGCATATTTTTTTGTCAGGTAACGTTGTGCATTTTTACCTGACGTAGGAACAGTAAACATCCTGGTGAAGCGGATGTCGTCCGAGTCATAAAGGTTCCTGAGTTTTCCGGAAGCGCTGTATTCGGCTGCCGAAGCATCAGAAAATATATTTACAACATTACTGGGGCTATTGGCAAGGCCTGCATTGGTCAATTGAAAGATCATCTCAATCTTTTTACCGCTATTGTCCTGAGGGCTTGTGGCTAAAAATACGCCTGAGTAATCCGTTGCACTGACAAGTTGATATCGGTTGTCCTGGATCACCAGATTCGCATAGGCCAGACATTGGTTCCAATCACCTTTGTACAAATAAACCCTCGAGAGTAGCGCAAGGGCGGCCTGATAGGTCATTCTGGTTTGACCTGTTGCATTGGCATGTTGCTCCAGCAGGGGCAGGGAAGCAGTAAGGTCGGCTATAATCTGATCGTAGACCTCTTTCACTGTGTTTCTAGCCAACTGCTGGCCAGGACTTGGCGTTTTCAAGACAATCGGAATGCCCATATGGGAGGCGTCATCGGTAAATTTATAGGGCTGCGCATAGACACGGCAAAGGTCGAAATGAAATAGGGCTCTCATGGCCAGTGCCTGACCAGATATAGCTTCCAGCGTACTGGTCTGATCCGGGAACTTCGTCTTCAGTTCCGGAACCGCAGCCAATATGTTATTCGCATTGTTCAGTGCAGCGTAAATATTCAACCAGATGTCGCCTACTGCGAGTGCGTCATCTACTGTTGCGCTCTCAAAATTGAACTGATCGAGCATGGTTGTTCCGCTGGCCGTCCGGATTAAATTGTCTGAAGCTACATCGCCGTACATGGCGAAGTCTTCTTTATAGTATTCTAAAGTGCGGTTATAAACGCCGTTCATGGCAGCTTTTGCACCATCTACTGTTTCAAACAAAGTGTTTTTTCCTGTGGTATTGAAAGGTTCCTTTTCAAGAAATTTTTTGCAGGAGACGACTGTTAATGAAACAGTCATTAATATGATAAGAATATAATTGGACTTTTTCATGGTATTTAAAGACTTACGTTTAAACCAAGAGACAATACAATTGGTTGCGGATACGGACTGAATGAATTGCGAAAATCGTTGCGGTCGGACGGGGTGCTATAGGGCGTCCAAAAACCGATATTATCTGCTTGCAGATATATTCCAGCACGATCAAGGTTGATCTTTTTAATCAGCGTTTTTGGTAAACTGTAGTTCAGACTGACGTTTTGCAACCTGAGACTGGTTTTTTTGTGCAAGAATCGAGTGGAATTTCTGCCATTGTCTGCATTTTCTCCTAAAACCGTTTTAGGGATATTGCTCAAGTCGCCGGGTTCCCTCCAGCGATCAAGTAAATTGGTCGACTGATTGTTCGCAGCAAGGTTTCTCCCGTCAGATTCAGCATCGCGTTGCAATCTGCTGAAGGCATACCCACCTACGTTGTAGATCATCAATGAGGAAAGGCTAAACGATTTATAGTTGATTCTGTTGGTCATGCCACCAAAAAAGTCAGGAGTGGCTTTTCCGGCCGTAACGCGGTTAGCGAGGTTAAATGTCTTTGTGATATTGCCTCTATTGTCGTACCAAAGCGGGCCTCCATCCCGGGGATCCACTCCAGCCCAGCGAATCAGGTAAAATGTGCTGGCATCTTGTCCCACTTCGCGTATTGCAATGTCCAATACCTTGGAGTTGTTGTTGTACAGCTTAAGTATTTTGTTGGTGTTCCTGGCAATATTAAAGATCGTTGTCCAGCCAAAGTTTTTACTTTTTATGTTTTCAGTGATCAGGTTCATCTCGATCCCCCTGTTGCGGACAGATCCGATGTTTTGTGTCACACTGGTGAAACCAACTGTACGTGTTACATCCACTTCATCCAGCATATTCTTGGTTGTCCTGTTGTAGAATTCAGCCTCCAAAGTGATCCGGTTAAACAAACCGATGCTGAGTCCGGCATTGATTGTCCTGGTGGTTTCCCAGGATAAGCGGGGGTTTTCTCCGGACACCATGACGGCGCCTAACTCGCCGTCGTACAGGTATTGTTCAGTGAAGCTGTATACTCCTTTTGCTTTATAAGAACCAATTCTGGAATTTCCATTGATGCCGTAACTTACCTTTAGCTTGGCGAAATTTACGGCCTTGCTGTTCCAAAAATCCTCATTACTGATGGTCCAGGAAGCTCCCACGGAACTAAAATTTGCCCACCTTACATCAGAACCAAAATCGGAATTTGCATCCTTGCGGAAACTGCCCAGGAGGCTATATTTATTTGCGAAAGTATACCTTAACTGTCCATAATAAGAAATCCCTGTTTTCTCATCCCCACCCAATCTATATTCCTTTCTCTGTGCAACATTTGCGTCGCGGACATCATCATTGTCAAAGCCATAGCCGGTAATTGAACTGGATCTGCGTCGATTACTTCTTGCTTCACCCGCGAGAAGTGCAGAGATGTCATGTTTTCCAAGACTTTTTTCGTAATTCAAACGATGTTGGGAGTTCCAGTCGAAGGTTTTATTCTTAGCAAATACTGCTTTTCCTTCATCCCTGTTGCTATTGGCAAACATTGATCCATAGATGTCTTCATGACTCAGTCGGGAATCCAATCCATTTGTAGTAGTATAGTTTAGTCCGGGTATGATGCTTATTGTACCTCCAACGTTCCCGGTGAATGCATTCGTTTTTTGCTGGTCCTGGTTATATTTAGCTTCATCCAGCATGTTATAGAAATCTTTTACAAAATTCCCGTCCGAATCATAAGGACTATCTACCGGCCTGTTTGTATAATAATTGTTACCAGGGTTAAACATTTTGTTGGTATTATAAGATGCACCGACCCGAAGGAAAAGGTCTATCGACTTATTGACTTTTTGGTCGATATTGATCCTGGTCGATAAACGTTGGATGTCATTACTGATCTCGATCGGTTTTTCTCTAAAATATGCGCCAGATATGTAGTAGCGTGTATTCTTAATTCCCCCGGAAAGGGAGAGGTCATGCTGTGTGGTGACTCCTGTCCTGAAAATCTCTTTGTACCAATCTGTACTTCCATTTCCCTGAGGAACTAATTTTGATTGATCCAATGCGGTATTGTTCTGATAAGACTCGCGGTATAACTCCTGGTATTGGTCGGCATTGAGTACCTGAAGATGATTGTTGCCAATCAGGTTAAGCCCAGACCTGAATGAGTAGCTTACTGATCTTTGTCCCGAAACACCCTTTTTTGTCGTGATTAATATAACACCATTGGAGCCGTCAGCACCATATAATGCGGTCGCAGAGGCATCTTTAAGCACAACTACACTTTCAATGTCATTCGGGTTTAAATAGGTGAGGGGACTGATGCTCGTGTTCATGCCTAAGATGGAATTGTTTTCATTACCCGTATTCAGGGGAATTCCATCCAATACCCATAAAGGATCGCTGGATGCGCCGAATGAAGCCTCACCCCTGATCGTCGTTTGATACCTTGGGCGGATGCTACTGGTATTTCCACCTTGTATTCCACCCTGGATTTCATATTGAAGTCCGGGTACTAAACCTTCCAGTAGTTGGTCTACCCTGTTGAGTGGCCTACGTTCCAGGTCCTTGCTGTTCACTACAAAAGCACTACCAATCTGGTTCTCTTTTTTTTCAGAAGTACCGAAGGCTGTGATGATCACTTCCTGGAGATCACTGGCAGTTTCTTTTAAAACCACATCAATGGTTTGTCTGCCATTTACCTGTATTTCCTGTGTACCATACCCGATCATTGAAAAGATCAACACCCCATCAGCCGGAACAGAAATGGCATAAACACCATTTTCATTGGTTCCAACAGATTTTCTGGCTCCTTTTAGGCTCACCACTACGCCAGGCAGACTGAGGTCTGATTGGCTCCCCGTCTCACTGCGAACTGTGCCCTTTACTGTAATTTCCTGTTTTGAGCTTATTGGCTTCAATTCTGAAATGATCACCGTTTTATCAATGATCTTATAGCTCAGCGATTTTCCAGCTGTAACTTGTTTAAGTGCCTCGTTAAGGTCCGCGTTGTTGAGGTCCATACTGATGCTGCCCGATTTCTTCAGTACATCTGCATCATACAGGAAAAAATATCCTGTTTGTTTGTTGATGTCTTTAAATACGCTTTCCATATTGGCATTGCGTACCGAAAGGCTGACTTTTTGGGCGTAGCCGGATGCTTGTACAGCCAGGGTGCCGAGTATTAATAAGAAAATAGTTAACCTCATAACTAATAGTATCTTTCTATTAAATGACATGGATATTCCCGCACACTTGCCGAGAAGAAATTGTTTCATATTTTTGTATGTGTTGGTTTTGAAAATTGATTGAAATTCGATAGTCATCAAATGAGAATAGCCGCACAATAAATTCCGGGAACATGGCAGTGTTTCCGGTTTTTTTATGTCTATTCTTTTGTCGGTGGTGTGGTAGTGGTTAGTTCATATGGTTTGGTTTTTTGGTTTAAGGTTTATTTATCGTAGTCGACGGTTACCGTTCTGCCCTCCAGGCTAAACTTGATCCCGCTCACCGCATTAAGCATTTCCAGCGTCTGTTTCAAAGTTGCCTGCCGGCGGATATTTCCGCTATATTTTTTTTCAATAGGTTTTCCTTTGTACTTTACTTCTACATCATACCATCTGAAGATTTGATTCATGATCTCGGGCATGGTATCTCCGTCAAAATAAAAGGTCCCTTCCGTCCAGGCAATGGATTTCTGCATGTTTGCCTGACTGATGGCTAAAGCTCCGTCTTCTACAGATGCGGTTTCTCCCGGTATGAGCATTTGCTTCTTACCTGCCTCTGTAATCTTGATAGAGCCCTGTATCAGTGTTGTCCTGCTTTTGCCGCCAAAGGAGCTGATGTTAAAGTGCGTGCCTAAAACTTCCACTTCCGTTTCGTTAAAATCGACTTTAAAAGGCAGGGCTTTGTTGTGCGCAACCTCGAAATAAGCTTCCCCTTTAAGGATTACCTTTCGGTTGGTTTTGTTAAAATCGGTTGCGAAGGCGATGGAAGAGGCAGCATTGAGCCAGATCTTCGTGCCATCGGGCAAGATCATCCGGTATTCTCCTGCTCTTGGGGTTTTTACGGTGTTATATCCTTTACGGGTGGTTTTCGAGGTCTGGTTAAATACCAATAAGCCCTGATAAGCATGTACATCCATTTTTTTATCCGCACCGTTCAGACGAAGTGAGGCTTCATTTAGGCTGATCTCTGAGCCATCGGCCATGCTCAGTACTGCTTTTTTACTACCCGGCATCACGTCCGCCACCTTACTGGTCACTTGTGCGGCATCGCTGGACTGCTGGTTGTAGCGGTAAAGTCCAAATCCAACAGTAATCAGGAGTACAGCAGCTGCGCTATATTTCCATGCGCTGTTCCAGAGCATTCTTTTCGCCGGTCGCTCCGTGATCCTGCTACTAATGGCTGCCCAGCCTTCGTCTATATCTGTTCCATGGAGATAACTGATCTCTTTTTGCACATCCCTGGTATTGCGGAAGGATTCTACGAGCTCCCTGTTCTCCGTTGAGGCATTGAGCCAGCGCTCAAAATCAAGGGCCTCCTGGCCTGTCAGCTCATTCTTCAGGAATTTGATGATGAGTGTTGCGGTATGTTTGTAATTGCTTTGCGTTCCCATAGACAGGTATAAGAAACCTGAAAATGAAAATGGGGTGAAAAGAAATGAAAATAATTTTTATTTGATCAGAAAGAGGGACAGTAAGGCGAAGAAATCCGGATTCAAACGGAGCTTTAAAAGTTCAAGCCCTCTTTTCTTTTGGGTCTTCACGGTATTGATGCTAATGCCCAGCTCTTCGGCAATCTGAGGGTTTTTCAGCCCTTCAAGGTAGCCCATGCGAAAGATACGCTGGCAGCTTTCCGGCAAAGTAGTAATCACTTTATTCAGTTCGCTGAGTACTTCCGAACGGATCATGGCGTTTAAGGCTACGGCATCTTCAGCAGGATCCAGTTCCTGTTTGTTCAGATAGCCCAATTCCAATTTTTGCCTGCGGAGCTTGTTCAGGCAGGCGTTTCTTACCGAAGAGTAAAGGAAACTGACAATGGCTTCCGGTGCATCGGAGAGCCGTTCCCGGAGGTTCCAATAGGTCACAAAGCTCTCCTGAACAATATCTTTCGCTGCATCATTGTCATTCAAAAATTGCATGGCAAAATGACAGAGCTTGGAATAATTGCTTCTAAATAATTCTTCAAAAGAATTAACGGTATGTGTTTCCCTGGACAACCTGATTGAAGATTTAAATGAATCTGCAGGTCAAAAATAAGATTTATCTCCCAGCAATCCAATACATTAAATCCTATTGCCAACAGAGAGTTGGTTTTGGTTACAGACCAACAACGTCTTTTTTCTTCTTTTGCTTCATGGTCTTAGGAATCACATTTAGGATCTCTTCTTTCAGCGCATTCAGCATTCTCCTTTTGATGAAGTTCTTGTGGGTAGCCAGGCTGATCTCGCGGACCGGTTCCGGCGATTTAAAATAGCGGACCTTGCTCAGCTGTTTGTTGCTCAGCTCTTCCAACGCCAGTTCTGGCAGCAACGTTGCTCCATTGTTGATGTCTACCATACGGATCAGCGTTTCTACACTTCCTGTATTGTAAGTAAGCCCCTGCAGGCGATTGTGCTTGGTCGACCGACAAATGTTGAGTACCTGTGAGCGCATGCAATGCCCTTCGTTCAGTAACCAGATGTTCTCATCTTCCAGGTCGTCCGCATCTATGGTTTTCTTTTTGTACAGTTTACTGTTCTTGCTGATATAGGTCACAAAGTTTTCATAGTACATGGGGGTCTCGGCAATGGCATTGTCCGCGAGAGGAGTGGCCAGGATTCCGCAGTCCAGTACCCCTGTTTTCAGGTGATGGATGATCTCCTCTGTGGTATATTCCCAGATGAGGAGTTTCAGTTCCGGATATTTCTCCATCATGGCAGATATGACTTTTGGGAGGAGGTAGGGGGCTACGGTAGGGATGATGCCCACCTTTAGTTCGCCTACTACATCCTGTTGCTGACTGCTGATGATCTCTTTGATCTTTTGGCTTTCCTGCAAAACCAGTCGTGCCTGTTCTATGATCTGGGCCCCGATTTCTGTTGGGATGATGGGCTGCTTGCTGCGGTCAAAGATTTTGACGTTGAGCGTTTCCTCCAGCTTTTGTACCTGCATACTCAGGGTAGGCTGGGTTACAAAGCATTTCTCTGCAGCGCCTACGAAGCTTCTGTAAGTATCTACGGCAACAATGTATTCCAGTTGGACTAAAGTCATATAGCTAAAATTGATGTTCTTTAGCAAAGATATCAATTTTAGCTATATGGGCAAGTGCTTAGATGTGTTTTGCTAGAAAGTCTTTATAAGCCAGTTGTATGCCTTCTTCCAGTTCAATTTTATGCTTCCAGCCCCGTGCATTCAGTTTAGATACATCCATCAGTTTGCGTGGTGTTCCATCTGGTTTACTGCTGTCGAATATCAACGCTCCTTCAAAACCAATGATCTTTTTGATAAGCAGCGCCAGGTCTTTGATGGTCAGGTCGTGCCCTGTGCCAATGTTCACGAATCCCGCTTCATTGAAGTTTTGCATTAAAAAGTAACAGGCATCTGCTAAGTCGTCTGCAAAAAGAAATTCCCGCATTGGTGAGCCCGAACCCCAGATGGTCACCTCTGGACTGCCGTTCACTTTAGCTTCATGGAATTTGCGGATCAATGCTGGCAATACATGTGAGTTCTGAGGGTGGTAATTGTCGTTGTAGCCATATAGGTTGGTGGGCATTACCGAGATGAAATTACAACCATATTGCGCACGGTATGCATCAGCCATTTTTATCCCTGCAATCTTGGCAATGGCATAGGGTTCATTCGTCTCTTCCAGGAGGCCTGTGAGCAGGTATTCTTCTTTTAAGGGCTGTGGGGCTAACTTAGGATAAATGCAACTTGAACCCAGAAACATGAGCTTTTTTACGCCGGCTTTATAAGCCTGGTGGATTACATTGTTTTGGATGCACAGGTTCTCATACAGAAAGTCAGCACGATAGGTATTGTTAGCCACAATACCGCCGACCTTTGCTGCGGCAAGAAACACGTATTCCGGCTTCTCCAATTCAAAAAAATCGATAACATCCTGCTGATTGCGCAGGTCGAGTTCTGATGAGCTCCGTGTGATTACGTTGGTATAGCCAGTTGCAATGAGTTTGCGGTAAATGGCCGATCCTACCATGCCACGGTGCCCGGCTACATATATTTTTGCGTTCTTTTCCAATGAATGAATGTTTAATCCGGCAAAAATAAGGAAATCCTTTCGTTAATTGACAAACGCAGTCATTATCCCGCTTTCTAGTAATTTACCAAGTTTTGCCTAAGTTTGTAAAAAAGAATACAAAGTGGGTAAAGATAAATTAAGAAAGTTTGCGGAAATAGATACTTTTCCGAATGTTTATCAGCTTGACCAGGGTAAAGTGCTGAAAGGGAAATGGGCGGCAGATCATTTTAAAAATGACAAGCCAGTGGTGCTGGAGCTGGCTTGTGGTAAGGGCGAATATTCTGTCGGGCTGGCCAAGCTTTTTCCCGAAAAGAATTTTATCGGTGTCGATCTGAAAGGCAATCGAATCTGGCGTGGTGCACGTACCGGTGTAGATGAGGGTATTCCTAATCTGGCTTTCTTAAGAATACAGATTGAAGACATTATGGATTATTTTGCCGAAGGCGAAGTAGATGAGATCTGGATCACCTTCCCTGATCCGCAGCCACAGGATAGCCGGGAGAAAAAGCGACTTACTTTTCCTGCATTTCTGGACAGGTACAAAGTGATGCTGAAAACCGGAGGTAAAGTGAACCTGAAAACCGACAATGATGGCCTCTATGCTTATACTGTGGAAACCGTAGCCCGGCTTGGACTCATCATCCACAAGCAAACGGATCAATTGTATAAATCTGAATACGCCGACGCGGTCTTGTCGATTAAGACGCATTACGAAAGAATTTACCTGAAACACGATAAAAACATCAATTACATTCAATTCTCGTTTATTTAATGGAAGCTTCCTTCTACGACCAGGTTTTTGAATTGGTGAGACTTATCCCCAAAGGACGGGTTTCGTCCTACGGGGCCATTGCCAAAAGTTTGGGCGCAGGAGGTTCTGCGAGGATGGTAGGGTATGCCATGAGCAATGCTGGCTCGGCGGAGCTGCCCGTTCCTGCACACAGGGTGGTCAACAGTGCTGGTTTACTAACCGGCAAATTTCATTTCAACCCTCCTGAGCTGATGCAGGAATTGCTGGAGCAGGAAGGTGTGACGGTGAAAGATGATAAAATCCAGAACTTTAAAAAGCATTTCTGGAATCCGCTGGAAGAACTGTAAGTTATTTTTTCATAGAGTTGTACGCAACTACCAAAGCCCTGACTGATTTGGCATCAAATTCTTCGGTCGACTTGATGCGTTCTGCAAGCGTTTCGTCGTTGCTCATCTTTTGGAGTAAGGCGCTTTTGATCTGCTGTGTTTTTCCTGCTGAGGGTGCCGCTTCCACATTCAATTCGAGCATTGGGCCTGTACCAAATTTCTCAATAAAGTAGGTTACCGGCAAAACGGTCTTGGCTGTAGGTTCGCTACTACGCCTTCCGCCGCCCAAACTAATGCCTATGCCACCGCCAGCACCGAAACCACCTGTCCCGCCACCTACACTGATGTCGGGTCTTACCCTTGTTTTTTTTACAGGCGGCTCTTCAGCCATCGTTGTGCCGCCGATAGCATAAAGATTGACAGCGCCTTGCTCCAGCAATTTAAAAAAGCGGTGCTCCATACGTTTCTTAACTACGATAGGCTTGCTCACATAAGTCTCCCCGTTCCATACAAATTCCTTGATGTCTTTGGCCATGTACTGCGATAGCGATTCATCTTCGTTCTTTAACACTACGCTGGAAAAATTGGTGGCCTTGATGGTGCCGCGAACGTAATTGCCATCGCTGATCACTACAGCATCCTGGGCGACTGCTGTTGCTGTGCTAATAAAAAGGCCTAAAAACAAGGCCACTGCTTTTAAGGTTTGGGTCATGCTCAAATAACGGAAATTATTTGGGCTTTGTTGTTCCCATCTGCATGGATTATTTTAGATTGCCAGTAATTGTTACCTTTATCCCAGCACTGAAAAGCAAAAATATAGATCCGATGAAAAAACTTTTTCTCCTAGATGGCATGGCACTGATCTACAGGGCGCATTTTGCCCTGAGTAAAAACCCCAGGTTTACCTCAACAGGAATCAATACTTCTGCCGTAATGGGTTTTGCCAATACGCTGATGGAGGTATTAAAAAAGGAAAAGCCCAGCCATATTGCGGTTGTTTTTGATACCGATGCCCCTACAGAAAGGCATGTAGATTTTGAGGCTTATAAAGCCCACCGCCAGGCCATGCCTGAGGACCTTTCCGCGGCTTTACCCTATATCTTCAAACTGATCGAAGGTTTCCGTATTCCGGTCATCACCAAGGATGGTTATGAGGCCGACGACATCATCGGTACTTTGGCGAAGGAAGCAGAAAAAGAAGGCTTTCAAGTTTATTGCATGACGCCCGACAAAGATTTCGCGCAGCTGGTATCAGAAAATATCTTCATTTATAAACCCGCGAGAATGGGCAATGAGATGGAAATCATGGGGGTGCCGGAAGTTTTGGCCAAATGGGAGATTGAGAATCCCTTACAGGTAATCGATATCCTTGGCCTCTGGGGCGATGCGGTAGATAATATTCCGGGTATTCCAGGTATCGGAGAAAAAACTGCGAAGTCTTTGATCAAGCAATACGGTTCTATGGAAAATATCATTGCGAATTCCCATGAACTGAAAGGCAAGCAGCGTGAAAACGTAGAAATGTATGCGCAACAGGGGATTGTATCTAAGAAACTGGCAACGATAATCCTGGATGTACCTGTAGATTTTGATGAAAAGTCCCTGGAACTGGAAGAGCCAAGCCGCGAACTATTGGAACCTTTATTTGCCGAACTGGAATTCCGTACCATTGGAAAACGGGTATTCGGAGATGGCTTTAGCGTCAATGATGCAAAAGTTGGGGCAGGAATGCAAACAGATCTTTTTGGTAGCGCACTGCCTGAACGCGATCCTAAAGTATTTGTGGCTACACCGGAGATGTTTGAACAACCGGAAGCGAAGACCATAGAGAATACGCCCCACGACTATAAACTGGTAGATACACCCGAGCTGAGGAAAGAATTGATTGCGCTGTTGCTTCAACAGGAAAGTCTTTCCTTTGATACGGAGACTACAGGCACGGATGCAAACCTGGCCGACCTGGTGGGCCTGTCTTTCTCTTTTAAAGCAGGAGAAGGTTATTACATTCCGGTTCCCGAAAACCGGGAGGAGGCACAGTTGATCGTAGATGAGTTTAAGCCAGTATGGGAAAATGAAAATATCGCCAAGATCGGTCAGAACATCAAGTACGATATGCTCATCCTGAGCTGGTATGGTGTGGCTATCAAAGGAAAATTGTTTGACACCATGCTTGCACATTACCTGATTGACCCGGATACGCGTCATGGAATGGATGTGCTTTCGGAAAACTACCTCAATTATTCCCCGATATCTATCACTACGCTGATTGGTCCTAAAGGGAAAAACCAGGGGACTATGAGGGATGTGGCTGTGGAAAAGGTAGTGGATTATGCCGCTGAAGATGCCGACGTGACCCTGCAGCTCGCTGAGACTTTCAGGCCAATGCTGAAAGAGTTGAACGCAGAGCAGTTGGCCATGGAGGTAGAAAACCCGCTGATCTATGTACTTGCGGATATAGAGAAGGAAGGTGTACGTATCGATATGGATACGCTGATCAATTATTCCAAAGAGCTGGAGATCGATATCCGCAGGTTTGAGCAGAGCGTATATGATAAATGCGGTGTGACGTTCAATCTTGCATCGCCAAAGCAGTTGGGTGAAGTCTTGTTTGAGAAGCTCTGTTTGGATCCCAAGGCTAAAAAAACGAAAACCGGTCAGTACCAAACCGGAGAGGATGTGTTGCTGGCCCTGGCCAGTAAAAGTGATGTGGTGAAGGATATCCTCGATTTCAGGCAATTGCAGAAACTAAAATCTACCTATGTGGATGCCCTGCCATTATTGGTAAATCCCAAAACAGGAAGGGTGCATACGAGTTACAATCAGGCAGTAGCCGCAACGGGTAGGTTGAGCTCCAATAACCCCAACCTGCAAAATATTCCGATACGAACAGAACGGGGCAGGGAAGTAAGGAAGGCCTTCATTCCCCGGGATGAAAATCATATCCTGCTTTCTGCAGATTATTCGCAGATTGAACTTCGGATCATTGCTGATATTAGCAAGGAAGAAAATATGCTGGATGCATTCGCCAAAGGCATCGACATCCATACTGCTACCGCCGCAAGGGTATACGGAATTGCGATAGCGGAAGTAGATGCCACACAGCGTCGAAACGCAAAGGCCGTCAATTTCGGTATCATCTATGGGCAGTCTGCTTTCGGTCTCTCGCAAAATCTGGGGATACCACGTAAGGAAGCTGCGGAAATCATCGAACAGTATTTCACGCAATATCCGGGCATCAAGCGGTATATGTCAGACACCATGAACTTTGCCCGTGAGAATGGCTTTGTAGAGACGATCCTGGGCCGCAGAAGGTACCTGAGAGACATCAATTCTGCGAACCAGACCGTAAGAGGTTTCGCGGAGCGAAATGCGATTAATGCGCCTATTCAAGGATCAGCGGCGGATATGATCAAGGTGGCCATGATCAATATTCATAAAGACATTAAAGAAAGAGGGCTACAGTCTAAGATGACCATGCAAGTACATGATGAGTTGGTCTTCGATGTATTGAAGACAGAAGTAGATGAAATGAAGGAGATCATTGCACACCGCATGAAAACGGCAATTAAAACGACTGTGCCGATTGAAGTGGAGATCGGCGAAGGTGAAACTTGGTTGGCTGCGCATTAATCGCAGCCAACTGTGTGCTATAATTCTATTGTTTCCCCGATTGAGGGAAGCAATAGTGTTTTGTGCTCTCTTTTAAATTTCGCCACGGCCTCTTCGGTATCAATGGCTATTGGAGGGAAAGTATTATAGTGTACTCCGATCACTTTTTCGCATTCCAGGAACTTGGTAGCTACCAATGCATCATCTACATCCATGGTGTAATGTCCGCCAATCGGCAAAATTGCATAGTCCAATTTATAGAGGTCAGCAAGGAGTTTCATTTCTAAAGTCAATGCGGTATCACCTGCAAAGTAGATGGTTTTTCCTTCCAGTTCAAGGACAAAACCAGCGGGGTTTCCGCCGTAACTTTCATCCGGATTGGAACTGCTGTGTACGGCCCATACTGTACGCAAAGTGCCAAAATCAAACTTCGACTTTCCGAAGTTGATGTCTGTCACATTTTCTACACCCTGCTTTTTGATCCATGAAGCCACTTCTACCATGGCAATTATCTGGGCTTTGGTCTGGTTGGCAATTTGTACCAGATCGGCCACATGGTCGCCATGACCATGGCTTACCAGGATATAGTCTGCCTCTATTTTGCTAATGTCAATGTCCTTCGCCAGCGGGTTATGTGAGATGAAGGGGTCGAACAGGAATTTTTTGCCATCGGCCTCTATAGAGAAGCAGGACTGGCCATAATACGTATATTTCATGGCTTATCCTCCAAACATTCCACCAAGTCCACCCAGCATATCTTTAGTCGCTGATTGCATTTCTACAGCGCTTACCTGATCAGCCTGAGCTAAAGCTTTATTGATTGCGGTAAGTAGGAGCTCTTCCAGCTCTTCCTTATCCGCCTGCTTGAAAAATGCTTCATCAATCTCTACTGCGGTGATGGCCTTATTGGCTGTAGCAGTGATTTTAATTGCGCCACCTTCCACTTCGCCGAATACAGATATGGTATCCAAACGTTTTTTTATTTCTTCAGCCTTTTGCTGGGCTGCCATGAGTTTATCGAACATAGTATCAGATCTTAGTTTTAATATAAAACGAAATTAAAGCAATTTGGTTTAATTTGCTGCAATCTATCAAAAGATATACTTCGGATGAGAACAGTTCGTTCACAAAAGGATGCTGGTTCAGACCTTCTTCACACCTTGTTCACAAGAAAGCCACAAACAGGTACCTTTTTGTGAAGAAAGTGTGACTATTGTGTGTTTAATGTGAGGCCTTGCCTATACTAGTTGTGCCTCCGTTTCGCTCTGTCGTACTGATCAGGCCATTTCAGATCGTCGCCAAGTTCCTGAGCAGCATGTAACGGGAAATACGGATCTCTGAGCAGCTCCCTTGCCATGAAAATGAGGTCGGCCTTTCCTTCCTGGAGAATACGCTCTGATTGTTCTGCCGTGGTGATTAGCCCAACTGCGCCTGTTAGGATTCCCGTCTTTCTGATCTCTTCGGCAAATTGTACCTGGTAGCCGGGGAATACCGGAATCTGCTGATGCGCTGCCAGTCCGCCGGAGGAACAATCGACGAGGTCGACACCCAGGTCTTTCAATATTGCGGCCAGTTTTAGCGATTCTTCAGGGTTCCAGCCCCCTTCTGCCCAGTCGGTTGCGGAAATGCGTACAAACAAGGGGTTCTCTGATGGCCATACCTGCTGAACATCCTGAATGACTTCTGTCAGCAAACGAATGCGGTTTTCAAAACTTCCACCGTATTGATCGATTCTTTGATTGCTCAAAGGAGAAAGGAATTGATGAAGTAGGTAGCCGTGGGCGGCATGTAGCTCTATGACTTTGAATCCCGCTTCCAGGGCACGCTGTGCAGCATTCCTGAAATCCTGTTTCAGTTCATGAATGTAATTGAGTGAGATTTCTTTAGGTGGGTTGTCTCCTTCGTGAAAAGGAATAGCGCTGGGTGCCACAGTACGCCAGCTGCCTGGGCCGTCCTTGATCTGCTTGCCACCTTTCCAGGGGATTTCTGTACTGGCTTTTCTGCCGGCATGGGCCAGTTGGATGCCGCTGGCGGCACCCTGACTATGGATAAAATCGGTAATGCGTTTTAAAAAAGGGACGTGCTCCTGACTCCAGATTCCCAGGTCGCCATAGCTGATGCGCCCCTCGGGGCTTACCGCTGCGGCTTCGAGGATGATGAGCCCGGCACCGCCTACTGCTCGACTTCCAAGGTGCACCAGGTGCCAATCGGTAGCAAAGCCATCAGTGGCCGAGTATTGGCACATCGGGGAGACCACAATTCTATTTTTAAGGGAGAGGTTTTTGATTTGAATCGGGGAGAATAAGCTGGACATAAGATCTTTCTTTATTTTTCCATCAACGACTGGTTGAATGACACAAATAACTTAAATAAATCGGAGAATTCTGTCAGGGGAAGCGTATTGGATTTGTCAAGAATATCGTGGTAAGCGCTGATGCCTCCCTGTGTGTAAATGAAGAATGCGGGGACGCCTTTTTCACTGAAGAAGTAATGGTCGCTGTTGGCCGCCTTGCCCCTCGAATTGATTTTGGGGAGGTACTTTTGCGCGTCGTTGATCTTGTTGAGGACTTTAAATTCAGTAGGATGCTGGGTGGCGTTGACTACCGTAATGCCTTCTTCGCCCGTGCCTACCATATCTACATTGATGAGAAAGCGGATATTAGCGAGTGGTTTCAATGGGTTTTCTGTGAAGTACTTAGAGCCGACGAGACCCGCTTCTTCTGCTGCAAAGCAGAGGAAGCCCATGCTGTAGGGCTGTGGGTTGCTTGCATAATATTTGGCCAGATTCAGCAGGAATGCCACGCCACTGGCATTGTCATTGGCACCAGGGAAATAGGTGTCGCTGCCCATGCCACCGAGGTGATCATAATGTGCGGTAATGATGACCAGGGAATCAGGTTTTCGGGTGCCGGGCACGATGCCGCAAATATTGGAAGCTTTGAATGCAGGTTCAAATGCATTCTGGATGTCGATCGCATAGCTTTCCGGGGGAGAGTCTAATGCGCGTTTGTCGACCTGGATCCCGGTGTAATCGGCCTGCTGCATGGAAACTGACCAGGTCAGTTTGTCTTTGAGGAGCACGATAAACCGTTGGTCGGGATCTATAAAGCTTGCCGAGTCCGTTTGGCGAAGCTTTCCAGTGCCGGCTTTTGTGCCGCTTTCTGCGAAAACAATGAAGTCTTTGCCAGGGCTGAGGGTTTTGCCATTGATGCTGGCCGACATTTTTCCGGGGAAAGTATTGACAGGCATTTCAAAGTTTTGCCGGAAATCCTTCTGGTCCATGGGCTTTAGTCCGTAAGACAGAAATTCGCTGACGATGAAATCGGCAGTTTTGCCCATTCCGTTTTTGGTGTAGCCACGACCCCAGAAGGTTTCGGAGCTGAGTAATGCCACGGTGTTTTTTGCTTTTTGTAAATCTTGGCCAAAGGCCTGCTGGCAGAGCAACAGGCAAAGTAATGCCAGGTATCTGTTCATGGTGGTGTTGGTTTTATCTGGTGTGTTCCCGTAAATATATGGAAACAGTTGGTTAAATTGAGGTTAAATCTCTATACGGAAAATGTAAAAAAATGAAAAACGTATTGCACAACTCAATATTTATTTAAACCTTTGCGCCTCAATACATTCAAAGAACTATTTAGAAACAAGAAATGATCAAACACGCAGCGCATAAACTTTCTATTGTTGAAGCAAAGAATATTGCTTCACGAAGTCTGTTTATAGAACGTTTACAACCCGTGTTTTTTGTGACTACGAACCGGCAAACCTATACGCCGCGGATCTGAGTAAATTCCTTTTAAACAGGTCATTTACGAAGAGGATTGCCTCTCAAAAAACAATTAATCAGAACATTCATATTTTTTCGTTAGTATATTAATGAATATAAACGATTTTATAGTGCAGGTTGCACTTCCTGAACATCGTGTCTTTGCAGAAGAAATCTGCGAGGAAATGTTAGAATCTGCTAAAGCACGAGGTACAGGTATCGCCAAACGTTCACCCGATTACGTAGCCGGTAAAATGGTAGACGGCAAATCGGTGATCGCATTTCACAAAGATGGGACATGGGCGGGCTTTTGCTATATCGAAACCTGGAGCCATGGGCAGTTCGTAGCTAATTCGGGTCTCATCGTGAGTCCGAAATACCGTAAAGCAGGTTTGGCGAATGCCATCAAGCATAAAATTTTTGAGCTCTCCCGACAGAAATACCCTAAGGCCAAAATCTTTGGGTTGACTACAGGTCTGGCCGTCATGAAGATCAATTCGGATTTGGGCTATGAGCCGGTTACCTATTCGGAGCTGACCCAGGACGAAGAGTTCTGGAAAGGCTGTCAGAGTTGTGTGAACTTCGAGATCCTGAAAATGAAGGAGCGTAAAAACTGCATGTGTACTGCCATGCTGTACGATCCGGTTGAGCAAAAGCACGATGCCGCCAAAAAATTTGCCGAGGAGCTGCATAAGAACCCAAGTCTGTACGAACGTTTCATGAGTATCAAGCAGAAGCTGGTACTGAAATCAAAACCCCAGAGTAAGGGACTGAAATCCCTGTTGTTATTGTTTACCGTTTTATTTAAATAGCTGTTTATATCATGAAGAAGAAAGTAGTTTTAGCTTTTAGCGGAGGTCTGGATACCTCGTTTTGTTGCATTTACCTTGCTCAGGATCGTGGATTAGAAGTTCACTCTGTGATTGTGAACACCGGTGGTTTTTCTGATGAAGAATTGCAGGAAATAGAAAAACGTGCGTATGCCCTTGGTGTGGCTTCTCATGCTGTGGTAGATGAAACTACCAACTATTACAACAGCTGTATTAAATACCTGGTATTTGGAAATGTCCTGAAAAATGCCACGTACCCGCTTTCTGTAAGTGCAGAGCGTGTGAGCCAGGCCACAGCGATAGCCAATTATGTAAAAAAGATCGGCGCTGATTATGTGGCTCACGGAAGTACAGGAGCTGGTAATGACCAGGTACGTTTCGACATGATCTTCAATATCATCATTCCTAATGTAGAGATCATCACCCCGATCAGAGATTTGAAATTGTCCCGCGAAGCGGAAATAGAATATTTAGCTGCCCATGGCGTGGAATATAGTGCAGAAAAAGCAAGATATTCCATCAATAAAGGGCTTTGGGGAACTTCTGTAGGTGGCAAGGAAACCCTGACCTCCAACGAGACCCTACCTGAAGAGGCATGGCCAACCCAGGTTTCGGAAACAGCACCCCGCAAACTGGAGCTTACTTTTGAAAAAGGTGAACTGGTGGCTATTGATGGCGAAACATTTGAACCGGTAAGGGCAATCCAGAAATTGCAGGCTATCGCACAGCCTTATGGTATCGGCAGAGACATTCACGTAGGTGATACCATCATTGGCATCAAAGGCCGTGTGGGATTTGAAGCTGCTGCACCGATGGTGATCATCAAAGCACACCATACGTTAGAAAAACATACCTTGACGAAATGGCAACTGTCGTGGAAAGAACAGTTGTCGTCATTCTATGGCAACTGGCTGCATGAAGGTCAGTTCCATGACCCAATCATGCGCAACATTGAAGCTTTCCTGTCTGATATGCAGAAAACGGTAAGCGGTAAAGTGTTTGTAGAATTATTGCCTTACCGTTTCAATATCATCGGAATTGAGTCGGCACACGACCTGATGAGCAATAAATTCGGTAGCTATGGCGAGATGAACAATGCATGGAGCGGTGAAGATGTGAAAGGTTTCTCGAAGATTTTTGGCAACCAGGTAATGATCTGGCATAAAGTGAACAGCGATGAAAACAATTAAAGCAGGTATCGTAGGCGGTGCAGGATATACTGGCGGTGAAATGCTCCGTTTGCTGATCAACCACCCCGCTGTAGAAATCGTCTTTGTACACAGCAACAGCAATGAGGGCAACCTGATCTCGGATGTACATACCGATTTGCTGGGCGATACGGACCTGCGCTTTACTGGTGAACTGTCATCGGAGATTGATGTACTGTTCCTATGTGTAGGGCATGGCGATGCGAAGAAATTCCTGGACGCTAATCCTATCGCTGAAGGCATCAGGATTGTGGACCTCAGTCAGGATTTCAGACTGAAGGCCAATGCCGGTGCAGATTGGGTGTATGGATTGCCCGAGCTTAACCGTGAACGTATTAAAGCTGCGAGCTATATCGCAAATCCGGGTTGTTTTGCAACCTGTATCCAACTTGCCTTATTGCCTTTGGCAGCAAAAGGACTCATCAACAGTGAAGTACACATCAATGCGACGACAGGGTCTACAGGGGCGGGACAGAGCTTATCGACCACCTCACATTTCAGCTGGAGGAACAATAACCTGTCGATCTATAAGGCGTTTGAACACCAGCATCTGAACGAGATCGGCGAGAGCTTGTCGCAATTGACACCAGGTTTTGCTGAAGTATTGAACTTCATTCCGCAGCGCGGAGATTTTACCAGGGGGATACTGGCAGCAGTATACCTGGAAACTGAGCTCAGTGAAGCAGCAGCGCAGGAGCTCTATGAAAGCTATTATGCGGATCATGTGTTTACCCATGTGAGCAAAAAAAATATTGACTTAAAACAGGTGGTGAATACCAATAAGGGCTTAGTGCATGTGGAGAAACATGGGGGTAAGTTGTTCATCATCAGTATCATTGATAATTTGTTGAAAGGTGCCAGCGGACAGGCGGTACAAAACATGAACCTCATGTTTGGTTTGCCTGAAAGTGAAGGATTACGGCTTAAGGCAGCGGCTTTTTAAGCGGTCGTTGCCCTAACTCATTTCACCGTCGTCCTGAATTTATTTCAGGACCTAGCAGCAATTATTTCTAACTGGCATAAACGGAATCCTGGAATAAATTCAGGATGACGCGGAGCAAAAACTTAAAGAAAATGAACTTATTTGACGTATACCCACTAAACGATATAGAAATTGTAAAAGCATCTGGCAGCACTGTCTGGGATGCAGCAGGACAAGAATACCTGGACCTGTATGGCGGTCATGCCGTGATCTCCATCGGCCATACGCATCCGCACTATGTGGAGCGACTGACCGAACAGCTGAATAAAGTCGGTTTTTACTCCAATTCTGTTAAGATTCCCTTGCAGGTGCAACTGGCAGAAAAACTTGGTGAAGTTTCCGGAAAGCCTGATTATCAGTTGTTCCTGTGTAATTCAGGAGCAGAAGCCAATGAGAACGCTTTAAAACTGGCTTCTTTTTACAATGGCAGAAAAAAAGTGATTGCTTTTAAAGGCGCATTTCATGGCAGGACTTCATTGGCCGTCGCTGCAACTGACAATCCGAAGATCATTGCCCCGGTAAATGAAACCGATAACATCATTTTCCTGCCACACAATGATGTAGAAGCATTGGGTCAGGCATTTGCCGACTATGGGCAGGAAATCGCTGCTGTGATCATTGAGGGCATTCAGGGTGTAGGCGGCATCAAAGAAGCTTCTGTAGATTTCCTTAAAAAGATCCGTTCCCTTTGTGATCAGTACAATGCGGTATACATTGCCGACAGCGTACAGTGTGGTTATGGTCGTACAGGCTTGTTTTACTCCCATGACTATGCAGGTGTAGCAGCCGATGTGTATACGATGGCTAAGGGCATGGGTAACGGTTTTCCGGTAGCAGGGATTTCCATCGCTCCGAAATTTAAGCCATGGCATGGGATGCTGGGTACTACTTTCGGTGGCAATCATTTGGCTTGTGCGGCAGCTTTGTCTGTACTTGAAGTAATTGCGCAGGACAAGTTGATGGAAAATGCAGCCGCTGTAGGGAGCTATCTGATCGAAGAACTCCAAAAAAATGAAGAAGTGAAAGAGGTACGCGGACGTGGCCTGATGATCGGTATTGAATTGCCGGAATCGCTTAGTCATGTTAAAAAAGACTTACTTTACAAACATTATATCTTTACTGGTGAAGCCAAGCCTAATGTTATCAGGTTATTGCCAGCTCTGAATCTAACTAAAGATCATGCAGATCAGTTTTTAAACGAATTTAAAATTGCTTTAAAAGGATGAACCAGTTTACCTCAGTAAATGATGTAGCACAGATCGACCAATTGGTTGATGATGCATTGGCTTTGAAGAAAAGCCCCTATGCACACCAGGATCTAGGAAAAAACAAGACGCTGGGTTTAGTATTCCTGAATCCTAGCCTGCGAACCCGGCTGAGCACGCAAAAAGCGGCGTTAAATCTTGGCATGAGTGTGATGGTGATGAATATGGACAAAGAGGGCTGGGCATTGGAAACACAGGATGGTGTGGTGATGAACGGCACCACCGTAGAGCACATCAGGGAAGCTGCGGCTGTAATGGGGCAGTATTGTGATATCCTAGGCCTGCGTTCCTTTCCCAAACTGCAGAACAGGGATGAAGACTATAACGAGGATTTTTTCAACAAGTTCATCGAGTTTTGTAAAGTACCTGTAGTAAGTCTGGAAAGTGCTACGCGCCATCCTCTGCAGAGCCTTGCCGACCTGGTAACCATTAGGGAAACTTGGAAGGGCGCAGACAAACCCAAGGTCGTGCTGGCATGGGCACCACACATCAAAGCTTTGCCGCAGGCCGTACCGAATTCTTTTGCAGAATGGATGTGCCAGGCGCAGGCAGAAGGCATGCTGGACTTCACGATTGCACAGCCGGAAGGATATGAACTTTCTGAAGATTTTACCCCCGGTGCAACCATCACTCACAACCTGGATGAAGCATTGGCCGGAGCAGACTATATCTATGTGAAGAACTGGTCGAGCTATCAGGACTACGGAAAGGTTTTGCCTTTTCCGGAAGGCTGGATGCTGACTAATGCGCATTTGGAGCCGACGAATGATGCTAAGGTAATGCACTGCCTACCTGTGCGCCGCGACCTGGAACTTTCTTCGGAAATCCTGGACGGGCCAAACTCACTGGTGATCCATGAAGCAGGCAACAGACTTTGGGCGGCACAGGCGGTATTGAAAAACATATTGGAAAAATTGGTATAATACGGTCATTATCCTAAAGATCATGAGAAAACTAAACGTCATCAAGATCGGTGGAAACGTCATCGATAATTCGGAGAAACTGCATCAGTTCCTGTTGGATTTCACTGCGTTGCCCGGAGATAAGATTTTAATCCACGGTGGTGGTAAGATCGCGACCGAATTGGGCACTTCATTAGGCATAGAGGCCAAAATGGTAGAAGGACGCCGAATTACAGACATAGAAACCCTGAGGATTGTGACCATGGTCTATGCCGGTCTCATCAACAAAAATATGGTGGCCCAGTTACAGGCCAAAGGCTGCAATGCAATCGGCCTGACGGGTGCAGATGGTAACGTCATTAAAGCGGTGAAGCGTCCGGTAAAAGATATTGACTATGGTTTTGTAGGCGATCTGGATGCCGGTTCTGTAGCTGCAGATACGCTGGAAAGCCTGCTCAATGCAGGTCTGACTCCAGTTTTGTGTGCGATAACCCATGATGGGGACAGTCAGCTTTTAAACACCAATGCGGATACTATTGCTTCAGCTGTAGCCGTAGCGATGTCGGCAAAATACGATACTTCACTCATTTATTGCTTTGAAAAAAGAGGAGTAATGAGGGATGTGGAGGATGATGGTTCCCTGGTTCCGGAAATAAAAATGGATGAATTTGAAGCTTTGAAGGCCGAAGGTATTGTTTCCGGAGGAATGATCCCTAAATTGCACAATGCTTTTGAAGCGATCAAAAGTGGTGTTGCTGCGGTATATATTGGCAAAGCTGATGAACTGCCAGCGATAGACGAGCAAAATTTTGGAACCCGATTAATCAAATAAAAACATGAACCAGTTTAAAGGCAGTATTGCCATTTTAGGAAGTGGAAACATAGGTGTGTCATTGGCCAAAGGCCTGATTAAGGCTGATTATGCGCAGCCCGGTCAGATCACGCTGACGCGCCGGAACGTGGCCAACCTGAATGCACTAGCCGAACAGGGATTTGCGGTTAGCGCGGATAATGCAGCTGTAGTTGCGGGTGCCGATATCATTGTTTTGGCCGTTTTGCCTCAACAGTTGAACCAGCTTTTGGAGCAGATCAAACCATCTGTAGACAGAAACAGGCAGGTATTCATTTCTGTAGCTTCAGGTGTGAGTTGCGCCGACATCAGGCATAAGTTGGAAGAAGGGGTAGAAGTAGTACGTGCCATGCCGAATACGGCGATCGCCATCGGGCAGTCGATGACCTGTGTAGCCAGCGATAATGCTTCCAAAGAGAATTTAGATGAAGTAACCAGGATGTTTGAAACAGTGGGTTCAGTGGTGAAGATCAATGAAGACCTGATGACATCAGCTACAGCGCTGTGTGCCTGCGGTATTGCTTTCTTTCTGAGGGCAATCAGGGCAGCTTCCCAGGGCGGAGTAGAGATCGGCTTTCATGCCGATGAGGCTTTAAAAATGGCTGTGCAGACGGCAAAGGGAGCCGCAGATCTATTGCTTCAGATGCAGTCGCATCCCGAACAGGAAATAGATAAAGTGACTTCGCCTAAAGGCTGTACCATTGCGGGATTGAACGAGATGGAACACAACGGCTTCAGCTCTTCGCTGATCAAAGGCATAAAGTTGTCGGCCATCAAAGCCGGCGCATTGTATACAAAAGAATAAAATTTATGATCGAACAACTGCAAAAGGATAGTTTAGAATTGTTGAAACAGCTGATAGCCATTCAGTCCTTCAGTAAGGAGGAGGATAAAACGGCGGATAGGATAGAACAATTTTTGCAGCAAAAAAATATCAATACTCACCGTAAGCTCAATAACATCTGGGCTTACAATAAACATTTTGATTCCAGCAAGCCTACTGTCTTACTGAATTCGCACCACGATACCGTAAAACCCAATTCAGGCTATACGCGCGATCCTTATGATGCTGCTGTAGAAGATGGCAAGTTGTATGGCTTGGGCAGTAACGATGCCGGAGGATGCCTTGTATCGCTGATAGGAACCTTTTTATACTTCTATGAGCAGGAAGGATTGAGTTACAACATTTGCCTGGCGACCACGGCGGAAGAAGAAATTTCCGGAAACGATGGACTGGAATGTGTATTGCCCGATTTGGGAGAACTGGAATTTGCGATCGTTGGAGAGCCTACACAGATGAACCTGGCGATTGCCGAAAGGGGATTGCTGGTGCTCGACTGCACTTCGACCGGAAAAGCCGGACATGCAGCCCGGGAGGAAGGGGATAACGCGATTTACAAAGCCCTGAAGGATATTGAATGGTTCCGAAATTATCAGTTTGCAAAAGTATCTGAAGTTTTCGGCCCATTGAAGATGAGCGTGACGATCATTAATGCAGGTTCACAGCACAATGTGGTGCCTGCCACCTGCACCTTTACCGTGGACGTACGTGTGACTGATGCTTATACCAATGAAGAGGTATTGAAGATCATCCGCACCAATGTGGATTGTGAGGTAAAGCCACGTTCTATCCGGTTGAAGCCATCGTCCATTGATAAAGATCACCCTTTGGTGCAGGCCGGCATTGCCTTGGGGCGTAGTACTTATGGCTCGCCTACCACTTCAGACCAGGCTTTGCTGAGTATCCCTTCAGTAAAAGTGGGCCCTGGTGATTCTGCCCGCTCGCACATGGCAGATGAGTATGTGCATGTAGATGAAATCGCAGAAGGCATTGAGTTGTATATTGCAATGCTGAAACCGGTGATCAACGGAAAATAAATTTGAAAGCATATTGATCCGCACTTGCGGAATACAAATAGACAATACATGAAAATCTGGCAAAAAAACGTAAACGTAAATAAGGATATCGAAACTTTCACGGTAGGCAGGGACAGGGAACTGGATTTGCAGATGGCAGCATTTGATGTACTGGGTTCACTGGCGCATGTGGAGATGTTGGAAAGCATTGGTTTGCTGACTGCCGGGGAGCTGAGCGCTATCCAGGTTGAACTGAAAAACATTTATAAAGAGATTGAAGCCGGCAATTTTACAATCGAAGATACAGTAGAAGATGTACATTCCCAGGTCGAATGGTTGCTGACACAAAGGATTGGTGAAGCCGGAAAGAAAATTCATAGCGGGAGGTCCAGAAATGACCAGGTGCTGGTCGACCTGAAGCTTTATTTCAGGAGCTGCATCGAGGAAATGGTGGGCAATACCTCACAGCTTTTTGCCCAGTTGATCGAATTGAGCAATACACATCAGGATAAATTGTTGCCGGGTTATACCCATTTGCAGATCGCGATGCCGTCGTCATTCGGACTTTGGTTCGGTGCCTATGCAGAAAGTCTGGTAGATGATCTGGAGATGATGCTGGCCGCCTATAAAGTCTGCAACAAGAATCCATTGGGTTCTGCTGCGGGTTATGGTTCATCCTTCCCACTGAACCGTACCATGACCACTGAATTGTTGGGCTTTGAAAGGCTGAATTACAATGTTGTTTATGCACAGATGGGTAGGGGCAAAACGGAACGCATCCTGGGACAGGCGATGTCTTCTATAGCGGCTACACTTGCAAAAATGGCAATGGATGTCTGCCTGTTTATCAACCAGAACTTTGGTTTTATCAGTTTCCCTGATGAGCTGACTACAGGATCCAGCATCATGCCGCATAAGAAAAACCCTGACGTATTTGAACTGATCCGTTCACGCTGCAATAAGATTCAGGCTTTGCCGAATGAGATTGCCATGATGATCACCAATCTTCCCTCAGGCTATCACCGTGATCTTCAACTGCTGAAGGAAAACTTGTTTCCGGCCATTACTTCTTTAAATGAGTGTCTGGAGATGACCACTTTCATGTTGCAAAATATCAGCGTTAAAGATCAGATCCTCGATGATAAAAAATATGCCTACCTGTTTAGTGTAGAGGTGGTGAATGAACTGGCGCTGAAAGGCACACCTTTCAGAGAAGCTTATAAAATTGTTGGCGAACAGATTGAAAATGGCACATTTGAACCTGGAACCGCGATACACCATACCCATGAAGGCAGCATTGGTAACCTTTGCAATGCGGAGATTTCGGCCATGATGGAGGAAGTGCTGTCACAGTTTAAATTTGAGAAAACACATCAGGCAATTGAAAAATTGATCTCCTGATCCGTATATTTTTTTATAAAGCAAGGGCGGCTCATTTGATTGGGCCGCCCTTCTTTTATTTAAACTCAGATGTTTTATGGAATTCGATATCAGGATAATCCCGCATGGTCATGTTGATCATGAACTCATTGTCGGCCAGGTACACCGGATTGCCATCTTTATCTTCACCTATATGTTGTTGTTTGCGCTTCAGGAATTCCTGAAGTTTTGTTTTGTCTTTAGAAGTTACCCAGTTGGAGCGCGTATAGCTTAACATCCGAAAGGCAGCTTTCGCGCCGTACTCATGCTCCAGACGGAAAGCAATCACTTCGAACTGAAGTTCACCTACAGCACCCACCACCTTGCGGTTACCGGGCTGCATGGTAAATAACTGCGCAACACCCTCTTCGGTAAGCTGCTGTATGCCTTTTTCCAGCTGTTTGGTTTTTAGTGGATCTCTGTTTTCTACCTCTTTGAAAATCTCGGGAGAGAAGCTCGGAATGCCTTTGTATTGCAATTGTTCACCTTCAGTTAAGGTGTCGCCGATTTTAAAGTTACCACTGTCGTACAAACCGACCACATCGCCCGGCCAGGCTTCTTCTACAATGCTCTTTTCATTGGCCATGAAGTCCATCGGATTGGAAAACTTCATTTTCTTACCCTGGCGCGTATGGAAGTAAAACTTGTTACGTTCAAACTTGCCCGAGCAAATCCTTAGGAAAGCAATCCTGTCCCTGTGTTTAGGATCGAGGTTGGCATGGATTTTAAATACAAAGCCGCTGAAGTTTTTTTCTTCTACCATCACCTCACGCTGTTCAGCCTCACGGCTTTTTGGACTAGGGGCAATGTTGATGAAGGTGTCCAGCAATTCCTTGATCCCGAAGTTATTGATGGCACTGCCAAAGAATACCGGTGCCAGCAGCCCTTCAATGTACATGCTCTTATCCAGCTGGCCATATACGCCATCTACGAGTTCAAGGTCACCTTTTAGTCCTTCCAGTTCTTTTGCCTTCAGGAAATTACTCAGGTTTTCATCGTTCAGGTCATTTACCTGGATCACTGATTCGCTGATCTTGGTCTTATCGGCCTCAAATAGGTTGAGGTGATTGTTGTAAATGCTGTACACACCTTTGAAGGTATGGCCCTGACCAATTGGCCAGGAAAGCGGGCAAAGGCTGATGTTCAGCTTGGTTTCGATTTCGTCCAGCAGGTCGAATGCGTCTTTACCTTCCCGATCCATCTTATTGATGAAGATGATTACCGGTGTATTGCGCATGCGGCATACCGACATGAGTTTTTCGGTCTGTTCCTCTACACCCTTTACACAATCCACCACCAGGATCACACTGTCTACCGCTGAAAGGGTGCGGTAGGTATCTTCCGCGAAGTCCTTGTGGCCCGGGGTATCCAGGATATTGATGCGTTTGCCACTATATTCAAAGCCCATGACAGAAGTTGCGACCGAAATTCCACGTTGTTTCTCAATCTCCATGAAATCGGAGGTACTGCTTTGATTGGCCTTATTGCGTTTCACTGCACCAGCAGTGTTGATGGCGCCACCAAAAAGCAGGAATTTTTCCGTTAATGTGGTTTTACCAGCATCGGGGTGACTGATGATCGCGAAGGTTTTTCGTTTTTCTATTTCTGGGTTAATCATATACTATTAGGAGGCTTTGCCTGATAAAAGGCTGCAAAGATAATGAAAAAACCGGCCATTATAAGCCGGTTTTCCATTCTATTTGACTGATATTCAATTATCATCTCCCACCTCTTGTTGGTCTTGAAGAAGAAGATGAACTTCCTCTGCCGCCACCCTGACTGCCGCTGCTTTCGGATCCTCTTGAAGGTCTGCTCTGCTCTACCCTCTGCGGTTGGGGCTGAGGTGCAGGTCTGGATTCCTGACGCTGTGGCTGTTGTTGCTGTACAGGGGCCTGTCTGGCTTGCTCCTGGCGTTGAGTTTGTTCCCGGCTCTGTCTTTGTGCCTGTTCCTGTGCAGCTTGTTGTTGCCTCACCTGTTGCTCCGCACGTGACTGACGCTGAGCCTGCTCTTGTCTTGCTGCATCCTGAGTTTGTTCCCTTTGATTTTGTACGTCCCTGGAAACGCGTTCAGTACGCTCTGTTTGGGCAGGCTGCTCTCCTCTTCCTACTCGTTGCGGTTGGTTAGGCGTCGCTGCTTGTCCGGGCTGCGCACTGCCTGTTCTGCTTACCCTGCCCTCAGTATTGTTGCTATTCCCCCTGTTGAAACCGGAATTGTCTACCGAACCTCTTGATGGACGCGCGTCCGACTGGTCCCTCATAGTAGTATAGCCTTCACCACGGGTTACATTTCTCGGAGCTGCAGCCACTTGGCTGTTGTTGCCCCTGCTTGATCTTGCTGGTGTATAGATTTCCAGTTTGTTGCCACTTATCCCGCTTCTGCTTGGCCTGCTCACTCTGTCCACAGTATATACTGGTACTGCTTGCCTGGTGTATCTCCTGATCTCATCCGCTCTTGGACCGGTATAGTAAGAATACCTGTTGCGTGTATACACATTATTGATGATCGTCGTATTATGGATGATCGTGATGTTTCTGCGTGAATAATAGCGCGGGAAATTATCATAATATATATTTCTTTGCGGTACGAACACCCACCAAAGATCCGGAATGTTGAAGTTGACATTGATGTGCATGCCGGGTCCCATAGGTGCCCAACCATAATATCCGCCACCACTTCTCCAGCTCACCCAGGCAGGTCCCCATACGGTATCAGGAATCCATACCCATTGGTTGTAGCGGTTGTACACCCATCTTCCATAATGGAAGGGCGCCCAGCCCCAATCGTAATTGGATACCCAGGTATTTCCATATTCGGTCATTGCCCAACGGCCATTGGTATAATAGGGCCTGAAATCTCCCTGATCTGCATCAGGTCTCCATACGTATCCGTACTGAGGATCCTGGATCCAGGTACCATAAGGAGAAAGTTCGTCATAGAACGACTGCAGGGAAATGTCCTCGTCTTGCGCCATGACCCTTTGCGTGGTTCCGGTTAACAGGAGCAGTAGCCCCAGTACAATAGCCGGTAATTTGATTAGTTTTTTCATTGTGTGTGTGTTTAATTTACCTAACGTTCTTTGTATATCAATTTGAGTTCCAATGCACTCAAAAGTTTAATCTGTCTAAGAAATATTACATTTCGATTATGTGATGTCACATAATTATATTGGCTTAATGCTGCTGATCACAGAAACATAATTTGTGGCCATGAAATACAATTTACAAAAAATCTAAATAATAAACGTTTTTCCGGCAGGAAGATTACGTTAAGGCTACATTAATTGGACGAGTGCGTGTGCATTGTGATAAATTATTTATTCTTTTGTACACAAATCAAAATTTATGGAAAAAGGCACATTATTTCTCATTCCCGTTCCCCTGGCGGACAACGCAGCTCAAAAGTCATTTACTCCTTTTCTGGGGGATACCATCAATAACCTGAGCACTTACATCGTTGAGAATGAGAAAACTGCCCGTAAATTTCTCAAAGAAGCAGGTATAAAAATCCCACAGAGTGAGCTGATCATCCACGATTATGGAAAGCACAAGCGTGATGATTCGATGGTTCCTTATTTTAAGGAACTCATGACAGGTAAAGATGTGGGGCTAATGAGTGAGGCGGGTTGTCCCGGTGTTGCTGATCCCGGAGCCGACGTTATCCTTGAAGCTCATAAACGGGGCATCAAAGTTGTTCCTCTAGTGGGCCCCAGTTCCATCTTACTGGCCTTAATGGCTTCTGGATTCAATGGGCAAAGTTTTACGTTTAACGGCTACCTGCCTATCGATAAAGTGGAAAGGGGAAAGCGCATTAAGGAGCTGGAGCAATTGGCGCAGCAGAAAAAGCAGACGCAGATCTTCATAGAAACGCCCTTCCGTAACAATCATTTGTTTGAAGACATTCTGAAAAACACAGCAGCGCAAACCCTGCTTTGTGTCGCTTGTAATTTAACGGGCGAAGAAGAATATGTGAAAACAATGTCGGTGGGGCAATGGCGTCAGGAACGCATAGACCTGCACAAAAAGCCAACAATCTTCTTGATCTACAGGACCTAGCGGTACATGTTTTTGCTGTCCATAAAGGACAGCACATTGTCGGGTACCAGAAATTGCACATTTTTCCCCTCCTTGATCCCTCTGCGGATGAAGGTAGAGGAAATGTCCATCTGTGGTGTTTCGGTGATGATCAGAGATGGATGCCCTTGCCATTCGCTGAGGTCGATGCCCGGCCGAGGGTACACATAGATCTGATAATTCTTGAGCAGCACCTCATAGTTCTTCCATTTTTTAAAGGAAACCAGGTTATCTGCCCCCATGATCAGGGCGAACTCCTTTCCCGGATATTTTTCAGAAAGGTACGTAAGGGTGTCTATGGTATAAGAAGGCTGTGGGAGTCCAAACTCAATATCACTCACCTTCAGGTGATCGGCATTTTCGGTTGCCAGCCTGGCCATTTCCAGGCGGTCGTACATATTGGTCAGGTTACTTTTGTTCTTCAAAGGATTGTGCGGGGATACCACCAGCCATACCTCTTTCAGGTCCGTAAAGCTGGCCATATAATTGGCAATAACCAGGTGTCCGGTATGAATGGGATTAAAAGAGCCAAAGAATAATCCTGTCTTCATGGCAAGAAATGTTATTTGTTGAGGAAGTCGCCCACCAGCTTTTCAGCTTCAGCACATGCTGTTTCCAGATCGTAATTCTTGAGAATTACATCAAACTTATCCGCATAATTCAACTCTTTTTCTGCCTTTACGAAGCGCTCAGCCAATTTCTCCGGACTGTCGGTGCCACGTCCGCTCAGGCGTTCTTTCAATACTTCCAGGGAAGGTGGCTGCACAAATATTGCCAGGGCATCCTCTTCATATTTACGTTTCAGGCGTAGGCCACCTTCTACATCAATGTCGAAGATTACATGCTGCCCTGCATCCCAGATGCGTTCGATCTCCGAGCGGAGGGTTCCATAAAAGGTGCCATTATATACCTCTTCAAACTCGACGAACTCCTGATGGGCTACCTTGTGCAGGAATGCCTCTTTCGAGATGAAGTAATAATCTTTTTCATGTTGCTCATCGCCCCTTGACTCCCGTGTCGTAGCCGAAATGGAGAAACTGAGCGCAGGGTATTTTTGCAGTAGATGTTTAACGATTGTGGTTTTGCCAGCTCCGGAGGGCGCTGAAAATATGATGAGTTTACCTTGTTTCATTTGTATATGTTGTTTCTTGGCCCCGCTGGGTTTACAAAACATTTAATAATTGTTCTTTAATTTTTTCCAGCTCCTCTTTCATACCGACTACGAGCTGTTGAATTTGTGCATCATTGGCTTTGGCGCCCATGGTGTTGATCTCACGACCGATCTCCTGAGAGATGAAGCCCAATTTTTTGCCATTTGCATCCTTGCTTTTCAAGGTCTGCATGAAATAATCGCAATGACTTTTCAGCCGGATTTTTTCTTCAGTGATGTCCAGTTTGTCGATGTAATAGATCAGCTCCTGCTCCAGGCGATTTTGGTCTACATTCACCTTTCCGGCATTCTCATCAAGAAAAAGCAGCAGTCGGTTTTTGATCTGCGGGATACGCAATGGTTCCAGGACTTCCACCTCAGAGAAGAACTGAAGGATGTTTTTTATGCGGAGCTCCAGGTCCTTGCGCAGGACTTCACCCTCTGCGATCCTGAATTGATTGAAATTTTCCAGGGCTTGCTGAAAAGTGTTGTTTAGGATGTCCCAGTCATTTTCATTCACTTCTTCTTCGGAATAACTGATGACCTCAGGGAAGCTGAGTACAGCCTGCAGGAGGTTATTGGAATTGGCCCCCAGGCTCTGGTTAATCGCTTCCAGTTCTTTATAGTATTTGCTCAGCAGGGCTGCGTTGATTGTTGCACCTTTCAGGTTTTCCTCGCTGCGTTCAATGTTGACGGAGACGCTCACCTTACCGCGCTCGATTTCCTTGCTGCAGGTATTTCTTAGCAACAATTCTTTATCGGAGAAAGCACGTGGGAGTTTTAAATTCAGTTCCAGGAACTTACTATTGAGAGATTTGATCTCTACTGCAAACTTTACGTTTTCGTGGTCAGCAGAGGCCAGACCGAATCCTGTCATTGATTTTATCATGTGCAAAGATATAATTTATTGCCTTTTCAAACCTATTTAACTTTTTTTAACTTAGTTCATTGGCAAACATTGGTTAAGTTTACAAAATATTTTCAAAATCATGAAGCCCTATCAGCTGTACACTTCCCTGATGCTAATGTTGTTCCTGACTGCTACTGGCACTGCGTTCGGGCAAAGCTATGTTATCGGTGGGGTTATCAAGGACAAAGAAGCCAATCTCAGGATTGCAGATGCACAGGTCATCAACCAGCGTAGTGGCGATGCTGTGCTGAGCAGTAGCCTGGGGCTTTTCCAGATCAAAGCCAGGATAGGGGATACTTTATTGATCATCAAACAACATTATTCAGATTTCACTGCAGCTGTAAACGATACCAAGGATATGATCATCAATCTGAACCGGGACATGACCCTGAAGCAGGTAGACATCTATGGGAAGACCAAGAAGGCAGAATTGACAGATATGAAGCGTGAATACCGCAATAAGGGTTCATTTTACCAGGGCAAACCACCTTTTCTCTCCTTTCTCTTTAAACCGCTCACTGCAGTATACGAACTGTTTGGACGTACACCTAAGAACGCACGCCGTTTTGGCCGCTATTACGAAACAGAGATGCAGCAAACGCTGATCGACGGCTTCTTTAACGAAAACATCATTCAGAACAATACTGATCTTAAGGCGGAAAACCTGGAAGACTTTATGCTCAATTACCGCCCGGAGTATGAAAAGGCCAAAAACTGGCAGGAGTACGATGCCCTGAAATACATCAAAGATTCTTATAAAAAGTATACAGATACCCTCGGTAAAAAATAAACCAGCTGTTTTAAATTAGATTTTAGATAGAAAGGAATTCACAGGCTTTCTCAGCAGCCAGCTTTTCCGCATTTTTTTTGTTGTAGTCCCGGCCGATGCCGCAGCTTTCTCCTTCAATCATGGCCTGGATGGTAAAGAGTTTAGCACTTTCACCTTCCCCGTTTTGCACCATATCGAAACTGATGTCTTTACCATGTCTCTGGCACCATTCAATAAGTTTACTTTTGAAATTGGTTTCCGTTTGTTCCAGGGTATGGATATCCACGTAAGGTTTTACAATCCGTTTAAGTAGAAATTCCCGGGTAAAATTGTAGCCTTTGTCCAGATAAATGGCGCCGATCAGCGCTTCAAATGCATCTCCAAGCATGGAGTGGTGTTTAGTCTGTACATTGACTGTTTTCTGATCAAAGACGATCAGCTGATCAAAACCCATTTTTCTGGCCAGTTGGTTCAGGTTTGCCCTGTTGACGATCTTGGAACGCATTTCAGTGAGAAATCCTTCTTCTTTGTAAGGATAGCTCTTGAAAAGCAGTTCGGCGATTACGGCACCCAGAATGGCATCACCAAGAAATTCGAGACGTTCATTGCTGCTCCTGCTGCCATTTTTCAGAACTTTTGCTACAGACCTGTGCCTGAACGCCATTTTATACAAAACGGTGTTTCCGGGAACAAAACCTAGTATATTGTTCAACTTTTTTATAAAGTCCCTATCAGATGAAAGATAAAGCTTGTATAGGTCAAGTAATGGCATTAAACGACATTTAGTCTTCGTATTTCTTGAAAATTACAGACGCATTGTGTCCGCCAAAGCCAAAAGTATTACTCAGGGCAGCGCGGATATTGCGTTTTTGCGGCTTGTTAAAAGTGAAGTTTAATTTCGGATCAAATTGAGGATCATCAGTGAAATGGTTAATTGTAGGAGGTACAATGCCATTTTTCACAGCCAGGATAGAGGCAATTGCTTCAATAGCACCTGCCGCGCCCAGTAAATGTCCTGTCATAGATTTGGTGGAACTAATATTCAGTTTATAAGCATCTTCACCGAACAGATCCACGATTGCCTTTGTTTCAGACACATCGCCCAGCGGGGTAGATGTACCATGAACATTGATGTAATCGATATCTGCTGTAGTCATCCCGGCATCATTCAGCGCATTGGTCATCACCATTCTGGCGCCTAGTCCTTGCGGATGCGGGGCGGTAATGTGATTTGCATCTGCGCTCATTCCGCCGCCAACTAATTCGGCGTAGATCTTAGCACCACGTTTTTTTGCGTGTTCCAGTTCTTCGAGGATAATGGTTCCTGCACCTTCGCCGGCCACAAAGCCGTCGCGGTCTTTGTCAAATGGTCTTGAAGCTGTTTTAGGATCATCATTCCTGGTAGAAAGGGCATGCATGGCATTAAATCCGCCAATTCCTGCTTCGTTGATAATCGCTTCAGATCCTCCGCTGATGATTACATCGCACATATTCAAGCGAATATAGTTGTACGCATCGATCATAGCGTTGGTGGAAGAAGCGCAAGCAGAAACGGTAGAGAAGTTTAGTCCCCTTAGTCCATATTTAATGGAAATGTGTCCGGGAACAATGTCAATGATTACTTTAGGGATGAAGAAAGGATTAATTCGCGGAGTGCCGTCACCCAGGAAAAACGCCTTCATTTCATCCTGAAATGTTTTAAAACCGCCAATACCTGAACCCCAGATGACGCCTACACGGTTGGTGTCCATTTGACTAAAGTCAAAATTGCCATCCTTTACAGCTTCTTCTGTAGATACCAGTGCATATTGAACAAATGGATCTAATTTGCGGGCTTCCTTCCTGTCCATGAAGTTTTCCGGATTGAAGTCTTTCAGCTCGCATGCAAATTTGGTTTTGAATTTTGAAGTGTCAAAACCGGTAATAGGACCAGCGCCGCTCACCCCGTTCAACAGACCATCCCAGAATTCCGGAATGGTATTGCCGATAGGAGTGAGCGCACCTAGCCCTGTAACTACAACTCTTTTTAATTCCATTTATACGGATTATACGGAGACCGTATTTTTACTTAACGTTTTTCTCTAAGTAAGCAATTGCTTGACCAACTGTACCAATGGTCTCAGCCTGATCATCAGGGATTGCTACATTGAATTCTTTTTCAAACTCCATAATAAGTTCTACTGTATCCAAAGAATCCGCACCCAAGTCGTTCGTGAAAGAAGCTTCCGGGGTAACTTCGCTTTCATCCACACCTAATTTTTCAACGATAATAGCCTTAACTCTTGAAGCAATATCAGACATAATGATTATAATTTAATGGTTAAATAATTCAGTGCAAAGAAAAATAAATTCTGACACATTTCAAATGTTTTTATTTCTCTACCAATTTTAATGTTTTTATTTGGAACATTAAAGTAAAATTAGTTTTATAATTTCGTATTCCCATAAAAAAACCCGTTTTGAATAAAACTTACTTAAAACTATCATTAGACCTTGATTTTGTACTTATTGCCATTACCGCTTCCCTTAAAGATTATGTACTGTGCCATAAGATAAATACCAGTCTGAATTTTAATTTTGAAAAGGTTGATGATCACGAGGTTTACTTCAATATCGACGAAGATCCCCTCGCTTTTTCTAAATATTATTACTTTGTGGAGCAGGGGGAGATCGAGTATTACATCCTGAACAACAGAAATGCAGAAGGGTTTTTGATTCCTGAAATGAACAAGGTTGATTTCTTCCTGCTCATCCACCAGTATATCGACAATGAGGACCTGAATTTTCTGCTCAGTGGTCTAAATAAACTTGCTGATATTCAGGTAGCTGCACAGATAAATCCACATAAATTAAAATCCAGGCAAAATTTGGTAATGTAAATTTTATATTAGAAGGTGTATTAAATACACTATATTTGAAATTTACAAGACAAGATAATAAGCATAAAAATATAATGAAACCATTTCATTCAAGAACAAAAATCGTGGCCACTCTAGGTCCAGCATCTGCCAAACCCGAAGTTTTATATAGTATGTTCAATGCAGGTTTGGACGTTTGCCGTCTAAATTTCTCACACGGTTCACAGGCTGACCACCAGGAAGTGCTGGACACGATCCGCGGTATCAATGAAAAATACAATTACAATGTAGGTATCCTCGCAGATTTGCAAGGCCCTAAGATCAGGATTGGCATGGTTAAAGATGGTGGTATCCACCTCGTTAACGGTGCCCGGACCATCATTACTACCCAGAAATGTGTTGGTGATGAAGAGCGTATCTACATTACTTATGAAGCATTCCCAAAAGACGTTAAGGCTGGTGAGATCATCCTTTTAGACGATGGAAAGCTGCAAATGCGTGTCATTGAAACTAATCTTGAAGACGAAGTCCTTTGTGAAGTGGTACACGGTGGTATCCTTACTTCCAGAAAAGGGGTAAATCTTCCAAACACTAAAGTGTCTATTCCTTCCCTTACTTTAGAAGACCGCGATAACCTGGAGTTTGTACTCGCAAACGATGTAGAATGGATCGGACTTTCGTTTGTACGTAATGCAGCAGACATCATCGAACTGAAAGACATTATCAGAGAAAGAGGTAAAACTGCGCGTGTAATCGCTAAGATAGAGAAACCAGAGGCGATTGCCAATATCGATGAGATCATTGCCGTATCAGATGGCGTGATGGTAGCCCGTGGCGACCTTGGAGTTGAGATGCCAATGGAAGAGGTACCATTGTTGCAAAAGATGATCGTTCAGAAATGCCGTGCGGCTTCTAAACCAGTTATTGTCGCTACCCAGATGCTGGAAAGTATGATCACCACTCCGCGTCCTACACGTGCCGAAGTGAATGACGTAGCCAACTCTGTATTGGACGGTGCTGATGCAGTGATGCTGAGCGGAGAGACATCAGTGGGTGAGTTTCCACTGATCGTAATCGAGACCATGCAGAAAATCATTCAGAACATTGAGCAAAACAACTATCCTTTCCATCCGGAAAAATTCCTTAAGCCAAAAGCAGAAAGCTTCCTGAGCGATGCAGTATGTGATTCGGCATGCTTCCTTGCAAAGCAAACCAATGCTGTTGGTATTGTTTCCATGACAGTAAGCGGTTATACCGCATTCGAAATTTCCAGCCACAGGCCAAAAGCGCATACGTATATCTTTACTAGCAATAGGAGCTTGTTGAACAGCCTGAGCCTGATCTGGGGTGTACAAGGTTTCTATTACGATAAATTCGAAAGTACTGATGAGACCATTCAGGACGTGAATGACCTGTTGAAAGCCGAAAAGCTGGTTAAAGCCGGAGATGTGATCATTAACACTGCAGCTATCCCTATGGAGCAAAAAGGCAAGACGAATATGCTAAAAGTTACAGTTATTGAATAAAATGCTTTAGCATTCAAAAATTTTTCTACTTTTGCAATCCGCAAAAAGGAGAGGTGTCCGAGTGGTTGAAGGAGCACGCCTGGAAAGTGTGTATACCTCAAAAGGGTATCGCGGGTTCGAATCCCGCCCTCTCCGCCAGAAAAAAATAGAAAAGTCCCCGGAATTCCCGGGGACTTTTTTTATGTCCCTAAAAAGCATATATTTATTATTCACATTATAACGCATCATCCTATGGGATTTCTTAGCAGACTTTTAGACGAATTTATAGATGTTATTGAATGGGTAGACCATACTCAGGATACCCTGGTTTGGAAATTTCCGCGCAATGACAACGCCATAAAAATGGGCGCTAAACTTACAGTGCGTGAGTCGCAGGTAGCCATTTTTATGAATGAAGGCCGCATTGCTGACGTATTTACTCCAGGTATGTACGAACTCAGCACGCAGAACATACCTATTTTGACTACACTGATGAGCTGGAAATATGGCTTCAACAGTCCATTTCAAGCAGATGTATATTTCCTGAGTACCCGACAGTTTGTCAACCAAAAATGGGGAACCAAAAGCCCTGTCATGGTACGTGATGCTGAATTCGGGCCGGTGCGCCTGCGTGCTTTTGGCTCCTTCAATTTTAAGATACTGGATGCCAAAGCATTTCTGACACAGGTTGTGGCTACCAATCCTAGTTTTAGCGTAGAGGACATCAATGAGCAACTGCGCAACACTGTTGTTGCCAGGGGTATGGATGCTGTAGCTGAATCTAAAATACCTGTGCTGGATATTGCGGCAAACTATGATGAAATGGGCCTGCTTATTACACAGCGGATACAGCCTGACTTTGCCGAACTCGGTCTCCAGCTCAGCAAATTATTGGTGGAAAATGTATCACTTCCGCAGGAAGTAGAAGAAGCGCTCGACAAACGCAGTCAAATGGGCATTATTGGAAATCTGGGGGCTTATGCACAGTATCAGGCGGCCAATGCCATTGAGAAATCAGCTGAAAATACCATTGGCGGTAATCTTGGTGCTGCAGGTATGGGACTTGGTGTCGGCGCAGCCATGATGGGCCAGGTAGGCAATATCTTTCAGGCCAACCAGTTTGATCCCAATGCAAAGACTGCCGATGTGCCGCCAGTGCCGCAAACCGTTGAATACCATTTTGCAAAAGAGGGTAAGGCTGATGGCCCACATAGTTTGAGCGAGATTAAAGCGCTGATTGTTTCGGGAGCCATCAATAAAGAAACCCAGATCTGGAAAAAAGGAATGCCTGCATGGGCGCGAGCCGCAACTATTGCGGAGCTTTTTGACCACGAACCTCCTCCATTATCTTAATTGCCGCTCAGTCGGATTTCCTATGAATGACCTCACTCGTCCTGGCACGATCAATCCTTCCCTGCAATGTCAAGGCTGTGGTGCTTTATTACACTTTGCTCCCGGTACCCGTAACCTCGAGTGCGACCATTGCGGTGAAAGTAATGCTATAGAAAGCAGTAAAGTCCAAAAGCCAATACAATCTGTAGATTACGACCGTTTTGTAGCCAGTATTGATCAGCATAAACAGGCTGACCATATGAAAGTGGTTCGTTGCAGCAACTGCGGTTCAGAAACAGTACTCAGTGCATTTACGACTTCTGATAAATGTTCATTTTGCACAGCGCCCCTGGTGCTCAGCCCGCAGGACGGACAGCAGTACCTGCCTCCGCATTATATTTTACCTTTCGAAGTCAACAGGCAGCAGGGGCTAGATTGTTTTCAGAAATGGCTAAAAGGACTTTGGTGGGCACCAAATGACCTGGCTAAAAAAGTGAGTAGCAGTTCCAGTTCCCTTCAGGGGATTTATTTGCCACACTGGACGTATGATACCAATACGGTAACTGATTATACCGGACAGCGCGGCGATTATTACTACACCACTGAAAGCTACAGTGAAACCGTTAACGGTAAGACCGAGACCCGTACCAGACAAGTGCGGCATACCCGTTGGTCTTCAGTATCCGGCAGGGTCAACTGCAGCTTTTACGACCTGCTGGTCCCGGCCAGTAAATCATTGCCACAGCAGAGTCTGGATAAGCTTGCTCCCTGGAAATTCGAGCTGATGGTTGATTTCGACGAGCGTTATATGAGCGGTTTTCGGTCCGAGACCTACCAGATTGATCCTAAAGAAGGCTTATTGCTTGCCATTGAGCAAACAGAAGCAGAAATCAGGTCGGAAGTGAGCCGGGATATCGGGGGTGACGAGCAAGTGATCGATGATACCGATACCGAATACCTGGATAAGGCGCTGAAATACCTTATGCTGCCGGTATGGACCAGTGCTTACAATTACAACAATAAAATCTACCAGTTCACCGTCAATGCCAGTACAGGAGAAGTGATCGGCCAGCGCCCATTAAGTGCTGTCAAGATCGTTTTATGCGTGCTGCTGGTTCTTGCTCTGCTGGTAGCAGCATTCTTTTTGGTTTAAGCCTTTTTAAGACCTTTGCCATTGCATTCCCATTCCAACTGCGTAGGATCTTCGCTAAAAAGTACTTTTAGCGCGGATGGAGTGGGAATGTAGCGAAGATGGTGTGGAGATGGGTGGAGCAGTACAGGAGATTAGTACAAAGCTGTATTTAGGACGAATTGCCCTAAAAAACAAGCCCGGCGAAACTGCTTCCGCCGGGCTCAACCTTAAACTTATGAAAAAAAATATTATTTGCTGATTTCTATGGCATCAGTACCTTTCCAGTTGCCAAATGATTTTTTTGCCAGAAGTTTTGCATCTGTAAGGCTGATGTTGCCCGCGATGGTTAGGTAAATGCTGGAAGGAACCATCAGATCGTGGTGCAGGGACCGGATATCATTTAACGTCAAAGCTTCTACTGCGGCTACAGTCAGTTCCGGAGCATAGTAACGATCTCTGGCTTCAATGCTTTTGATCAGTTCTGCTTTGCAGGTATCAAATACTTCCTGATCCATTGTTGGTTGCTGTACGCTGGTAGACAAGGCCTGTAGCGCCATGTCGAAATCTGAACTTACTGCGTTGATGTTGCCACCTTTTTCGGAAAAGCTTACTTGCTGGGCCAATTGACCGGCAGTGGTATTGAGTATGGCGGTAAGCACTTCCTGTGCGCCGGTTTTGCTGACCGAAGGCTGTGCTTCTGAATTGAAACTTGAAAATACTTTGCTTGCGCTCTGGTTCTCTGCTACGATCACGGTCAGACCATTTTTTAGCTTAAAGCTAACCGGATCTTTCATTGCACTGGATTGTGCCTGAATAGATTGTGATGTGAGGAGAGCGGTAGCAATAATAAATAGGTTTTTAATTGTTCTCATAGATTTTTTAATGTAAAATAACATCGGCAAAGTTATGGCTTACGTAAATGTGGTAAAATGGAGAATAGGTAGAAAGGCATTATCTCCCGTTAAGTCGGTCAGTTTGCCTGTTCATTTTGTTCATTTTTGTTTACTGTTAGTTATTATACTATTTTTAGCTTAATCAGACCACGGCCAAATGAACTGCTTAATTGTAGACGATGACAGTCTCGCGCGCACAGCATTGAAACAAATGCTCAGCATGGATCCACAGCTACAGCTGTTGGGCGAGTGTGCTGATGCGCTGGAGGGATACAAAGAGATCATGGTCAACCAGATCGATGTGCTTTTCCTGGACATAGAAATGCCTGGAATGAGCGGGATAGAGCTGGTGAAGATTCTGGCTGGCAAACGCCCTATGGTGATATTTACAACGGCTACCACCAACTATGCTGCGGAAGCTTTTGACCTCAACGTAGTAGACTTCCTGATCAAGCCGCTTGTGCCTGCGCGTTTCCTTCAGGCGGTGGAAAAAGCTAAGCATATTTTAAAAACAAAAAACCTATCGATCAGCAATAAGGAAGACGAATTTATCTTCATCAGGGATTCCAATGTGGTAAGGCGGCTGAAAGTAAGCGACATTTTATTTATGGAGGCTATGGGCGATTACGTTAAGATTTATGTTCCGGATCATGTCTACAGCATCCACTCTTCACTCAAGGCTGTGGAACAGAAGCTTTCTCAAAGTATTTTTTTAAGGGTACATCGCTCATTTATCGTCAATGTGAGTAAAATAGATACCCTGGAAGGTGGTACGCTGATCATTAATAAATTGCTGGTTCCCGTATCTGATGCTTACCGCTCGGCCCTAAACAAACGCATGCAGATTTTGTAATCTTGTTCAGTTATTGTATCGGATTTGATACAATTTTTGATTGCGTTCATCAAATAAAGACAGCCTCACCTACATATTCAACTTCCTATGCAATACCAGCTAAATCGGCTTTAATTAATCATTTGGAGCGGTTTTTTTGTTTATTTATGAAACTTGGCACATTTCTTTCAGCATGCCTGAAAAACATACATTAAATTTTAAACACATGAAGAAGATAATTATTTTGGCCTTAGGCCTATTCGCAGCAACTGCAGTTCATGCACAGAGCCCGATCAGATTGGGAGTAAAGGCAGGTTTAAATATTCCTGATATCATCAAAGGTGATGGCAACAATGATTTCGATACGAAAGTAAACCCTGGTTTCAATGCGGGTGTAACTTTGGATATTAAACTGATAGAAGGTTTGGCTTTCACTCCGGAGCTATTATACGCAACAAAGGGTTATAAAGCAGAGACCGTTTTTGGAGAGTTCACACAGACTACGCACTTCATCGATGTACCAATTCTGGCTAGTATCAAACTGGGTGGCAGTGGATTGAACCTGGTAGCTGGTCCGCAGGTGTCTTTCCTGACCAGTACCAAGAATAAATTTGAAAATGGATTTGGATCTGCTGAGGAAACGATTATCGAAGACAAATCTGACCGTTTCAAGAAAAGCCTGGTAGGTGGGTTGATCGGGTTCCGTTATGACATCAGTGACCAGATAGATATCCACGGTCGTTACGCACTGGACTTCCAGAAAAACAACGAAGACGGTTCAAGAGAAACTCCTGAGTACAGAAACCAGGTATTCTCCGTTGGACTGGGAATCAAGTTTTAATGCCTAAATTTAATTTGCCTTAAAGCCGCTGATGAAGCGGCTTTTTTTTTGAAACAATTTTAGAATAAGCGCGTTAGTTATTAGGTAAAGGTATAAAAGCCTATGAATTTTTAACCTAAATTGATATGATTATGAAAAATCAGCAAGATTTGAAACACACAGGAAACGAGCAGGGCAGAACTACTTCTGACCGGGTTTATCGGAGTGCTAAACAGGATAAAAAAATGACTGGCATCACCAATGGCGGCGGTCAGCGTTCTGACCAGACTTCTAATAGAGACAATGAGCGCAAACGTGAAAAACATTAATCCCTAATACCAATAGAGGATAACATTCCTATCTTTTCGAAAGCGGTCTTTAAAAGGCCGCTTTTTTATTTTATGTTTAACTTTGAATTTTTTGCTAACCCATACCATACTACATAATGACCCTTAAGCACCATTTGACCCTCAGTTGCCTTCTTGCCAGCTCTTTATTTTACAGCTCCCTTCATGCGCAGCAAAAAACTTATCTCCAGACCTTGTCGGAACCCAACCACTGGGTAGATTCTGTTTTCAGAAAACTGAATAAAAGGGAAAAGATTGCGCAAATGTTCTTCGTGAGGGCACATACTAACTTTAGCAAAGCTTACGAGGATTCTGTAGGTGTGGTGGTAAAAAAGGAAAGAATAGGAGGCCTGGTTTTTTTTCAGGGTGGCCCTGGTAGGCAGGCAATCCTGACCAATAAGTACCAGGCTATGGCCAGGGTTCCGCTATTGGTAACTTCAGATGGGGAATGGGGTCTGGGCATGCGTCTGGACAGTACGATTTCTTACCCCTATCAAATGGCCCTTGGAGCAATACAGGACCGGGAGCTGCTGTACAAAATGGGACTGGAAGTAGCCAAAGATTACAAGCGTATCGGGATGCACATGAACCTGGCTCCGGATGTAGATGTCAATAACAATGCACAAAACCCAGTGATCAACTTCCGGTCTTTTGGGGAAAATAAATACAACGTAGCGGTAAAGGCAGAAGCCTACATGAAAGGAATGCAGGACGGTGGTTTACTCGTGAGCATCAAGCATTTTCCCGGACATGGCGATACGGATGTAGATTCGCACTATGACCTGCCTCAGTTGAAGTTCAGCAAGGAGCGCCTGGATAGCCTGGAGATTTATCCCTTTAAAGAACTGATCAAACAGGGTGCATCAGGGGTCATGATTGCGCACATGAATATCCCGGCGCTGGACAATACGCCCAATATGCCTTCTACATTGTCCAAACCGATTGTAACCGGGATTTTAAAGGAAGAGCTCGGATTTAAAGGTTTGATCATCTCTGATGCGATGGGCATGAAGGGGGTGGTGAAATTCTTTAAGGAAGGGGAGGCTGATGTAATGGGAATCATTGCCGGAAATGATATTCTGGAGCTGTCGGAAGACAGTAAAAGGGCGGTGAAGCTGGTACGTAAAGCGGTGTCACAGGGACGGATCAGCATGGAGCGGATTGATGAAAGTGTCAGGAAGATCCTGATGGCGAAATATTGGGCAGGATTAGATCAAAAGGATACGGTAGACGAAAGAGGGGTACTTGCCGGTGTCAACCGTGCCGAAAGTCTCGCTTTGCGGGTACAGCTGGCCAATGCTTCCATGACTATGCTTCGTGGAAAAGCGGAGCTAAAGACACTGGATGCCGAAAAACGTACGGTAATCATCAGTATCGGCACTCCCGGGGTCACAGATTTTCAGCGGGAACTTGGTACGCATTACAAAAACTCTATATTCTATTCCCTGGATAAAAATGCCACTGCAAACGAGATTGCCAAAGTATTGCGGGAACTGAAAGCTTTCGACCAGCTGATTATTGGCATTCACGATGCCCGTCTGAGACCTGGGAATGGAATGGTACTGAGCAATGACCTCAAAATGTTCATTAAGGACATGTCGCTGAGCAATGCAATTTTTGCCTTGTTTGCCAACCCCTATAACCTTGCGGCTTTGTCCGGTCTGGAAAATAGCCGGGGCTTGCTGATCGCTTACCAGAAAGAAGATTTTATGCAGAAGGCGGCAGCGGAGGTCTTCAAGAATCAGGTTATTCCGACTGGAAAACTACCCGTTACGGTAAACACCTTCTTTAAATACGGCGAAGGGCTCTAAATTGAAATGGATTACCTGGACATACATACCCACAATGAACAGCGGCTGCCCGGAGTAAGGGCTATACTGAGCCTTTCCCTGACAGGGGATGAGGTGCCGGAATATCCTGAGCGGGACTTGGCGCTGGGCTTACACCCCTGGTTTGCTAAACCGCAGCAGCTGAATTCCGACTATGCCCGACTGAGGGAGGCTGCAAAGCTTCCGCACGTGAAGATGATCGGAGAATGCGGTCTGGATCGCTTCAAAGGTCCTTCTCTGCCAGAGCAGACCCTGATCCTCAGGAAGCAGTTCGAACTGGCGGATGAACTACAGAAGCCTGTGATCCTGCATTGCGTGCGCTGCTTTGATGAACTCATCGCCCTACGAAAGGAGATGAAGCTGGAAATCCCGATGGTACTGCATGGTTTTAATAAGAAAAAAGAACTCGGACGGCAGATGCAGTCGCTGGGTTTTTATCTTTCCTTTGGGAAGGCATTGCTGGATGCCGATTCGGGTGCTGCTGCCCTGGTAAGGGAAGGGGATGTGTTTTTTCTCGAGAGCGACCACGATGAACACCGCATTGAAGAAATCTATGAAGCAGCAGCAAATTTGAAAAACTGTAGTGTGGAAGAGCTTAAAGCACTTATTTTTGCGAATTGGAATCAAATAATTCGATAGTATGCCTGATTTAAATTGGTTGTCGCGTTCTGCTTTGTTGCTGGGCGATGAAGGAATTGATATTTTACAGCAAAAGCATGTGCTGGTGGTTGGACTTGGTGGGGTAGGCTCTTTTGCTGCGGAATTCATCTGCCGCTCGGGCATTGGAGAAATGACGATTGTAGATGGTGATGTGGTAGATCCCAGTAACCGGAACAGGCAGTTGCCTGCCTTATCTACCAATCATGGTGTGAGTAAGGCCGATATCATGGCCGAACGTCTCCTGGCCATCAACCCAGAACTCAAACTCCACGTAGTCAAGGATTTTCTGACGCCTCAGAAATGCAGGGAACTGATGGAAAACCAGTTTGATTATGTGATGGACTGTATAGATAGCATCACGCCTAAGGTGATCCTGCTCTCCAAAGCGCTGGAAAAGAACATGCCCATTGTAAGTTCTATGGGGGCCGGCGGAAAAGTAGACCCTACACAGCTGCGTGTGACTTGGTTGCCAGATACTTACCAATGCGTGTTTGCACAGTATGTGCGTAAGCGGATCAAAAAACTCGTGAATTATGAGCGTGTAAAGGCCGTGTTCTCCACCGAAGCGGTAAAGAAAGAATCGTTGGTCATGACCGATGGTAGCAATTTCAAGCGTTCCGCATATGGAACAATATCTTACCTGCCCGCGGCCTTTGGCGGTGTTTGTGCTTCGGTAGCCATCAGGGATTTACTGGGGATGCCCATTGAGATGGCAGATCGGCCACCAAGGATTGCTACCAAAAAGAAAAAGGCTAAAGGAAAGACCGCTTAATATTTGTTGTTTTCAGGTTTGATCGCCGCAGATGTCCAGCCTTTCAAAAACTCCATGACTTTCTTTACGCTGTGGCCCTTGCCTTCTTCCAGGTAAGCAGAGTTTTGAGTGTGCAGCACTTTGCCGTTGCCATCCAGGATCACAAAGACAGGGAAGCCAAAGCGACCAGGGTAACCCAGACTGGAGAGCACGGCAGCATTTTTATTTTCCTGGCTGTAGTTTACCAGTACAGTTTCATAGTTGGCATTTAAGTACTCTTTAAGTTCGGGTGTCTCCTCTACCAATTTGTGGAAAGCGATACACCAGCCACACCAGTTGCCCCCAACCTGCAAAAACACATGCTTGTCTGCTTTTTTTGCTTTGGCCACTGCGGCATTTATCTCTGCTTGGGCATTGGCCTGCGGGTTGTAAAGGTGTACTGCAGCAGGTTTCTGTGCTACAGCAATTTTTTCTTGTGCCAGAACGGATCCGGAGATCAGAATGAGCGCGGACAGCGCTATAATTGATTGCTTCATCTGCTTAAATTTTAATACAATTTTAAGGATTATTAATAGCTTTACCTACATGTCTCAGTTTCCCTTAAAAATTTTACAAGCCTCCGCCGGATCGGGTAAAACCTTCAGTCTCACCGCACATTACCTCACACTGCTCTTGTCGGGGGAAACGAAGTATCGCGAAATTCTGGCAGTGACCTTCACCAATAAGGCAACGGAGGAAATGAAAACCAGGATCATGGAGGTATTGAAGGGCTTTGCAGAGGCAGACCCTTCTAATAAGATCAACGATTACCGTGAAATTGTACTGCGGGCACATCCGGAAATGGATGCTACGGGACTGAAGCTTAAATCGGATCAGATCTACCGCAGGATCCTGCACGACTATAGTCGATTTTCGGTAAGTACCATAGACGGCTTCGTACAGAAGGTGATCCGGGGATTTGCTTTTGAATTGGGACTGGATGCCGGTTATGGACTGGAAATGAATTATGACAAGGTGAAGAACGAACTGGCCGGTCGCCTGGACAAGGCATTGGATAAAAATCCGGTACTACTGCAATGGATCATTGACCTGGCCCTGGACAGGATCAACAACAACCTGAGCTGGAACTACAGGAGGGAGCTCATTGAGCTAACAAATGAAATCTTCAAGGAGCGGTACCAGCCTTTTGAAAATGCCATCAAAAACCTGGGAGATGCTGCTGATCTGGACAGCCTTTTTAAAGATTACAATAAGGTAACCCGTCTGGGTATTGAAGCTTTTGAGCATGGTATCAGCTCCCTTGCTGCCGAAGCACTGGAGATATTCCATGTTGAAGGGCTGGCTACGGATGATCTGAAAGGTAAATCGAGATCGCCTTTAATGGCACTGCCAAAAATTGTGGAGGGTGAGCTCTCTAAAGTGAGCAGTCTTGAGAAACTAGTGGATGAGCCCGAACAATGGTTTCAGAAAGGAACAGTGACTGGTGCTTTTGCCGAACTAAACCCCATCATCGCCAAGCTGGTAGATACCTACAAAAAAGGCCTGTCAGGCTACGTACTTGCACAAGCCTTCAATAAAAATTTATACTACCTGCGCCTGATGCAGGAGATGGCCGTATTGCTGAAAGACTATCGGGCGGAGAGTTCGAACCTTTTGATCAGTGATGCGCAGACGCTCCTGAAGGGGATCACTGACGATGCCAATGACAATCCTTCTTTCATTTGGGAGAAAATGGGAAACCGCTTTAAGAACTTTCTGTTCGATGAGTTTCAGGATACCTCTGCCAACCAGTGGGGCAGTTTCAGGTCGCTGCTCAGCAATGCAATTGCATCACCCAGCGGAAAACTGACCGATCACCTGATCGTAGGTGATACTAAGCAGTCGATTTACCGCTGGCGCAATGGAGACTGGAACATCCTCCATCAACAGGCGAAACAGGATGTAAAAGCGCATAATGTAGTAGAAGAGAGCCTGGAAGAAAATTACAGAAGCACCAGAAATATCATAGCCTTTAACAACCAACTGTTTCGGAAATTACCAGAGCTGATGCAGCATCACCTGAACAATGCAATAGCTGAGCAGGAACAGGATGAGGTTTTGAGCTGGTGGCGGGAACAGGCTTTCGACCAGATCGTGCAGAAAGTTTATGCCGAAGCAGAACAAAAAACGACACCTTTTACATTGGAAGGAGGTACAGTCAGTCTGCATGTATTTAAGCAGGACGATGAAGGCAATGCCCTGACCAAAGTGAGTTTCAGGGAGCTGGCCCTGGAGAGAATGATTGGGGAGCTGCAACTGCTGTTTGTGGAAAAAGCTTATCAGCCCAGGGATATTTGTGTATTGGTACGCTCCAATTCAGAAGCAGTGGCTGCAGTAGAAGCATTGATGGAGCATGGTATCGATGTGATTTCTGGAGAAGCGCTGTTGCTGACCAACAATTCTGCGGTAAAGCTGATCATCAATACCCTACAGGTCATGGCTGGCTTATCCGAGAATACCTCACTTTACAAAGCCAATTGCATTAGTCTCTACGCACTTCTGCAGGAGAGGGATGTCCTTCCGGAGCAGTATTTCGACCTGAAAGAAAAAAGCCTTGTGCAGTTGGCCGGCCTCTTGCCGGCAACGCTGTGCGAGCACTGGCAAAGCTGGATGCAGCAACCTTTACCAGCCTTACTGGAAAAGTTAATCGCGGCCTACGGCCTGAATGAAAAAGAGCAGGTGTCCCATCTGCCCTATCTGATGGCCTTGCGGGATCTTAGCGGTAGTTTTGCATTGCATGGAGAGCGCGGCATAGCTGCCTTCCTGACTTATTGGGAAGAAGAAGGGGTACGTAAAACCCTTCCTTCTTCCGAAAATACAGATGCCGTGCAGGTAATCACCATCCATAAATCCAAGGGTTTGGCTTTTAGAGCAGTTATGCTGCCGTTTTGTAATTGGGATATCAATGGAAAGACCAATGGTATTTTTTGGGTCCCATCGGCAGATACGCCCTATCACCATTTGCGCAGCATCCCCCTAAAGTATAGTAAGGAACTGGGACGTTCCAGTGTGGCAAAGCCTTATTTTGAGGAACTACTATACAACAACATGGATGCGCTGAACATGCTTTATGTAGCCACTACCCGTGCAAAAGAGTACTTGTACCTAAGTATCATGGGCAAAAAAACAGCTACGGTAACCAATATCGGCGACCTGCTTGCCAAGGTCTACGAAGATCAGCTTTCGGATGAAGGAGCCTATGTAGTGGATGAGGCTGTGCCCTTGCAGCCTGAAAAGCCTAAGGAAAGAAACGAAATTGAACTGGACCATTATCCAGTCTCTGACCGTCTGAGCCAGGTTTTTGATGCCAGTTTAAAACGCAGGGAACTAGATCTGCTTACGGGGGAAAGCCCCGGCAGAACGGGTAGTATTTTGCATGAAGTGCTGGCTGAAGCTGAAGATGCAGCCCAGGTGGATGAGGTCTTGCAGCGCCTGTTGCTGGAAGGGCTCTTCAAAGCTGCGGAACTGCCTTATTTGAAGACACAGGCACTTTCCGTCTTGAACCATGCTGGTCTGCAACAAATTCTGAAGCACACGGAGCTACGGCTGAATGAGCGCAGCATCATTGATGCGCAGGGCAAGAGCTACCGTCCGGATAAAGTGCTGATGAAGGCCGGGGAAGTCACCGTAATCGATTATAAATTTACCCAACAGGAGAGCGATAGTCATATTGCCCAGGTAGACCATTACAAAAGCCTGCTGCTGGCCATGGGCTACAGTCAGGTAAAGACCTATTTGTTTTATGCCGCAAGCGGAACGTTGAAATTAGTATAAGGGATGCAGGAAGAATTCAAACCATTTTTAAGAGAAGTAGCGGAAGACCTGATCGGTCGTATTGGAGATAACCTGCAGCATGCCGCAATTGTCTTCAACAACAAAAGGCCGGTAGCCTATTTGCAGAGCCACCTCGCAGGGCTAATCGGCAAGCCCTTTTGGAGTCCATCTTTTTATACCATACAGGAATTTTTTGCCCTTTCTTCTGAAAGGAAAGTGGCAGATTCATTTACACAGTTCTTTACCCTGCATCAGGTGTACAACCGACTGGCTGCAGAAGAAGGAGAGCCGCCGATAGAACCGGCTAAGTTTTATCCGATCGCGAGGGTGATCCTGAGTGATTTTGCCCAGATTGACAATGACCTGGTGGATGCAAATAAACTGTTTCTGCAACTGGAAGAGTTTGCAATCGTAGATTACCAGTTTGATTACCTGAGTGAAGAACAACAGGAGTTCCTGAAGGGCTTCTGGAATTCTTATTCCGAAGGAAAACAAAAAAAACAACAAGAGCAATTCATCCGGATGTGGCAGCGCATGCCGAGACTTTACCAGGGTTACCACGAGGGGCTGAAAGCCAAGGGCATGACCACGATGGGACAGATCTACCGGCAATTATCCCTGGGCCAGGAAGAAAGGCCTGAATTTACCGAAACCTTTGCTGCTGCAAAGCTCGTTTTTGTGGGCTTCAATGCCTTGAGCAGGGCCGAGGCTAAAGTATTCAGTCGCTGGCAGGACGAGGGAAGGACACTGTTTTATTTCGATACGGATGCCTACTACCTGGATGACCCCATTCAGGAAGCAGGACTGTTCATGCGGAAGAACCTGGAGCAGACGGGGCTGATTAACGCACTCGACAGCAGCAGAGACTTCATCAAGGCCATGCCGAAGCAGGTCGATGTCTACAAAACCCAGGGGCAGGTAGCCCAGGCCAAAATCCTCCATGAGGCCCTTCAGCGGGATTACCCTTTGCTGAAAGCGACTGACCATGCCGGGAAGATTGCATTGGTACTGGCCGATGAGAGCTTGCTGATGCCGGTACTGCAGACCATTCCGACTCATTACCAGGATGAAAAAGGATCGCAGCCTATCAATATCAACGTCACTATGGGGTATCCACTTGTGGCTTCTTCCATCTTCGGATTGGCTGATCTTTGGTTGAGTGTACAGGCACAACTGATTCAGGAAGAGAAAGAAACGGTATACCACAGGGAGGTAGCGGCTTTCTTGTCACATCCGCTCAGCGGGATTACTGAGCAGCAGCGGGCAAAGATTCAGAAAGGACTGCTGGCAGAACAGCTTGCGGAGGTTCCCCTTTTCAGGCTACAGCGCCAGAAGGGGCTGATCGAGTTGTTTTTTACAAAGATTCAGGATGGGATACAAGCCACAAACACCCTACAGGCTATTTTTAAATATATCCTCGAGCAGCAACTGGCTGCTAAAAGCCTGAAGCAGACGGAGGCAGACCTGTTCATCTCCACGATTAAGGAACTCAACAGGCTGCATGACGGACTGGCGGATTACCTGCCGCGGTTGACCAGGGGTACAGAACTGGCCTTCGTACTGTCGCTCATTCAAAAAGCCGTGCAGGGTATTTCAGTGCCATTGACAGGCGAGCCGCTACAAGGCATACAGGTGATGGGCTTATTGGAAAGCAGGAGTCTTGACTTTGAGCAGGTCTATATATTGGGGGTCAATGAGGGTCTGTTGCCTCAGACCAGTGTTTCTCCCAGTTTTATCCCGGATAGTATCCGCAGGGCTTATGGCCTGCCCGTTCTGGAAAATCAGGATGCCATTTCTGCCTATATGTTCTATAGGTTGTTACAACGTTCGAAGAAGGTCAGCATGGTGTACAATGCCCAGGCAGATGAAAGCAATACCGGCGAACCTACCCGTTTCCTGAAACAGTTGGAATACGAGAGTGGCTATACCTTCAACTACCTGGAACACAAGCAAGACATTAGTATTGCCCAAAAAAGACCTGTAGTGATACAGAAAGATGCTTCTGTTATGAAAGTGCTCCAGGGCTACCTGGACGGAAGTATGGCACTTTCAGCATCGGCACTGACTACCTACATCAACTGCCCGCTCCAGTTTTTCTACCGTTATGTGGCCAAAGTAAAGGAGCCTGAGGAGATTTCTGAAAACCTGGAAGCCAATTATATTGGCTCCATGTTGCATTTTGTGCTCGAAACCTTTTATCAGGACCTGAGGCAGATTGACCCGCTGATCAGTCGGGAACGTATTGCCGAATACCGGAAGCAGGTGCCGGGCCTGTCAGTAAGGGCCTTCTCTCAGGTCATGTTCGAGGACCAGCACCGGCAGGTACAACACAACGGCATGCACAAGGTGGTGCTGGCCATTGTAGAAGAATATGCAAATCTGATCCTGGACTATGACGAAAATGAAGCTCCTTTTGAAGTACTGGCCCTGGAGCAGAGGGATCAGGTGGTTTTTGAGTTCGAAGTGCGGGGGCAGAAACGTCAGATTACGCTTCATGGGATCATTGACCGTATTGACCGGAAAAACGGCATTACCAGGATAGTAGATTACAAAACGGGCGCAGACGTGCTCAGGTATTCCAATCTGGAAGAGGTATTTGATACCAATGGTAATAAACAAAATAAAGCCCTGGTACAGACCCTGTTTTATACCTATGTATTTGAACAGGCCAATGGGCATCAGTTGGTAGAGCCCAACCTGTACAGCATTCGCAATATGCGTAAGGAGGGGACGTTTTTTATCGAAGGAAGAGACAAGTTGAAATTAAATGGGGCCTATCTGGAAGAGGTCAAAGCAGAATTTGTGGGCTATATGAAAGTAAAATTGTCGGAACTGTTTGATGAGCAGATACCTTTTGTACGTACAGAAAATGAAGCTGGATTCGCTTATTCTCCATATTTAACCTTGTGCGGCCTTTAAAAAACCAAATTATTTTTGCCGATTTTACAGATGCAAAGTGTAATTAAAACACTACTTTTTTATTAAAATACAATAACTATATTTGCTACCGTTAATATTTGAATATACAATGAGAGAGATTCAATTTAGAGAAGCTTTGCGTGAAGCCTTAAGCGAAGAAATGCGTAAAAATGAAAACGTCTTTTTAATGGGCGAAGAAGTTGCGCAGTACAATGGTGCTTACAAAGTTAGTCAGGGTATGCTTGATGAATTTGGCGACAAACGCGTAATCGATACACCTATTGCTGAGCTTGGTTTCGCCGGTATCGGAATTGGTGCAGCTATGAACGGATTGATTCCGGTTATAGAGTTCATGACTTTCAATTTCTCACTGGTTGCTATAGATCAGATCATTAACGGAGCTGCGAAGATTCTTTCGATGAGCGGTGGACAGTTTTCTGTGCCTGCTGTGTTCCGTGGGCCAACCGGTAATGCAGGCCAGTTAGGTGCACAGCACTCTCAGAACTTTGAGAACTGGTATGCCAACTGCCCGGGATTGAAAGTGGTGGTTCCTTCTACACCTTACGAAGCTAAAGGTTTGTTGAAACAGGCCATTCTGGATCCAGATCCTGTAATCTTCATGGAGTCAGAAGTAATGTATGGTGATAAAGGTGAAGTTCCTGAAGAAGAATATTACCTGCCTATCGGTAAAGCTAATGTGGTAAAAGAAGGTACAGATGTGACCATCGTTACTTTTGGTAAAATGCTGACCCGTGTAGTTAACCCGGCTGTAGAAGAATTGACTAAAGATGGTGTTAGCGTTGAGGTAATCGATCTGCGTACAGTACGTCCTATCGATTATGCGACCATAATTGAATCGGTTAAGAAAACCAATCGCCTGGTAGTAGTAGAAGAAGCTTGGCCATTGGCATCTATCTCTTCCGAAATTGCATTCAATGTTCAGAAAAATGCCTTTGATTACCTGGATGCACCGGTATTGCGCATCACTTGTGCAGATGTGCCACTTCCATATGCACCTACTTTGATCGCTGCGAGCTTGCCGAATGCAGAACGCGTAGTGAAGGCAGTAAAGGAAGTGCTTTACGTCGCAAAATAAGAGAAATTTATTAAAGAAAATATAATCCCGCAGGTTCATACCCTGCGGGATTTTTTATTTATTTTTGGCGCCATTGTACTTTAAGCAAATCAAATAAAGAAAAAATGAGTAACCACTCAATGATCATTGCTGCTGAACTTGCAGTAGCAGAAAAGCAGGTTATTGCGACTATTGAATTATTGGACGAGGGAGCTACTGTTCCTTTTATTTCACGTTACCGGAAAGAAATGACCGGAAGTCTGGATGAAGTACAAGTTGCGGCTGTACGCGACCGCTTCCAGCAACTGCGTGAGCTAGACAAACGCAGGGAGGCAATCCTAAAAGCCCTCACCGCTCTGGATAAGCTAAGTCCTGAACTGGAGCAGCAAATTAATGCAGCAAGCAACATCGCGACTATTGAAGACATTTACTTGCCTTACAAGCCTAAACGCAAGACCAGGGCTTCTGAAGCCCGGAAGAAAGGTCTAGAGCCATTGGCACTGAGCATTCTGGAGCAAAGTACATTGAATCCGGAGATCGCTGCAAATCAATTTTTGAATGCAGAACTGGGAGTCGCTTCAGTAGATGAAGCTCTGGCAGGGGCGAGGGACATTATCGCCGAACTGGTGAATGAACATGTGGAAGCCCGGACGACCATGCGGAAATACTTCCAGCAACATGCTGCCATCAAATCTTCCGTAGTAAAAGGTAAAGAAGAAGAAGGTATAAAATATAAAGACTATTTCGACTGGACTGAGCCTTTGAAGTCGAGCCCCTCACATCGTGTGCTGGCGATCCGCAGAGCGGAGAACGAAGGAATTCTCAAACTGGATACTATGCCCGAAGAAGGGGGAGCCATTGAATTGTTGGAAAAGCAGTTCATCAAGGCAAACAACGCCAGCGCTGCTCAGGTAAAACTGGCGATACAGGACAGCTACAAGCGTCTGCTTGGTCCTGCCATGGAGACAGAGATCAGAAGTTTTTCCAAAGAAAAAGCCGATGAAGAAGCCATTCGTGTGTTTGCTGAGAACGCCAGACAGCTGTTATTGGCGGCTCCTATGGGCGAGAAGAATGTATTGGCTATAGACCCGGGTTTCCGAACCGGTTGTAAGGTGGTATGTCTTGATCGTCAGGGAAAGCTTTTGGAGAACACCGCGATCTACCCGCACAATGGGCAGCGAGGCCTTGCAGATTCTGCAAGGGTGGTCAAAAACCTTTGTGACGAACATCAGGTAGAAGCCATTGCAATTGGGAACGGCACCGCAGGAAGAGAGACAGAAGTATTTATTCGCGGTCTTGGTCTTGAAGGGATAGTTGTTGTGATGGTAAACGAAAACGGAGCCTCTATCTATTCCGCTTCAGATGTGGCCAGGGAGGAATTTCCGAATCACGACATTACCGTCAGGGGAGCTGTTTCTATAGGGAGACGGTTGATGGACCCTTTGGCTGAGCTCGTCAAGATCGATCCTAAATCTATTGGCGTCGGACAATATCAGCACGATGTGGACCAGAATAAATTGCAGGCCTCACTGGATGATACCGTCATGAGCTGTGTGAATGCGGTAGGTGTGGAGCTAAATACGGCTTCTAAACAAGTACTGGCATATGTGTCGGGATTAGGCCCTCAGCTGGCACAAAATATAGTGAACTACCGCAACGAGCATGGAGCTTTTAAAAACCGTGAAAGCCTGCGTAAGGTGCCGCGTTTAGGTGATAAAGCTTTTGAACAGGCTGCAGGTTTCCTCAGGATCAGGAATGCAGAACATGTACTGGATACTAGCGCCGTGCACCCTGAACGCTATGCTTTGGTCAATAAAATGGCGCGGGACCTCAACTGTAGTGTGGCGCAGCTGATGCGCGATGCCGAGCTTCGTAAGCAGATCAAATTGCAGCAGTATGTTAGTGAGGAGATCGGTCTGCCTACTTTGAATGACATCATGAATGAACTGGCGAAACCAGGCAGGGATCCGCGTGAGCAGTTTGAAATTTTCAGTTTTACAGATGGTGTCAACGAAATTGCGGACCTGAAGGTGGGTATGAAATTACCTGGTATCGTAACCAATATTACGAATTTTGGGGCTTTTGTAGACATTGGTGTACACCAGGATGGCCTGGTACATACCAGTCAGCTATCTGACAAGTTTGTGAGTAATGCCAATGAGGTAGTCAAGGTCCATCAGAAAGTAGAGGTGACAGTAGTGGAAGTGGATGTAGCCCGAAAGCGAATTTCCCTCTCGATGAAAGATGGTTCACAGAAAGCCAGACAAGAGCACAAGAAAAGAAATGATAAACCTCAGTCAAACGGAAAGCCTGCGCGTCCTGCATCCAAACCGGATCAGCACAGAAAGCCCGGAAAACCGAATGGAAATCCCAAAGGCGGACAGAAAGAAAAACTGCCGGATGGTGATTTGCAAATGAAGCTGGAAGCTTTGAAGAATATGTTTAAATAGAAAAAGGAGCGGTTATCCGCTCCTTTTTTATGCTGATCAGCGATAGGATTTTTATAATTCAATCTGTCTCCTGATACTTTCTTCCAATGAAATCAGCGTTTCTGTACGCTGTATGCCGTTCACAGCCTGGATCTCTTCATTAAGTACATGCCTCAGATGGGTGGTGTCGCGGCAGATGATTTTTGCAAACATGCTATAGGCACCCGTAGTGTAATGCAGTTCTACCACTTCCTTGATTTTACTCAATTGTGCTACCGCATCCTTATATTGTATTCCTTTTTCTAGGTAAATACCCAAGAATGCACAGATGTCGTAACCAGCTTTCTGGGGATCAATGATCAGGTGTGAGCCTTTGATGATGCCCATTTCCTGTAGTTTTTTCATTCTTACATGGATGGTTCCCCCGGATACAATGAGATCTTTTGCGATTTCAGTATAGGGTTTTGTGGCATCCTGCATGAGTTGTTTCAGGATATCGATATCCAGGTTATCAATTTCTAAATTTTGGCTTTCTTTTTTAAGCATCATTTTGACATTTGTTAACGATATTCAAATTTAATTATAAATATTATAAAAATAAAATTAAATGTTTAAAATATTTGCAACATATTGAGGTTGTTGTTACATTTGTATCAAGCAAGTCAGAAAAAATAATCGTTCTTTAACATTTGCTTATACTCTGTAGGGTGGTGAAATTGGCAGACACACCTCCTTGTCTCGGTGGCGGAGAAAATGGAAAACCCGTAAGGGCTAACTACTCCTTGAAGGTTCGACTCCTTCCCCTACAGCCACTAAAGTTATCAGTGATGACTTGTAAGTTTTTAAGCCTAAACCTAAAACTTACAAGTCTAACACTTGACTTGGTAAACAATGTTGGGTGGTGAAATTGGCAGACACGCCTTCTTGTCTCGGTGGTGGGGATAAATGGATAAACGCAGTTTATGGGTTGACCACAAATTAATTTTTGAACTGTAGCTAACTACCCCTTGAAGGTTCGACTCCTTCCCCAACAGCCAGTTTTTTTATGAATAATAAGTTAGTTAAAAACGAGTGACCTTGGATGAGGCCACTCTTTTTTTTGCTGCTATTTCTGACCTGCTTTGTATTTCTCACTGAATTTTTTATCCAGTTGCTTATGCAGGTTGTCCAGGTTAATGTCCCGCCCCTGGATAAAGGCCCTTTCCACGAGATTTGATTTCATGTCCAATGCATCTCCTGCGGAGATGAAAAAGGTAGCGTCTTTACCCGCTTCCAGACTACCTGTACTTTGGTCTATGCCTAATACTTTTGCTGTATTCAGGGTAATGGTTTGTAGTGCTTTTTCTTTGTCCAGCCCCCATGCGGCTACTGTCCCCGCCATAAAAGGCAAGTTGCGCTGCTGCCAGTAGCCTTCTATGCTCACGACTACGGTAATGCCGGCATTCGCCAGGAGTCCCGCATTTTTATAAGGCATATTCACATCATCATCATTGTTGTTGGGTAGTGCGTGCGGCTGCCGAACAACTATAGGTACATTGTTCAACTTCAGAAATGGGATGATCTGGTAAGCTTCGTCGCCCCCAACAATCACAGGAGAGACACTATGTTTTTTTGCAAAATTGATAGCCGCTATCATGTCTTTTTGTGCATTTACTGTGATAAACAGTTTTTGCCGGCCATCAAACAGGTGCTTCATCGCAGCCAGACGGGCATTGGTAACCGAAGGTTGATCCGTTTCTGCATACGCCTTAGCTTCTGTGAACAGTTGGTCTAGTTCATTGATCTGGGCTTCGGTCCGTTCTTTTAGCGCATCTGCCGGCATTGCGTTGCGCCCTCCGGAAGTTCTGAACCTGGGTGTTGCAGGCCAGTTCAGGTGCTGGGCGTCATCCAGTCTGATGGCCGCATCTTCCCAGTTCCAGGCATCCAGTTGTACCACGGATGAACTTCCCGAAATCACGCCGCCCTGCGGGGTGATTTGGGCCATTAAAATACCATTGCTGCGCAGTGTAGCCGGAACTTTAGAGTCCGTATTATAAGCGATGATTGAGCGGATATGGGTATTGATGCTACCAATCTCACTAAAATCCAGGGTGGCCTTTACCGATTCAAATTCTGATAAGCCCAGGTTGGTAACTGGGGCAATAAAACCAGGGTAGATGTGTTTATCGTTCGCATAGATCACATCGGCATCATTCAGATTCATGCGTACCAGGGTTGCATCACCTACGCCGGTGATTTTTCCCTTTTCAAATATCAGATAGCTGTTGTTGATGACCTTTCCATTTCCGTCATGGAGTTTGGCGCCCATCACCACTGTTCTTTTCTGCTGTGCTTTGGCCGGGGATATGTTGGCCTGTCCGAGGCTGTGCAGTCCATAGACTGAGATCAGCAAAGTCAATAAATATCTATTCATGCTCGTGGCTCCTTTCTGATGAGCTTAGTCCTGAAGAGTAGTCTTCCATGGATTCGCAATGGTATAAGCGAGGCACATCTGTTTGCGGTTTTTGGGTTTTACCTCCTTTTTTCTTGCTGTCCTTCATTTTTTGGATCAGCGCTACCCTTTCTGCATTTTGCGAAGTCCGTAGTTTCGCATCGCGGACGATGTCCCAATAGGGAATGCCATCTACAAAAGTTTGTTCGGCTTTGGCGTAAATGGAAAGGGGGTGATCCGACCAAATGACCACATCGGCATCTTTACCTACTTTGATGCTGCCCACTTTATCATCGATGTGCAGCATTTTGGCTGGGTTGAGGGTTACGAATTTCAGGGCTTCAATCTCAGGAACCCCACCGTACAATACGGCTTTACCGGCTTCCTGGTTCAGCCTTCTGGCCATTTCTGCATCATCCGAGTTGAATGCTGTTGTGATTCCGACGTTGTGCATGATCTTCCCATTATACGGGATCGCTTCCGCCACTTCCATTTTATAAGCCCACCAATCGGAGAAGGTGGAGGCATTGATGCCCCGGGCCTTCATTTTGTCGGCCACCTTATAACCTTCCAGGATGTGTGTGAAAGTATTGATTTTGAAGCCGAGGCTGTCTGCTACATGCATGAGCATGTTGATCTCCGACTGAACATAGGAGTGGCAGGTGATGAAACGCTTGTTGTCTAGGATCTCTACGATGGCATCCAATTCCAGGTCGCGGCGTACATTATTGCCCTTAACTGCCCTCGCAGCCTTGTATTCTTTGGCCCGGGTAAACTGGTCTATGAAGCTCTGCTCCACACCCATTCTGGTCACTGGAAAGCGTGCGCCAGTGCCGAAATTGCTTTGCTTTACGTTTTCTCCCAATGCAAATTTGATGAAGGTATCGCCACCTGTATATTTCATTTCATCCGGCAGTTTCCCCCATCTGAGTTTGATCAGTTGTGCTTGTCCGCCGACAGGGTTTGCTGAGCCATGTAGAATATGAGAGGTTGTGACCCCACCGGCCAACTGCCTATAAATGTTTACATCTTCAGAATTGATGATATCCGCAATACGGACTTCCGCAGAGGAAGCCTGGGCACCCTCATTGATGCCCCCGGTTCCGGCGATATGAGAATGTTCGTCGATCAGTCCCGGAGTAATGTGCTTTCCTGTCGCATCTATGATCCTGGCCGATCCCGCAGCAAGATTTTTACCTATCGCCTTGATCTTACCGTTTTCCAGAAGTATATCCGTGTTTTCAAGGATTCCCTCTTTTTCGCTCGTCCATACGGTCGCATTTTTCAACAATACCGCCTCCTGCTTAAGGGGCTTCGCATTGCCAAAAGCAGTAAAGGGATAGATCAGCGGGCTTTTCGGTAAGGTTTGAGCTGCCGTATTGACCAACGGCTTGTTGAGGCTGTCTTTAAGCGCTTTTCCCTCGTTTTTATTAGTGATGAAACGTTTGCCCTGTACCCAGTTCTCTTCGATGACGGTATTTTTCTTGAAAAGGCTATCCGAAGTGATGATGAAGTTGGCCAGCTTTCCCTTCTCCAGTGTCCCCACCTTGTCCAGGATGCCGATCATGCTTGCAGGAGTTTCAGTGAGGGCTTTAAAGGCCTGTTTTTCGCTGAGGCCATGATCAATAGCGGTACGGAGATTGGTCCAGAAGTCTTTGATATTGTCCAGGCCGAAGCTGGTCAGTGCAAACCTGATTTCCGCTTTTTCAAGGGCAGCAGGATTCCCGGGTGCAAGGTCCCATGCTTTCATTTGAGCAAGGCTCACATTTCTGGCGTCTATACTGTCTTCAACCTCATAAGCCTTGATGAAATTCAGGGGAACGATCAGGCTTGCACCGGTAGCTTTTATTGCTTCGATGCGCTGGTATTCATCACCGCCTGATTTGATGAGGTACTGCCTGCCAAATTCCTTTCCGATTTTATCTGCCCTGAGGATATTTTGCCAGCCATCGGCTTCAAAAAGTTGCGGCAGGCTTTGTTGCTCGTTGAAAGATTCCAGTGAAATGTTGTATTCTTCCTTTTGCTTGCCATACCATTGCGCATCATAATAGGTTTGGCGCAAGAGGGCGATGGAGCCCATCAGAGAAGTTGGGTAGTCATTTTGAGAGCTGCCTTTATTGAAAGAATAATTGGCCGCAGCCTTTGGGTTTAGCATGCTGTTGTTTTCCCGTTCATCGCTTAAGGTTACTGCTACCGAAGTTCCCCTGGCAATGCCGTCGCGGTTAATGGCATGCACACTGCCAAATCCTACCTTGCGCAATTCGTCAGCCTGTTTGCTGTCGGCCGTAAACACCTGGTTGGCCTTGCTTTCAGGTCTGATGGCTTCATTCCAGCCGTAGGCTCCTTTTTTGGTAGAGAGGAAGATCGACTGACGGCCTCCTGTTGCGCTGCGTGTAGCTTCCGGAAGCCCGTAGGAAGTAAAAGCATCGATGAGAGAAGGATAAATAAATTTGCCCGTCAGATCTATCTTGACGTAACCTTTGGGAACAGTAATGCCCGATCCGATGGCTTGTACAAACTGGCCTTTGACCAGGAGCGTCCCATTCGTGATGGTTTGACTGGCGCTGACTACGATATTGACATTTGTGAATGCAAAGAGACCCTGTCTAATGTCATAAGAGCCATTGACAGGATAAGTTTGCTGGGCAAATGAAAGTACAGCAGAAAACACCAGCGCGAGGCTGAGTAAAATTTTCTTCATAAATGGCTTTGGTTAATCTCCTAAAGCTATCATAAAATTTGAACCAAAGCCATTTATCACAGGTTTTTTACCAACTGCTGCCAGCGCCACCACCACCAGAGGAGCCGCCACTGCTGGATGAAGAGCTGCTGCTGGAAGAGGATGAACTGCTACTGCTGGAGGAAGAGGATGAAGAAGAGGAAGAGCTGCTCGGAGAAGGGATTACCGGAATGACAAATTCCTCGAACTCTTCATGGCCGCAATTGGCACAGATGAAATACTGACGGCCCAGGCCTTCTTTTTGCCTTGTAGCACGGAAAACAGTTTTTGTGCGGGAAAAAGCTACCGTCTTAAAATGACATTTGCTACATTTCTTTGCTTTGGAAGCCAGGTTTTCATAATTCAGCACAATGCGTTGGTCACAGGGTTTACAGATCCATACATCGTAGTCTACGGAATCAATCTCTTCCTCTTTGGCCTGGCCGCGTTCCAGGTATTTGTTATCCTGTTCTTCATCCAGTAATACCATAGGCTGTTCGCATTGCTCACAGTGCAGGCGGGTATGGCGTAAAGCTTTTAGCGTCTCTTCGTGCTTTTTCCAGAAAGACTTAAGGAAGGGATAAGGAAATACCCGGCTGATCCAGCGCTTGCCATAAAATGCCCGTTCCCTTTCCAGGTATTGCTCATGTGCAGATTTGCCTTCAGCATCCACTTTCAATTTCCGCGCCCTGCTGAAGAAACGGTAGGTGTTATACACCAAAAAGAAAAAGTAAATAGCAGCTAAGCTAGCCAGGAATGTGATGAAGCCATTTGGTTCTTTGCTGGTACCGGACGTGGGCGCGGCAACTGCTTGTGGCTGCGCCAAGGCCACATCAGGCACTTGCTGCGCATCCGCAAAAGCTGAATCGTAAACCACTTCCGGGGGACTGCCCGCTGCCGGAGCAATGGCATCCGGATCCGAAGTCGCAAAAGTCTCATCCTTCTTCAGGTGGGAGATCACCGCATCCACACCTTTCAGGACAGCGCTATTGTAATCATTTTGCCTGGCATAGGGGATCATGTACTCCTGTTGAATGCGGTAGCAAATGACATCTGGTAATGGTCCTTCCAGGCCATAGCCTGTTTCAAACTCAATTCTTTTCTGGTCCTCTACCATAAAGATCAGCAATCCATTATTGCTTTCCTTACTGCCGATCTTCCAGGTATTGAAAAGTTCATGCGCTACTTCCTTGGGTACCAGTTGGCCTATGCTTTTTACAAAGACGACATCGATATGCACAAGGCCGGACTGATCCAATGGAGCCAATTTGCTATTCAATTCATCAACCGTGGTCGGAGACAAGAGTTGATCGGGGTTACTCACATAAGTCTCATTGAGTGTCTTGGGATCGGGAATTTTGGCGATTAGCTGCTCTACGGACTGCTCAGGTTTACAGGAAGAACACCAGAGCATAATCAGAGCGGAGAGGTAAAACAAGGGCTTGGTCATGTGAAAGAGAACAACTATTCCTCCGGATATGTTTTAGAGTTCCTGTTTTTCTTCCTATAACTACTCTGCGATGTTGATATGGTGCAGTACTTTGCGGTAAAGCTCATCCGGTAAGAAAGGTTTCACGACGATGTCATTGATGCCTGATCGCAGAGCCCGTTCTTCTATCTCATGTGGAAGATTGGCTGTGAGTGCCAGGATGGGCGTCCTTATACCCAGTTTACGGATTTTTACCGCCGCCTCATAGCCATCCATCACCGGCATATTCAAGTCCATCAGTATCAGCCGGTGTTTTTCCGGCATCAGTTTCTCTACAGCCTCCATACCATTTACTGCCACATCTACTTTAGCACCCCAGCGCTGCAGAAAATTCTGGGCCACCAGCACATTCATGGCATTGTCTTCTACGAGCAGGATGCTAATACCGGTAAAGGGTTTATCGGCTTCGCCTGGTGTTTTGTTTTCCATGGTCTGTTGTTCAACAGTTTTTGTGCTTTTTTCAAACTCCTGTATGAAGAAAAAGTTTGCCCCTTTGCCAGGCTCACTGACCAGTTGCAGGCTCGACTGCTGTAGTTCCAGCAGTTTTTTACAGATGGCCAGTCCGAGGCCCGTACCGCCGAAACCCCGCGAAGTGGAGGAGTCTGCCTGTGTGAAGCGCTCAAAGATCAACTTTTGCTTTTCCGGTGAAATGCCTATTCCTGTATCTTTCACTTCCACACTAAGTATAGCATGAGTGTCTGTTTGTTCCCTCAAACAGATATTTAAGGCCACATAACCTTCAAGAGTGAATTTAATGGCATTGTGTACGAGGTTGGTGATGATCTGAGAAGTACGGGTGGGATCTCCCATCAGTTTGTGCTTCAAATTCGGATCTATGTGCAGCCTCAGTTCAATATTGCGATCCTGTGCCGCACTCTGGAGTCCGCTTACAATGTTGCGGGCAATAGAGGCGAGGTCCATTTCAATGTGCTCAAAGGTAATTTTTCCCGCTTCTATTTTGTTGTAATCTAGAATGTCGTTGACAATGGCCAGAAGGTTATTGGCAGAGAACAACATGACGTCCAGTTCCTTGCGCTGGTCTTCCCTTGGGTTTTTCTGGAGCAGGAGGTGGCTCATTCCAATGACCGCATTGAGCGGCGTACGGATTTCATGGCTCATCGTGCTTAAAAATTCACTTTTAGCAATCAGACCGAGTTCGGCCTCTTCTCTTGCTTTTTTCAACTGGAAAGACACGCGGTGTGAAAGGACCAGCGATTGTAAAAAGAAAAAAGCCACATAGCCCAGGAAGCTGGTAAGCTGTAGTTTAGGTAACAGTAGGTAGTAATTGAGAAGGGAAATCGCAAAGACCGACATCAGTGCGATACAGCTTGCTAGGGCATATACAGCCCCCGGGCGCCCTTTTTTATAGGCCTTAGTGTATACATAGGGAATATACACAAGGCAGAGAACAGTAACTAGTAGAAAAGGGTTGATGAGCTGTGTAAAATAAAGGGGAGGAAGGAGGAGGGTAGCCGTACAGAAGCTGAGGCAAATGGCAGTTACCGAATTAGAAAACCATTTGCTAGAGTCTTCCGGGTACAACGCTTTGGTGTAAAGTCCAAAAAGGCAAATGCCAAGAAAAAGGCTGAGGTATTCGAGCCTCAGTGTCAAATACCAGCTTACATCAGGAATCAGCGTATGCAGTACATAATTGTCGGTTCCGATGATCCTGTAGCTGTACACAATGGAATAAAGCGAAAATAAGAGGATGGCCTTATCGCGATTGCCCAGAAGGTAGAGGCCTAGAAAGAAAAAACCACCCATGATCAAACAGCCTGTCAGGAGGAGGTCTATTGCTTCAATGCGGCGACGCTCCAGTCCCACTTTATTTTTGTCACCCAGCACCATAGAGCTGGTCATCCCGCCTTTTTTATGGGCAAAATTGGCAATCTGCAACATGAAGTTCAGGGTATCCGTTCCGGGTTTAATGTTCAGGAATTTTACCTCCCAATGGGGAATAAAACCTTTTGCCTGTTCACTGACTGTGCCGTCTTGTAGAGCCAGTTCACCATTGATGTACAAATGATAAGCAGAATAGACATCTGGCATTTGGAGCCTTAGCGCCGGTGCATTTTTATCAAGCAGGACCTGCAGTTCGTAGCTCGCATATCCAAAAGAGGGCAGGGTTTTTCCATTGATCTGGTAGTCGGTCCAACGGAAAGGAAAATCAACCATCCTACCTTTCTGTTGCAGCTCCTGTGAGGGTTTAAGTAATTCTTTCCAGTAGAATCTCCATTGGCCTTTCAGTTCTATGTTGGTGGAAAAGGAATTTCCACGGAGATCCAGCACGCCCTTTCTGGCAAGGGGTTTTTGTGCTGCAAAGCCAGGGCTTAGGGCACAGAATATCCATAATATGCTTAAAATGTACTTCCTAAGGTTCATTCGGTTAGCTGTACTACGCTTTAGGAACATCGATCCCAATCCAATGTTTAAACGTGCACTAAGATAATAAATACTTCTCTATTCGCTTACATGCACAGGGGTTTCGATTTATTGTAAAGTATAGACCTGGATAAGGCATTTGTCTTTAATAAGACCTTCAGCCGGCTTTTGTAATCTTCTAGGATGTGGCCCTTACTTCAGTCTGCTCCAAACTTCATAAATCTTATCGCCTTTGCTGCTCAGTCCGCTATGGTGCCAGTCGCCATTTTCCAGTTTTCCATCGAAGCCTAAGGAAGCCCCCACCCGGCTGTTGTCTCGGGAAAAGAACTCGATGTTTTCAGTATACTTGCCGTCTTTAAAGGTATAAGAGCCACCTCCTGTTCCAGAGAACTGCTTCTTTCCCGGGTCGATAGCTACCCATTGGAATTTGGTTCCGGTGAGGAGCTTATAGGTTTGCCTGCTACCGCTCTGATGGATGGGCGTGACTTTGCCATCGGCTCCCATTCTCCCGGTGATGCGCCATACCCCTGCGAGCGGCGCCTGGCTATCGTCTACCCGCTGAAATTGGATTTCAGTTTGATCAACGCGCAGTGAAAGTTTGTCACCCGACAATTTGAAAGGCACCGCCATGCTGCTGCCGACCTGCCCGGAATCGGCACTGTTGTACAGGAGCTCTGCCTTGATTGACTGCTGGTCTGCGATATATTTGCCTCCCTGGCTGGACACGAACTGTTTACCTTCGTGCACGGTATGGAAATAGAAGCCGTCCTGAAAAAACAGATGGTGTGATACACTGCCGTCATTCATTTTCCAGGCGCCAGTTAGCGCCGTTTGTGCAAATGTCGCCCCGGTAATGAGGCTCAATACAATTAGTAGTAAGTTTTTTGTCGTTTTCATAATCAATTTGGTCAAAACACTATCATAAATGGATATCTTAAAGATAAGAAAAAGGAATATCTTTATATTAATCGCATATTATGGACAAATCAAATAGAAGAAAATTCATCGGCACAGCGGCAGCCCTGGGCCTTGCAACAGTTGCATCGGCTATGCCCTCAACAACTATGGAAAAAAAATATCCGGTGGTACACCACGTATTCTTCTGGTTAAAAAACCCAGATTCTAAGGCAGACAAAGATCAGTTGATCGCAGGGATCAAGACACTTAAAAAAATAGAAACTGTACACAATATGCATGTTGGTACGGTAGCTGCAACGGAAAAGCGGGATGTGATAGACATGAGCTGGAGCGTTTCAGAATTGATTTATTTTGCCGACCTGGATGCACAGGCAATCTATCAAACTCATCCACTGCATTTGGAATTCATCAAAAACTGTAGCCATTTGTGGAGTAAAGTAGTGGTTTACGACGTACAGGAAGCTTAATTAAAATGATTCTAAAAAGCCATTTGAGCTTTTGCTTCGTTTAGGATAGTCAATTAAATAGCTAAGTTTGAAAGAAAAATTGTTATGTATCAGATATTAAGAAGCGCGCATTCAGGTTGGCGTTACCTGGTTTTAATCCTATTGGTCATTGCACTCATACAGGCGCTGTCCGGATGGTTGGGTAAGAAGCCTTATACAGAAGGCAACAGAAAGATCAACCTTTTCACCTTGATCTTTACACACATACAGGTGCTGATCGGCCTGGTGCTTTATTTCATAAGCCCCCTGGTAGAAGCAGGTATAAGGTACTGGAAAATGGAACACATTGGCATGATGATCTTTGCAGCCATTTTGGTGACGATTGGAAATGCAAAGTCGAAAAAAGGCGATGATCCAGTAGCCAAACACAGGGCTATAGCACTGTGTTTTGGGCTTGCACTGATCCTGATCATTGCGGCAATTTTACTGATGGTCAAAGCTGATCCTTCACGTTCATTCTTCGGTGTATCATAAAATTCACAAAATTAATTTTGCTTTGTAAGATTTATTTATATTTTTGTGACACATGATTAACAATATACATACTTGGCAATGGCGTAGCACTTCTGAAAAGAGTCTAGTCGCAACCTTGTGTACCTTATAGTTTATCAACCTAAACCAAACCACATAGAAACCCGACGTAGACCACACGTCGGGTTTTTTGTTTTTTAACACATTTAAAAATGAGGTCCTGGGATAAACTCAGGATGACGAGAGCATATGAATAATTACATCATTAACACCACTTATAAAAAGCGGCTAGCTGATACCACAACCCCGGTAAGCATCTATTTGAGGTTGAGGGATGTATTTCCGAATACCATCCTGCTGGAGAGTTCGGATTACCACAGCCGGGAAAATTCTGTGAGTTACGTTTGCGCAGAACCAATAGCGGGTATTGTCCTCAGAGAAGGACTGCTGTCCACCTACTTCCCGGACGGAACTAAGGAAGAGAAGTCGGAATTCAACCTGACTGAGGAAATAGAAGCGTTTAAAGCGGCCTTCCAGCCTACTGAGGTGGAAGACAAGCGTTATATTTCCAATGGACTTTTCGGCTATTTCACCTGGAATGCAGTGCAGCATTTTGAAGACATCGTATTTTCTTCCAAATCTCCGGAGGGAGAGGAAATTCCATTGATGCAATACCATGTGTACCGTTACATCATCGCGATAGACCATTTCAGAAATGAAATCGCCCTGTTTAAAAACACCTTCAACGGTGATGAAACAACTGACCTAGAGAAAATAGAATACATCATCCAAAATAAAAATTTTCCGGAATACAGCTTTAAGTCTACAGGTGCGGAGAGTTCCAATCTGAGCAATGAGGAGTTTATGGAGATGGTCGTAAAGCTAAAGAAACATATTCTGCGTGGAGACGTGTTTCAGATCGTACCTTCCAGAGCTTACAAGCAGTCTTTCCTGGGCGATGAGTTTAATGTATACCGTTGCCTGCGCTCTATAAATCCTTCGCCATACCTGTTTTACTTTGACTATGGAAGTTTCAAATTGTTTGGCTCATCTCCGGAAGCGCAGATTACCATCAGGAACAAGGAAGCAAGCATTTTCCCCATTGCAGGTACCTTCAAGCGCACGGGAAATGACGAGGAAGATGCAGAACAGGCCCGTAAACTGGAGCAGGATCCTAAGGAGAGTGCAGAGCATGTGATGCTGGTAGACCTGGCCCGCAATGACCTGAGCAGGCATTGCAGTCAGGTGCAGGTGAAGTCGTTCAAAGAAGTACAATATTATTCGCACCTCATCCATCTGGTGTCTAAAGTAAGCGGTACCCTGCAACAGGATGTACCTGCCTTCAAGATCGTGGCGGATACGTATCCGGCGGGAACTTTAAGCGGTGCGCCGAAATACCGTGCCATGCAACTGATCGATGAATATGAAGGCCTTGGCCGCAATTTCTATGCTGGAGCGTTAGGGTATATGGGTTTCAACGATGAGTTCAACCACTGCATTATGATCAGGACTTTTATGAGCAAGAACAATGAGTTGCATTATCGCGCAGGAGCCGGGATTGTAGCAGATTCTGTGCCGGAAAATGAACTGAATGAGGTAAATAACAAAATTGCCGCGCTGCGCAGGGCAATTGAAATGGCTACGCAGATTTAATCATGAACAACGAGAATAACATGCAAAAGAAAGTTTTGGTGATTGACAACTATGATTCGTTTACTTATAACCTGGTACACCTGGTGAATGAGCTGGGCAGGGATGTGGAGGTATGGCGCAATGATAAGTTTGAGCTTGCGGATGTGGAACAATTCGATCAGATCCTGCTTTCCCCGGGTCCGGGTATTCCGGAGGAAGCCGGTCTGCTGCTGGAGGTCATCCGTAAGTACTCGCCGCATAAAAGTATATTTGGCGTCTGCCTGGGCCAGCAGGCTATCGCGGAGGCTTTCGGAGGCTCATTGCTGAACCTTGGCCGGCCTATGCACGGCATCGCTACACCAATTGATGTACTGGATAAAGAGGAAGTACTTTTTCTGGATTGCCCTGAAGTGATCAATGTGGGCCGGTACCATTCCTGGGTAGTGAGCAATGAAGGGCTACCGGATTGCTTTGTGGTCACGGCAACAGATGCCGACAATGAGATCATGGCTCTGCGACATCAGGAATATGATGTACGCGGGGTGCAGTTCCATCCGGAAAGTGTACTCACAGAATATGGTAAACAAATGATGAAAAACTGGTTAGCACAATCAATATGAATATTTTAGATAAAATTGTACTGCGCAAACGTGAGGAAGTGGCATTGGCCAAACAGGCGGTATCCATCAGTCAGCTGGAAGCTTCGGTTCATTTCAACCGTACACCTTATTCTTTTGAAGAATTTCTACTGGCTGAAGCGCGGTCTGGTATCATTGCCGAGTTCAAACGCCGCTCACCTTCCAAAGGGATCATCAATGATGGGGTAAAAGTTTCAGAAGTGACTAAAGCCTATAATTTGGCGGGGGCCTCAGCTTTGTCTGTGCTGACCGATACCGATTTTTTTGGCGGGCGCAATATGGATCTGCTTGAGGCAAGAGCGGCAAATGAAATTCCAATCCTTCGCAAGGATTTCATGATCGATGAATATCAGATCATAGAAGCAAAGGCTTTGGGTGCTGATATCATTTTGCTGATCGCGGCCATTCTGACACCCGATGAGATTGAACACCTGGCTGAGGTGGCTAAAGGATTGGGCCTGAATGTACTGCTCGAAGTACACAACCTGGATGAACTCCAGCGCAGCGTAATCCCTGAACTGGATGCAATTGGTGTGAACAACCGCAATCTTGGCGATTTTTCTGTCGACATACAAACCTCATTTGACCTGGTAGATGAGATTCCTGATGATTTCCTGAAGATTTCGGAGAGTGCCATCAGCGATCCCAAGATCATCACCAGTTTACAGGAGGTAGGTTTCGATGGATTTCTGATTGGAGAGAACTTCATGAAAACAGAAAACCCCGGTAAGGCCATGACCGACTTCGTCAGGGAGATGATCTCGGTATAACTTTTGTATCTTTGTACCTTACATGGGAAGACAAAAATATTATGATACGGCTTTAAAGCAGGAACGCGCAGTACTTGTTGGCGTCATCAGACCCGGAGAAAGGCCTGAGGAAACCAGAGAGTACCTGGATGAGCTTGCTTTTTTAGTAGATACAGCCGGTGGCAAAGTGGAGCACGAGTTTACGCAGAAAATGCTGAAACCCGACCGTGCTACTTTTGTAGGTACGGGAAAATTAGAAGAAATACAGGCTTATGTAAAGTCTGAGGAAATAGATATGGTGGTGTTCGATGATGAACTGTCACCCTCACAACTTAGAAATATTGAGCGTGAACTGCAGGTGAAAATACTGGATAGAAGTAACCTGATCCTCGACATCTTTGCCGGCCGGGCGCAAACAGCCCAGGCCAAAACCCAAGTGGAACTGGCACAGCTGCAGTATTTGTTACCAAGGCTGACACGCCTCTGGACCCACCTTGAGCGACAAAAAGGAGGGATCGGGATGCGTGGCCCGGGTGAAACGCAGATCGAGAGCGACAGGAGGATGATCCTGGAGAAAATCTCTTTATTGAAAGGACGCCTGAAATTGATCGATAAGCAAAATGAGACTCAGCGTAAAAACCGTGGTCAACTGATCCGTGTGGCATTAGTGGGCTATACCAACGTAGGAAAATCTACGATCATGAATATGCTGTCTAAATCAGAAGTCTTTGCAGAGAATAAACTTTTCGCCACCCTGGATACTACAGTAAGAAAGGTAGTCATTGAAAATTTACCTTTTTTATTATCAGATACAGTAGGTTTCATCCGGAAATTGCCACATCACCTGGTAGAATGCTTTAAATCTACGTTGGATGAAGTACGGGAGGCCGATATTCTGATCCATGTAGTGGATGTGTCGCATGCCCATTTTGAAGATCAGATCAACGTAGTGAATGAAACGCTGAAAGATTTAGGTGCCAGAGATAAAGATACCATCGTGGTGTTTAATAAGATCGATGCTTATGTGAGTCCTGAACCGGATCATGATGAAGAAGAGCCTAAGATGCTGACACTGGAGGATTTTAAACGCAGCTGGATGGCCAGCAACAATGCTCCTGCGATATTTATCTCTGCACTGCACAAAGAAAATTTAGAAGAGTTTAAACAATTATTGTACGATAAAGTAGTTGCTATGCATACTGAGCGTTACCCTTATGATAAGCTATTATATTAATTGAAAAGGAAGATTATGGAAAGTAAACGTCAGCAGAAATTTGCAGGAGTAATACAAGAGGAGTTAGCAGCTATTTTTCAGCGTGAAGGATCGGCTTATTTGCCCAATACGCTGGTAACCATCACTAAGGTAAGGGTTTCCCCGGATCTGGCGGTAGCAAAAGTATACCTCAGTTTTTTGAATACCAATAACACTTCGCTTTCAGTAGCCGAAGTCAATTCCCATTCCAGCGAGATCCGGTACAAATTAGGTGCACGCATCCGCCATCAGGCTCGGGTGGTTCCTACCCTGACCTTCTTCGTGGACGACACCAATGAGTACGTGGAACACATGGACAAGATCTTTGACAAAATCTCGCGTGAACGTAAGGAAACTGAGGAAGAAGAATAAGTATAATTTTTTGTAAATTGAGAAATATGAGAAAGCTATTGATCATCTTACTACTTTGCTATGGGTTTGCTGTTGAGGCACAGCCGCAGCTCAAAGGCGGATTGGAGAGCTTTGTCATGAACAATAAGATCTATCCACGTTATTCCCTTCAGAATTGTATCGATGGTACGGTAAGAATTAGTTTTAAATTGAACCAGCGGGGTGAAGTGTATCACTCAAAAATCACTAATGGTGTGGGCACTGATCTGGATGATGAGGCCTTACGGCTGATCCGCATGAGCAGTGGCAGGTGGACAGTGCCTGCCGGACATGACAGTACTGTCGCCATCATTGTGCCGATCAGCTTTAGCATCTCTTCTGAGGATTGCCGCGGCCGCAGCAAAGCACAAATCCAGCAGGCCATACAGAACTATGTGGCCAATCAGGGATTGACCAATGCGGTGCTTAATTTCTATAAGAATAAACAGAGAGGCACAATCTATACCAAAGAAGAGGAGGAGAAGATCGTAGCTTTGAGGGCAAGCCTGGGCTATGATGAGGAATACCTGCAACAGAGAATCGCAGACGGTAGAAAGAAGCTGAAACAAAAGGATCGGCAAGGCGCCTGCGAGGATTTTCTATTTGTAAAGCATATGGGTTCTGAACTGGCAGATGAACTCCTTGCTCAATATTGTAATTAAACAACAATACAGATTGATTGGGAAATCAGCTCCGCTTCTACTTTACTGACTTTACCTAAATATTCCCCGTCTACCTGAAAATGTGCTTTGTGCTTAGTTTTTATTTTCAGGTTTGTAGTTTGAAATAACTCGATGTTTTTTGGATTGAGTGCCATTTTAGTGAAGCGCATTTTCAGGATTTCCATTACCGAATATTTCTTTACGAGCACAATCTCAAATAAGTCATCATCCAGTTTGCCTTCAGGATTGATCTTCAGGCCTGTTCCGTACATAGTTGCATTGGCAATTACCACCATGGCTGCTTCTGAACGGATGGTCTTGCCCTCAATACTGAATTCTACATGCATTTTCCTATGGTTCCACAAAGCACTCCAGGCAGCCTTCGTGTAGCCCCACATGCCACGATGATCGAGGGAACTGAATTTTTTTACAATATAGGCATTAAAGCCAATGTCGGCTAAGTGAATACAAAGTTCACCGTTTACCTTTATCGCGTGTATCTTTTTCGGGGTGCCCTGAAAGGCTGTATCCAAAGCCAATTCCACTTCTGTAGGAATGCCAATCTCTTTGGCCATCCCATTTGCCGATCCCGCGGGGATGATCGCGATTGGCGTGTTGCTGCCAATGAGGCATTCTGCTACCAGCTTTAGGGTACCATCTCCGCCAACAGCTGCAACACGGTCTGCGCCAGCTTCATCGATCACAGCTTTGAGCTTGTCCAGTGAACAGTCTTCAGGTAGTTCATACAGTAGGGCATCTACTTCAGAAGATTTAAAATGCGCTACAATAAGGTCTTTAAAGCTGACCTCGCCATTTCCTGAACCCGGATTGATGATGAATAATATCTTCATTTGTTTATTAGCACAAACAACTGTTGTGTTCCCCTGTTTTAATTATTAATGAACAAATCTGTTAGTGTAAAAATATATCATGGCTATGGCCATACACATAATCTGGTGGTGTACGGACATGTGTTCCGGTACAAAGCCAAAACGAAACAGAATTTTAGCGATAACTTATTTGTGAACATTGTACACCTGTTTAAACTTTTCATATTAAAGCCTTATCCGAATGTGGCAGTAAGACTGAGCTTTAACGGGCAAGAAGTGTACCAGAAGACCGAATATGATGGTTTCTTTAAATTTGAGTGGTCGGCGTTTGAAAATGTAGAGGCCGGTTGGCATGGGGTTAAGGTAGAGGCTCTTGATGAACATGGTGCTATACTTTCGGTAGGACAGGGTCAGGTCTTCGTGCCGCACATCACACAGTATGCTTTTATCTCCGACATAGATGATACCATTATGGTTTCTCATTCGGCCACGATAGGCAGGAGGTTACGGGAACTGTTCATTAAGAATCCCCGAACCCGTAAGACCTTTAAGGATGCCTATACACACTATAACCTGCTGGCTTTGTCACACACGGAAAATGACCAGCCGAATCCATTCTTCTATGTGTCGAGCAGCGAATGGAACCTTTATGATTATCTGGTAGAGACTTTCAGATATAATAAACTGCCGGAAGGTGCATTTCTGTTGAACCAGATCAAACGCTGGAAAGACCTGGTCAAGACCGGTAAGACTGGGCACGAAGGTAAGTTGATCAGAGTAATGCGCATTTTAGATGCTTTTCCTAATCAGCGGTTTGTGTTTTTTGGGGACAACTCCCAAAAGGATCCGGCTATTTACACGGCCATCGCGGAGAAATATCCAAAGAACATCGAGGCGGTCTACATCCGCAACGTGCGCAAGGAGATGGAAGGGCCAGCGAAGGAATTTTTGGACAGAATTGCGGCCAAAAACATTAATACCTGTTTGTTCAATAGCAGTGCAGAAGCCATTGCACATTCCAAAAGCATTGGGCTGATCACCGATTTGAAAGAGTAATTGCTTATCATTGCACATGGTTTTTCGATTACCTGATGATGAAGTCATTTTTCCCAATCCTGAACTGGCGGATCCCGACGGCTTGTTGGCCATCGGAGGCGACCTTAGTCTGAACCGTCTGCTGCTTGCCTATGAAAATGGCATTTTTCCCTGGTTCAGTGATGATGATCCCATTTGCTGGTATGCTCCGCATGAGCGATGTGTAATCTTTCCTGATCGCTTGAAGCCGAGCAAAAGCATGAAGAAGGTGCTGGAAAGCGGGATCTTTGAAATCACGATGAACAGAGATTTTCCTGCGGTTATCCGCAATTGTGCCAAGATCATTCGTAAAGACCAGCCTGGAACATGGATTACCAGTGAAATGCAGCAGGCTTACATTGGTTTACATGAGAAAGGCTATGCTTCCAGTGTGGAAGTATGGCAAGACAATGAACTGGTCGGTGGCCTGTATGGTGTAGAGATGGGGGTTGTCTTTTGCGGCGAAAGCATGTTCAGTAAAGTCAGCAATGCCTCCAAAGCTGCCCTGATCTGGTTGTGTCGACAAGGCCGTCATGAGCTTATTGATTGTCAGCTCCCCAATGAACATCTGATGAGCCTGGGTGCGGAAATGATTGACAGGGAAATGTATAATCTCCTGTTGCGTAAGTAAATATCTTAAGTAAATAAGAGAAAATGCCTAATTTAGCATTTTAGCGGAGCGTGGGGCTCTGCCTGAGGAGCACATGGTTAATGATAATTTTGCAGATGAACGCCATTGGCTTTCCCTTTTGAAAAATGGGGAGAGGCGTGCCTTTGATGCCATTTATCAGCATTATAGCCATCCCATTTACGCTCGGATATTGGCAATGACAAAGCTGCCAGAGCTGGCAGACGAACTCCTTCAGGACATCTTTCTGAAGGTATGGGAAATGCATGATCGTATAGACGAATCGCTGTCATTTCAGGCCTGGATCTATAAAATTGCGGAGCATACGGTGTATGACCATTATCGGAAGATGGCGAGGGACGCAAAAATGCGCGAGCACCTGCTCCGGAATTTTGCCGAGTTATATAACCATACCGAAGATTATATTTTAAACAAGGAGCGGATAAATTTACTGGAAAAAGCCCTTCAGCGTCTTCCTGCACAAAGGCAACTGATTTTCAAACTTTGCCGGATAGAAGGCAAGAGCTATGAAGAAGCGGCTGCGATTTTAAACATCAGCACGTCTACCGTAAGCAACCAATTGGTAAAGGCAACAAAAAGCATTAAGGATTTTGTATTTTTCAATTCGAGGGAATTCCTGATTTTCATGATCGCATTCTACCTCAGAAAGTAGCGCGAAACTCATTTCGAAGAAATGTTTGTTTTTTTTTCATTTATCAGTAGTGTGTTTTCTGTTTTCGTACGTATAACCGTAAATAAGACATGAAAAAAGCACAGCAAAAAGAAGAATTGTACCAGAGATTTCTCAATAATGAAGTCACCGCGGCCGAGTTGGATGAGCTGCTGAACTTTTTTGAAATGGGAGATGAAGACGAATTGCGGAGTATGATCGCCAATGCGCTGTTGCATTTTCCGGAGCCGGAAGCTCCGAATGTCGTGCAGCAGCAACATTTGAATGCACTTCATGCTGGCATTGCAGCGAGGATTGACGGCCAGATCCCGGTTGTGGCTATGCGGCCATGGTACGGGCAGCTGCTGTTTAAAGCTGCTGCCAGTTTCATCATCTTCGTCTTTATAGGCTTTTTAACCTACAATTATTTTGAAAAGTCCGATCAGGGCGAAAACATACAACCTGCCTGCAATTGTGCCTCGCTTGTGACTTCAATCGGTCAGGAGATCAAACTGGAGGATGAAAAAGCTGGAGCAGTACTGGCACGGTCGGGCGTAAAAGTCAAGAAAACCGCTGAAGGACAATTGGTATATACTGCGGATCCTGCTATAACAGGATCGGCGGCAGTCATGAATACGCTGGTAACTCCTTTGGGAGGAAAATATAAGGTGCTGCTCTCGGATGGCACTTCCGTAACCCTCAATTCAGGATCCAGTCTGGAATTCCCAGTGGGTTTTCATGGTACGGAGCGTCGTGTAAAATTGTCCGGAGAAGCTTATTTCGAGGTGTCTAGAGATCCTTCGAAGCCATTTATCGTGCAGTCTGGTGCTGCTACAACACGGGTATTGGGTACTAAATTCAATGTGAGCAATTATCCGGATGAACCTGTTCAGCGTACTACACTACTAGAAGGAAAAGTACAGTTTAGCGGAAATGGCGAGAGCGCTTTGTTACAGCCGGGCGAACAAGCCAGCTTGCATAAAGGCAGATTGCAGGTAGCTGAAGTGAATACAGAAGATGCGATGGCCTGGAAGGATGGCCTATTTATTTATAAAAATGAAGAACTTTCGGTAATCATGCGGCAACTGAGCCGTTGGTATGATGTTGATGTCGACTACAGCACTATACCAGATCGCCGATTATATGTGAGAATCAACAGGGATGTAAACCTTTCAGAGGTTTTGGGCCAGTTTGCACTGACCAGCAACCTAAAGTTTAAAGTAGAAGGAAGGAGGGTCTCTTTTGTGAAATAACCTTTACCCAGAAATACGCTACCAAACCAACATATTATCAATAACCTAAATAAACTATTTTAATGAATTTAACCACCACTATGGCGCAGTCCTGGAGAGTTGTTCTCCTGTTATCTGTTATGATGCTCGTCAGCCAGATGGCCCAGGCTCAGAATGGAACGCTATCCTTTTCTTTCAACAAAACGCCATTACAGGATGTGATTGCTGAAGTAGCTAAGAAAAGCGGATACGAATTTGTGTTTGACGCTGAATATTTAAAAGGAGCCGCTCCTACAACGTTAGAAATCAAATCGGCAACGATCAATCAGGTATTGACCTCAATATTTAAAAATCAGGACTTCAGCTACCAGATCAATAAGAAAATTATCGTTTTAAAACCAAAAGTCAAGCCTAAGGAAGAGCTGGGCAGTTATCCGGTGAAGGGTAGAGTGATCGATAGTCTGGGCGTTGGAATCCCCGGAGTGATTGTTCGACTAAAAGGCCATTCTACCGGTGTACAGACCGATGGTACAGGTAGCTTTGTCCTGAATGCCTCTGGAGATAAAACCACGTTGGTATTCACTTATATTGGTTATACTGAACGTGAGTTCGAAGTTGGCCCTTCGGTGGCCAACTCCAGCATCAGCATTGTATTGAGCCCGGTAGCATCCTTATTGGATGAGGTGTTTGTAAATGGATTTCAAAGTACCCCTAAGGCGCGAAATACCGCCAGTTTTACGAATGTAGACAATGCTGCATTGAATAGAAACCTTAATGTTGACCTGGTCTCTGCTCTGGAGGGAAAAGTGGCTGGCTTGCTTACCGTAAAAAATAAAGCAGGCGCTGCGGGAGATCAACTGCTTCTGAGAGGTATCAGTACTTTTTCTACTTTAAACGTTGGAACGGGGCCTCTACTTGTCATCGACGGTTTGCCTACAGAATATACATTGGATGAAGTCAATCCCTATGATATCGAATCGATCACGGTATTGAAAGATGCGGCGGCATCATCTATATATGGTGCAAGATCTGCCAATGGGGTCATTGTGATGACTACAAAAAGGGGGCAGGTGCGTGGCGCAAATATTTCATTAAATACGGATTTGTTTATCACCCCCAGGCCTAATCTGGATGCCATGCATTATGCCTCTACCAGCCAATTGCTGGATTGGGAAATTGCAAAGTATCAGCAAGAGCGCGCCAATTTTACCAGCGTCGAAAATATGTTTGCAGGGTATGGCGTTATCGGCAATGGGACGCTGAAATATTATTCACCATTATATCAATTATACAGAGATCAGGCTGCGGGTACTGTCAGCACCGATCAGTTCAATAGTACGATTGAGCAATGGCGTCAGAATGATTACATTAAAGATTACACGGGAAATGTTTGGCAGAATGAAGTTCGTCAGAGGTATAATCTATCCATGAGTTCTGCGACTGACAAAAGCAATACCTACGTTTCCCTCAACTACGACCAGGGTAAAGGACGGATTATCAATAATCTCAATCGCGCCTTTAACTTAAATATCAAATCTACCTTTAATGTGAAAAGCTGGCTAACGGCTACGGTAGGTTTGAATGGTAAATATGCACATGATGAAGCTACAGATGGTACTTATAATAACCTCTTTCTGCAAGAGCGTTATACCAGGATTACTGATGCAGAAGGCAATCTGGTCATCAGCGATTATGCAAATGTGAATGATGGTTTTGGAGGTAATGGTGCGATAAACGGATCAGCAGTAAGGACCATTGCGGGAAATAATGCTTTTAAATCTTTAGGATTCAATGTAGTTGATGCGCTTGGAGATGGAATTGATAAAACCATTTTTACCAATCTTCGTGCTTTCGCCAATATTGAGGCAAAGCTTTACAAGGGGCTCACGTTCAATACGCAAGGCCAGTATGAGACTTCAAGTAAAGACTTGGATCGCTATCATGCAGCAGATGGATACCGCATGCGTTATGCTTATGACATGTTCACTAGTTTGGCCAGTGGCGTTTACACCAACAACCTGCCGGCTGGCGGACGGTTGTACCAGTTGAACAATTCCAGCAACAGCTATACTTTCCGGAATCAATTTAATTACAACAATGGTTTTGGAAAGAACAACAATGAGCACTATATCTCTGCATTGGCTGGTTTCGAAATGAGGCAAACCTTCATTCCAATGTTCAATGAATCTTTGCGCTATGGCTTTGATCCGCAAACGCTACAGTCTGTTAATCTCAATGAGAAAGTTCTGATGGATGATGGTGTTTCCAGCTACTTTGGTGGAGGTCGTCGACTTTCAGAATTGGCCTACTCAGTTACGGAAACCAAACACCGCTATACCTCTATGTTTGCTAACATGAGCTACACTTATCTGGGCAAATACAATGTGACGGCAAGTGTGCGTCAGGACAATTCAGATCTTTTCGGGGTGGAGTATCAAGATAAGACGCGTCCTTTCTGGTCTGGTGGACTATCCTGGAATGCGAGCTCGGAAGAATTCCTGAAAAGCCAGGGGTGGTTAAATACATTGAAAGTAAGAGCAACTTATGGTACGAATGGAAATGTAGATCAGTCGACCACTAAGAACATTGTGGCTAGAAAGGCGAACGATAGGTTGATCACTAATTTAAGTTGGTTGAATATCACTACTATGCCTAACCCTAAGTTGCGCTGGGAAACTACAGCGAGTACCAATTTTGGTGTCGACTACGCGGTATTGAATAACCGCATCCGTGGTAGTGTAGACGTGTACAATAGAAAAAGTACGGACTTACTAGTTACGACCCAGCTTGACCCAACTGTAGGAACTTTGACTCAAAAACTAAATAGCGGGGCACTGAGAAATAGAGGTCTCGAGTTAAGCATTGCAGCTGATGTATATAAAAATGCCGATTGGACATTCACCTCCAACGTGACTTTTGCGACCAATAAGAACCAGGTCCTGGAGCAAAACAATACTTCTACTACTGCAGGTGTATATATTTCCTCGCCATCAGATTATTTCTTTGAAGGAGAGGCTTTCAATACCATGTACGCCTACAAATATGGGGGGATGACCAACGGTTATCCATATCACCTGGATGAAAACGGCAATCCGAACATGACTTTCGACGCCAATGGTGTGCCTGTGCCTACTAGTGTAAAAAGCATCAATAATCCTGCTGCTTTGGTAAAAGTTGGACAGTTAGATCCCAAATATTCCGGTGCCTTTTCTCAGCGTATACGTTATAAGAGCTTCGAATTGAATGCCATGATGGTATTTTCCGGAGGTAACAAAATGCGTAAGGATGTTACGGCCCTGGACTCTTATGATGTGACCGATGTGGATGTGGCTAGCCGCTGGACTGAAGGTTCTGCCCTGCCAAGACTTAAAGTGGACTACCCGCAGGCATTATTAAATAGCGGTAGCACGATCAGTTCTCTTTGGAGGTTTGGAGACAACCAGATACTGGACGCCAGCTACATGAAGTTAAGAAATGTGGGGCTGTCCTATGTAATGCCGAAATCAGTAACCCGTAAGCTAGGCGTTTCCAGCTTAAGGCTTACAGGTCAGGTCAACAACATCTGGTACTGGAGTGCAGCGGGAGATGACATTGATCCGGAAGTATACACTCAGAACAGCGGGACACGTAACATTCCAAATCCAAAGTCATTCATCCTTGGTTTAAACGTAACTTTTTAACAAACCTGAACATGAGAAGCTATTTAAAACTAATTTTCTGTCTGCCGGTATTGCTTTCGCTTTCCTGCAAGAAATATATAGACATTGTTCCTAAAGGAACTGCAGTCATTGAAACTACACAACAATTTTACGAGATGGTCTCTATGCCAAACAGAGGGTATCCGATCAATAATTTCCAGTACTTGTCAGACGATCAGTACATGAAAGAAAGCAACGTGATCGGCATTAATAAGACCGTAGATATCATCAATTTTACTTTTGATGACACAGACATCAGGACTAACCTCTTAAAGGGGTCCAGTATGTATAACCAGTCATATGCTTATATCAATCGATGGAACATGATCATTTCGCTGGTAGACAATTCAACCGGAGATAATGCCATGAAATTGTTGGCTAAATCAGAGGCAAAAGTGCACCGGGCTTTTGATCACTTCCTGTTGGTCAATGTGTACGCGAAAGCCTATGACCCAGCTACTGCCGCTACAGATGGCGGAATCTGCATCATGGATAAATTTGATCTGGAAGCACAGCCTGTAAAATCTACCGTGCAGCAGGTGTATGATTTCATTCAGAAAGATTTGGATGAAGCCATTCCTAACCTGCAAGCGACACCAATAGATGTGTATCATCCAAGTTTAGCCTATGCCTGGGCTTTGAAAGCAAAAGTACATTTGTTTAAAAGGGAGTTTACTCAAGCTAAAGAGGCGGCTATGAAATCTTTGTCTTATAACGACAAGATCTTCGATATGGTGGCTTATACGGCACAAGGTGGGCCAAATACGGTTGCTGTCATCGCTCCTAATAACCCTGAAGTATTGAGTTATACGCACATGACAGGTTATAATGAAATGAATTTTGCTTACCAATATGTGATCAGTCCAGAATTGAAAACTTTGTTCGGTACCAACGATGCCCGCTATAACCTTTTCTTCAATTCAACCAATGCGACTTGGTTAGATATCGGTGCCGGAACAGCTTTTTGGAATATGGCTTACACGAAGTATTTCTATTCAACAGTAGGGTTGAAAACTACCGAGGTTTACTTGATGCTGGCAGAATGCTATGCACGTGAAAGCAATTTCACAGAAGCAGCAGCTACCTTAAATAAGATCCGCGCTAAGAGAATCACTTCTGGAACAGTAAATCTGGCTGTACCTACTACAGTGAAGGATGCTGTAAATATGGTGATTGCCGAACGCCGTAAAGAACTATTGTTTGGTTTCAACAGGTTTTTCGATTTAAAAAGGTATAACCTGGATCCTGATTTTGCAAAGACTATTGTGAGGGTATTCCCTGTGGTGAACAAAACCGTGCCGCAGCAGACCTATACCTTGCCGCCAAATTCAAGGATGTACATCATTCCATTCCCTCAGGACGTGATGATGAAAAACCCAAAATTGACATTGAATACGAACGAGACCGTTCCCTTTTAAATAAACACACACACAAATGAAACATATATTGAGTATTTTATTTTGCGCCATATCCCTGTTGGGGTATGCGCAGGATAAAACGGATAATAAGGCCGATAGTACCAAGGTAAAAGCACTGGTGTCCTATGAGAAGTTGATCCCCAAGACAGCCTCCAGAAAAAAGGGGCTGTTTGAGGTGAGCAGCACCGACAACAAATGGTATTTTGAGATTCCGGACAGCCTGCTGAACCGCTATCTGTTGGCCGTGACTCGTTACGTAGCCATGCCACAAGGTGCGGGAAGCTTTGGTGGTGAAAAAGCAAATGAGCAGACGGTCTACTTTGAAAAAGGAAACGGAAATAGGTTATTTCTCCGTGCCGTGGTATACAATCAGGATGTAAAAGACGAACACCAGCAGATTTTTAAAGCGGTTAGCACTTCGCAGGTAAATCCTATTGTCGCGGCTTTTGACATCAAAGCGAAAAATCCGGTTACGGGCAATTCGGTAATTGAAGTGACAGACTTGTTCAAAAAAGACAATTTAGTAGTCTCCATATCACAAACCGAAAAAACGGAAAAGAAATTGGGGGGCTTAGCAGATGACCGGACTTTCATCGAATCGATCAGGACCTATCCCATTAACATCGAGGTGAGCAGTACGCGTACTTACACCACTTCCGGTGCGGTTATAGCGGCTGGTGCCTTGACGGGAAATCTTACGCTGCGTTTAAACACTTCGTTGGTTTTGCTGCCTAAAGTACCCATGCGCAAAAGGATATTTGATGAACGCGTTGGCTATTTTGCCAATAAATACATCTTGTTTGATGATGAACAGCAATATGCAAAACCAATGTACTTCGTGCAGCGCTACCGTCTGGAGCCAAAGGCGGAGGATTTGCAAAAATATAAGAAAGGTCAACTCGTAGAGCCCAAAAAGCAGATCGTTTATTACATAGATCCTGCTACGCCAAAGAAATGGCGCAAATATCTGATTGCAGGAATCAACGATTGGCAAAAGGCATTTGAACAAGCCGGATTTAAAAATGCAATCGTAGGTAAAGAATGGCCTGAAGACGATACGACCATGAGCCTGGAGGATGCACGTTACTCCGTTATACGCTACTATGCTTCAGAAAAGGCAAATGCTTATGGACCGAGGATTAGCGATCCAAGGAGCGGTGAAATCATCGAGAGTCACGTAGGTTGGTATCATAATGTAATGAGACTGGTGCACAACTGGTATATGATCCAGGCGGGTGCTTTGGATCCCCGCGCCCGTAAAATGAACTTTGATGACGAATTGATGGGTGAACTGATCCGTTTTGTCTCTTCTCATGAAGTCGGACATACGTTGGGACTGAGGCATAACATGGGAGCCAGTAGTCAGACACCTGTAGAAAAACTGAGAGACAAAAAGTGGGTGGAAGCGAATGGCCATACGGTATCCATTATGGACTATGCAAGGTTTAACTACGTGGCTCAGCCAGAAGATAAAATTGGCCCTGCGGGTATATATCCAAGAATTGGAATGTATGACAAATGGGCCATCCAATGGGGCTACCAATACCTCTCGGGAGCTAAAGATGAATTTGAAGAAAAATCGATCCTCAATAAAATGACCATTGATAGCTTGGCCAAAAATCCTAAGCTCTGGTTTGGAGGAGAAGGTAAGGATGAAGATCCGAGGAGCCAGACAGAAGACATCGGTGATGATGCCGTGGCTGCAAGCAATTATGGAATCAAAAACTTGAAGCGGGTAATTCCTAATCTCATCAGCTGGACTAAAGAACCGGGCGATCTATATGATAACCTGAAGACCATGCATAAGGCGGTTGTGGCCCAGTATTCAAGATATCTATATCATGTAATGAAAAATATAGGTAATGGTTATATCACACAGCGTAGCACAGATGAGCCGGGGACGGTTTATGCCGAAGTGCCGAAAGCAAAAGTAAAAAGTGTGATCAGCTACCTGGATGAACAGGTTTTTGAAGCACCACTTTGGATGTACCCAAAAGAAATTGCAGCACTTACCGAACTCAATACGGTAAATGAAATCATGGATCAGCAGGCGCAAATGCTGAATATGGTGCTTAGTTCAGGAATGCTCTTTAACCTCAGCCAACGTGCACTCAAATCTGCAGATCCTTATTCCCTCACTGAATATTTTAGCGATTTGGAAAAGGCTGTATGGAAAAATCTTTCCGGCGATCCGGTTAGAGACAGTTACAGGAGGGCTTTTCAACGCGCCTATGTAGAAAAACTCAATGTACTGATCAATCCAAAGGACGTTTCGGATGGAAAAATGATGTCTAATGCGCAGCGTAGTGACGTAAGGTTAGCTGCTATTGCACACATCAAAAGATTACGTATTACCATTTCGGCTATGCCTGTTGTGGGAGAACTCAATCTGGAGCATAAGGCAGACCTGGAAACTGAAATCGATAAAATTTTAGCAAGGATTAAAAAAGAATAGATATGAAAAAAACAATTTATGTGCTGGCTTGTCTGCTGATGATGGCGGGGCCAGTTGCAATAGCTCAAGTAGACTCCGGCAAAGAAGTAGCTACACTGGAACTCGCTGCAAAACGGGAAGCCATCAAAAAGGAAGTATTGGCAGGTTATATGGCTCTGAAGCAATCTCTGATTGTATCTGATTCCCTGAACTCCGCAAAGGACGCTACAAAATTTATAGGGGCACTGGAACAATTTAAATTTAAGAAGCTGACCCTTCCGGAAATGAATGCTGCCACCATATTACGGAAAGAGGTTAAAGAGCTGGCGCTGGAAATCTCCGGGACCAGCAACATCACCAAACAACGTAAGGTATTTGCTGTTCTATCTGTGAAAATGTGGGATATGGCGGCCAAGCTACAACCAATGGGAACACCAATTTATCAGCAGGTGTGTCCAATGACCGGCGAAACCTGGCTCAGCATGGATAAAGAGATCAAGAATCCTTATTATCCGAAAAACATGCTGACTTGTGGAGAGGTCAGGCAAAGCATTTAAGAATTTAGGCGTTAATAATGAGGGTTACAGGGGGCAGGATTGCCCCTTTACCTTTTAGGGGCCATTACTTTGCTAATTTAGCAGTTCACTAATGTCTTCTTTGCTCAAAGATTTAAAAAAGCTTTCTTCTGTGGTGATCAGCGAACTTGCCAGTCTTTTCTTGCGGTTTTGCAAAGCCAGGATCTTCTCTTCTACAGTGTCTTTAGCAATGAATTTATAGATAAAAACCTTCTTCTCCTGTCCAATACGATGTGTACGGTCGATGGCTTGCTGTTCAACTGCAGGATTCCACCACGGGTCCAGGATGAATACATAGTCTGCTTGGGTCAGGTTCAATCCCACACCGCCAGCTTTGATTGAGATCAGGAATACTTTGAGGTCTGTGTTTTGTTGAAAATCGGCCACGATCTCTCCTCGGTTCCGGGTGGCACCGTCAAGGTATGCAAAAGGAATTCCTTCCTTTTCAAAGTGCGATTTGAAGATGTTCAAATGTTTCACAAACTGAGAAAAGATCAAGACCTTATGACCACCTTTCAACACGTTGTCCAGCGTATAGATCACATTTTCAAACTTGCCGGAATCTGAAGTATATTCCTCATCAATCATGGCAGGGTGATTGGCAAGTTGCCTTAAAGCTGTTAAGCCCTGAAGTAGCTGTACCTGTTTTTTTGCGTAGGTTCCATCATCCATGCTGCTCAGCAAGTCATTGCGATAAGCTGATTTTGTTTTTTCGTAATATGCAGCCTGATCTTCCGACATGGTACAATAGAATACCTGTTCTGTTTTTGAAGGCAATTCTGATGCTACCTGTTCCTTCGTTCTGCGTAGCACAAAAGGCTTAATGATCGCCTGTAGCTTACGGGCTTTTTCCTCGTCTTTGCGCTTTTCAATAGCCTGTACGTATTCCTCGTTGAAGAAAGCCTGTGTGCCTAATAATCCTGGGTTGAGGAAGGTTAACTGCGTCCAGAGGTCACTCACTGAATTCTCTACAGGTGTACCACTCAGGATCAGGCGGTGCCTTGATTTTAATGCCTTTACCGCCTTGAAAGATTTAGAAGATGGGTTTTTAATGTTCTGACTCTCATCCAGAATGATATAGCTAAAGTAAAAATTACTGAGTAGCTCAATGTCTACCCGGGTAATACCGTAGGTAGTAATGATGATGTCGTATTTCGCAAATAGGCTGATGTCTTTGTCTCTGGCTGTACCCGTATGTGCGTGGATTTTTAATTTTGGTGTGAACTTCTTTGCTTCATTCAGCCAATTGTAGATCAACGATGTGGGCATGATGATCAATGAAGTGCTATGAGTATTTGCGGCTTCGTTTTCCTCTTTCATTTTCTGCAACATGGCCAGGGTTTGTATGGTTTTACCCAAACCCATGTCATCCGCAAGGCAGCCCCCGAAGTTATATTCTCTGAGAAAGCTGAACCAATTATAGCCGGCCTTTTGATAGCTGCGCAGGTCGCCTCTGAAATTGACGGGCATTTGTACATCTGCAATGTTTTCGAAATCATTCAGCCGTTCCAATTTACGGGTCAGGGTTACATTGGCAATGCCGTCTTCTGCGAGTTCAGTGATGAGTCCGATGTGGTGTTTTTTCAGGCGCAGTGCCTTACCACCATCCGATAGACTAAATAAACTGCCGTATTGAGTAAACCATTTCTCCGGAATGATTGCTATAGAACCATCAGGGAGGGTAAACTCGCGTTTTTTGTGCAAAATATAAGGCTTCAGGGAAAGAAAGGGGACTGGATGGATACCGAAATAAACAATGGCATTGATGTCGAACCAATCATTTTCCTCCTTAATCTCGAAATCTATTTTATTACTCGCAAACAAGAACTTTTTCGCTCCCGTGTGTTGTTCCACTTCGAAACCGTCTTCTCTTAAGCGTTCGATATGTTCGTTTACCCAATTGATGATTGCATACGATTGATCTTCCTCGCTGCTATTGGCTACTTCCAGATTATGAAAAAGTGCGCTCGTCTTTTTCAACCCCATTTTAAGTAACAATGCAAACTTTGCCTTTTCGAAATCAGCGTTTCTTTTAATTCGGGTAAAAACATAGTTTTCTTCTTCTGTCTTTAAGCGGACAGTTACTTTTTTCTCAGTCCCCATCGCAAAGGCATATTCTCCGTAATTAAAATACAGTTGCAGCTGTGAAACCCCTGATTCTACATAAATTATTTTGATGATGGGGATTGGTTCATGTTTCTCCGTACGGATGTCAAATCCTTCAGCGTATACATGGTATTTTTCGATCAGCGGGGCCACAAATTTTTCAAAATAAGTCGCTTCTGTACTTTTCGGAATCGTGATGTAGCGTTTGTTTAGAAAGGGTAATAACTTCTTCCCCTCGATGTCCTGCTCAAAGAAATAAATCATGTCGTTCAGCAACAGCCACGCTGGCTGATTGCTCACCACCTGGGCATCTTTGAACATAAACTCAATGCGCATGCCTTGATATTTTATGGTTGGGAAGTATCTTGTTTCCAGTTCATTCCTTCTAAAATGAAACAAGACCGTAGCCGCTTCTTCGGCAATATCCAGTTTGCGTTCTGCAGGCCAGCCATCTTTGTCCATCAGATAGAGTGCACTATGTGTCTTTAGAGTTTCCAATACTTCAGAAAGTTTCTTCTCTATCTTGGGGCGTACGCTCTCGTAGAATTTTTCATTAAAGAATTTTCCGAAAAACTCTGCGGGCCTGAGGGCTTTCTTATGGTATTTTTTAATGATGTAATCCTGTTCCGTTTCATCCAGGATCTTTATGAGCCGCAGATCTGTCTCGGACAAATGTTTACTGAATTCCTTAGCCGTATGCGAAAAGAGGCGTTGGTAGGTCAGCGAGAAATCGCCTTGCGGATTCAGTTGTACCACGTGAGGTTCAATCAGGTAGCCAAAATACGCATGTTTGCATAGTGAGTATACAATTTTGTAAGGTTTGGTACTGTCTACGCGTAACATTGGCTGAATTTAAAACAATCGGATATAAAGCATTTAAAAATCTTTAAACATACATCAAATTGGGGGGCTTTCAAACAGGATTTTACAATTATGACTAAAAATTTATCTGCCAGTTCGTCGAGAAAAAAGTGGATTTCGTCGTTTTTACTTCCATACTCATATAATAAGGATCAAATCCCTGCAACGTTTTTCAACAGGCTGCGTCTTATCATCAACACAAACAAATTTTAAACCTTAAAGACTTTGAAAATGAATACTTTAACAAAAGCATTATTTGCTGCAACACTCAGTTTAGTTCTTTTAATGGCTACTGCGATTACCGGATTCGCTGCGACTTTCACTTTTAACCGGATCAAAATCAGTGGGAATGTAAAACTGGAACTGATACAGGGTACGAAGGAACGCGTTGAAATCGTGGGAGAATATTCGACGCACAATACCTCCATTAAAAGACAAGGATATACCTTGCTCATCAAATCTTCAGAATCGGAGCCGGTTACGATCAAAGTTACCGTAACTGAACTAAGCAGGATCGATGCCTGCAACCGTGTCTCTGTAGAAAGCCGTGGGCTGCTCCAGTTGAAATACTTGCAGGTTTTCCTGGCAGATGAGGCAACAGCCAATGTAAAGGCCAATACAGAGAGCATGTACACCTTTCTGAAGGGCAATTCCCATTTGAACATCAGCGGTACTACGCTGGATCATACCCTGGTTATGGATTCACTGGCTAAGCTGAACATGGGTAACCTGGTTGCCCGCAAGACGACGACTAATAGCATCAGCGAAGCACTGGCCTGGAGCCACAACGCCAGGTAGAGGTTTCGGGAGTACACTTATAAATCGAACTTTATTCCCTGAGCTAAAGGCAAGGTATCTGCATAATTTATGGTGTTGGTTTGCCGGCGCATGTAGGCTCTCCATGCGTCGGAACCGCTTTCTCTACCGCCACCGGTTTCCTTTTCACCTCCGAAAGCGCCACCAATCTCTGCACCGGATGTACCAATGTTGACATTCGCTATTCCGCAATCCGAACCTTTTGCAGAAAGAAACAATTCGGCTTCCCTGAGGTTGAGGGTCATGATGGCGGACGATAGTCCCTGGGGAACGTTATTTTGCAGTGCAATAGCTTCTTCCAGTGTCTTATATTTGATGAGATAGAGGATGGGAGCAAAAGTTTCGTGTTGAACGATACTGAAATCATTGCTTACTTCCGCTATACAGGGTTTTACATAGCAGCCACTACTGTAGGCTTCACCTTCAAGCAGGCCCCCCTCGACTACAAAATGACCACCCTGAGCTTTGCATTTTTCAATGGAGTCCAGGTAAAGGGCTACGGCCGCCTGATCAATAAGTGGGCCTACATGATTGTGCTGGTCCAGTGGATTTCCTATACGCAGCTGCTCGTACGCTTTAACCAGTTTGCTTACAAAGCGATCATAAACCTGCTCATGAATAATCAGCCTGCGTGTAGAGGTGCAGCGTTGTCCGGCAGTGCCTACTGCACCGAAGACTGCGCCAATCAGACTCATGTCGAGGTCTGCGTGTTCGGAAATGATTATGGCGTTGTTGCCTCCAAGTTCCAGCAGACTCTTTCCCAGTCGGGCTGCTACAGCTACGGCTACAGATTTTCCCATGCGGGTAGAACCGGTTGCCGAAATAAGAGGTATTCTATTATCCTTACTCATCAACTCACCGATTTCCGGACCGCCGATGATCAGATTGGATACTCCTTCGGGGACATCATTGGCCTTAAAAATCTCCGAAATGATTTGTTGGCAGGCGATAGCAGTGAGTGGTGTTTTTTCCGAGGGCTTCCAGATGCAGACATTGCCACATACCCATGCCAGCGCCGCATTCCAGCTCCATACAGCCACCGGAAAATTGAAGGCAGAGATGATGCCGATCAATCCCAGGGGGTGCCATTGCTCATACATGCGGTGATCGGGACGTTCGGAATGCATCGTCAATCCATGCAACTGCCTTGATAAACCTACCGCGAAATCGCAGATATCTATCATTTCCTGTACTTCTCCCAGTCCTTCCTGAAGGCTTTTGCCCATTTCATAGGATACCAGTGTTCCGAGGTTATCCTTATGTGCGCGCAGGGCATCACCGAACTGTCGGATCAGTTCGCCGCGCTTTGGCGCGGGTACGCTGCGCCAATACGGGAATGCCGATTGGGCTTTTTTGATCAAAATGTCATAATCCTGAACCTTAGCTGCATAGACTCCAGCGATTCGCCGACCATCTACGGGTGAAATGCTGTCGATAACTGATGCTCCTGCAGAAGAGAAATCTTCAGCTCCGGTACTGCAGGCCGCATTTAAGTCTTGAATTTTCAGTTTTTTTAGGATTGCTGTAATCGAATTTTGCATGATTAAATATACTGGGTATCCTGCAAAGCAACAAAAAATAACTTGACCTCCCGATTACCCTTAGCTAATTTAAATTGCTTTTCTTTGTATTCGCTTTTCAGTTGATTTATAATCAGTTGTTTAGGGTTGAGGGTGTTTGTATGTGGAAAATTAAATGATGGTTTGACCCATTATTTGTTGTAAACTTATATTGTATTTTTTAACACAGGGATCTGTTCTTTAATTATTCGATACATGGAAGAGGAATTTTATTTTGATTTTAGTGATGATGCGCAACGATCAGTCGAGCGCTACGAGGAGATGATACGCAATCAGGATCAATACTTTTTCGATGCGCAGGCTTTCGAGAACATTATTGATTATTACATTGAGAAGAGCGATCCGGTTAAGGCCCTCCAGGTAATAGAGTATGCCCTGAGCCAGCACCCATATGCTGCGGTATTTTTGGTGAAACAAGCACAATTGTTTTTTGTAACGGATCAGGTGGAACGTGCTTTTCTCGCATTGCAAAAAGCGGAAATGTTAGAGGCTTCGGAAGCTGAGATCTATATCCTGAGGGGTAATATCTACAACAGTCTGGAACGTTACAGTGAGGCATTGGATAATTTTCAGATCGCACTTGGTTTTGCCGAAACTACGGATGAAATTCTGCTTCAGATCGCATATGTATACCAGAATATGCTGGATTATGAGCATGCGATTGTGTATATCAAGCAGAGTTTAGAGCAGAATATGGAAAACAAGGACGGTCTGTATGAGCTGGCCTTTTGCTATGATATACTCGATAAGCAGGAAGAAAGTATTAAGTTTTATCAGGAGTATATTGATAATGACCCATATTCCTACGCGGCATGGTATAACCTTGCGAATTCTTATCACAAGCTGGATCTTTTTGAGAAAGCAATTGATGCTTACGATTACGCGATCCTGATTAAAGATAATTTTGCCTCTGCATATTACAATAAGGGTAACGCCTTGGTTCAACTGGATCGTTTTGCGGAAGCTATAGACGTTTATAAGCAAACCTTCGAATACGAGAAACCTAATGCGGATACCTATTGTGCAATAGGAGAGTGCTATGAGAAACTGGAACAGATGGATGAGGCTAGGTCCTATTATAAGAAATCTGTAAAGATGGATCCAAAGATGGCTGACGGTTGGTTTGGAATAGGAGTAACATTAAATTTTGAGGAGCGCTACTTTGAATCCTTGCATTTTTATAAAAAAGCCATAGAGCTGGATGCTGAAAATCCTGATTTCTGGTTTGCCATGGCAGATGCACACTACAAATTGGGTCAGATCGATCAATCGGTAGAAGCCTATTATAAAGTATTGGAATACAATCCTCTTGATGTAGAAGCCTGGTTAGATTTCTCCACGGTATTGTATGAACAGGGTAAATTGCTTGAAGCTTCTGAGACGATGTCTGATGCGATTAAGAATAATCCGGATGCAGCAGAACTTTACTATCGCATGGTCGCTTATTTGTTTGCTATGGGAGAAAAAAATGATGCGCTGCTCTATTTGGAGACCGCATTGGCCACCGACCCGACAAAACATTATATTTTATTTGAATATTTGCCTCAGCTTCAGGAGAACGGTTCCATACTTGAAGTGATCAACCGTTATATAAAATAAAAGAGACAGACAGTTTTTATTAGACATCTCTGATGAAAACTGTCCGTTTTTTTTTCACCTTTGTGACCAATATGAATTACCCATTAAATAATATCCCTGAAAGACCTGTAAAGCCCCGCAATAAGGGTATTACAATGGTTATGGACAAAGGACTGAGCTTGAGGCAAACAGAAGACTTTATTGATGTTGCCGGTGTACATACTGATATCGTAAAATTAGGCTGGGCTACTTCGTTCGTAACCCCAAATCTAAAGGAGAAACTGGCGATTTATAAATCTGCCGGACTTCCTACCTACTTTGGTGGTACTTTGTTTGAAGCATTCATCATCCGGAACCAATTTGATGATTATTGTCGTGTTTTGGATCAGTTTGGGATGGAATATGTGGAGGTGTCAGATGGTTCTATTACGATAGAACATGATCTTAAATGTGAATTTATACAAAAGCTATCCAAACAGGTCACCGTAATTTCTGAAGTAGGTTCGAAAGATGCGGCAAAAATATTTGCTCCCTATAAATGGATTAAGCTAATGCAGGCGGAAATCGATGCAGGATCATGGAAAGTAATTGCAGAAGCGAGAGAAGGGGGCAATGTGGGTATTTACAGGGGCTCCGGCGAAGTGCGGGAAGGTTTGGTCGATGAGATATTAACGCAGATACCTGAAGAAACGATCATCTGGGAAGCGCCGCAGAAAGAACAGCAGGTTTGGTTTATCAAGTTGCTGGGTTCTAATGTAAATTTAGGAAATATAGCTCCGGCAGAAGTTATTCCTTTGGAAACAATTCGTCTTGGACTAAGGGGTGACACTTTCGATCACTTTCTGAATATGGTTAAGTAGTCTAAACTCACCCTGATTTCATTTAAATGAGAAAATTTGGTCTAATCGGTTATCCATTATCACATTCTTTTTCCAAGAAATTTTTTAGTGAAAAGTTCAGGGATGAGCAGATCCGCGATTGTACCTATGAACTTTATCCTATTGTCGGTACAGAACTTATTGGGCCTTTGTTGGACGATCCTGAACTCGAAGGGATTAATGTGACGATTCCCTATAAATTGCAGGTCTTGCCGCTATTGCATGAAATTGATGAAGCAGCAGCTGAAATCGGTGCTGTGAACTGTATTAAAATCAGTAGAAATGGATTGGATAGAAAATTAAAGGGGTTTAATACTGATGCTTACGGTTTTGAGGCTTCCATCAGTCCATTATTGAAGCCACATCATACCAAAGCTTTGGTATTAGGAGATGGTGGAGCTGCAAAAGCAGTAAAATATGTACTGAAAAAATTAAATATTCCTTATTTGGTGTTGAGCAGAAACGCAGAATCACCTAATTTAAGCTATGCAGAACTAAGGCCTGAACTGTTACGGGAATATACTGTGCTGATCAATACGACACCTCTTGGTATGTCGCCAGATATCTCCAGCTGTCCCGATATTCCCTATGGAGAATTAACAACACAACACCTGGTCTATGACCTGGTGTATAATCCAGAAGAAACGACTTTTTTGAAGAATGCCGCAGCGCGTGGGGCAATGGTAAAAAATGGCATGGAAATGCTGTATCTGCAGGCTGAGCGTTCCTGGTTCATTTGGAATAGTTAGGATGAAAGGTTCGGGTTCGTTTTCTTTTTGTATTCTTTTACTTTTACTATCTGCATGTGGGGGGAATAATTATTCACCCAAACCCAGAGGCTATTTCCATATCGAATTACCCAGAAAAACTTATCGGACTTTTGACGGTTGTGCTTTTTCTTTTGAATATCCTGAATATGCTAAAATGCTGGCAGATGATGGCGTTGAGTACCAGGATTGCTGGTATAATATGGCTTTTCCGCAGTTCAATGGTCGCTTGCACCTGACCTACTATGACATTAGTTCCAAACACGAATTTGAAGGCTTGGTTGAAGACGCCAGAACTTTAGCCTTTAAGCATACTGTAAAAGCAAATGCGATTGACCAGAAAATGATCAATTATCCAAGAAATAAAGTGTATGGCATATATTATGCGATAGATGGCAATACCGCATCATCGGTGCAGTTTTTTCTTACAGACAGTGCAAAGCACTATTTCAGAGCTGCATTATACTTCAATGAAAGGCCGAAATATGATTCTATTGCTCCTGTATTAGACTTCATTAAACGGGATATTGATAAAATGATCAGTACTTTTAAATGGAAAAACCATTGATATGATTAGCATACATAAATTTACTTTTAACCCCATCAGGGAAAATACTTACGTTCTCTACGATGAAAGCAGCGAATGTGTCATCATTGATCCGGGAATGTACGATGGTGATGAGCAGAATGAACTTGTAGGTTTTATCAAAAAGAACCAACTGAAACCGGTACTGCTTCTGAATACGCACTGTCACTACGATCATGTATTTGGAAATAAATTTGTCTACGATACCTGGGGGTTAAAGCCACAGTTTCATAGAGGGGAACTGATCGTACTTCAGTCAATTCCGGGATATGCCCCACAAATGGGGCTGCATTACGAGTTATCTCCCGAGCCAGAGGTTTTTTTATCAGAAACCGGACATGTGGAATTTGGTCATAGTCGTTTGGAACTCATCTTTGCTCCTGGACACTCACCAGCACACTTGTGCTTCTATGCTGAATCAGATCATTTCCTGATAGGAGGAGACGTCTTATTCTACAATAGCATTGGGCGTACAGATCTTCCAGGTGGAAATCATACCCAGTTGATCAACAATATCAAAAATAACTTGTTTATATTGCCAGATCACTGTGAAGTACATCCTGGACATGGCCCCTCAACGAGCATTGGCTTTGAAAAGCTCCACAACCCATTTTTACAGTAATACTTAGCAAGATAAATTGAATACAGCCTTTTACATAGCGCGCCGGTATCTTTTTGCAAAAAAATCCACCAATGCAATCAACATCATCTCTGCCATTTCGGTATTGGGAGTGTTTGTAGGCAGCGCTGCGCTGATCATCATACTTTCTGTTTTTAATGGATTCGAGGAGGTCGTGCTCAAGATGTTCAACACCATTACCCCGCAGATTGTAATTTCTCCATTGGAAGGCAAAACTTTTAATCCAAATACAGCTTATTTCGAGACTTTAAAAAAAAACAAAGATATTTATTCATACACTGAGGTACTTTCTGAAAATGCTCTGCTCAGGTACAATGACAAACAGTCTGTTGGATTGATTAAGGGAGTCAGCGAAGATTACCTTAAAAACAAAAGTCTGGACAGCATCACGATAGATGGTAGCTTTATACTGGAAAATAAATATGGAAGCAATGCGGTTATAGGCTCTGCCATCCAGACTTACCTGATGGTAAATACCACAGATCCTTTTAATCAGTTGCAGGTTTTTTCACCAAAGAAGGGTGCTAAGCTAAGATCTATCAATCCAGGAGATGACTTTACCATTTTATCTATCCCTGTGTCTGGTGTGTTTGAAGTGCAGCAGGATTTTGATAACATAGCGATTGTGCCGCTAAAGTTTGCCCGGGAATTGCTGGCTGAACCAGAAAAGATATCTGCTATTGAACTGAACCTGAAACCGGGAATAAATGCTGACAAGTTCAAGGAGGATTTAGAGGCGAGCATTGGAGTTGCTTTTCAGGTCAGAGACAGGATACAGCAAAATAGTGTATTGTATAACATCCTTGGCAGTGAAAAATGGGCGGTATATATCATTCTTACATTTATACTGATCATTGCTATTTTCAATATTATTGGTTCCCTGACCATGCTGGTTATCGATAAAATAAAGGACATTGCTGTTCTAAGTAGCTTGGGCGCAGGAAGGAAGCTGATTAAACGAATTTTTCTTTTTGAGGGAATGATGATCACCATGACAGGTTGTATCGCCGGTCTTATCGTAGGATTTATATTTTGTTTGTTGCAACAGCACTTCGGTTTTGTGAAGATGTCTCAGGACAATCTGTTGATTACCAGTTCTTATCCTATCGGTTTCAAGTGGAAGGATTTCGTTCTTGTGTTTTTAACTGTTGGTGTTTTTTCTTTTATGGCATCAGCTTTGTCATCTAATTTGAGTGTTAAGAAAATCAACCATTTAAATCATGATCTTTAATTATATGAATCTATTTAGTAAACCTGTCATTTTATTTTTTGCCTTAGCAATAGCCTTACTCGCTTGCAATGGTGATACTGGCAAGGATGAAAAAAGAGCTACCAGGGTAGTTAAGGGGTTATATAGCTACGGTCCTGAAATAAAGTCTTTTACTGATTGTGAGGAGGGAAGGGAGTACTGGGTGGCTGATAGTGCCAAAACACTTGAGCTGGCTTACAGCAACTTCAATTTCGAGAAACCTTACGAGCCGGTCTACATAGAAGTGGAGGGACATTTGATTAAATCTGACAGTCTGATTGTATCAGCTGACTTCGACTCTACTCTGGTCGTGACAAAATTACTGAAAATCACAAAAGAGATACCTGAGGGGCCTTGTAATTAAGGCAGGAGATAGATGTTTTTAGTAATAGGGCTGATGATGCCTTTTTCTTGCGCCAGTTTGAACATAACATCTATCGCTTTTCTCCCTTCTATTCCATGGTCAAGTGAGTATTGATTGACATATAGATCGATGTGCTTATACATCACTTCTTCACTCATTTCCTGCGCATGTTGCCTAATGAATTCGATTCCTGATTTTGGATTGTCAAATGCATAAGCTACGGATTTCCGGATCAAGCGGTTCACTTTTTCTTGTATACTCCTGTCGAGCCTGCGGTTGATGACAATACCTCCTAATGGAATTGCACATCCGGTATATTTTTCCCAGTAACTACCCAAGTCTATGACCTTATTGAGACCTTTTTCAGAATAAGTAAATCTGTTTTCATGGATGATAAGACCCAGATCAATGCGGTCTTCCAATAATGCATTTTCGATGTCTGAGAATACAATTTCTACTTTTTGCAGCAGGTGAGGGTATGCAATCCCCAACAGAAAATTGGCAGTAGTATATTTTCCTGGTATGCCTACTTTAAGTCCGGAGTCGAGTTTTTCCGCATTCAGGTCAGTTCGTTTGCTGATCAACATTGGGCCTACACCAAAACCTAATGCACTACCTGCATCAAGTAGTGCATACTGTTCATAGACGTAAGCAAATGCATGAAAGCTCAATTTGCTGATGTCAAGTTCAGCACGAAACGCTTTTTGATTGAGGGTTTCTACGTCATCAAAAAATACTTCAAATTCCAAACCTTCGGTGTCGATCTTATGGTGAATAAGGGCATCAAATATAAAAGTGTCATTGGGACAAGGTGAAAATCCAAGGCTAAGTTTCATGTTTCAAAGATAGGAAAGGAGTGAAGCCCTTTCGTTAAGCATTTGTCAAAAATCTGATCGCCCAGTCATTGAGGTTTTTGATGGCAAGACCAATTTTCCAATTATCCCTGTTGCGGCGCTCCACATAGTTGGAGATGGCCCTGATCTGTAAACAGGGATTTGACGTCTGTTGACAGGAATATAGAACTGCCGCTCCTTCCATACTTTCAGTGTCTGGCTGTAGCCTTTCAATTACTTTTGCAATCGCGATGTCGTTTCCGTGTGTTGTATTTACAGTAATGCCCTTTACTCTAGGTAAATGGGTTAGCTCCTCATTCAATATATTATTAAAAGCGGTATAGGTCGATGTTCCAAAACCGAGCATATCGATGTTTAAGAATGCATCCCCATCTTCTGCACCTAACTCTGCAAATTCATCCTGTACAACATTGACTACTTCACCTAAGGAAAGTGCAGGTTTAAAGCTACCTGCGATGCCGAGATTGAGCACAAGGTCGTATTTTGGTGAAAGATGTCGGCCCAACGCAAAGGCAGTTGCAGTCATGCCCACTCCGCTGATGAGCAGGTCGAAATCAGGAGTGCTCCACATCTCTTGTTCCTGAAGGCGAAAATGTGCAGCTAAAGGGGCAATTTCGGGCCAGGTTGCGGCTATAATCAGGGGTTTCATCGACAACTAAGTTAGTTATTTCTGTGTATATTTGCGGCCATATCACTAACATTAACCTTATATAAATGATATACATAACTAGAAAAGCATCCTTCAACGCAGCCCATAAACTATCTCGTCCGGACTGGACTGAAGATGAAAATGCGGCCGTCTACGGCAAGTGTGCGAACCCAAACTGGCATGGTCATAACTATCAGTTGTACGTTACGGTTAAGGGCGAAGTAAATCCTGAAACCGGATTTCTGGTGGACCTGAAATGGCTTAAGGATGTTATTAATACTGCGGTAGTCGACAAGATAGATCACAAAAACCTGAACCTGGATGTAGATTTCATGAAAGACAAGTTGGCCTCTACTGAAAATCTGGCTATCGCCATCTGGAAGGAATTATATGACCTGATTGCCGAGTCCGGAGCTTTATTACACAGCATTAAAATTTACGAGACCGAAAACAACTTTGTTGAATACCTCGGTTAACCTCAAAAACATGGACAATTATAACCATTTCGACGAGCAGGAAAACGGCTATATTAAAATAGACCGTTACAATGAACAAAAAATTGCTTCTGTAGCAGATCATTATAAAGATATTTTAGGACAGTTGGGCGAAGACCCTGAGCGCGAGGGATTGGTAAAGACACCTGAGCGCGTAGCTAAAGCCCTTCAATACCTGACGCACGGATATGATCTCAATCCTGCAGAAATTTTACGGGGAGCGATGTTTAAGGAAGATTACAGCCAGATGGTAGTCGTTAAGGATATCGAAGTATTCTCTATGTGTGAGCATCATATGCTGCCATTTTTCGGTAAAGCACATGTGGCCTATATTCCCAACGGACATATCGTTGGGCTGAGTAAGATCCCAAGAATAGTGGATGCTTTTGCCCGTCGTCTGCAGGTGCAGGAGCGGCTAACTAATGAGATCAGAGATTGTATTCAGGATACACTGAATCCTACTGGTGTAGCAGTTGTGATTGAATGTAAACACCTTTGCATGGCAATGCGTGGTATTCAAAAACAGAATTCTGTGACCACTACCTCTGCATTTACAGGAGAATTTGCGAAAGATAAAACAAGGGCCGAGTTTTTGAGACTGATCACCGCCAACTTACATTAAGAGACCAAACAATAAAAAAAATGAAAGCATATATATTTCCAGGACAAGGAGCGCAGTTCTCAGGAATGGGTAAGGAATTGTACGAGAATACTGAGGCTAAGGCCTTATTTGAACAAGCGAATGACATCATCGGTTTCCGTATCAGTGACATCATGTTTGGTGGTAGCGATGAAGAGCTTAAAGAAACGAAAGTGACACAGCCTGCAATCTTCCTGCATTCTGTGATCCTGGCGAAGACACTTGGTGAAGCTTTTAAACCGGATATGGTAGCTGGACATTCTCTTGGTGAATTTTCTGCGCTGGTGGCTGCCAACGCACTTTCGTTTGAAGATGGCTTGAAATTGGTTATTGCCAGGGCGAATGCCATGCAAAAAGCCTGTGAACTACAGCCATCTACTATGGCCGCTATTCTAGGTCTTGCCAATGACGTTGTAGAAAACATCTGTAATGGTATCGAGGAAGTGGTCGTCGCTGCCAATTACAATTGCCCGGGCCAGATTGTCATTTCCGGGAGTATTGAAGGTGTAGATCTTGCGTGCCAGCAACTGACTGCGGCGGGAGCTAAACGTGCATTAAAGTTGAATGTAGGCGGTGCCTTCCATTCTCCCCTGATGGAACCGGCGCGTCTGGAGCTTCAGCAAGCAATCGAAAATGTAAGCATTCTACCTCCTGTTTGTCCAGTTTATCAAAATGTAGACCCGGTACCAAATACAGATCCGGCAAAAATAAAAGTAAATTTAATTACACAACTGACCGGCGCAGTGAAATGGACTCAGACCATCGAACAGATGATCGCAGATGGGGCTGATGAGTTTGTAGAAGTCGGTCCGGGAAACGTTTTGCAGGGACTTGTTAAGAAAGTAAGCAGAGAAGTGCAGACCAGTTCTGCGACTACAGCAATATAATACTAAATCCGTAATCGTGAGTATAGGAGGTAAGATAAGGTTTCTTTTGTTGTTATTGGGTGCCTGCTGCATTGTTACAGCCTTGTCGCTGAAGCATTCGATCACAAAAAAGGAACTGCTTAGCCATGAAGCCCGTAAGCTTCAGGAAAGCCTTCACCTCAATGAAAAAACTGTCCGTGACTTCTTGGCCGATTCCATTAAGGTGCAACAGGCCAATCAATTTCACCTTAATGAAGATTATGGGTTAAATTTTATCAAAGCCTACTGCCCTAAAGGGATTAACATCCTAACCTACCGGGATGGACAGCTGAAGTTCTGGAGTTCGATTAAGACCATTCCCCTTGATCCGGAATCCCTTCCGGAAGGAATCTCTTTTTCTAAAATCATCAATGGATATTATGAAGTTGTAAAAAAAACAGCAGGCAACCGCAGTTATATTTTTCTAATTGAGGTTAAGAACCAATACGGTATTGAGAATCAATATTTGGATAGTGACATCTCCCGTACCTTATCAGATGCCAACTCACTATCGTTAGCCAATTTTACCGATCCGGAGGTTCACGGTATTACCGACCTCGATGGAAAATTGCTTTTTGAGGTGAAATTGAAGCCTGGTTATTCTACCAGTATATATTCCGCTATAGAAATTTGGCTTTGGATCATTGGCCTCTTTAGCTTCTGCCTTTTTTTCAATTCCTTCTGTTCCTGGCTGGCCAAACGGGGGGACCTTGTGGTGGCTACGATTTTGATTACCCTCTTTTTCCTGACCATCAGAATTACTGATCTGGAATATGGATGGTTCAATCAGCAATTTAACCTTTTGATATTTAGTCCAAAGATTTACGCAGCAAGTTTCTTCATGCCCTCACTGGGCGATTTTTTGCTCAATGTGATTGCTTTAACCTGGGTCATGTTGTTTATTTACACATATAACGATCAATACAGACTTCCATCCTGGCTTTCTGGAAGCCGTTTCATGGGTTTCCTGATCCATGTTTTACTATTGCTCGTTTTCGGTGCAATTGCTATTCTCTTCGATCAGGTATTTCTTGGCCTGATCATCAATTCCAAGATCAATTTTGACATCACTAATATTGTAAACCTGGGCTGGATCACCTGGATAAGTATCATTATACTTTGCCTGGTATGGTTCAATATCTATATTGTAGCCAATATATTTATGCAGCAGACCTTGCAGCTAAACGTAACCAATAAAGAGCGCTTATTGCTGTTTCTGGCTGCTTTCTTTGCATATTTTATCTATAGGCTGGACGAAGGCTTTAATTTCTTTTTTGTAGCCTATGCGCTGTTTATTCTGATTATAGGTTGGAATTTTTACATACGGAAAAACAGCTTTTCCATCACAATATTTGCAGCATTGTTCTTCTGTCTTGCTTTTATATCTTCAGTCAAATACCTGAGGTTTATAGACACGAAGGAAAAGTTCAACCGCCAGAGCATCGCACAAAAACTGGTCTCTACTGATGATTTTACAGTAATAGGTGTGATCGAAAACTTAGAGCGGGATATACAGTATAATAAATTTGTCCAGAATTTCTTTAAACATCCCGCGCTGAGCAGTGCGGCGGAATTGCAAAAGAACATTGATAAGAAATACCTCAACAGGTATCTGCCACGCTTTGAATACAGCATCTATCAGTATAACAACCTTGATTCTTCTATCACTGGCAAGGAAAATGTTCCACTGAGTTATTTTAAGGGCTTAGTACAATCTGGTTCCGTAAAGGCTTCCGAGTCTAATTACTTTTACCGGATAAATGACACATTCGGATATCAGAACTATTTTGGGATCATCCCTATATTTGAAGACCAGAGGATCCTTGGTACTTTGGTGATTGAGTTGAAATCTCAACCCTACAACTATAAGGGTTTATTGCCTGAAGTACTGGTCGACGGTACAATCAAGAGTGATGATGATTACAGTAATTATTCTATCGCTTTTTATAAAGACGGAAACCTGGAGAACCAGTCAGGGAAATATACTTACCGGCTTTCGAGCGATGAGTTTACAGAGGGGAAAGTTCAGACGCACTTCTTTACAGATAGTTTGGATTATACCCATTTGGTATACTCCCCGGGCTCCTCTAAAGTTATCATCGTCAGCAAGGCTGATGTTTCTTTTGTCATTAAGTTAGCTACTTTGTCTTTCTTTTTCCTGGTGTTTATAGTTTTCTCCATTTCATTGTATACCCTTATTTGGCTACTTAAGAATATAGATGAAAGCTGGGGTGGCTGGTTTAATATCAATCGATCATTGATGATCAATGCAAATAAGATACTATACAAGACCAGGATTCAGTTTTCGATCGTGTTATCTGTAGTCGCCACACTATTAATCGTAGGCTGGATTACTTACTTTTATATTCGGGATGAGTATCGTAAACAGCAACAGGACTACATCAAAGAAAAGATACGTAAAGTACAGCGATCTTATGAAAAACAAATACTGGAGACAGGAGTACCAGACCAGACAGATAAGGCAGTAAATGATTTTAATCAGTTTGCGGATATCAATGCGGCTTATCTCAATCTTTTTGATAAAGAGGGTAAATTGTTGTTCAGTTCCCTGCCCAAAATGTATGATCTTGGTATCATGGCCAAACGTATGGATTCAGAAGCTTATCTCAATCTGCACCAGTTACAGCGCTCAGAGTTTATCAATTCGAATGAAAGGATTGGGTCATTTATATATTCTTCTGCCTATGCACCAATTCGAAATTCACAAAATCAGACCATAGCTTATCTAGGTGTTCCATATTATGCGAATGAAGCAGACTATCAGAATAGGATAGGTGTCTTTATCAACACCTTAATTAATATTTACGCCCTTGTATTTGTTGCGATAGGAATTCTCGCTGTCTTTCTCGCCAATCAAATCACAAGTCCGCTTACCTTCATCCAGGACAGCATTAAAAAAACAAAATGGGGACAAAAAAACCAGCCGATTGTATGGTCCCGACACGATGAAATTGGATCCTTGATCAAGGAATATAATAAGATGATCGCTGCGCTCGATGAAAGTGCTGTGAAATTGGCCCGCTCTGAGCGCGAAAGTGCCTGGAGGGAGATGGCGAAACAAGTAGCGCATGAGATTAAAAACCCACTTACTCCATTGAAGTTGGGTGTACAGCTTTTAGAGAAGTCCTGGAAGGAAAAAGATCCGAATTTTGAAAAGAAGTTTGAACGCTTCAATAAGTCATTCATTGAGCAAATTGACAGCCTCTCCACGATCGCTTCCGAATTTTCTAATTTTGCCAAGATGCCTGATACTAAACTGGAGCAGTTGCTGCTGTTGCCCATTATCGAACAGGCAAGGAATGTATTTACCAATACTGACGGGGTTGAGATTACGATCTTCGACAGAACGAAGGTTGAGGTTATGATTCTGGGCGATAAGGATCAATTGTTGCGAACGTTCAACAATCTGTTTAAGAATGCCATCGAGGCTGCTGTGAGCAATGAGAAATGTTTTGTGAACATCACTATGGTCAATGACAAGGAGCGGGTTTTTATTGAAGTGGAGGACAATGGAAAAGGGATTGATGTTGCGCTACAGGATAAAATCTTTGTACCTAATTTTACAACTAAGTCTTCTGGTACGGGCTTGGGATTAGCTTTTGTAAAGCAGGCAGTAGAAAATGCAGGGGGAACTGTAGAATTTAAATCTTTTGCGGAGATAGGCACTACCTTTTATTTGAGTTTCCCTTTATCTTAGGGTTATAGAAGAACGACCCATGGTATAGCCGTCCGCATAAAGAATGATGGCATAGTTGCCTTTTATAAAAGGATTGGGATTGATCCAGTCCATTGTATAAGCTGTGTTATCATCGTTATAGGAGATTGATGTAGAAGAGCTGAACTGCATTTCCTGTCCGTCAGCTTCGAACATATTGTTTTCATTGGCAATCAGATTGCCCGCCGGATCGAAAACACGCAGATAGATTTTATGGTAGTCTTTTTTTGCCAGCTGATTGGGTACAATCTCAAAATGCACACTTAACTTTTTTGCCGTACTTGCCTTTGTCACTTCTATGTTTCTACCGCTACTTTTTACGCGGTATGCAGTAATGCTCACATTACTGGCTTTTAAGGCCGCGCTTGTTTTCACACGTGCGTCCAGTTCGGAATTCTTTTTCTCCAGTTCGGCAGCCCTTTGCGCTGCGGCTTCAGCGGATACCTTCAGGCTGTCCATTTCTGATTTTAGGTTTAAATTTTCCCTTTCCAGACGAATGATACTTTCATTGTAATTCTTTACGAAGACACGAAGCTCTTTCACTTCATCCTGTGCCCTTTCAAGCTGTTCCTCTGTAAGTGTTCCATCCTGTAAGGCAAGCTTGAGTTCTGCAATTTTTTTACGGGCGAGCTCCTGTTCCTTAATTAGTTTCTCACTCAAAGCAACGTTTAGTGAGTTCGCTTTATCCAGTTCTATTTCAATTTTCTCTACCTCAAGTTTTAAACGGTCTTTCTCCGTATTTACACTTACAAAACGCTGGTTCTCATGTTTATCTTTCACTAAGAGATAGGCATTCGTACCCAATAAAGCCGCAATCACCACCACCAGGAAATAAATCTTGTTACGGTCACCTTTGTTTGCTAAATCTTTGTGGTCTGACATTAATTTCGGTTTGATTTAAAATCCAGGTTCAAAGGGGCGAACATAAATAAAAATATGTCAAAAGGTAAAAAAAACATACAATTTGTATGAGACTTTGAAAAAAATCGTTTACTTGCTAAAGTCGAGGACTGTACTGTCCGCCGATCACAACAAATGAAACGTTAAAACACACACACACACAACACAAATGATGCTTAAACTAACTCTTTATGCGCTATTCTCTATTCTAGTTCTTCCAATACCCTTAGCCGCCCAGAGCACAACAAAAATTGCTCCAAAACGGGAATTCAGAGGGGTTTGGGTAGCCACGGTATCTAATATCGATTGGCCTTCGCGTCCCGGATTGTCTGTTGATCAGCAGAAACAGGAGCTCATCGGCCTGATGGAACAACACAAGGCCAATGGAATGAATGCTATCGTGTTGCAGGTGAGACCAGCGGCGGATGCGTTTTATGGCAAATCCAGAGAGCCATGGAGTCAATGGCTGGTTGGTAAGCAAGGGATAGCGCCCAGCCCGGGATATGACCCGCTTGCTTTTGCGATTAAAGAGGCACATTTCAGGGGTATGGAACTGCATGCATGGTTTAATCCTTATCGTGCGACGATGAGTGCAAATGCGATCGTACATGAAAGCCATATGACCAAAAAGCGTCCTGAACTGTTTTTTACTTATGCGGGTAAAAAGCAGTTTGATCCCGGTATCCCCGAGGTACGGGAGTACATCGTACAGGTGATCCTGGATGTGGTTAAAGGGTACGATGTAGATGGGATTCATTTCGATGATTATTTCTACCCATATCCGGTGTCCGGACAACGGATCAATGATGCTGCCACCTTCAGTAAATATTCCAATGAGTTTACGAACATTAACGACTGGAGAAGAAACAATGTAGACCTGCTGATCAAACAACTTGATGATAGCATCCATCATTATAAAAAGTATGTGAAGTTTGGAATCAGTCCCTTTGGTATCTGGAGGAACAGTACTGAAGATCCAGAGGGTTCCGCTACTAATGGTTTGTCCAATTATGCGGAGCTCTTTGCCGATTCGCGTAAATGGGTGAAAGAAGGCTGGGTAGATTACATTAATCCACAGGTCTATTTCAGTTTCACGCGTAAAGCAGCGCCCTTTGGAACCTTGGTCGACTGGTGGAGTAACAACAGCTTTGGCAGACATTTATATATTGGACAGGCAGCTTACCTTGTAAATCAGAAGATGGAAGCGGCCTGGCGTGAGCCGGATCAGATCCCAGCACAGGTACGGTATATCCGCAATAATAACCGGGTGCAGGGAAGTGTGTATTTTAGTTCAAAATCCTTTTCTAATGTAGCACGTGCAGCTGGAGATTCACTTAGAAATGACCTTTATAAATACCCCGCATTACCACCTCAAATGCCTTGGTTAGACGATATAGAGCCCAACAGACCACAATTACTGACCGCGGATGCCCTGCAGGATGGAGTACACCTTAGGTGGCAAAAGCCCTTAAAAGCAGAAGATGGTGAAACAGCTTCGGGTTATGTTATTTATCGTTTTGGAGAAGGGGAAGAAATTACAGTACTGGATGCCAAGAATATTCTAAAGATCAGTTTTGAAGAGTTTACTACCTTCATCGATACCAGCGTAGAACAAGGTAAACGCTATAATTACCTTGTTACTGCTCTTGACCGTCTGAAAAATGAAAGTGAACCTAGTGGCCCTGTCGGGGTACAGACCAGGAATCCTTAAACCTTGATGATGCTCCTTTTGTTATACATGAACCAAAGGATCATCAGCCAGAAAAGAACGAAGCTAACTGCCCAGGCTAGAGATGCATTAACTGGAGATAGATTTTCACTGAAACCTGAATATAGCCAGGACTGAAGTCCTACTTCTTCACCATTGCTGTCTGTTACAGAAAACATTCCCAATGTGCGTGGGATCAATCCTGATAGAAAAAAAACAGTAATGGCATTTACACCATAAACGACAAAAGGCTTAGTAAAGCGATTGTATTGTTGTATATCGATGATCCAATAGCAAATGGACAGCATCAATGTAGCAAGACCTCCTGTGTACAATACAAATGAGCTTGTCCACAACGATTTGTTGATCGGGAACTGTAAGCCCCATGCGAGGCCTAAAAACACGGCTAAACAGCCTGTGGAGAATAACCAGGCGACTTTAGTCGCCGCATCCAGATCTCTACGTTTGAGGTGGGTGCCCACCAGTATGCCAAATAAGCCAGAGGCAATGGCAGGAATAGTGCTCAGAATGCCTTCCGGGTCCCAGGTTTTGGACAATTTCCATAAATGAGCTTCGGAAAGTATACTGCGGTCCAGCCATGCAGCAAGACTGGTTTCTTTCTCCATATTTGGTTCTCCGATGCCAGGTACGGGAACGAAATTCATCAGTACCCAATATCCCGCCAGGAGGAGGATCATAAGTCTGAACAATGTTTTTTCTGAGCATTTGATAAATAAGACTGCTGAAATAAAAAAGACCACCGCGATACGCTGCAGAACACCTGGAATGCGCACATGCGCGAGGGCTTCCATCGGGTTGGTAAATATTTTTGGATAGAGTGAAAGAAATAAGCCCAGCGCAAAGAGGATGAATGCCCTTTTTAATGCTTTTAGAATGAGTTTTCCATGCTGGGTTGGATCCACTTTTCTGCTGCCCATAGCATATACAATTGATACCCCTACAATGAAGAGAAAGAAGGGGAAAATGAGATCGGTAGGGGTGCATCCATTCCATTCTGCATGTTCGAGCGGAGCATAGATGTGCGCCCAGTCTCCGGGATTGTTGACAAGGATCATCGCGGCTACAGTAAGTCCCCGAAAGAAATCGAGTGAAAGTACACGATTGGTAGTCTGGTTTAGTAAGGGGCTGCTAGCCATAGTGGTTTTTGGTTAAGTTATGTCGCTACTGTCTTGACAGTAGCGATCATAAATATAACTAAAATTTATACCTGACAAATGCCTCCATTGCCTCATAATCTGCGAGTCCGAGGTTATCATATGCCTGTGCAGTTTCCCTGTTCCTGTCTTCGGCCCTTTTCCAGAACTCCCTTGCATCATCCC